>ERZ1027065.1-NODE-1-length-446991-cov-42.714279_pt1 | contig 446991 bp, 376 predicted proteins | sample MGYA00519421_ERZ1027065 | MGnify/ENA primary metagenome ERZ1027065 (study PRJEB26926, sample SAMN06164495) | human gut metagenome | biome: ENVO:00009003; feature: ENVO:2100002; material: ENVO:00002003 | host: Homo sapiens | place: USA | collected 2012 ... | reverse complement strand
CACTCGACTAGTCGTCGGCAGCGTCAGATGTGTATAAGAGACAGGTGTGGAAACATCACTATGCGGCCCCACACCAACGAATACAATTTTCTACGACCTGTTCTTTTTGGATCGCATGCCGTATTCAATGGCTGGGTATAAACATTGGCTATTGACTGAATCAATGTATTGCAATGTTTATATTTTTAATTATTTATAGTTTAAGGACAAATAATGAGTAAGTTTGTTAAAACAGCTATTGCTGCGGCAATGGTGATGGGCGTTTTCACCTCTACGGCAACAATCGCTGCGGGTAACAACGGTACTGCACGTTTTTACGGCACCATTGAAGACTCAGTGTGTTCTATCGTTCCGGACGATCACAAACTGGAAGTTGATATGGGTGATATCGGTGCCGAAAAACTGAAAAATAACGGCACCACCACGCCGAAAAGTTTCCAGATTCGTCTGCAAGATTGCGTATTTGATACTCAGGAAACAATGACCACTACCTTTACTGGTACCGTTTCTTCTGCAAATAGCGGCAATTATTACACCATTTTCAATACCGATACCGGTGCGGCATTTAACAATGTTAGCCTGGCGATCGGTGACTCTCTGGGTACCTCTTACAAAAGCGGCATGGGTATTGACCAGAAAATAGTGAAAGACACTTCTACCAATAAAGGCAAAGCGAAGCAGACACTGAACTTTAAAGCCTGGCTGGTCGGCGCAGCTGATGCGCCAGATCTGGGTAATTTCGAAGCAAATACCACCTTCCAGATTACTTACCTGTAAGGCATACCCCCATAGCGACACTGCTATGGGGGATTTAAATGGATTTTGACCGAACAAGAATAAAAACGGATAGAAACGTGTATGCCTGACCATTCTCTTTTTCGATTACGGATTCTTCCGTGGTGCATTGCGCTGGCAATGTCAGGGAGTTATAGCAGTGTCTGGGCTGAAGACGACATTCAGTTTGATTCCCGTTTTCTGGAATTAAAAGGCGACACAAAAATTGATCTGAAGCGTTTTTCCAGCCAGGGATATGTTGAGCCCGGAAAATACAATTTACAGGTTCAACTAAATAAACAGCCATTGGCGGAAGAGTACGATATTTACTGGTATGCTGGTGAAGATGACGCGAGCAAAAGCTATGCTTGTCTGACACCGGAACTGGTAGCGCAGTTTGGTTTAAAAGAAGACGTGGCGAACAATCTGCAATGGAGCCACGATGCTAAATGCCTGAAATCCGGTCAACTGGAAGGCATGGAAATTAAGGCTGATTTAAGCCAGTCCGCATTAGTCATTTCACTGCCACAGGCTTACCTCGAATATACTTATCCCGACTGGGATCCGCCTTCACGTTGGGATGACGGCATCTCCGGGATCGTCGCGGACTACAGCATCAACGCACAAACCCGGCATGAAGAAAATGGCGGTGATGATAGTAACGAGATCAGCGGCAACGGGACGGTCGGGGTTAACCTGGGGCCGTGGCGTATGCGTGCTGACTGGCAGACTAACTATCAACATACTCGCAGTAATGATGATGACGATGAATTCAGCGGCGATGAAACTCAAAAAAAATGGGAGTGGAGTCGCTACTATGCCTGGCGGGCGTTACCATCATTAAAAGCCAAACTGGCGCTGGGCGAGGATTACCTCAGATCCGATATTTTTGATGGTTTTAACTATGTTGGTGGCAGTGTCAGTACTGACGATCAAATGTTGCCTCCCAATCTGCGCGGCTACGCGCCAGACATTTCCGGCGTGGCACACACCACAGCAAAAGTGACCGTCAGCCAGATGGGGCGTGTGATTTACGAAACGCAGGTTCCGGCTGGACCGTTTCGTATTCAGGATCTTGGTGATTCTGTCTCCGGTACGTTGCATATTCGCATTGAAGAACAGAACGGCCAGGTGCAGGAATATGACATCAGCACCGCCTCGATGCCATACCTCACTCGCCCAGGTCAGGTTCGCTATAAGATCATGATGGGCCGTCCGCAAGAGTGGGGACACCATGTCGAGGGTGAATTTTTTTCTGGTGCTGAAGCTTCCTGGGGGATCGCTAACGGCTGGTCGTTATATGGCGGCGCACTGGGAGATGAAAACTATCAGTCTGCGGCGCTTGGCGTCGGTCGCGATTTGTCTACATTCGGCGCGGTCGCGTTTGATGTTACTCACTCGCACACCAAACTGGATAAAGACACCGCTTATGGCAAAGGTTCGCTGGACGGTAACTCCTTCCGTGTGAGTTATTCCAAAGACTTTGACCAGCTCAACAGCCGCGTTACTTTTGCTGGATATCGCTTCTCGGAAGAGAACTTTATGACCATGAGCGAGTATCTGGATGCCAGTGACAGCGGAATGGTACGCACGGGCAACGACAAAGAGATGTACACCGCCACTTATAACCAGAACTTCCGCGATGCGGGTGTTTCGGTTTATCTCAACTATACCCGCCATACCTACTGGGATCGCGAGGAGCAGACAAACTACAACATCATGCTCTCGCACTATTTCAATATGGGCAGTATTCGTAATGTCAGCATCTCGATGACTGGCTACCGTTACGAGTATGACAACCAGGCCGACAAAGGCATGTACATTTCGCTCAGTATGCCGTGGGGCGACAACAGTACCGTTAGCTATAACGGTAACTATGGCAGTGGGACGGACAGCAGTCAGGTCGGTTATTTCAGCCGTGTCGATGACGCGACTCACTATCAGTTGAACGTCGGCACCAGTGACAAACACACCAGCGTTGACGGCTATTACAGCCATGATGGTTCGCTGGCGCAGGTTGACCTCAGTGCGAACTACCATGAAGGGCAATACACCTCTGCGGGCTTGTCGTTACAGGGCGGCGCAACGCTTACTGCCCACGGTGGCGCACTTCACCGTACCCAGAATATGGGCGGGACACGCTTGTTGATTGATGCCGATGGCGTTGCCGATGTTCCGGTAGAAGGTAACGGTGCTGCTGTTTATACCAATATGTTTGGTAAAGCCGTCGTTTCTGACGTCAATAACTATTACCGCAATCAGGCGTATATCGACCTCAACAAACTGCCGGAAAACGCCGAAGCAACCCAGTCGGTGGTACAAGCCACGCTAACTGAAGGGGCGATTGGCTACCGCAAATTTGCCGTCATCAGTGGTCAAAAAGCGATGGCGGTGCTGCGTTTACAAGACGGCAGCCATCCTCCGTTTGGCGCAGAAGTAAAAAATGATAACGAGCAGACAGTGGGCCTTGTCGATGATGACGGCAATGTTTATCTGGCTGGGGTGAAACCTGGCGAACACATGAGTGTGTTCTGGAGTGGTGTTGCGCATTGCGATATCAACCTGCCGGACCCGCTGCCTGCCGATCTGTTTAACGGCTTGTTACTGCCATGCCAGCATAAAGGCAACGTCGCGCCGGTTGTTCCTGATGACATAAAGCCTGTCATTCAGGAGCAGACGCAACAGGTGACACCCACCAATCCCCCTGTTTCTGTTTCAGCTAACCAATAACGTGATTAAGGAATGATCCATGTCTGATTTACTTTGCTCTGCCAAATTGGGTGCTACGACGCTAGCGTTACTGCTTAGCGCTGCCAGTTTGTCTGCCCAGGCTTCTGTAACGCCAGATCGTACCCGTTTGATATTTAATGAAAGCGACAAATCAATCAGCGTGACGTTGCGCAATAACGATCCGAAACTGCCTTATCTGGCCCAAAGCTGGATCGAAGATGAAAAGGGTAACAAGATCAGTTCACCGTTAACTGTTCTGCCACCGGTGCAACGCATCGATTCAATGATGAACGGGCAGGTAAAAGTGCAGGGAATGCCGGATATCAACAAATTGCCTGCCGATCGTGAAAGCCTGTTCTACTTCAACGTGCGTGAGATCCCGCCAAAATCAAACAAAGCCAACACGCTGCAAATAGCACTACAAACGCGTATTAAGTTGTTCTGGCGACCGAAGGCGCTGGAGAACGTCAGCATGAAAAACCCCTGGCAATATAAGGTTACTTTAACCCGCAACGGTCAGGAATTTACCGTCAATAACCCGACACCGTATTACGTCATTTTCAGTAATGCCAGCACACAGAAAAATGGCAATCCGGCAGCCGGTTTCTCGCCAATAGTGATGTCGCCGAAAACCTCTGCACCGCTGAATGTGAAGATGGGTAGCGTGCCGGTACTGACCTATGTCAACGACTATGGCGCTCGGATGCCGCTCTTTTTCACTTGCAACGGTAACAGTTGCCAGGTCGATGAAGAGCAGAGCCGCAAAGGCTGAGGCCGGGAGAGCCAGTATGAAAGGATCTTGTTCTGTCTGGGCGGTAACTGGGTTACTGATATGTTGTGTTGGTAGCGGCTTTGCAGTTGCAGCGAGTAAGTCAGTAAGTATGAATTTACGGGTGCTTGTCGATGCCCCTCCTCCTTGTACGGTAAATGGTGCGGCAGTTGAGTTTGGTAATGTATTCATTAATAAGATCAATGGGGTTGATTATAAACGTCCCATTGACTACTCGCTTGTTTGTAACAATCTGGCAATGGATGACCTGCGTCTACAGATGCAGGCGACAACGGTCGTGATTAACGGTGAAACAGTTATCAGCACGGGGATTCCTGGGTTTGGTATTCGGGTTCAGAAAAGTAGTGATCACACAATACTCGACTTAACCTCTGGCTCATGGTTGCCATTTAATTTTTCCTCGGGAGTTCCCGTTCTGGAAGCTGTGCCGGTGAAACAGAGTGGTACAACGTTAGCGGCAGCTGAATTTAACGCCAGTGCCACAATTGTGGTGGATTACCAATGAAACGGATCTCGCTTATTTTGCTGTGGGGCTTTTGCTCGATGGCACTCTCAAACGTCTCTTTTCACGGTTATTTAGTGCAGCCACCTAACTGCACGATTAGCAACGCTCAAACCATTGAAATAACTTTTCAGGATGTGCTTATTGATGACATTAATGGCAGCAATTATGAGCAAACCGTGCCGTATTCCATTACCTGCGATACGGCGGTTCGCGACCCATTAATGGAAATGACCTTGAGCTGGAGTGGCACACCAAGCGATTTTGATAATGCTGCAGTAAGCAGCAATATCACTGGTTTAGGCATTCAGCTCAAACAGGCAGGGCAGAGTTTTACGATCAATACGCCACTTGTGGTGAATGAAACCGATTTACCGGTGTTAACGGCTGTGCCAGTAAAAAAGAGTGGTGTCGTTCTGCCAGAGGCGGACTTTGAGGCCTGGGCCACGTTACAGGTAGATTACCAATGAAGAAAAAGCGTACGTTGTTTTTTATTAGTAGCCTGATGTTGCTGGGCAGTGGAACCACAATAGCAGGAGATAATTTGCACTTTACCGGCAATTTAATCAGTAAATCGTGTACGCCAGTGATTAATGGTAGCCAGTTGGCAGAAGTACATTTTCCTGCCATTGCCGCCAGCGATTTAATGAACCTTGGGCAGTCAGAGCGAGTGCCATTGGTGTTTCAATTGAAAGATTGTCATAGTTCTACATTGTTTAATGTCAAAGTAACGTTGACAGGAACAGAAGATAGTGCTCTACCCGGCTTTCTGGCCTTTGACTCCTCGTCATCAGCATCCGGCGCTGGGATTGGTATTGAAACTGCGGCAGGCACATCGGTGCCAATCAACAATACAACAGGCGTCACGCTCCCGCTGAATCAGGGAAATAACAGCCTAAATTTTAATACCTGGTTACAGGCAAAGAGCGGGCGAGATGTAACGTCCGGAGACTTTAGTGCCACAGTGACGGCAACCTTTGAGTATTTCTGAAATGAAAAAATGGACCATAATTTTCGCGAGCCTAATGCTGCTCGTTCTGAGTGTTGTCGGCGCATCTAAGAGTTATGCTGGAGATAAACTTATGAGTGCGAGTTTTGACAGTGTGAGAGTTTATTATGCCATGGACAAGGTAACCGGTGCTGTAGCGAGCAGTGTTTTCAATGTTACGGTGATAACGCCAAAGGAGGTTGCATATGGGAAATATGATTCTTTTGCGTATAAAGGCGATACGTTGCGGGTTATTTCCTGGTCTGGGTCGGGTTCAGCTCCAACTTTGGTACTGACTGACTTTGATACAATTAATAACTCAAATTGCCCTGGCATAGATACGAAAATTTTTCGTTGTGCATATATGACGTTTAAAATTACCGTTGCATCTGATGATTATGGTTGCCCTTGGATCGCATCCTTTTATTCCTATACAGATTTACCCGGATTTGGAAGCTATACGGCCCCTACAGTGCATAACACAATATGCCCAACGATACCGGTCGCTTCATACGATATCTCCTGGAGTGAAAATTATGTCAGCCATAATAAGGCGTTACGAATTCAGTCCACGGGGTCAACAGTGACCACCACGCTTTCGACCTACTTGATGGAAGGCGGCAGACTCTGTGATGGCAGTAATTTTTCTGATAATGATGGCAGAGGAGCATACTGCCGCGCGGTATCAGAATTGTTAACCTTTACCTCTTACGGTTGTGATAAATCAACGGTAACGGTTACGCCAACTCGTCATCCGGTAACGGATAAAGTACTACACGATATTGTGGTGAATGTGAATACCAGTAGTGGGCAACCGATTGATTCGACGTGTCGTTTTCAGTATGTATTGAATGAACTGTAGTTCGTAGTATTGCTCTGATGCGTCTTATCAGGCCTACGAAGTGAATTGCAATTTATTGAATTATCACATATTTGTAGGCCGGATAAGGCGTTTACGCTGCTCCGGCATTTGCTGCCAGCATTCAGGGCAACTCCGGCGGCAACCACTCTTCCACTTCAATCAACACCAACAAAGCCGCATCACCGCCGTACTCTTTCGGTGCCTGGTGAAATGCCATCACATGCGGATGTTGTGCCAGCCACAGCGGTGTTTGTTGCTTCAAAATATGCTTCCCGTGCCCATGCATCACGCAGGCACAAAACACATGTTCGCGGCGACAGGCGGCAATCAACGCGCCCAGTTCCTGCTTGGCCTGCAGCTGCGTCAGACCGTGTAAATCCAAAAACAATTCCGGTGAATAATCGCCGCGGCGCAGTTTCTTCGCCTCAAAATGGCTGACATCCGGGCGAACATATTTCACCGGACCTTCGGTATTTAATAACGGCTGAAACTCATCGGAGAAATAATGGCTGGCATCAGCCTGCTCCTGGATCAAGCGTTTCACCGGCACTTCGCTGATTTTTTTACGCTGCGGTCGGTGGACAATCGTGTCCTGCTTAATCTTGCGAGTCCCCGCCATCAACTGGCGAAACAGAGCCTGGTCCTCCTCGCTAAGTGTTGTTTTCTTTTTCATTTATCTGTCTCTATTTCTAATTTTCCTACAGTTTACCCGACTCGTAGCACAATCGATCGTTTTAAACGTATTTTTCCTCACTCACCGCGCGTGAATGCTGATTTATCGTCATCTTCATGGCAAACTAGCCGCCGAAATTATTGCGATCATGCCCTGGAGGAATACGTGGATAAAATTTTCGTTGATGAAGCAGTAAATGAGCTGCAAACCATTCAGGACATGTTGCGCTGGTCGGTAAGCCGCTTCAGCGCGGCAAATATCTGGTACGGTCACGGCACCGATAACCCGTGGGATGAAGCCGTACAGCTGGTGTTACCATCGCTCTACCTGCCGCTGGATATCCCGGAAGATATGCGCACCGCGCGTCTGACCTCCAGCGAAAAACACCGTATTGTTGAACGCGTGATCCGCCGCGTCAACGAGCGCATTCCGGTGGCTTACCTGACCAACAAAGCCTGGTTCTGCGGTCATGAATTTTACGTCGATGAACGCGTGCTGGTGCCGCGCTCACCGATTGGTGAACTGATCAACAATAAATTTGCCGGACTCATCAGCAAGCAACCGCAGCATATTTTAGATATGTGTACCGGTAGCGGCTGCATCGCCATTGCCTGTGCTTATGCCTTCCCGGAAGCGGAAGTCGACGCGGTAGATATCTCTCCCGACGCGCTGGCGGTTGCCGAACAGAACATCGAAGAACACGGTCTGATCCACAACGTCATTCCGATTCGTTCCGATCTGTTCCGCGACTTGCCGAAAGTGCAGTACGACCTGATTGTCACTAACCCGCCGTATGTCGATGCGGAAGATATGTCCGACCTGCCAAACGAATACCGTCACGAGCCGGAACTAGGCCTGGCATCTGGCACCGACGGCCTGAAACTGACGCGTCGCATTCTCGGAAACGCGGCAGATTACCTTGCGGATGATGGCGTGTTGATTTGTGAAGTCGGCAACAGCATGGTACATCTTATGGAACAATATCCGGATGTTCCGTTCACCTGGCTGGAGTTTGATAACGGCGGCGATGGTGTGTTTATGCTCACCAAAGAGCAGCTGCTGGCGGCCCGTGAACATTTCGCGATTTATAAAGATTAAGTAAACACGCAAACACAACAATAACGGAGCCGTGATGGCTGGAAACACAATTGGACAACTCTTTCGCGTAACCACCTTCGGCGAATCGCACGGGCTGGCGCTCGGCTGCATCGTCGATGGTGTTCCGCCAGGCATTCCGCTGACGGAAGCGGACCTGCAACATGACCTCGACCGTCGTCGCCCTGGGACATCGCGCTATACCACCCAGCGCCGCGAGCCGGATCAGGTCAAAATTCTCTCCGGTGTTTTTGAAGGCGTTACTACTGGCACCAGCATTGGCTTGTTGATCGAAAATACCGACCAGCGTTCTCAGGATTATAGTGCGATTAAGGACGTTTTCCGTCCAGGCCATGCCGATTACACCTACGAACAAAAATACGGACTGCGCGATTATCGCGGCGGTGGACGTTCTTCCGCCCGCGAAACCGCCATGCGCGTAGCGGCAGGGGCGATTGCCAAAAAATATCTCGCTGAGAAATTTGGTATTGAAATCCGCGGCTGCCTGACCCAGATGGGCGACATTCCGCTGGAAATCAAAGACTGGTCGCAGGTTGAACAAAATCCGTTCTTCTGCCCGGACCCGGATAAAATCGACGCGTTAGATGAACTGATGCGCGCGCTGAAAAAAGAGGGCGACTCCATCGGCGCGAAAGTCACCGTTGTTGCCAGTGGTGTCCCCGCCGGACTTGGCGAGCCGGTCTTTGACCGCCTGGATGCCGACATCGCCCATGCGCTGATGAGCATCAACGCGGTGAAAGGCGTGGAAATTGGCGACGGTTTTGACGTAGTGGCGCTGCGCGGCAGCCAGAACCGCGACGAAATCACCAAAGACGGTTTCCAGAGCAACCATGCGGGCGGCATTCTCGGCGGTATCAGCAGCGGGCAGCAAATCATTGCCCATATGGCGCTGAAACCGACCTCCAGCATTACCGTGCCGGGGCGCACTATTAACCGCTTTGGCGAAGAAGTTGAGATGATCACCAAAGGCCGTCACGATCCCTGTGTCGGGATCCGTGCAGTGCCGATCGCAGAAGCGATGCTGGCGATCGTTTTAATGGATCACCTGTTACGGCAGCGGGCGCAAAATGCCGATGTGAAGACTGATATTCCACGCTGGTAAAAAATGAACAAAACCGCGATTGCGCTGCTGGCTCTGCTTGCCAGTAGCGCTAGCCTGGCAGCGACGCCGTGGCAAAAAATAACCCAACCTGTGCCGGGTAGCGCACAATCGATAGGCAGTTTTTCTAATGGCTGTATTGTCGGCGCTGACACGTTGCCGATACAGTCCGAACATTATCAGGTCATGCGTACCGATCTGCGTCGCTATTTCGGTCACCCGGATCTGGTGATGTTTATCCAGCGTCTGAGTAGCCAGGTGAGCAATCTGGGCATGGGTACGGTGCTGATTGGCGATATGGGGATGCCCGCTGGTGGGCGTTTCAACGGCGGTCATGCCAGCCACCAGACCGGACTGGATGTCGATATCTTTCTGCAACTGCCGAAAACTCGCTGGACCTCCGCGCAGCTCTTGCGCCCGCAAGCACTGGACTTAGTTTCCCGCGACGGTAAACACGTTGTTCCGACGCTGTGGAAGTCAGAAATTTTCAGCTTGATCAAACTCGCCGCCCAGGACAAAGACGTCACACGCATTTTTGTTAATCCGGCGATTAAACAACAACTTTGCCTTGATGCGGGCACCGATCGCGACTGGTTGCGCAAAGTGCGACCCTGGTTCCAGCATCGCGCGCATATGCATGTACGATTACGTTGTCCTGCCGATAGTCTGGAGTGTGAAGATCAACCTTTACCGCCACCAGGCGATGGTTGCGGGGCAGAACTGCAAAGCTGGTTTGCACCTCCAAAACCGGGAACAACAAAGCCTGAGAAGAAGACACCGCCTCCGTTGCCGCCTTCCTGCCAGGCGCTACTGGATGAGCACGTGATCTAATGGAAACGTTTAATAGCCTGTTTATGGTTTCCCCGCTGTTGCTGGGAGTTCTCTTTTTTGTCGCCATGCTGGCGGGATTTATCGACTCGATTGCCGGTGGCGGTGGGTTACTCACCATTCCGGCATTGATGGCGGCAGGGATGTCTCCCGCTAATGCGCTGGCAACCAATAAACTGCAAGCCTGCGGCGGCTCTATTTCCGCCACTATCTACTTTATTCGCCGCAAAGTGGTTAGTTTAAGCGATCAGAAACTCAATATCGCCATGACCTTTATCGGCTCAATGAGCGGCGCACTGCTGGTACAGTACGTTCAGGCTGATGTCTTACGGCAGATTTTGCCCATTCTGGTGATTTGTATCGGCCTCTATTTCTTGCTGATGCCAAAGCTGGGTGAAGAAGATCGCCAGCGCCGGATGTACGGTTTACCCTTCGCGTTAATTGCCGGTGGCTGCGTCGGTTTTTATGACGGATTCTTTGGCCCGGCTGCCGGATCGTTTTACGCGCTGGCCTTCGTTACGCTGTGCGGATTCAACCTCGCCAAAGCCACGGCTCACGCCAAATTACTCAACGCAACGTCAAACATTGGCGGTCTGCTGCTGTTTATTCTCGGCGGCAAAGTGATTTGGGCGACGGGCTTTGTGATGCTGGTGGGGCAGTTCCTCGGCGCGCGCATGGGTTCACGGCTGGTGTTGAGCAAAGGACAAAAGCTGATCCGCCCGATGATTGTTATCGTCTCGGCGGTGATGAGTGCCAAATTACTTTACGATAGCCACGGACAGGAGATCCTCCACTGGTTGGGGATGAACTAATGAACAGTACACACCACTATGAGCAGTTGATTGAAATTTTTAATAGCTGCTTTGCCGATGAATTTAATACCCGTCTGATTAAAGGCGACGACGAACCGATCTATCTTCCTGCTGATGCGGAAGTACCGTATAACCGAATTGTCTTTGCCCACGGCTTTTATGCCAGCGCAATTCATGAGATTTCGCACTGGTGTATTGCCGGAAAAGCGCGCCGTGAGCTGGTTGATTTCGGCTACTGGTATTGCCCGGATGGGCGTGATGCCCAAACGCAAAGCCAGTTTGAAGATGTTGAAGTGAAGCCGCAGGCACTCGACTGGTTGTTCTGTGTGGCGGCGGGATATCCGTTTAACGTCAGTTGCGACAATCTGGAAGGCGACTTCGAACCGGATCGTGTGGTGTTTCAACGGCGGGTACATGCGCAGGTGATGGATTACCTAGCAAACGGCATTCCTGAACGCCCGGCACGCTTCATTAAAGCACTACAAAATTATTATCACACGCCGGAACTTACGGCGGAACAGTTCCCGTGGCCGGAAGCGCTCAACTAAAGCCAGCGCCACGTTTTACAATGAGGAAAGAAGATGATCGCGGAGTTTGAATCACGCATTCTGGCATTAATCGACGGTATGGTTGACCATGCCAGTGATGATGAGTTGTTTGCCAGTGGGTATTTGCGTGGCCACCTGACATTAGCCATCGCAGAACTGGAAAGTGGTGATGACCACTCCGCTCAGGCGGTGCATACGACCGTTAGCCAGAGTCTGGAAAAAGCCATTGGTGCCGGTGAATTGTCGCCGCGTGACCAGGCGCTGGTGACCGATATGTGGGAAAACCTGTTTCAGCAGGCGTCACAGCAGTAAGTTGCGGCGTCTGGAGCACCATGCCTGATGCGACGCTTATCGCGTCTTATCAGGCCTACACGTCACACGTAGGTCGGATAAGGCGTTCACGCCGCATCCGGCAAACACTGCGAGAGCAGATTACCCCGCCTTAACCGCTTTACCCTTCAACAATTTCCGCACCCATAACCGATTCGGGTTTAACGCCGCCAGCGTACTGGCATCCATCGGAATCGGTTCGTCGCTCATCTGCGCCGCCAGAATCTCGGCACACAGCGGGGCAGAACACAAACCGCGAGAACCTAAAGCCGCAAACATAAAGAGATCGTCAAAAACCGGCGCGCTTACCGCCTCATCTTTCTGCTCCGCCAACGACGCATATTCCACGAGTGTTGCCTCATAATCGGGAACATTGCCTACCATTGGCAGATGATCGCGGGTGGCACAACGCACACCGCAGCGCGCCTCTTTATCACTGACATCAACCTCTTTTGCCCACTGTGCCTGCGGGAAACAATCAATCAACCGCTGGCGATTCTGCTGCTGATCGTCCTCACTGTACGCCGTATCTTCGCGGCCGCGATGATAACTGGCACCAATACAATGATGTTGATTCGCCGGATTTTGTGGCGTGAGATAACCGTCATAGCACAGCACCTGCTTCAGCTCTGCCAGTTCCGGCGTTGTCGGAATATGGCTGACCTGCCCGGCAACCGAATACACCGGGAGAGTCGACGTTTGGCTGAATCGGCTGATTTGATGCCCGTTCGCCAGTACCACTACGCTGTGTGTTGCTTGCTGATCTCCTGCAAAATTCAACAACCAACAGTCATCCTTACGGGATAAATTCTGTAACTGATATTGATAATAAATCTGCAAACCCTGCTGTTGCGCCAGTTCCAGCACATTACGGGTCAGTTCTGCTGGGCACAGCCAACCACCTTGCGGATAAGTAATGCCGCTGCAATTTGTCGCAACGCCCGTAATTTGTTCAACCGCATTTGCCTCAACGGCTACAGCCAGTTCTGCGGGTAAATCCATTGACAACATCTGTGCGATTTTATGCTGGCTTTTCTCATCCCAGCCTAACTGCGTGACGCCGCACCAGTCATGATCAAATTTAACGGGTAATTGGTCGTAAAACCGACGAGCAAAAGTAAACGCATTAGAGAAAAAGCGGTTTAGCGCCTCATCGTGTTTGCTTAATAACGGATACAGCGCCCCCTGGCGATTGCCGGAAGCACCCAGTGCGGGGGCCTCATCCGCGCAATAAAGCGTTACCTGCCAGCCGCGCCGTAATAGCGCCAGCGACAACAACGCGCTGGCAATACCACCGCCGATAATCGCCGCTTCCCGTTTGCTGCTGCCCGTGCGGTTAAACCACGGCGCGGAGCAGGGGAGCGGTAATGTCTGTTCCATCACCCCGCAAAGCATTTCCCGTTTGCGCCCAAAGCCCTTACGTTTTTGCATCGTGAATCCGGCGTCCTGCAAACCGCGGCGGACAAAACCGGCAGACGTAAATGTCGCCAGCGTGCCGCCCGGACGCGCCAACCTTGCCATGGCGTTAAACAGATTTTGCGTCCACATATCCGGGTTTTTCGCTGGCGCAAAGCCGTCCAGAAACCAGGCATCTACTTTTTGATTTAGCGAATCGTCCAGTTGGCTGGTCAGTTCGTTAATATCGCCAAACCATAAATCCAGCGTCACGCGGCCTTCATCGAGCAATAAACGATGGCAACCGGGCAAGGGCATTGGCCACTGCGCCTGAAGTTGTTCTGCCCACGGAGCCAGTTCCGGCCAGTGTTGATGCGCTAAGGCTAAATCCGCACGGGTGAGGGGAAATTTCTCAAAACTAATGAAATGTAAGCGTTGTAATTGCGCTTGCGGATGCGCTTCGCGACACTGATCAAATGCCTGCCATAGCGTCAGGAAGTTTAATCCGGTGCCGAAGCCGCTCTCTGCTACCACAAACAGAGGATGTGGATGCTCAGGAAAGCGTACCTCTAATTGGTTGCCTCCCAGAAAAACATAACGCGTCTCTTCCAGCCCGTTATCGTTGGAAAAATAGACATCGTCAAAATCTCGGGAAACAGGTGTACCCTCAGCATTAAATTCGAGGTTGGCAGGTTGTATGGAGTAGTGTTTCACGTAAGTTACTCGTCTTACAGGCGGTGGCTCGATCTTAGCGATGTGTGTAAGGCTGCGCAAATTTCTCTATTAAATGGCTGATCGGACTTGTTCGGCGTACAAGTGTACGCTATTGTGCATTCGAAACTTACTCTATGTGCGACTTACAGAGGTATTGAATGAAACGTGCAGTGATTACTGGCCTGGGCATTGTTTCCAGCATCGGTAATAACCAGCAGGAAGTCCTGGCATCTCTGCGTGAAGGACGTTCAGGGATCACTTTCTCTCAGGAGCTGAAGGATTCCGGCATGCGTAGCCACGTCTGGGGCAACGTAAAACTGGATACCACTGGCCTCATTGACCGCAAAGTTGTGCGCTTTATGAGCGACGCATCCATTTATGCATTCCTTTCTATGGAGCAGGCAATCGCAGATGCGGGCCTTTCTCCGGAAGCTTACCAGAATAACCCGCGCGTTGGCCTGATTGCAGGTTCTGGCGGCGGTTCCCCGCGTTTCCAGGTGTTCGGCGCTGACGCAATGCGCGGCCCGCGCGGCCTGAAAGCGGTTGGCCCGTATGTGGTCACCAAAGCGATGGCATCCGGCGTTTCTGCCTGCCTCGCCACGCCGTTTAAAATTCATGGCGTTAACTACTCCATCAGCTCCGCGTGTGCGACTTCCGCACACTGTATCGGTAACGCAGTAGAGCAGATCCAACTGGGCAAACAGGACATCGTGTTTGCTGGCGGCGGCGAAGAGCTGTGCTGGGAAATGGCCTGCGAATTCGACGCGATGGGTGCGCTGTCTACTAAATACAACGACACCCCGGAAAAAGCCTCCCGTACTTACGACGCTCACCGTGACGGTTTCGTTATCGCTGGCGGCGGCGGTATGGTAGTGGTTGAAGAGCTGGAACACGCGCTGGCGCGTGGTGCTCACATCTATGCTGAAATCGTTGGCTACGGCGCAACCTCTGATGGTGCAGACATGGTTGCTCCGTCTGGCGAAGGCGCAGTACGCTGCATGAAGATGGCGATGCACGGCGTTGATACCCCAATCGATTACCTGAACTCTCATGGTACTTCGACTCCGGTTGGCGACGTGAAAGAACTGGCAGCTATCCGTGAAGTGTTCGGCGATAAGAGCCCGGCGATTTCTGCAACCAAAGCCATGACCGGTCACTCTCTGGGCGCTGCTGGCGTACAGGAAGCTATCTACTCTCTGCTGATGCTGGAACACGGCTTTATCGCCCCGAGCATCAACATTGAAGAGCTGGACGAGCAGGCTGCAGGTCTGAACATCGTGACCGAAACGACCGATCGCGAACTGACCACCGTTATGTCTAACAGCTTCGGCTTCGGCGGCACCAACGCCACGCTGGTAATGCGCAAGCTGAAAGATTAATTCGCAGTAGGCCGGAGTAGTCGGAGTAGTCGGAGTAGGTCGGATAAGACGCGCCAGCGTCGCATCCGACGTTACGCGCTAATGCGGCCTCCGGCACTAACGCAAAAGGGAACCTGATGGTTCCCTTTTTCACATCATTGACAATCGCCGCCTGTTCCAGGCAAACTTCCCGCTTTGTCGATTTCCTTCTGAAAAGACGTACGCGTTAAATCCTGCCAACGCACCGTAACCCTGAAACCAGAGAGATGAGACGGGGATACTCCTCGCCTTGCGCTGCATTCTGGAGTAATGCATGACTGCTGTAAGCCAAACCGAAACACGATCTTCTGCCAATTTTTCGCTCTTCCGCATCGCTTTTGCGGTTTTTCTCACCTACATGACCGTAGGGCTGCCGTTGCCGGTTATCCCGCTGTTTGTTCATCATGATCTGGGCTATGGCAATACCATGGTCGGGATTGCCGTCGGGATTCAGTTTCTGGCTACGGTGCTGACGCGTGGCTATGCCGGGCGACTGGCCGATCAATATGGTGCAAAACGTTCGGCGCTTCAGGGGATGTTAGCTTGTGGTCTGGCTGGCGGCGCGTTGCTGCTGGCGGCGATTTTGCCTGTCTCCGCACCGTTCAAATTTGCCCTGTTGGTCATCGGGCGTTTGATTCTTGGGTTTGGTGAAAGCCAGTTACTGACAGGCGCTCTGACCTGGGGGTTAGGCATCGTAGGGGCAAAACACTCTGGCAAAGTGATGTCATGGAATGGAATGGCGATTTACGGTGCCCTCGCTGTTGGTGCTCCGCTTGGCCTGTTGATTCATAGCCATTACGGTTTTGCCGCACTGGCGATCACCACAATGGTATTACCCTTACTGGCGTGGGCCTGTAACGGCACAGTGCGCAAAGTACCGGCCCTGGCGGGAGAACGTCCATCGCTGTGGAGCGTTGTCGGGTTTATCTGGAAACCAGGGTTAGGGCTGGCACTACAAGGCGTTGGTTTTGCGGTTATCGGGACTTTCGTTTCGCTCTACTTTGCCAGCAAAGGATGGGCGATGGCGGGCTTTACTCTTACCGCGTTTGGCGGCGCATTTGTCGTGATGCGCGTCATGTTTGGCTGGATGCCGGACCGTTTTGGCGGCGTGAAAGTGGCGATTGTCTCTCTGCTTGTAGAAACGGTGGGCTTGTTGCTGCTCTGGCAAGCCCCAGGTGCGTGGGTCGCATTAGCGGGCGCGGCGTTAACCGGAGCCGGATGTTCGCTTATCTTTCCTGCGCTGGGCGTGGAGGTGGTTAAACGCGTCCCCTCACAAGTTCGCGGCACCGCACTGGGCGGTTACGCCGCGTTTCAGGATATCGCCCTCGGCGTCTCCGGGCCGCTGGCGGGAATGCTGGCGACCACGTTTGGTTACTCTTCGGTATTTCTTGCCGGGGCGATCTCTGCGGTGCTGGGAATTATTGTCACGATACTGTCATTTCGTCGGGGCTAACGAACCAGCCAGACCAGCATCAGGATAATCGCGACTAACAGTATCCACAGCGCGGGACGCGTTGCCATATTTTGCAACGTGTCCATCATCGGTGGAAAAGGATTAAGCAGCGGTTGCATATCACGCGGATCAATCCCTTTAACCCGCCGTTGATAAAGCTGATTAAGAATATCCTCGGCCTGGGCAGAAGAAAGCGATGATTGCGCAGAAAGGCCATATTTTTGCTGGATATATGCCGATAACGCCGCCAGTTCACTGGCATCTAAAGGTTGTTTTAGCGCCATCTGTAGTGATTCCAGCGTCGGCGTATTTTGCTGGCTTAACGTCTGGCGCGCCTGCAACCAGGTCACCAGATGGTTAAACAGTTTCGCTGGAATTAACTCGCCATCTTTCACCCCGGAAAGTTCCAGCATCGATTGCCAGATCTGTTTGCTGGGTTCCCCCGTTGCCGCCGCAAGTTTGGTCACCAGCTGTTTTAGCGCATTGTGCTCCGCCGGTAATAAAGGACGGTCGGTCGCCTCGCGCTGCTGTGGTTGCGGAATAACCATCTTCCCTTCCTGCAACAGGGTGAGAATGGTTTTTAATTGCTCCGGTGAGAGCTGATTCAGCGGCGTCTGACCAAAGTTATGACGGATATAATCCGTGACCGCCTGACGATTATTCCCCAGACGTAAATACTCCCCTAATTGCGCTAAAAGCTGGCGGGCAGAATGGCTTTTTTGCGCGGCCAGCAGACGTTGCGCCAGATTATGCTCAGCGGCAGGGAAGTGACGCGAAAGCAGCGGTGAATCTCCCGACAGACCAATATCGTGCCTGATACCCGCCCACAGTTCTGCTCTTTGTTGTTGCGTCAGTGAGGTCACTTTCGTCATTAAGCTTTCCAGCGAAGTACGTTGCTGACTGGATAAAGGCTGATTGCCCGCGCCAGACGGCAGGTTATCTCCCTGACCTGGTGGTTGCCCAGGAGGAGGGCCGGAAATAGGTTGTATCATTACGTATCCTTATACCTGAAATCTTCGCAAGTATGCCTGGCCGCGAGATTATGGCACACTTGTCCGGTTAACTCTCGTCTCATACAGGTAACACAAACGTGAAAATCCTTGTTGATGAAAATATGCCTTATGCCCGCGACTTATTTAGCCGTTTGGGTGAGGTGACCGCGGTTCCCGGGCGTCCAATCCCCGTTGCTCAACTGGCAGACGCGGATGCGCTGATGGTGCGTTCGGTCACGAAAGTGAATGAATCTTTGCTGGCAGGAAAACCCATTAAATTTGTTGGCACTGCCACTGCGGGGACCGACCATGTCGATGAAGCATGGTTGAAGCAGGCGGGAATTGGTTTTTCCGCTGCACCTGGCTGTAATGCGATTGCGGTGGTGGAATATGTTTTCTCCTCACTACTGATGCTTGCCGAACGCGATGGATTTTCACTGCACGACCGTACGGTGGGGATCGTGGGCGTTGGTAACGTTGGACGTCGATTGCAGGCGCGACTGGAAGCGTTAGGGATTAAAACATTGCTTTGCGATCCGCCTCGCGCTGACCGTGGGGATGAGGGTGATTTCCGCTCGCTGGATGAATTAGTTCAGCATGCGGATATTCTGACTTTCCATACGCCACTCTTCAAAGATGGGCCGTACAAAACGCTGCATCTGGCGGATGAAAAACTGATCCGTAGCCTGAAGCCGGGAGCGATTCTGATTAACGCCTGCCGTGGCGCAGTCGTCGATAATACTGCGTTGCTGACCTGCCTGAATGAAGGCCAGAAGTTAAGCGTAGTGCTGGATGTCTGGGAAGGCGAACCGGAACTTAACGTGGAGTTGCTGACAAAAGTGGATATCGGCACGCCGCATATCGCAGGTTATACCCTGGAAGGTAAAGCACGCGGTACTACGCAAGTGTTTGAAGCCTATAGCAAGTTTATTGGGCATGAACAGCACGTTGCGCTGGATACATTACTGCCCGCGCCAGAGTTTGGTCGCATTACGCTGCATGGCCCGCTCGATCAACCGACGCTGAAAAGGCTGGTGCATTTGGTGTATGATGTGCGCCGCGATGACGCACCGCTGCGTAAAGTCGCCGGGATACCGGGTGAGTTCGATAAACTGCGCAAAAACTATCTTGAGCGCCGTGAATGGTCATCTCTGTATGTAATTTGTGATGACGCCAGTGCGGCATCATTGCTGTGTAAACTGGGTTTTAACGCCGTTCATCATCCGGCACGTTAATCTCTTCTTCATGCTCTCTGCTGTAACATTGGCAGGGAGCTTTGCTATTTCTGGAGTAAACCACCATGTCTGAAGGCTGGAACATTGCCGTCCTGGGCGCAACTGGCGCTGTGGGCGAAGCCCTGCTTGAAACGCTGGCTGAACGTCAGTTCCCGGTTGGGGAAATTTATGCACTGGCACGTAACGAAAGCGCAGGCGAACAACTGCGCTTTGGTGGTAAAACAATCACCGTGCAGGATGCCGCTGAATTCGACTGGACGCAGGCGCAGCTGGCATTTTTTGTCGCAGGCAAAGAAGCTACCGCTGCCTGGGTTGAAGAAGCGACCAACTCAGGTTGCCTGGTGATCGACAGCAGCGGACTGTTTGCTCTCGAACCCGACGTACCGCTGGTGGTGCCGGAAGTAAACCCGTTTGTACTGACCGATTACCGCAACCGGAATGTCATCGCCGTACCAGACAGTCTGACCAGCCAGCTGCTGGCGGCACTGAAACCGTTAATCGATCAGGGCGGTTTGTCGCGTATCAGTGTTACCAGCCTGATTTCAGCCTCCGCCCAGGGCAAAAAAGCGGTCGATGCGTTAGCGGGGCAGAGTGCGAAATTGCTCAACGGCATTCCGATTGACGAAGAAGATTTCTTCGGTCGTCAACTGGCGTTCAATATGCTGCCGTTGTTGCCGGATAGCGAAGGTAGCGTGCGTGAAGAACGTCGTATCGTTGACGAAGTACGCAAAATCCTGCAGGACGAAGGGCTGATGATTTCGGCAAGCGTCGTCCAGGCACCGGTATTCTACGGTCATGCCCAGATGGTCAACTTTGAAGCACTGCGTCCGCTGGCGGCAGAAGAAGCGCGTGATGCGTTTGCTCAGGGCGAAGATATTGTGCTCTCTGAAGAGAACGAATTCCCGACTCAGGTAGGGGATGCTTCGGGTACGCCGCATCTTTCTGTTGGCTGCGTGCGTAATGACTACGGTATGCCGGAGCAAGTCCAGTTCTGGTCGGTGGCCGATAACGTTCGCTTTGGCGGCGCGCTGATGGCAGTAAAAATCGCCGAGAAACTGGTGCAGGAGTATCTGTACTAATGTCCGACCAGCAACAACTGCCAGTTTATAAAATTGCGCTGGGCATTGAGTACGACGGCAGTAAGTATTACGGCTGGCAACGGCAGAATGAAGTCCGCAGTGTGCAGGAGAAGCTGGAAAAGGCGCTCTCCCAGGTGGCGAACGAACCCATCACCGTCTTCTGCGCCGGGCGTACTGACGCAGGGGTACACGGTACCGGGCAAGTGGTGCATTTCGAAACAACCGCGCAGCGCAAAGACGCGGCGTGGACCTTGGGCGTAAATGCGAATTTACCTGGTGACATCGCCGTGCGTTGGGTTAAAGCTGTACCTGATGATTTTCATGCCCGATTTAGCGCCACGGCTCGCCGTTATCGCTACATCATCTACAATCATCGGCTGCGCCCGGCGGTACTGAGTAAAGGGGTAACCCATTTTTACGAACCGCTGGACGCTGAACGGATGCATCGGGCTGCGCAATGCTTGCTGGGCGAGAATGATTTCACCTCGTTCCGTGCGGTGCAGTGCCAGTCCCGAACCCCGTGGCGCAACGTTATGCATATTAATGTCACGCGTCACGGTCCTTATGTGGTGGTAGATATTAAAGCGAATGCTTTTGTACATCATATGGTCAGGAATATTGTCGGCAGCCTGATGGAAGTCGGTGCCCACAACCAGCCGGAGAGCTGGATAGCAGAGTTGCTGGCGGCAAAGGACAGAACGCTGGCGGCAGCAACGGCAAAAGCGGAAGGGCTGTATCTGGTCGCGGTGGATTACCCTGACCGGTATGATCTTCCAAAACCGCCAATGGGCCCGCTATTTCTGGCGGACTAACGAGAATAATGCTCGGAACATTTCAGGCTGTAGCCAACGTAGTTACAGCCTGAAAGATGACGAGTACAAGGCATAGGCAAATATGGACCTGATTTATTTCCTCATCGATTTTATCCTGCACATTGACGTGCATCTGGCAGAGCTGGTCGCGGAGTACGGCGTCTGGGTTTATGCCATTTTGTTCTTAATTTTGTTCTGTGAAACCGGTCTGGTGGTAACGCCGTTTTTACCGGGTGATTCATTGCTGTTTGTTGCCGGAGCGTTGGCATCACTGGAAACCAACGATCTCAACGTCCATATGATGGTGGTGCTGATGCTGATCGCCGCGATTGTGGGTGACGCGGTCAATTACACTATCGGGCGGTTGTTCGGTGAAAAGTTGTTCAGTAATCCCAATTCGAAAATTTTCCGTCGCAGTTATCTCGACAAAACCCATCAGTTTTATGAGAAACATGGCGGCAAAACGATTATTCTCGCCCGTTTTGTGCCGATCGTCAGAACGTTCGCCCCGTTTGTTGCGGGAATGGGCCACATGTCGTACCGTCATTTCGCCGCTTATAACGTGATCGGCGCACTGTTGTGGGTACTGCTTTTTACCTACGCAGGCTATTTCTTCGGTACAATCCCGATGGTTCAGGATAACCTTAAGCTGCTGATCGTCGGGATTATTGTGGTTTCTATTTTGCCGGGCGTCATCGAAATAATCCGTCACAAACGCGCTGCGGCACGCGCCGCAAAATAAAAAGTAACTCCGCGGTTCGACCACTTTTTTATCCAAAGTTTCGGGCTGTTATGTTTTAATGTGCAACATTCATGGTCTGTTGGGGGCAAAAATGGCATTATGCGTCCCCAAAGATAAAACTGGCATCGAACCAGGTTCAGACAGAAAGGTCCCTAATGAGCTGGATTGAACGAATTAAAAGCAACATTACTCCCACCCGCAAGGCGAGCATTCCTGAAGGGGTGTGGACTAAGTGTGATAGCTGCGGTCAGGTTTTATACCGCGCTGAGCTGGAACGTAATCTTGAGGTCTGTCCGAAGTGTGACCATCACATGCGTATGACAGCGCGTAATCGCCTGCATAGCCTGTTAGATGAAGGAAGCCTTGTGGAGCTGGGTAGCGAGCTTGAGCCGAAAGATGTGCTGAAGTTTCGTGACTCCAAGAAGTATAAAGACCGTCTGGCATCTGCGCAGAAAGAAACCGGCGAAAAAGATGCGCTGGTGGTGATGAAAGGCACTCTGTATGGAATGCCGGTTGTCGCTGCGGCATTCGAGTTCGCCTTTATGGGCGGTTCAATGGGGTCTGTTGTGGGTGCACGTTTCGTGCGTGCCGTTGAGCAGGCGCTGGAAGATAACTGCCCGCTGATCTGCTTCTCCGCCTCTGGTGGCGCACGTATGCAGGAAGCACTGATGTCGCTGATGCAGATGGCGAAAACCTCTGCGGCACTGGCAAAAATGCAGGAGCGCGGCTTGCCGTACATCTCCGTGCTGACCGACCCGACGATGGGCGGTGTTTCTGCAAGTTTCGCCATGCTGGGCGATCTCAACATCGCTGAACCGAAAGCGTTAATCGGCTTTGCCGGTCCGCGTGTTATCGAACAGACCGTTCGCGAAAAACTGCCGCCTGGATTCCAGCGCAGTGAATTCCTGATCGAGAAAGGCGCGATCGACATGATCGTCCGTCGTCCGGAAATGCGCCTGAAACTGGCGAGCATTCTGGCGAAGTTGATGAATCTGCCAGCGCCGAATCCTGAAGCGCCGCGTGAAGGCGTAGTGGTACCCCCGGTACCGGATCAGGAACCTGAGGCCTGATAACTGATAAGGGCAGGGCCACTGGCTCTGCCCTTTTGCTATTCTCACCGTAACGAATCAGCGGATACCATGATTATCAAACGCACTCCTCAAGCCGCGTCGCCTCTGGCTTCGTGGCTTTCTTATCTGGAAAACCTGCACAGTAAAACTATCGATCTCGGCCTTGAGCGCGTGAGCCTGGTCGCGGCGCGTCTTGGCGTCCTGAAACCAGCGCCATTTGTGTTTACCGTTGCGGGTACGAATGGCAAAGGCACCACCTGCCGTACGCTGGAGTCGATTCTGATGGCGGCAGGGTACAAAGTGGGCGTCTACAGTTCGCCTCATCTGGTGCGTTATACCGAGCGCGTACGTGTGCAGGGCCAGGAATTGCCGGAATCGGCCCACACTGCCTCTTTTGCGGAGATTGAATCGGCACGCGGTGATATTTCCCTGACCTATTTCGAGTACGGTACGCTGTCGGCGTTGTGGCTGTTCAAGCAGGCACAACTTGACGTGGTGATTCTGGAAGTAGGGCTGGGCGGTCGTCTGGACGCAACCAATATTGTCGACGCCGATGTCGCGGTAGTAACCAGCATTGCGCTGGATCATACCGACTGGCTGGGGCCAGATCGCGAAAGTATTGGTCGCGAGAAAGCAGGCATCTTTCGCAGCGAAAAACCGGCAATTGTCGGTGAGCCGGAAATGCCTTCTACCATTGCTGATGTGGCGCAGGAAAAAGGTGCACTGTTACAACGTCGGGGCGTTGAGTGGAACTATTCCGTCACCGATCATGACTGGACGTTTAGCGATGCTCACGGCACGCTGGAAAATTTGCCGTTGCCGCTTGTCCCGCAACCGAATGCCGCAACGGCGCTGGCGGCACTGCGTGCCAGCGGGCTGGAGGTCAGTGAAAATGCCATTCGCGACGGGATTGCCAGCGCAATTTTGCCGGGACGTTTCCAGATTGTGAGCGAGTCGCCACGCGTTATTTTTGATGTCGCGCATAATCCACATGCGGCGGAATATCTCACCGGGCGTATGAAAGCCTTACCGAAAAACGGGCACGTGCTGGCGGTTATCGGTATGCTACATGATAAAGATATTGCCGGAACTCTGGCCTGGTTGAAAAGCGTGGTTGATGACTGGTATTGTGCGCCACTGGAAGGGCCGCGCGGTGCCACGGCAGAACAACTGCTTGAGCATTTGGGTAACGGCAAATCATTTGATAGCGTTGCGCAGGCATGGGATGCCGCAATGGCGGACGCTAAAGCGGAAGACACCGTGCTGGTGTGTGGTTCTTTCCACACGGTCGCACATGTCATGGAAGTGATTGACGCGAGGAGAAGCGGTGGCAAGTAAGTTTCAGAATCGGTTAGTGGGCACGATCGTGCTGGTGGCGCTGGGGGTGATTGTACTTCCAGGGCTGCTGGACGGGCAGAAAAAACATTATCAGGATGAGTTCGCGGCTATCCCGCTGGTGCCGAAAGCGGGCGATCGCGATGAGCCTGATATGATGCCAGCCGCCACCCAGGCGTTGCCGACGCAGCCGCCGGAAGGCGCAGCGGAAGAGGTGCGGGCAGGTGATGCCGCAGCACCGTCGCTCGATCCGACCACTATTGCAGCCAATAACACCGAGTTTGAACCGGAACCTGCACCGGTCGCCCCACCGAAGCCGAAACCGGTGGAGCCGCCTAAACCGAAGGTTGAAGCACCACCTGCGCCGAAGCCAGAACCGAAGCCGGTCGTGGAAGAAAAAGCAGCGCCAACGGGTAAAGCCTATGTTGTGCAACTGGGTGCGCTGAAAAATGCCGATAAAGTGAATGAGATTGTCGGTAAGCTGCGCGGTGCCGGTTATCGGGTTTATACGTCGCCATCCACGCCAGTGCAGGGTAAAATTACCCGTATTCTGGTTGGGCCGGATGCCTCGAAAGATAAGCTGAAAGGTTCGCTGGGTGAGTTGAAGCAACTTTCTGGCTTAAGTGGCGTGGTAATGGGCTATACGCCGAATTAATACAGTCTTGCCTGATGCGACGCTGGCGCGTCTTATCAGGCCTGGGCAGTGTTAGAACCGTAGGTCGGATAAGGCGTTTACGCCGCATCCGACACGCATTGCACGATGCCGCAAAGGCATAAAAAGTCGATGGCGTTGAATATTTTTTCAGCGCCATTTTTATTGATGCGCGGGAAGGAAATCCCTACGCAAACGTTTTCTTTTTCTGTTAGAATGCGCCCCGAACAGGATGACAGGGCGTAAAATCGTGGGACACATATGGTCTGGATTGATTACGCCATAATCGCGGTGATTGCTTTTTCCTCTCTGGTTAGCCTGATCCGCGGCTTTGTTCGTGAAGCGTTATCGCTGGTGACATGGGGTTGTGCTTTCTTTGTTGCCAGTCATTACTACACTTACCTGTCAGTCTGGTTTACGGGCTTTGAAGACGAACTGGTTCGAAATGGAATTGCCATCGCGGTACTGTTTATCGCTACCCTGATCGTTGGTGCTATCGTGAACTTCGTGATAGGCCAGCTGGTGGAGAAAACGGGGTTGTCAGGCACCGATCGGGTGCTGGGCGTCTGTTTCGGTGCGTTGCGCGGTGTGTTGATTGTTGCCGCCATTCTCTTCTTTCTCGACTCCTTTACCGGGGTGTCGAAAAGCGAAGACTGGAGCAAATCACAGCTGATCCCGCAGTTCAGTTTTATCATCAGATGGTTTTTTGATTATCTGCAAAGCTCGTCAAGTTTCTTGCCCAGAGCGTAAGTGCTCTGAGATGTGGCTTAACGAGGAAAAAGACGTATGTGCGGTATTGTCGGTATCGCCGGTGTTATGCCGGTTAACCAGTCGATTTATGATGCCTTAACGGTGCTTCAGCATCGCGGTCAGGATGCCGCCGGCATCATCACCATAGATGCCAATAACTGCTTCCGTTTGCGTAAAGCGAACGGGCTGGTGAGCGATGTATTTGAAGCTCGCCATATGCAGCGTTTGCAGGGCAATATGGGCATTGGTCATGTGCGTTACCCTACGGCTGGCAGCTCCAGCGCCTCTGAAGCGCAGCCGTTTTACGTTAACTCCCCGTATGGCATTACGCTTGCCCACAACGGCAATCTGACCAACGCTCACGAGTTGCGTAAAAAACTGTTTGAAGAAAAACGCCGCCACATCAACACCACTTCCGACTCGGAAATTCTGCTTAATATCTTCGCCAGCGAGCTGGACAATTTCCGCCACTACCCGCTGGAAGCCGACAATATTTTCGCTGCCATTGCTGCCACAAACCGCTTAATCCGCGGCGCATATGCCTGTGTGGCGATGATTATCGGCCACGGTATGGTTGCTTTCCGCGATCCAAACGGGATTCGTCCGCTGGTACTGGGAAAACGTGATATTGACGAGAACCGTACAGAATATATGGTCGCTTCCGAAAGCGTAGCGCTCGATACGCTGGGCTTTGATTTCCTGCGTGACGTCGCGCCTGGCGAAGCGATTTACATTACTGAAGAAGGGCAGTTGTTTACCCGTCAATGTGCTGACAATCCGGTCAGCAATCCGTGCCTGTTTGAGTATGTATACTTTGCTCGCCCGGACTCGTTCATCGACAAAATTTCCGTTTACAGCGCGCGTGTGAATATGGGCACGAAACTGGGCGAGAAAATTGCCCGCGAATGGGAAGATCTGGATATCGACGTGGTGATCCCGATCCCAGAAACCTCGTGTGATATCGCGCTGGAAATTGCTCGTATTCTGGGCAAACCGTACCGCCAGGGCTTCGTTAAAAACCGCTATGTTGGCCGCACCTTTATCATGCCGGGCCAGCAGCTGCGTCGTAAGTCCGTGCGCCGTAAACTGAATGCCAACCGCGCCGAGTTCCGCGATAAAAACGTCCTGCTGGTCGACGACTCCATCGTCCGTGGCACCACTTCTGAGCAGATTATCGAGATGGCACGCGAAGCCGGAGCGAAGAAAGTGTACCTCGCTTCTGCGGCACCGGAAATTCGCTTCCCGAACGTTTATGGTATTGATATGCCGAGCGCCACGGAGCTTATCGCTCACGGTCGCGAAGTTGATGAAATTCGCCAGATCATCGGTGCTGACGGGTTGATTTTCCAGGATCTGAACGATCTGATCGACGCCGTTCGCGCTGAAAATCCGGATATCCAGCAGTTTGAATGCTCGGTGTTCAACGGCGTCTACGTCACCAAAGATGTTGATCAGGGCTACCTCGATTTCCTCGATACGTTACGTAATGATGACGCCAAAGCAGTGCAACGTCAGAACGAAGTGGAAAATCTCGAAATGCATAACGAAGGATGATGCCTTCGCTGAGGGTGCCGGTCTGGCACCCTGACTTGCAACTCCCGCCGAAATCCTGCAAAGTCTGCCTGCAAGTCTGACAGGGCAACTATTTATGAAACGACTCATTGTAGGCATCAGCGGTGCCAGCGGCGCGATTTATGGCGTGCGCTTATTACAGGTTCTGCGCGATGTCGCAGATATCGAAACGCATCTGGTGATGAGCCAGGCGGCGCGCCAGACCTTATCCCTCGAAACGGGTTTTTCCCTGCGCGAAGTGCAGGCATTAGCTGATGTCACGCACGATGCGCGCGATATTGCCGCCAGCATCTCTTCCGGTTCTTTCCAGACGCTGGGGATGGTTATTTTACCCTGTTCAATCAAAACCCTTTCCGGCATTGTCCATAGCTACACCGATGGTTTACTGACCCGTGCGGCAGATGTGGTGCTGAAAGAGCGTCGCCCGTTGGTGCTCTGCGTGCGTGAAACACCATTGCACTTAGGCCATCTGCGTTTAATGACTCAGGCAGCAGAAATCGGTGCGGTGATTATGCCTCCCGTTCCGGCGTTTTATCATCGCCCGCAATCCCTTGATGATGTGATAAATCAGACGGTTAATCGTGTTCTTGACCAGTTTGCGATAACCCTTCCTGAAGATCTCTTTGCCCGCTGGCAGGGCGCATAACTCCGCTGTTGCCCTGTTTCAGGGCAATTTTGCAACCGCGATCAAATCCTCGACATTTTGTTTCTGCCATTCAATCGAAACGCTGCGATTCAACCGCTATACCTGCTATCTTCAACTTCAGGACAATAATGCAACGTCTTATTAACATATTTAACGTTGAATGTTACTGTTGTCGTCAAGATGGCATAAGACCTGCATGAAAGAGCCTGCAACACACAACACAATACACAACATAAAAAAGCCATTTTCACTTGAGGGTTATGTATGAAGAAGTCGATTCTCGCTCTGTCTTTGTTAGTCGGTCTCTCCGCAGCGGCTTCCAGCTATGCGGCGCTACCGGAGACGGTACGTATCGGAACCGATACCACCTATGCGCCGTTCTCGTCGAAAGATGCTAAAGGTGATTTTGTTGGCTTTGATATCGATCTCGGTAACGAGATGTGCAAACGGATGCAGGTGAAATGTACCTGGGTTGCCAGTGACTTTGACGCGCTGATCCCCTCACTGAAAGCGAAAAAAATCGACGCCATTATTTCGTCGCTTTCCATTACCGATAAACGTCAGCAGGAGATTGCCTTCTCCGACAAGCTGTACGCCGCAGATTCTCGTTTGATTGCTGCCAAAGGTTCACCGATTCAGCCAACGCTGGATTCACTGAAAGGTAAACATGTTGGTGTGCTGCAGGGATCAACCCAGGAAGCTTACGCTAACGAGACCTGGCGTAGCAAAGGCGTGGATGTGGTGGCCTATGCCAACCAGGATTTGGTCTATTCCGATCTGGCTGCAGGACGTCTGGATGCTGCGTTACAAGATGAAGTTGCTGCCAGCGAAGGATTCCTCAAGCAACCTGCTGGTAAAGATTTCGCCTTTGCTGGCTCATCAGTAAAAGACAAAAAATACTTCGGTGATGGCACCGGTGTAGGGCTACGTAAAGATGATGCTGAACTGACGGCTGCCTTCAATAAGGCGCTTGGCGAGCTGCGTCAGGACGGCACCTACGACAAGATGGCGAAAAAGTATTTCGACTTTAATGTCTACGGTGACTGATACGTCGCTGGGAAGCTGTACCTGATGGAATGATCATCATGGTGCACGCCAGGTTTGTTGCACTATCGTGGTGCATTGAAATGCATACTTAAGCATTTTTAATGAAAAATAATACGTCTAACGGGGCGGGATATTTTGCCTTGATGGTCAATTTTATGGCACGATAAGTGTAACAAACCTGTAAATATTCCCTATAAAAAGACTGTCAGTTGAGGACATTATGAAAAAACTGGTGCTATCGCTCTCTCTGGTTCTGGCCTTCTCCAGCGCAACTGCGGCGTTTGCTGCGATTCCGCAAAACATCCGCATCGGTACCGACCCGACCTATGCGCCATTTGAATCAAAAAATTCACAAGGCGAACTGGTTGGCTTCGATATCGATCTGGCAAAGGAATTATGCAAACGCATCAATACGCAATGTACGTTTGTCGAAAATCCGCTGGATGCGTTAATCCCGTCCTTAAAAGCGAAGAAGATTGACGCCATCATGTCATCGCTTTCCATTACGGAAAAACGTCAGCAAGAAATTGCCTTCACCGACAAACTGTACGCTGCCGATTCTCGTCTGGTGGTGGCGAAAAATTCCGACATTCAGCCGACAGTCGAGTCGCTGAAAGGCAAGCGGGTAGGCGTATTGCAGGGCACCACCCAGGAGACGTTCGGTAACGAACATTGGGCACCAAAAGGCATTGAAATCGTCTCGTATCAGGGGCAGGACAACATTTATTCTGACCTGACTGCCGGACGTATTGATGCCGCGTTCCAGGATGAGGTCGCTGCCAGCGAAGGTTTCCTCAAACAACCTGTCGGTAAAGATTACAAATTCGGTGGCCCGTCTGTTAAAGATGAAAAACTGTTTGGCGTAGGGACCGGCATGGGCCTGCGTAAAGAAGATAACGAACTGCGCGAGGCACTGAACAAAGCCTTTGCCGAAATGCGCGCTGACGGTACTTACGAGAAATTAGCGAAAAAGTACTTCGATTTTGATGTTTATGGTGGCTAATCGCCATCGGTGAAAGAAAGCCCGCTCCCTTCGGGTAACCGGAGGGAGACAAGAGGCGGTAATTCACCACACACGACAGGACAGGCAGCATGTTGTATGGGTTTTCAGGTGTTATTTTACAGGGTGCGCTCGTCACGCTGGAGCTGGCTATCAGTTCTGTAGTGCTCGCTGTAATCATCGGTTTAATTGGCGCTGGCGGTAAGCTCTCGCAAAATCGGCTTTCGGGGCTGATTTTCGAAGGGTACACCACGCTGATTCGAGGCGTGCCGGACTTGGTGTTGATGCTGCTGATTTTCTACGGTTTGCAGATTGCACTAAACACGGTGACGGAGGCGATGGGCGTCGGGCAGATTGATATCGATCCGATGGTCGCTGGTATTATTACTCTCGGTTTTATCTACGGTGCTTATTTTACCGAAACGTTCCGTGGCGCGTTTATGGCAGTGCCGAAAGGGCATATAGAGGCGGCGACGGCGTTCGGTTTTACTCGTGGGCAAGTGTTTCGGCGGATCATGTTTCCGGCGATGATGCGTTACGCCCTGCCAGGCATTGGCAACAACTGGCAGGTGATCCTCAAATCTACCGCACTGGTTTCGTTACTCGGCCTGGAAGATGTGGTCAAAGCCACCCAACTGGCAGGCAAAAGTACCTGGGAACCGTTCTATTTCGCCATCGTCTGTGGCGTGATTTACCTGGTTTTCACCACTGTTTCCAATGGTGTGCTGCTGTTCCTTGAGCGCCGCTACTCCGTGGGTGTGAAGAGGGCTGACCTGTGATCGAAATCTTACATGAATACTGGAAACCGCTGCTGTGGACCGACGGTTATCGCTTTACTGGTGTGGCGATCACTCTGTGGCTGCTTATTTTGTCGGTAGTGATAGGCGGAGTCCTGGCGCTGTTTCTGGCGATTGGTCGTGTCTCCAGTAATAAATACATCCAGTTTCCAATCTGGTTATTTACCTATATTTTTCGCGGTACGCCGCTGTATGTTCAGTTGCTGGTGTTCTATTCCGGCATGTACACGCTTGAGATTGTTAAGGGAACCGAATTCCTTAACGCTTTCTTCCGCAGTGGCCTGAACTGTACCGTGCTGGCGCTGACGCTTAACACCTGCGCTTACACTACCGAGATTTTTGCTGGGGCAATCCGTTCGGTTCCGCATGGGGAAATTGAAGCCGCCAGAGCCTATGGCTTCTCGACTTTTAAAATGTATCGTTGCATTATTTTGCCTTCTGCGCTGCGTATTGCGTTACCGGCATACAGCAACGAAGTGATCCTGATGCTGCACTCTACTGCGCTGGCGTTTACGGCCACTGTGCCGGATCTGCTGAAAATAGCCCGCGATATTAACGCCGCCACGTATCAACCTTTTACCGCCTTCGGCATTGCCGCGGTGCTCTATTTAATCATCTCTTATGTCCTGATCAGCCTCTTTCGCAGAGCGGAAAAACGCTGGTTGCAGCATGTGAAACCTTCTTCAACGCACTGAGAATACGATGTCCGAGAATAAATTAAACGTTATCGATTTGCACAAACGCTACGGCGAACATGAAGTGCTGAAAGGGGTCTCACTGCAAGCGAATGCCGGAGATGTAATAAGCATCATCGGATCGTCGGGATCGGGGAAAAGTACCTTTCTGCGCTGCATTAACTTCCTCGAAAAACCGAGTGAAGGGTCGATCGTGGTCAATGGCCAGACGATCAATCTGGTGCGCGACAAAGACGGTCAACTCAAAGTCGCCGATAAAAATCAACTGCGCTTACTGCGCACACGCCTGACGATGGTATTCCAGCACTTCAATCTCTGGAGCCATATGACGGTGCTGGAAAACGTCATGGAAGCGCCGATTCAGGTGTTGGGCCTGAGCAAGCAGGAAGCGCGCGAGCGGGCGGTGAAGTATCTGGCAAAAGTCGGGATAGACGAACGTGCGCAGGGGAAATATCCGGTGCATCTTTCCGGCGGTCAGCAACAGCGTGTTTCTATCGCGCGGGCGCTGGCGATGGAACCGGAAGTTTTACTGTTTGATGAACCTACCTCGGCGCTCGATCCTGAACTGGTAGGCGAAGTGTTACGTATTATGCAGCAACTGGCAGAAGAGGGGAAAACCATGGTGGTAGTGACTCACGAAATGGGCTTTGCTCGCCATGTTTCTACTCACGTCATTTTCCTCCATCAGGGGAAAATAGAAGAAGAGGGCGCGCCGGAGCAGTTATTTGGCAACCCGCAAAGCCCTCGTCTGCAACAGTTCCTTAAGGGATCGCTGAAATAATTTCCTCTCCGGTGGCTAACGCTGCCGGAGTATTTTCATGGGGAATTTGCGAGTCAGCTTCCGCTGAAATGTAAAAGTTGCAGTCCGCTAAAAATACTTCTGAATTCGCTGTCCAAAGATAAAAACTGCCTGCTGCATTGGGTGTTAATCGTGGTTATTGTCGCGTCATCTTAAATTTGAGGGGTGACGGAACGCCATGACAATATCGACAACTTCCACGCCGCATGATGCGGTATTTAAATCTTTTTTACGCCATCCAGACACCGCGCGGGATTTTATTGATATTCATCTTCCCGCGCCGCTGCGCAAACTGTGTGATTTAACGACGCTTAAACTGGAACCAAACAGTTTTATTGATGACGACCTGCGGCAATATTATTCCGACCTCTTGTGGTCTGTGAAAACGCAGGAGGGAGTGGGTTATATTTATGTAGTGATAGAGCACCAAAGTAAGCCGGAAGAATTAATGGCTTTTCGCATGATGCGCTATTCCATCGCGGCGATGCAAAACCATCTGGATGCAGGCTATAAAGAGCTTCCATTGGTGATCCCAATGCTGTTTTATCATGGTTGCAGAAGTCCTTATCCTTATTCACTCTGCTGGCTTGATGAATTTGCCGAGCCTGCGATTGCCCGTAAAATATATTCATCGGCTTTTCCGTTGGTGGATATTACCGTGGTGCCGGATGACGAGATTATGCAACATCGCAAAATGGCGCTGTTGGAGTTAATTCAGAAACATATTCGTCAGCGCGATCTGTTGGGATTAGTCGACCAAATTGTTTCGCTGCTAGTTACAGGGAACACTAATGACAGACAGCTAAAAGCCCTGTTTAATTATGTATTACAAACGGGAGATGCCCAGCGTTTCCGTGCATTTATTGGTGAGATAGCAGAACGCGCACCACAGGAAAAGGAGAAACTGATGACCATTGCTGACAGATTACGTGAAGAAGGGCGGAATGATGGATTAATTCTTGGCAAACGCGAAGAAGCCCTGCGTATTGCTCAGGAGATGCTGGATAGAGGTTTAGACCGAGAGTTAGTTATGATGGTGACCCGACTTTCACCAGACGATCTTATCGCGCAAAGCCACTAACCCTGTAACACCGGGAGTTAACTGGCGGATGTTTGCAGTAAACCACATCAGCGAACGACATCCGCCAGCGCCTCTTCTAAATCGTACCAACGAAACGCAAAACCCGCTTCTTCCAGCCGTTTAGGCAGCGCGCGTTGTCCACCTAATACCAGTACTGAAGATTCGCCCATTAACAGCCGAATGGCGGTTGCGGGGACGCGCAAAATAGCCGGGCGATGCAGCGCATGACCGAGCGCATGGGCAAATTGTTCATTGCGTATCGGGTAGGGCGAAACCATATTAAATGGCCCGCGCAGCTCGTTATCCAGCAGCCAGAGAATGCCGTTGACCATATCATCGATATGAATCCAGGCCAGATACTGCCGACCGGAACCAATCGGCCCGCCCAGGCCAAGACGAAACGGCGGCAGCATTTTACCGAGAATACCGCCATCCGGTGCCAGCACTACGCCGGTACGCAGCAGGCACACTCGCGTTTTGTCACTTTGCGCCCGGCAGGCAATCTCTTCCCAGCGGGCGCAGAGTTTATGAGTAAATTCGTTATGCGGCGGTTCCTCTTCGGTAACCACCACTTCACCTAAGTCGCCATAATAGCCCGTTGCCGAGCCGGAAATGAGTACCGACGGCGGCGTGTCGCTGGCATTAATCAAATCGACCAGTTTTTGCGTGATATTCCAGCGGCTTTGGCAGAGACGCTCTTTTTGCTCGTGAGTCCAGCGTTTATCAGCAATCGGTTCTCCGGCCAGGTTGATTACCGCATCAACGCCGTTGAGGTTGCTTTGATCGGCTAGCCCTTGCCATAGTGTCACCCGAGGGCCGAGAACGGAACTGGCTTTCTGCGGGTTACGCGTCACTACCGTGATTTGATGGCCCAACTCCAGCAAACGCGGAATCAAATGGCGACCAATTAATCCCGTCCCTCCGGTGATCACTATGTTCATGCAGCCTCCCGATATGGCGGTTAACGCTGCCAGCTCAAGGTCATGGATACCGAATCGGCGTAGCGCAGCGCGTGTAGTTTATCGATCTCCACTTCAGCATACGTCACCCAGTGATGTTCACGTGCGATATCGAGCACATCCTGAGTTAATTTTTCCAGCAAAGAGAAACGGTTATTCTCTACATGTTGAATGATGTTTTTGGTGACGGTGCGATAGTTCAGCGCGTCATTAATATCTTCACTGGTACGCGCTTTATCGGCGGGGTAGTGGATCGTCACATTGATAACAATATCCTGACGGTTGTTAATTTCTTCTTCCTTAATTCCGATAAACGTACGTAAACGAAGGTTCTTTATACGAATAATAGCGGCAGGTTGTGCCATTGCAGGTTCTCCGTTGTTTTACTTAGGATGAAATAATACACGAGAACCTGTTTCTGTTAACTATCCGAACGCTCATCACCGAGTTGTGCTTTTAGCAGTGCCTGCCCGGTGGCAGGGCGCGAACGGATCCGCTCATGCCAGTTCTTGACTGCCGGATACATTGCGAGGTCAATTCGCTGGCGAGTCCAGGCATTAACCCACGGCCAGCAGGCAATATCCGCAATGCTGTAGTTCTCGCCTCCCAGCCAGGGCGAGTTTTCCAGCCGCTTGTTCAGTACATGGTAAAGACGCTGAGTTTCAACCTGATAACGTTCAATAGCGTAAGGAATGGTTTGGGGGGCTGCGTGATTAAAATGATGATTTTGCCCAAGCATCGGCCCCAGTCCGCCTACCTGCCAGAATAACCACTGTAATGTGGCGGCGCGCTCACGCGTTTCATGACTCAAAAAGAGTCCTGTTTTCTCAGCCAGATACAACAAAATGGCACCAGACTCAAAGAGGCTTAACGGTTCGCCGCCATCGGCAGGAGAATGATCAACAATTGCCGGAATTTTGTTGTTGGGCGAAATGCGCAAAAATTCCGGACGAAACTGACCGCCTTTCCCCAGGTCTACCTTAATCAAGCGATAATCAAGCTCTGCTTCTTCGAGAAACAGCGTAATTTTGTGACCATTGGGTGTCGGGGCGAAATAGAGATCGATCATTGCAGCTCCGGTTGTTTAATCATCTGAACACCACAAGTATAGAAAGCGCGGCGACTTACGTGAGTATTCGTCACGTGACAGTGACAAAAAGGCTCTATAGTTTGATAGCCAGCCCCCTTTATTGCCGAGGACATAATGAGTAAACCCGCTATCACGCTTTGGTCAGATGCCCACTTTTTCTCCCCTTATGTGTTATCCGCCTGGGTGGCGTTGCAGGAAAAAGGCCTGTCGTTTCATATCAAGACCATCGACCTCGACAGCGGTGAACATTTGCAGCCGACGTGGCAAGGTTACGGTCAGACACGCCGTGTGCCGTTATTACAAATCGATGATTTTGAGTTGAGTGAATCTTCTGCCATTGCGGAGTATCTGGAAGATCGATTTGCGCCACCGACCTGGGAACGTATTTATCCGCTTGATTTAGAAAATCGTGCGCGTGCACGACAGATTCAGGCCTGGCTGCGCAGCGATCTGATGCCCATCCGCGAAGAGCGTCCGACGGATGTTGTCTTTGCGGGGGCGAAAAAAGCGCCACTAACGGCCGAGGGAAAAGCCAGTGCAGAGAAACTGTTCGCGATGGCAGAACATTTGTTAGCACTGGGTCAGCCGAATTTATTTGGTGAATGGTGCATTGCTGATACTGATCTGGCGCTAATGATTAACCGCCTGGTACTACATGGCGATGAGGTGCCAGAACGCCTGGTGGATTATGCGACATTCCAGTGGCAGCGAGCGTCTGTCCAGCGTTTTATTGCACTTTCGGCGAAGCAATCTGGCTGATAGCAACGACAGAATCCAGTATCATAGCTTACGTTTTTTCGACGAGGAGTGAGTGATGAAACTGATGTTTGCATCGGACATTCATGGGTCGTTACCGGCGACGGAACGTGTTCTGGAGTTGTTTGCCCAAAGCGGTGCCCAGTGGCTGGTGATCCTTGGCGACGTGTTGAATCACGGCCCGCGTAATGCTTTACCGGAGGGTTACGCGCCAGCCAAAGTCGCTGAACGGCTTAATGAAGTGGCACATAAGGTTATCGCTGTGCGCGGCAACTGCGACAGCGAAGTGGATCAAATGCTGCTGCATTTCCCGATAACCGCGCCGTGGCAACAGGTATTACTGGAAAAACAACGTCTGTTTTTGACGCATGGTCATCTTTTTGGCCCGGAAAATCTACCTGCTTTAAACCAGAACGATGTGCTGGTGTACGGTCATACCCATCTGCCAGTGGCAGAACAGCGGGGGGAGATTTTCCACTTCAACCCCGGCTCGGTGAGTATTCCGAAAGGCGGTAATCCGGCGAGTTATGGCATGCTGGATAATGACGTACTTAGTGTAATCGCACTCAATGATCAAAGTATCATTGCGCAGGTCGCGATTAATCCGTAATTTACCCACAACTCAAAATGCGCCGTAAGAGCGCCAGAAAAAGAAGGTTTCCTGATAATGGAACAGCGTCGTTTGGCAAGTACTGAATGGGTGGATATTGTCAATGAAGAGAACGAAGTCATTGCACAAGCCAGCCGGGAACAAATGCGGGCACAGTGTCTGCGTCATCGTGCAACTTACATCGTCGTGCATGATGGCATGGGCAAAATTCTGGTCCAGCGTCGTACCGAGACAAAAGACTTTTTACCCAGCATGTTGGATGCGACCGCAGGCGGTGTAGTCCAGGCCGATGAGCAACTGCTGGAATCCGCGCGTCGCGAAGCGGAAGAAGAGTTGGGCATTGCCGGTGTCCCCTTTGCCGAGCACGGGCAGTTCTATTTCGAAGATAAAAATTGCCGTGTCTGGGGCGCGTTGTTCAGCTGCGTCTCTCACGGTCCCTTCGCCCTACAGGAAGATGAAGTCAGTGAAGTTTGCTGGCTGACGCCGGAAGAAATCACCGCACGCTGCGATGAGTTCACTCCAGACTCGCTGAAAGCGCTGGCGTTGTGGATGAAGCGCAATGCCAAAAATGAAGCCGTAGAGACTGAAACGGCAGAATGAAAAAAGAGCCGCAATTGCGGCTCTTAACATTTTTAGTGGTAGCCCATCAACTGAGCGCCGATCACTACGACGCTGGACATAATAAACAGCAGTCCAAGTAGGGTCGCGCCCACCTTCAGCCAGTTACGGAAGTCCACCCTGCACACACCGAGAGTTGCCATTAACGAAGCTGAGGTTGGGTAAATGATGTGACTGAAGCCATCACCAAACTGGAATGCCAGCACGGTAACCTGACGGTTAACACCGACCAGATCGCCAAGCGGTGCCAGTAACGGCATGGTTAACGCCGCCTGACCAGAACCGGACGTCACGAAGAAATTAAATACCGCCTGGAAGAGCAACATAAACCAGGCCGCGACCGCGTTGTCCAGACCGCTAATGGCATTGGCAATGCTGTTGAGGATGGTATTTAACACGCTGGCATCACCCGCTTCACCATTACCGACCAGCAGCAAAATCCCTTTGGCGAAACCCACCAGCAGGGCAGGGGCGATCATCATTCGCGCCCCTTCGGTAAAGGATGAAGCCATGGTATTAACCGTCATGCCGTTAAGGCGGAAAACAACGCCGATGATGCCAATTACCAGACCCATGGTGAAGAACTGGCTGGCAATTTCTGGAATAAACCAGGCATTAACGATCACGCCCCAAATCACCCAGACCATTACGGCGGTCAGGACAATCAATACCAGCCAGTCACCAAAGGTAAACGGACGTTGTTCAACATCAGCCTGCTTTTCACGAAAGAAGCGGTCGGACTCATGCACGCGTGACAGAAGAGGATTCTTTTTCACTCGTGAGGCGTACACCATGGTAAAGATCAGGCCAATCAGAGTGGCGATAACCCATACCACGATGCGCAACCCGGAGCCAGAAAGCACCGGAACGCCGGCAATCCCCTGAGCAACGACCACACAAAACGGGTTCATCCACGAACTGGCAAAACCGATTTGCGTGGCAATATAGGTCACCAGGACGGTGGTAATACTGTCATAGCCCAGCCGGACCATTAGCGGTGCGATGATAATGGCAAAGGCGACGGCCTCTTCTCCCATACCAAATACCGCGCCGCCAAGTGAAAACAGAATAAACAGCGCAGGAATAAAGAGAATTTCATTCCCGCGGGTATGGCGAATAAGCGCCAGGATACCGTTATCAATGGTTCCTGTACGCATCACAATGCCAAACGCGCCGCCAATCACCAGCATAAACATGATGATGCCAACAGCTGTCCCGTATTTCGATCCTGAGGTTAATCCTTCAAACGGGAAGTTCATCAGGCCCGGGCGTTCATCGCCCGTCGTGAACAGCTGTACGCGGTGATACTCAGGTTCGCCTGCTTCGTTAGTCAGAATGCGAAATGAGTGTGGATCTACGACTTTGCGTGTTTTTGTTTGACCATCAACCTGATACTGCACTTCCTGACTGTCAAACATCCCCACCGGAACTACCCAGGTGGCAAGGCTGGTTAAAATAGCAACAAAAAAGATAATCACCAACGTATCGGGCATTGCCCATCTTCTTGTTGGTTTGGATTCAGTGATTGCGGACATAGCGCAAATATTCCCTTGCACAAAACAAAGTGGTAAGTATGCAAAGTGAAATGGCGCAATTCATTGATGCAGCGCAGTTAAGCAAGATAATCAGAAAGGATTAATGCAGATTAAGAGAATAAAAAACCGGAAATAGTGATTATTTCCGGTTCAGATATCCGCAGCGCAAAGCTGCGGATGATGACGAGATTACTGCTGCTGTGCAGACTGAATCGCAGTCAGCGCGATGGTGTAGACGATATCGTCAACCAGTGCGCCACGGGACAGGTCGTTAACCGGCTTGCGCATACCCTGCAGCATCGGCCCGATGGAGATCAGGTCGGCAGAACGCTGTACCGCTTTGTAGGTGGTGTTACCGGTGTTCAGATCCGGGAAGATGAACACGGTAGCGCGACCTGCAACCGGAGAGTTCGGCGCTTTGGATTTCGCAACGTCAGCCATTACCGCAGCGTCGTACTGCAGCGGACCGTCGATCATCAGGTCAGGACGTTTTTCCTGCGCCAGACGAGTTGCTTCGCGAACTTTTTCTACGTCGCTACCTGCACCAGAAGTACCGGTGGAGTAGGAGAGCATAGCAACGCGCGGTTCGATACCGAAGGCCGCAGCGGAATCAGCGGACTGAATCGCGATTTCTGCCAGCTGTTCAGCGGTCGGATCCGGGTTGATCGCACAGTCACCGTAAACGTAAACCTGTTCCGGCAGCAGCATGAAGAACACGGAAGATACCAGGGAGCTGCCCGGTGCAGTTTTGATCAGCTGCAGCGGCGGACGGATGGTGTTTGCGGTAGTGTGAACAGCACCGGAAACCAGACCATCAACTTCATCCTGTTCCAGCATCAGCGTACCGAGCACCACGTTGTCTTCCAGCTGTTCGCGGGCAACGGTTTCGGTCATGCCTTTGTTCTTACGCAGTTCGACCAGACGACCAACATAGCTTTCGCGAACCACTTCTGGATCAACGATTTCAATCCCTGCACCCAGTTCTACACCCTGAGACGCTGCAACACGGTTGATCTCTGCCGGATTACCCAGCAGTACGCAAGTTGCGATACCACGTTCAGCACAGATAGCGGCTGCTTTAACGGTACGCGGTTCGTCACCTTCCGGCAGTACGATACGTTTGCCCGCTTTGCGCGCAAGTTCAGTCAGCTGATAACGGAACGCAGGCGGAGACAGACGACGGCTGCGCTCAGAAGTGGCAGTCAGAGATTCGATCCAGTCAGCGTTGATGTAGTTAGCAACGTATTCCTGAACTTTCTCGATACGTTCGTGATCGTCAACCGGAACTTCCAGGTTGAAGCTCTGCAGGCTCAGAGAGGTCTGCCAGGTGTTGGTGTTCACCATAAATACCGGCAGGCCGGTAGCGAAAGCACGTTCGCACAGTTTAGAAATGCGCGCGTCCATTTCGTAGCCGCCAGTCAGCAGCAGGGCACCGATTTCTACACCGTTCATGGCTGCCAGGCAAGCGGCCACCAGCACGTCAGGACGGTCTGCGGAAGTCACCAGCAGAGAACCGGCACGGAAGTGCTCCAGCATGTGCGGAATGCTGCGTGCGCAGAAAGTGACGGATTTAACGCGGCGAGTATTGATGTCGCCTTCGTTGATGATGGTCGCATTCAGGTGGCGAGCCATATCGATCGCACGAGTCGCGATCAGGTCAAAGCTCCACGGCACAGCGCCGAGAACCGGCAGCGGGCTGGATTCTTGCAGCTTCGCCGGATCAACATTGTTTACTTTAGCTTTGGAAGAGTCGTCGAAAATCTCGGACAGATCCGGGCGAGTACGACCCTGTTCATCAACCGGTGCGTTCAGTTTGTTAACGATAACGCCGGTGATGTTGGTGTTTTTGGCACCGCCGAAGCTGTTGCGGGTCAGTTCGATACGCTCTTTCAGCTGTTCCGGGGTGTCAGTGCCCTGAGACATAACGAAGACGATTTCCGCATTCAGCGTTTTAGCGATTTCGTAGTTCAGAGACTGGGCAAACTGGTGCTTACGTGTCGGGACCAGACCTTCAACCAGAACGACTTCAGCGTCTTTGGTGTTAGCGTGGTAGTTTGCGACGATCTCTTCCATCAGCACATCTTTCTGATTGCTGGAAAGCAGACCTTCAACGTAGCTCATTTTCAGCGGTTCAGCGGCCGTCGTGGTGGAAGAGTTCGCACGCACGATAGTCGTAGTCTGATCGGGCGCATCGCCACCGGTACGCGGCTGAGCGATAGGTTTGAAAACGCTCAGACGAACGCCTTTGCGTTCCATTGCACGGATCACGCCAAGGCTGACGCTGGTCAGACCGACGCTGGTTCCGGTAGGGATCAGCATAATAATACGGGACACGGTTTATCCTCTTTCGTTACCGCCGATTTGGCGGGTTACAAAACAGCACCGCCAGCTGAGCTGGCGGTGTGAAATCAGGCAGTCAGGCGGCTCGCGTCTTGCGCGATAACCAGTTCTTCGTTGGTTGGGATAACCACCGCAGGACGGGTACCTTCTTTGTTGATGAAACCAGATTTGCCGAAACGTGCAGCCAGGTTGCGTTCATGATCAACTTCAAAGCCCAGCACGCCCAGTTTGCCCAGAGACAGTTCACGAACCATCGCGGCATTTTCACCGATACCACCAGTGAATACAACAGCGTCCAGACGACCATCCATCAGCGCAGTGTAGGCACCGATGTATTTCGCCAGGCGGTGGCAGTAAACGTCCATTGCGCGCTTCGCGTCTTCTTTCGTCGCGTAGTTGTCTTCAACATAGCGGCAGTCGCTGGTCACTTCGGTCAGACCCAGCAGGCCAGACTCTTTGGTCAGCAGTTTGTTGATTGCGTCAACGCTCATGCCCAGGGTGTCGTGCAGGTGGAAGATGATCGCCGGATCGATATCACCAGAACGGGTACCCATGACCAGACCTTCCAGCGGGGTCAGGCCCATAGAGGTGTCAACGCATTTACCGTTGCGGATAGCAGAAACGGAACCACCGTTGCCCAGGTGGCAGGTGATGATGTTCAGTTCTTCTACCGGTTTGTTCAGCATTTTTGCCGCTTCCTGGGTTACATAGAAGTGGCTGGTGCCGTGCGCGCCGTAACGACGGATGCCGTGCTCTTTGTACAGGTTGTACGGCAGGGCGTAGAGGTAAGACTCTTCCGGCATAGTCTGGTGGAACGCGGTGTCAAATACAGCAACGTTTTTGTCTTTCAGCTGTGGGAAAGATTTCAGAGCTTCTTCGATACCGATCAGGTGAGCCGGGTTGTGCAGCGGTGCAAAAGAAGCTGCATCTTTGATACCCTGAATAACAGACTCATCGATCACTACGGAGCTGGTATACTTTTCGCCGCCGTGTACGATACGGTGACCGATAGCAGTCAGCTGCGCAGACAGTTCTGGTTTTTGTGCCAGAATAGTATTAACGATAAAGTTGAGCGCTTCGCTGTGAGCGGCGCCTGCACCTAAAGCCGCTTCCTGTTTATTGCCGTCCATTTTCCATTTGATACGTGCTTCGGGCAGGTGGAAACATTCGGCTAAACCAGAAAGGTACTCTTCACCATTTACTGCATCGATGATGGCAAATTTCAGTGAAGAACTACCGCAGTTCAGAACCAGTACTAACTTACTCGACATGGAAGTACCTATAATTGATACGTGGCTAAAAAAACGTCAGGGAGCCATAGAGCGTAGCGCATGATGACACCGACATTTATGATTAACATCATGCACTGCAAATTTTTTTTGCATGATGGAAGAAATATCTTGAGTCTATGCCATTTTGCGTAATTTTCAGCCAATGGCATAATGTATATGAATTTGACGACTCAATGAATATGTACTACTTAGGCCTTCAGGCTGCTAAAGGATACCTGATAGTGGGTATGGAAGACAAAATGTTTTGAACGTTGTCCCGCTGAGTTGTGAATTTGCACAAATTTTTGAATCTTTATATGTGAAGTTGAGGTGAAGCATGTCAACGCCGGATAATCGTTCTGTTAATTTTTTTAGCTTGTTTCGCCGGGGACAGCATTACTCAAAGACGTGGCCGCTGGAAAAACGCCTTGCCCCGGTCTTTGTCGAAAATCGCGTTATCAAGATGACGCGTTATGCGATCCGTTTTATGCCGCCGATCGCCGTATTTACTCTCTGCTGGCAGATTGCCCTGGGCGGTCAGCTTGGGCCGGCAGTTGCCACTGCGCTGTTCGCCTTAAGTTTACCCATGCAGGGATTGTGGTGGCTGGGCAAGCGTTCTGTAACGCCATTACCCCCTGCAATCCTTAACTGGTTTTATGAAGTTCGCGGTAAATTGCAGGAGTCTGGACAGGTGTTGGCACCCGTTGAAGGCAAGCCTGATTACCAGGCATTAGCTGACACGCTTAAGCGCGCCTTCAAACAACTGGATAAAACTTTCCTTGATGATTTGTAATTGACCCCTGATTACGCATATAAAAGAAGGCATACTCAGCCTTCTTTTTTTTCACCGTAGTAGAGTGATACAGGAGTCAACAATGGAAATGACCAACGCGCAACGTCTTATTTTGTCTAATCAGTACAAGATGATGACTATGCTCGATCCGGCAAATGCTGAACGTTACCGTCGCCTGCAAACAATTATTGAGCGTGGTTACGGATTACAGATGCGTGAATTGGATCGCGAGTTTGGCGAGCTGAAAGAAGAAACCTGCCGCACTATCATCGACATTATGGAGATGTATCATGCGTTGCATGTTTCCTGGTCTAATTTGCAGGACCAGCAATCCATCGATGAACGTCGTGTCACCTTCCTCGGCTTTGACGCCGCCACTGAAGCACGTTACCTCGGTTATGTCCGCTTTATGGTTAATGTGGAAGGGCGCTATACCCATTTTGACGCCGGAACTCACGGTTTTAACGCCCAGACGCCAATGTGGGAAAAATATCAGCGCATGCTTAATGTGTGGCATGCCTGCCCGCGTCAGTACCATTTGAGCGCCAACGAAATTAATCAAATTATCAACGCCTGAGGAGGCCCGCGTGCGGTGCAAAGGTTTTCTGTTTGATCTTGATGGAACGCTGGTGGATTCCCTGCCTGCGGTAGAACGGGCGTGGAGCAACTGGGCCAGACGTCATGGGTTAGCGCCGGAAGAGGTGCTGGCTTTCATTCACGGTAAACAGGCGATCACCTCTTTGCGCCATTTTATGGCGGGCAAATCCGAGGCTGATATTGCCGCCGAGTTTACGCGTCTGGAGCACATCGAGGCCACGGAAACCGAAGGTATTACCGCGCTTCCGGGGGCAATCGCCTTACTCAATCATTTGAATAAAGCAGGTATTCCGTGGGCCATTGTGACTTCTGGCTCCATGCCGGTAGCGCGAGCGCGCCATAAAATAGCTGGGCTTCCCGCACCAGAGGTGTTTGTAACCGCTGAGCGAGTGAAGCGCGGAAAACCAGAACCTGATGCGTATCTGTTAGGTGCGCAGCTGCTGGGGCTTGCGCCGCAGGAGTGTGTGGTGGTGGAAGATGCTCCCGCTGGCGTGCTTTCTGGCCTGGCGGCGGGTTGCCATGTCATTGCGGTTAACGCTCCGGCAGATACCCCGCGCCTGAATGAGGTCGATTTGGTCCTCCACAGTCTGGAGCAAATTACTGTGACCAAACAGCCAAATGGCGATGTTATTATTCAGTGAAACACCTGATCATGATTTAGCCCCGTCTCGTCGGGGCTTTTTTATGGCAGAATCAAGTCATCCCCCTCAATTAACAAGGATAAGTTGTGAACGGTGAATTGATTTGGGTTCTTTCATTACTGGCCGTTGCCATCGTCTTGTTTGCGACGGGCAGAGTGCGTATGGATGCGGTCGCTTTGTTTGTTATTGTCGCGTTTGCATTAAGCGGAACGCTGACGGTCCCCGAAGTATTTTCCGGCTTTTCTGATCCTAACGTTGTCCTGATTGCCGCCTTGTTTATTATTGGCGATGGTTTGGTCCGTACCGGTGTTGCCACCGTAATGGGAACATGGCTGGTCAAAGTGGCGGGCAACAGTGAAATCAAAATGTTGGTTTTGTTGATGCTGACCGTCGCGGGGCTTGGCGCGTTTATGAGTTCAACCGGCGTTGTCGCTATCTTTATTCCCGTGGTGTTAAGCGTTGCCATGCGTATGCAAACTTCGCCGTCACGTCTGATGATGCCGTTAAGTTTTGCCGGGCTGATTAGCGGCATGATGACGCTGGTGGCGACGCCGCCGAACCTGGTAGTCAACAGTGAATTGCTGCGTGAAGGCTATCACGGCTTCAGTTTCTTTAGCGTAACACCTATTGGCCTGGTCGTGCTGGTGCTGGGTATTTTGTATATGTTAGTGATGCGTTTCATGCTGAAAGGGGATACCCAGACCCCGCAGCGCGAAGGCTGGACGCGTCGAACCTTTCGCGATCTTATCCGTGAATATCGACTGACCGGGCGTGCGCGACGTCTGGCTATTCGCCCCGGATCGCCAATGATAGGTCAACGGCTGGATGATCTCAAATTACGTGAGCGTTATGGCGCTAACGTCATCGGTGTTGAACGCTGGCGGCGTTTTCGTCGCGTTATCGTGAACGTTAATGGGGTTTCTGAATTTCGCGCGCGTGACGTTTTGCTTATTGATATGTCTGCGGCTGATGTCGATCTCCGGCAATTTTGTAGTGAGCAATTGCTGGAGCCGATGGTACTGCGCGGCGAGTATTTTTCTGACCAGGCCCTTGATGTGGGCATGGCAGAGATTTCATTAATTCCTGAGTCAGAACTGATTGGTAAATCGGTGCGCGAAATTGGTTTTCGTACCCGCTACGGACTGAATGTGGTGGGGCTAAAGCGCAATGGCGTGGCGCTGGAAGGTTCGCTGGCGGATGAGCCTCTGCTGCTGGGCGATATCATCCTGGTTGTGGGTAACTGGAAACTGATCGGTATGCTGGCCAAACAGGGCCGCGACTTCGTAGCGCTGAACTTACCGGAAGAGGTGAGTGAAGCATCGCCCGCGCACAGCCAGGCACCCCATGCCATTTTCTGTCTGGTGCTAATGGTGGCGTTAATGCTGACAGATGAAATTCCTAATCCTGTTGCCGCTATCATCGCCTGCCTGCTGATGGGGAAATTCCGCTGTATAGATGCTGAAAGCGCCTATAAATCCATTCACTGGCCGAGCATTATTTTGATCGTTGGGATGATGCCGTTTGCTGTGGCATTACAGAAAACGGGAGGTGTCGCGCTGGCGGTGAAAGGGCTGATGGACATTGGCGGTGGTTACGGGCCACATATGATGCTGGGTTGTTTGTTTGTCTTGTCGGCGGTTATTGGGCTATTTATCTCTAATACCGCGACGGCGGTGTTGATGGCTCCGATTGCGCTGGCTGCTGCCAAAACGATGGGGGTGTCGCCTTATCCATTCGCGATGGTCGTGGCGATGGCAGCATCCGCCGCCTTTATGACACCGGTTTCTTCACCTGTTAACACACTGGTTTTAGGTCCGGGAAATTACAGCTTCAGTGACTTTGTGAAGTTGGGGGTACCGTTCACCATTATCGTGATGGCGGTTTGTGTGGTGATGATCCCGATGCTGTTTCCGTTTTGACAAGAGCCTGATGTCGCATCCGGCGCTTATTGCCTGATGCGACGCAGACTCCGGCTGCTTACAGCGGTGAATCCTGGCTAATCTCATCGAGCGAAAGATGGAAGCTGGGAACAAATACTTCCATGAAGTAGTCCATCTCCTGGCTGCGACGCGCTTCAAGCGTCGCTTCCAGTCGCGTTTTTGCCAGCAAGAATTCATTATTTCCGGCCGCGAGTTCTTCCAGACATTTCAGATATGCACACAGTGCATCTGCCTGTTTCACCAGCGATTTTTCTTCATCGCTATATGCATGCTCGTCAATTAACGGCGCAAAGATATCCCGCAGCTCTTCCGGAACCATATCGACCAGTTTTTGCTGAGCGATTTTTTCAATAGCCTTGTACTCCTGAGCGATTTGCGAATTGAAGTATTTCACCGGAGTAGGGAGATCGCCGGTGAGCACTTCTGAGGCATCGTGGTACATCGCCAGTAAAGCGATACGTTCGGCGTTGACATTACCGCCAAATTTCCGATTTTTGATAGCTGCCAGCGCATGGGCGACCATCGCTACCTGCAAACTGTGTTCGGACACATTTTCCGTCCGCACGTTGCGCATGAGCGGCCAGCGGTTAATGAGTTTCAGGCGGGAGAGATGGGCAAAAAAATGGCTCTGTTTCATAGTGACCTTACGTATGATGACATCATCAGGTCATTGTGGCGGGATAACGCTGCCGGATGCAATCTCCGGCAGTGAAATTAAGATTACAGCTGATGATAACCAGAAAGGAAACGCGCGAACTTGCTCAAAGACAGCTCGATATCATCGACACGCGGTAGCGTGACAATGCGGAAGTGATCCGGCCACGGCCAGTTGAATGCCGTCCCTTGCACCAACAGAACTTTTTCCTGCAACAGGAAATCCAGCACCATTTTCTGATCGTCGTGAATGTTAAAGCGTTTGGCGTCGATTTTCGGGAACATATACAGCGCACCACGAGGTTTCACGCAGGAAACGCCCGGAATATCGTTGATCAGTTCCCACGCGCGGTTACGCTGCTCATAAAGACGACCGCCAGGGGTAATAAATTCACTGATGCTCTGATAACCACCCAGCGCGGTCTGAATGGCGTGTTGCGCAGGAACGTTAGCACACAGGCGCATTGAAGCCAGCATTTCCAGACCTTCGATGTAGCCTTTGGCGTGTTTTTTCGGCCCGTTCAACACCATCCACCCCTGACGGAAGCCTGCAACGCGGTACGTTTTCGACAGTCCGTTAAAGGTAATGGTCAGCAGGTCAGGTGCCAGCGGCGCAATTGAGTGATGCTCAGCGTCGTCGTAAAGAATTTTGTCATAAATTTCATCGGCGAAGATAATGAGATTATGCTGACGTGCAATCTCCACAATCTCCATTAAAAGCTCTTTGGAATATACCGCGCCGGTTGGGTTATTTGGGTTGATTATAACGATCCCACGCGTACGAGGCGTAATTTTAGCGCGAATATCATCGAGGTCCGGGAACCAGTCAGAGGATTCATCGCAAAGATAATGCACCGCTTTACCGCTGGAAAGCGAAACCGCCGCGGTCCATAGTGGGTAATCTGGTGCAGGAACCAACATTTCGTCCCCGCTGTTCAGCAATGCCTGCATTGCCTGAACGATAAGCTCCGATACACCATTGCCGATGTAAATATCTTCCACGGTAACATCACGCATGCCACGAGCCTGGTAGTGCTGCATGATGGCTTTACGCGCGGAGTAAAGACCTTTGGAATCGCAATACCCTTGAGCGGTAGGCAGGTTGCGTATCACGTCAACGAGGATTTCATCTGGCGCGTCAAAACCGAACGGGGCTGGGTTGCCGATGTTCAGTTTCAGTACCTTGTTACCTTCTTCTTCCAGGCGTTTTGCTTCTTTCAGCACCGGACCACGGATGTCATAACAGACATTCTCTAATTTGCTGGATTTTTCAATGGGGGACATGAATCTTGACCTTTTTTGCTGTTATCGCCACTCCCTGCCGTGGAAGTCAGCTTAGAACAATGTACTCCCCCAGGACGGTGTTTTGAAGGTCTGCAGAATAAGATTTTGCCAGAGGGGAAGGCTCGATTGTGCTGTTAATAACTTAATAATGACAAAATAATGAGGTGTATATGCTTTACATGCAATGTTATATAGTGAATTGTTCTGATTCTTAATTGTAAGTCTGGTTTTTTTATCTGTAAGATAATTGTGTGAAAATGCCTCATTTAAGAATTCACTAATGAAACGCGATGATGATATTTCCGCATTACGGAGAGTTTAACAGCGTGATGATTTCCGAGGTGTCGTAATGGGGGCAAGGTGTGAAACTATTGTTAAGCGGAATTAATGAATGAGGATGATGCTAATTAATTATTATTTAATATTCAAAAAGGTTTTGATGTGCTTATTAATAATAGAAGATTACTTTGCCTAACATAACATAACTTTGCATCAGATAATTCGCAATGACCCTTATAAATAAAAGGTTTTTGGGGTAAAATGCTCGCATAAATGACGGATCCCTGCTCTTGATGCCGCCTCACCATTGCTGTTTGTACGTGTTCGCGTATGACCAGCGATGCTGCACGAGAGTGGAACAAGGACTCACATTTACATTTATACAAACACGCGCATGTCATAAATAGAAAAGAGTGAGTAACTTAATAGATATGCGATCCCTGAAGATATATTCTGTGATCTACTTCAGGCATTATAACGGAACAATGTGAGTCGCTTTTTTAGTGCAACTCATATGCATTTTTACTTTCGTCCGGGTTCCGGATGAAACTGCCAGGGAGGCACATTACAAATGGAATTGCTTGTTTGTGTGTGCACAGCATTAACCAGCTCAGTATGAGCCGCCAGTAAGTGATAATATATGATAAGTGCAAATCGTCCGATAATTAACCTCGACCTCGATCTGCTGAGAACATTTGTTGCTGTTGCCGATCTGAACACTTTTGCTGCCGCAGCTGCCGCTGTGTGTCGTACTCAGTCCGCCGTAAGTCAGCAAATGCAGCGTCTGGAACAACTCGTTGGGAAAGAACTGTTCGCTCGTCACGGTCGCAACAAACTGTTAACTGAACATGGCATTCAACTTCTTGGTTACGCCAGGAAAATCCTGCGTTTTAATGATGAGGCCTGCTCATCATTAATGTTCAGTAATCTTCAGGGCGTGTTAACTATCGGTGCTTCAGATGAATCTGCCGATACGATCTTACCTTTCCTGTTAAATCGCGTGAGTTCGGTTTATCCGAAATTAGCGCTGGATGTCCGCGTTAAACGTAATGCCTATATGGCAGAAATGCTGGAATCCCAGGAAGTGGATTTGATGGTAACCACCCATCGTCCTTCAGCGTTTAAGGCATTGAACCTGCGAACCTCGCCAACACACTGGTACTGCGCAGCGGAATACGTATTGCAAAAAGGCGAGCCGATCCCTCTTGTATTGCTGGATGATCCAAGTCCGTTTCGCGATATGGTGCTGGCGACGCTTAATAAAGCAGATATTCCATGGCGACTGGCTTATGTCGCCTCGACGCTTCCGGCCGTTCGTGCGGCAGTGAAAGCCGGTCTTGGCGTGACGGCAAGGCCGGTTGAGATGATGAGCCCGGACCTGCGTGTGCTGAGTGGAGTAGATGGCTTACCGCCGCTACCTGATACCGAATATTTGCTGTGCTATGACCCGTCCAGTAATAATGAGCTGGCCCAGGTGATCTATCAGGCGATGGAGAGCTACCATAATCCGTGGCAATACAGCCCAATGTCTGCTCCGGAAGGGGATGATTCATTGTTGATTGAAAGGGATATCGAGTAATCGACGGACGATAGATAATTCCTGAGACAATAGTGTAAAAAACGAGCCGCTGGGGGTGTTTTAAACCCCAGCGGCTTTTTTTTAGTAAAAATCCTTCCTCGCATAGTGCAGAACGTACAAAACTGTTCATTTTTCAATCACCAGAGATTCACGTCCCGAACGCACAAATAATCGCCTGAAAAAAATCACCTGCTACAATGATGTTAAAAAATACGTAAATTTGTTGCTGCGTTTTTGTTATGGAATGACAAAAGCGTGTCACAGATCAAGAAAATACTCTCTTTTGGGGGGAGGAATCGACACAAATTCCTGTCAAAATAGACCCGTATTTTTTCCATTGCTTCACAACGGACACGATTCAACAACATCTAATTATCCTGGAGTCGTCAAGGATCTGGGGTGAAAGGGCATTAAATGCTAATGGTGTTGATATTATGTAAACTAATGTGAAGAAACTTTTGTTAAAGTTGACAAAAGGTTATAGAAAGGAGTAAAAGACCACATCAATTAGCTGTATAAAAGAATTTCTACAGTGATTGTAAGGTTTTTTTTATTCCTCCCCATGAATCGATGTGGCGTCCATCTGCCGTGAAGAGCAGTGAATCTGGCGCTACTTTTGATGAGTAAGCAATGAGTATGTCAACATCCACTGAAGTCATCGCTCATCACTGGGCATTCGCTATCTTTCTTATCGTTGCCATTGGCCTGTGTTGCCTGATGCTGGTAGGCGGTTGGTTTTTAGGCGGTCGCGCACGCGCGAGGTCGAAAAACGTGCCGTTTGAATCCGGTATCGACTCGGTCGGCTCCGCCCGCTTACGCCTGTCCGCCAAGTTTTATCTGGTGGCCATGTTCTTCGTTATCTTCGACGTTGAAGCGCTGTATCTGTTCGCATGGTCAACCTCTATCCGCGAAAGCGGCTGGGTAGGCTTTGTGGAAGCTGCAATTTTTATTTTTGTGTTACTGGCAGGTCTGGTTTATCTGGTGCGTATTGGCGCGCTGGACTGGACGCCCGCGCGTTCACGCCGCGAGCGTATGAACCCGGAAACGAACAGTATCGCTAATCGTCAACGCTAACCGCGAGGCATTAAGATGGATTATACGCTCACCCGCATAGATCCCAACGGTGAGAACGACCGTTACCCCCTGCAAAAGCAGGAGATCGTAACCGACCCTCTGGAGCAAGAAGTTAACAAAAACGTGTTTATGGGCAAGCTCAATGACATGGTTAACTGGGGTCGTAAAAACTCAATTTGGCCGTATAACTTCGGTCTTTCCTGCTGTTACGTTGAGATGGTGACTTCGTTTACCGCGGTGCATGACGTGGCGCGTTTTGGCGCAGAAGTATTGCGTGCTTCGCCGCGTCAGGCTGACCTGATGGTGGTTGCAGGAACCTGCTTTACCAAAATGGCACCGGTTATTCAGCGTCTGTATGACCAGATGCTGGAACCAAAATGGGTTATCTCAATGGGTGCCTGTGCCAACTCTGGTGGTATGTACGATATTTATTCCGTTGTGCAGGGCGTCGATAAATTCATCCCGGTTGATGTGTATATCCCGGGCTGCCCGCCGCGTCCTGAAGCGTACATGCAGGCACTGATGCTGTTGCAGGAATCTATCGGCAAAGAACGTCGTCCGCTCTCCTGGGTGGTTGGCGATCAGGGCGTTTATCGCGCCAATATGCAATCAGAGCGCGAACGCAAGCGCGGTGAACGCATTGCCGTAACCAACCTGCGTACACCTGACGAGATTTAATTTGCGCCTGTCGGCAAAGGGATTTTTCTTCGCTTATTCCTAAATCTATTTCGCGAAGCTTACTGCGCCGACAGTCACCACGGACCATTTGCAATGGTGAACAATATGACCGACTTAACCGCGCAAGAACCCGCCTGGCAGACCCGCGATCATCTTGATGATCCGGTGATTGGCGAACTGCGCAACCGTTTTGGGCCGGATGCCTTTACTGTTCAGGCGACTCGCACCGGGGTTCCCGTTGTGTGGATCAAGCGTGAACAATTACTGGAAGTTGGCGATTTCTTAAAGAAACTGCCGAAACCTTACGTCATGCTGTTTGACTTACACGGCATGGACGAACGTCTGCGCACACACCGCGAAGGGTTACCTGCCGCGGATTTTTCCGTTTTCTACCATCTGATTTCTATCGATCGTAACCGCGACATCATGCTGAAGGTGGCGCTGGCAGAAAACGACCTGCACGTACCGACCTTCACCAAACTGTTCCCGAACGCTAACTGGTATGAGCGTGAAACCTGGGATCTGTTTGGCATTACTTTCGACGGTCACCCGAACCTGCGCCGCATCATGATGCCGCAAACCTGGAAAGGTCACCCGCTGCGTAAAGATTACCCGGCGCGCGCTACCGAATTCTCGCCGTTTGAGCTGACCAAAGCCAAACAGGATCTGGAGATGGAAGCCCTGACCTTCAAACCGGAAGAGTGGGGGATGAAGCGCGGCACCGAAAACGAGGACTTCATGTTCCTCAACCTCGGTCCGAACCACCCGTCGGCGCACGGGGCTTTCCGTATCGTTTTACAACTCGACGGCGAAGAGATTGTCGACTGCGTACCAGACATCGGCTACCACCACCGTGGTGCGGAGAAAATGGGCGAGCGCCAGTCCTGGCACAGCTACATTCCGTATACCGACCGTATTGAATACCTCGGCGGCTGCGTTAACGAAATGCCTTACGTGCTGGCGGTAGAGAAACTGGCCGGGATCACCGTGCCGGATCGCGTTAACGTCATTCGCGTTATGCTCTCCGAACTGTTCCGTATCAACAGCCACCTGCTGTACATCTCGACCTTTATTCAGGACGTCGGCGCAATGACGCCCGTGTTCTTCGCCTTTACCGATCGTCAGAAAATTTACGATCTGGTGGAAGCGATCACGGGTTTCCGTATGCACCCGGCGTGGTTCCGTATTGGCGGCGTAGCGCACGACCTGCCGCGCGGCTGGGATCGCCTGCTGCGTGAGTTCCTCGACTGGATGCCGAAACGTCTGGCGTCTTACGAGAAAGCGGCGCTGCAAAATACCATTCTGAAAGGTCGTTCCCAGGGCGTTGCCGCCTATGGCGCGAAAGAGGCGCTGGAGTGGGGCACCACTGGCGCGGGCCTGCGTGCTACCGGGATCGACTTCGACGTGCGTAAGGCGCGTCCTTATTCTGGCTATGAAAACTTCGACTTTGAAATCCCGGTTGGTGGTGGTGTTTCTGACTGCTACACCCGCGTAATGCTGAAAGTGGAAGAGCTGCGCCAGAGTCTGCGCATTCTTGAGCAGTGCCTCAACAACATGCCGGAAGGCCCGTTCAAAGCGGATCACCCGCTGACCACGCCGCCGCCGAAAGAGCGCACGCTGCAACATATCGAAACCCTGATCACCCACTTCCTGCAAGTGTCGTGGGGGCCGGTGATGCCTGCCAATGAATCTTTCCAGATGATTGAGGCGACCAAGGGGATCAACAGTTACTACCTGACCAGCGACGGTAGCACCATGAGTTATCGCACTCGTATCCGCACGCCGAGTTATGCGCATTTGCAGCAAATTCCGGCGGCGATCCGCGGCAGCCTGGTGTCTGACCTGATTGTTTATCTGGGCAGTATCGATTTTGTTATGTCAGATGTGGACCGCTAATTATGCACGAGAATCAACAACCACAAACCGAGGCTTTTGAGCTGAGTGCGGCAGAGCGTGAAGCGATTGAGCACGAGATGCACCACTACGAAGACCCGCGTGCGGCGTCCATTGAAGCGCTGAAAATCGTTCAGAAGCAGCGTGGCTGGGTGCCGGATGGTGCGATCCACGCGATCGCCGATGTGCTGGGTATTCCGGCAAGCGACGTCGAAGGTGTGGCAACGTTCTACAGTCAGATCTTCCGCCAGCCGGTTGGTCGCCATGTGATCCGTTATTGCGACAGCGTGGTCTGTCATATCAACGGGTATCAGGGTATTCAGGCGGCGCTCGAGAAAAAGCTGAACATCAAACCAGGGCAAACGACATTTGATGGCCGCTTTACGCTGCTGCCAACTTGCTGCCTGGGGAACTGTGATAAAGGGCCAAACATGATGATCGATGAGGATACTCACGCGCATCTGACCCCGGAAGCGATCCCTGAACTGCTGGAGCGGTATAAATGAAAAACATTATCCGTACTCCCGAAACGCATCCGCTGACCTGGCGTCTGCGCGATGACAAACAGCCAGTGTGGCTGGACGAATATCGCAGCAAAAACGGTTACGAAGGCGCGCGTAAGGCGCTGACCGGGCTGTCTCCGGACGAAATCGTTAATCAGGTAAAAGACGCTGGTCTGAAAGGGCGCGGTGGCGCGGGCTTTTCTACCGGCCTGAAATGGAGCCTGATGCCGAAAGACGAATCCATGAACATCCGTTACCTGCTGTGTAACGCCGATGAAATGGAGCCAGGCACCTATAAAGACCGCCTGCTGATGGAGCAACTGCCGCACCTGCTGGTGGAAGGTATGCTCATCTCCGCGTTTGCGCTGAAAGCTTACCGTGGCTACATCTTCCTGCGTGGCGAATATATCGAAGCGGCAGTAAATCTGCGCCGCGCCATTGCCGAAGCCACTGAAGCGGGCTTGCTTGGCAAAAACATTATGGGAACAGGTTTCGACTTCGAACTGTTCGTCCATACCGGGGCAGGGCGCTACATCTGCGGGGAAGAAACAGCGTTAATCAACTCCCTGGAAGGGCGTCGTGCTAACCCACGCTCGAAACCCCCCTTCCCGGCAACCTCCGGCGTATGGGGCAAACCGACCTGTGTCAACAACGTCGAAACCCTGTGTAACGTTCCGGCGATCCTCGCTAACGGCGTGGAGTGGTATCAGAACATCTCGAAAAGTAAAGATGCTGGCACCAAGCTGATGGGCTTCTCCGGTCGGGTGAAAAATCCGGGACTGTGGGAACTGCCGTTCGGCACCACCGCACGCGAGATCCTCGAAGATTACGCCGGTGGTATGCGTGATGGTCTGAAATTTAAAGCCTGGCAGCCAGGCGGCGCGGGCACCGACTTCCTGACCGAAGCGCACCTTGATCTGCCGATGGAATTCGAAAGTATCGGTAAAGCGGGCAGCCGTCTGGGTACGGCGCTGGCGATGGCGGTTGACCATGAGATCAACATGGTGTCGCTGGTGCGTAACCTGGAAGAGTTTTTCGCCCGTGAGTCCTGCGGCTGGTGTACGCCGTGCCGCGACGGTCTGCCGTGGAGCGTGAAAATTCTGCGTGCGCTGGAGCGTGGTGAAGGTCAGCCGGGCGATATCGAAACACTTGAGCAACTGTGTCGATTCTTAGGCCCGGGTAAAACTTTCTGTGCCCACGCACCTGGTGCAGTGGAGCCGTTACAGAGCGCTATCAAATATTTCCGCGAAGAATTTGAGGCGGGAATCAAACAGCCGTTCAGCAATACCCATTTGATTAATGGGATTCAGCCGAACCTGCTGAAAGAGCGCTGGTAACCGAATTTCGATTAACGCTCAGTCTCTGACTGAGAAAACTGGAAGCATGCTAATGGCTACAATTCATGTAGACGGCAAAGAATACGAGGTCAACGGAGCGGACAACCTGCTGGAAGCTTGTCTGTCTCTGGGCCTTGATATTCCTTACTTTTGCTGGCATCCGGCGCTGGGAAGCGTCGGTGCTTGCCGCCAGTGTGCGGTGAAGCAATACCAAAACGCGGAAGACACGCGTGGTCGCCTGGTGATGTCCTGTATGACACCGGCTTCCGATGGCACCTTTATTTCCATTGACGACGAAGAAGCGAAACAGTTCCGTGAAAGTGTGGTCGAGTGGTTAATGACCAACCACCCGCACGACTGTCCGGTATGTGAAGAAGGCGGTAACTGCCATCTTCAGGATATGACCGTGATGACCGGACACAGCTTCCGTCGCTACCGTTTCACCAAACGTACCCACCGTAATCAGGATTTGGGGCCATTCATCTCTCACGAAATGAACCGCTGCATCGCCTGCTACCGCTGCGTGCGTTACTACAAAGATTACGCTGACGGTACGGATCTGGGCGTTTACGGTGCGCACGACAACGTCTACTTCGGTCGCCCGGAAGACGGCACGCTGGAAAGCGAATTTTCCGGTAACCTGGTCGAAATTTGCCCGACCGGCGTATTTACCGACAAAACGCACTCCGAGCGTTACAACCGTAAATGGGATATGCAGTTTGCGCCGAGCATCTGCCAGCAATGTTCCATCGGCTGTAACATCAGCCCCGGTGAACGTTACGGCGAACTGCGTCGTATCGAAAACCGTTACAACGGTACGGTAAACCACTACTTCCTCTGCGACCGTGGTCGTTTCGGTTACGGTTACGTCAACCTGAAAGATCGTCCGCGTCAACCAGTACAGCGTCGTGGCGATGATTTCATTACCCTCAACGCCGAACAGGCAATGCAGGGCGCGGCAGATATTCTGCGTCAGTCGAAGAAAGTGATCGGTATTGGTTCTCCGCGTGCCAGCGTGGAAAGCAACTTTGCGCTGCGTGAACTGGTGGGCGAAGAAAACTTCTACACCGGTATCGCTCACGGTGAGCAGGAACGTCTGCAACTGGCGCTGAAAGTGCTGCGTGAAGGCGGCATTTATACTCCGGCTCTGCGCGAAATCGAATCTTACGATGCGGTACTGGTGCTGGGCGAAGACGTTACCCAGACCGGCGCGCGCGTCGCGCTGGCAGTGCGTCAGGCTGTGAAAGGTAAAGCGCGCGAAATGGCGGCAGCACAGAAAGTGGCTGACTGGCAGATTGCGGCAATCCTCAACATCGGTCAACGTGCGAAGCATCCGCTGTTTGTTACCAACGTTGATGACACCCGTCTGGATGATATCGCGGCGTGGACTTACCGCGCACCGGTTGAAGATCAGGCGCGTTTAGGTTTTGCCATCGCCCATGCGCTGGATAACTCTGCGCCAGCGGTTGACGGTATCGAACCTGAGCTGCAAAGCAAAATCGACGTCATCGTGCAGGCACTGGCAGGTGCGAAGAAACCGTTGATTATCTCCGGGACGAACGCCGGTAGCATAGAGGTGATTCAGGCTGCGGCTAACGTCGCGAAAGCCCTGAAAGGTCGCGGCGCTGACGTTGGTATCACCATGATTGCCCGTTCCGTCAACAGCATGGGGCTGGGCATTATGGGTGGCGGTTCGCTTGAAGAAGCGTTGACCGAACTGGAAACCGGACGCGCCGACGCGGTGGTGGTGCTGGAAAACGATCTGCATCGTCACGCTTCCGCTACCCGCGTGAATGCTGCGCTGGCTAAAGCGCCGCTGGTGATGGTGGTTGATCATCAACGCACAGCGATTATGGAAAACGCCCATCTGGTACTTTCTGCTGCCAGCTTTGCTGAAAGCGACGGTACGGTGATCAACAACGAAGGCCGCGCCCAACGTTTCTTCCAGGTTTACGATCCTGCTTATTACGACAGCAAAACTGTCATGCTGGAAAGCTGGCGCTGGTTACACTCGCTGCACAGCACCCTGCTGAGCCGTGAAGTGGACTGGACGCAGCTCGACCATGTGATTGACGCTGTTGTGGCGAAAATCCCGGAACTGGCAGGTATCAAAGATGCTGCGCCGGATGCGACATTCCGTATTCGTGGGCAGAAACTGGCCCGTGAACCGCACCGTTACAGCGGTCGTACCGCCATGCGCGCCAATATCAGCGTTCATGAGCCGCGTCAGCCGCAGGATATTGACACCATGTTCACCTTCTCGATGGAAGGTAACAACCAGCCGACCGCGCACCGTTCGCAAGTGCCGTTTGCCTGGGCGCCGGGCTGGAACTCCCCGCAGGCGTGGAACAAATTCCAGGACGAAGTGGGCGGCAAACTGCGCTTTGGCGATCCGGGCGTGCGTCTGTTTGAAACCAGCGAAAATGGTCTGGATTACTTCACCAGCGTACCGGCACGCTTCCAGCCGCAGGACGGGAAATGGCGTATCGCGCCGTATTACCACCTGTTTGGCAGCGATGAATTGTCACAGCGTGCTCCGGTCTTCCAGAGCCGTATGCCGCAGCCGTACATCAAACTCAACCCAGCGGATGCCGCGAAGTTAGGTGTGAACGCAGGTACACACGTCTCCTTTAGTTACGATGGCAACACGGTCACGCTGCCGGTTGAAATCGCTGAAGGGCTGACGGCAGGGCAGGTGGGCTTGCCGATGGGTATGTCCGGTATTGCTCCGGTGCTGGCTGGCGCGCATCTTGAGGATCTCAAGGAGGCACAACAATGAGTTGGATATCACCGGAACTGATTGAGATCCTGCTGACCATCCTCAAAGCGGTGGTGATCCTGCTGGTGGTTGTCACCTGCGGGGCATTCATGAGCTTTGGCGAACGTCGCCTGCTGGGTCTGTTCCAGAACCGTTACGGACCTAACCGTGTTGGCTGGGGCGGTTCGCTCCAGCTGGTTGCGGACATGATCAAAATGTTCTTTAAAGAAGACTGGATCCCGAAATTCTCGGATCGCGTCATCTTTACCCTGGCACCGATGATTGCCTTTACCTCGCTGCTGCTGGCCTTTGCGATTGTGCCAGTCAGTCCGGGTTGGGTGGTTGCCGACCTGAACATCGGGATTTTGTTCTTCCTGATGATGGCAGGTCTGGCGGTTTACGCGGTGCTGTTTGCGGGCTGGTCAAGTAACAACAAATACTCGTTGCTGGGTGCGATGCGTGCTTCTGCGCAGACCCTGAGCTACGAAGTGTTCCTCGGGCTTTCCCTGATGGGCGTGGTGGCGCAGGCCGGTTCATTCAACATGACCGACATCGTCAACAGCCAGGCGCATGTGTGGAACGTTATCCCGCAATTCTTTGGTTTTATTACCTTTGCCATCGCGGGCGTGGCGGTATGTCACCGTCACCCGTTTGACCAGCCGGAAGCCGAGCAGGAACTGGCGGATGGTTACCACATTGAATATTCCGGTATGAAGTTCGGTCTGTTCTTCGTGGGTGAGTACATCGGGATTGTGACCATCTCTGCATTGATGGTGACGCTGTTCTTCGGTGGCTGGCAAGGCCCGTTGTTACCGCCATTCATCTGGTTCGCGCTGAAAACCGCGTTCTTTATGATGATGTTCATTTTGATTCGTGCGTCGTTACCGCGTCCGCGTTATGACCAGGTAATGTCCTTCGGCTGGAAAATCTGCCTGCCGCTGACGCTGATCAACTTGCTGGTAACGGCGGCTGTCATTCTCTGGCAGGCGCAATAAGGGGCAATAAGACCATGACCTTAAAAGAATTGTTAGTAGGTTTCGGCACCCAGGTTCGTAGTATCTGGATGATCGGCCTGCACGCGTTCGCCAAACGCGAAACGCGAATGTACCCGGAAGAGCCGGTCTATCTGCCGCCCCGTTATCGTGGTCGTATCGTTCTGACCCGCGACCCGGACGGCGAAGAGCGTTGCGTAGCCTGTAACCTCTGCGCGGTAGCCTGCCCGGTCGGCTGTATCTCGCTGCAAAAAGCAGAAACCAAAGACGGTCGCTGGTACCCGGAATTTTTCCGCATCAACTTCTCACGCTGCATTTTCTGTGGTCTGTGCGAAGAAGCCTGTCCGACCACGGCGATTCAGTTAACCCCGGATTTCGAAATGGGGGAATACAAGCGCCAGGATCTGGTTTACGAAAAAGAGGATCTGCTGATCTCCGGTCCGGGCAAATACCCGGAATATAACTTCTACCGGATGGCAGGTATGGCAATCGACGGCAAAGATAAGGGCGAAGCAGAGAACGAAGCCAAGCCTATCGACGTCAAGAGCCTGTTACCGTAAGGAGAGGGGCAATGGAGTTCGCTTTTTATATCTGTGGCCTGATAGCCATACTTGCGACCTTGCGAGTGATCACCCATACCAATCCGGTACACGCACTGCTGTACCTGATTATTTCGCTGCTGGCGATTTCCGGGGTGTTCTTCTCACTGGGCGCTTACTTCGCCGGTGCGCTGGAAATTATCGTCTACGCGGGTGCCATTATGGTGCTGTTCGTGTTCGTGGTGATGATGCTCAACCTGGGCGGTTCAGAAATCGAACAGGAACGCCAGTGGCTGAAACCGCAGGTGTGGATTGGTCCGGCAATTTTGTCGGCCATCATGCTGGTGGTGATTGTTTACGCCATCCTTGGTGTTAATGATCAGGGTATCGACGGTACGCCAATCAGTGCTAAAGCAGTGGGTATTACGCTGTTCGGGCCTTACGTACTGGCGGTGGAACTGGCTTCTATGCTGCTGCTCGCGGGTCTGGTTGTGGCCTTCCACGTCGGTCGTGAAGAGCGTGCGGGTGAAGTGCTGAGCAATCGTAAAGACGACAGCGCGAAAAGAAAAACGGAGGAGCACGCATGATCCCCTTACAACATGGACTGATCCTCGCGGCAATCTTATTCGTTCTTGGCTTAACCGGTCTGGTTATCCGTCGCAATCTGCTGTTTATGCTGATTGGTCTGGAAATCATGATTAACGCCTCCGCGCTGGCCTTTGTGGTCGCCGGAAGCTACTGGGGTCAGACCGACGGTCAGGTGATGTACATTCTCGCCATCAGCCTCGCGGCGGCAGAAGCGAGTATCGGCCTTGCGCTGCTGCTGCAACTTCACCGTCGTCGCCAGAACCTGAACATCGATTCAGTAAGTGAGATGCGCGGATGAACATGCTTGCCTTAACCATTATTTTGCCATTGATTGGCTTCGTCCTGCTGGCGTTCTCCCGTGGGCGCTGGTCTGAAAACGTTTCGGCGATCGTCGGCGTTGGCTCTGTGGGCCTGGCGGCGCTGGTAACCGCCTTTATCGGCGTTGATTTCTTCGCTAACGGCGAGCAGTCATACAGCCAGCCGCTGTGGACGTGGATGTCGGTAGGCGACTTTAACATCGGTTTTAACCTGGTGCTGGACGGCCTGTCGCTGACCATGCTCTCGGTGGTCACTGGTGTGGGTTTCCTTATTCACATGTACGCCTCCTGGTACATGCGCGGTGAAGAGGGCTACTCTCGCTTCTTCGCCTACACCAACCTGTTCATCGCCAGCATGGTAGTTCTGGTTCTCGCCGATAACCTGCTGCTGATGTACCTCGGCTGGGAAGGCGTGGGCCTGTGCTCCTATCTGCTGATCGGTTTCTATTACACCGATCCGAAGAATGGCGCAGCGGCAATGAAAGCGTTCGTCGTGACCCGTGTGGGTGACGTTTTCCTCGCTTTCGCACTGTTCATTCTTTACAACGAACTGGGCACCCTGAACTTCCGCGAAATGGTGGAACTGGCACCAGCGCACTTTGCTGACGGCAATAACATGCTGATGTGGGCGACGCTGATGCTGCTGGGCGGTGCGGTCGGTAAATCTGCGCAGTTGCCGTTGCAGACATGGCTTGCTGACGCGATGGCGGGCCCGACGCCTGTCTCCGCGCTGATCCACGCCGCAACGATGGTAACCGCGGGTGTCTACCTGATCGCCCGTACCCACGGCCTGTTCCTGATGACGCCGGAAGTTCTGCATCTGGTGGGTATTGTCGGGGCGGTTACGCTGCTGCTGGCCGGTTTTGCCGCGCTGGTACAGACCGACATCAAACGTGTTCTCGCTTACTCTACCATGAGCCAGATTGGCTACATGTTCCTCGCGCTTGGCGTGCAGGCATGGGATGCGGCGATTTTCCACTTGATGACTCACGCGTTCTTTAAAGCGCTGCTGTTCCTGGCATCCGGTTCCGTCATTCTGGCCTGCCATCACGAACAGAACATCTTCAAGATGGGCGGTCTGCGTAAATCTATTCCGCTGGTTTATCTCTGCTTCCTGGTGGGCGGCGCAGCACTGTCGGCACTACCGCTGGTCACTGCGGGCTTCTTCAGTAAGGATGAGATCCTCGCGGGTGCGATGGCGAATGGTCATATCAATCTGATGGTGGCAGGTCTGGTCGGTGCGTTTATGACCTCGCTCTACACCTTCCGTATGATTTTCATCGTCTTCCACGGAAAAGAACAAATTCACGCTCACGCCGTGAAAGGGGTAACTCACAGCCTGCCGCTGATTGTGCTGCTGATCCTTTCCACCTTCGTTGGCGCACTGATTGTACCGCCGCTGCAGGGCGTGCTTCCGCAAACGACGGAACTGGCGCACGGCAGCATGTTGACCCTGGAAATTACCTCTGGCGTGGTCGCGGTGGTCGGCATTCTGCTGGCAGCCTGGCTGTGGCTGGGTAAACGTACTCTGGTGACCTCCATCGCCAACAGTGCGCCGGGCCGTCTGCTGGGCACCTGGTGGTACAACGCCTGGGGATTTGACTGGCTGTATGACAAAGTGTTCGTCAAGCCGTTCCTGGGTATTGCCTGGTTGCTGAAACGCGATCCGCTGAACTCAATGATGAACATCCCGGCTGTCCTTTCCCGCTTTGCAGGTAAAGGTCTGCTGTTAAGTGAGAACGGCTATCTGCGCTGGTATGTGGCATCCATGAGCATCGGTGCGGTCGTGGTGCTGGCACTGTTGATGGTACTGCGTTGAGTTAAGGATTGTGGGATTGCCCCTGGGCATATAAGAACGTAGGTCGGATAAGCCGCCTTCGCGGTGCATCCGACACTACCCCCAGTCCGAAGAGAATTTTCTGTCGTGAGAATTCGTTGAAAATCCGGTCCTGACGGGACTTTTACAAGGAATAAAGATCGCCATGTTACTACCCTGGCTAATATTAATTCCCTTTATTGGCGGCTTCCTGTGCTGGCAGACCGAACGCTTTGGCGTCAAGGTGCCACGCTGGATCGCGCTGATCACCATGGGATTGACGCTGGCGCTGTCGCTGCAACTGTGGTTGCAGGGCGGTTATTCACTGACGCAATCCGCCGGAATTCCGCAGTGGCAGTCTGAATTCGACATGCCGTGGATCCCGCGTTTTGGTATCTCTATTCATCTCGCCATTGACGGGCTGTCGCTGCTGATGGTCGTGCTGACCGGTCTGCTCGGTGTGCTGGCGGTACTATGTTCGTGGAAAGAGATCGAAAAATATCAGGGCTTCTTCCACCTCAACCTGATGTGGATCCTGGGCGGCGTTATCGGCGTGTTCCTTGCCATCGACATGTTCCTGTTCTTCTTCTTCTGGGAAATGATGCTGGTGCCGATGTACTTCCTGATCGCACTGTGGGGGCATAAAGCCTCTGACGGTAAAACGCGTATCACGGCGGCAACCAAGTTCTTCATTTACACCCAGGCGAGTGGCCTGGTGATGTTGATTGCCATCCTGGCGCTGGTTTTTGTTCACTACAATGCGACCGGCGTCTGGACCTTCAACTATGAAGAGCTGCTGAATACGCCAATGTCCAGTGGTGTGGAATACCTGTTAATGCTGGGCTTCTTCATCGCCTTCGCAGTCAAAATGCCGGTGGTTCCGCTGCATGGCTGGCTGCCGGATGCGCACTCCCAGGCTCCGACCGCCGGTTCCGTTGACCTCGCGGGGATCTTGCTGAAAACTGCCGCTTACGGTTTGCTGCGTTTCTCCCTGCCGCTGTTCCCGAACGCGTCGGCAGAGTTCGCGCCAATTGCTATGTGGCTGGGTGTTATCGGCATCTTCTACGGTGCGTGGATGGCCTTCGCCCAGACCGATATCAAACGTCTGATCGCCTACACCTCGGTTTCCCACATGGGCTTCGTGCTGATTGCTATCTACACCGGCAGCCAGTTGGCCTACCAGGGCGCGGTAATCCAGATGATTGCGCACGGCTTGTCGGCGGCGGGTCTGTTTATTCTTTGTGGTCAGCTTTATGAACGTATCCATACCCGCGACATGCGCATGATGGGCGGTCTGTGGAGCAAGATGAAATGGCTGCCAGCACTGTCGCTGTTCTTTGCGGTGGCAACGCTTGGGATGCCTGGCACCGGTAACTTCGTCGGCGAATTTATGATTCTGTTCGGCAGCTTCCAGGTTGTCCCGGTGATTACCGTTATCTCTACCTTTGGGCTGGTCTTTGCATCTGTTTATTCGCTGGCGATGTTGCATCGCGCTTACTTCGGTAAAGCGAAAAGCCAGATTGCCAGCCAGGAACTGCCAGGGATGTCGCTGCGTGAGCTGTTTATGATCCTGTTGCTGGTGGTGCTGCTGGTACTGCTGGGCTTCTATCCGCAGCCGATTCTGGATACCTCGCACTCCGCGATTGGCAATATCCAGCAGTGGTTTGTTAATTCCGTTACTACTACAAGGCCGTAAATCGCCATGACAATAACTCCACAAAACCTGATCGCACTGCTACCGTTGCTGATCGTCGGCTTGACGGTGGTGGTTGTGATGCTCTCCATTGCGTGGCGACGCAATCATTTCCTCAACGCTACGCTCTCGGTTATTGGGCTTAACGCGGCGCTGGTTTCGCTCTGGTTTGTCGGCCAGGCGGGCGCTATGGACGTTACGCCGCTGATGCGCGTTGATGGTTTCGCCATGCTTTACACCGGGCTGGTATTGTTGGCGAGCCTCGCCACCTGTACTTTCGCCTACCCGTGGCTTGAAGGCTATAACGACAACAAGGATGAGTTCTACCTGTTGGTGTTAATTGCCGCGCTGGGCGGGATCCTGCTGGCGAATGCCAACCATCTGGCGTCTTTGTTCCTCGGTATTGAACTGATCTCTTTGCCGCTGTTTGGCCTGGTCGGTTACGCTTTCCGCCAGAAACGTTCGCTGGAAGCCAGTATCAAATACACCATCCTTTCTGCCGCAGCGTCTTCTTTCCTGCTGTTTGGTATGGCGCTGGTGTATGCACAGTCTGGCGACCTGTCGTTTGTCGCGCTGGGTAAAAACCTCGGCGACGGTATGCTCAACGAGCCGCTGTTGCTGGCAGGTTTCGGACTGATGATTGTTGGCCTCGGCTTCAAACTCTCTCTGGTGCCGTTCCACCTGTGGACGCCAGACGTATACCAGGGCGCGCCTGCGCCGGTTTCCACTTTCCTGGCGACGGCGAGCAAAATCGCTATCTTCGGTGTGGTGATGCGTCTGTTCCTCTACGCACCGGTGGGTGACAGCGAAGCGATTCGGGTAGTGCTGGCGATTATCGCCTTTGCCTCTATCATCTTCGGTAACCTGATGGCGCTGAGCCAGACCAATATCAAACGTCTGCTCGGTTACTCATCTATCTCTCACCTCGGCTATCTGCTGGTGGCGCTGATTGCGCTGCAAACGGGCGAGATGTCGATGGAAGCGGTAGGAGTTTACCTGGCCGGTTATCTGTTCAGCAGCCTCGGCGCGTTCGGCGTGGTCAGCCTGATGTCCAGCCCGTACCGTGGCCCGGATGCTGATTCCCTGTTCTCTTACCGCGGTCTGTTCTGGCATCGCCCGATCCTCGCGGCGGTGATGACGGTGATGATGCTGTCTCTGGCCGGTATTCCGATGACGCTGGGCTTTATTGGTAAGTTCTACGTGCTGGCGGTCGGTGTCCAGGCACACTTGTGGTGGCTGGTGGGCGCCGTGGTTGTCGGTTCGGCAATCGGCCTTTACTACTACCTGCGCGTGGCGGTGAGCCTGTACCTGCACGCCCCGGAACAACCGGGTCGCGATGCACCGTCAAACTGGCAGTACAGCGCAGGCGGTATCGTGGTGCTGATCTCTGCACTGTTGGTACTGGTGCTGGGTGTATGGCCACAACCGCTGATTAGCATTGTGCGGTTAGCAATGCCGCTGATGTAAGCTATCAGTTTGTAAGTCAGAAAGCCGCCGACATGTTCGGCGGTTTTTTTTGGTGCCCTGACACCATCACCCAACAATAACCGTCAGCGCATGATTCCCTTGTCGCAGCATACGTCGATACGCGCTAATCAGCTTTTCCATATCAAGCATGATCGAAGCAAAGAGTTGCCCCTCTAACTCTTCTGAAAAGGTCACTCCCGGATAAATCTCCATTTCATTGAGTCGCTTAATGGAAAACTGTTTACGCAGCTCACTTCGATCCAGTGATTCCAGTCGGTCGATTGTCGCGGCTAACTCCTGATTCCAGGTCAATCCCAGGAAGCCATCTATGCCATCTTCGAGGCTGTGTTCACCAAGCACGGCACGACTCAGCGGATCATTCTTCGCGGGATCAAAAGCAGAGGTGCCTGTCAGCCCAAAGTGTAAAAAATCCCAGCGTTTATCAATATCCAGTCGGCGTAATCCTGAAAGCGTGTCATGTATATTATCCATCAAAGGTTTTTCAGTAGACTCAAGCAGTTGGTTAATCTTTTCTGAGTCAATTTCTGCAAAATAACCAATCATTCCCATTTATTTTTCCTCCATTGAATTTTATGTTTCGCATCTTAAAACAGACGAGGGAAAATAAAATGTACATGTCGCTGTTTCTGGACCCGCCTCGAGAAATTTTTATTATTTACTGTTGTGTAACAAGGTTATAACACCATCTGAGCCATTTTCTGATAATTCAATCTGTCTGCTGTATCACCGGGCAAGTGGTATTGTTTATTACGATAAAAAGCGGTGTCAGTAATCATTACGGCGGGAATATCGTGTTGCCAATAATTCAGGTGGTCAGAGAAATCAATACCGGGAATAAACCATGGGGCATTCATAGAATAAACAGATAAATCCCGGGATGATAACAATGCCGTTTTTACCTGACGAACGGCGTTGATATCCTGTATTCTGCCGACCAGGCAATAAAGTCCCCCCGATCGGGATAAAGCCAGGACATTGCGGGTAAGGGTAATCCTGGCTACCAGGCGCAGAGTCGTAATAGCCAATCGGGGACGCCCTGCGCGGTAACTCTGGCACCGCTACTGACAAAGAACTCTTTTATATACTCTACGGACCTATTCAGATTATCAATATTGTCGGCATTACGTGGATGCACAGTTTGTGTAAGATAACGAACTGTTTTTTCTAATTGCTCAGGACTGACGTGTCGGGGCGTTGGCGATAATGCAGTGACCCAGGGTTGGTAAAAATAATCAGAGGGAGTGAAATCAGAAATAATATAACAAAAGGATTTTTTTTCATATATAAATTATCAATAAAAGACGTTATTTTATCATTATTTATAATGAGTTATGAGTGTTTGTTTTATTACGGTTGTTAGATCTATACAAAAAGTATCTTTTACAGTGGCTTCGCTATTTTAAAAAGGAATTCATATAAGGAAAAATATAATTATGTTATTTATTGGCAGATTGAGTTGACAGGGGGCAGAACTCTGAGGGTAAGAAAAGTCAGCAACAACAATCCACTACATCAACAGACCAGCAATCGCGTGCCGAGATACGCTGGAAATACCCGAAGATTGAACTGGCGGATGGTGTGACTGACATCAGTCAGTGATGACTGTTTAGCAAACTATGTTCGACCAGTCAGCATATTTGCTGACTGGTCGAATTAATTAACAATGATGTTAACTCACTCTTTTGCCGGATGCTCTATTTTTGGGTTGTGAGTGTTTTATTTCTAATTGTGTATAAGAAGCATTGATTCGTGCATCGCCATATTTATCTAAATAACAATTTCTGTTTACCAGTCTATGTTGAAAATCAATTTCGTACTGCTCTTCTGCTGAATATTTTTTAAATCTGTCAGCATAGTTTTTTAATAACGTATAGGGGGCGCTGTCAGAATTGCTTTCCCTTTGTTCAATCACTTCCTGGGCTGCCATGCACACAAACGCACCGCAACTTTGGCTTAAGTATTGCTGAAGATCGGCATGTAAAAATATTATCTCTGGTTCATTTAAATGAACTTTTATATTATTATTCGACATTTCTCCCATGAGTTCAGAATTAAAACTATTAATGACACGCGTAAGTGAATTTTCTTTATCATGGCCTAGTGCACGCAATGAGTTGAATATGACGCATTTTATTTGTAGTTTATTATTTTTTTATTTACTATTTTCTGTAGCGAAACTAATATCCAGTGTCCGCCAGTATTTATGGGGAATAACTGGACTTCATTCGGTCATGATGGATCGCTCTTAATATTTTCATTGAGAGCGTCTTCCAGGTGAGTTCTGGTGGAGTAGGGGACGTAGAGACCAGTAGGATAATTGACTTGAGTATTTTTTGCATTAGCGGCGATCTTCTGAAGATAGCAAGCTATTTCATCTGTGGTTAATTGACGATTTTTATCCCAGAAGTTTGTATCATCACTCAGTTCATTATTCTCATCATTTAAAAGCACCTTTGAAAGCGACTGTTTTTCAGATATAAGAGGAATTTCATCACCGATAATTGTCATTAATTTCGAAGGGGAGAATAGCTTTTTGAACAGGAGAACATCTGAATTATCCGGACCAGTTGGTTTAAGGTGGGAGTTGGTTGCGGTATGTGCCAAATTATATAATTTTAAACAGGCATTTTTAATAAGTCGGATAATCGATAGGGTCTCATTTGTTGGGTTTCTAACAATATGGTAAAGAATATCTTCAGCTTTTTTTCCAAATTCATCATAACCTAACGCAATATTATGCAGTAACTCAATACTTTCTTCATCTCCGGATAACGCTGTTTTTTTTAAAGACTGCAGTAATTCCTCGGTCACAGTAAATTTTTCTGCAAATGTCTGACTGAGTTGGGTTTGAGATAATTGACAATAATTGCTGACAACTGTAACCATCATGGGCTCCTTTTAGTTGCAAAGGTTGTGCTGAATGAAGATAAAAAGAGGCAACTTATTGCTCTGAATATAGTTCGTAAGGAGATGAATAAATATCAAAAATCGCTCAATATGCCCGTGTGGGTGGATATATGTAGCGCGGGTTGCGATAACAGGGCAAGTTTCGCCCTGTTTTTAATAATAAGCAGAGTTAAACGTTAAACACGGTGAAATCATTCGCTAGTTCAGTCGCCGGGAAAATTGACCTGCATTCACGTAACAGGTGCTGACAACCTTTGTCATCATAGCGCGAGCTGACGTGGGTAATGATTAGCTTACCGACTCCAGCCTCACGGGCTAGTGTCGCAGCCTGGCGTGTAGAGCTATGGCCGCGACTATTGGCTTTGGCTTCCATGGTTATATCCAGCGTCGCTTCGTGCACCATGACATCGACACCTTTAGCCAGGTCAAGTGCGGCATCGCAGGGGCCGGTATCGCCGAAAATAGCGAGCGCTTTACCTGGCACTGGAGCAGCTAAGTAATCTGCGCCGTTAATCTGCCTTCCATCTTCCAGCGTGATTGTTTTGCCCGCTTTTAATTCCTGAAACAGTGGGCCAGGCGGCACGCCAGCAGCTTTTAATGCCTGGGCATTTAATGCACCCGGTTTATCATGTTCTTCAATACGATAGCCATAACATTCCAGTGGGTGTTCCAGCGGATAAGCGGTTACTTTGCGCAGGCCATCATCGAGAATTTCGCCAGCGCCAATTTCGACAATTTCCAGCGGATAATCGGTCCATGAGCCGCTAATCCGCAGCGCGGTTTCCACAAATTCACGGATACCTTGCGGACCATAAATCGTTAAGGGTTGGATAATGCCTGACATAGAACGACTGCACAGCAAGCCGGGTAAACCAAAAAGATGATCGCCATGAAGGTGACTGATAAAAATCTTGTCCAGTTTTCCAGGGTTAAAGGCGGTATGCAGTAGCTGATGCTGGGTGCCTTCACCGCAGTCAAACAACCAAAGTCCGCTCTGGGTCGGATGTTGCAGGTTAAGCAATATTGCCGTGACATTGCGCGTGCGGGTTGGCACACCGGCTGAAGTACCTAAAAAAATTAATTCCATGAGTTCATCACGTTTCAAAAAATATTCCGGCTAGTATAAGGCATACATCTAAAAGGAGAGCATTATGATTGAATGGCAAGATCTGCATCACTCTGAATTATCGGTTTCCCAGCTTTATGCCTTATTACAACTGCGTTGCGCGGTGTTTGTTGTCGAGCAGAATTGCCCTTATCAGGATATCGATGGTGATGATTTGACGGGGGATAATCGCCATATTCTCGGTTGGAAAAATGATGAACTGGTGGCGTATGCGAGGATTCTGAAAAGTGATGATGATCTTGAGCCGGTCGTTATAGGTCGGGTGATTGTCAGTGAAGCGTTGCGTGGCGAAAAAGTGGGGCAGCAGCTGATGAGTAAAACACTCGAAACATGTACGCATCACTGGCCTGATAAGCCTGTTTACCTCGGGGCGCAGGCGCATCTGCAAAACTTCTACCAGAGTTTCGGTTTTATCCCTGTGACGGAGGTCTATGAAGAAGATGGTATCCCACACATTGGGATGGCACGCGAGGTAATTCAGGCGTAATCAACAACCCTTGTCTATAGTTAGTGACAGGTTTTACGCAAATGGAGAACGAGAATGTCTAATCAGTTTGGTGATACACGTATCGATGACGACCTGACGCTGCTTAGTGAAACACTGGAAGAGGTGCTCCGCTCCTCTGGCGATCCCGCCGATCAGAAATATGTTGAGCTGAAAGCGCGTGCAGAAAAAGCGCTGGATGATGTGAAAAAACGGGTTAGCCAGGCTTCAGACAGTTATTACTATCGGGCGAAGCAGGCAGTTTATCGTGCTGATGACTACGTCCACGAAAAACCCTGGCAAGGAATTGGTGTGGGCGCGGCCGTTGGGCTGGTACTAGGACTGTTGCTGGCACGCCGTTAAAACCTCCCTACACCGGGGTACTGCATTTTTTTTGTAGTACCCCGTATAATGTGAGGCTTTTAACAGGGAGAGGTCCGCGTGCAATCACTTACTACGGCGCTGGAAAATCTACTGCGCCATTTGTCGCAAGAGATTCCGGCGACACCCGGCATTCGGGTTATCGATATTCCTTTCCCTCTCAAAGACGCTTTTGATGCCTTGAGCTGGCTGGCCAGTCAGCAAACGTACCCGCAATTCTACTGGCAACAACGTAATGGTGATGAAGAAGCTGCCGTCCTGGGCGCGATTACCCGTTTTACGTCGTTGGACCAGGCACAACGTTTTCTTCGCCAGCACCCGGAACACGCCGACTTACGCATTTGGGGGCTGAATGCTTTTGACCCGTCGCAGGGCAATTTACTTTTACCCCGCCTGGAATGGCGACGCTGTGGCGGTAAAGCCACGCTGCGGCTGACGCTATTCAGCGAAAGCTCCCTTCAGCACGATGCGATTCAGGCAAAAGAATTTATCGCCACACTGGTGAGTATCAAGCCCTTGCCTGGGTTACATTTAACCACCACGCGAGAACAACACTGGCCGGACAAAACGGGCTGGACGCAATTAATCGAACTGGCAACGAAAACCATCGCCGAAGGTGAGCTCGACAAAGTGGTGCTCGCTCGGGCAACTGACCTGCATTTCGCAAGTCCGGTCAACGCGGCGGCGATGATGGCTGCCAGTCGTCGACTGAATCTGAATTGCTACCATTTTTACATGGCCTTTGATGGCGAAAATGCTTTTCTTGGCTCTTCACCGGAACGGTTATGGCGGCGGCGTGACAAAGCGCTGCGTACTGAAGCGCTGGCGGGAACAGTAGCAAATAATCCTGATGATAAGCAGGCGCAGCAGTTAGGAGAGTGGCTGATGGCGGATGATAAAAACCAGCGCGAGAACATGCTGGTGGTGGAAGATATCTGCCAACGATTACAGGCCGATACCCAGACGCTGGATGTTTTACCGCCGCAGGTACTGCGTCTGCGTAAAGTGCAGCATCTTCGCCGCTGTATCTGGACTTCACTCAACAAAGCGGATGATGTGATCTGTTTACATCAGTTGCAGCCAACGGCAGCAGTTGCTGGCTTACCGCGCGATCTGGCGCGACAGTTTATCGCCCGTCACGAACCGTTCACCCGAGAATGGTACGCCGGTTCTGCGGGCTATCTCTCATTACAACAAAGCGAATTCTGCGTTTCCCTGCGCTCAGCAAAAATTAGCGGCAATGTCGTGCGATTATATGCTGGCGCGGGCATTGTCCGTGGTTCCGACCCCGAGCAAGAGTGGCAGGAAATCGACAACAAAGCGGCAGGGCTGCGTACTTTATTACAGATGGAATAGTAATGAGTCGCATCATTACCGATTCATATCAATAATCTATTTTTGTAGCTCCTTATACTTAGCCGCAATATTGATACCGGACAAACTCATGTCAGTAAGCGCATTTAACCGACGCTGGGCGGCGGTCATTCTGGAAGCATTAACGCGTCACGGCGTCAGACACATCTGTATCGCCCCTGGCTCGCGTTCTACACCGTTAACGTTAGCGGCGGCGGAGAATTCCACATTCATTCACCACACCCATTTCGATGAGCGTGGACTGGGACATCTGGCGCTGGGGCTGGCGAAAGTCAGCAAGCAGCCGGTGGCGGTGATTGTGACCTCCGGCACGGCGGTAGCAAATCTCTATCCGGCACTGATTGAAGCTGGGTTAACCGGAGAAAAACTGATCCTGTTAACCGCCGATCGCCCGCCGGAGCTAATTGACTGCGGCGCGAATCAGGCAATTCGCCAGCCGGGAATGTTCGCCTCTCACCCCACGCACAGTATTTCATTGCCGCGCCCGACCCAGGATATCCCCGCACGTTGGCTGGTTTCTACCATCGACCACGCTCTCGGTACGCTTCATGCGGGGGGAGTCCATATCAACTGCCCGTTTGCTGAACCGCTGTATGGCGAAATGGACGATACCGGGCTTAGCTGGCAACAGCGTCTGGGTGACTGGTGGCAGGACGACAAACCGTGGCTGCGTGAAGCGCCTCGTCTGGAAAGTGAAAAACAGCGCGACTGGTTCTTCTGGCGACAAAAGCGCGGCGTGGTGGTTGCCGGGCGCATGAGTGCGGAAGAGGGCAAAAAAGTTGCCCTGTGGGCGCAAACTCTTGGCTGGCCGCTGATTGGCGATGTGCTGTCACAAACCGGGCAGCCGCTGCCGTGTGCCGATCTTTGGTTAGGCAATGCCAAAGCGACCAGCGAGCTGCAGCAGGCGCAAATTGTGGTGCAACTGGGAAGCAGCCTGACGGGGAAACGGCTCCTGCAATGGCAGGCAAGCTGTGAACCCGAAGAGTACTGGATTGTTGATGACATTGAAGGGCGACTTGATCCGGCACACCATCGCGGACGTCGCTTAATTGCCAATATTGCCGACTGGCTGGAGCTGCATCCGGCAGAAAAACGCCAGCCCTGGTGCGTTGAAATCCCGCGCCTGGCGGAACAGGCAATGCAGGCGGTTATTGCCCGCCGTGATGCGTTTGGCGAAGCGCAACTGGCGCATCGCATCAGCGACTATCTGCCTGAACAGGGGCAATTGTTTGTTGGTAACAGCCTGGTGGTACGTCTGATTGATGCGCTTTCGCAACTTCCGGCAGGTTACCCGGTGTACAGCAACCGAGGGGCCAGCGGTATCGACGGACTGCTTTCGACCGCCGCAGGCGTTCAGCGGGCAAGCGGCAAACCGACGCTGGCGATTGTGGGCGATCTCTCCGCACTTTACGATCTCAACGCGCTGGCGTTATTGCGTCAGGTTTCTGCGCCGCTGGTATTAATTGTGGTGAACAACAACGGCGGGCAAATTTTCTCGCTGTTGCCAACGCCGCAAAGCGAGCGTGAGCGTTTCTATCTGATGCCGCAAAACGTCCATTTTGAGCACGCCGCCGCGATGTTCGAGCTGAAATATCATCGTCCGCAAAACTGGCAGGAACTTGAAACGGCATTTGCCGACGCCTGGCGCACGCCAACCACCACGGTGATTGAAATGGTGGTTAACGACACCGATGGTGCGCAAACGCTCCAGCAACTTCTGGCGCAGGTAAGCCATTTATGATCCTGCACGCGCAGGCAAAACACGGAAAACCAGGTTTACCCTGGCTGGTGTTTTTGCACGGTTTTTCCGGCGATTGCCACGAATGGCAAGAAGTGGGCGAGGCGTTTGCCGACTACTCACGGTTGTATGTTGATCTCCCAGGTCATGGTGGTTCGGCGGCGATTAGCGTCGATGGATTTGATGATGTCACCGACTTACTGCGTAAAACCTTGGTTAGTTACAACATCCTTGACTTCTGGCTGGTGGGGTACTCGCTTGGCGGACGGGTGGCGATGATGGCGGCTTGCCAGGGGCTGGCGGGGCTTTGTGGGGTTATTGTCGAAGGCGGGCATCCGGGGCTGCAAAATGCTGAACAACGTGCGGAACGTCAGCGTTCCGATCGCCAATGGGCGCAGCGTTTTCGCACAGAACCGTTAACGGCGGTATTTGCCGACTGGTATCAACAGCCTGTTTTTGCCTCGCTCAATGACGATCAACGCCGGGAGCTGGTGGCGCTGCGCAGCAACAATAATGGCGCAACCCTTGCCGCCATGCTGGAGGCGACTTCTCTCGCCGTCCAGCCTGATTTACGTGCTAACCTTAGCGCCCGCACATTTGCGTTTTATTATTTATGTGGTGAACGTGACAGCAAATTCCGCGCCCTGGCGGCGGAACTGGCTGCCGACTGCCATGTCATTCCTCGCGCCGGACATAACGCGCATCGGGAAAATCCCGCTGGCGTTATCGCAAGTCTGGCGCAGATCTTGCGTTTCTGACTAAAGGACACAATATGATTTATCCTGATGAAGCAATGCTTTACGCACCGGTTGAATGGCACGACTGCTCCGAAGGTTTCGAGGACATTCGTTATGAAAAATCCACCGACGGTATCGCAAAAATCACCATTAATCGTCCGCAGGTGCGCAATGCCTTCCGTCCTCTGACGGTAAAAGAGATGATCCAGGCACTGGCAGATGCGCGTTATGACGACAATATCGGCGTGATCATTCTGACTGGCGCAGGCGATAAAGCGTTCTGCTCCGGTGGTGACCAGAAAGTGCGTGGTGATTACGGCGGCTATAAAGATGATTCCGGCGTACATCACTTGAACGTGCTGGACTTCCAGCGTCAGATCCGTACCTGTCCGAAACCGGTTGTCGCGATGGTGGCTGGCTACTCCATCGGCGGTGGTCACGTTCTGCACATGATGTGCGACCTGACTATCGCAGCAGATAATGCCATCTTCGGTCAGACTGGCCCGAAAGTCGGTTCCTTCGACGGCGGCTGGGGCGCTTCCTACATGGCTCGTATCGTCGGGCAGAAAAAAGCGCGAGAAATCTGGTTCCTGTGCCGTCAGTACGACGCAAAACAGGCGCTGGATATGGGCCTTGTCAACACCGTGGTACCGCTGGCGGATCTGGAAAAAGAAACCGTCCGTTGGTGCCGCGAAATGCTGCAAAACAGCCCGATGGCGCTGCGCTGCCTGAAAGCTGCGCTGAACGCCGACTGTGACGGGCAGGCGGGGCTGCAAGAGCTGGCGGGCAACGCCACCATGCTGTTCTACATGACGGAAGAAGGTCAGGAAGGTCGCAACGCTTTCAACCAGAAACGTCAGCCTGATTTCAGCAAATTTAAACGGAATCCGTAATGCGTAGCGCGCAGGTATACCGCTGGCAGATCCCCATGGACGCGGGGGTGGTTCTGCGCGACAGGCGGTTAAAAACCCGCGACGGGCTGTACGTTTGCCTGCGTGAGGGCGAGCGCGAAGGGTGGGGGGAGATCTCCCCACTGCCGGGCTTCAGCCAGGAAACCTGGGAAGAGGCGCAAAGCGTGCTGCTTGCCTGGGTAAATAACTGGCTGGCAGGCGATTGCGAGCTACCGCAGATGCCTTCCGTTGCCTTTGGCGTAAGCTGTGCATTGGCGGAGCTGGCAGATACGCTCCCGCAGGCGGCCAATTACCGTGCGGCACCACTGTGTAATGGCGATCCTGACGATCTGATCCTCAAACTTGCTGATATGCCAGGCGAGAAAGTGGCGAAGGTCAAAGTGGGATTGTACGAAGCCGTGCGCGACGGCATGGTGGTTAATCTGTTGCTGGAGGCAATTCCGGATCTGCATTTGCGTCTTGACGCAAATCGCGCCTGGACACCGCTGAAAGGCCAGCAGTTTGCCAAATATGTTAACACGGATTATCGCCACCGCATCGCGTTTCTCGAAGAGCCGTGCAAAACCCGCGATGATTCGCGAGCGTTTGCCCGTGAAACCGGCATTGCCATTGCCTGGGATGAAAGCCTGCGCGAGCCGGATTTTGCCTTTGTGGCTGAAGAGGGCGTGCGCGCGGTAGTTATCAAACCCACGCTCACGGGCAGTCTGGAGAAAGTACGCGAGCAGGTACAGGCGGCGCACGCGCTGGGGCTGACGGCGGTGATCAGTTCTTCCATTGAATCGAGCTTAGGCTTAACGCAACTGGCGCGGATTGCCGCCTGGTTAACGCCGGACACCATTCCAGGGCTGGACACGCTGGATCTGATGCAGGCGCAGCAGGTACGTCGCTGGCCGGGTAGCACGCTGCCTGTCGTGGAAGTTGATGCACTGGAGCGGTTGTTATGATCTTCTCTGACTGGCCGTGGCGTCACTGGCGGCAAGTGCGGGGAGAAGCCATCGCCTTACGTCTTAATGACGAGCAACTTAACTGGCGCGAGCTTTGTGCTCGCGTCGATGAATTAGCCTCAGGCTTTGCGGCGCAGGGCGTTGTTGAGGGCAGCGGCGTGATGTTGCGGGCGTGGAATACGCCGCAAACGCTGCTCGCCTGGCTGGCGTTACTGCAATGCGGGGCGCGGGTGTTGCCCGTGAACCCTCAGCTGCCGCAACCGTTGCTTGAAGAATTGCTGCCCAATCTGACGCTGCAATTTGCGCTGGTGCCGGATGGGGAAAACACGTTTCCGGCGTTAACGTCGCTGCACATTCAGCGGGTTGAAGGCGCACATGCCGCTACGTGGCAGCCGACGCGTCTGTGCTCAATGACGTTGACCTCGGGTTCTACCGGGTTGCCGAAAGCCGCTGTCCATACTTATCAGGCCCATCTTGCCAGTGCCGAAGGGGTGTTATCGTTGATTCCGTTTGGCGATCACGATGACTGGTTGCTCTCTTTACCGCTGTTTCACGTCTCCGGTCAGGGAATTATGTGGCGCTGGTTATACGCTGGTGCGCGGATGACGGTGCGTGATAAACAGCCATTGGAGCAAATGCTGGCAGGCTGTACTCACGCTTCACTGGTGCCAACACAACTCTGGCGTTTGCTGGTTAACCGCAGTTCCGTTTCCCTGAAAGCGGTGTTACTTGGCGGCGCGGCTATCCCGGTCGAGTTGACGGAACAGGCGCGCGAGCAGGGGATTCGTTGCTTTTGCGGCTATGGTCTGACCGAGTTTGCCTCCACGGTGTGTGCGAAAGAAGCCGACGGCCTGGCAGACGTTGGTTCGCCGCTGCCGGGTCGGGAAGTGAAAATCGTTAATAATGAAGTGTGGCTGCGGGCTGCCAGTATGGCAGAAGGTTACTGGCGTAACGGGCAACTGGTTTCACTGGTTAATGACGAAGGCTGGTACGCTACGCGCGATCGCGGTGAGATGCATAATGGCAAGCTGACCATTGTCGGACGTTTAGACAATCTGTTCTTCAGTGGCGGTGAGGGTATTCAGCCGGAAGAAGTCGAGCGTGTTATTGCTGCACATCCTGCGGTTTTGCAGGTGTTTATCGTTCCCGTTGCCGACAAGGAGTTTGGTCATCGGCCGGTAGCGGTGGTGGAGTATGACCAGCAAACCGTTGATCTTGGCGAATGGGTGAAAGATAAGCTGGCTCGTTTTCAACAACCGGTGCGCTGGCTGACTTTACCGCCGGAGCTGAAAAACGGCGGTATTAAAATTTCACGTCAGGCGCTAAAAGAGTGGGTGCAACGTCAGCAATAATTAACCCTCCGTTTCACTTCTCATTTCTGCCATTCCATTGCCGTTGATAAAGAGTTTATCTGTTAATCTGTAAATTGATGTGAAAACTCTTAGCAAACAGGATAATGCAATGGAATGGCTGGTCAAAAAATCGTGCTGCAATAAACAAGATAACAGACATGTACTTATGCTCTGCGATGCTGGCGGCGCGATAAAAATGATCGCCGAAGTGAAGAGTGACTTCGCCGTGAAAGTGGGGGATTTACTCTCGCCTTTGCAGAATGCGCTTTATTGTATTAATCGTGAAAAGCTGCATACGGTGAAAGTCCTCTCGGCAAGCAGTTATAGCCCCGATGAGTGGGAACGGCAGTGTACAGCGGCAGGGAAAACTCAGTAACGTTGTTTTGTCGTGGGCAGGAAAATCAGCATCAACCCGCTCATAATACAGGCTACTCCCAGTAGTGCTTTCAGCGAAAAAGTCCCTTCCCAGCCGGGAAGTACCATTGAAGCAATCCATACCAGCACATAACTCATACTGAGCAAGGCATAGGCTTTGCTTAGCGCAAGTTTATGTAGCGTTTTATACCAACAAAAAACGGAAAGCAGATAACCCAGCAGCCCGAGTAACAGTATCCGGGCATCCAGGCCAAAAGCTAACAGAGCCGCGATAAAATCCCATAAGTGCGTCATCGGCGGCAGATGACTTGCCGCAAAACCCAGGCTTAATTGCGCAACTGAGGCAATAATGACGCTGAATAATCCCCATATCAGGCCCATTACACCGTACTCCCGAGGATCACAATGCCACCAATAATGAACGCCACCCCACACCAGTGACGCGGCGATACCGGTTCGTGCCACAGTTTTACTGCAGCCAGCGTCACCCAGACAAAATTCAGACTTAACATCGGGTAGGCAATGCCTACCGGTACGTTCTGCAAGACCAGCAGCCAGAGCACCATGGCAAGACCAAGACAAGCCAGCGCCAGTCCCAGCCACAGCACGATATGTTTGCGCCGTTTGTTTATCGCCACAAAGCAGGTTGCCTGTTTCTGACACAACTGCCCGGCAACGCTAAGCAAGCTGGCAAAGACTAATGTTAGCCAGATCATTTGGGACGATACTGAATCAGCACCAGACGCTCCTGACGATCGATGGCATCTGCGGGCGGAATGGCGAGACTGTTGATATCTTCATCGCGGTCAACCGAAAGCACGAGAGTAATAATCCCCTCCTGACGATGTTGATTAAGCCAGTTTGCGAACTCATCACCGCTGACAAATCTCCCTTTCGCATCCGGATAATTAAGGCCGTATTTCAACTCACCTTTCTGGCGATACATGATGATGTCATCGCGTTGCAGGCTCCATGCCAGACCTGCGGCAACACCGACGCTATCAGTAAGAATATAGCGGCTTGGCTGAAGTGATTCTTGTGTCATCTCGACAAAAAATTGCGGATGTTTTCCTTCCATAACTCTGTCAGGAATTGAAAATCCTACCAGCAACGCCAGCCCCAGCGGGCAAAGCGCGGCAAAAGGCCAGGTCTTTTCGACGTTTGTTAAGGTGTACCAGCCGAAAAATGCCCATAGCGAAAAAATCGACCAGGCACAAAAGACTTTATAGCTCTCGAAGGTTTGCCACACCGGCGTGTTCATTGGTCCCCACGGGGAGACCACAAATGTGGCAATAATGCCAGTGACGCCAAAAGCGATGTTAATCCAGCCATTAATCCGCAGCGCCAGAGGATTATTTTTTGCTGCCAGCAAAGCGTAATACGCCATCAGCATTGCCAGAGATGCAAAGCAGGAAAGAATATAGGTGGGCAATTTACCTTTAGCGACGGAGAAAAACAGCAGCGGCATTATCGTCCAGCTCAACAAATAGACGGTTGCGGAATGCTTGCGGTTTTTCCAGCCTGTGTACAGTGCACCGGGGAGTAATCCCAGCCACGGCAGGCTACCGGCAATGATGACCGGCACGTAGTACCAGAACGGAGCTCTATGTTGGGCATCATCCAGTGCAAAGCGTTGAATATGCTCAACCCAGAAAAAATAGTGCCAGAAGTCAGGCTCCCGCTGCGCTATCGCCAGTCCCCAAGGGAGAACCGTCAGTACGCAACTGATAACCGCCAGCCAGCCGTAAATAAAGAGATCTTTCCAGCGTTTTTGCGTCGCTACCCATGGCAGCACGCTTAATACCGGCACGGCAAGGGCGAGAAAACCTTTGGTCATCACCCCCATGCCGCAGGTGATTCCCAGCAGTAAAAATCCTGCGCTTTTGCCTTTCCACGTCTGTGCCTGCATTGCCAGCCAGAAGCTGCACATTCCCGCCACCAGCCAGAATGCAATAAACGGATCGAGCACGGCATAAGTGCCGATGGCATAGACAATAAACAATGAGAGATAAATTACTGTGGCGAGTAGAGCCAGACGTTTATCGCGCCATAAGCGCAGAGTAAACCAGGTCACCAGCGCGGCAGTTAACAGGGTCGCAAAGATAACGCCTGCCCGCACACCAAAGTTATTCGCGCCAAATAGCCATTGCCCAATGCTGTTAATCCAGTATCCGGCAATGGGTTTTTCGAAATAACGTAGCCCTAACAGATGGGGCACAATCCAGTCGCCGGATGCCAGCATTTCTCGACTGATTTCCGCATAACGCGTTTCATCGGGTTGCCAGAGCAGACGCGTGCTGATCGGTAACAGGTAATAGCAGGCAATAAACGCGAAGAGGCCGATAAGGTAACGTACCGATTTCATCAGCGACTACCCGCAATTTGTTGGCAACCCAGCCAGCCTTCACGTCCGGCAATATTTCCGCGAACAACTTGTCCGAGCGGCAACGTCTCTGATAACAGTTCGCTTAAAGGGCAAAATGTCACGCCTTCCTGAGCTGCGCGTTTGAGGAGATCCACAAAATTATGCTGATAAGCGCAGCCTTCAACTTCTGCATGAATGGTATAAACCGGCGTGCCTTTATCTCGCAGGATGCGGTTGAGTAACCAACCGTTAAAATCTTCTGCTTTCACATCCCGACCAATCACTTCATCCCAGGTGGGTAAGGTCACCGGAATTTGCGCAGTGCCAGGGTTTCCTGATTCGAGCAATGGACGGAACGGCATGGCCCCACGACAATCGCTGTTGTAGCGCAAATGGAACGCTTCTTTTGCTTCGATCACCTTCTGGTCGGCACGCCAGCCCGCAGCGGCAGAACAGGTTACCGGTTGACCGATAATCTCTTCCAGAGTGCGAAGACCGCGTGCAATATCGTCGATCATTGTTTGCCGATCCCAGTTACCGCTACGGGCTTGCCAGGCATGGTGATCCCAGGCGTGCAGGCCGACTTCGTGATGTTTAGCCGCTTCACGAATGATATCGGCATTGGCATGACCAATCTCTTTACCTGGCCAGGCCGTACCTGCCAGTAAAATATCCCAGCCATAAAGCGATGCCGCATTTGAGCGCAGCATCTTCCACAAAAACTGTGGCTTCACCAGTCGCCAGAGATGGCGGCCCATATTGTCCGGGCCGACGCTGAAAAAAATGCTGGCCTGAATATTATGCTTACTCAAGATTTCCAGCAGACGCGGCACGCCTTCACGGGTGCCACGAAAGGTATCGACATCAATGCGTAAGCCTACTTTGGTCATGATGGTTTATCCGTAAGATCAACGGTGCGCAGGAAGAAATCCAGCGTTTCGTCGATGGTTTCCTGCATATCAATTTTCGGCTCCCAGTCCAGGCAGCGGTGGGCATTGCGGATGCTCGGTTTACGATGCTCTACGTCCTGATATCCTTTGCCGTAGTAGCTGCTACTTTCGACAACGCGAAAGCCCGCAAACGGTGGGAAATGATGGCGCAGCGGATGTTTTTCGAAGCTCGCCAGCAGCATCTCGCCCAGTTCCTCAATGCTCGCTTCGTTCTCAGGATTGCCAATGTTGATAATTTCACCGTCGCAGCGATTTCCCGCATTTTCGATAATGCGGTATAACGCCTCGATACCATCGCGAATATCAGTAAAGCAGCGTTTTTGTTTTCCGCCATCAATCAGCTTAATCGGTGAACCTTCTACCAGATTGAGAATGAGTTGCGTAATAGCGCGGGAGCTGCCGATTCGTGCCGCATTAAGGTTATCCAGTCGCGGTCCCATCCAGTTAAACGGGCGGAAGAGGGTGAACTGTAAACCCTCTTTTTCGCCATAGGCCCAGATCACCCGATCAAGTAATTGTTTTGATACCGAATAAATCCAGCGTGGTTTATTCACCGGGCCGACGATTAAATTAGAATGGTCCTCATCGAAGTATTTATCGCTACACATCCCATAAACTTCTGAAGTTGACGGGAAGATGATTCGCTTACGGTACTTCACGCAGTAGCGGATAATGCGCAGATTCTCTTCAAAATCGAGTTCAAATACGCGCAGCGGGTTGCGGGTATATTCAATCGGCGTGGCTATCGCCACCAGCGGCAAGACGACATCACATTTTTTGACGTGATACTCAATCCATTCGGAATGAATACTGATATCGCCTTCGACAAAGTGAAAATGCGGATGATTCAGAAAACGGCTTATCGCATCGCTGCCAATATCCAGACCGTAAACTTCATAATGATCTTCGCGCAGCAGGCGTTCTGTCAGATGGTTGCCAATAAAGCCATTTACCCCGAGGATGAGTACCCGGGTACGGCGTCGGGCGGTGCAGGCAGGCTGGCTATTCAAGCGTGAACCTTGCACCAGGCCCAGCGTCTGCGCTAATTGCGAGCCCTGCATAGTAATGCCGTCGCCCGCCTGTCCGGTGACGATTTCCAGCGCGCCATCGCCACAGGCAATCAACAGCGGTGCAATAGAAATCACGCTCCCCGGCTGTGCTTTGCTGGCATGAGGATGAACACGCGACGACCAGACGGTAAATTTCTGATTGCCAACATAGCTGAAGGCACCCGGCCACGGATCGGCAACGGCACGTACCATGTTGTGCAGTACGGATGCCGGTTTATGCCATTCAAGGAAACTGTCATCCGGCGTTCTGCGACCAAAACAGGTGGCTTCGTTTTCGCGCTGGGCGATTTCCAGAATATTACCGTGTTTAATGGCGGGTAATGTCTGTTCCAGTAGCTGGCGCGCGGCATGGCACAATTTATGATGCAGCGTAATAGCGATATCGTCTGGCGCAATGGCAACGCGCAGTTGCGCCACAATGGCCCCGGCATCGGCACGTTTTACCATTCGGTGCAATGTAACGCCCGTTTCCGTTTCACCGTTCACCAGCACCCAGTTCAGCGGCGCGCGACCACGATATTTTGGTAACAGCGAACCGTGCAGATTAAATGCACCTGCGGGAGCGAGCTGCAAAATCTCGTCGCAAATAAGATGGCGATAATAAAAAGAGAAAATCACCTCTGGTGACAGTTGGGCAATGCGTTCCACCCACAGCGGATGATTAACGTCATCCGGCGCATAAACCGGAATGCCTCTTTCCGCTGCCAGACGAGCCACCGAACCATAAAAGGCTTTTTCACCGGGATTATCGGTATGGGTAAAAATGGCGCTAATTTCGTAACCGGCAGCCAGCAGAGCTTCAATACCGAGGCATCCCATATCGTGGTAGGCAAAAACGACGGTTTTCATTATTCATTTTCCTTGCTGGATGGACGGATAACTTGCTGAACAAAATAGCGGGGGCGGGCGCGGACATCGGTGTAGATCCTGCCGATATATTCACCGAGTAATCCCATGCCGATAAACTGAGCGCCAATAAAAGTAAACAGCACGGCAAATAGCATAAAGACGCCTTCTGCCGCCCATTGTGGTCCGAAGGTCAGGCGTAAAATCACCAGCAGCACCGCAATGCTAAAACCTCCAATCGCAATAATGCTGCCGAGCAGACTCAGCATACGTAGCGGCGTTGTGGTAAGGCAGGTCACCAGGTCGTACATCAAATTAATCAGGCGCATAAAACTGTATTTGGATTCACCAAACTCACGCTCGGCATGATGTACTGGAATTTCAATGGCACGGCGGGCGAAGATATTCGCCAGAATCGGGATAAAGGTGCTACGTTCATGGCAGTGCAACATCGCATCGACAATATGACGGCGATAGGCGCGCAGCATACAACCGTAGTCACCCATCGCTTTGCCGGTGGTGCGCTGAATAAGCCGGTTAATCATCTTCGAAGCTGTTTTACGAAACCAGCTGTCCTGGCGGTTCTGGCGTACAGTCCCTACCACGTCGTAACCTTCATCGGCTTTTGCCACCAGGCGGGGGATTTCTTCTGGCGGATTCTGGAGATCGGCATCAAGGGTAATAATTAAGTCGCCGGTAACGTGACTGAATCCCGCCATAATCGCTGAATGTTGCCCGTAATTGCGGTTAAGCAAAATAGACACAATATGGCTGTTCTCCGCTTGTGAGGCTTCGACCAGCATATGCGCGGAATTATCGCTACTGCCGTCATCAATCAGCAGGATCTCATACTCTTTCCCCAACGATTCACAGGCTGTGGTGGTGCGCCTGATTAATTCCGGTAAGCTTTCCTGCTCGTTATAAACGGGAATAACCACCGAGACTTTCTTAACAGGGTGGATTTCAAACATGGCTTATTGTCCTGCGAGTTGCTGAAGGGCTGTGATGACGCGGTCGGCATCGGCGGTAGTCATATCCGGGAACAGCGGCAACGAACAGATGCGTTCGCTATTCCATTCGGTATTCGGTAACGACAGCGTGGGAAAACGCTCGCGATAATATTTTTGTGTGTGAGCGGCGCGGAAATGTAACCCGGTACCAATGCCTCTTTCTTTTAACGCTTCCATCAACGCATCGCGACTGATACCACAACGTTGTTCATCGACACGAATAATAAACAGATGCCAGGCGTGAACGTGCGGCCAGGCGGGAAGGCTTAATGGCTGAAAGGGGAGAGCTGCCAGTGCTTGCTGATATTGCTGGGCAATTTCGCGCCGACGGGTGTTGAGGTGCTCTAATTTTGCTAACTGTGTCAGGGCAATCGCGGCGTTAATATCGGTCAGATTGTACTTATAGCCCGGTGTTAAGACTTCAGCCTGCGGTGTACGGCCCCAGGTTTGTCTGTCATAGGCATCGACACCCAGACCGTGAAATTTCAGCATCCGTAGCTGGCGGGCAAGGTTTTCATTATCAGTTACAATCAGGCCACCTTCCGCACAGGTAATATTTTTAATGGCATGAAATGAAAAAATAGCGGTACCTTTTGCGCCAATATGTCGCCCTTTGTAATACGTACCGACGGCATGGGCAGCATCTTCGATAACTGCGATGCCGTAACGTTCGCCAATGGCGCGAATGGCGTCAATATCTGCTGGCGCACCGGCATAATGCACCGGAATGATGGCTTTAGTGCGTGGCGTTATGGCTGACTCGATCGCTTCAGGCGTGACCATCAGCGTATCGCGGTCGACATCCACCATTACCGGCGTTGCACCCAACAAGGAAATCATATTGAGGGTTGAAACCCAGGTCAGGGAAGGCGTAATCACTTCATCGCCCTTGCCAATTTCCAACGCCATTAGCGTGATATGCATTCCGGCGGTGGCTGAACTGACCGCGATGGCATGCTGATTTCCCGTCAACTGGCAAAAGGCTTGCTCAAGCGCCTGATTCTTCGGACCGGTTGTGAGCCAACCGGATTCGAGAACCTCTTTAACTGCAGCGAGTTCCTCCACGCCCATTGCTGGTCGCGAAAAAGGCAAAAATTCTGACATTGCTTTTCCTTCCGCCATTGAATACCTGTCCACTTATATTTGCTATAAAGAGTGTTGTGTATATTTTGCCATTTGGAGCGAAATTTTAAGGATAGAATATTAACTTAACCTTAAGAAACTAATATTAGACGTAAATATTGAAATTTTTATATTTTTTCTTATTTAGGCTTTGCATTTGGCAAAATTTTGAGGCATTTTGCCGACATCGTAGGATTTTTAATATTACACCAACTGCTAATTATCGCCAGAAATGTCGCTCAATTTTACGGTAATTGTCTGGTTGCGCTTGTCTATAGGTGGAGTTTACGTGTTAGCTTTTTGCCGCTCATCATTGAAGTCAAAAAAATATTTCATCATTTTACTGGCGCTCGCTGCAATTGCCGGACTGGGTACTCATGCCGCCTGGAGTAGCAATGGTTTGCCACGTATCGACAATAAAACATTGGCCAGACTGGCACAGCAGCACCCGGTTGTCGTTTTGTTTCGCCATGCTGAACGTTGCGATCGTTCAACCAATCAATGCTTGTCAGATAAAACAGGTATTACGGTTAAAGGTACCCAGGATGCCCGTGAACTGGGCAACGCTTTTAGCGCTGACATCCCTGATTTCGATCTTTATTCCAGTAATACCGTCCGGACCATTCAGTCGGCGACCTGGTTTTCCGCGGGTAAAAAGCTGACGGTAGATAAACGACTTCTTCAGTGCGGTAATGAGATTTATAGTGCAATTAAGGACTTACAAAGCAAAGCGCCTGATAAAAATATCGTTATTTTCACCCATAATCATTGCCTGACATATATTGCTAAAAATAAGCGTGATGCGACATTTAAACCTGATTATCTGGATGGTTTAGTCATGCATGTGGAAAAAGGCAAAGTTTATCTGGATGGGGAATTCGTTAACCACTAAATTTTCAATCTGACAGCCAGTGATGGCTGTCATCATTGTTAAAGAAGACCTTTCAAACGTAACGTTTTTCGGGTGGCAACATTTAAATCATAATGCACCAGATCTTCAGGTTTTACCCACGCGTAGTCCTGAAACTCTTCGTTTATTTTCACTTCTCGGTTGGCAGAAACGCAGTCAAAAATCAGGTAAATCATATAAATCTCTTCCTTGCGACCATCTGCATACGTCTTGGTGCGAATATCATCGCTGAAGGTCCACGGCGTGATTTCTGTCAAAAGCAGCTGTTCTCCCAGTTCTTCGCGAATTTCGCGGCGTAGTGCCTCTTCAATTCGTTCGCCAGACTCCACGCCGCCACCCGAAAGCGCCCATTGACCGGGGAAAACGCCGCGATCGTCGGCCATTTTACACAGCAAATAAGCACCATCATTTTGAATCAAAGGGCATACAATAGTCCGTTGTCGCATAGGGGTATTCCTTATAAATAAAAAGAAACCATGAGAATACGGTAACTCAGAAATATGTGAAAGTGACAGTAATCTCTTTTGCAATGATAACTGCACTTATTATTATTTTTGTGTGTATCGGTAAAGTGTGTTTATTTTTTCGGCGTTTAATTATTTAAGAAGTATTTAGTTACAATAAGTGACTAGATCCCTTTTTTCGCTCATTGAATCCTCTGTGCTAGGCAGTACAATCCCGCAGCTTTGGGAATTTTGATTAATTGCTTGTGGGAAAGGGGATAATGAAAAAAATTGCGCTAGCAGGTCTGGCCGGAATGCTGTTGGTTTCTGCATCGGTCAATGCAATGAGCATCAGCGGCCAGGCGGGTAAAGAATACACCAATATTGGTGTCGGTTTTGGGACTGAATCGACGGGCCTGGCTTTAAGCGGTAACTGGACACATAACGACGACGACGGTGACGTCGCGGGCGTGGGGCTGGGGTTGAATCTGCCTCTCGGGCCGTTAATGGCGACCGTTGGCGGAAAAGGCGTTTACACCAACCCGAATTACGGCGATGAAGGTTATGCCGCAGCGGTAGGAGGTGGTTTGCAGTGGAAAATTGGCAACAGCTTCCGTTTGTTTGGCGAGTATTACTACTCTCCGGATTCGCTCTCCAGCGGTATTCAAAGTTATGAGGAAGCGAATGCTGGCGCGCGTTACACCATTATGCGTCCAGTCAGTATTGAGGCGGGTTATCGCTACCTGAATCTGTCGGGTAAAGACGGTAACCGCGACAACGCCGTGGCTGACGGCCCGTATGTTGGGGTTAACGCCAGTTTCTGATCCCTTCCGGCGCGGCATTCTGTCGCGCCATTCAGTTTCTTACTACGCCTTATCTCCCTTTGCGTTATAGTGATTCGATAACAAAAGCAGGAGATAACCATGTTAAAAGTGGAAATGCTATCCACCGGGGATGAAGTGTTACACGGGCAAATCGTTGACACTAACGCTGCCTGGCTGGCCGATTTTTTCTTTCATCAGGGGCTGCCATTATCTCGCCGCAATACGGTGGGGGATAACCTTGATGACTTAGTCACCATTCTTCGCGAACGTAGTCAGCACGCCGATGTGCTGATCGTTAACGGCGGGCTGGGACCGACCAGCGATGATTTAAGCGCACTCGCCGCTGCGACAGCAAAAGGTGAAGGCCTGGTGCTGCATGAAGCCTGGCTCAAAGAGATGGAACGCTATTTCCACGAACGTGGACGAGTAATGGCACCGAGCAACCGTAAACAAGCGGAGCTGCCTGCCAGTGCTGAATTTATCAATAACCCGGTAGGCACCGCCTGTGGTTTTGCCGTGCAGCTTAATCGTTGCCTGATGTTCTTTACTCCCGGCGTACCGTCAGAATTTAAGGTGATGGTCGAGCACGAAATCCTGCCGCGTCTGCGCGAGCGTTTTTCTTTACCACAGCCGCCGGTTTGTCTGCGTTTAACTACCTTTGGTCGTTCGGAAAGCGATCTGGCACAAAGCCTGGACACTCTACAACTGCCGCCGGGCGTAACAATGGGCTATCGCTCTTCAATGCCGATTATCGAACTGAAACTCACCGGACCGGCAAGCGAGCAACAGGCGATGGAAAAACTGTGGCTGGACGTTAAACGTGTTGCCGGACAGAGCGTGATTTTCGAAGGCACCGAAGGACTGCCCGCGCAGATCAGTCGCGAATTGCAAAACCGCCAGTTCAGCCTGACGTTGAGCGAGCAATTCACCGGCGGTTTATTGGCTTTGCAACTTTCTCGCGCAGGTGCTCCATTGCTGGCGTGTGAAGTGGTTCCTTCACAGGAAGAAACCCTGGCGCAAACTGCGCACTGGATTACAGAACGGCGGGCCAACCATTTTGCCGGGCTGGCACTGGCTGTTTCGGGTTTCGAGAACGAGCATCTCAACTTTGCGCTAGCCACGCCAGACGGCACTTTCGCTCTGCGTGTGCGTTTCAGCACTACACGCTACAGCCTGGCTATCCGTCAGGAAGTGTGCGCAATGATGGCACTGAATATGCTGCGCCGTTGGTTAAACGGCCAGGATATCGCCAGTGAGCATGGCTGGATTGAGGTTATTGAGTCCATGACCTTATCTGTCTGATTCCGCCACTCTGTGCCGGTTTACTGCACCGGCACATTCCCCCTCCGGCAAAACTTGTCCAACCCTCCCTACGGTGAGCGTGGTGTTGGGGCCAGTGTGGCACGGGCTGCGCGCTGGGGACGCATTGAGAATTACATGGCGCAAGTCAACGATTCGCTTTGTCTGTTAGTGCAGGTGGAAAGTAAAACGGCACTGGATAACCTGGACGAGATCCTCGACGTCGAAGGGATTGATGGCGTGTTTATTGGACCAGCGGATCTTTCTGCGTCGTTGGGCTACCCGGATAACGCCGGGCACCCGGAAGTGCAGCGAATTATTGAAACCAGCATTCGGCGGATCCGTGCTGCGGGTAAAGCGGCTGGTTTTCTGGCTGTGGCTCCTGATATGGCGCAGCAATGCCTGGCGTGGGGAGCGAACTTTGTCGCTGTTGGCGTTGACACGATGCTCTACAGCGATGCCCTGGATCAACGACTGGCGATGTTTAAATCAGGCAAAAATGGGCCACGCATAAAAGGTAGTTATTGATATCAAAGGCCCATGGGGATCGGCTGTGGGCCTGTGTTAATTAGTGGTTATTCGCTGCCAGATCGGCTTCGCTTAGCTGGGTGGCCGCGAGCACCTGGTCACGATCAATGCCCTGTTCCAGCATGCGCAAAGCAATTTTAATGGCTTGTTCATGCATACCTTCCTGCCAGCCAATTTGATGCCCTTCCTGCCGTAGCCGTTCAGCAATAGTCATTAATCTCTCCTTTTGTAGTGGTGAACGTTCGGCAATCTCCTCAATAAAACGGGTGAAACGGGAGGTATCGCCGCATTGCAGCAGATAATTAAACAGTGTTTGTAGCTGGCTGTCATTAGTGAAGCCTCTAACCAAAAGCGTGGTGATCCTGTCGACCATGCCGATTAAATCGCGGTCGCGAATATGCTTTTGAATCAGTTCCAGCAGAGCTATACGCCGATGTTGCATGATCTCATCGTCAGGTACGATGGTGATATCCACCAACGGAAAAGCTTCGGTGTACAACTGCCGGGCAAGTTGCGGATCGTCAAACTCATCCAGCCAGTTAAGTGAGTACGGGTAGGGCGATGTTTCGCCATGATAAAACAGCAATGGCACCACCAGCGGAACTCTGTCATAGCCTTTATCCAGGTGACGCTGCATGGCGGCAGTGGCATAGCGCATTAGCCGAAAAGCCATATTCTTTTCTGCAGAGCTTTGATGTTCAATCACGCAGTAGATATAGCCGTCACCGTCGCTGGTTTCCACGGACCACAAAACATCCGAGTAGTAAGCGCGTAAACTTTTTTCAATAAAACTAGTGGGTTCCAGGCGTAAGGTTTGCAGGTTGCAAAGCTTGCGCAGTGGTTCTGGTAAATGTATTTCGAGAAAATCCCGTGCGGTTTCGGGTGTGAACATAAAGGTTTTAAACACCGCATCATGCGGGGAGGATGTTGTTGATTCGGTCATGGTTGTCCGTCACCTGATATTTATGATGACGCGACATTACGTCTATCCCGGGCCTTTGACATCTGTCAGTTTCAGCCTTTGCGAGACATTTTCAGAGGAATTTTCAAAGCGTTGCAACGCATACATGGTGCGTGGAATCGCGCTCGCAAAAATGCCCGATAAGCAATGTGCTTACCGGGCATCAAAAGGTCGGTTAAGCCAGCGCCTGGGCCAGTAGCGTAATCGGATGTTCGCAGCGAAGGCTCGTGGACATCTCAATCTGCCATTTGCAGGTTTCGCAGTCGGTGATGACCAGATCCGCGCCGCTCTCTTCTATCTGGCGGAACAGTGGCGCACCGATGGCTTGTGAGGTGGGGTAGTTCTCTTTTTTGAAACCGTAAGTACCCGCAATACCGCAGCACTGGGAATCCAGCACCGTTAACTCAAGCCCCGGGATTTTACGCAACAGCTCCAGGGTGTAGAGCGTCCAGCCCATTTTTTCCATATGGCACGGAGTGTGATAAACCACTTTCAGCGGCAGCGGTTTCAGCGGTAACGTTTTGCCTTCGTCCAGCTTGCGCCACAGCCAGCGGGTTGCCAGTTCGATATGATCGCGCAAGCCTTTGTTGTCGACATTCAGCACTTCCGGGTATTCGTCGCGCAGGGCAAATGTACAGGTTGAGGAGGTGGCAATCACCGGAATGCCTTTTACTCCCACAGCTTCGCGGATCGACTCTACATTCGTAATTGCCTGTTTGCGTGCTTTATCGGTAAAGCCGTTGGCGATTAGCGGTACGCCGCAGCATTTTTCTTTGCTGAGCAGTTGTACACCGGTACCCATTGCGTTGAGCACTTTAATTAAATCTTTACCTAACTGCGGATGGTTGTAGTTAACGAAGCATCCGTGAAAGAAAGCGACCTGGTCTTTATATTGTGCTTGCTGAGCCGCTATGCTGCGATACCAGCGACGGAACGTGCCGAAGGAGTATTTCGGTAGCGTGCGACGATGATCGATTTTTAACGCCGCATCAAGCAGCTGCCGCACCGGTTTCAGCGAGGTAGCGGTGTTGACGATTGGTGCGAACGGCGTGGAAACGCTACCCATCAGGTCGGTATGACTCAACACAAAATTACGCAGCGACGGGCGCGTGGTGTCATATTTTGCCCGCGCGCGCTGGATAATATCGCCAATCTTCACATCGGACGGGCAGGCGACTTCACAACGTTTGCAGTTGATGCAATATTTCAGCGCCTCGTCATACAGTGCGCCATCTTTCAAACGCAGACGCTCGCCATCCGGCCCGGCTTGTTTTGGCCCTGGATAACCGGGATTCACCCGGCTCACCGGGCAGGCGGTGGTGCAGACGGTGCACTTAATGCAGTTTTCGAAGCTGGTGTCGTTCATTGTTGGCCTCCTGCGCGTTGGGCAATCTGTTGAGCGGCATGTAAAGCACTGACGGCACAAACACCGCCGCCGCATCCCTGGGCGATGGGATCAAATCCGCCCAGCACCGAACCGATGGCAAACAGGTTCTCAATGGTTTGCCCTGCCTGCGACGGGCGTAGCGTCTCATCAGTGGTTACACCGAACTGCTGCCACGGTTGCGGCGCAAAAAAATCGCCCTTATACCATTCACCCCGCGTGGCGGTTTGTAGCACATCAAGGCCGAGAATCGGCTCGCGAATGCCGTTACGTTCCGCTACCAGTCCGCCACTAAAGAAACTGCCGCTGGCGAGAACCGCGAAACGTGGACGTAGCGGAATATCGGCGTGATTGCGGGTCCAGATTTCATTCACTACGCCATTTTTACAGGTCACTTTTTTCACTTCATCGCCCGGCATCCACACGCCACCCTGGCGCACAAACTGGCGCTGTAACTGGTTTTGCAGACGAATGCCCAGCACGGAAGGCGGCAGCGTTGGCAAAAGCATCAGTGAACAAGGTAGTTTTTCATTCAACCAACGCCACAGTTTGTCATCGGCCAGGCCGAAGCAGGCGGGCATCAGGATCATTTCGCAGGTATTGGCGACAGGAATAAGCGCATCAAGTAACAGCGGCCAGTTTTCTTCATTATCAAGGAAACGGGCGATATTCACCGCGCGAAATTCGGTGGCGTTATTGCGCAGGACATCCAGTTCCGGCAGCTCTATTTCTGCGGTTTCAACCGAAAGATCCAGTTCGCGCAACGAAGCCACCGCAAGATGCGCCTGGAAATCCATCAGCCCGCTTATCCCCACTACACATATCTTCTTCGCGGGTAGCGGCCAGACGGGAACTTCTGGCGAACTTAACCAGGTTGCACGCAAAGTGCCGAGCGGGGTAACGCGCTGATGGGCCAGTTCCACGCTGCCCTGCAATTGCGCACCGCTTTCAGCGATCAATGCCTGCGCCTGGCAAGCGAGATCGAGCACGCGTTGTGGTTCGAGAAGACTGTAAGGATGGGCTGGTGCCTGCTGACGCAAAGATTCCAGTCCACTGTGAATGTCTGTCACCGGTTGACCATCAGGCAGATGGCTCAGCAAATCCAGCGAACCGGATGAGAAATGCAGCGCGCTTTGACCACGCGTGACAATGGCACAGCGCAGGCCGTGTTTTTGCAGTTGCAGGCCACAGAGTAATCCGGCGAGGCCGCCGCCCATAATGACAGTATCAAAGCGCATCTTTCTGCTCCTTCTCCAGACCACACAGTCCCTGATAAACCCAGCGGGTAAATTCGCTTTCGCGCAGTGCGTCTCCCCAGGCGATGGGTTGCACGCCTTTCCAGCGTTCGTTAAGGAAGGTGGAAAGTTGCTCGATAGATTGCGCGGACGTCGTGACGTTAAAACGTTGCAGCAGTCCGGCAGCGCGGCAGGCGCAGAGTTCGCCCTGGCAGGTACCCATCCCCACACGGGTACGACGGCGTAAATCCAGCAGGCTATTAACGTTTAAATTTTCTACCGCGTACTGAACTTCACCCGCAGTTACCGCTTCGCACTCACATACCAGGCTACGATGCAGACGGCCTTCGCTCAGCCAGGCAGGCGTGCGATCGCCATGACGATAAACCGCAGAACCGCGCAGCGGGGCAGGCAGGGAGATGACTTTACGCAAGGTAACTTCAGCGGGTTCTTGTGAACCAGGCAGTGCCAGATCGGCAGTCGTACAGGGGCGCGTGTTGCCCAGTTTGCGGCATACCGCGTCGGTAGCCCATTCAGCCATCAGCCGATAGGTCATCAGTTTGCCACCGGTGATGGTGATAAATCCGTCCAGACCATCGCGTTCAGCATGGTCGAGCAGCACGATGCCACGGCTGACGTTACGTCCGCTCGGGTCGTCATCGCTGGCAACCAGCGGGCGCACGCCAGAATAGGCCCGCAAAATGCGCGTTTTCGCCATCACGGGGGCCAGTTTTTCCCCTTCACGCAGCAGAATATCAACCTCTTCTGCCGTCACTCGATTATCGTCAATCTCGTTGTAATCAATACGTAAAGAGGTGGTGCCAATCAGCGAAATGGTATCGCCAGGCACCAGAATATCGGCGTCGGAAGGTTTACGGCAGCGGTTGATCACATGCTGGTTAATGCGGTGATCCATGATCAGCAGCGATCCTTTCGCCGGGAACATGCGAATGCGCAGATCGGCATATTCGGCAATGTGTTGCCCCCAGATCCCAGCGGCATTAACCACGACAGGTGCATGAAGGGCCTGAGTTTCGCCGGTGAGATGGTTACGTACACGAACACCGCACACCGTCGCGCCTTCACGAATCAGCCCCGTGACTTCATGAGCGGTAAGGATAACGGCACCGTGTTCTTTGGCATCCAGCATGTTTGCTGCGGTCAGGCGAAATGGATCAACGGTGCCATCCGGAACTTTCACCGCGCCAATCAGTGCCGGGTTAACGGCAGGTTCGATAATGCGCGCTTGCTGCGGGTCTATAGCTTCTGCGCTGATCCCTGCTTCTTCGCAGGCGCGAATAAAAGTGGCCTGGAATGAGAGGTCATCTTCCGGCAGGGTGATAAACAGGCCGTTGGTTGGTTCAACGCAGTGACGTGCAATGCGTTTCAGGATCTGGTTTTCACTAATGCATTCGCGGGCCGATTCCGCATCGGTTACCGCATAGCGCGCACCGCTGTGCAGCAGGCCGTGGTTACGCCCGGTGGCACCGGTTGCGATGTCGTGGCGCTCAACCAAAATCACGCGCAGCCCGCGCAGGGCACAGTCGCGGGCAATCCCGGCTCCCGTTGCGCCGCCACCAATGATAATCACGTCACTTGATTGCGAGTCGCGAGTTTTCATTGTTATCCCTCTGAAGTTCGTTTTTTACCATTTAGCCATAGTAAAAACATGAATTGTTTGATTTCGCGCATATTCGCTCATAATTCGAAAGTGAAACGTGATTTCATGCGTCATTCTGAACATTTTGTAAATCTTATTTAATAATGTGTGCGGCAATTCACATTTAATTTCTGAATGTTTTCTTAACATCGCGGCAACTAAAGAAACGGCAGGTTCTCCCACTGAATCAGTCTGTTAATCATAAATAAGACCACGGGCCACGGAGGCTTTCAATGTTGAGTATTTTTAAACCAGCGCCACACAAAGCGCGCTTACCTGCTGCGGAGATCGATCCGACTTATCGTCGATTGCGCTGGCAAATTTTCCTGGGGATATTCTTTGGCTATGCGGCTTACTATTTGGTTCGTAAGAACTTTGCGCTTGCTATGCCTTATCTGGTCGAGCAGGGATTCTCTCGCGGTGATTTAGGTTTCGCGCTTTCGGGGATCTCGATCGCTTATGGATTTTCGAAATTCATAATGGGTTCGGTATCAGATCGCTCGAATCCGCGCGTTTTCCTCCCCGCAGGTTTGATTCTGGCGGCGGCAGTGATGTTGTTTATGGGCTTTGTGCCATGGGCGACGTCGAGCATTGCGGTGATGTTTGTACTTTTGTTCCTCTGCGGTTGGTTCCAGGGGATGGGGTGGCCGCCGTGTGGTCGTACTATGGTGCACTGGTGGTCGCAGAAAGAACGTGGCGGCATTGTGTCAGTGTGGAACTGTGCGCACAACGTTGGTGGTGGTATTCCGCCGCTGCTGTTCCTGCTGGGGATGGCCTGGTTCAATGACTGGCACGCGGCGCTCTATATGCCCGCTTTCTGCGCCATTCTGGTGGCATTATTCGCCTTTGCGATGATGCGCGATACCCCGCAATCCTGTGGCTTGCCGCCGATCGAAGAGTACAAAAATGATTATCCGGACGACTATAACGAAAAAGCGGAACAGGAGCTGACGGCGAAGCAAATCTTCATGCAGTACGTACTGCCGAACAAACTGCTGTGGTATATCGCCATCGCCAACGTGTTCGTTTATCTGCTGCGTTACGGCATCCTCGACTGGTCACCGACTTATCTGAAAGAGGTTAAGCATTTCGCGCTGGATAAATCCTCCTGGGCCTACTTCCTTTATGAATATGCAGGTATTCCGGGCACTCTGCTGTGCGGCTGGATGTCGGATAAAGTCTTCCGTGGCAACCGTGGGGCAACCGGCGTTTTCTTTATGACACTGGTGACCATCGCGACTATCGTTTACTGGATGAACCCGGCAGGTAACCCAACCGTCGATATGATTTGTATGATTGTTATCGGCTTCCTGATCTACGGTCCTGTGATGCTGATCGGTCTGCATGCGCTGGAACTGGCACCGAAAAAAGCGGCAGGTACGGCAGCGGGCTTTACCGGGCTGTTTGGTTACCTGGGCGGTTCGGTGGCGGCGAGCGCGATTGTTGGCTACACCGTGGACTTCTTCGGCTGGGATGGCGGCTTTATGGTAATGATTGGCGGCAGCATTCTGGCGGTTATCTTGTTGATTGTTGTGATGATTGGCGAAAAACGTCGCCATGAACAATTACTGCAAAAACGCAACGGAGGCTAATGGCATGAAATTGACGCTGAAAAACCTTAGCATGGCGATCATGATGAGCACTATAGTCATGGGAAGCAGTGCAATGGCGGCGGACAGCAACGAAAAAATAGTCATCGCCCATCGCGGTGCCAGTGGATATTTGCCGGAGCATACGCTGCCAGCAAAAGCGATGGCGTATGCGCAGGGAGCGGATTATCTGGAACAGGATTTGGTGATGACCAAAGACGACCATCTGGTTGTTCTGCATGACCATTATCTCGATCGTGTTACTGATGTTGCCGATCGTTTCCCGGATCGGGCGCGCAAAGACGGTCGTTACTACGCGATAGATTTCACGCTGGATGAAATTAAGTCGCTGAAATTTACCGAAGGTTTCGATATTGAAAACGGTAAAAAAGTGCAGACTTATCCGGGGCGTTTCCCAATGGGTAAGTCCGACTTCCGGGTGCACACCTTTGAAGAAGAGATTGAATTTGTTCAGGGGTTAAATCACTCTACCGGGAAAAATATCGGTATCTATCCAGAAATTAAAGCGCCGTGGTTCCATCATCAGGAAGGGAAGGATATTGCGGCAAAAACGCTGGAAGTGCTGAAGAAATATGGTTACACCGGTAAGGACGACAAAGTTTATTTGCAATGTTTTGATGCTGATGAGCTGAAGCGTATTAAGAATGAGCTGGAACCCAAAATGGGCATGGATCTCAATCTGGTACAGCTGATTGCCTATACCGACTGGAATGAAACGCAGCAGAAACAGCCGGATGGAAGCTGGGTTAATTACAACTACGACTGGATGTTTAAGCCGGGTGCTATGAAACAGGTGGCGGAATATGCCGACGGTATCGGGCCGGATTACCATATGTTGATTGAGGAAACATCGCAGCCGGGTAATATCAAACTCACTGGCATGGTGCAAGATGCTCAGCAGAATAAACTGGTAGTGCATCCTTATACCGTGCGGTCAGATAAACTGCCTGAATACACTACTGATGTGAATCAGTTATATGATGCTCTGTATAACAAAGCGGGTGTAAATGGGCTGTTTACTGATTTCCCTGATAAGGCAGTAAAATTCCTTAATAAAGAGTAATGCTACTGCAGGATGGCGTTCATGCGCCATCCTGTCTCACATCAAATTTTTCCATTCACCACGAGTTGTTCCGTACACGTTTGTAGTAAAAACAGTGGACTGCCTTCTACCGGCTTTTCTTTAGCCAACAACGAAATCTGTCGATAGAAGGTTGGTTCGTGAGGAACGGAACACAATTCACCTGCAATGCTTTTCAGCGTTAACTCTGGTTGTAAGGCGATGCCTAATCCCTGTCGAATAAACTTCATCGCTGTATCCTACTGATTAAATTCACATTTTATCTACTGGGCGCACTATTAGTGGTAGTGGCTGGTGGAATCTATGCGCTGCAAATGAAGGGTAAAAGCGGTGTCACGCTAGTAGTGGCAAAAGAAATTCATTAATACGACACGTTTCATTAAGATTTTCCTCAGGTAACCACCTATAGTCATTGTCGTTAATAAAAATGACAGGCGATAGGGTATGGCAGTTTCAGCAAAGTACGACGAATTTAATCACTGGTGGGCAACAGAGGGCGACTGGGTTGAAGAGCCTAACTATCGCCGTAATGGTATGAGCGGGGTGCAATGCGTCGAGCGCAACGGCAAAAAGCTGTATGTAAAGCGCATGACGCATCATCTGTTTCATTCTGTACGTTATCCGTTCGGCCGACCAACGATTGTCCGTGAGGTTGCGGTAATTAAAGAACTGGAACGGGCCGGTGTCATCGTGCCGAAGATCGTTTTTGGTGAAGCGGTGAAAATTGAGGGTGAATGGCGAGCGTTGCTGGTGACTGAAGATATGGCGGGGTTCATCAGCATTGCTGACTGGTATGCCCAGCATGCAGTATCGCCTTATTCTGACGAAGTACGGCAAGCCATGTTGAAAGCAGTGGCGCTGGCGTTTAAGAAAATGCATAGCATTAATCGTCAGCATGGCTGTTGTTATGTTCGCCATATCTATGTGAAAACAGAAGGTAAGGCAGAAGCTGGTTTTCTTGACCTGGAGAAAAGTCGTCGCCGCTTGCGTCGCGATAAAGCGATTAATCATGACTTCCGCCAGCTGGAAAAATATCTGGAGCCAATCCCCAAAGCGGACTGGGAGCAGGTGAAAGCGTATTACTACGCCATGTAATCGTTGTAGGCCAGATAAGACGCATAAGCGTTGTATCTGGCACTACAACCAATTCACATCTCGATTTCAATATCGCCTTTTGCCCGGCAACAACAGGGCAAAATTTCCCCCGGCTGAATAAAGGCTAACGGTTCGGCAATCCAGTCAACTTGACCTGCAACCAGGCGTGTGCGACAGGAGCCGCAGTAACCTTCGCGACACTGATACTCAACCGCCACATTGTGGGATTCCAGCGCCGCCAGAAGGGAAGGGTGTTCATCCTGGCACAGCAGTTGTGTGCCAGTGATGCGCAGGGTAACGCGGGCCATCAGAGTTGGAAGTTACTCAAATCGTCGGTGTCCACTTCCGCGTCAATCTGCCCGACCAGATAAGAACTGACTTCCACTTCCTGCGGAGCAACCTGCACGTTATCAGACACCAGCCAGGTGTTGATCCATGGGATCGGGTTGGAGCGCGTCTGGAACGGCAGATCCAAACCGACTGCCTGCATACGGATATTGGTGATGTATTCAACGTACTGGCAGAGAATATCTTTATTCAGACCAATCATCGAACCGTCACGGAACAGATAATCCGCCCAGTCTTTCTCCTGTTGAGCTGCCTGAACAAACAGGTCATAGCACTCCTGCTTACACTCTTCGGCAATTTCCGCCATCTCAGGATCGTCCGCGCCGCTGCGCAGCAGATTCAGCATATGCTGGGTGCCGGTCAGGTGCAGGGCTTCGTCGCGGGCAATCAGGCGAATAATTTTGGCGTTGCCTTCCATCAATTCGCGTTCTGCAAAGGCAAAGGAACAAGCAAAGCTGACGTAGAAGCGGATCGCTTCCAGCGCGTTAACGCTCATCAGGCAAAGATACAGTTTTTTCTTCAGCTCGCGCAGGCTAACAGTTACGGTTTTACCGTTAACGGTGTGGGTGCCTTCGCCCAGAAGGTGCCAGTAGCTGGTCATTTCGATCAGTTCATCGTAATAGCTGGAGATCCCTTCCGCACGTTTCTGGATCTGCTCGTTGGTGACGATATCGTCAAACACAACAGACGGATCGTTAACGATATTACGAATGATATGAGTATAGGAACGGGAATGAATCGTTTCTGAGAACGCCCAGGTTTCTACCCAGGTTTCCAGTTCCGGGATCGAGATCAGCGGCAGCAGTGCCACGTTCGGGCTACGGCCCTGAATGGAATCCAGCAGTGTCTGATATTTCAGGTTGCTGATAAAGATGTGTTTTTCGTGTTCAGGCAGTGCCTGGTAATCGATACGGTCGCGAGAAACGTCAACTTCTTCCGGACGCCAGAAGAAAGAGAGCTGCTTTTCGATCAGCTTTTCGAAGATGTCATATTTTTGCTGATCGTAGCGAGCCACGTTGACCGGCTGACCAAAGAACATCGGTTCTTTGAGCTGATCATTTTTCGTCTGTGAAAAGGTGGTATATGCCATGAGTGTGTCCTGTTGGGAGTTTAATGCCGGATAAGGCATTTTACGCCGCATCCTGTGCCTGATGCGACGCTGACGCGTCTTATCAGGCCTACAAATCCGAGCCGTAGGCCGGATAAGGCGTTCACGCTGCATCCGGCATCTCAATATCAGATCTTACATGCGCCGCTTTCGCAGCCATCGTCCTGGATTGACGGTACCAGATCGTCCTGCGCGTCTTCAGCGCCGTCACGGGTGTTCTGATAATACAGCGTTTTGACCCCGAATTTGTAGGCGGTGAGCAGGTCTTTCAGCAACTGCTGCATCGGCACTTTTCCTGACGGGAAACGTGACGGATCGTAGTTGGTGTTAGCAGAGATCGACTGATCGATAAATTTCTGCATGATACCTACCAGTTGCAGGTAGCCATCGTTACCCGGCATTTCCCACAGCAGCTCATAGGCGTCGTGCAGGTGCTCGTAGTCCGGCACCACCTGGCGCAAAATACCGTCTTTCGACGCTTTGATGCTGACGTAACCGCGCGGCGGTTCAATACCGTTAGTGGCGTTAGAGATCTGTGAAGAAGTCTCTGACGGCATCAGGGCAGAAAGCGTGGAGTTACGCAGGCCGTGCGTTTTGATTGATTCACGCAATGCTTCCCAGTCGTAATGCAGCGGCTCATTAGCGATGGTATCCAGATCTTTCTTATAGGTATCGATCGGCAGGATCCCTTTCGCGTAAGTGGTTTCGTTAAACCACGGGCACGCGCCTTGCTCTTTTGCCAGCTCGTTAGACGCTTTCAGCAGGTAATACTGAATCGCTTCGAAGGTTTTATGCGTCAGGTTGTTGGCGCTGCCGTCGGAGTAACGCACACCGTGCTTCGCCAGGTAGTAAGCGAAGTTGATCACACCAATACCCAGCGTACGACGACCCATCGCTCCACGTTTGGCGGCCGGGATCGGGTAATCCTGATAATCCAGCAGCGCGTCAAGTGCACGAACCGCCAGAATTGCCAGCTCTTCCAGTTCATCCAGGCTATTAATTGCGCCCAGGTTGAAAGCAGACAGCGTACACAGCGCGATTTCACCGTTCTCGTCGTTGACGTCGTTCAGCGGTTTGGTCGGCAGGGCTATCTCCAGGCACAGGTTAGACTGACGCACTGGCGCGATGGCCGGATCAAACGGGCTATGGGTATTGCAGTGGTCAACGTTCTGAATATAGATACGACCGGTAGACGCACGTTCCTGCATCATCAGCGAGAACAGCTCAACGGCTTTCACACGCTGCTTGCGGATGCTGTCGTCTTTCTCATATTTGGTATACAGGCGTTCAAACTCTTCCTGATCGGCGAAGAATGCTTCGTACAGCCCCGGTACGTCGGACGGGCTGAACAGGGTGATATCTTCACCTTTCAGCAGGCGGGTATACATCAGTTTGTTGATCTGTACCCCGTAGTCCATATGGCGCACGCGGTTGCCTTCCACACCACGGTTGTTTTTCAACACCAGCAGGCTTTCCACTTCCAGATGCCACATCGGGTAGAACAGCGTTGCCGCACCGCCGCGCACGCCGCCCTGAGAGCAGGATTTCACCGCTGTCTGGAAATGTTTGTAGAACGGAATACAGCCGGTATGGAACGCTTCACCACCGCGAATCGGGCTACCCAGCGCACGAATACGCCCGGCGTTGATGCCGATCCCGGCACGCTGGGAAACGTATTTCACAATCGCGCTGGAGGTAGCGTTGATGGAATCCAGACTGTCACCGCACTCGATCAGTACGCAGGAGCTGAACTGACGAGTCGGGGTACGCACGCCGGACATGATTGGCGTCGGCAGCGAAATTTTAAATGTGGAAACCGCGTCGTAAAAACGCTTCACATATTGCAGGCGCGTTTCACGCGGGTAGTTCGAGAACAGGCACGCGGCAACCAGAATATAAAGGAACTGGGCGCTTTCGTAGATTTCGCCGGTCACGCGGTTCTGTACCAGATATTTGCCTTCCAGCTGCTTAACGGCAGCATAAGAGAAGGTCATATCACGGTCGTGATCGATAAACGTGTCCATCTGCTTGAACTCTTCTTCCGTGTAGTCTTCCAGCAGATGATTATCGTATTTGCCCATCTCGACCATTTTCACCACGTGGTCGTACAGCGCAGGCGGCTCAAACTGGCCGTAGGCTTTTTTACGCAGGTGGAAGATCGCCAGGCGCGCGGCGAGATACTGATAATCCGGCGCATCACGGGAGATCAGGTCTGCGGCCGCCTTGATAATGGTTTCGTGGATGTCAGAGGTCTTGATACCGTCATAAAACTGAATGTGGGAGCGCAGCTCGACCTGGGAAATCGAAACGTTATGCAGTCCTTCTGCCGCCCAATCCAGAACGCGATGGATTTTGTCGAGATTGATGCGCTCTGTGCTACCGTCGCGCTTTGTCACCAGCAGATTCTGATTCATGTATGTCGTACCTGTTTTTGGAATTCTTTCCGCAATAGTTTCATGCAGACTACCTGTAGTAAGGGAAGCTGCTTAGAACACTATATATAGGGGGTATGTTTGGGATTCACTGCAAGATAGTGTGAAAATGGCCCTCTTGCAAGTGCATAACTTTGTGGATAACTCAGGAAGGAAAAAGTGGCTTTCGCGCACCTTAGGTCAGACAAGGTGTCCGGGAAAGTCAATGGGAAGAGAAAAATTTGTTAAAAATAACTGTTCGGCGATTTCTTGAACGGCAGAATAGGTTGGATAAATTGATATAGATGGTTTATTAATCTTTTTGCTAATGATTGCAAAAATTGATCTAAGCACGAGTCATCACATAATCTGATGTATCAGTTGTGGTCAATATATAAACGAATGTAAGCGATTGTTGATGTCGAAATGGTTGTTTTCTATTCGGTTATTGTTAAATGCGAAGCCATTTTGTTAATTTACCTTATATTATAAGAAAATTATTCATTACTTTAATTTAGTTTAAATATAACTGGTATCCCTTAAGGTTATTAACTTGAATTATGACGCACTGATACTATTCATCAAATAATAACAAAATAGCCATTGCATCGGGTTGGACAATTTACAAAAGAAAGATAACCCATATTGTATAATGCGTTTAAATATGCCGTCTTATATAAAATGATGGTTAGATGAATATGCGGATTATCTTTCTACGCAAGGAGTATTTATCTCTACTCCCGTCAATGATTGCATCTCTTTTCTCTGCTAACGGTTTCGCGGCGGCCATTGATTTATGCCAGGGATATGATATCAAAGCGAGTTGTCACGCCAGCAGGCAAAGCCTTTCAGGCATTACGCAGGACTGGAGTGTCGCCGATGGGCAATGGCTGGTTTTTTCGGATATGACCAATAACGCCAGCGGAGGAGCCGTATTTTTGCAACAAGGAGCGGAATTTTCACTATTACCAGAAAATGAAACTGGAATGACTCTGTTTGCCAATAACACCGTTACAGGAGAATATAATAACGGCGGGGCCATATTTGCTAAAGAAAACTCAACGCTGAATCTTACTGATGTTATTTTTTCCGGTAACGTCGCAGGCGGCTATGGTGGCGCAATCTATTCTTCTGGTACTAACGATACTGGTGCCGTCGATTTACGTGTCACTAACGCCATGTTTCGCAATAACATCGCTAATGATGGCAAAGGTGGCGCAATTTATACCATTAATAATGACGTTTATTTAAGTGATGTTATTTTTGATAACAACCAGGCATATACATCAACAAGTTACAGTGATGGCGATGGCGGGGCAATCGATGTTACCGATAATAATAGCGACAGCAAGCATCCTTCAGGTTATACGATAATAAATAACACCGCCTTTACAAATAACACTGCCGAAGGTTATGGCGGGGCGATATATACCAATAGCGCGACGGCTCCCTATCTTATTGATATTTCTGTTGATGACAGCTACAGCCAGAACGGCGGCGTGTTAGTGGATGAGAACAACAGCGCAGCAGGCTATGGAGATGGTCCTTCCACTGCGGCGGGTGGCTTTATGTATCTCGGCTTAAGTGAAGTTACCTTTGATATTGCCGACGGAAAAACGCTGGTTATTGGCAATACAGAGAATGACGGAGCTGTTGACTCTATTGCTGGTACCGGGTTGATCACCAAAACAGGTTCCGGCGATCTGGTACTTAATGCAGATAACAATGACTTTACTGGTGAGATGCAGATTGAAAACGGTGAAGTTACCCTGGGTCGCAGCAACTCCCTGATGAATGTCGGCGATACGCATTGCCAGGACGATCCGCAAGACTGCTACGGTCTGACGATAGGGAGTATTGATAAGTACCAGAATCAGGCAGAGCTAAACGTTGGCTCCACCCAACAAACCTTTGTGCACTCATTGACGGGCTTTCAGAATGGCACTTTAAATATCGATGCTGGTGGCAATGTTACTGTTAATCAAGGTAGTTTTGCTGGCACCATCGAAGGTGCTGGTCAGCTCACCATTGCGCAAAACGGCAGCTACGTGCTGTCGGGGGCGCAGTCGATGGCGCTAACCGGCGATATAGTCGTTGATGATGGTGCGGTGCTTTCGCTGGAAGGCGACGCGGCAGATCTCGCCGCTCTCCAGGACGATCCGCAGTCGATCGTGTTAAACGGCGGTGTGCTCGATCTCTCTGATTTCTCCACCTGGCAGAGTGGCACATCATACAACGATGGCCTTGAAGTCAGCGGCAGCAGCGGAACGGTTATCGGCAGTCAGGATGCGGTAGATCTTGCAGGTGGAAACGATATGCATATCGGCGGTGACGGGAAAGATGGCGTCTACGTGGTGGTCGATGCGGGCGACGGGCAGGTAAGTCTGGCAAACAATAATAGTTATTTGGGCACAACACAAATCGCCTCCGGTACGCTGATGGTGAGCGACAACTCGCAGCTTGGAGATACCCACTATAACCGCCAGGTTATCTTTACCGATAAGCAACAAGAAAGCGTGATGGAGATTACTGCCAATGTCGATACTCGCTCTACGACGACTGAGCATGGGCGTGATATTGAAATGCGCGCCGACGGTGAAGTGGCAGTTGATGCGGGGGTAGACACGCAGTGGGGCGCACTGATGGCAGACAGCAGCGGGCAGCATCAGGATGAGGGTAGCACATTTACTAAAACGGGGGCGGGTACGCTGGAGCTGACCGCCAGCGGTACAACGCAGTCGGCAGTACGTGTCGAAGAAGGCACCCTGAAAGGCGATGTTGCGGATATCTTTCCTTATGCTTCGTCACTGTGGGTCGGTGATGGGGCGACGTTCGTTACTGGCGCGGATCAGGATATTCAGTCTATCGATGCTACTTCCAGCGGCACTATCGATATCAGCGATGGTACGGTTTTGCGTCTGACCGGGCAGGATACTTCCGTCGCCCTTAATGCCTCATTGTTTAACGGCGATGGGACGCTGGTGAATGCTACCGATGGCGTGACGTTGACAGGTGAGCTTAATACCAACCTTGAAACTGACAGCCTGACCTATCTTGCCGACGTGACGGTTAATGGTGATCTGACCAATACGTCCGGTGCGGTTAGCCTGCAAAATGGCGTCGCTGGCGATACGCTGACGGTAAACGGTGATTATACCGGCGGCGGTACGCTACTGTTCGACAGCGAATTAAACGGCGATGACTCGGTAAGCGATCAATTGGTGATGAACGGTAATACTGCTGGCAACACAACTGTGGTGGTTAACTCCATTACAGGGATTGGTGAGCCGACATCGACAGGCATTAAAGTGGTTGATTTCGCAGCTGATCCCACGCAGTTTCAAAACAATGCACAGTTCAGTCTGGCTGGCAGTGGCTACGTCAACATGGGAGCGTATGACTACACGCTGGTGGAAGATAACAACGACTGGTATCTGCGATCGCAAGAAGTAACGCCACCATTGCCACCTGATCCAGACCCGACACCCGATCCTGATCCCACGCCGGATCCTGACCCAACCCCCGAACCGGCCCCGGACCCTACGCCTGCTTACCAGCCGGTGTTGAATGCCAAAGTTGGTGGATATTTTAATAACCTGCGTGCGGCAAATCAGGCGTTTATGATGGAGCGACGCGATCACGCAGGTGGCGATGGTCAGACGCTGAATTTACGTGTTATCGGCGGAGATTATCATTACACAGCAGCGGGGCAACTGGCTCAACATGAAGACACTTCTACGGTGCAGCTTAGCGGTGACCTGTTTAGGGGGCGCTGGGGCGATGATGGCGGGTGGATGCTTGGGATTGTAGGTGGCTACAGCGATAACCAGGGCGACAGCCGCTCGAGTATGACCGGAACTCGCGCCGATAACCAGAACCACGGTTATGCCGTTGGGCTGACCTCAAGCTGGTTTCAGCACGGTACTCAAAAGCAGGGGGCCTGGCTGGATAGCTGGCTGCAATACGCGTGGTTTAGCAATGATGTTTCCGAACAAGACGATGGCACAGATCATTACCATTCGTCGGGGATTATCGCCTCGCTGGAAGCGGGGTATCAGTGGTTACCGGGGCGTGGTGTGGTGATTGAACCGCAGGCGCAGGTGATTTATCAGGGCGTGCAGCAGGATGATTTTACCGCCGCTAACCGTGCGCGCGTGTCACAATCGCAGGGTGATGATATTCAGACGCGGCTGGGTTTACACAGCGAATGGCGTACCGCTGTTCATGTCATACCAACATTAGATCTGAATTATTATCACGATCCCCATTCGACGGAAATTGAAGAGGATGGCAGCACTATCAGTGACGATGCGGTGAAGCAACGGGGTGAAATAAAAGTGGGAGTCATGGGCAATATCAGTCAGCGAGTGTCCCTGCGCGGCAGCGTGGCGTGGCAGAAAGGGAGTGATGATTTTGCCCAGACGGCAGTGTTTTTGTCGATGACGGTGAAATGGTAGCTGCTTTGCGCCCGGCATTGTAGCCGGATGTGGTGCGAGCACCTTATCCGGCTAACAATTTTATTTATTCTGCGTGTGCAGCATATAGTTCACATCCACGCCGGGGCCGAGTTTAAAAGTATTAGTGATCGGGTTGTAATGTAGCCCGGTTATATGTCGCTCTTTAAGGCTTGTCTGATCTACCCAGCCAAGCAGTTCTGCCGGTTTAATAAACTTCTTCACATCATGCGTGCCTTTGGGCACCATGCGCAAAATATATTCCGCGCCAACCACCGCCATCAGCCATGACTTGCCGTTGCGGTTAAGCGTCGAGAAAAAGACATCGCCGCCCGGTTTCACCAGTTGCGCACAGGCTCTGACCACTGACTGCGGATCGGGGACGTGCTCCAGCATCTCCATGCAGGTCACCACATCATACTGCCCGGCATGTTTTGCCGCGTGCTCTTCCACGGTTTCCTGCACGTAATCCACCTGAATGCCGCTTTCCAGTGCGTGCAGTTTTGCCACCTGCAATGGCTCAAAGCCCATATCCAGACCGGTCACCGTCGCGCCTTCGCGCGCCATACTCTCGGCCAGAATGCCGCCGCCACAACCGACATCGAGCACCTTTTTGCCAAATAAACCGCCAGCACGCTCGGCAATATAGCCCAGACGCAGCGGGTTAATGCGGTGCAGCGGTTTGAACTCACCTTCCAGATCCCACCAGCGGGAGGCGACGGCTTCAAATTTAGCGATCTCTTCGTGGTCTACGTTATGGTTTACCGGCGATTTTTCGGCATTCATTAGCACTTCTACTCCGTAATTGGCAAGACAAACGAGTATATCAGGCATTGGATGTGAATAAAGCGTATAGGTTTACCTCAAACTGCGCGGCTGTGTTATAATTTGCGACCTTTGAATCCGGGATACAGTAGAGGGATAGCGGTTAGATGAGCGACCTTGCGAGAGAAATTACACCGGTCAACATTGAGGAAGAGCTGAAGAGCTCCTATCTGGATTATGCGATGTCGGTCATTGTTGGCCGTGCGCTGCCAGATGTCCGAGATGGCCTGAAGCCGGTACACCGTCGCGTACTTTACGCCATGAACGTACTAGGCAATGACTGGAACAAAGCCTATAAAAAATCTGCCCGTGTCGTTGGTGACGTAATCGGTAAATACCATCCCCATGGTGACTCGGCGGTTTATGACACGATCGTCCGTATGGCGCAGCCATTCTCGCTGCGTTACATGCTGGTAGACGGTCAGGGTAACTTCGGTTCCATCGACGGCGACTCTGCGGCGGCAATGCGTTATACGGAAATCCGTCTGGCGAAAATTGCCCATGAACTGATGGCCGATCTCGAAAAAGAGACGGTCGATTTCGTTGATAACTATGACGGCACGGAAAAAATTCCCGACGTCATGCCAACCAAAATTCCTAACCTGCTGGTGAACGGTTCTTCCGGTATCGCCGTAGGTATGGCAACCAACATCCCGCCGCACAACCTGACGGAAGTCATCAACGGTTGTCTGGCGTATATCGATGATGAAGACATCAGCATTGAAGGGCTGATGGAACACATCCCGGGGCCGGACTTCCCGACGGCGGCAATCATTAACGGTCGTCGCGGTATTGAAGAAGCTTACCGTACCGGTCGCGGCAAGGTGTATATCCGCGCTCGCGCAGAAGTGGAAGTTGACGCCAAAACCGGTCGTGAAACCATTATCGTCCACGAAATTCCGTATCAGGTAAACAAAGCGCGCCTGATCGAGAAGATTGCGGAACTGGTAAAAGAAAAACGCGTGGAAGGCATCAGCGCGCTGCGTGACGAGTCTGACAAAGACGGTATGCGCATCGTGATTGAAGTGAAACGCGATGCGGTCGGTGAAGTTGTGCTCAACAACCTCTACTCCCAGACCCAGTTGCAGGTTTCTTTCGGTATCAACATGGTGGCATTGCACCATGGTCAGCCGAAGATCATGAACTTGAAAGACATCATCGCGGCGTTTGTTCGTCACCGCCGTGAAGTGGTGACCCGTCGTACTATTTTCGAACTGCGTAAAGCTCGCGATCGTGCTCATATCCTTGAAGCATTAGCCGTGGCGCTGGCGAACATCGACCCGATCATCGAACTGATCCGTCATGCGCCGACGCCTGCAGAAGCGAAAACTGCGCTGGTTGCTAATCCGTGGCAGCTGGGCAACGTTGCCGCGATGCTCGAACGTGCTGGCGACGATGCTGCGCGTCCGGAATGGCTGGAGCCAGAGTTCGGCGTGCGTGATGGTCTGTACTACCTGACCGAACAGCAAGCTCAGGCGATTCTGGATCTGCGTTTGCAGAAACTGACCGGCCTTGAGCACGAAAAACTGCTCGACGAATACAAAGAGCTGCTGGATCAGATCGCGGAACTGTTGCGTATTCTTGGTAGCGCCGATCGTCTGATGGAAGTGATCCGTGAAGAGCTGGAGCTGGTTCGTGAACAGTTCGGTGACAAACGTCGTACTGAAATCACCGCCAACAGCGCAGACATCAACCTGGAAGATCTGATCACTCAGGAAGATGTGGTAGTGACGCTCTCTCACCAGGGCTACGTTAAGTATCAGCCGCTTTCTGAATACGAAGCGCAGCGTCGTGGCGGGAAAGGTAAATCTGCCGCACGTATTAAAGAAGAAGACTTTATCGACCGACTGCTGGTGGCGAACACTCACGACCATATTCTGTGCTTCTCCAGCCGTGGTCGCGTCTATTCGATGAAAGTTTATCAGTTGCCGGAAGCCACTCGTGGCGCGCGCGGTCGTCCGATCGTCAACCTGCTGCCGCTGGAGCAGGACGAACGTATCACTGCGATCCTGCCAGTGACCGAGTTTGAAGAAGGCGTGAAAGTCTTCATGGCGACCGCTAACGGTACCGTGAAGAAAACTGTCCTCACCGAGTTCAACCGTCTGCGTACCGCCGGTAAAGTGGCGATCAAACTGGTTGACGGCGATGAGCTGATCGGCGTTGACCTGACCAGCGGCGAAGACGAAGTAATGCTGTTCTCCGCTGAAGGTAAAGTGGTGCGCTTTAAAGAGTCTTCTGTCCGTGCGATGGGCTGCAACACCACCGGTGTTCGCGGTATTCGCTTAGGTGAAGGCGATAAAGTCGTCTCTCTGATCGTGCCTCGTGGCGATGGCGCAATCCTCACCGCAACGCAAAACGGTTACGGTAAACGTACCGCAGTGGCGGAATACCCAACCAAGTCGCGTGCGACGAAAGGGGTTATCTCCATCAAGGTTACTGAACGTAATGGTTTAGTGGTTGGCGCGGTACAGGTAGATGACTGCGACCAGATCATGATGATCACCGATGCCGGTACGCTGGTACGTACTCGCGTTTCGGAAATCAGCATCGTAGGCCGTAACACCCAGGGCGTGATCCTCATCCGTACTGCGGAAGATGAAAACGTAGTGGGTCTGCAACGTGTTGCTGAACCGGTTGACGAGGAAGATCTGGATACCATCGATGGCAGTGCCGCGGAAGGGGACGATGAAATCGCTCCGGAAGTGGACGTTGACGACGAGCCAGAAGAAGAATAATTTTACTTCTTCATGCCAAAAGGGAGCTATCTCCCTTGTTTGAATTGAAAAGTCCAGGCTGCAAAGTCTGGGCTTTTGTCGTATTAGGGCACGGTAAAGTTTGGCTGTGCCCGTAAAAAATGGCTGGCTATACACAAGGAATGTGGCAATGAGTGGTGAAAAAAAGGCGAAAGGCTGGCGGTTCTATGGTCTTGTAGGTTTTGGCGCAATAGCACTGCTTTCCGCTGGCGTCTGGGCGTTGCAATATGCTGGCAGTGGGCCAGAAAAAACGTTGTCGCCGCTGGTGGTGCACAACAATCTGCAAATCGATCTCAATGAGCCGGACCTCTTTCTCGACAGCGACTCTCTGAGCCAGCTTCCCAAAGATCTCCTCACCATTCCGTTTCTCCACGATGTTCTGAGCGAAGATTTCGTTTTCTATTATCAGAATCATGCCGATCGTCTGGGCATTGAAGGCAGCATTCGTCGTATTGTCTATGAACACGATCTCACGCTGAAAGATAAGCTCTTTTCGTCACTCTTAGATCAGCCCGCGCAGGCAGCGCTGTGGCACGATAAACAAGGCCATCTTTCACATTATATGGTGCTGATCCAGCGCAGTGGTTTAAGCAAACTGCTGGAGCCATTGTTGTTTGCCGCTACCAGCGACAGCCAGTTAAGCAAAACGGAAATCAGTAGCATCAAGATAAATAGTGAAACTGTTCCTGTTTATCAGTTGCGCTATAACGGCAATAACGCCCTGATGTTCGCGACTTATCAGGACAAGATGCTGGTGTTTTCCAGCACGGATATGTTGTTTAAAGATGATCAGCAGGATACCGAAGCCACGGCGATCGCAGGTTATTTGTTGAGCGGCAAAAAACGCTGGCAAGCAAGCTTTGGCCTGGAAGAGCGTGCTGCTGAAAAAACGCCAGTACGCCAGCGCATCGTGGTCAGCGCCAGGTTGCTGGGTTTTGGCTACCAGCGGTTAATGCCTTCTTTTGCTGGCGTACGCTTCGAAATGGGTAACGACGGCTGGCACAGTTTTGTGGCGTTAAATGATGAATCCGCCAGCGTAGATACCAGTTTCGATTTTACGCCGGTCTGGAACAGTATGCCTGCCGGGGCCAGCTTCTGTGTGGTGGTGCCGTATTCACACGGTATTGCCGAAGAGATGCTTTCGCACATCAGTCAGGAAAACGACAAGTTGAATGGGGCGTTAGACGGTGCCGCGGGGCTGTGCTGGTATGCAGACTCAAAATTGCAAACCCCGCTGTTTGTCGGTCAGTTTGATGGCACTGCCGAACAGGCGCAATTGCCAGGGAAACTGTTTACGCAAAATATTGGTGCGCACGAAAGCAAAGCGCCAGAAGGTGTTTTGCCGGTAAGCCAGACTCAGCAGGGCGAAGGGCAAATCTGGCGTCGCGAAGTGAGTTCCCGATACGGCCAGTATCCGAAAGCGCAGGCGGCGCAACCCGATCAATTAATGTCGGATTATTTTTTCCGTGTGTCGCTGGCGATGCAAAACAAAAAGCTGCTTTTCTCCCTCGATGACACGCTGGTTAATAACGCGCTGCAAACACTGAATAAAACCCGCCCGGCAATGGTGGATGTAATACCCACTGATGGCATCGTTCCGCTCTATATCAATCCACAAGGCGTGGCGAAACTGCTGCGTAACGAAACGTTGACCAGTCTGCCGAAGAATCTCGAACCGGTTTTTTATAACGCCGCACAAACTTTATTAATGCCGAAGCTGGACGCTTTATCTCAACAACCGCGTTATGTCATGAAGCTGGCCCAGATGGAACCCGGTGCCGCCTGGCAGTGGCTACCCATAACCTGGCAGCCGCTATGAGGCACGGGCTGCTGGCGCTGATTTGCTGGCTGTGTTGTGTTGTTGCCCATAGCGAAATGCTGAATGTCGAACAATCCGGGCTGTTTCGCGCCTGGTTTGTACGCATTGCACAAGAACAGCTCCGCCAGGGGCCAAGTCCACGCTGGTATCAGCAGGATTGTGCGGGCCTGGTGCGATTTGCGGCGAACGAGACGCTGAAAGTTCACGATAGTAAATGGCTAAAAAGTAACGGTTTCTCTAGCCAGTATTTGCCGCCAGAGATGACGCTAACACCTGGACAGCGTCAACTGGCGCAAAACTGGAATCAGGGGAACGGGAAAACCGGCCCCTACGTGACCGCGATTAATTTGATTCAGTACAACAGCCAGTTTATTGGCCAGGACATAAACCAGGCGCTGCCTGGCGATATGATTTTTTTCGATCAGGGCGATGCCCAGCACTTAATGGTCTGGATGGGGCGTTACGTCATCTACCACACCGGAAGCGCCACGAAAACTGACAACGGAATGCGCGCAGTCAGTCTGCAACAACTTATGACATGGAAGGACACCCGATGGATACCCAACGATTCCAATCCCAATTTCATTGGCATTTATCGTTTAAATTTTCTGGCGCGATAGCAGCGTGCTTGTCCCTGTCTCTTGTGGGAACAGGGCTTGCTAATGCTGATGATTCGCTTCCTTCCAGTAACTATGCGCCGCCCGCCGGGGGAACATTCTTTTTGCTTGCTGACAGCAGTTTTAGCAGCAGTGAAGAGGCGAAAGTGCGACTGGAAGCGCCCGGGCGTGATTATCGGCGCTATCAGATGGAAGAGTACGGCGGCGTGGACGTTCGCCTGTATCGTATTCCTGACCCGATGGCATTTTTGCGCCAGCAGAAAAACCTGCATCGCATTGTGGTGCAACCGCAATATCTGGGCGACGGGCTGAACAATACGCTGACCTGGCTGTGGGATAACTGGTACGGCAAATCTCGCCGCGTAATGCAGCGTACTTTCTCTTCTCAGTCACGGCAGAATGTGACTCAGGCATTACCCGAATTACATCTCGGCAATGCCATTATTAAACCTTCCCGTTATGTACAGAACAACCAGTTTTCCCCGCTGAAAAAATATCCCTTGGTGGAACAGTTCCGTTATCCACTATGGCAGGCTAAACCGGTCGAGCCGCAGCAAGGGGTAAAACTGGAAGGCGCATCCAGCAATTTCATCTCGCCGCAGCCGGGTAACATTTATATTCCTCTCGGCCAACAAGAGCCGGGACTGTACCTCGTCGAGGCGATGGTTGGTGGGTATCGGGCGACGACGGTGGTGTTTGTTTCCGATACCGTGGCGCTTAGCAAAGTGTCAGGCAACGAGCTTCTGGTGTGGACCGCGGGTAAAAAACAGGGTGAAGCGAAGCCCGGCTCAGAGATCTTGTGGACTGACGGTCTTGGCGTGATGACCCGCGGTGTGACCGATGACAGCGGTACCTTGCAGTTACAACATATATCGCCAGAACGTTCATACATTCTGGGTAAGGATGCTGAAGGCGGTGTTTTTGTCTCCGAGAACTTCTTCTACGAAAGCGAAATCTACAACACCCGCTTGTATATTTTTACCGATCGCCCGCTATATCGCGCAGGCGATCGTGTCGATGTTAAAGTGATGGGCCGCGAGTTCCACGATCCGTTGCATTCATCCCCCATCGTCAGCGCCCCGGCGAAGCTTTCGGTGCTGGACGCTAACGGCAGTCTGTTGCAAACCGTCGATGTCACGCTGGATGCGCGCAATGGCGGGCAGGGAAGTTTCCGCCTGCCAGAAAATGCCGTTGCCGGAGGTTATGAGTTACGTCTTGCTTACCGCAATCAGGTCTATAGCAGCAGTTTTCGCGTGGCAAACTACATCAAGCCACATTTCGAGATTGGTTTAGCTCTCGACAAAAAAGAGTTCAAAACTGGCGAAGCGGTCAGCGGCAAACTGCAACTGCTCTACCCGGATGGCGAGCCGGTAAAAAATGCCCGCGTGCAGTTAAGTTTGCGCGCTCAGCAATTATCAATGGTCGGTAACGATTTGCGTTATGCCGGACGTTTCCCCGTGTCGCTGGAAGGCAGCGAAACGGTGTCCGACGCCAGCGGTCATGTGGCGTTAAATCTCCCCGCCGCCGATAAACCGAGCCGTTATTTGTTAACCGTCTCCGCCAGTGACGGCGCGGCGTATCGTGTCACCACCACCAAAGAGATCCTCATTGAACGCGGTCTGGCGCATTACTCATTAAGTACTGCCGCACAATACAGTAATAGCGGCGAGTCGGTTGTGTTCCGTTATGCCGCGCTGGAATCTTCAAAACAGGTTCCTGTTACGTATGAATGGTTGCGTCTCGAAGACCGCACGAGCCATAGCGGAGAGCTACCGTCAGGCGGCAAATCCTTTACCGTCAATTTCGCTAAACCTGGCAACTACAATCTGACATTACGCGATAAAGACGGCTTAATTCTCGCTGGGTTAAGTCATGCCGTCAGCGGTAAGGGCAGCACGGCGCATACTGGTACGGTAGATATCGTGGCGGATAAAACGCTGTACCAGCCAGGCGAAACTGCGAAGATGCTGATTACCTTTCCGGAGCCAATTGATGAAGCATTATTGACGCTGGAACGCGATCGCGTGGAACAGCAGTCGCTGCTTTCGCATCCGGCAAACTGGCTGACGTTACAACGTTTAAACGATACCCAGTATGAAGCCCGGGTTCCAGTGAGCAATTCCTTTGCGCCTAACATCACTTTTTCGGTGCTGTATACCCGTAATGGTCAGTACAGTTTTCAGAACGCCGGGATCAAAGTTGCCGTTCCTCAGCTTGATATCCGGGTGAAAACGAACAAAACCCATTACCAGCCTGGTGAACTGGTCAATGTCGAATTAACCTCGTCGCTGAAAGGTAAACCTGTTTCTGCGCAGCTAACGGTAGGCGTGGTCGATGAAATGATCTACGCGCTGCAACCAGAAATCGCGCCGAATATCGGCAAATTTTTCTATCCGCTGGGGCGTAACAATGTGCGTACCAGCTCCAGTCTGTCGTTTATCAGCTACGACCAGGCGCTCTCCAGCGAGCCGGTTGCGCCTGGCGCAACTAACCGCAGCGAGCGGCGAGTAAAAATGCTTGAACGTCCACGGCGTGAAGAGGTGGATACCGCGGCATGGATGCCGTCACTCACAACCGATAAACAAGGCAAAGCGTATTTCACGTTCCTGATGCCTGATTCGTTAACCCGCTGGCGTATCACCGCGCGTGGGATGAACGGCGACGGGCTGGTCGGGCAGGGGCGTGCTTATCTGCGTTCGGAAAAAAATCTCTACATGAAGTGGAGTATGCCAACGGTGTATCGCGTGGGCGACAAACCGGCGGCAGGACTGTTTATCTTCAGTCAGCAGGATAACGAACCGGTGGCGCTGGTGACTAAATTTGCAGGCGCTGAGATGCGCCAGACGCTGACGCTGCACAAAGGGGCGAATTATATTTCGCTGGCGCAGAACATTCAGCAATCTGGCTTGTTAAGCGCAGAACTGCAACAAAATGGGCAAGTGCAGGACAGCATTAGCACAAAACTGTCTTTTGTGGATAACAGCTGGCCCGTTGAACAGCAGAAAAATGTCATGCTCGGTGGTGGCGATAACGCGCTGATGTTGCCCGAGCAGGCGAGCAATATCCGGCTACAAAGTAGTGAAACGCCGCAGGAGATTTTCCGCAACAATCTTGATGCGTTAGTCGATGAACCGTGGGGTGGCGTAATCAACACCGGTAGCCGTCTGATCCCGCTCAGTCTCGCCTGGCGTTCGCTTGCCGATCATCAAAGTGCCGCCGCTAACGACATTCGTCAGATGATTCAGGATAACCGTCTGCGGCTGATGCAACTGGCGGGGCCCGGAGCGCGCTTTACCTGGTGGGGTGAAGATGGCAATGGTGACGCCTTCCTTACGGCATGGGCATGGTACGCCGACTGGCAGGCCAGCCAGGCGATCGGCGTAACGCAACAACCGGAATACTGGCAGCATATGCTCGACAGCTACGCGGAGCAGGCAGATAACATGCCGTTATTGCATCGGGCGCTGGTGCTGGCATGGGCGCAGGAGATGAATTTGCCGTGCAAAACGTTGTTGAAAGGGTTGGATGAAGCTATCGCCCGGCGCGGAACTAAAACTGAAGATTTCTCTGAGGAAGACACCCGCGATATCAATGATAGCCTGATCCTCGATACACCGGAGTCTCCACTGGCAGATGCGGTGGCAAACGTCTTAACCATGACGTTGCTGAAAAAAGCGCAGTTGAAGTCCACGGTGATGCCACAGGTTCAGCAATATGCGTGGGATAAAGCGGCAAACAGCAATCAGCCGCTGGCGCACACGGTTGTGCTGCTTAATAGCGGTGGCGACGCTACCCAGACGGCCGCTATTTTAAGTGGTTTGACCGCTGAGCAATCCACTATTGAGCGCGCGCTGGCCATGAACTGGCTGGCGAAATATATGGCGACAATGCCTCCAGTTGTTTTGCCTGCGCCTGCGGGCGCATGGGCTAAACATAAGTTAACTGGAGGGGGCGAAGACTGGCGTTGGGTTGGTCAGGGTGTGCCGGACATTCTCTCTTTTGGTGACGAATTATCGCCGCAAAATGTGCAGGTCCGCTGGCGTGAACCGGCAAAAACGGCTCAACAAAGTAACATTCCGGTGACCGTTGAACGCCAGTTGTATCGGCTTATCCCCGGTGAAGAAGAGATGAGCTTTACTCTGCAGCCGGTGACCAGCAATGAGATTGACAGCGATGCGCTGTATCTCGATGAAATTACGCTTACCAGCGAGCAGGATGCAGTTCTGCGCTATGGTCAGGTGGAAGTACCGCTCCCGCCGGGAGCCGACGTTGAGCGCACAACATGGGGCATTTCAGTCAATAAACCCAACGCCGCGAAACAGCAGGGGCAATTGCTGGAAAAAGCGCGTAATGAAATGGGCGAACTGGCCTATATGGTGCCGGTGAAAGAACTGACGGGAGCGGTCACTTTCCGCCATTTGCTGCGCTTCTCGCAAAAAGGGCAATTCGTTCTGCCTCCTGCTCGTTATGTGCGTTCCTATGCACCTGCGCAGCAAAGTGTTGCGGCAGGGAGTGAATGGACCGGGATGCAGGTGAAATAAGTGAACTGGCGCAGAATCGTCTGGCTATTGGCGTTGGTTACTCTGCCAACACTTGCGGAGGAGACGCCGTTACAACTGGTGCTGCGCGGTGCGCAGCACGATCAACTGTATCAGCTGTCGTCATCAGGCGTGACCAAAGTCTCAGCATTACCTGACTCGCTCACCACGCCGTTAGGGAGTTTGTGGAAACTGTATGTTTACGCCTGGCTGGAGGATACCCATCAACCGGAGCAGCCCTACCAGTGTCGCGGAAACTCCCCGGAAGAGGTTTATTGTTGTCAGGCTGGGGAGAGCATAACGCGCGATACCGCGCTGGTACGTTCCTGTGGGCTCTATTTTGCGCCGCAGCGGTTGCATATTGGCGCAGATGTGTGGGGGCAATACTGGCAACAGCGTCAGGCACCTGCGTGGTTAGCGTCTCTGACTACGCTGAAGCCAGAAACCTCGGTAACGGTTAAATCGCTGCTCGATTCATTAGCGACGTTACCTGCGCAAAACAAAGCTCAGGAAGTCTTACTGGATGTGGTGCTGGACGAGGCGAAAATCGGTGTCGCATCCATGCTCGGTAGTCGGGTACGGGTGAAAACCTGGAGCTGGTTTGCCGATGATAAACAGGAAATCCGTCAGGGTGGTTTTGCCGGCTGGTTAACCGATGGTACACCGCTGTGGGTTACTGGCAGTGGCACCAGCAAAACGGTACTAATCCGTTATGCGACGGTGCTTAATCGGGTTTTGCCAGTGCCGACGCAGGTTGCCAGTGGGCAATGTGTAGAGGTGGAGCTGTTTGCCCGCTATCCGCTGAAGAAAATCACAGCGGAAAAGAGTACGACGGCAGTAAAACCCGGCGTACTTAATGGGCGCTATCGTGTGACGTTTACTAATGGTAACCACATTACGTTTGTCAGCCACGGTGAGACGACCTTACTGAGCGAAAAGGGCAAACTGAAATTGCAGTCGCATCTCGATCGTGAAGAGTACGTTGCCAGAGTTCTGGATCGCGAGGCGAAAAGTACGCCCCCTGAGGCAGCGAAAGCCATGACCGTGGCGATTCGCACTTTTTTACAGCAAAACGCCAATCGGGAAGGCGATTGCCTGACCATCCCCGACAGCAGCGCCACGCAGCGTGTTTCTGCTTCGCCAGCGACCACGGGGGCGCGAACGATGACCGCCTGGACGCAGGATCTCATCTATGCAGGCGATCCGGTTCATTATCATGGCAGTCGCGCTACCGAAGGGACACTTTCCTGGCGGCAAGCCACGGCCCAGGCGGGGCAGGGGGAGCGTTACGACCAGATACTCGCGTTTGCTTATCCCGACAACAGCCTTAGCCGCTGGGGAGCTCCACGCTCAACCTGCCAGTTATTACCCAAAGCGAAAGCCTGGCTGGCGAAAAAAATGCCGCAGTGGCGGCGTATATTACAAGGCGAGACGGGGTACAACGAACCAGACGTGTTTGCGGTCTGTCGTTTAGTCTCAGGTTTCCCCTATACCGATCGGCAGCAGAAACGGCTGTTTATTCGTAACTTCTTTACGCTTCAGGATCGGCTGGATTTAACCCATGAGTATCTGCACCTGGCCTTTGATGGTTATCCCACCGGGCTTGATGAGAACTATATCGAAACGCTGACCCGACAATTATTAATGGACTAATGCTATGCGAAAGATTTTTCTTCCGTTGTTACTGGTGGCACTTTCGCCTGTCGCTCACAGTGAAGGTGTGCAGGAAGTCGAGATTGACGCACCGCTCTCTGGCTGGCATCCGGCAGAGGGCGAAGATGCCAGTTTTTCACAATCGATCAATTACCCGGCGTCGTCCGTCAACATGGCAGATGATCAAAATATCTCAGCGCAGATCCGCGGCAAAATAAAGAATTATGCTGCGGCGGGTAAAGTTCAGCAGGGCCGGCTGGTGGTCAACGGTGCCAGTATGCCGCAGAGAGTTGAATCCGATGGTTCATTTGCACGCCCTTATATTTTCACTGAAGGCAGCAACAGCGTGCAGGTCATCAGCCCGGATGGGCAAAGCCGACAAAAAATGCAGTTTTACTCAACGCAGGGTACAGGAACGATTCGTGCACGTTTACGGCTGGTTCTCTCGTGGGATACGGACAATACCGATCTCGATCTCCATGTTGTCACGCCCGATGGCGAACACGCCTGGTACGGTAACACCGTGCTGAAAAACAGTGGTGCACTGGATATGGATGTCACGACGGGGTACGGACCCGAGATTTTCGCCATGCCAGCACCAGTTCACGGGCGCTATCAGGTGTATATCAACTACTATGGTGGGCGCAGCGAAACGGAATTGACGACCGCCCAACTGACGCTGATCACCGATGAAGGATCGGTCAATGAGAAACAGGAAACATTTATTGTACCGATGCGTAATGCTGGCGAGCTGACGCTGGTGAAAAGTTTTGACTGGTGATCCATCCCTTCACACAACCTGGCTCTCTCTTTTTTCAGATAAGACTGCTGGGCGATCTGCCGACGCCAGGATATAACCATTAACAAGCGTCGGCAGATTGGTCATTTCTTATTTTTCGTACTGAGAACTGTCCATCTACTCCGGCTTTCCTGGTTAAGGCAATGGTTTCTAAGCGATACGCATTATTGCAATGGTGACAGAACATTGCGGTAACACGCTTTTACCGCTACCTTAACCACACTCCATCGGTCACCTGAGGCGGAGCTTCGCCCCTTTGAAATACCTTGCTTCTTTTCGTACAACCCTGAAAGCCTCGCGCTACATGTTCAGAGCATTGGCGTTAGTGCTCTGGCTGTTGATTGCTTTTTCATCCGTTTTCTACATCGTTAATGCGTTACATCAGCGAGAATCGGAAATTCGTCAGGAATTTAATCTGAGTTCCGATCAGGCTCAGCGCTTTATTCAACGCACCTCTGATGTGATGAAAGAGCTGAAGTACATCGCCGAAAATCGCTTATCGGCAGAAAACGGTGTGCTTTCCCCGCGTGGACGAGAAACGCAGGCGGATGTGCCTGCGTTTGAACCGCTGTTTGCCGACTCCGATTGTTCCGCAATGAGTAACACCTGGCGAGGTTCTCTGGAGTCATTGGCGTGGTTTATGCGCTACTGGCGCGATAATTTTTCTGCGGCTTACGATCTCAACCGGGTATTTTTAATCGGCAGTGATAACCTCTGCATGGCCAATTTCGGTCTGCGTGATATGCCAGTGGAACGCGATACCGCGTTGAAAGCTTTGCATGAACGCATCAATAAATATCGAAATGCACCACAAGATGATAGCGGCAGTAACCTCTACTGGATCAGCGAAGGTCCGCGCCCTGGCGTCGGGTATTTTTACGCGTTGACGCCAGTTTATCTGGCGAACCGGTTGCAGGCGCTTTTGGGTGTCGAGCAGACCATCCGGATGGAGAACTTTTTCTTACCGGGTACGTTGCCGATGGGGGTTACCATTCTTGATGAAAATGGTCATACCCTGATTTCGCTTACCGGACCAGAAAGTAAAATTAAGGGCGATCCTCGCTGGATGCAGGAACGCTCCTGGTTTGGCTATACGGAAGGGTTCCGGGAGCTGGTGCTGAAGAAAAATCTGCCACCCTCATCGCTAAGCATCGTGTATTCGGTGCCGGTTGATAAGGTGCTGGAACGCATTCGCATGTTGATCCTTAACGCAATTTTGCTGAATGTGCTTGCCGGAGCTGCATTGTTTACTCTCGCGCGGATGTACGAGCGACGTATTTTCATTCCGGCGGAAAGCGACGCCCTGCGACTGGAAGAACATGAGCAGTTCAATCGCAAGATTGTCGCCTCCGCGCCAGTGGGTATCTGTATTTTGCGTACCGCTGATGGCGTCAATATTTTAAGTAACGAACTGGCGCATACCTATCTCAATATGCTTACGCATGAGGACCGCCAACGACTGACGCAAATTATCTGTGGGCAGCAGGTCAATTTTGTTGATGTCCTGACCAGCAACAATACCAATCTGCAAATCAGCTTCGTCCATTCGCGCTATCGTAATGAAAACGTGGCCATTTGTGTGCTGGTGGATGTTTCTTCGCGCGTGAAGATGGAAGAGTCGTTGCAGGAGATGGCACAAGCAGCGGAACAGGCGAGCCAGTCAAAATCGATGTTCCTTGCCACCGTCAGTCATGAGCTGCGAACGCCGCTGTATGGCATTATCGGTAACCTGGATCTGTTGCAAACCAAAGAGTTACCGAAAGGCGTCGATCGGCTGGTGACGGCAATGAACAACTCTTCCAGCCTGTTGTTGAAAATTATCAGCGATATTCTCGATTTCTCGAAGATTGAATCGGAACAGTTGAAGATCGAACCGCGTGAGTTTTCACCGCGTGAAGTGATGAACCACATCACCGCCAACTATTTACCGCTGGTGGTACGCAAGCAGTTAGGCTTGTACTGCTTTATTGAACCGGATGTGCCAGTGGCCTTAAATGGCGACCCGATGCGTTTACAGCAGGTCATCTCCAACCTGTTGAGTAACGCCATAAAATTCACCGATACCGGCTGTATAGTTTTGCATGTCCGCGCTGATGGCGATTATCTCTCTATCCGTGTTCGCGATACCGGCGTGGGGATTCCGGCGAAAGAAGTGGTGCGCTTGTTTGATCCCTTCTTCCAGGTCGGAACGGGCGTACAGCGAAACTTCCAGGGGACCGGTCTGGGTCTGGCGATTTGTGAAAAACTGATCAGCATGATGGACGGCGATATCTCGGTAGATTCAGAACCGGGAATGGGCAGCCAGTTTACCGTGCGTATTCCGTTGTACGGCGCTCAGTACCCGCAGAAAAAAGGCGTGGAAGGGTTGAGTGGTAAACGCTGCTGGCTGGCGGTCCGCAATGCGTCGCTCTGTCAGTTCCTGGAAACCAGTTTGCAGCGCAGCGGCATCGTCGTTACAACATACGAAGGGCAGGAACCGACTCCCGAAGATGTGTTAATTACTGACGAGGTAGTGAGTAAAAAATGGCAGGGTAGAGCGGTAGTGACCTTCTGTCGTCGCCATATTGGTATTCCGCTGGAGAAAGCGCCAGGGGAGTGGGTACACAGTGTGGCTGCCCCGCATGAGCTACCGGCATTGTTGGCGCGTATTTATTTGATCGAGATGGAGAGCGACGATCCTGCTAACGCTCTGCCGTCGACGGACAAAGCGGTCAGCGATAATGACGATATGATGATTCTGGTCGTGGATGATCATCCGATTAACCGACGTCTGCTGGCAGATCAGTTGGGATCGTTGGGCTATCAATGTAAAACCGCGAATGATGGTGTCGATGCGCTTAATGTACTTAGCAAGAATCATATTGATATCGTGCTTAGCGACGTCAACATGCCAAATATGGATGGTTACCGCTTGACGCAACGCATTCGTCAGTTGGGACTGACGTTGCCGGTAATCGGAGTAACTGCTAATGCGTTGGCTGAAGAGAAGCAGCGGTGTCTGGAGTCCGGTATGGACAGCTGCCTGTCGAAGCCGGTAACGCTGGATGTGATAAAACAGACGCTGACGGTATATGCCGAGAGGGTCAGGAAATCGCGGGAATCGTAGGACGGATAAGGTGTTTATGCCGCATCTGGCATTCAGTGCAAATGCCAGATGCGACGCTGACGCGTCTTATCTGGCCTACTTTAATGTAATCTGTTGAAATAATGGGAATCGTAGGCCGGATAAGGCGTTTACGCTGCATCCGGCAATCGGTGCAAATGCCAGATAAGACACTAACGCGTCTTATCTGGCCTACAGATGATTAGTCTTTATCTGCCGGACTTAAGGTCACAGAAGAGAGATAATTCAGCAGGGCGATATCGTTCTCGACACCCAGCTTCATCATCGCAGATTTCTTCTGGCTACTGATGGTTTTAATACTGCGGTTCAGCTTTTTAGCGATCTCGGTCACCAGGAAGCCTTCCGCAAACAGGCGCAGAACTTCACTCTCTTTTGGCGAGAGACGCTTGTCACCGTAACCACCAGCACTGATTTTTTCCAACAGGCGAGAAACGCTTTCCGGGGTAAATTTCTTCCCTTTCTGCAGCGCGGCGAGAGCTTTCGGCAGATCGGTCGGTGCACCTTGTTTCAGCACGATCCCTTCGATATCCAGATCCAATACCGCACTAAGAATCGCCGGGTTGTTGTTCATGGTCAGAACAATGATCGACAGGCTTGGGAAATGGCGCTTGATGTACTTGATTAAGGTAATGCCATCGCCGTACTTATCGCCAGGCATGGAGAGATCGGTAATCAACACATGCGCATCCAGTTTCGGCAGGTTGTTGATCAGTGCTGTAGAGTCTTCAAATTCGCCGACAACATTCACCCACTCAATTTGCTCAAGTGATTTGCGAATACCGAACAAGACTATCGGATGGTCATCGGCAATAATTACGTTCATATTGTTCATGTAATAGGCTACCTTGCTACAGCAAGCTCTTGACATAACTGTCAATGTCGCTGATGTATTTTTCTATTCCTGGAACATCCTTCTCACGAATCAGATGTTCCAGCGTTTCACATAACTGCTTGCCGGGTACCAGATTTAGCATGGCAAATACGCCTTTAAGACGATGAGCCGTTTGGGCTAACGCAGCAAAGTCACTGGTTGCTGCTTCAGTATACAGCCTCTTAACATCATCCGGTACTGTGTCTACAAAGAGCGCATAATAGCCGCTGGCATGGAGTTGCGCATTTTCATCTCCGCCCAGAGGCGATTCTGTCACCTCTTCCTGCGCCAGTTGCACTTCAATTAATTGTAAGACCGCTTCCTGCATAGCGTTGCTCATATTGAAGTTGACGCACAATTGACCAGGCCCAATTTCCCGTACGCCAGACTCATCATCGCTTAAAAGCAAGCCAGAGGCAGTAAGATTAGACGGATTATCCGTTAAAAAGATATCATAATCTTGACTAATTAATCTTTCATCGGGTGTGATACAGGTTGCACCCCAATTTTCTAACTGGCGAGTGACAATATTCCGAATTTCTGCCGAAGTAACATCCACCATTACGCAGACATCATCCAGTAAACGCTCTTCTTCCTCTTCAACTTCCGGGTCAGCTGCGAGCATTTTGATATGCACAGAGTAGCGTGTACCAAGCCCATCCCGCGTTTTGATGTTTAAATGACCGCCCAGTTTACGTGCCAGTTGATCGCTCAGCCAGAATGCCAGCGGGTCCGCCTTGCCATAGCGATCGTTTTGGGTCTGGTTGATAAACGGGAAGTGCAAATTATCCATTTCATGAATACTTACGCCTTCTCCCGTGTCCAGAATGCGGAACGTCAGGCGGTCTTCGGAGGACTCATCCTGATCAACCTCAAGGGTGATTTTTCCCAATTGCGTTGAGGTCACGGCATATTGCATCAGTAGCAGCAAAATACGTCGTAAGGCATCGCGATCGCCGCGGCGCATATCGTGTGCTTTCAGATGATTGTTAATCAGCAGTTGCAGACCTTTACGCTTGATGGCAGGCAACACTGAAGGCACAACTTCATCAATTAAATCCTGCACGGAGAACAGCACCGTCTCACTTTTCCAGCTATCATCCGCAAGCATGTTCGCTAACTGTATTTCATCGACCAGCCGCACCAGCACATCTGCCTGATTCGCCAGTTGTTTGCTTTCCGGGGCGTTGAGTTTAGCCGCGCTCTCCGCCAGGGACTGTGCGGGTTCTTTCAGCGCATCGCCAATGTTTTTCATAAAGGTCATCCGGCCCTGCTGGTTTTTCTCATACAGACGCTGCGCCTGCTTGAGTTTCTTGTTTACCAGCACTTCGCGATCCTGATCGCGAATAATGAAAATTTGTGTGCGCGGCGCGACCTGGCTGCGGAACATGCGGATCTCATACAGCTCGTTATTGATCGTCGCCTGAATAATCCCCTGATGCTGTTCCGCCATGGTGGTGATGTTTTGCAGATTCAAATGCGGCAGCAAATGATCGGCAATTTTGTTACTTATGACAGTGCGGTTCGATTCCTGATCGTGAACCAGCAGGCCGAGCGGCAGCAGTGAGACTATCTCTTCATTGATTGCCCGTAAAATGCGCAATTCGTTATTGACCGCCGTGTTGGGTAGACTTTCTGTACTGCGACTGGAGAAATGGCGGAATGTGGTATAGCCAAATAACGCCAGCGCCAGCAAACCGATGTTCAGCAGCAGTGGCAGCAGAATGTTTTGCAACGTATCCAGCAATAAGGTGCCATAAGGAACCTGCCAGACCAGGCGCATATCGGTAGAGTTGAGTGCCGAGGAGATTTCAATCTTCGTACTGTTAAAGTGGATACTGACGCTATCCGTTCCTTCTTTCTCATTATCATTGTCTCCCGTTGCCGTCGTGTCTGGCTCAAGGCGGAAACTGTCCAGCGGCATACCCGGTGGGATCAAATCATTAATCGGCAGATCAAAAGCCACGACCGTTGCCAGATGTCCCGGCTGGTTGAACGTGGTACGCAAGGTAAAGTAATGACCGTTCTGCCAGGCCAGGCGGCGCATGTTAGAAAAACTTTCGCGTTCATCGAGGGCGTTGGCCTGTTGCAACATTTCTGCACGACGTGAATCAACAATGTCACTGACGGTCGATTCTTTAAATCCGGAGGTGAGATCTTTGAGGGGCAGGGTTGAGATCAGCACCAGACTGTTATCCTGACCATTCAGGTAATACATCGACCACGGTACATTTTCTGCGCCCCACAATGTATCCAGATAAGTGGACATCCGCTGAGTCATCTCAAGCGTTGAGTTGTCGTGAGAGCCAAAGATTAACGCTTCCGTTTTGCGGCGTGGTTTCTCCAGATAGTAGACATCCTGTTTCAGGCGCGTCTCTTGTAAACCTTCGCCGGAGGAGGGGGAGGTCGTCGCGGCAATGTTGTCGTAGATCTGCCAGGTCACGTAACGCCAGTTATCGACGCGCTTTTGGATAGCATGGGTAATGTCGACAATCTGGTAACTTTTATCTTTCAGCCAGGCGTTAACGGCGCTTTGTACCATTACACCCATCGTCACCAGTAACACAATGATCAACAGTAAAAAGAAGCGGGTAATGCTCCCCGGTAGGAGTGAAAAGCGGGTCGTGGCCGTTGTCTCTTTCTGACGCATTCGTGTTTATGACCTGTTAAAACTTCGCGAAGTGATAGGGCAGTATAAAGGGTACAGTGTGAAATTCCAGACTCTTACCTGATTGATGATTCTCTATTCTCCCGTGATATTTATCATCCTGCATTGGGGGAAATAGATGTACAAGCGCCATTTTGCTGTACAAATAACCTACAAAAAGCCCAACAAAAATAATTGCAAATAAACAAAGATTGCTGGAAATTATGCGGATGTTAATTATTTGTGAAATAGTTAACAAGCGTTATAGTTTTTCTGTGGTAGCACAGAATAATGAAAAGTGTGTAAAGAAGGGTAAAAAAAACCGAATGCGAGGCATCCGGTTGAAATAGGGGTAAACAGACATTCAGAAATGAATGACGGTAATAAATAAAGTTAATGATGATAGCGGGAGTTATTCTAGTTGCGAGTGAAGGTTTTGTTTTGACATTCAGTGCTGTCAAATACTTAAGAATAAGTTATTGATTTTAACCTTGAATTATTATTGCTTGATGTTAGGTGCTTATTTCGCCATTCCGCAATAATCTTAAAAAGTTCCCTTGCATTTACATTTTGAAACATCTATAGCGATAAATGAAACATCTTAAAAGTTTTAGTATCATATTCGTGTTGGATTATTCTGCATTTTTGGGGAGAATGGACTTGCCGACTGATTAATGAGGGTTAATCAGTATGCAGTGGCATAAAAAAGCAAATAAAGGCATATAACAGAGGGTTAATAACATGAAAGTTAAAGTACTGTCCCTCCTGGTCCCAGCTCTGCTGGTAGCAGGCGCAGCAAACGCTGCTGAAGTTTACAACAAAGACGGCAACAAATTAGATCTGTACGGTAAAGTAGACGGCCTGCACTATTTCTCTGACAACAAGTCAGAAGACGGCGACCAGACCTATGTACGTCTTGGTTTCAAAGGCGAAACTCAGGTTACTGACCAGCTGACCGGTTACGGCCAGTGGGAATATCAGATCCAGGGCAATACCTCTGAAGACAACAAAGAAAACTCCTGGACCCGTGTGGCATTCGCAGGTCTGAAATTCCAGGATGTTGGTTCTTTCGACTACGGTCGTAACTACGGCGTTGTTTACGACGTAACTTCCTGGACCGACGTACTGCCAGAATTCGGTGGCGACACTTACGGCTCTGACAACTTCATGCAGCAGCGTGGTAATGGCTACGCAACCTACCGTAACACCGACTTCTTCGGTCTGGTTGACGGTCTGAACTTTGCTGTTCAGTACCAGGGCAAAAATGGTAGCGTAAGCGGCGAAGGCATGACCAACAATGGTCGTGGTGCTCTGCGTCAGAATGGCGACGGTGTCGGCGGATCTATCACTTATGATTACGAAGGCTTCGGTATCGGTGCTGCAGTTTCCAGCTCCAAACGTACTGATGATCAGAACTTCGGCCTGAACGGTTATGGTGAGCGTTATTTGGGTAACGGCGACCGCGCTGAAACCTACACTGGTGGTCTGAAATACGACGCTAACAACATCTACCTGGCTGCTCAGTACACCCAGACCTACAACGCAACTCGCGTAGGTTCCCTGGGTTGGGCGAACAAAGCACAGAACTTCGAAGCTGTTGCTCAGTACCAGTTCGACTTCGGTCTGCGTCCATCTGTAGCATACCTGCAGTCTAAAGGTAAAAACCTGGGTGTCGTTGCTGGTCGTAACTACGACGACGAAGATATCCTGAAATATGTTGATGTTGGTGCGACCTACTACTTCAACAAAAACATGTCCACCTACGTTGACTACAAAATCAACCTGCTGGACGACAACCAGTTCACTCGTGACGCTGGCATCAACACTGATAACATCGTAGCTCTGGGTCTGGTTTACCAGTTCTAATCTCGATTGATATCGAACAAAGGGCCTGCGGGCCCTTTTTTCATTGTTTTCAGCGTACAAACTCATTTTTTTGGTGTACTCTTGCGACCGTTCGCATGAGGATAATCACGTATGGAAATAAGCTTTACCCGCGTGGCACTGCTGGCTGCCGCGCTCTTCTTTGTTGGTTGCGATCAAAAACCACAACCCGCCAAAACCCACGCTACTGAAGTTACCGTTCTTGAAGGCAAAACCATGGGTACCTTCTGGCGTGCCAGCATCCCGGGCATTGATGCCAAACGCAGTGCCGAACTTAAAGAAAAGATTCAGACCCAGCTGGACGCCGACGATCAGCTGCTTTCGACCTATAAAAAAGATTCCGCGCTGATGCGCTTTAACGACTCGCAAAGTTTGTCGCCGTGGCCAGTAAGTGAAGCGATGGCCGAAATCGTCACTACCTCGCTGCGCATTGGCGCGAAGACCGATGGTGCGATGGATATTACCGTCGGGCCGCTGGTGAATCTGTGGGGCTTTGGCCCGGAACAACAGCCGGTTCAAATTCCGAGCCAGGAACAGATCGATGCGATGAAAGCCAAAACCGGCTTACAGCACCTGACGGTCATCAATCAGTCGCATCAGCAATATCTGCAAAAAGACCTGCCGGATTTATATATCGATCTCTCCACCGTCGGTGAAGGTTATGCGGCGGATCACCTGGCACGCTTGATGGAGCAGGAAGGTATTTCACGTTATCTGGTGTCAGTTGGTGGTGCTCTGGATAGCCGTGGTATGAACGGTGAAGGCCAGCCGTGGCGGGTAGCGATTCAAAAACCAACCGATAAAGAAAACGCGGTTCAGGCCGTGGTGGATATCAACGGTCATGGCATTAGCACCTCTGGCAGCTACCGTAACTATTACGAACTGGACGGCAAACGTCTTTCTCATGTTATCGATCCGCAAACCGGGCGTCCTATCGAACACAATCTGGTATCCGTGACGGTGATTGCCCCGACGGCGCTGGAAGCCGATGCCTGGGATACTGGCTTAATGGTACTCGGGCCGGAGAAAGCCAAAGAGGTTGTTCGCCGGGAAGGGCTGGCGGTCTATATGATCACCAAAGAAGGTGATAGCTTTAAAACCTGGATGTCGCCGCAGTTTAAAAGCTTCCTTATCAGCGAAAAAAATTAAAGCGCAAGATTGTTGGTTTTTGCGTGATGGTGACCGGGCAGACTAAAGGCTATCCTTAACCAGGGAGCTGATTATGAAAAAAGCCACATGCTTAACTGACGATCAACGCTGGCAATCTGTCTTAGCCCGCGACCCGAATGCCGACGGCGAATTCGTTTTCGCCGTGCGTACCACAGGCATCTTTTGCCGTCCGTCTTGCCGCGCCAGACATGCTTTGCGGGAAAACGTCTCCTTCTACGCAAATGCCAGCGAGGCACTCGCCGCTGGCTTTCGCCCCTGCAAACGTTGTCAGCCAGACAAAGCCAATGCCCAGCAACATCGGTTGGATAAAATTACCCACGCCTGTCGACTGCTGGAACAGGAAACGCCTGTAACGCTGGAAGCCTTAGCCGACCATGTGGCGATGAGTCCGTTCCATCTGCATCGGTTGTTTAAAGCGACTACCGGAATGACGCCTAAAGCCTGGCAACAGGCCTGGCGCGCTCGCCGTTTGCGCGAATCGCTGGCGAAAGGGGAGAGCGTGACGACGTCTATTCTTAACGCCGGATTCCCCGACAGCAGCAGTTACTACCGCAAAGCCGACGAAACGCTGGGCATGACGGCTAAACAATTCCGTCACGGTGGCGAAAATCTGGCGGTGCGTTACGCGCTGGCTGATTGTGAGCTGGGTCGTTGCCTGGTGGCAGAAAGCGAGCGGGGGATTTGCGCGATATTGCTGGGCGATGATGACGCGACACTAATCAGCGAGTTGCAGCAGATGTTTCCCGCTGCCGACAACGCGCCTGCCGATCTGATGTTTCAGCAACATGTGCGTGAAGTGATCGCCAGCCTCAATCAACGCGATACGCCGCTGACGTTACCGCTGGACATTCGCGGCACTGCTTTTCAGCAACAAGTCTGGCAGGCACTGCGCACGATACCTTGCGGTGAAACCGTCAGTTATCAGCAACTGGCTAACGCCATCGGCAAACCGAAAGCGGTACGGGCCGTTGCCAGCGCCTGTGCCGCCAACAAGCTGGCTATCATAATACCCTGTCATCGGGTGGTCCGTGGTGATGGCACACTTTCCGGTTACCGCTGGGGCGTGTCGCGTAAAGCGCAACTGCTGCGCCGCGAAGCTGAAAATGAGGAGAGGTAATGTTGGATCTGTTTGCCGATGCTGAACCGTGGCAAGAGCCACTGGCGGCTGGTGCGGTAATTTTACGGCGTTTTGCTTTTAATGCTGCGGAGCAACTAATCCGCGATATTAATGACGTTGCCAGCCAGTCGCCGTTTCGCCAGATGGTCACCCCCGGGGGATATACCATGTCGGTGGCGATGACCAACTGTGGGCATCTGGGCTGGACGACCCATCGGCAAGGTTATCTCTATTCGCCCATTGATCCGCAAACAAATAAACCGTGGCCCGCCATGCCACAAAGCTTTCATGATTTATGTCAACGTGCGACTACGGCGGCGGGCTATCCAGATTTCCAGCCAGATGCTTGTCTTATCAACCGCTACGCTGCTGGCGCGAAACTGTCGCTGCATCAGGATAAAGACGAACCGGATCTGCGCGCGCCGATTGTTTCTGTTTCTCTGGGCTTACCTGCGATTTTTCAATTTGGTGGCCTGAAACGTAATGATCCGCTCAAACGTTTGTTGTTGGAACATGGCGATGTGGTGGTGTGGGGCGGTGAGTCGCGGCTGTTTTATCACGGTATTCAACCGTTGAAAGCGGGGTTTCATCCACTCACCACCGACTGCCGCTACAACCTGACATTCCGTCAGGCAGGTAAAAAAGAATAAAAATAAGAATTATTATTGCTGTGCGCGCGAAGATGTTTAAACTGCGGGCTGTAATTCATTGTCCGGGTTTTCTGCATGGAACTTCTTGTACTTGTCTGGCGGCAGTATCGCTGGCCATTTATCAGTGTGATGGCGCTAAGCCTCGCCAGTGCGGCATTAGGCATTGGCTTAATTGCTTTTATCAATCAGCGCCTTATCGAAACGGCGGATACCAGTCTGCTGGTGTTGCCGGAGTTTCTGGGATTATTGCTGCTGTTGATGGCAGTCACTCTCGGATCGCAACTGGCGCTCACCACTTTGGGGCATCACTTCGTTTACCGACTGCGTAGTGAATTTATCAAGCGGATTCTGGATACCCACGTCGAGCGCATTGAACAACTCGGTAGCGCCTCGTTGCTGGCGGGATTAACCAGCGATGTGCGCAATATCACCATTGCTTTTGTGCGTCTTCCGGAACTGGTGCAGGGGATCATTCTCACTATCGGTTCCGCGGCGTATCTGTGGATGCTGTCGGGCAAAATGTTGCTGGTAACGGCTATCTGGATGGCGATCACCATCTGGGGTGGTTTTGTACTGGTGGCGCGGGTGTACAAACATATGGCGACCCTGCGTGAAACCGAAGACAAGTTGTACACGGATTTTCAAACCGTACTCGAAGGGCGCAAAGAGCTGACTCTGAACCGGGAACGCGCCGAGTATGTGTTTAACAACCTCTACATCCCCGATGCGCAAGAGTATCGCCATCATATTATTCGCGCAGACACCTTCCATCTTAGCGCCGTGAACTGGTCAAACATCATGATGCTGGGCGCTATCGGCCTGGTGTTCTGGATGGCGAACAGTCTCGGTTGGGCTGATACCAACGTTGCTGCGACCTATTCGTTGACGCTGTTATTCCTGCGTACGCCGCTGCTTTCGGCGGTTGGCGCATTGCCGACGCTGCTGACGGCGCAGGTGGCGTTTAACAAGCTGAACAAATTCGCGCTCGCGCCTTTCAAAGCTGAGTTTCCGCGCCCGCAGGCTTTTCCCAACTGGCAAACGCTGGAGCTGCGTAACGTGACGTTTAGCTATCAGGATAACGCGTTTTCCGTTGGGCCGATTAACCTCACCATTAAACGTGGCGAGCTGCTGTTTCTGATTGGTGGCAACGGTAGTGGAAAATCGACGCTGGCGATGTTGCTGACGGGCTTGTACCAGCCACAAAGCGGCGAAATCTTGCTGGATGGCAAACCTGTCAGTGGCGAACAACCGGAAGATTATCGCAAACTGTTTTCGGCAGTGTTTACCGATGTCTGGCTGTTTGATCAACTGCTGGGGCCGGAGGGTAAACCCGCTAACCCGCAACTGGTTGAGAAGTGGCTGGCGCAGCTGAAAATGGCTCATAAGCTTGAGTTAAGCAACGGGCGTATTGTTAACCTGAAGTTATCAAAAGGGCAGAAAAAACGCGTGGCGCTGTTGCTGGCGCTGGCAGAAGAACGCGATATTATCCTGCTGGATGAATGGGCGGCGGATCAGGATCCACACTTCCGTCGTGAGTTTTATCAGGTGTTGCTGCCGCTGATGCAGGAGATGGGTAAAACTATTTTCGCTATCAGTCATGATGATCATTACTTTATCCACGCCGACCGCCTGCTGGAAATGCGCAATGGGCAACTTAGCGAGCTGACGGGCGAAGAGCGCGATGCCGCTTCGCGTGATGCCGTTGCCCGGACGGCATAATATTACGACGCTGACCTGGCGGACTGCTGCCGTCAGGTCAATATGCTAAAAATCCCTTCATTTCTAATAACCCTATAATTAATCAACGAAATTATAATGTTTCTAAAATTAGAATATAATTTATAAACATTATTTAAATGTTGTTACTTAAGTGTTACCGTTGATGCCGCGCAAATCTCACCTGCAATAAAGCGACTAAAAGTAAGGCATTAACAAGATGAAAAAAGTGACTGCCATGCTCTTCTCGATGGCCGTGGGGCTTAATGCCGTTTCGATGGCGGCAAAAGCGAAAGCGTCCGAGGAGCAGGAAACTGATGTACTGTTGATTGGCGGCGGCATTATGAGCGCCACGTTGGGGACCTATTTACGCGAGCTGGAGCCTGAATGGTCGATGACCATGGTGGAGCGCCTGGAGGGTGTCGCGCAGGAGAGTTCGAACGGCTGGAATAACGCCGGAACCGGGCATTCTGCACTGATGGAACTGAACTACACCCCGCAAAACGCCGATGGCAGCATCAGTATTGAAAAAGCAGTCGCCATTAACGAAGCATTTCAGATTTCCCGCCAGTTCTGGGCGCACCAGGTTGAGCGCGGCGTGCTGCGTACTCCGCGTTCATTTATCAATACCGTTCCGCATATGAGCTTTGTCTGGGGCGAGGATAACGTTAATTTCCTGCGCGCCCGTTACGCCGCGTTGCAACAAAGCTCGCTGTTTCGCGGTATGCGTTACTCTGAAGATCACGCGCAGATCAAAGAGTGGGCACCGTTAGTGATGGAAGGGCGCGATCCACAACAGAAAGTAGCGGCAACACGCACAGAAATTGGCACTGATGTGAACTATGGCGAGATCACCCGCCAGTTAATTGCTTCCTTACAGAAGAAATCTAACTTCTCGCTGCAACTCAGCAGCGAAGTCCGCGCCCTAAAGCGTAATGACGATAACACCTGGACCGTTACCGTTGCCGATCTGAAAAACGGCACTGCACAGAACATCCGCGCCAAATTTGTCTTTATCGGCGCGGGCGGTGCGGCGCTGAAGCTATTACAGGAATCGGGGATTCCGGAAGCGAAAGACTACGCCGGTTTCCCGGTGGGCGGACAGTTCCTTGTTTCGGAAAACCCGGACGTGGTTAATCACCATCTGGCGAAGGTTTACGGTAAAGCATCCGTTGGCGCACCACCGATGTCGGTTCCGCATATCGATACCCGCGTTCTGGACGGTAAACGCGTAGTGCTGTTTGGGCCATTTGCCACCTTCTCAACCAAATTCCTCAAAAACGGTTCATTGTGGGATCTGATGAGTTCCACCACCACCTCTAACGTGATGCCGATGATGCACGTCGGGCTGGATAATTTCGATCTGGTGAAATATCTGGTGAGTCAGGTGATGTTGAGTGAAGAGGATCGTTTTGAAGCGTTGAAAGAGTACTATCCGCAGGCAAAAAAAGAGGACTGGCGTTTGTGGCAAGCGGGGCAGCGCGTGCAGATTATCAAGCGTGATGCCGAGAAAGGTGGCGTACTGCGTCTGGGTACTGAAGTGGTCAGTGACCAGCAAGGGACCATTGCCGCGCTGCTGGGGGCATCGCCAGGGGCGTCAACCGCCGCGCCGATTATGTTGGATCTGCTGGAAAAAGTATTTGGCGATCGCGTTTCCAGCCCGCAATGGCAGGCTACGTTGAAAGCGATCGTTCCGTCTTATGGACGCAAGCTGAACGGTGATGTAGCGGCAACAGAACGCGAGTTGCAGTACACCAGCGAAGTGCTGGGGCTGAAATACGACAAGCCGCAGGCAGCAGATAGTACGCCAAAACCGCAGTTGAAACCGCAACCCGTTCAAAAAGAAGTGGCGGATATTGCGTTGTAATGATGTGCCACATCCGGCATGGTATGCCGGATGTGGCGTATGCTGATAAGACGCGCCAGCGTCGCATCAGGCACCGGCTCGGGCGTTAGATGTCGGATGCGGCGTGACCGCCTTATTCGGCCTACGGGGTGCCGCACTTCACAGCATTTTAGCGAACTACCGCGTTGTCAATTTTCTCTTCCGCCTTCCAGACGCGGTACTTCACATCTACATTGTCTGGCGTATACACCACGATCGGCAGCTTGCTGTTGTAACGCAGCATTCCAGCATCGCCCAGATACGCGGTGACAAATTTCTTCTCTTTCTTGCCATCCGGGCAGGCCATCATCGTGGAAACCGGCGAGCTAACTTTATCAAAGACATAATAATCATAGCCCCAGCCTTCCAGCGTTTTGCTTTCCAGCTTCCCGCCGAGACGATGCAAATTGCAATCGACTTCCAGCGTCTGACCGATTAACAGTTCTACTTTCAGGGTAGATTCATCTTCTTGCGGGGTTAACTGAATCACCTGACGCTTCATCCCTTTTTCAGCTTGTGGATAAGGCGCGATTTTTTCCAGTGGCTGGACGCTTTCTGCCGCCCAGGCGGAAGTGGTAGCGAAAGCGGCAAACAATACTGCAGGTAGAATGGTCTTCATTTTTTTGCTTTCCTTCTTCATTTATAGGTTTTCACCGATGATGTCGCTGAAGGTTAACATATTCATCAGATTTATTAATTTGCTTTATGAATAACTTAAAGAACATTCAGACAATTTTACCTGCTCTTTTAGTGTTAAATTCTGATGAGGGAGCAAACCAGCAGAAATATCTCTGGTGAATTAATCGCTATATAAATATGTTTATAACCATTTGAAATGTGAGCAAAAGCCCGTTTTTGCCACGCTTCCCGCCACTCTTTTGATCCTGCTACAGGTTTTACCCCGATCGGGGTATGCATCTTTGACACATCCTTTAATATCTTAGCGGCTATAAAAATGGCTTATTAATTATGCGGTTTATTTGGTCGCTCTCAATTTTCAGAGCGCGTTAATGATGGAAGGTCAATGTGAAGATTGATGCATCCCGTCGGGGCATACTCACTGGTCGCTGGCGCAAAGCCAGTAACGGTATCCGTCCACCCTGGTCCGGTGATGAATCTCATTTTCTGACCCATTGCACCCGTTGCGACGCCTGTATTAATGCTTGTGAAAACAACATTCTGCAACGCGGCGCGGGCGGCTATCCGAGCGTTAATTTCAAAAATAACGAGTGCAGCTTCTGTTACGCCTGCGCGCAGGCTTGCCCCGAATCGCTATTTTCTCCGCGCCACACCAGGGCCTGGGATTTGCAGTTCACCATTGGGGACGCGTGCCTGGCGTATCAGTCAGTTGAATGCCGCCGCTGTCAGGATAGCTGTGAGCCAATGGCAATTATCTTTCGCCCGACGCTCTCCGGAATCTACCAGCCGCAACTTAATAGCCAACTTTGCAACGGATGTGGAGCATGTGCAGCCAGCTGTCCGGTATCAGCCATAACTGCGGAGTATCTCCATGCACACTAACTGGCAAGTTTGCAGCCTGGTCGTGCAGGCCAAAAGCGAACGAATTTCAGACATCAGCACCCAACTGAACGCCTTTCCCGGCTGTGAAGTTGCTGTCAGCGACGCGCCGAGCGGTCAGTTGATTGTGGTGGTGGAAGCAGAAGACAGCGAAACGCTGATCCAAACCATTGAGTCAGTACGCAACGTAGAGGGCGTGCTGGCGGTGTCGCTGGTTTATCACCAGCAGGAAGAGCAAGGTGAGGAAACACCATGAAACTCAGTCGTCGTAGCTTTATGAAAGCTAACGCCGTTGCGGCCGCTGCGGCGGCTGCCGGTCTCAGCGTGCCGGGCGTTGCCCGCGCCGTTGTTGGTCAGCAGGAAGCCATTAAATGGGATAAAGCGCCGTGCCGTTTCTGCGGTACTGGTTGCGGCGTTCTGGTCGGAACGCAGCAGGGGCGTGTGGTGGCCTGTCAGGGCGACCCGGACGCACCGGTTAACCGTGGCCTGAACTGCATTAAGGGCTATTTCCTGCCCAAGATCATGTACGGTAAAGACCGTTTGACGCAGCCGCTGCTGCGTATGAAAAACGGTAAATATGACAAAGAAGGCGAATTTACCCCAATCACCTGGGATCAGGCCTTCGATGTGATGGAAGAGAAATTCAAAACCGCCCTGAAAGAAAAAGGACCGGAATCGATCGGTATGTTCGGTTCTGGTCAGTGGACTATCTGGGAAGGTTATGCCGCGTCCAAGCTGTTCAAAGCGGGCTTCCGTTCGAACAACATCGACCCGAACGCACGTCACTGTATGGCGTCGGCAGTAGTTGGCTTTATGCGTACCTTTGGTATGGATGAGCCGATGGGCTGCTATGACGACATCGAGCAGGCTGACGCGTTTGTGCTGTGGGGCGCTAACATGGCGGAGATGCACCCGATCCTCTGGTCACGCATCACTAACCGTCGTCTCTCTAACCAGAACGTCACCGTGGCGGTGCTTTCTACCTACCAGCATCGTAGCTTCGAGCTGGCGGATAACGGCATCATCTTTACGCCGCAATCTGACCTGGTGATCCTGAACTACATCGCCAACTATATCATTCAAAACAATGCGATAAATCAGGACTTCTTCAGCAAGCACGTTAACCTGCGCAAAGGGGCGACGGACATCGGCTACGGTTTACGTCCGACCCATCCGCTGGAAAAAGCAGCGAAGAATCCGGGTTCTGACGCCTCCGAACCGATGAGCTTTGAAGATTACAAAGCCTTCGTTGCTGAGTATACGCTGGAAAAAACCGCTGAAATGACCGGCGTGCCGAAAGACCAGTTAGAACAACTGGCGCAGCTGTATGCCGATCCGAACAAGAAAGTCATCTCCTACTGGACGATGGGCTTCAACCAGCATACCCGTGGTGTGTGGGCCAACAACCTGGTCTACAACCTGCACCTGCTGACCGGCAAAATTTCCCAGCCGGGTTGCGGTCCGTTTTCCCTGACCGGGCAGCCTTCTGCGTGTGGTACTGCGCGTGAAGTGGGCACCTTTGCTCACCGTCTGCCTGCGGACATGGTGGTGACTAACGAGAAACATCGTGATATCTGCGAGAAGAAGTGGAATATCCCGGGCGGCACCATTCCGGCAAAAATCGGTCTGCACGCGGTGGCACAAGACCGTGCGCTGAAAGACGGCAAGCTGAATGTTTACTGGACCATGTGTACCAACAACATGCAGGCCGGGCCGAACATCAATGAAGAGCGTATGCCAGGCTGGCGCGATCCGCGCAACTTCATCATCGTCTCCGATCCGTATCCGACAGTCAGTGCGCTGGCCGCCGACTTGATCCTGCCGACCGCAATGTGGGTAGAGAAAGAGGGCGCTTACGGTAACGCCGAACGCCGTACTCAGTTCTGGCGTCAGCAGGTACAGGCGCCAGGCGAAGCGAAATCGGATCTCTGGCAGTTAGTCCAGTTCTCCCGCCGCTTCAAAACTGAAGAAGTATGGCCGGAAGAGCTGCTGGCGAAGAAACCGGAACTGCGTGGCAAAACGCTGTACGAAGTTCTGTATGCCACCCCCGAAGTGAGCAAATTCCCGGTATCCGAACTGGCGGAAGATCAGCTGAACGATGAATCCCGCGAGCTGGGCTTCTATCTGCAAAAAGGGCTGTTCGAAGAGTACGCATGGTTTGGTCGCGGTCACGGTCACGATCTCGCGCCGTTCGATGACTACCACAAAGCGCGCGGTCTGCGCTGGCCGGTGGTGAACGGTAAAGAAACACAGTGGCGTTACAGCGAAGGTAACGACCCGTACGTGAAAGCGGGCGAAGGCTATAAGTTCTACGGTAAACCGGATGGCAAAGCGGTGATCTTCGCACTGCCGTTCGAACCGGCGGCGGAAGCACCGGATGAAGAGTACGACCTGTGGCTCTCTACCGGACGCGTTCTGGAGCACTGGCACACCGGCAGTATGACTCGCCGTGTGCCGGAACTGCACCGCGCCTTCCCGGAAGCGGTCTTGTTTATTCACCCGCTGGATGCGAAAGCGCGCGATCTGCGCCGTGGCGACAAAGTGAAAGTGGTTTCTCGCCGTGGCGAAGTGATCTCGATTGTTGAAACGCGCGGTCGTAACCGTCCGCCACAGGGCCTGGTGTACATGCCGTTCTTCGACGCCGCACAGCTGGTTAACAAACTGACGCTGGATGCGACCGATCCGCTCTCGAAAGAGACGGACTTCAAGAAGTGCGCAGTCAAACTGGAGAAGGTGTAAGCCATTATGTCCCGGTCAGCGAAACCTCAAAATGGTCGCCGCCGCTTTCTGCGCGATGTCGTTCGCACAGCAGGCGGGCTGGCTGCCGTGGGTGTGGCGCTGGGGTTACAACAGCAAACCGCACGCGCATCTGGCGTGCGGTTGCGCCCGCCCGGAGCCATAAACGAGAACGCCTTTGCCAGTGCCTGTGTGCGTTGCGGTCAGTGTGTTCAGGCTTGCCCTTACGACACCTTAAAACTGGCGACGCTGGCCTCTGGTCTGTCGGCGGGCACGCCATATTTTGTCGCACGGGATATTCCTTGCGAAATGTGTGAGGACATTCCGTGCGCCAAAGTGTGCCCAAGCGGTGCGCTGGATCGTGAGATTGAATCGATCGACGACGCGCGGATGGGGCTGGCGGTACTGGTGGACCAGGAAAACTGTCTCAACTTTCAGGGGCTGCGCTGCGATGTTTGTTATCGCGAATGCCCGAAAATTGATGAGGCCATCACCCTGGAGCTGGAGCGCAACACGCGTACCGGTAAGCACGCCCGCTTTCTGCCGACGGTTCACAGCGACGCCTGTACCGGTTGCGGTAAGTGCGAAAAAGTATGCGTGCTGGAACAACCGGCAATCAAGGTGTTACCGCTGTCACTGGCGAAAGGGGAGTTAGGTCACCATTACCGCTTCGGCTGGCTGGAGGGGAACAATGGCAAATCGTAAACGTGACGCCGGGCGCGAGGCGCTGGAGAAAAAAGGCTGGTGGCGCAGTCACCGTTGGCTGGTGTTACGTCGCCTTTGTCAGTTCTTCGTGCTGGGGATGTTTTTGAGCGGTCCGTGGTTTGGTGTGTGGATCTTACACGGTAACTACAGCAGTAGCCTGTTATTCGACACCGTTCCGCTGACCGATCCGCTGATGACGCTGCAAAGTCTTGCCAGTGGTCATCTGCCTGCCACGGTGGCGTTGACCGGTGCGGTGATTATCACCGTGCTCTACGCCCTGGCAGGAAAGCGATTATTTTGCAGCTGGGTCTGCCCGCTGAATCCGATTACCGACTTAGCGAACTGGTTACGCAGGCGCTTTGACCTCAATCAGTCTGCGACGATCCCTCGCCACATTCGCTACGTGCTGTTGGTGGTCATTCTGCTGGGATCGGCCTTAACTGGCACGCTCATCTGGGAATGGATCAACCCCGTATCTCTGATGGGGCGCAGCCTGGTAATGGGCTTCGGCAGCGGCTCGCTGCTTATTCTCGCGCTGTTTTTATTTGATCTACTGGTCGTTGAACACGGCTGGTGCGGGCACATTTGTCCGGTTGGCGCGCTGTATGGCGTGCTGGGTAGCAAAGGTGTGATTACCGTTGCGGCCAGCGATCGGCAGAAATGTAACCGCTGTATGGATTGTTTTCATGTTTGCCCGGAACCGCATGTGCTACGTGCCCCGGTGCTGGATGAACAAAGCCCGGTGCAGGTCACCAGCCGCGATTGCATGACGTGCGGTCGCTGCGTGGATGTCTGTTCTGAGGATGTATTTACAATAACTACACGATGGAGTTCGGGAGCGAAATCATGAAAAGCCATGACCTGAAGAAAGCGCTGTGTCAATGGACGGCGATGCTGGCCCTGGTGGTAAGCGGCGCGGTTTGGGCGGCTAATGGCGTCGATTTTAGCCAGTCGCCGGAAGTATCCGGGACACAGGAAGGGGCCATTCGGATGCCAAAAGAGCAGGAACGGATGCCGCTGAACTATGTGAATCAGCCGCCAATGATCCCGCATAGCGTTGAAGGTTATCAGGTAACGACCAATACCAACCGCTGCTTGCAGTGCCACGGTGTCGAAAGTTATCGCACCACTGGCGCGCCGCGTATCAGTCCTACTCACTTTATGGACAGCGACGGCAAAGTGGGCGCGGAAGTGGCTCCGCGTCGTTATTTCTGTCTGCAATGTCACGTACCGCAGGCCGATACCGCGCCAATCGTGGGGAATACCTTTACCCCATCAAAAGGTTACGGGAAATAAGAGGTTATTATGGGAAATTCTGACCGTAAGCCTGGTCTGATTAAGCGCCTGTGGAAATGGTGGCGTACCCCCAGCCGTCTGGCGCTGGGGACGCTGCTGTTGATCGGTTTTGTCGGCGGCATCGTCTTCTGGGGCGGCTTTAACACTGGGATGGAAAAAGCCAATACCGAAGAGTTCTGCATTAGCTGCCACGAAATGCGTAACACGGTGTATCAGGAATACATGGATTCCGTGCACTACAACAACCGTAGCGGCGTCCGTGCGACCTGTCCGGATTGTCACGTTCCGCACGAGTTTGTGCCGAAGATGATACGCAAGCTCAAAGCAAGTAAAGAGCTGTATGGTAAAATTTTTGGCGTTATTGACACGCCGCAGAAATTTGAAGCTCATCGTCTGACGATGGCACAGAATGAGTGGCGGCGCATGAAGGACAATAACTCGCAGGAGTGCCGTAACTGTCACAACTTCGAGTATATGGATACAACCGCCCAGAAATCGGTTGCCGCGAAGATGCATGACCAGGCGGTGAAAGATGGGCAAACCTGTATTGATTGCCATAAAGGGATAGCGCACAAGCTGCCCGATATGCGTGAAGTCGAGCCAGGTTTTTAACAGGGTTATTGCGTGGGTATGCTTGAAGCCAGAGAGTTACTTTGTGAGCGGGATGAACGAACCTTATTTAGTGGCTTGTCATTTACGCTGAACGCAGGAGAGTGGGTACAAATCACCGGTAGCAACGGCGCGGGGAAGACAACGCTTCTCCGTTTGCTGACTGGGTTGTCTCGCCCTGACGCTGGCGAGGTTCTCTGGCAAGGGCAGCCCTTGCATCAGGTACGCGACAGCTACCATCAAAACCTGTTATGGATAGGCCATCAGCCGGGGATCAAAACCCGGCTGACGGCGTTAGAAAATCTGCACTTTTATCATCGCGATGGCGATGCCGCACAATGTCTGGAAGCCCTGGCGCAGGCCGGGCTTGCCGGATTCGAAGATATTCCGGTAAATCAACTTTCTGCCGGGCAACAACGCCGCGTCGCTTTAGCGCGTCTGTGGCTGACCCGTGCCACGTTATGGATCCTCGACGAGCCTTTTACCGCGATTGACGTTAACGGCGTCGATCGTCTGACCCAGCGTATGGCGCAGCATACGGAGCAGGGGGGGATTGTGATTCTGACTACCCACCAGCCGCTCAACGTTGCTGAAAGTAAAATTCGCCGCATTTCACTGACGCAAACGGGGGCCGCATGATGTTCTGGCGCATTTTCCGTCTTGAGCTGCGCGTAGCGTTTCGCCATAGCGCCGAAATCGCCAACCCGCTGTGGTTCTTCCTGATTGTAATTACCCTTTTTCCGCTCAGTATCGGTCCGGAGCCGCAACTGCTGGCGCGTATTGCACCGGGCATTATCTGGGTTGCTGCGCTGCTTTCATCCTTGCTGGCGCTGGAACGACTGTTCCGTGACGATTTGCAGGACGGCAGTCTTGAACAATTGATGTTGTTGCCGTTACCCTTGCCCGCCGTTGTGCTGGCGAAGGTGATGGCGCACTGGATGGTAACCGGTCTGCCGTTACTCATCCTTTCGCCACTGGTAGCAATGCTACTGGGAATGGATGTTTATGGCTGGCAAGTGATGGCGCTGACGCTGCTGCTGGGAACGCCTACGCTTGGCTTTCTCGGTGCACCGGGTGTGGCGTTGACTGTGGGACTTAAGCGCGGTGGTGTGCTGCTCAGCATACTGGTGTTACCGCTGACTATCCCATTACTCATCTTTGCCACCGCCGCGATGGACGCGGCTTCCATGCATTTGCCCGTTGACGGGTATCTGGCAATTTTAGGCGCGTTGCTGGCAGGCACCGCGACATTAAGTCCTTTTGCGACGGCGGCAGCGTTACGAATCAGCATTCAATAACGCTGGATTACTGATTTTTGTTCGAGTCTGGTATCGAAACTATGTGGAAAACACTGCATCAACTGGCGATCCCACCACGGCTGTATCAAATCTGTGGCTGGTTTATACCGTGGCTGGCAATTGCCAGTGTGGTCGTGCTTACCGTCGGCTGGATCTGGGGATTCGGCTTTGCTCCGGCTGATTATCAGCAGGGAAATAGCTACCGCATTATCTACCTGCATGTGCCTGCGGCGATCTGGTCGATGGGCATTTATGCATCAATGGCGGTGGCGGCTTTTATTGGCCTTGTCTGGCAGATGAAAATGGCCAACCTGGCGGTGGCGGCGATGGCCCCCATTGGTGCCGTGTTTACCTTTATTGCCCTGGTTACCGGCTCTGCATGGGGAAAACCGATGTGGGGCACCTGGTGGGTATGGGATGCACGTCTGACTTCTGAACTGGTGCTGCTGTTTTTGTATGTGGGTGTGATTGCCCTGTGGCACGCCTTCGACGACCGCCGTCTGGCGGGCCGTGCGGCAGGTATCCTGGTGCTGATTGGCGTGGTGAATCTGCCGATTATTCATTACTCCGTGGAGTGGTGGAACACCCTGCATCAGGGATCAACGCGGATGCAGCAAAGTATCGATCCGGCGATGCGTTCGCCGCTGCGCTGGTCGATTTTTGGCTTCCTGCTGCTGTCTGCCACGCTGACGCTGATGCGGATGCGTAATTTGATTTTGCTGATGGAAAAACGCCGTCCGTGGGTGAGTGAACTGATACTGAAAAGAGGCCGTAAATGACCCCTGCATTTGCTTCCTGGAATGAATTTTTCGCAATGGGCGGTTACGCCTTTTTTGTCTGGCTGGCGGTGGTGATGACCGTTATTCCGCTGGTGGTTTTGGTCGTGCACTCGGTGATGCAGCATCGCGCAATTCTGCGTGGTGTGGCGCAACAGCGGGCGCGTGAGGCGCGTTTACGTGCTGCGCAACAGCAGGAGGCTGCATGAATATTCGCCGTAAAAACCGCTTGTGGATTGCCTGTGCCGTGTTGGCAGGGCTGGCGCTGACTATCGGTCTGGTGCTATATGCGCTGCGCTCGAATATCGATCTCTTTTATACGCCGGGGGAAATTCTCTACGGCAAGCGTGAAACTCAGCAAATGCCGGAAGTCGGGCAGCGTCTGCGCGTCGGCGGGATGGTGATGCCGGGTAGCGTGCAGCGCGATCCCAATTCGCTAAAAGTAACTTTCACCATTTACGACGCTGAAGGTTCAGTAGATGTCTCTTACGAAGGCATTTTGCCGGATCTGTTCCGTGAAGGGCAGGGCGTTGTGGTGCAGGGCGAACTGGAAAAAGGCAATCATATCCTCGCAAAAGAAGTGCTGGCGAAACACGACGAAAACTACACGCCGCCAGAAGTTGAGAAAGCGATGGAAGCCAATCACCGTCGCCCGGCGAGTGTTTATAAGGACCCAGCATCATGATGCCGGAAATTGGTAACGGGCTGCTGTGTCTGGCGCTAGGAATTGCGCTGCTGCTGTCCGTGTATCCGCTATGGGGCGTAGCGCGCGGAGATGCGCGCATGATGGCGTCTTCCCGCTTGTTTGCCTGGCTGCTGTTTATGTCTGTGGCTGGCGCATTTCTGGTACTGGTCAATGCCTTCGTGGTCAACGACTTCACCGTCACCTATGTTGCCAGCAACTCCAATACCCAGCTTCCGGTGTGGTATCGCGTGGCGGCTACCTGGGGCGCGCATGAAGGCTCGCTCCTGCTGTGGGTGCTGCTGATGAGCGGCTGGACCTTTGCGGTAGCGATTTTTAGTCAGCGTATTCCGCTGGATATTGTGGCCCGCGTACTGGCGATAATGGGGATGGTCAGCGTCGGCTTTTTGCTGTTCATTCTCTTTACCTCTAACCCGTTCTCACGCACGTTGCCGAACTTCCCGATTGAAGGGCGCGATCTTAACCCGCTGTTACAGGATCCGGGGCTGATCTTCCATCCGCCTCTGCTCTATATGGGGTACGTGGGGTTCTCGGTGGCGTTTGCTTTTGCCATTGCTTCTTTGTTGAGCGGGCGTCTGGACAGCACTTATGCGCGTTTTACTCGTCCGTGGACGCTGGCGGCGTGGATCTTCTTGACGCTCGGCATTGTGCTCGGTTCCGCATGGGCCTATTACGAACTCGGCTGGGGCGGCTGGTGGTTCTGGGATCCGGTAGAAAACGCCTCGTTTATGCCGTGGCTGGTGGGGACTGCGCTGATGCACTCACTGGCGGTCACTGAACAACGCGCCAGCTTCAAAGCGTGGACATTACTGCTGGCAATCAGTGCCTTCTCGTTGTGTCTGCTGGGGACTTTCCTGGTGCGTTCCGGCGTGCTGGTATCGGTACACGCGTTTGCCTCTGATCCGGCACGCGGTATGTTTATCCTCGCCTTTATGGTACTGGTGATTGGTGGTTCGCTGCTGCTGTTTGCCGCGCGTGGACACAAAGTTCGCTCACGCGTAAACAATGCGCTGTGGTCGCGGGAATCTCTGCTGTTAGCGAACAACGTTTTGCTGGTCGCCGCGATGCTGGTGGTATTACTGGGGACGCTGCTGCCGCTGGTGCACAAGCAACTGGGACTGGGCAGTATTTCGATTGGCGAACCGTTCTTCAACACCATGTTTACCTGGCTGATGGTGCCGTTTGCGCTGCTGCTTGGTGTCGGTCCTCTGGTGCGCTGGGGGCGCGATCGCCCACGTAAAATCCGCAATTTATTGATTATCGCCTTCATCTCAACGCTGGTGCTGTCGCTGCTGCTGCCGTGGCTGTTCGAAAGCAAAGTTGTGGCGATGACGGTGCTCGGCCTGGCAATGGCCTGCTGGATTGCTGTGCTGGCAATTGCGGAAGCTGCGCTGCGTATTTCACGTGGCACGAAAACCACCTTCAGTTATTGGGGAATGGTGGCGGCTCACCTGGGGCTGGCAGTGACAATTGTTGGTATTGCCTTTAGCCAGAACTATAGCGTTGAGCGTGATGTGCGCATGAAGTCCGGCGATAGCGTCGATATTCATGAATATCGCTTCACCTTCCGTGATGTCAAAGAGGTGACTGGCCCGAACTGGCGTGGCGGTGTGGCGACTATCGGCGTAACGCGCGATGGCAAGCCGGAAACGGTGCTGTATGCGGAAAAACGTTATTACAACACTGCCGGGTCGATGATGACCGAAGCGGCAATTGACGGCGGCATCACGCGTGACCTGTACGCCGCGCTCGGTGAAGAGCTGGAAAACGGCGCGTGGGCCGTGCGTCTTTACTACAAACCATTTGTTCGCTGGATTTGGGCGGGCGGGCTGATGATGGCGTTGGGCGGACTGCTGTGTCTGTTTGATCCTCGCTATCGTAAGCGCGTGAGTCCGCAAAAAACTGCGCCGGAGGCCGTATGAAGCGCAAAGTATTGTTAATTCCGTTGATTATCTTCCTGGCGATTGCCGCGGCGCTGCTGTGGCAGCTGGCGCGTAATGCCGAAGGGGATGATCCGACCAATCTGGAATCGGCGCTCATTGGCAAGCCTGTGCCGAAGTTTCGTCTCGAATCACTGGACAATCCGGGGCAGTTTTATCAGGCGGATGTGCTGACTCAGGGCAAACCAGTGCTGCTTAACGTCTGGGCGACCTGGTGTCCGACCTGCCGTGCGGAACATCAATATCTGAATCAGCTTTCAGCGCAGGGCATTCGCGTGGTCGGCATGAACTATAAAGACGATCGCCAGAAGGCAATCAGCTGGCTGAAAGAGCTGGGCAATCCTTACGCGCTAAGCCTGTTTGATGGCGACGGCATGTTAGGGCTGGATCTCGGTGTCTATGGCGCGCCAGAAACCTTCCTTATTGACGGCAACGGTATCATTCGCTATCGCCATGCGGGCGATCTCAATCCTCGCGTCTGGGAAGAAGAGATCAAGCCGCTGTGGGAGAAATACAGTAAGGAGGCCGCACAATGAGGTTTTTATTGGGCGTGCTGATGCTGATGATCTCCGGCTCAGCACTGGCGACCATCGACGTGTTGCAGTTTAAAGATGAAGCACAGGAACAACAGTTCCGTCAGCTCACTGAAGAACTGCGCTGCCCGAAATGCCAGAACAACAGCATTGCCGATTCCAACTCGATGATTGCCACCGACCTGCGTCAGAAAGTGTATGAACTGATGCAGGAAGGTAAAAGTAAAAAAGAGATTGTCGATTATATGGTGGCGCGTTACGGCAACTTCGTCACTTACGATCCGCCGTTAACGCCGCTGACCGTGCTGCTGTGGGTGCTTCCGGTAGTGGCTATTGGCATTGGCGGTTGGGTCATATACGCCCGCTCGCGGCGTCGGGTACGCGTAGTGCCGGAAGCGTTTCCTGAACAAAGCGTGCAGGAAGGTAAGCGTGCCGGATATATTGTTTATCTGCCGGGTATTGTGGTGGCGTTAATTGTGGCTGGCGTCAGCTACTACCAGACTGGCAATTATCAGCAGGTGAAAATCTGGCAGCAGGCCACGGCACAGGCTCCGGCGTTGCTGGACAGGGCGCTGGATCCGAAAGCCGATCCGCTCAACGAAGAAGAGATGTCGCGTCTTGCGCTGGGGATGCGTACTCAACTGCAAAAAAATCCGGGAGATATAGAAGGCTGGATTATGTTGGGCCGCGTTGGCATGGCGCTGGGTAACGCTAGTATCGCCACCGATGCATACGCTACTGCGTATCGCCTCGATCCGAAAAACAGCGATGCCGCACTGGGTTATGCTGAAGCGTTGACACGTTCATCTGATCCCAACGACAACCGCCTCGGTGGTGAACTGCTGCGCCAGTTGGTGAGAAGCGACCACAGCAATATCCGTGTGTTAAGCATGTATGCGTTTAATGCCTTTGAGCAGCAGCGATTTGGCGAAGCCGTTGCCGCGTGGGAGATGATGTTGAAACTCTTACCTGCCAACGATACTCGCCGTGCGGTGATTGAACGTAGTATCGCGCAGGCGATGCAACATTTGTCGCCGCAGGAGAGTAAATAAAAAGAGGCCCGATGGTGATGCCATCGGGCTATTTTTATTGTGCCCCGCGTTGTTGCAGGAACAGAATGGTGGCTGCCACGCGTGAGCGGACATTGAGTTTGCGCAGCAGATTGCGAATATGTACTTTTACTGTCTGCTCTGAAATATTCAACACCGAGGCAATCTGTTTATTTGACAGCCCCTGTGCCAGCTCGTGCAGAACATCCAGCTCGCGCTCCGTCAGCACGCTGAAGGGATCTTCTTCCGCGCCAAACATTTCACGTTCACGTAAGTACTGATTGACGCGTTCGCTAAAGACTTTGCTGCCTTTCGCTCCAGCACGAATTGCTTCCAGCAATACTTCCGGGTCGCTGTCTTTCAACAGATAACCGTCTGCGCCTGCGTCTATCAGCGCAAAGACATCGCTGGAGGCATCTGATACGGTCAGGATAATAATTTGCGCGGTAACGCCATCCCTGCGCAAGGCATTGAGGGTATCCAGGCCACTCATACCTTTCATATTGAGATCCAGCAAGATCACGTCGATATCCAGTCTATTCGCCAGATCGATCGCGCTCGCGCCGTCGCCCGCTTCGGCGACCACTTCAAAGCCAGGATCAAGCTCCAGTAACTGACGAACACCGCGTCGCATAAGTGGATGATCATCCACAATCATCACCTGAAAAGGCGTTGCTTCAGGCATAGTAGTCTCCTGAGGTTTTATTAGAATCATTATGTTTGAGCGTAGCGTTGGTAACGCTACCAGGCGCGTGAATGTTACCCCATTTTATGTATGGACATGTAGTGAAAACTACAACCTTGTCGTTCGCTTTGGCATCATTTTCATTATAAAGACGGAATTTTGCATCAGCTTCTCATCAAGAAAAACAACTAAAAAATCAATCACAATACTTGTGCATTTCTTTAAACAGTTTTTAAAAACTGACTCCGGGTATGGAGCTATGGGTATTTTCCGTACCCAATGCTTTTAACAGCAATTAATTTCATAGGATGAAAGCTCAATGCATCAATCTGGTTCTGTTTCTCTTTGTCGTTCCGCAATATCTGTTCTGGTGGCTACAGCGTTATATTCACCCATAGCATTGGCATCAACAGTTGAGTATGGTGAGACAGTTGATGGTGTTGTCCTGGAAAAAGATATCCAGCTGGTTTATGGGACCGCCAATAATACGAAAATCAATCCTGGCGGAGAACAGCATATAAAAGAATTTGGTGTAAGTAATAATACTGAAATTAACGGAGGGTATCAGTACATTGAAATGAATGGCGCCGCAGAATACTCAGTATTAAATGACGGTTATCAAATTGTTCAAATGGGTGGCGCGGCAAACCAGACTACGCTCAATAATGGTGTGCTACAGGTTTATGGCGCAGCGAATGATACCACGATTAAAGGCGGGCGCTTAATCGTTGAAAAAGATGGGGGGGCCGTCTTTGTCGCTATCGAAAAGGGAGGACTACTGGAGGTTAAAGAGGGGGGATTAGCGATTGCGGTAGATCAGAAAGCAGGCGGTGCTATTAAAACAACCACGCGGGCCATGGAGGTATTCGGAACAAACCGTCTCGGTCAGTTCGATATCAAGAATGGTATTGCTAATAATATGTTGTTGGAAAACGGCGGAAGTTTGCGAGTTGAAGAAAATGACTTCGCTTATAATACCACTGTAGATAGTGGCGGCTTACTGGAGGTTATGGATGGCGGGACTGTAACTGGCGTTGATAAAAAAGCAGGCGGAAAATTAATTGTCTCAACGAATGCGCTGGAAGTGAGTGGTCCAAACAGTAAAGGCCAATTTAGTATAAAAGATGGTGTGTCAAAAAATTATGAACTGGATGATGGTTCCGGGCTCATTGTTATGGAGGACACGCAGGCCATTGATACTATCCTTGATGAGCATGCCACTATGCAATCGCTGGGAAAGGATACTGGTACGAAAGTGCAGGCAAATGCGGTATATGATCTCGGTCGATCAGATCAGAATGGAAGTATCACGTATTCCTCAAAAGCCATCTCTGAAAATATGGTTATCAACAATGGCCGCGCTAACGTCTGGGCTGGCACAATGGTTAACGTTTCAGTCAGAGGGAATGATGGCATTCTTGAGGTCATGAAGCCGCAAATAAATTATGCACCCGCAATGTTGGTGGGTAAGGTAGTGGTTTCTGAGGGCGCTTCTTTTAGAACGCATGGTGCCGTGGATACCAGCAAAGCGGACGTTTCGCTCGAAAATAGTGTATGGACCATCATTGCCGATATCACTACGACGAACCAAAACACCCTCCTCAACTTAGCCAACCTTGCGATGTCTGACGCAAATGTGATTATGATGGATGAGCCAGTGACTCGTTCATCAGTGACGGCAAGTGCGGAAAATTTCATTACGTTGACCACCAATACCCTGTCGGGAAACGGCAATTTTTATATGCGTACCGATATGGCTAATCATCAGAGCGATCAGCTCAACGTCACCGGTCAGGCAACAGGTGATTTCAAAATATTCGTGACGGACACCGGTGCCAGCCCGGCAGCAGGAGATAGCCTTACACTGGTAACAACGGGCGGCGGTGATGCTGCATTTACGTTGGGCAATGCCGGAGGCGTTGTTGATATCGGTACGTATGAATATACCTTGCTGGATAATGACAACCATAGCTGGAGTTTGGCAGAGAATCGCGCGCAAATTACCCCTTCAACCACTGATGTGCTGAATATGGCGGCAGCACAACCGCTGGTATTTGATGCAGAACTGGACACCGTGCGTGAGCGTCTTGGTAGCGTAAAAGGCGTTAATTACGATACGGCGATGTGGAGTTCGGCAATTAACACCCGCAACAACGTGACCACTGATGCGGGCGCTGGCTTTGAGCAAACATTGACCGGGCTGACGCTCGGTATCGATAGCCGTTTCTCCCGTGAAGAAACCAGCACAATTCGCGGCTTGTTCTTTGGTTACTCTCATTCTGATATTGGTTTTGATCGCGGCGGCAAAGGCAATGTCGATAGCTATACCCTGGGGGCTTATGCCGGTTGGGAGCATCAGAACGGTGCCTATGTTGATGGAGTGGTGAAAGTTGACCGTTTTGCCAACACCATCCATTGCAAGATGAGTAATGGGGCAACAGCGTTTGGCGATTACAATAGTAACGGCGCGGGTGCTCATGTCGAGAGCGGGTTCCGTTGGGTTGACGGATTGTGGAGTGTTAGACCCTATCTGGCCTTTACCGGCTTTACCACAGATGGTCAGGACTACACGTTATCAAACGGCATGCGCGCGGATGTGGGAAATACCCGGATATTACGCGCTGAAGCGGGAACGGCGGTAAGCTATCACATGGACCTGCAAAACGGTACGACGCTGGAACCCTGACTGAAAGCCGCCGTGCGTCAGGAATACGCCGATTCTAACCAGGTGAAAGTTAATGACGATGGCAAATTTAATAATGATGTGGCTGGAACCCGTGGCGTTTATCAGGCTGGGATAAGGTCATCGTTTACCCCGACGTTAAGCGGTCATTTGTCAGTCAGCTATGGCAATGGCGCAGGGGTAGAATCGCCGTGGAATACTCAGGCGGGTGTGGTCTGGACGTTCTGATAACAAAAAATAAACAGGCTGTGATGTGTCACGGTCTGTTTATCGAATTAATTGCAGATATAAAAAAAACCAACCGTAAAGGTTGATTTTTTCTTGGGATTTTTGGTCGGCACGAGAGGATTTGAACCTCCGACCCCCGACACCCCATGACGGTGCGCTACCAGGCTGCGCTACGTGCCGACTCGTGGCTGCTAATACTACCGTTTTCCACACCGATTGCAAGTAAGATATTTTGCTAACTGATTTATAATTAATCAGTTAGCGATAAAACGCTTCTCGTCTGTCAGCACTTGCAATAACAAACTTAACTGTGGTTTTTCATCTTTCACTCTTTCACCACGTAAGTTGTAAGTGCGGTATTTACCGTTATTGTTCAGCACCAGCGTCTTTTTCGGGGTGGTAATTGCCAGCGTATCGTTATCCGCTGCAGTAACCCAGTAATGACGGCGTTGAGGGTTGAACAAATCCTGACCTTGCGAATATTCGCTGGCAGGTGTGCTGACATGTAGCAGGCGTTGCATCAGCGTCGTCATCAGATCGGTATGATCAGTCAGAGCATTAATACGCTGCGCCGGCGTGCCTGGCCAGTGAATCACTAATGGCACCTGCAGATGACCGTGGGACCAGTCAAAGGTTTCTTCGTCTTCGCTCAGCGGAATACCCCGACCGGCAGTGATAATCACCACCGTATTGTCCAGTTTGCCAGAATCACGCAGTGCATTGAGCACGCGGTTGATCTGGTCATCGACATTGCCTGCCGCCCGGCTATATTTCCGTGCAAATGCCTGCTGATTGCTGTCGTCAATGTTAGTGCCATTGAAAGAGACCCACGAGAACCAGCGGTTATCTTCTTGTGCGTAGCGGCCCAGCCAGTTGATCCACTGCGTGGCGGTCTGCTCGTCGGATTGGGTGCGTACGCTCGGCATCGAGAAATCTGACAACAATGCCTGGCGATACAGCGGGCTGGTAAAGCCATCTGATGAGAATAATCCCAGCTGATAGCCTTGCTGATTAAGCGCAGTAATTAACGCCGCAGGGGTACGGGTCGACAGAATGCCGTCCATATAGCTCGGCGAGATGCCATAGAACAGGCCAAAGATGCCGTTGTCTGTAGTGTTGCCGGAGCTCATATGGCGCGTGAACGAAATATTTTGCTCAGCAAAACCTGCCAGCGCAGGCATCTGCTTCTCGAAGCGTGAGTAGTTCAGGCCATCGACAGTAATCAACAGCACATTCTGCCCGGTGCCCATATCGCGATAGCGCAGTTCGCTTAACGGATACTGAACGGAAACGGCGTCTGGATTACCTTGCTCAATAAGACGGCGTTGATACTCCTGCGCATCAAGCAGACCATGCTTCTCAAGAAAACGTCGCGCCGTCATCGGGTACGAAAGCGGCAGGTTAGCGCGCTGCATGGTGATCGGGCGATAGAAGTTGGCATCGGCCCAGATATACACCACATGCGAGGCGATAAAGGCGATAAATAAGAATGCGGCCAGCGGGCGCGCGAAGCGCCGACGACGCGTCAGGCTGCGCAGCTTTTGCCAGCTCCACGTCGCAAACACCAGTTCAAGCAATAAAATAACCGGCACGCTGATGAACATCAGCTGCCAGTCGCGCGCCATCTCATTTTCGTCTGGGTTGATAACCAGTTGCCAGACGATGGGATTAAGATGGAGATGGAAACGAGTAAAGACTTCGCTATCGATCAGTAATAGCGTCATTCCCGCCGTTGCCAGAATGACGGACAAAAACCTCATCAGCCTCTGGGAGCCGACGATAAAGGTCAGCGGGAAGAGGATCAGCAAGTAGGTGGCGAACACCAGGAAGCTGAAATGGCCGATAATGCTTACGTAGGAATAAATGCGACCAGCAAGCGTTGTCGGCCAGTCGGCGATAAACAGGTAACGGCTGCCAATGACGAGCGAAAGCAGAATATTGAACAGTGCAAACCAGTGCCCCCAACTGACCATCTGGGAGACTTTTTCACGGTAGCGCTGACGATGAGTTACCATAACCTGTTATCTGTTTCCCTTAGTGCGCTTTGTCTTCGTTGATAGAGGACTGTAAGGCGCGGGCAAAAGAGTTGGCAATTGCCTGGCGTTGGGCCGGGGCAATGCTGGTATTGATAAGGTTAGTGACCATGTTGCCTAACACCATCAGGGAAAGGTCGGTCGGAGCCTTATGTTTTTCCAGTACGTTGAGCAGCTCTGCGAGCAATTGTTCAACCTGTTCATCACTGTAGCGGGAAATTTGTGGCATAAATCGAAATCAGTTAGTTGATGAAAGGGCAACATATTACCGTAGCAACGGTTTTTTTTCTGCTTTTTTATGCGTTAAATCATTCTCGTTACGCTGCCTTCTGTAAAATGACCGCCATCTTTTATTGCGTCGCTTAACCGGCGGTGGTTGAATACCGCCCGGTCTTAAAGGAGAGTTTATCATGAGTCTGGATATCAACCAGATTGCTCTGCACCAGCTTATCAAGCGTGATGAGCAGAACCTTGAGCTGGTGTTGCGCGATTCATTGCTGGAACCGACAGAAACCGTCGTTGAGATGGTGGCAGAACTGCATCGGGTCTATAGCGCCAAAAATAAAGCTTACGGCTTGTTTAGCGAAGAGAGTGAACTGGCGCAGACGCTGCGCTTACAGCGTCAGGGCGAAGAGGACTTTCTGGCATTTAGCCGCGCGGCAACCGGGCGCCTGCGTGACGAATTAGCGAAATATCCTTTTGCTGACGGTGGATTCGTGCTGTTTTGCCACTACCGTTATCTGGCGGTGGAGTATCTGCTGGTGGCAGTTCTGAGCAACCTGAGCAGTATGCGCGTTAACGAAAATCTCGACATCAATCCAACCCATTATCTTGATATCAATCATGCGGATATTGTTGCGCGTATCGATTTAACCGAATGGGAAACCAATCCAGAGTCCACCCGCTATCTCACTTTCCTGAAAGGGCGAGTAGGGCGCAAAGTGGCGGATTTCTTTATGGATTTCCTCGGGGCCAGCGAAGGGTTAAACGCGAAAGCGCAAAACCGTGGGCTGTTGCAAGCGGTTGATGATTTCACTGCCGAAGCACAACTGGATAAAGCAGAGCGACAGAACGTGCGCCAGCAGGTTTATAGCTACTGTAATGAGCAGCTGCAGGCAGGCGAAGAGATCGAACTGGAGTCGCTGTCGAAAGAGCTGGCAGGCGTCAGCGAAGTGAGTTTCACGGAGTTTGCGGCTGAAAAAGGCTACGAACTGGAAGAGAGCTTCCCGGCAGACCGTAGCACACTGCGTCAGTTGACGAAGTTTGCCGGTAGCGGCGGTGGCTTGACTATTAACTTTGATGCGATGCTGTTAGGTGAACGCATCTTCTGGGATCCGGCAACCGATACCCTGACCATTAAAGGCACGCCGCCGAATTTGCGTGACCAATTGCAGCGCCGGACGTCTGGCGGCAATTAATCGGTTTTGTGTTCTGAATGCCAGATGCGGCGTGAACGCCTTATCTGGCCTGCAAAAAATAGCAATACCGTAATCAGGCATAATCTGCAGATACAAAAAACCCCGCCGGAGCGGGGTTTTTTACAACTTATTCAGCAATTAAGCGCGAACGAAGTCGATGTGCTGCAGCTTCGGTTTGTACGGGTGACGCTGTACGTCCTGAGCTTTAACTTTGATTTCTTTACCGTCAACAACGATGGTCAGAACTTCGCTGTAGAATTCAGCTTTAGCTTGCATGTTCATGACTTTGTCGTGATCCAGCTCGATAGCCAGCGGCGCTTCTTTGCCACCGTAGATGATTGCCGGGAACTTGTTAGCGGCACGCAGGCGGCGGCTCGCACCCTTACCCTGCTCTTTACGTACTTCTGCGTTGATAGTAAACATTTCTTTCTCTCTTAAATTAATCCTGCTACAGGCGACCCAGCAACAGGTAAGTGATCTGCTTTGCGTATGCAAAAGCGGGCGAGATTCTATACTCAATCGCTTTATACATCAATCAAAACTACCATTAACCGCGTAATTCGTGCGCCCGACGAAAACGACCTTCGTAATCGAACACTTTTTCACGCACTTGCCAGTACTGACCTTTCATGCGGGCAACGACAAAATCCGGGTGTCGCAATAAGGCTTGCTGGGCGAGGATATCGGCGGCGGTGATCCAGCGCAGAGGGATGCCCGGTGTGCGCGTATGCGGGCGGATAAAAAGCTGCTCGAAGGCAGTTCGCTGGGCGGGCGTTTGCAGACGGAAACGCTCACTCACATCCGCGCCGTCTTCATCGTAATAGGTGATTTTCAACCATTCGCCTTTCTCGTCGTGCTCATGCTGCAAAGACATGCCGCTACAGCGTAATACCAGCGCATCTTTCAGTCGTAGCGCCGCTTTTAACATATCATCCGGATCAACCAGTACCGTGTCACATTCGCGGCAGCGGCGAGCGGCAATATCATTTTCTGCGTTACATTGCGGGCAATTTTTAAAACGGAAACGGAAGTCACACTGTTCGCGATGACCGTCGTCATCTTCAAACCATCCCTGACAGCGGCGACCAAAGTGTTCAATCAATGTCCCGTCGGCGGTCGTTTTCCCCCAAAAGGTGTTGGCAAAACCGCAGGCAGGGCAGAAAACCTGTACCGGAACGTTGTCACTTTTGCCTTTCGGTGTACCAACTTCCGGCGCGTAGAGATCGTGAGGATTACCCGCATAATCAAGAATTAAACAATCAGTCTTGCCCGGAGCGAGACGCAGACCGCGCCCGACAATTTGTTGGTAAAGACTCACTGATTCGGTAGGGCGCAGAATGGCGATAAGATCGACGTGCGGGGCGTCAAATCCGGTGGTCAGTACTGCGACGTTGACCAGATAGCGAAAACGCTGGGCTTTAAAATCTTCAATTAACACATCGCGCTCAGCGCCGGGGGTGTCGCCAGTAATCAGTGCAGCATCTTCGGCAGGCAGTAATCCCACAATCTCTTTTGCGTGTTCAACGGTGGCGGCGAAAATCATTACCCCTTTGCGCTTTTCGGCGAACTCCATGATCTGGCTGATGATATGTGGCGTAATGCGTTGCTGTTTTTTCAGCTCACGGTTGAGATCAGCTTCGCTGAACAGCCCGTTACTCTGTGCCTGCAAGCGGCTGAAATCGTATTGCACTACTGGCATATCCAGTCGTTCTGGCGGCGTCAGATAGCCGTGTTTAATCATATAACGCAGCGGCAGCTCATAAATGCAGTCACGGAAAAGGGCTTTCTCATCGCCGCGTACCATGCCGTGATAATGGAACTGGTAGATCCAGCCTTTGCCCAATCGAAAAGGCGTGGCAGTCAGCCCCAGCAGGCGTAAGTGGGGATTCACTTTAGTCAGGTGAGTGAGGATTTGCTGATACTGGCTCTCTTCATCGTCACCAATACGGTGGCATTCATCGACAATCAACAGCGAAAATTCACCCTGAAAGGCATCAAGATTACGAGCGACCGACTGCACGCTGCCAAATACCACTTTACCGTGGCTCTCTTTGCGCTTTAACCCAGCGGCAAAAATATCGGCTTCCAGCCCCAGCGCCTGATACTTTGCATGGTTTTGCGCCACCAGTTCTTTGACGTGTGCCAGCACCAGAACACGACCACGCGCCAGCCGTGCCAGTTCGGCAATCACCAGGCTTTTACCTGCGCCGGTGGGCAGCACGATAACGGCAGGGGTTTTATGACGACGAAAATGGTTGAGCGTGGCATCCACGGCTTCTTGCTGATATGGGCGGAGTGTAAAAATCATGGTCTCGCGTAGGTAGATTATTCTGCTAATAGTATGCCATGGATCTTTTTCCCTTGAGGGATGTTATTAGACCGCTATACTGGGCAGACAACAGTTCAGATTTTCGGGTCAATGCCCGACCTCCGTTTTTACAGGCAAAATCACACACATGCGACTTGATAAATTTATCGCACAGCAACTCGGCGTTAGCCGTGCTATTGCCGGGCGTGAAATCCGCGGCAATCGTGTCACCGTCGATGGCGAAATTGTTCGTAATGCAGCGTTCAAACTGCTTCCTGAACATGATGTCGCTTACGATGGCAACCCGCTGGCGCAGCAACATGGTCCACGTTACTTCATGCTCAATAAGCCTCAGGGCTATGTTTGCTCCACGGACGACCCTGATCACCCAACGGTGCTCTATTTTCTGGATGAACCGGTAGCCTGGAAACTGCACGCCGCAGGACGTCTGGATATCGATACCACCGGTCTGGTGCTGATGACTGATGATGGTCAGTGGTCGCACCGCATTACTTCTCCGCGCCATCATTGCGAGAAGACCTATCTGGTGACGCTGGAATCACCCGTAGCTGACGATACGGCAGAGCAATTTGCCAAAGGCGTACAGCTGCATAACGAAAAAGATCTCACTAAGCCAGCGGTGCTGGAAGTGATTACCCCTACGCAGGTCCGTCTGACCATCAGCGAAGGGCGTTATCATCAGGTGAAACGCATGTTCGCCGCTGTGGGTAACCATGTGGTTGAGCTGCATCGTGAACGTATTGGCGGTATTACGCTGGATGCTGATTTAGCCCCCGGTGAATATCGTCCGTTAACTGAAGAAGAAATTGCCAGCGTCGTCTAACTTTTCCATGACTTTCAGGAGCCCGTTGTGACCACCCGACAGCATTCGTCGTTTGCTATTGTTTTTATCCTTGGCCTGCTGGCCATGTTGATGCCGCTGTCGATTGATATGTATCTGCCCGCGCTACCGGTAATTTCAGCGCAGTTTGGCGTACCTGCGGGCAGTACGCAGATGACCCTCAGTACTTATATTCTGGGCTTTGCGTTGGGGCAGTTAATCTACGGGCCGATGGCAGACAGCTTTGGGCGTAAGCCGGTGGTTCTTGGCGGTACGCTGGTGTTTGCCGCCGCCGCGGTGGCGTGTGCGTTGGCACAAACCATCGATCAGCTGATTGTGATGCGTTTCTTCCACGGGCTGGCGGCGGCTGCGGCCAGCGTGGTTATCAACGCTTTGATGCGTGATATCTACCCGAAAGAAGAGTTCTCGCGGATGATGTCGTTTGTCATGCTGGTGACGACCATTGCACCGCTGATGGCACCGATAGTTGGCGGCTGGGTGCTGGTGTGGCTGAGCTGGCATTACATCTTCTGGATCCTCGCCGTGGCGGCGATTCTGGCTTCGGCAATGATCTTCTTTCTGATCAAAGAAACCTTACCACCGGAGCGTCGCCAGCCTTTTCACATTCGTACCACTATTGGTAACTTTGCGGCGCTGTTCCGTCATAAGCGTGTCCTGAGTTATATGCTTGCCAGTGGTTTCAGCTTTGCCGGGATGTTCTCGTTCTTAAGCGCCGGACCGTTTGTCTACATTGAAATTAACCACGTCGCGCCGGAAAACTTTGGTTATTACTTTGCACTAAACATTGTTTTCCTGTTCGTGATGACCATTTTTAACAGCCGCTTCGTCCGCCGTATTGGCGCGTTAAATATGTTCCGCTCGGGGTTGTGGATACAGTTTATTATGGCGGCGTGGATGGTCATCAGTGCGCTGCTGGGGCTGGGATTCTGGTCGCTGGTGGTTGGCGTTGCGGCGTTTGTGGGCTGCGTGTCGATGGTGTCATCCAATGCGATGGCGGTCATTCTTGATGAGTTTCCCCATATGGCGGGAACGGCATCTTCGCTGGCAGGAACCTTCCGTTTTGGCATAGGGGCAATTGTTGGCGCATTGCTTTCTCTTGCGACCTTTAACTCTGCATGGCCGATGATTTGGTCAATTGCATTCTGCGCAAGCAGCTCCATTCTCTTCTGTCTGTACGCCAGTCGACCGAAAAAACGGTGATCTATTGCACAACGAGGAAGCTAAAAGGCTTCCTTTGTTGATGCATGTCAACCACAAATCTATCATTCCCCCGATATATGTTTATTTTATGTAAAATCAATTTATGTAAAAAGTCACATCATTGTAGTTAAAAAGGTTGAGTTAGATCGCAGAAACGGGTACATATAGCCCCGCAAACGTGACCACGCCCGCAGATATTACTTAAATCAGAGCCATAGAGGCCACGCAGGCGAGGCATCAATCTTTACGATCTGTATAAAGACGGATTGTTGATGATGTGTTAAAATTGATGTAAACAAATTGTGAAGTGAATGTGCTTCCGGGGAAAATAAGTGACTTCATTACAACTCTCAATCGTCCATCGACTGCCGCAGAACTATCGCTGGTCTGCTGGTTTCGCAGGTTCGAAGGTTGAACCGATTCCGCAAAATGGACCGTGCGGTGACAACAGCCTGGTGGCGCTTAAATTGCTTAGCCCGGATGGTGATAATGCATGGTCGGTGATGTATAAACTAAGCCAGGCGTTAAGCGACATCGAAGTTCCATGTTCGGTGCTGGAGTGTGAAGGTGAGCCGTGCCTGTTTGTAAATCGCCAGGACGAGTTTGCTGCAACATGCCGATTGAAAAATTTTGGTGTGGCAATTGCCGAACCCTTTTCAAACTACAATCCTTTTTAAGCGTCAGCTCAACGCCAGTAGCTGACGCGTATACTCCTGCTGCGGTGTGGCAAACACGCGCGCGCACGGTCCTTGTTCCACTACTTCCCCTTGTCGCAGTACGATAACCTGATGACATAACGCGCGGACAACGTGCAAATCGTGGCTGATAAACAAATAGGCCAGTTGATGCTTTTGTTGCAATGATTTCAATAGCCTCAATATTTGCGCCTGTACCGTTTTGTCGAGTGATGATGTCGGTTCATCAAGTATGATCAGCGAGGGCTTAAGAATTAATGCCCTGGCAATCGCAATACGTTGTCGCTGACCACCAGAGAACTCCGCCGGATAACGGTGGCGTGTTTCAGGATCTAATCCCACTTCATGCATCACGGCTATCACTTGTTGTTCGCGTTGTGCGGCAGAAAGCGTCGGCTGGTGAACCCGTAAGCCTTCCTCAATAATCTGCAAAACGTTGAGTCGTGGGTTGAGCGAGGAGTTTGGATCCTGAAATACCACCTGAATGCGATGACGAATAGGTAACAGCTGGCGGCGATTTAAATTTTGCAGTGGCTGACCGTCAAAGATGATGCTGCCCTGAGAATTAATCAGTCGCAGCAGCGCCAGTCCCGTCGTACTTTTCCCGGAACCGGACTCGCCCACTAAACCCAGTGTTTCACCCGCTCGTAGCGTAAAACTGATGTTTTTCACCACCACATTATGATCCACAATGCGCTTCAAAATCCCTTTGCGAATGGGGAAGGCAACCTGAAGCTGTTCAACATCCAGCAACGTTGAGGCAGGTTCTGGCAACGGCACTGGATCGCCTGACGGTTCACTGTTGAGTAGCTTTTGTGTGTAAGGATGAGTGGGTGATGCAAATAGCGTAGCGGCGTAATTTTGCTCGACACAGCGACCGTTTTGCATTACCGCCACGCGGTGGGCCAGTTTTCTGACAATGCTGAGGTTATGAGTAATAAACAGCATGCCCATATTCAGCTCGCCTTGCAGTTCGCGCAACAGCTGTAAAATCTGCGCCTGGACAGAGACGTCCAGTGCGGTGGTCGGTTCATCGGCAATTAATAATTCCGGTCGCGTTAACAGCGCCATCGCAATCATCACCCGCTGGCGTTCGCCGCCGGAGAGCTGATGCGGATAATCTGTCAGCCGTTTTGCCGCCTGGCGGATACCAACGCGATCAAGGCAGTTAAGAATTTCGCCACGAGCCGCTTCCCGACGCATCCCGCGGTGGAGTGAAAGCACTTCATAAAGCTGTTTTTCCAGGGTATGCAATGGATTTAACGACACCATCGGTTCCTGAAAAATCATGGCGATCTTATTACCGCGTACACCGCGCAACGTTTGATCGCTGACATGAAGCAGCGATTCGCCATGAAAACGAATATCGCCGGAGAGATATTCAACCGGCGGGGAAGGGAGCAGGCGTAAAATTGACAGCGCGGTAACGCTTTTGCCTGAACCTGACTCACCCACCAGCGCCAGCGTTTCGCCAGCCTCAATCTGTAGTGAAACATCATTGACTACTGTACGTACGGTTTGCTGATGGCGAAAACCCACCGACAAATTTTCAATCGCTAACAGAGTTTGCGTCATGCTACACCGCCTTATTAGGATCAAATGCGTCGCGGACGGCTTCACCAATAAAGATCAGCAAAGACAATAATATCGCCACCGACAAGAAGGCGGTGATCCCAAGCCACGGGGCCTGAAGGTTATTTTTCCCTTGTAACAGCAGTTCACCGAGTGACGGTGAACCGAGCGGTAGACCGAAGCCGAGGAAATCGAGCGAGGTCAGGGTGGTTATCGAACTACATAAAATAAACGGTAAAAAGGTGAGGGTCGCGACCATGGCATTAGGCAACATATGACGCAGGATGATACTGCGATCGCTGACGCCAAGCGCCTGTGCCGCACGAATGTAGTCGAAATTACGAGTACGTAAAAACTCCGCCCGCACCACGCCGACCAGACTCATCCAGCCAAACAAGACAGTAATTGCCAGCAGCCACCAGAAGTTAGGCTGTACGACGCTGGAAAGTAAAATAATCAAAAACAGCGTCGGCATCCCCGACCATACTTCAATAAAGCGTTGTCCCCAGAGATCGACTTTACCGCCGTAATAGCCTTGTAGCGCCCCCGCCAGCACGCCCATCACGCTGGAACAGAGAGTCAGCATCAGGCCAAACAGAACCGAGATCCGCGTGCCATAGAGAATGCGTGCCAGCACATCGCCGCCGTTGGCATCCGTTCCCAGCCAGTTTTGCCGGGAGGGGGGAGAAGGGAAGGGCTTATCGTTAGCAAAGTTGATACTGGTAGCACCAAAGCGAATCGGTGCCCACAGTACCCAGCCGTTATTTTCCAGCCGTTGTTTCAGCCACGGGTCCTGATAATCAGCCTGACTTGCCAGCGGGCCGCCAAAATCGCTTTCGCTGTAGTTTTTCAACAACGGGAAATACCAACTGCCGTCATAACGTACCAGCAACGGTTTATCGTTGGCGATAAGCTCAGAACACAAACTCAAACCAAACAAGACGAGGAAAATCCATAACGACCAGTAGCCGCGGCGGTTATGACGAAAACGCGCCCAACGGGCCTGATTGACGGGGCTGAGTCGCGACATTAACGTCCCTCAAAATCAATACGCGGATCAACCAGCGTATAGCTGATATCACTGACAATATTCAGCAGCAGGCCAATCAGGGTGAAAATATACAAGGTACCAAACATTACAGGATAATCGCGCGAGACGGTCGCTTCGTAGCCCAGTAAGCCAAGGCCATTGAGTGAAAACATCACCTCAATCAGCAGCGAGCCGGTAAAAAACATGCTGATAAACGTCGCCGGAAAACCGGCAATCACCAGCAGCATGGCGTTGCGGAACACATGTTTCCAGAGAATATTTTTTTCACTTACCCCTTTCGCACGCGCGGTCACCACGTATTGCTTGCGCACTTCATCAAGGAATGAGTTTTTGGTCAGCATGGTCAGCGCCGCAAAGCCACCAATCACTGTCGCCAGCACCGGCAGCGTGATATGCCACAGATAATCGGTGATTTTCTGATACCACGGCAGCGAATCAAAGTTAGCGGAAACCAGGCCGCGTAGAGGGAACAGGTCGAAATAGCTGCCGCCCGCGAAGAAGACAATCAGCAGGATGGCAAACAAAAAGGCCGGAATGGCGTAGCCGATGATGATAAATGCGCTACTCCAGACGTCAAAGCGGCTCCCATTATAAACAGCTTTGCGAATGCCTAACGGAATCGACACCAGATAGATAATCAGCGTGCTCCACAATCCGAGGGTGATGGAAACCGGCAGACTGTCTTTAATCAGCGTCAGCACCGAGGCGCTGCGAAAAAGGCTATCACCAAAATCAAAGCGGATGTAGTCCCAGAGCATTTTGAAGTAACGTTCGTGGATCGGCTTATCGAAACCGTAGCGATGAGTGATCTCGGCGATCACTTCTGGATCTAATCCGCGTCCGCCACGGTAATTACTGTCGCTGATATTGCCGACGCCCGTTTGCGCATGGCTGGCGCGAATACCTTCACCGCCTGCGCCGGGTAATACTCCGGCATTACCAAACTCAATGGCGGCGATGGCCTGGTCGACCGGACCGCCAGGCGCAATTTGCACGATGAAAAAGTTGATGGTGATAATCGCCCATAATGTTGGGATCACCAGCAACAGACGGCGAATCAGGTAAGCGCCCATCTACTCTCCCTGTTGTCTGGCTGACGGCAGTTTGGCCGCTTTATTAACGTCATACCACCAGGTATCGATACCCAGGCTGTAAACAGGGCGTACAGTGGGTTGGGAGAATTTATCCCACCAGGCGAGACGGTCTTCCGCCATGTACCACATTGGCAGCATGTAATAATTCCACGTTAATACGCGATCCAATGCTCGCCCCAACGGCAGTAATTTTTCTTTATTTCCCTGCGCGGCAATAATTTGGTTGATCAGCGAGTCGATAACCGGGCTTTGCACGCCGGGGGCATTATAAGTGGAATTGATATATTCCGATGACCAGGAAATCTGTAAATCGGAACTGGGCCACGGCATCGCCCGCCATAGGCGCGGCATCATGTCATAGTCGCGACTGCGCATGCGGTTAGTGATTTGCGAGTTATCCACCTTGCGAATGTCCATGTTGATACCCAGCCGTTGCAGGCTGTGCTGGAACGGCAATACCCACTGACTATTGCTGCTTGCGGGAAGCAATAATTCAAAGCTGAGTGGCTGACCCGTTGTGGCATTAACGCGTTGCTGACCCTTCAGCACCCAGCCCGCTTCGTTGAGAAGTTTGTCGGCTTTTAACAGGTTGTCACGATCGTAGCCATCGCCTTTAGATACCGGCGGCTGGTAGATTTGTGTGAAGACTTCTGACGGTAGATCTTTTTTCATTGGTGCCAGAAGCACCAGCTCCGCGGCGTCGGGGTAATTTCTGGCCGCGTATTCGGTATTCTGAAAATAACTGTTCGTGCGACTCCAGGCATTGTAAAACAACGCCTTGTTCATCCATTCAAAGTCAAAGGCGAGAGTGATAGCTTCCCGCACCCGGCGATCGCTGAATACCGGACGTTGGATATTAAACGCCAGCCAGCGCGTATCCTGGGCTGATTCGTTCTTTTGCTCATCTTTGATGATGTATTTTTTATCGAAATTTTTACCGGTATAACGCGTGGCCCAGTTTTTAGCGTCGTTTTCCATACGCAAATCAAAGGCACCGGCTTTAAACGCTTCAAAGGCGACATTATCATCGAGGTAATAATCGTAGCGAATGGTGTCGAAATTCCAGCGTCCACGGTTTACCGGTAAGTTTGCTGCCCAGTAATCTTTCACGCGGGAATAGACAATATTTTGCCCCATTTTCCAGGACGTAATTCGGTACGGACCACTGGCAAGCGGAGGCGTGGCGAGCGGATCGCTAAGTTTGTGATCCTTCCAGTACTTTTCTGGAAATACCGGCAGCGAAAACAGACTCAACATATCTTCTTTGCCGGGTTTAGCTAACTCAATGCGCACGGTTAACGGCGCAATGGCTTTGACGGTGGTGCCTTTGTAGACCAGACGAAATTGCGGCACGCCTTCGGTCATAAATTTTTGAAAAGTAAACTCTACATCGCGGGCAGTAATGGGAGAACCATCATGAAAACGGGCGCGCGGATTAATAGCGACCTCCACCCAGGAATAATCGTCAGCATAGCGTGCGCTTTCAGCAATCAGCGGGTAATAACTGCCTGGTTCGTCATCGGAAGTCGTAAATAGCGTGTCGTACAGCTGCTCGGTGCGTGCGCCCGGGTTGCCGCGCAGTGCATAGCGGTTGAAATTATCGAAGGTGCCGAGGGCTGACAACGTTATCTGCCCACCTTTTGGCGCGGCGGGGTTCACATAATCAAAATGGTTGAAATTAAACGCGTACCGGGGTTCGCCCAGCACGGCAAAGGCATAGCTTTCCTTGATAGCCTGCGCCTGCACACCAAAGGTGAACAGAGCGATAAACAGCAGCAGTATGCGCACAATCATCTGCAACGGATTTCCTTTTACTCATCATTAGCCGCAATCCGGCATGCTTTCACTATGAATAATAAGGGACGTAAGCACACCTTACCACTGCGGCGTATACGGTTTCTTCAGCCAGCGGACAAAATCGTCCAGCGGTAACGGGCGACTAATCCAGTAGCCTTGCATGAAATTAACGCCGCGTTCGCTTAGCCATCGCGCTTGTTCCGGCGTTTCGACCCCTTCAGCAACCGTCAGCATATTGAGGCGTTTCGCCAGCGTCAGCACCGCGTCAAGTACGGGTGAAGTGATCGTTTCCGTACCGATGGCGTTGATAAATCCACGGTCAATTTTCAGATAATCGAGCGTAAAACGCTCAAGATAGATAAGCGCGCTGTGCCCGGTGCCGAAGTCATCAATAGCAATTTCTACGCCGACCGAGTGCAGCCAGGCGAAGAGTTGTGTGGCTTCTTGCTCTTTCAGCATATCGCGCTCGGTAATTTCCAGCACAATCTGGAAATGGTGTGCGGGTAGGGAAGTGAGCAGTTTCTGGATATCTGCTTTAAAGCTTTCGCTGTGCAGATGGTCCGGCGCAATGTTAATGCCAAATTTGACGCCTACCGGCAGCACTTTTTCTAATTCTGCGGCATCGCGGGCAATTAACTCAAACAGGTGCTGAGTCAGCGGCACAATCATCTTTTGCGATTCGGCAAAGTTAATGAAGGCATCCGGGGGAATTTCTCCCGCGACAGGATGCCGCCAGCGTAGCAGTACTTCCAGGCCCGTTACTCGCAAAGCTTGTGTATCCACCACCGGTTGATACGCCACGTAAAATTGTTCGCGCTTGATGGCGGTCATGATTTCTCTGCCGGGGCGCATACGTACGCTCATCAGGTAATAGCAGAGCAGGCCAACGACAGTTCCACTCATGCCGCCCAGTAAAAATGCGTACCACACATCGTTCCATGTCCAGTCATCCGCATAAAGCCGAACGGTCAGAGGAATGCCCGCAATTTTAGTTTCACGGACTGGCATGTCGGTTAATTCGTTAACGTTCATCAAACGTGAAGAAAAGGTAGATAGCGCAGTATTGCCAATAATGAGGGCGACGCCATCGTAATCTTCCTGCCGTGAACTATAAAAGAGTGACGGTGTCAGGTTGAGATTCAGAGCGGTAAAGACGCCGCTATTTTTCAGCAAAGGGTTGCGATACCAGATGACGATTGCGGGTTTGTTCGGCACCATCGGCGTGCCGGGTAAGATCGCCATATCGACGTTTTTATTAATGTCGAGCGCCGGAATCAATTCATTGAGTGGAATGTCCATCTCACCAGTCGCAGATGAACAGAATGTTTTTTTATCTTTCACCAGCACAAACGTACGGACATTCATGCTAAACGCCGCGCGAGCGGTCAGTTCGGGGTTAGCCTGCTGGCAGGTATCTAAGGTCAGCGGCTGAAGCCGGTCAGTAGTGGATTTCAGGTCGGCAAAATAGGTATCGAGATACTTTTGTACGTCGATAATCAGTGTGTCGTATTTGACTTCGTGCTTATGCCAGGCCACTAAAAATTGAAGGCAACTCACCAGTATCGCAATCATCACGCCTGCAACAATGCAGGTAAGCAGGAGCTTACGTCCAGAATTGGGAGCGCGTATGAACATGATTCCGTTAATTTCCTGAAATTACGACAACATTTAAAAGATAACAATGACCGGACTATAGCCTGGATCAAGACGCGGAAACATCATTTTCTCTGATGAATGAAAACAAAAAAGCACTGCCTAAGCAGTGCTTTCAGTTAACTCGTCAGGATAGCCAAGGGATTGCATCCAAACGGTTTATTAGCTGCGGCTGAGAACCCGGCGTGCTTCGTTGTAACGCTTCTTCCAGTACGGTTCATTCATGCTGGAAATAATAACACCACTGCTGGTGGAAGCATGGACAAACTGATTGTTGCCGATATAAATACCGACATGGCGTCCCGTTGAACCGGCACGGAACAGAACTAAATCACCCGTACGCAAATTACTGCGGGAAACAGATTTACCCATTTCCTGCTGTTCGTAAGTCGAACGCGGAAGTTCTAAGCCAAATTGCTCACGGAATGTACGTTGTACAAAACCAGAACAATCGATACCTTTTTTAGTGCTGCCGCCCAGACGATAACGTACGCCTTTCCAGTCAGCATACTGATCCATAATTCGCGATTTTACGTCGACATTACGAACCAGGTTTTCAAATTCATCCTGAGAAGCTTGCAGTGATGATGTTTCACTACCCACTGCACGTGTCTCAGGATGCATATTCTTTGCGGTGTTATTTGCACTACATGCAGAAAGCAGAACCGCTACTGCAATCGCGGGGATCCCGCGCAAGATATATCTCAAAATCGGTTGAGATTTGACCATGTTGTTTGTTTTCCCTTGAAGTCCTTAACGACAAATATCGTTATAAAAAAATGCCAAGCGACACGAGACTAATTACCTGGGCATGTTGAAACAATTCCTTAAGGCCAAATCTGTGGACTAACGCACAAAATTATATGCTGTGAGGATAATCTACCGCCGAGGCAAAACGAGTTCGAGATTACCCGATTGGTGCGGTCTTGGCGAGCGGTTTTACATGATTTTTTATAAGAAAAAGTGATACAGAAAGTTAATAAGCGGGATTGGTCAATTAAAGTACGATTGAGTGAAACGCATGCAATCCATTCATTTACTTAGAGAATGATTTTTGCGCGCGATGGATGAAAGCACGGTGCGCATCATCAGGATTATCCTCACTATAAAAATAAGCCTGATGATGTTAATTACTGTGAGTTATTTGTTTTGGAAATGTTTGTTTTTTCCCGGTAGTGATTTGTCAAAAAAGGTGATTAATCGATCACTTAATGGCGTCAGCAACACCCAGGGCAAACCGATCAATATCACGGTCATCGAACCGACAATGATGTCAGTAAACCAGTGTGCGCCAATCATTACTCTGGGAAATGCAAAAACCACAAAAATAATAAGGGCGATAAGGCCTGCAACTTTGCCGAAATAACGCCACATGAATGCCGAAAAAATAAGCAGCATCATGCCGTGATCGCCGGGAAAGCTATCTCGTGAGGCATCTTTCGTGGGAACAGAGAGCAGTTCGCTGACGCGGTTAATATCGGTAAAAGTCAATGTTGGGCTGGCCCGTTTTACAGGAATTAATGCCTGACCCAGCTGGTTTAATACCACTGCAGTTAATAGCATGACCAGACCCATAATCACGATACGTCGTCTGCCAGGGGCGTTTTCTTTCAGCCAGAAACTCAGCATCAACATTCCCATCGCCAGCAGAGAACAACCGTCGAAAGCGCGATTGTTGGTCAATGCAACCAGCCACAAAAAGGCCTTACTTTCGACCAGTTTCTGATTAAAGAAATAAAAAATATCCGCATCAATTGGCAACCAGAATCCATGATTAACGGGAATATACCAGGAAAGAAACAGCGCGAGGCCGACAATATTCAACAACACTATTTGCGGCAAATTTTTAATCATATTTTCTCTAATTATCTTACTGAAAAACGCAGGCAACCTTACGCGGTAGTCGCTAAACGAAGCTTCAACAGCGCGCTCTGCAAAGCATTCCAGTCAGCTTCGCTGCTGGAAATCAGCTCAATACGGCTGTCCGGTGGCGCAACGTTTTGCGTTTCAATGTGCAGGTCATCGCCCTGACGGTTGATTCGTACCAGCCCTTCGGGAATACGCAGCACGCCTTTGACGCGTTCCACCGGTGCAAGTCGCGCCCATTCCAGAATGCCAATGGTGTCGAATACCGTATCAGCGTCGAATATCCAGCCGCAGGCCTGATATCCTTGCCCGCTGTTCAGACTGCGACGCCAGCGTTGATGCTCTGGCAGGCTTAACGCTGCTAACCCTTTTTTCACGACATGCTGATGAGAATGCGCGGCGCTGGCGGGCAACTCGGCTAAATTGCGACGCGGCAAATCCAGAAGATGACCGTCAACTTTCCCATGCTCACTGTGAATTAATTGTCGATCGCCACCATTTTGCTGCCACCAGCGCTGTAGCGCTTGCTCGCTTTCAGGTGTCGCACGGTCGGATTTATTGGCGACAATGATGTCTGCGGCAGCCAGCTGGTCACGGAAGTTTTCATTGCTGGCGCTTTTTTCGTCCAGCAGCAGGCGTGGATCGAGAATGCACAACGTGGCGCGCAGATCTATCCACGGTTCATAGACTGGTGCGGTTAAGAGATCGAGGATCTGTTTCGGATGGCCCAGCCCGGTCGGCTCTATCAACAAGCGGTCTGGTTTTCCCTGACGCAGTAAGGTATTCAACCCTACCTGCATGGGTAAACCATTAACGCAGCACATGCAGCCGCCGGGGATCTCTTTCAGCAATGCGCCGCTGTCGGCGAGCAAAGCACCATCAATTCCGACTTCCCCAAATTCATTAACCAGTACCGCCCATTTTTCGTTGGGATCTTTATGGGCTAACAGATGAAGAATCGACGTGGTTTTCCCGCTGCCGAGAAAACCGGTGATGAGGTTGGTCCTGGTCACAACGGCTCCGCAATACTCTGGTAAGTTAACTGAGCGTTAATCCTGGCTAAAAAAGGCAGAAAAGAGAAGGGGAGAGCGGACGAAGGTGAGCTTCATCCGCTTTAACCGCAGAAATCGTTAAATTTTGAGGGTGTTTAATAGCGCCTGATGTGCGCCGAATTGTACGATTTGTTGCCAGGCTTGTTCGATGGCCTGCACAAAATGCGGGTTATCTGGCAGATCATCACCGAAAACTTCACGCAGGGAAAGCAGGGCGGTTACGCGTTGTTCACTGCTGCTGCCCGCAACAAGTTCGCGAATTTTATCGCTAAGCGGATCGCGAACATCAATGGCATTTCCGGCATCATCAACGCCGCTGACGTAACGCATCCAGCCAGCAACGCCTAATGCCAGCAACGACCAGTCCGTTTCGCACCCCAGATGTATGCGAATACCTGCCAGCATACGTTGCGGTAATTTCTGGCTACCATCCATTGCGATTTGCCAGGTCTTATGTTTCAGCGCCGGATTAGCAAAACGTGCAATTAACTTGTCCGCATATTGTGTTAAATCGACATCTTTAATTTGTAGTGTCGGCGCTTGCTCATTCAGCATTAATGTTCTGGCGGCATGGCGAAATGCGCGATCCTGCATGCAATCACTGATATGGGCGAATCCTGAAAGGTAACCCAGATAAGCGAGAAAAGAGTGGCTGCCATTAAGCATACGCAGTTTCATCTCTTCCCATGGCAGGACATCATTCACCATTTGTACACCTGCGACTTCCCAGGCAGGACGCCCAGCGACGAAGTTATCTTCCACCACCCACTGGATAAACGGTTCGCAGCTAATCGCGCAGGGATCATTTACCCCCAGATGCTGGCTGATTTCTGCCAGTGATTCGTCGGTTGCAGCCGGAACAATGCGGTCGACCATGGTTCCCGGAAAACTGACGTGTTCTTTTATCCACCCGGCGAGTTCTGGCGAACGTTTTTCTGCCATTCCCAGCACCGCGTTTTTCACCACATGGCCATTGTCGGGAATATTGTCGCAGGAGAGCACGGTAAACGGTGTAAGGCCGCGCTCACGGCGGCGTTTCAGTGCTTCGACGAGAATACCCGGTGCGGAGTGAGGTTCTTCAGGGGTTTGTAGATCGTGAATAATCCGCGGATTACTGGTGTCGAGTGCACCGGTGGCCGGGTCAATACAATAGCCTTTTTCGGTAATCGTCAGGGAAACAATTGCCACCTGTGGCTCGCAAAATTTCTCAATAATTGCCGCTAAGGAATCCAGTTTTGCATTAAGGCATTCGTGAACGGCACCGACAATTATCACCTGATTGCCGTCCGCACCTTTTTCCAGCACGGTATATAAATGGTTCTGTGCGCGGAGCTGGCTCATCAGTTGATCACCGCTGAACAAGCTGATTTCACAGATCCCCCAGTCGCCGCCCTGGGCATTCAGCACACGATCGGTCAGTAACGCCTGATGAGCGCGGTGAAAGGCGCCAAAGCCAAAATGAACGATACGTGATTGCAACTGCTGGCGATCGTAGCGTGGAGCGTGTACATGATGCGGGAGCGTAACGGAGGCAATTGTCTTCATAGGAGTCACGTCTTAGTAACGATAAATTAACAATGACAGTGTAAAGTTATATGACAGCAATTGAAATTGGTCTGGATTGTTAATGCGATGAAGTGTGAGGGCGATCAATCAACGAGTGAAAATTGAGGGCGTAAGGTGTTCAGGAAGCGCAAAATAGAAGATTGGTATAATAAATTAAAAAAGGGACAGCCTGAGCTATCCCTTTTCTGCATGCGGCTGAAGTTAGTCAGCACGCCCCATATAACGGCGTTCTTCGATATGGATACGAATTTTTTCGCCCGGGCTTAAGTATTCTGGTACCTGAATCACCAGACCAGTGCTCAATGTCGCCGGTTTGTTACGGGCGCTGGCAGATGCCCCTTTGATGCCTGGTGCGGTTTCAACGATTTCCAGATCAACGGTCTGCGGCAGCTCAAGCGCCAGCAGTTGACCGTCCCAGGTCAGCACCTGCATGTCCGGCATGCCGCCCTCTGGCATAAACAGCAACTCTTCTTCAATCTGATCTTTGGTGAAGGTATACGGGGTATAGTCTTCTTTATCCATAAAGACATATTCGTTGCCATCGACATAGGAGAAGTCAACGTAACGGCGGGTCAGCGTCACGGTGTCAACGATATCATCACCTTTGAAACGCTCTTCTACTTTCAGCCCGGTACGGACATCAGAAAAACGCATTTTGTACAGCGTAGCGGCACCGCGGGCAGTGGGCGACTGAATATCAATATCCTTAACCAGCAGCAGTTTGCCGTTGTAATTCAGTACCATACCTTTTTTAATTTCGTTCGCTCTTGGCATCGAAAAATTCCTGTAGTCGAAAATGTCAAAAATATCGCGACAAAGTACTCGCGACGGGCCTTTCGGGCAAGTGGTATTCGCACTTTTGCTGGTGCAAAAAAGGTGGTACTGTGCGCGTTCATCAATCCGGTGGTTAACCTTAAGAGAACAACGTATGAAATGCCGTCTGGGTTGCGGGGCGTGTTGCACTGCCCCTTCAATTTCCAGCCCTATTCCCGGTATGCCAGATGGCAAGCCCGCCAATACGCCCTGCATTCAGCTTGATGAACAGCAACGCTGTAAAATTTTCACCTCGCCACTGCGACCGAAAGTCTGTGCAGGCTTACAAGCCAGCGCTGAAATGTGCGGTAACTCGCGTCAGCAGGCCATGACCTGGCTTATCGATCTGGAAATGCTGACCGCGCCTTAAACATCTTTAATCCGCAGTAAGCAAAACAGAGTGGCGATAATCATCACCATCGCAAACCAGAACACAGCGTGATAATTCCAGATCTCGGCGACGATGCCCGCCACTGATCCTGCGATGATCCAGCCCACGCGCGACGTGTTGGTATAGAGCGTGGTGGCTGAACCCGCCTGACCGGGCATCAGATCCTGAAAATAGAGCATCCCGATGCCGCCCAGAATGCCAATAAAAATAGCATTTAGCAGCTGCAAGCCCAACAGAATGACAGGTGAATGCGCCATCAGCATTCCTGCGTAAAAACAGACGCCACCCACGGCAGCAACGCGCATTAAGAAACGCTTACCCAGACGTTTGGCGAAATATCCGGCAATCAACATCGTCGGGATTTCCAGCCCGGCGGCGGTCCCCATCATCACACCGGCCAGTTTCTCGGGAAGATGCAGTTCGTTGATAATAAATAGCGGCATGTTGATGATGTACAGGCTGTTCGAGCCCCACATCAATGTACAAATGACAAACAGCAGCAGCGTATCGCGACGGTTACGGCGCGGCGCTTCGATCGTGCCGGTCGCCAGCGGAAGCTCTTTTTGCATCGACGGTAAAAACAGCCACACCATCACACCGCAAACAATAAACGCTACCGCTGCGCTCAGATACATTACCGTAAAGCTGAAACCCATCGCTAAGGCATAAGCCAGCGGTGGGCCAATGACCCATGCCAGTGAAACCTGAGCGCGTAAAAAAGAGCTGAACATCACCGCCTCACGTCCGGTTTTGTCGGCATGTTCACGGGCAAGGGCAAACATTTGCGGGTTAGCGGTCGAGCCAAAGCTGCTAAGAAAGACGCCAACGAATAGCAAAACAAAGTAGTTGCGATTCCAGGCAAAAAGGGTGCAGGCCAGCACGCCTAACAGGCAGCAAAAGACAATCAGCGATTTGCGATCGCCGCGCTTATCAGAGCGCCCGGCGAGAAACTGACTTACCAGAATCCCAATGACAGCGCTGCCGGTAAAGAAGAATCCCACCATCGCCGGACGAGCATGTACTTCATCAGTAAGAAAAATACTGAGTGTCGGGGTTTGCAGAGCGCCCGCAATACCGGTGAGAAAGGCAACGATTAAAAACGCCGTCGAGGTCAGGTCAAACGATTTCGCGCTGGAGACTGCGGGGGAGTTATGCATGCTGGTCGATCACTGGAAGAGGAAGACGCGGAGTTTACGCTGCTTGTCAGAAAATAAACAGACAGCGAAATCAAAAGCGCCACGAATAATCAAAATGCCATTTCACTGTTGCTGATTGGCTGCTGACGCTGCTGAAATGAAATTGCTGATAACGGATTTTCCCATCAGCAATTAGGAAAAATGGCAAAAAATTGTGCAGCACATCAAACTTTTGCTCATAACTTTACGGCTTTCCTTGCGTGCTGAAACAGAAGTATTATGCTTTCTTGAAACGTTTCAGCGCGATCTTGTCTTTAACCCTAAGCCAGGTTGGCGCTTTTTTTCTCATAGAGGCTGAATCGTTTCAATTCAGCAAGAGAGGAGAACTATGTTCCAGTTATCCGTACAGGACATCCATCCGGGCGAAAAGGCCGGAGACAAAGAAGAGGCGATTCGCCAGGTCGCTGCGGCGCTGGTGCAGGCCGGTAATGTAGCAGAAGGCTACGTCAATGGCATGCTGGCGCGCGAACAGCAAACCTCAACGTTCCTCGGCAATGGTATTGCTATTCCACACGGCACTACCGACACCCGCGATCAGGTGCTGAAAACCGGCGTTCAGGTATTTCAGTTCCCGGAAGGCGTCACCTGGGGTGACGGTCAGGTAGCGTACGTGGCAATCGGTATTGCTGCCAGCTCGGATGAACATCTGGGCCTGCTACGCCAGCTGACCCACGTACTGAGCGATGATTCCGTTGCTGAACAACTGAAGTCAGCAACAACAGCAGAAGAACTTCGCGCATTACTGATGGGCGAAAAGCAGAGTGAGCAGCTGAAGCTCGACAACGAAATGCTGACGCTGGATATCGTCGCCAGCGATCTGCTGACTCTTCAGGCGCTGAACGCTGCGCGTCTGAAAGAGGCGAGGGCAGTTGACGCCACTTTCGTCACCAAAGCCATCAATGAACAACCGCTGAACCTCGGACAGGGTATCTGGCTGAGCGATAGCGCCGAAGGCAATCTGCGTAGCGCGATTGCGGTAAGCCGTGCGGCAAATGCTTTTGATGTGGACGGCGAAACGGCAGCCATGCTGGTGAGTGTGGCGATGAATGACGATCAGCCCATTGCGGTTCTTAAGCGTCTCGCTGATTTGTTGCTCGACAATAAAGCTGACCGCTTGCTGAAAGCGGATGCGGCAACGTTGCTGGCGCTGCTGACCAGCGATGATGCGCCGACCGACGACGTGTTAAGCGCGGAGTTTGTGGTGCGCAATGAACACGGCCTGCATGCTCGTCCAGGTACCATGCTGGTCAATACCATTAAACAATTTAACAGTGATATTACCGTGACAAACCTTGATGGTACCGGCAAACCGGCAAACGGACGTAGTCTGATGAAAGTTGTGGCACTTGGCGTTAAGAAAGGTCATCGCCTACGCTTTACCGCCCAGGGTGCAGATGCTGAACAGGCGCTGAAAGCAATCGGCGACGCTATCGCTGCTGGTCTTGGGGAGGGCGCATAATGAGCAGACGTGTTGCTACTATCACCCTTAATCCGGCTTATGACCTTGTTGGTTTCTGCCCGGAAATTGAACGCGGCGAAGTGAACCTGGTGAAAACCACCGGTCTGCATGCGGCGGGTAAAGGCATCAACGTGGCCAAAGTATTAAAAGACCTGGGAATTGATGTCACCGTTGGCGGCTTCCTGGGTAAAGACAATCAGGATGGTTTTCAGCAACTGTTCAGCGAGCTGGGCATTGCCAACCGTTTCCAGGTTGTACAGGGGCGCACCCGAATTAACGTTAAGCTGACGGAAAAAGACGGCGAAGTGACCGACTTCAACTTCTCGGGTTTTGAAGTCACCCCCGCCGACTGGGAACGCTTTGTGACTGATTCTCTGAGCTGGCTCGGTCAGTTCGATATGGTCTGTGTCAGCGGAAGCTTACCGTCAGGCGTCAGCCCGGAAGCGTTCACCGACTGGATGACTCGCCTGCGTAGTCAGTGTCCTTGCATTATCTTTGATAGTAGCCGTGAAGCGTTAGTAGCAGGTTTGAAAGCGGCACCGTGGCTGGTGAAACCTAACCGCCGCGAGTTGGAAATCTGGGCAGGCCGTAAACTGCCTGAAATGAAAGATGTGATTGAAGCTGCACATGCGCTACGTGAACAAGGTATTGCGCATGTTGTTATTTCACTGGGTGCCGAAGGCGCGCTTTGGGTTAATGCCTCCGGCGAATGGATCGCCAAACCACCGTCAGTCGATGTCGTAAGCACCGTTGGCGCAGGGGATTCTATGGTTGGTGGCCTGATTTATGGCTTGCTGATGCGTGAATCCAGTGAACACACACTGCGTCTGGCGACAGCTGTTGCAGCCCTGGCGGTAAGTCAAAGCAATGTGGGTATTACCGATCGTCCGCAGTTGGCCGCAATGATGGCGCGCGTCGACTTACAACCTTTTAACTGACAGCAGGAGAGGCATAATGAAAACGCTGCTGATTATTGACGCTAATCTCGGTCAGGCACGCGCCTATATGGCGAAGACCCTGCTGGGCGCGGCGGCGCGAAAAGCAAAACTGGAAATCATCGACAATCCGAACGACGCAGAAATGGCGATTGTTCTCGGTGATTCCATCCCGAATGACAGCGCGCTGAACGGTAAAAATGTCTGGCTGGGTGATATTTCCCGGGCAGTTGCGCACCCTGAGCTGTTCCTGAGTGAAGCCAAAGGCCATGCGAAACCTTACACTGCGCCGGTCACTGCGACAGCACCGGTTGCCGCCAGCGGTCCGAAACGCGTAGTTGCGGTGACTGCTTGCCCGACTGGCGTAGCACACACCTTTATGGCGGCTGAAGCCATTGAAACCGAAGCGAAAAAACGTGGCTGGTGGGTGAAAGTTGAAACCCGTGGTTCTGTTGGCGCGGGTAATGCAATCACTCCCGAGGAAGTAGCCGCAGCGGATCTGGTGATTGTGGCGGCAGATATCGAAGTGGATCTGGCGAAATTTGCTGGTAAACCGATGTATCGTACCTCTACCGGTCTGGCGCTGAAGAAAACCGCGCAGGAACTGGATAAAGCGGTTGCTGAAGCAACGCCGTATGAACCGGCGGGCAAAACTCAAACGGCGACCACTGAAGGTAAGAAAGAGAGTGCAGGCGCTTATCGTCACTTGCTAACGGGCGTCTCTTACATGCTGCCGATGGTCGTTGCTGGTGGTCTGTGTATCGCGCTTTCTTTTGCTTTTGGTATCGAAGCGTTTAAAGAGCCGGGTACGTTGGCAGCGGCGCTGATGCAGATTGGTGGTGGTTCAGCCTTTGCGCTGATGGTGCCGGTACTGGCAGGTTATATTGCCTTTTCCATTGCCGATCGTCCGGGCCTCACGCCGGGTCTGATTGGCGGTATGCTGGCGGTCAGCACCGGTTCTGGCTTCATTGGTGGTATTATTGCGGGCTTCCTGGCTGGTTACATTGCGAAGTTAATCAGTACGCAATTGAAACTGCCACAGAGTATGGAGGCGCTGAAACCGATCCTGATCATTCCGCTAATTTCCAGTCTGGTGGTCGGTCTGGCGATGATCTACCTGATCGGTAAACCGGTTGCTGGCATTCTCGAAGGGTTGACTCACTGGCTGCAGACCATGGGGACTGCGAATGCGGTTCTGCTGGGGGCGATCCTCGGTGGCATGATGTGTACTGACATGGGCGGTCCGGTAAATAAAGCAGCGTACGCATTCGGTGTGGGTCTGCTGAGTACTCAAACCTATGGCCCGATGGCGGCGATTATGGCGGCAGGTATGGTGCCACCGCTGGCAATGGGCCTGGCAACAATGGTGGCGCGTCGCAAATTCGACAAAGCGCAGCAGGAAGGTGGCAAAGCCGCTCTGGTACTGGGACTGTGCTTTATTTCGGAAGGAGCAATTCCGTTTGCTGCTCGTGATCCGATGCGTGTGCTGCCGTGCTGTATCGTGGGTGGGGCGCTGACTGGCGCAATCTCAATGGCGATTGGTGCGAAACTGATGGCACCGCACGGTGGTCTGTTTGTTCTGCTGATCCCTGGCGCTATTACGCCGGTATTGGGTTACCTGGTAGCAATTATTGCCGGTACGCTGGTGGCGGGTTTGGCCTATGCCTTCCTGAAACGTCCGGAAGTGGACGCAGTAGCGAAAGCAGCGTAATAAAAGGTGTGTTACAGGGCAGAAATTTCCTGCCCTGTATCATTGGATGAGCGCAAAGGGAATGACCGGTTTGTAAATGTAATTTTATGAATTTAAATGGTTTTATCTTTCAGTAGAAACCTGAAACGTTCATCAAACACTAAGGTTATTTCCTCAAGGGCAGATTATTTTCTGCCCTTTTTTAGTGTTCCTGTTCTGTGCATCCCGTCACAAATTCCTCGCTTTTGTAATTCAGGCATTTAATCGCATTTTGTGAGCCTGCTCAAATCTGCCCATTTTGCCTCTCTGGCGGTAATTTACTTTACGTAAAACATGCATACTATGAGCACATGTTTAAATATGAACACATGTTTAAACCGTCTTTGCAGTATCTATATTCTTGTGGATTGACAGGGTTGGTAATTTTTTACCAGAGGACGTGCTATGCGCGAAAAGGATTATGTCGTAATTATAGGTTCGGCGAATATTGATGTCGCCGGATATTCACATGAATCATTAAATTATGCGGATTCAAATCCAGGTAAAATAAAATTTACGCCTGGTGGAGTAGGGCGCAATATTGCACAAAACCTGGCGTTGCTGGGTAACAAAGCCTGGCTACTGAGCGCAGTAGGCAGTGATTTTTATGGTCAATCGCTGCTAACGCAAACCAATCAATCTGGCGTTTATGTCGATAAATGCCTGATTGTGCCGGGAGAAAATACGTCTAGTTATTTATCATTACTCGATAATACCGGTGAAATGCTGGTTGCTATAAATGACATGAATATTAGCAACGCTATTACAGCTGAATATCTCGCACAGCACCGTGAATTTATTCAGAGGGCAAAGGTCATTGTCGCAGACTGTAATATCAGTGAAGAGGCACTGGCATGGATTCTGGATAATGCCGCCAACGTACCCGTATTTGTCGATCCGGTTTCAGCGTGGAAATGTGTCAAAGTGCGCGACCGTCTAAATCAGATCCACACTCTCAAGCCAAACCGCCTTGAAGCGGAAACCCTGAGTGGGATTGCGCTGTCAGGGCGTGACGATGTGGCAAAAGTTGCTGCCTGGTTCCATCAACATGGCCTGAACCGACTGGTATTGAGCATGGGCGGCGATGGCGTTTATTACAGCGATATCAGCGGTGAAAATGGCTGGTCTGCGCCGATCAAAACCAATGTTATTAATGTTACCGGAGCGGGCGATGCCATGATGGCGGGACTTGCTTCGTGTTGGGTAGACGGAATGCCGTTTGCCGAATCTGTTCGTTTCGCACAGGGATGTTCGTCAATGGCGCTCTCCTGTGAATACACCAATAACCCCGATTTATCGATTGCCAACGTTATATCGTTAGTGGAGAACGCAGAATGTCTGAATTAAAAATTTCCCCTGAATTATTACAAATTTCCCCGGAAGTGCAGGACGCTTTAAAAAACAAAAAACCGGTTGTGGCGCTGGAATCGACCATTATTTCTCACGGGATGCCGTTCCCACAAAATGCCCAGACCGCAATTGAAGTAGAAGAAACTATTCGTAAACAGGGCGCAGTACCTGCCACTATCGCCATTATTGGCGGCGTGATGAAAGTGGGTTTAAGCAAAGAAGAAATTGAATTACTGGGTCGTGAAGGGCATAACGTGACCAAAGTTAGTCGTCGCGATTTACCTTTTGTTGTTGCCGCCGGAAAAAATGGCGCAACCACTGTGGCTTCAACGATGATTATTGCGGCGCTTGCCGGAATTAAAGTATTTGCCACCGGGGGAATTGGTGGTGTGCATCGCGGGGCGGAACATACCTTCGATATTTCTGCCGATTTGCAAGAACTGGCAAATACTAATGTCACCGTTGTTTGTGCCGGGGCGAAATCTATTCTCGATTTAGGATTAACCACTGAGTATTTAGAAACCTTCGGTGTGCCGTTAATTGGCTATCAGACTAAAGCGCTGCCTGCGTTTTTCTGCCGTACCAGCTCGTTTGACGTCAGCATTCGTCTCGACAGCGCCAGTGAAATTGCCCGTGCAATGGCGGTGAAATGGCAAAGCGGGCTGAACGGTGGCCTCGTGGTAGCGAACCCGATCCCGGAACAGTTTGCGATGCCGGAGGAATCTATCAATGCAGCCATAGATCAAGCCGTCGCCGAAGCCGAAGAGCAGGGCGTTATTGGTAAAGAAAGTACACCGTTCCTGCTGGCGCGCGTTGCTGAGCTGACCGGCGGTGACAGCCTGAAATCCAATATCCAGCTGGTGTTCAACAACGCCATTCTGGCGAGTGAAATTGCCAAAGAATACCAGCGTCTCGCGGGTTAATTTCTGACGGGCAGAAAGCCGTCGCCCGTACTCATCAAGCATACCAAAACCTGGCGCTGACGCCGGGTTTACTGGCATGAAGGGAAAATCATTATGGATATAATGAGAAGTGTTGTGGGGATGGTGGTGTTACTGGCAATAGCATTTCTGTTGTCAGTGAATAAAAAGAGCATCAGTTTGCGCACGGTTGGAGCCGCACTGCTGCTGCAAATCGCTATTGGTGGCATCATGCTCTACTTCCCACCGGGAAAGTGGGCAGTAGAACAGGCGGCATTAGGCGTTCATAAAGTGATGTCTTACAGTGATGCCGGTAGCGCCTTCATTTTTGGTTCGCTGGTTGGGCCGAAAATGGATGTCCTGTTTGACGGTGCGGGTTTTATCTTCGCCTTTCGCGTACTTCCGGCGATTATTTTCGTTACTGCGCTCATCAGTCTGCTGTACTACATTGGCGTGATGGGGCTGCTGATTCGCATCCTTGGCAGCATTTTCCAGAAAGCTCTTAACATCAGCAAAATCGAATCTTTTGTCGCAGTCACAACTATTTTCCTCGGGCAAAATGAGATCCCGGCGATCGTTAAACCGTTTATCGATCGCATGAATCGCAACGAGTTGTTTACCGCAATTTGTAGCGGGATGGCGTCCATTGCTGGTTCGATGATGATTGGTTATGCCGGAATGGGCGTACCAATTGACTACCTGTTAGCGGCATCGCTGATGGCGATCCCAGGTGGTATTTTGTTTGCACGTATTCTTAGCCCGGCCACCGAGCCTTCACAGGTCACATTTGAAAATCTGTCGTTCAGCGAAACGCCGCCAAAAAGCTTTATCGAAGCGGCGGCGAGCGGTGCGATGACCGGGCTGAAAATCGCCGCTGGTGTAGCGACGGTGGTAATGGCGTTTGTCGCAATTATTGCGCTGATCAACGGCATTATCGGCGGAATTGGTGGCTGGTTTGGTTTCGCCAATGCCTCTCTGGAAAGTATTTTTGGCTATGTGCTGGCACCGCTGGCGTGGATCATGGGTGTGGACTGGAGTGATGCCAATCTTGCGGGTAGCCTGATTGGGCAGAAACTGGCGATTAACGAATTCGTCGCTTACCTGAGTTTCTCCCCATACCTGCAAACGGGCGGCACGCTGGAAGTGAAAACCATTGCGATTATCTCCTTTGCGCTTTGTGGTTTTGCTAACTTTGGTTCTATCGGTGTTGTCGTTGGCGCATTTTCGGCTATTTCGCCAAAACGCGCGCCGGAAATCGCCCAGCTTGGTTTACGGGCGCTGGCAGCAGCAACGCTTTCCAACCTGATGAGTGCGACTATTGCCGGGTTCTTTATTGGTCTGGCGTAATGCTCGATTTGTAGACCGGATAAAACGTATTAAGCGTTGCATCCGGCAATCGCGCTATTGCAAATAATTTTTACTGCATCATCCCGGAGAATTTATTCTCCGGGTCCATCTCCAGCGCCAGTCCTGACAACTGCTTTCTGTTTTTAATGAGATACCCTTTCTTGCTTTTAGTTAATAAACCGTCGTGAATGAATTGCGCGAGAACATATAAAAGATGTCGATAAGAAACGCCTAAATACTCTGCCGCTTGCGTATGCTTTTCGTGATAAAGATCACCTTCCTGCGAGAGTAATATAAATGCTGCCAGGCGATTCACTAACGGAAATGATTGATTCTGAGTTAAAGAAACAATATTACGATAATTTTTATGACTTAAGGTGACGCAGAGTTTTCGTAAAAATAGCGTGTCGTTTAATAACCGCGGGCGGTAATGTTTCATAGGGAGCGCAAGGCACCAACACTCTTCAATAGCCTGCACCGCACGCGGTTCATGGTCTTTGTCGATTAACTCAATCTCGCCAATAAAACAGGGGGCGGCAAAGAAATCGATCAGCGACACGCGACCATTAGCTAGCGTGGCGTAAAGCCTGGCGCGGCCTCGCGTCAGGTAAAACAGCCAGGACGGCTGTTGCCCTTCCTGCACAATGTAGTCACGCGCTAAAAAATGAAACAGCCGCGTATCGGCTGAAACATCCGTTAAAAAGCAATCCTTAAACGCGGATTCACTCATCAATTGCTGCTTAAGATCATTATTGTGGATTTCTTTCACGATGTTTATCCGCTATGAGATTTCTCATATTTAGCATACGTACGCGGTTGGTAAGATTCAATCATCGGCCCGGTCGAATTTTCTTTGCTGTAGAAAAAATAACGCAACTGGAAACAGAGGAAATAAACAATGGAAAAGAGAAAAATTATTCTGGATTGTGATCCGGGTCATGATGATGCTATTGCAATGATGATGGCAGCGAAACATCCGGCAATAGATTTATTAGGCATCACTATTGTAGCGGGTAATCAGACGCTTGATAAAACATTAATTAATGGCCTGAATGTTTGCCAGAAACTGGAGATTAATGTTCCGGTTTATGCGGGGATGCCGCAACCCATTATGCGTCAACAAATCGTTGCCGATAATATTCACGGTGAAACCGGACTGGATGGCCCGGTATTCGAGCCGCTGACCCGCCAGGCAGAAAGTACCCACGCGGTGAAATACATCATTGATACCCTGATGGCAAGCGATGGCGATATCACTCTGGTGCCGGTTGGTCCGCTTTCAAATATCGCGGTGGCAATGCGTATGCAACCCGCGATCCTGCCCAAAATCCGTGAAATTGTGCTAATGGGCGGCGCTTACGGTACAGGCAACTTCACGCCATCTGCCGAGTTCAACATCTTTGCTGACCCGGAAGCAGCCCGCGTGGTGTTCACCTCTGGCGTTCCATTAGTGATGATGGGCCTCGATCTCACCAACCAGACCGTTTGCACCCCGGACGTGATTGCTCGGATGGAAAGGGCAGGCGGCCCTGCCGGAGAGCTGTTCAGCGACATCATGAACTTCACTCTCAAAACGCAGTTCGAAAACTACGGCCTGGCTGGCGGCCCGGTGCACGACGCCACCTGCATCGGTTATCTGATTAACCCTGATGGCATTAAAACCCAGGAGATGTACGTCGAAGTGGACGTCAACAGTGGCCCTTGCTATGGGCGCACCGTCTGCGACGAGCTGGGCGTTCTTGGCAAGCCCGCCAATACCAAAGTCGGCATCACTATTGATACCGACTGGTTCTGGGGCTTAGTCGAAGAGTGCGTGCGCGGCTACATCAAAACCCATTAAGCGTTGATAACAAGCCGGGCCGATAGCGCAAGATGCAGGCCCGGCTATTTCTGATGGGCAGAAAGCCGTCGCCCAATATGACATGAAGAGATAATCACTATGGATGTCATGAGAAGTGTTCTGGGAATGGTGGTATTGCTGGCAATTGCATTTTTGCTGTCAGTAAACAAGAAGAAGATCAGCCTGCGTACCGTTGGCGCGGCGTTAGTGTTACAGGTTGTGATTGGCGGCATTATGCTTTGGTTACCGCCAGGGCGTTGGGTCGCTGAAAAAGTCGCTTTTGGCGTGCATAAAGTGATGGCGTACAGCGACGCGGGTAGCGCATTTATCTTCGGTTCGCTGGTCGGGCCGAAAATGGACACGCTGTTTGATGGCGCAGGATTTATCTTTGGTTTCAGAGTATTACCGGCAATTATCTTCGTCACCGCGCTGGTGAGTATTCTCTATTACATCGGTGTGATGGGGATCTTAATTCGCATTCTCGGCGGTATCTTCCAGAAAGCATTAAATATCAGCAAGATCGAGTCATTCGTCGCGGTCACTACCATTTTCCTCGGGCAAAACGAAATTCCGGCAATCGTCAAACCCTTTATCGATCGGCTGAATCGCAATGAATTATTTACAGCGATTTGTAGTGGCATGGCCTCGATTGCTGGTTCGACAATGATTGGTTACGCCGCCCTGGGCGTACCTGTGGAATATTTGCTGGCGGCATCGTTAATGGCGATCCCAGGCGGGATCTTGTTTGCCCGCCTGTTAAGCCCGGCTACGGAATCTTCGCAGGTTTCCTTTAATAACCTCTCTTTCACCGAAACACCGCCAAAAAGCATTATTGAAGCCGCTGCGACAGGGGCAATGACCGGGCTGAAAATCGCCGCCGGTGTAGCGACAGTTGTTATGGCATTTGTCGCCATCATTGCGTTAATTAATGGTATTATCGGCGGCGTTGGCGGCTGGTTTGGTTTTGCACATGCCTCGCTGGAGTCCATTTTAGGTTACCTGTTGGCCCCATTGGCGTGGGTGATGGGGGTTGACTGGAGTGATGCAAATCTTGCCGGGAGTTTGATTGGGCAGAAGCTGGCGATCAATGAATTTGTCGCTTATCTCAATTTCTCGCCATATCTGCAAACGGGTGGCACTCTGGATGCTAAAACCGTGGCGATTATTTCTTTCGCGTTGTGCGGTTTCGCTAACTTTGGTTCTATCGGGGTGGTGGTGGGGGCGTTTTCTGCGGTTGCGCCACACCGTGCGCCGGAAATCGCCCAACTTGGTTTACGCGCGCTGGCGGCGGCGACACTTTCTAACCTGATGAGTGCTACTATTGCAGGATTCTTTATTGGTTTAGCGTAGTGCGCAATTTATGAGCCGGATAAGATGCGGTCAAGCGTCGAATCCGGCAACATTGTTACACCATTGGCACTAATGAAAGCGCGTTATCGGCAGACAGGGTAGGGTTGTTTAAGCTGCCGCTGGCGCGCGAAATTGCCGCGCAGGCTACCGCAAAACGGGCGCTGTCGCGGAAACTGTATCCTTCAAGAAAGCTATATACCAGGCCCGCCATAAAACCATCGTCAGCACCAAAACTGTCTACTGTCGTATGCGCTGGCGCGGTCAGCAAAAATTGTTCTCCATCCTTATCGCTGCAAAATACAGATTCATCTTTCAGATAAACAAAAATGCGTTTAACACCTTGTTGATGCAGCGAATTTACAGCTCTGATGCGATCGTTGTCGTCTTTAATCGGTTGCCCCCACAAAATTTCCAGTTCATTTTGTGTTGGTTTCAGAGTGTGGATCCGGCTGTACCAGTTTTTTACTTTGTTCGCTTTAAATTCGGAAACGGTATCGACAAACATCGGAATTTCATCAGCAATGGTAAAGACCCACTCCAGGGCTTCAGGTGTGAGATTACAATCAGCCAGCACCACACCAGCATGGCGAATCAAGTCCCGTGAAGTATTGAGCAGTTGAGGCGTTAGCTGTTGCAGAATATGTGTGTCATTGATTGCCAGGATAGTTTCTTCCTGCTTATTAGCGATAGCGAGATAAGTTGCAGTGCTGTGTCCATGCAGACGAATGCAGTTTGAAACGTTCACGCCCGCGCGGCGCGTTTCTTCCAGTAATGTCTCGCCGTAAAAATCGTTGCCAATAGCTGATATTAAATGCACATCCCGACCAAGCAGAGCCAGGTTATGCGCGATATTACGTCCGACGCCGCCTGCGGAACAGTGAACAGAACCTGGATGAGAGGCTGCTTGCGGGTAACGGATATCCGCCATTCCGCGAATATCCATATTGATTGCACCCACAACCACACAGTAATCCTGCTCGGTAAGGATATATCCTTTGCCTTTAATCAAACCCTTGCGCATCAAATCCATAATATGAGCGGCAACACGTGAGCGGCTGATTTGCAGAATATCGGCGATTTCATTCTGTTGAATCAGCGGGTTACGCCGTAAAATTTTAAGAATCTGCTTTTCCCTGTCGTTCATCGATCAGGCCACCGCTTTTTCAGTTTGTTGCGCTTTCAGCCAGGCGATCTCTTCTGCCCAGATATCCGGGTTGATGGTTTCAAGGATCAGCGGAATGCCGTCGAAACGGTCGTCCTGCATGATCCAGCGGAACGCATCATGACCGATATTGCCTTCACCGAGGCTATGATGGCGGTCAACGCGGCTGCCAAAGGTGCTTTTCGCATCGTTAAGGTGCATCCCGCGCAGATACTTAAAGCCAACAATACGGGCAAAATCCGCGAACGTTTTCTCGCATTCGGCTGGAGTACGCAAATCATACCCGGCAGCGAAAGCATGGCAGGTATCAATGCAGACGCCGACACGGGATTTATCTTCCACGCCGTCGATAATCGCCGCGAGATGTTCGAATTTAAACCCTAAGTTACTGCCCTGACCGGCGGTGTTTTCAATCACCGCTGTTACACCTTGAGTTTTATCCAGCGCAATGTTGATGGATTCGGCAATACGCGCAAGGCAATCCTCTTCTGAAATCTGCATCAGATGGCTGCCAGGGTGGAAGTTGAGCAAAGAAAGCCCCAGTTGTTCGCAACGCTGCATTTCATCTATAAAGGCATCGCGCGATTTTTCCAGAGCTTCAGTGACCGGATGTCCGAGGTTAATCAGATAGCTGTCGTGGGGAAGAATTTGCGCCGATGTGTAGTGATATTTTTCACAGGCCGCTTTGAATTCATCGATGGTTTGCGTCGTGAGCGGTGCGGCACGCCACTGACGTTGGTTTTTGGTGAACAAGGCAAACGCGGTTGCGTCGATTTCGGCGGCGCGAATTGCGGCATTTGCCAGACCGCCAGCAGCACTAACGTGCGCTCCAATGTATTTCATGCGAGGACTCCTGTTAAACCCGCTGGAGGAAAACGGTAATGATAGCGGGTTAACAGGAGCAAGATGTAGTGGTTTATGCGATGACGCTTTGAATCACATAGTTAATCGCACCACCACCAACAATCAGCCAGGCAAACAGTACCAGTGCCATCAGCAGAGGTTTCGCCCCGGCTTTTTTCAGCGCGCTGACGTGAGTGGTCAGACCCAGCGCCGCCATCGCCATTGCCAGCAGGAAGGTATCCAGCGTTACCAGCATGTTCACCACGCTCTGCGGTAACAGGTGGAACGAGTTAAAGATGGCAACGACGATGAACAATATGGCAAACCACGGAATAGTGATTTTGCTTTTCTCGCCGCTGTTCGCCCCAGACAGCTGTTTAACACGCGCCGCCAGCAGGATGAGGAACGGAGCCAGCATCATCACGCGCAGCATTTTGGAAATAACTGCTGCGTTTTCCGCATCCGGGCTGATGGCATGACCTGCCGCCACCACCTGCGCCACTTCGTGCACAGTAGAACCAATGTAGATACCGAAAGTTTCCGGACTAAACCATTGAGACATCAGCGGATATATCGCCGGGTAGAGGAAAATCGCGACGGTCCCGAAGATAACAACGGTTGCAACAGCCACGGTTACTTTACTGGCTTCCGCTTTCACTACCGGCTCAGTCGCCAGTACCGCGGCAGCACCACAGATACTGCTACCGGCACCGATCAACCAGCTGGTGTGCTTATCCAGACCAAACACTTTCTGCCCCAGGAAGCAAGCCAGCAGGAAGGTACTGGACAGCGTCAGCACGTCAATGATGATCCCACTGATACCGACATCGGCAATTTGCGAGAACGTCAGACGGAAGCCATAAAGAATGATACCCAGACGTAATAAATATTGCTTGGCAAACAGCACACCACCGTCACAGCTTTTCCAGATGTGCGGATAGATGGTGTTGCCTAAAACCATCCCCAACAAGATTGCGAGGGTGAGGGCACTAAACCCGGCACCCGCAACCGCGGGAATGGAACCACCCCACAGGGCGACCCCGGTGATAACTGCACTCAGGGCTAACCCCGGAATAAAATGCCACAGTGTACGATGTTGTTTCTGTAAGGTGATATTCGTCATAACCCTCTCCTTTAACCGGGCATAAGGTTACGACTAACTGGTTTAAAAATAAAATTGATTATATATTTATAATTAATCTTTATAAGTGGTAAGCGACTATGCACATCACCCTCCGGCAGTTGGAAGTTTTTGCAGAAGTATTGAAAAGTGGATCAACCACCCAGGCGTCGGTGATGCTGGCGTTGTCGCAATCAGCAGTGAGCGCAGCCTTGACCGACCTGGAAGGGCAGCTTGGCGTGCAACTGTTTGATCGCGTGGGGAAAAGACTGGTTGTTAATGAACACGGGCGGCTGCTCTATCCGCGTGCGTTGGCATTGCTTGAACAGGCGGTTGAAATCGAACAACTGTTTCGCGAAGACAACGGCGCGATTCGTATCTATGCCAGTAGTACCATCGGTAACTACATTCTGCCTGCAGTTATCGCCCGTTATCGCCATGATTATCCGCAGTTGCCGATTGAACTTAGCGTTGGGAACAGCCAGGACGTGATGCAAGCGGTGCTGGATTTCCGCGTTGATATTGGTTTTATTGAAGGACCGTGCCACAGCACTGAAATTATTTCTGAACCGTGGCTGGAAGACGAGCTGGTGGTTTTCGCCGCGCCGACTTCGCCGTTGGCCCGTGGTCCGGTCACCTTAGAGCAGCTGGCCGCTGCGCCGTGGATCCTGCGTGAACGCGGTTCCGGCACGCGGGAGATTGTCGATTATCTATTGCTGTCACATTTACCGAAGTTTGAGATGGCGATGGAATTAGGTAACTCCGAGGCAATCAAACATGCGGTGCGTCATGGGTTGGGAATTAGTTGCCTGTCGCGACGGGTGATTGAAGATCAATTGCAGGCAGGCACATTAAGTGAAGTTGCGGTCCCTCTGCCGCGCCTGATGCGTACGTTGTGGCGTATACATCATCGGCAAAAACACCTTTCCAACGCGCTACGGCGCTTTCTGGACTATTGCGATCCCGCGAATGTACCGCGTTAAGTTGCTGTACAAGAACATGCTGGTGCTGTGTCGATTTCGTGACGCAGCGCCCTCAGCATGCATTCGCCAGAAAAGAGATTGGCTGCTTTACTTATAATCCCTGGGCGATCATGAAGGTGTCTTATAACCGTGTATTTCTGCCGGAAGGATTGCCAATCGTCTGCTACAATCGCGCCTCATTTTTAAGATGGATAGCATTTTTGTATGGTTTCCGAAACTAAAACCACAGAAGCGCCGGGCTTACGCCGTGAATTAAAGGCGCGTCACCTGACGATGATTGCCATTGGCGGTTCCATCGGTACAGGTCTTTTTGTTGCCTCTGGCGCAACGATTTCTCAGGCAGGTCCGGGCGGGGCATTGCTCTCGTATATGCTGATTGGCCTGATGGTTTACTTCCTGATGACCAGTCTCGGTGAACTGGCTGCATATATGCCGGTTTCCGGTTCGTTTGCCACTTACGGTCAGAACTATGTTGAAGAAGGCTTTGGCTTCGCGCTGGGCTGGAACTACTGGTACAACTGGGCGGTGACTATCGCCGTTGACCTGGTTGCAGCTCAGCTGGTCATGAGCTGGTGGTTCCCGGATACACCGGGCTGGATCTGGAGTGCGTTGTTCCTCGGCGTTATCTTCCTGCTGAACTACATCTCAGTTCGTGGCTTTGGTGAAGCGGAATACTGGTTCTCACTGATCAAAGTCACGACAGTTATTGTCTTTATCATCGTTGGCGTGCTGATGATTATCGGTATCTTCAAAGGCGCGCAGCCTGCGGGCTGGAGCAACTGGACAATCGGCGAAGCGCCGTTTGCTGGTGGTTTTGCGGCGATGATCGGCGTAGCTATGATTGTCGGCTTCTCTTTCCAGGGAACCGAGCTGATCGGTATTGCTGCAGGCGAGTCCGAAGATCCGGCGAAAAACATTCCACGCGCGGTACGTCAGGTGTTCTGGCGAATCCTGTTGTTCTATGTGTTCGCGATCCTGATTATCAGCCTGATTATTCCGTACACCGATCCGAGCCTGCTGCGTAACGATGTTAAAGACATCAGCGTTAGTCCGTTCACCCTGGTGTTCCAGCACGCGGGTCTGCTCTCTGCGGCGGCGGTGATGAACGCAGTTATTCTGACGGCGGTGCTGTCAGCGGGTAACTCCGGTATGTATGCGTCTACTCGTATGCTGTACACCCTGGCGTGTGACGGTAAAGCGCCGCGCATTTTCGCTAAACTGTCGCGTGGTGGCGTGCCGCGTAATGCGCTGTATGCGACGACGGTGATTGCCGGTCTGTGCTTCCTGACCTCCATGTTTGGCAACCAGACGGTATACCTGTGGCTGCTGAACACCTCCGGGATGACGGGTTTTATCGCCTGGCTGGGGATTGCCATTAGCCACTATCGCTTCCGTCGCGGTTACGTATTGCAGGGACACGACATTAACGATCTGCCGTACCGTTCAGGTTTCTTCCCACTGGGGCCGATCTTCGCATTCATTCTGTGTCTGATTATCACTTTGGGCCAGAACTACGAAGCGTTCCTGAAAGATACCATTGACTGGGGCGGCGTAGCGGCAACGTATATTGGTATCCCGCTGTTCCTGATTATTTGGTTCGGCTACAAGCTGATTAAAGGAACTCACTTCGTACGTTACAGCGAAATGAAGTTCCCGCAGAACGATAAGAAATAAGTTTCCTCCCTTCCTTGCTAAGCCCTCTCAACCGAGAGGGCTTTTTCAATTCCATTTCCCTGACAAATCATGCGGATATAAAATTTAACATTTGGATTGATAATTGTTATCGTTTGCATTATCGTTACGCCGCAATCAAAAAAGGCTGACAAATCAGAGGCTGTTCCGGCTTTCTGGGATGATCACCTGCATACAAATAAGTCCACCGCGATGCTGCCGTACGCAAGGGGACGTGAAGAAGATGTGAGCGATAACCCATTTTATTTTCGTAGTTACCTCATGGAGATATGGAATGTTTAGGTTGAACCCTTTCGTACGGGTCGGGCTGTGTTTGTCCGCTATTTCTTGTGCATGGCCTGTGTTAGCGGTCGATGATGATGGCGAAACGATGGTTGTCACTGCATCTTCCGTTGAACAAAACCTCAAAGATGCACCCGCCAGTATCAGCGTCATTACCCAGGAAGACCTGCAGCGAAAACCGGTACAGAATCTGAAGGATGTCCTCAAAGAAGTGCCTGGCGTACAACTGACGAACGAAGGGGATAACCGTAAGGGCGTTAGTATTCGTGGTCTGGACAGCAGCTACACCCTGATTCTCGTCGACGGTAAACGCGTTAACTCCCGCAATGCCGTCTTCCGCCACAATGATTTCGATCTGAACTGGATCCCGGTCGATTCCATCGAACGTATTGAAGTGGTTCGTGGCCCGATGTCGTCGCTATACGGCTCCGATGCGCTCGGCGGTGTAGTGAATATCATCACCAAAAAAATCGGTCAGAAATGGTCGGGTACCGTTACCGTCGATACCACCATTCAGGAACATCGCGATCGCGGTGATACCTATAACGGTCAGTTCTTTACCAGTGGACCATTAATTGATGGTGTGCTGGGAATGAAAGCTTACGGCAGCCTGGCAAAACGTGAAAAGGATGACCCGCAAAACTCAACGACCACCGATACCGGAGAAACGCCGCGTATTGAAGGATTCTCCAGCCGCGACGGCAATGTCGAATTTGCCTGGACACCGAATCAAAATCACGATTTTACTGCCGGATACGGTTTCGACCGTCAGGATCGTGATTCCGACTCGCTGGACAAAAACCGCCTGGAACGCCAGAACTACTCCGTCAGCCATAATGGGCGTTGGGATTACGGCACCAGCGAACTGAAATACTACGGTGAGAAAGTCGAGAACAAAAACCCTGGCAACAGCAGCCCGATAACTTCCGAAAGCAATACGGTCGACGGCAAATACACGTTGCCGCTGACGGCGATTAATCAGTTTCTCACGGTTGGCGGTGAATGGCGTCACGACAAACTTAGCGATGCGGTGAACCTGACCGGGGGAACCAGCTCCAAAACGTCTGCCAGCCAGTACGCGCTGTTTGTGGAAGATGAATGGCGGATCTTCGAGCCGCTGGCGCTGACGACCGGCGTGCGTATGGACGATCACGAAACCTACGGTGAACACTGGAGTCCGCGTGCCTACCTGGTTTATAACGCCACCGACACCGTAACGGTGAAAGGGGGCTGGGCGACGGCATTTAAAGCACCTTCTCTGTTGCAACTTAGCCCTGACTGGACGAGCAATTCCTGCCGTGGCGCATGTAAGATTGTGGGTAGCCCGGATCTGAAACCAGAAACCAGCGAAAGTTGGGAGCTGGGGCTTTACTACATGGGTGAAGAAGGCTGGCTGGAAGGGGTTGAATCCAGCGTTACCGTTTTCCGTAACGATGTGAAAGATCGTATCAGCATCAGCCGTACGTCTGACGTCAACGCTGCACCGGGCTACCAAAACTTTGTTGGTTTTGAGACGGGCGCTAACGGACGGCGCATACCGGTATTTAGCTACTACAACGTTAACAAAGCTCGTATTCAGGGCGTGGAAACCGAACTGAAAATTCCGTTCAACGATGAATGGAAACTGTCGATCAACTACACCTACAACGATGGTCGTGATGTCAGCAACGGCGAAAACAAACCGCTATCCGATCTGCCGTTCCATACTGCTAACGGTACGCTGGACTGGAAACCGCTGGCGCTGGAAGACTGGTCATTCTATGTTTCTGGTCACTATACCGGGCAGAAACGCGCCGACAGCGCGACGGCTAAAACACCGGGCGGTTATACCATCTGGAATACCGGCGCGGCCTGGCAGGTGACTAAAGACGTCAAACTGCGCGCAGGCGTGCTGAACCTTGGCGACAAGGATCTCAGTCGTGACGACTACAGCTATAACGAAGACGGACGTCGTTACTTTATGGCAGTGGATTATCGCTTCTGATGAGAAGATGCCCGGCGAACCGGGCGGACTTTCACTTCAGTAAATACTGCGCATGGAAGCGCAGGTGATCCTCTATAAAAGAGGCGATGAAGTAGTAACTGTGATCATATCCCGGCTGAATACGCAGCGTCATCGGCCACGCTTTCTGGCGCGCGGCTTCTGCCAGTACCGCAGGTTGCAACTGGTCGGCAAGAAACTGATCATTATCGCCCTGATCGATAAGCGTCGGGATCGCATCCTGCGCGTTACTGGCATACATCAGCGCGCAACTGTCCCATTCCAGCCATGCATTTTTGTCCTCACCTAAATAGCTGCTAAACGCTTTGATTCCCCACGGGACGCTGCACGGATTCACAATTGGCGCAAAGGCCGAAACGCTGGTGTATTTACCCGGATTTTTCAGCGCCATAATCAGCGCACCGTGACCACCCATTGAGTGACCGCTAATGGCGCAGCGGTCGCTGACATTAAATTGCGACTGAACCAGCGCCGGTAATTCATCGCGCAGATAATCATACATCCGGTAATGCGTCGCCCACGGCGGTTGCGTGGCATTAAGATAAAAGCCTGCGCCCTGGCCTAAATCGTAGCCATCGTCGTTGGCAACCTTTTCGCCGCGCGGGCTGGTGTCTGGCATCACCAGTACAATCCCCAGTTCTGCCGCCACGCGCTGGGCACCCGCCTTGGTGGTGAAGTTCTCGTCATTGCAGGTTAATCCGGAAAGCCAGTACAGCACTGGTGGCGGGGTGTGATCACGAGGGGGTGGGAGAAAGATACTGAACGTCATCGGGCAGTTTAAGGTACTGGAGTCGTGTCGCCAGCGTTGCTGCCAGCCTTCAAAACAGCGGTGCTCTTCGAGCATTTCCATGCGTGGCTCCTTGTTGTGTTGTTTGCAATTTCTTCATCATACCGTTTATTCAATGTGCTGTGAGTAACTTTCACTTCCGTATTTGCATAACGATGTTTTAACATCTGCTGATGAAAGGCAGCGGCAATTACAATAATTATCGCTGTGAATACTGGATTATGTGCGCCGCCTCACGCACAATAATCAGGCTGTAAATCAGCTTAATAACTTTGCCCCCACGCAGGGCGGAGGCGTCACACCTGCAGGAGAAATCATAAATGCCATCACTCAGTAAAGAAGCGGCCCTGGTTCATGAAGCGTTAGTTGCGCGAGGACTGGAAACACCGCTGCGCCCGCCCGTGCATGAAATGGATAACGAAACGCGCAAAAGCCTTATTGCTGGTCATATGACCGAAATCATGCAGCTGCTGAATCTCGACCTGGCTGATGACAGTTTGATGGAAACGCCGCATCGCATCGCTAAAATGTATGTCGATGAAATTTTCTCCGGTCTGGATTACGCCAACTTCCCGAAAATCACCCTCATTGAAAACAAAATGAAGGTCGATGAAATGGTCACCGTGCGCGATATCACTCTGACCAGTACCTGTGAACACCATTTTGTTACCATCGATGGCAAAGCGACGGTGGCTTATATCCCGAAAGATTCGGTGATCGGTCTGTCAAAAATTAACCGTATCGTGCAGTTCTTTGCCCAGCGTCCGCAGGTGCAGGAACGTCTGACGCAGCAAATTCTTATTGCGCTACAAACGCTGCTGGGCACCAATAACGTGGCTGTCTCGATCGACGCGGTGCATTACTGCGTGAAGGCGCGTGGCATCCGCGATGCAACCAGTGCCACAACAACGACCTCTCTTGGTGGATTGTTCAAATCCAGTCAGAATACGCGCCACGAGTTTCTGCGCGCTGTGCGTCATCACAACTGATTAAAAGGCAGGAACCATGGAGCGCAACGTCACGCTCGATTTTGTTCGCGGCGTCGCCATTCTGGGGATCCTGCTATTAAACATCAGCGCCTTTGGGCTACCAAAGGCGGCTTATCTCAATCCCGCCTGGTACGGTGCTATTACGCCGCAGGATGCATGGACCTGGGCATTTCTTGATCTCATCGGCCAGGTGAAATTCCTCACGCTTTTTGCGCTGCTGTTTGGTGCTGGACTGCAAATGTTGCTGCCCCGTGGCAGACGCTGGATCCAGTCGCGGTTAACGCTGTTAGTCTTATTGGGCTTTATTCACGGTTTATTGTTCTGGGACGGCGATATTCTGCTGGCTTACGGGCTGGTGGGCTTAATCTGCTGGCGGCTGGTGCGCGATGCGCCATCGGTAAAAAGCCTGTTTAATACCGGCGTCATGCTTTATCTGGTGGGGCTTGGCGTTTTGCTGTTATTGGGGCTGATTTCCGACAGCCAGACCAGCCGCGCCTGGACGCCGGATGCATCGGCTATTTTGTATGAAAAATACTGGAAGCTTCACGGCGGCGTTGATGCGATCAGTAATCGTGCCGATGGTGTTGGCAACAGTTTACTGGCACTGGGCGCACAGTATGGCTGGCAACTGGCTGGGATGATGCTCATTGGTGCGGCGCTGATGCGCAGCGGCTGGCTGAAAGGGCAGTTCAGCTTACGTCACTATCGTCGTACTGGTTTTGTGCTGGTGGCGATTGGGGTGACCATTAACCTTCCTGCCATCGCCCTGCAATGGCAGCTGGACTGGGCGTATCGCTGGTGTGCCTTCTTACTTCAAATGCCGCGGGAACTGAGTGCGCCGTTTCAGGCGATTGGCTATGCGTCGCTGTTTTATGGCTTCTGGCCGCAATTAAGCCGCTTTAAGCTGGTGCTGGCAATCGCCTGCGTCGGACGGATGGCGCTGACCAACTATCTATTGCAAACGCTGATTTGTACCACGCTTTTTTACCACCTCGGTTTGTTTATGCATTTTGATCGCCTGGAGCTGCTGGCGTTTGTTATTCCGGTATGGCTGGCGAATATCCTCTTCTCTGTTATCTGGCTGCGTTACTTCCGCCAGGGGCCGGTGGAATGGCTCTGGCGTCAGTTAACTTTGCGTGCTGCCGGAACGGCAATATCTAAAACATCAAGATAACGATCTGGATCACATTCGTTAACAAAACGGCTGTAACCGTTTCCATTGCTGTGACTCGATTCACGAAGTCCTGTATTCAGTGCTGACAAAATAGCCGCCAGCAAGCAGTCATTTACTGCAATCTCATAACAGGTAGTGAATATGATCACCATTCGTGATGTAGCGCGTCAGGCTGGCGTCTCTGTGGCAACGGTTTCCCGAGTGCTCAATAACAGCACGCTGGTCAGTGCCGACACGCGTGAAGCAGTAATGAAAGCCGTGAGTGAGCTGGATTATAGGCCAAACGCCAATGCCCAGGCGCTGGCAACTCAGGTTAGCGACACCATTGGCGTGGTGGTGATGGACGTTTCTGATGCGTTTTTCGGCGCGTTGGTAAAAGCGGTGGATCTGGTCGCCCAGCAGCATCAGAAATACGTGCTAATCGGCAATAGCTATCATGAAGCGGAAAAAGAGCGTCACGCCATTGAGGTGTTAATTCGCCAGCGTTGTAATGCGTTGATTGTTCACTCAAAAGCATTGAGTGACGATGAACTGGCGCAATTTATGGATAACATTCCCGGTATGGTGTTAATCAACCGCGTTGTGCCGGGGTACGCCCATCGTTGCGTTTGCCTGGATAATCTCAGCGGTGCCCGAATGGCGACGCGCATGTTGCTGAATAACGGTCATCAACGTATTGGTTATCTTTCTTCCAGCCACGGCATTGAAGATGACGCCATGCGTAAAGCAGGCTGGATGAGTGCGTTGAAAGAGCAGGATATTATTCCGCCGGAAAGCTGGATTGGCACTGGTTCGCCGGACATGCCGGGCGGTGAGGCGGCGATGGTTGAACTGCTGGGGCGCAATCTACAACTTACCGCTATATTTGCTTATAACGACAATATGGCCGCTGGCGCACTGACAGCATTAAAAGATAATGGCATTGCGATTCCGTTACATCTCTCAATCATCGGTTTCGATGATATTCCCATCGCCCGTTACACCGACCCGCAATTAACGACCGTGCGTTATCCCATTGCTTCAATGGCGAAATTAGCCACCGAACTGGCCTTGCAGGGGGCAGCAGGCAATATTGATCCTCGTGCCAGCCACTGTTTTATGCCGACGTTAGTGCGTCGCCATTCTGTCGCAACACGCCAGAATGCGGCGACGATCACTAACTCAACAAATCAGGCGATGTAACCGCTTTCAATCTGTGAGTGATTTCACAGTATCTTAACAATGTGATAGCTATGATTGCACCGTTTTAACGTTGTAACCCGTATGTAACAGTGAATAATCACTTTCACCGAGGTAATAGCGTCATAACAACAATTAAAGCCGTTTTCTGGAGCGTTACCGGGCATGGAAGAACGAATTTTAAAAAGTGAGCTTCGGCGTTCAGTAACACTTCATTAACTCTACTGCCCCGCCGAGCATTTATCTCAAGCACTACCCTGCATAAGAAAAACCGGAGATACCATGAATAAGAAGGTGTTAACCCTGTCTGCTGTGATGGCCAGCATGTTATTCGGTGCCGCTGCACACGCTGCTGATACTCGCATTGGTGTAACAATCTATAAGTACGACGATAACTTTATGTCTGTAGTGCGCAAGGCTATTGAGCAAGATGCGAAAGCCGCGCCAGATGTTCAGCTGCTGATGAATGATTCTCAGAATGACCAGTCCAAGCAGAACGATCAGATCGACGTATTGCTGGCGAAAGGGGTGAAGGCACTGGCAATCAACCTGGTTGACCCGGCAGCTGCGGGTACGGTGATTGAGAAAGCGCGTGGGCAAAACGTGCCGGTGGTTTTCTTCAACAAAGAACCGTCTCGTAAGGCGCTGGATAGCTACGACAAAGCCTACTACGTTGGCACTGATTCCAAAGAGTCCGGCATTATTCAGGGCGATTTGATTGCTAAACACTGGGCGGCGAATCAGGGTTGGGATCTGAACAAAGACGGTCAGATTCAATTCGTATTGCTGAAAGGTGAACCGGGCCATCCGGATGCAGAAGCACGTACCACTTACGTGATTAAAGAGCTGAACGACAAAGGCATTAAAACTGAACAGTTACAGTTAGATACCGCTATGTGGGATACCGCTCAGGCGAAAGATAAGATGGACGCCTGGCTGTCTGGCCCGAACGCCAACAAAATCGAAGTGGTTATCGCCAACAACGATGCGATGGCAATGGGCGCGGTAGAAGCACTGAAAGCACACAACAAGTCCAGCATTCCGGTGTTTGGCGTCGATGCGCTGCCAGAAGCGCTGGCGCTGGTGAAATCCGGTGCACTGGCGGGCACAGTACTGAACGATGCTAACAACCAGGCGAAAGCGACCTTTGATCTGGCGAAAAACCTGGCCGATGGCAAAGGTGCGGCTGATGGCACCAACTGGAAAATCGACAACAAAGTGGTCCGCGTACCTTATGTTGGCGTAGATAAAGACAACCTGGCTGAATTCAGCAAGAAATAAGACTGATTGGGCGCAGTCGTTTACTGCGCCCTTATTGTATGGCCAACAAGGTAAAATTATATGGTCAGCTCAACGACTCCGTCTTCCGGGGAATACTTGTTGGAAATGAGCGGTATCAACAAGTCCTTTCCTGGTGTTAAGGCACTTGATAACGTTAATTTAAAAGTCCGGCCACATTCTATCCATGCATTAATGGGGGAAAACGGTGCAGGAAAATCGACATTATTAAAATGCCTGTTTGGTATTTATCAAAAAGACTCCGGCACCATTTTATTCCAGGGTAAAGAGATCGATTTCCATTCCGCCAAAGAGGCACTGGAAAATGGTATTTCGATGGTACACCAGGAGTTAAACCTGGTATTACAACGTTCGGTGATGGATAACATGTGGCTGGGGCGATATCCCACCAAAGGCATGTTTGTCGATCAGGACAAAATGTACCGCGAAACCAAAGCGATTTTTGATGAACTGGATATTGATATCGATCCGCGTGCGCGCGTCGGCACATTATCCGTTTCGCAAATGCAGATGATCGAAATCGCCAAAGCGTTTTCCTATAACGCGAAAATTGTGATTATGGATGAACCGACTTCTTCGTTAACCGAAAAAGAGGTCAATCATCTGTTCACTATTATTCGTAAATTAAAAGAGCGCGGCTGCGGTATTGTTTATATCTCGCATAAAATGGAAGAAATCTTCCAGTTATGTGATGAAGTTACCGTATTGCGCGACGGTCAGTGGATCGCCACCGAACCGCTGGCAGGACTGACGATGGACAAGATCATCGCCATGATGGTTGGGCGTTCTCTTAATCAGCGTTTTCCTGACAAAGAAAACAAGCCGGGCGAAGTCATCCTCGAGGTGCGTAACCTAACGTCACTGCGCCAGCCGTCGATTCGCGATGTCTCGTTTGATCTGCATAAAGGGGAGATCCTCGGTATTGCCGGGCTGGTGGGGGCGAAACGTACCGATATTGTTGAGACGTTATTTGGTATTCGCGAGAAATCGGCTGGCACCATTACGTTGCACGGCAAACAGATCAATAACCATAATGCCAACGAAGCCATAAACCACGGATTTGCACTGGTAACTGAGGAGCGCCGCTCAACGGGAATTTATGCCTATCTGGATATTGGTTTTAACTCGTTAATTTCCAATATTCGCAACTACAAAAATAAAGTTGGTTTACTGGATAACTCGCGGATGAAAAGCGATACCCAGTGGGTGATTGATTCGATGCGGGTAAAAACGCCGGGTCATCGGACGCAAATTGGTTCGCTCTCCGGTGGTAATCAGCAAAAGGTGATTATTGGTCGCTGGCTACTAACGCAACCAGAAATATTAATGCTCGATGAACCGACGCGCGGTATTGATGTCGGGGCGAAGTTTGAAATTTATCAGTTAATTGCCGAACTGGCGAAGAAAGGCAAGGGGATTATTATTATCTCCTCTGAAATGCCTGAGTTGTTAGGGATAACAGACCGTATTCTGGTCATGAGCAATGGTCTCGTTTCCGGAATTGTCGATACAAAAACAACAACGCAAAACGAAATTCTGCGTCTTGCGTCTTTGCACCTTTAAGATTAGGGGCTTCCCATGAGTGCGTTAAATAAGAAAAGTTTTCTTACTTACCTGAAAGAGGGCGGTATTTACGTCGTTCTTTTAGTTTTGCTGGCGATTATTATTTTCCAGGACCCAACATTTTTAAGTCTGTTGAACTTAAGTAATATTCTCACCCAGTCATCGGTGCGTATTATTATCGCGCTCGGTGTGGCAGGGTTAATTGTCACCCAGGGGACCGATCTTTCTGCTGGTCGTCAGGTAGGGCTGGCGGCAGTGGTGGCTGCGACATTATTGCAGTCCATGGATAACGCCAACAAAGTGTTCCCGGAAATGGCGACGATGCCGATTGCGCTGGTTATTCTGATTGTCTGTGCCATTGGTGCGGTGATCGGTTTGATCAACGGTCTGATTATCGCTTATCTCAACGTGACGCCGTTCATTACCACGCTCGGCACGATGATCATCGTCTATGGCATCAACTCGCTCTATTACGACTTTGTCGGGGCGTCGCCAATTTCTGGTTTTGACAGTGGCTTCTCTACCTTTGCTCAGGGCTTTGTCGCGCTGGGGAGTTTCCGTCTCTCTTACATCACCTTCTACGCGTTGATTGCGGTGGCGTTCGTCTGGGTGTTGTGGAACAAAACCCGCTTCGGTAAGAACATTTTTGCCATTGGCGGTAACCCGGAAGCGGCAAAAGTATCTGGTGTCAACGTCGGCCTGAACCTGCTGATGATCTACGCGTTGTCTGGCGTGTTCTATGCCTTTGGCGGGATGTTAGAAGCCGGACGTATCGGCTCTGCCACCAACAACCTCGGCTTTATGTATGAGCTGGATGCTATCGCGGCGTGCGTGGTAGGCGGTGTATCGTTCAGCGGCGGTGTGGGGACGGTGATTGGCGTGGTGACCGGGGTAATTATTTTTACCGTCATCAACTATGGCCTGACGTATATCGGCGTAAACCCATACTGGCAGTACATCATCAAAGGGGCGATTATTATCTTCGCCGTAGCGCTGGATTCACTGAAATACGCGCGTAAGAAGTGATGTGATTGTGGATATTGCCGGATGCGCTGCATCCGGCAATCGGTGCCAAATGCCGGATGCGTCTCTGGTTTTACAACGTTACTGGGTGTTCTTTCTCGCCTTTCTTAAACTTCACTTCCCCGAGCTCAATACAACCCACCGGGCAGACGTGACCACAAAGCAGACAACCCACACATTTCTCGGTATTACAATGCGGTGTGCGGGTTTTCTCGCTCCATTCCATCGCCTGGTGACCGCCGTCGTAACAGGAAATATAACAGCGTCCACAGCCAACACATTTATCAAGATTGATACGGGGATAGACAATATAACTGCGGTCTAAATCTTCCGCCGGGACAATATTGTTATTCGCCAGACCTACCATCTCCTGCAGCGAATCAAATCCCTGATCGGCGAGATAATGCGACAACCCGCTTGCCATATCTTCCACTATCCGATACCCGTACTGCATGATGCCGGTGGTCACCTGTAACGTTGCTGCGCCGAGCAATAAAAACTCAGCCGCATCCTCCCAGGTTTCAATGCCGCCGATACCGCTGATTGGGAAATCGCGCAGTTCTGGATGGGTGCGCATCTGCTGAATGAAGCGCAGGGCGATCGGTTTTACCGCTTTACCGGAATATCCGGAAATACTCGATTTTCCGTTAACGATCGGCATACCGATTTTCTGATTAAGATCGATATTGGTGATGGATTTAACGGTGTTAATCGCCGCAATGCCATCTGCGCCGCCGCGCTTCGCCGCCAGCGCCACTTCGCACATATCACCGATATTCGGCGTCATCTTCGCCAGCATTGGCAGCGTGGAACCCCGTTTCACTGCCCGACAATATTTTTCTACCAGCTCCGGGCTTTGCCCGACATCGCTACCCATCGCATGAGAAGTCATTTGCGGACAGGAGAAGTTACACTCGATCATATCCGCGCCAGCTTCTTGCACCAGGCGCGCCAGCTCCTCCCATTGCTGCTCATTTTCCCCCATGATCGAAGCGATCAATACTTTGTCCGGGTAATCTTCCTTCAGCTGACGCAGGGCGGCCAGATTCTCTTCCAACGGATGTTCAGCAATCTGCTCCATATTTTTGAAGCCGATAAAACCGGTATCTTCTTTCACCAGATGATCAAAACGCGGCGAGACTTCGTTGGCGATAAAAAAGCCGATCGTTTTAAACACCACGCCGCCCCAACCTGTGTCGTAGGCTTTGGCACACATCTCATAGCAGTTGCCTACAGGCGAAGAAGAGAGGCAGAACGGGTTGGGAAACTTCACGCCGCAAAAAGTAATCGAAAGATCTTTCGTTAACATGAGCAAGCTCCCTCTAAATAGTGATGAATCGCCTCGGCGGCTTCTTTCCCGGTTTTCACGGCATAGACCACGGTTTTGTCACCCTCAACAATATCGCCAGCAGCAAAGACTTGCGGATCGCGGGTCTGATAATTTTGTGTTTTGATGGTGTTACGCTGCGGCTCTAACTCCGCAAAGGCATCCAGTCTGGCATGCTGACCGACGGCGAGAATAATTTTATCTGCCGCCATCGTCAGTTCGCCCGGTAACCGTACATGCTTAAACGTGACTTTATTGCCTTCCACGGCTACTGGCGTGAATCCATCGATGATCGAAACGCCCAGCTCCCGGGCGCTGGCAAACTCTTTTTCGCTTGCCGGAAACTCATCTAACTCTTCACGCGCTACGCAGGTTACCGCCTGACAGCCGAGAACTTTCAGCGTGCTGGCTACGTCCATCGCAACATCACCGCCGCCGATAATTAATGCGCTTTGTGGAATGCTGATATCGCCTTGCGCCTGTCGTGCACGTTGCAGGAAGTCGACGGCAATCTCAACGTCGCTATGCTCAAACAGCGATAACCCGGAACCGCTCGATAACCCCACGGTGACCAGTACCGCGCGGTTTTCTGCTTTCAGCTGCTCAAGGGTGAGTGTGTTACCGACTTCGTTGTTGCACTTAATGGTCACGCCCATTTTTTCAATACGGGCGATCTCTGCATCCAGCACTGATTGCGGTAACCGGAATTGCGGAATACCGTTACGCAACCAGCCACCGGGGTGCGCTTCTTTCTCATAAATCGTGACGTCATAACCCTGGTTTGTCAGTGTTACACTGGCCTGCAATCCGGCAGGACCTGCGCCAATAATCGCGACTTTGCCGAGCGTTTTAGTACCGGGCTGATAAATTTCCATCCCGGTTTGTTGTTCAAAATCAGTAACAAAACGCTGTAAGCGACCGATATCAATGGGAGTATCAACACCGGCACGGGTACAACCGCTTTGACATAATTTCTCCGTCGGGCACACTCTGGCACAAACGGCACCGAGGGCATTATTTTCGCGAATTGTCTCGGCAGCGCCTTTAAAATTACGAAAGTAGATTGAGCGAATAAATTTCCCCGGATCGGTCTGTGCCGGGCAAGCCTGACTACAGGGAGCGTCATGACATAATAAACAGCGAGAGGCTTCTTTAATCGCCAGTAAAGGCGTAAAAGCCGGAGTGAGTTCATCCAGATAATTTTGTTGCGGCATGTGATCTTCCTTAATGCTATGAGTAATTAAGGCGAACGCTAAATATACTCGTCATACTTCAAGTTGCATGTGCTGCGTCTGCGTTCGCTCACCCCAGTCACTTACTTATGTAAGCTCCTGGGGACTCACTCACTTGTCGCCTTCCTGCAACTCGAATTATTTAGAGTATAAATATTGCGTGCTGATATTAAGGCTATGCGCGTGGGGAAATTTATACTGTGAAAGGATTCACAAATAGCTGCGGTTCAGAATGTTATATCCGCAGCTTATTGAGTGAAGTAATAATTATTCTCAATAATTAACAGAAAAGAGAAAATATTAACGATAGAAAATAAGATAAACAATCATGCCGATAGATAAAATTCCGAAGCCGATATATGCCACCATATAAGCGAAAAAGAGTCCGGGATTTTTTGCTCGCCAGACATACACCGGTTCCGGTGCATTTTTAACCCGTTTATCAATCGCGCCTGCGCGCCAGCCTTTCCATGCTTCGCGGAAACAAAATATCGGAATAAGGAAAAAAACGGCAACGACAAAAAACTGCTGTACATCCATAACTACTTTCCTTGTTTCTTTTGTAATTCAAGTAACTGTTCGGGTGTGACGGCGGGATACCCCTGCGCATCTTCCGGCACCTGGTGCATAGCCGGAATAGGGACCAGCGGCCCTAAAAAACGCGGTTCACGTTTAAAAATATAAAGGTCAGCCAGCGCACCGAAACGGGCGGCAAATTCGCGAATACGTACTGACAGCATATCTTTCGGTGACGGTACGGCATAACACTGAGCCTGAATCCCCATATGCAGCGCAATAAATAATGCCCGCTCACAGTGGAAACGTTGGGTGATAATAATGAAATCATTAGTATCGAAAACTTTGCGTGTACGCACGATGGAATCCAGCGTACGAAAGCCTGCGTAATCGAGAACAATATCTGATGGGTCGACACCAGCAGCGATTAAATCTTTGCGCATGGTCATCGGCTCATTATAACTTTGCAATGCGTTATCGCCGCTCAGTAATAGATAATTTACCTTACCGCTGTTATAGGCATTAATCGCTCCTTGAATGCGGTAGCGATAATACTGATTAATTACGCCAGTACGATAATATTTTGCTGTTCCGAGCACCACACCGACCTGGCGGTAGGGGAGATCCTGCAATTCGTCGTAGATATAAGGCGCGGTTTTCCAGCTCATCCAGCGATCGAGGCCGAGCACAGTCAACAGCAGCAAGCCGATCAGGACTAACAGGCTGAGGAACACGCGCTTTAACATGCAGGAGACTCGATCTAAGGAAAATTTCCATCAGGCTACTTTACCCGCTGGTTTTGCGCAAGAAACGGCAAACTGTTTGCCGGGAATTTCGACACCAGGAGAGGGCTGGCAAGCCGGACAAGGCGTTCACGCCGCATCCGGCACCAGGCTTAAGCGAGAAGCACTCGGTCGATACTGTGACAGCCGAGAGCTTTCAGCGTTGCGGAGGTGGCATCCCACTGAATCAACGGCGCATCGGCTTTTTCTGCCAGAACCGCGCGCTGGATATCCGGGTAATCATAACCCTTGAGATTCAACAGAATTAACGCTCCCTGCAACGGTGGCAGAGTCGGGTTGAATGCGGCGTTTTCAGCGTAGCTGCCACTGAAAATACGACCGTCTTTACATTCCAGCGCGACACCGCTTGGCGACTTACTGTAAGGCATGTGCGAACGGTTTGCCGCTGCAATCGCCGCCTGAGAAAGCGCATCACCAGTCAGCGCATAGCCGTGATCCTGCTCGTCCATCAGCAGCGTTTTAATCTCCAGATCTTTCGGCCCAAAGGCATCCGGCAGATAGTCACGCAGCGCGTGTGCCTCGCGGCCCGGCAGATGAATACGCAGATCCAGACCGCTGTTCAGTTCATTCATAAACTGACGGCAGTGACCACAAGGCGTGTAGTTAACGGTGATGGCTGCAAGCGCTTTTTCACCACTCAACCAGGCGTGGCTGATCGCGCTTTGTTCGGCATGAACGGTTTGCTGCATTGTCGCACCAATAAATTCCATATTGGCACCGAAATACCAGGTTCCGCTCACACCGCGCGCAATTGCGCCAACATTAAAATTCGACAATGGCGTACGCGCACAGGCCGCCGCCAGCGGAAGTAGTGCGAATGCCAGCGCGTCTTCGTCCAGCCCCGTTGCGCTCTTCAGCGATGAGACTTGCTCCCCGGTCAACAAAGCGGGGAAGTACTTGTCTGCCAGAATAGGTTCCAGTGCAGATTGCAAGTTATCCGCAAGTTGGGCAAAAGCGGTTTGAAAACGTGGATGCATGGCGTTGCCTCATAATCATGTAATGGGATAACAGTTTACGAACCCGTTATGGCTTTATATGTGATCTGAATCTCATTAATTATGCAACGCGTGAAACTTACATAAAAAATGCGCGACGCATCGCAAATTTTAGCCCATTACTGCCAGAATAATCGGGAAAAGGAACGGTGCGATCAGCGAAGTAATTATCCCGCATAACACCAGCGCTAGCGAACTAAATGCACCTTCCTGATAATCCAGCTCGGCGCAGCGCGCCGTACCGAGGGCGTGCGAGGCAGTCCCCATTGCCAGACCGCGCGCAGCTTTGGTACGAATACGCATCGCATTAAGCAATGTATGGCCAAATACCGCGCCGAGGATGCCGACGAAAATCACGCAAACTGCGCTGATTGCCGGAATACCGCCAATACTGCCGCCAACCGCCATTGCAATAGGCGTGGTGACTGATTTCGGCAGGATTGACGCGGCGATTTCCGGTGAAGCGCCCATCAACAATGCCACGGAAGTCCCCGTCACCATCGCAACCACGCTGCCGATAAAACAGATGGTGATGATCGATTTCCAGCGCGCGCGGATCTGGTGTAGCTGCTCATATAAAGGATAGGCCAGCGCGACGACCGCCGGTTGCAGCAGATCGTTTAGCACTTCGCTACCTTTAAAGTAGCTGTCGTAAGAGATGCCGGTCAGCATTAAAAAAGGAATGATCACCACCATTGCTACCAGCAACGGGTTAAGCAGGGGAAACTTATACCGTGCCGCCAGTTTGCGGGCGGCAAAAAAGACAATCAACGTCAGCGGTAATGACCACCAGATATTCGCCATCATTCTTCTGATCCTTTCTGACCTACGACTTTACGTTCACCGTGTACCAGTTGTGAACTCCAGCTCACCACCAGAAAAACCACCAGCGTACTGACAGCACAGGAAACCACTACCGGGCCAAACTGCGCGCGGAGCAAATCAAAATATTGCATGACGCCTACGCCAATCGGCACAAACAATAGCGCCATATAGCGAATCAGTACGTAGCACCCCGGATTGACCCATTTCGCCGGAAGAATTTGCAAGGCCAGCAGGACAAACAGGATCAGCATCCCGATGATGCTGCCCGGAATGGTTACCGGTAGCAGGGAAGCAATGAAAATGCCTGCATACAGGCAGGCATAAATCAGGACGAAAGCGCGTAAATATTGCCAGATAATGTTCAGTGTCTTACTCATAATCAACACCCCAGATGAGATGGATTCATCATACAATTAATTCGTAAAACGTGCTACCGATCACATTAAGAAATCAGCGCTTATTTTTTCGCTCCCCGGCATTACGCAATGCGCAACGAACTCAGGCATACATCAAGCATAGAGAGGGATTGCAGTTTGCAGCAATCCCTCTTTGTAGACCTTTAATCCGCTGACCATAGGCGCTAACATAGCGCCTCATTATTTTGCGGGTGATGATATGCGTGTGTTACTGGCACCGATGGAGGGAGTGCTTGACTCTCTGGTGCGTGAATTGCTGACCGAAGTTAACGACTACGATCTGTGCATCACCGAGTTTGTCCGCGTGGTGGATCAACTGCTGCCGGTAAAAGTTTTTCATCGCATTTGCCCTGAGCTACAAAACGCCAGCCGGACACCATCCGGTACGCTGGTGCGCGTGCAGTTGTTGGGTCAGTTCCCACAATGGCTGGCAGAGAACGCCGCCCGTGCGGTGGAATTAGGTTCCTGGGGCGTGGATCTCAATTGCGGCTGCCCGTCGAAAACGGTCAACGGTAGCGGTGGTGGGGCGACGTTACTCAAAGATCCTGAACTCATCTACCAGGGTGCAAAAGCGATGCGTGAAGCTGTACCGGCGCATTTGCCCGTCAGCGTGAAAGTGCGTCTGGGCTGGGACAGTGGTGAGAAGAAATTTGAAATCGCCGATGCGGTTCAACAGGCTGACGCTACGGAGCTGGTGGTGCATGGACGGACAAAAGAGCAGGGTTACCGCGCGGAGCATATTGACTGGCAGGCGATTGGCGAGATTCGCCAGCGGCTGAATATTCCGGTGATTGCCAACGGTGAAATCTGGGACTGGCAGAGTGCGCAACAATGTATGGCGATCAGCGGCTGCGACGCAGTGATGATTGGTCGCGGGGCGCTCAATATTCCCAACCTGAGCCGGGTGGTAAAATATAACGAACCGCGAATGCCGTGGCCGGAGGTGGTTGCTTTGCTGCAAAAATATACCCGTCTGGAAAAGCAGGGCGATACCGGGTTATATCACGTTGCGCGGATTAAACAGTGGTTGAGTTATTTGCGTAAAGAATACGATGAAGCAACGGAATTATTTCAGCATGTTCGGGTGTTGAATAATTCCCCTGATATTGCAAGGGCTATTCAGGCAATTGATATCGAGAAACTCTAAAAAACCATAGTGATGTTTTTTGACAATGTGTTAGCTCTTTATCAATAGGCCGCACGGTTGTTTGGTGGCGTCAAAATTGCCGAGGCGTTCCCTGAAGGCCGGGGCAGCCCACATGGATGTGGGCTGAGGGCGCGTTTTACAGGGATGTTACCTCGCGCCCGACCCGGTAGCCGTAAGGGATAAGTCGAGGGCACCGCGCAGCGGCGATTTTGTTCGCCAGAGCCCGGGGGTGCAGGGGGCGGCGGCGATTGGCCGCCCCCTGCGCGCTCCTTGCGCCAGTGATTATATGAAGCAATGCACATGACAGGAGCGCAACAGGATGAGAGACTGAAATATTCTCGTTATTTTCGGACCTGATGACATTAATTAATTTTAAAATATCATCTTAAATACGCCAGTCACCACCAGTAGCCCAATCAGGAAAATAATCAATACAGCCCAGAGTATAATTTTCATTGGCGTTCCTTTATTTGTGAGTGCTGAATAAGTATAGGAAAAAACGAAGCCCTTTGCCGTTATCCATAAACGATTAAGATAAATCGGAAGATATCATTCACTTAGTGTATATTTTTCTGGATATGTCGTTTTATTGCTACTGATGTATTGCCACGCGAAACTAAAAAATATATCGCAACACACGGTAATCTCCGCGCACCTTTTCTTACCTGATTATTCCCCCATGAATCGTGATTCCTTTTATCCCGCCATCGCCTGTTTTCCGCTGTTACTGATGCTGGCCGGGTGTGCACCTATGCATGAAACCCGCCAGGCGTTAAGCCAGCAAACGCCTGCTGCACAAGTTGACACCGCATTACCCACGGCGCTGAAAAATGGTTGGCCAGACAGCCAATGGTGGCTGGAGTATCACGATAATCAACTCACTTCCTTAATTAACAATGCACTACAGAACGCACCGGATATGCAGGTGGCTGAACAGCGCATTCAGCTAGCTGATGCCCAGGCGAAGGCAATTGCTACTCAGGATGGTCCGCAGATCGACTTTTCTGCGGATATGGAGCGGCAAAAAATGTCGGCAGAAGGCTTAATGGGGCCGTTTGCTCTGAACGATCCGGCCGCAGGTACGACCGGTCCGTGGTACACCAACGGAACTTTTGGCTTAACGGCGGGCTGGCATCTCGATATCTGGGGAAAGAATCGGGCGGAGGTTACTGCCCGCCTGGGTACGGTTAAAGCACGGGCGGCGGAACGCGAGCAAACCCGCCAATTGCTGGCTGGCAGCGTAGCCCGCCTGTACTGGGAGTGGCAAACCCAGGCGGCGTTAAACACGGTCTTGCAGCAAATAGAAAAAGAGCAGAACACCATTATCGCGACCGATCGCCAGCTATATCAGAACGGGATTACTTCTTCAGTTGAAGGTGTGGAAACCGATATTAATGCCAGCAAAACCCGGCAGCAGCTCAACGATGTCGCGGGGAAAATGAAAATTATTGAGGCACGGTTAAGCGCACTTACAAATAACCAGACAAAGTCATTGAAGCTTAAACCGGTCGCGTTGCCGAAAGTGGCAAGCCAGCTTCCTGATGAACTGGGGTACTCCTTACTGGCCCGGCGGGCAGATTTGCAGGCGGCGCACTGGTACGTTGAGTCATCGCTAAGCACCATTGATGCGGCAAAAGCGGCATTTTATCCTGACATCAACCTGATGGCCTTCCTGCAACAGGATGCGTTGCACTTAAGCGATCTGTTCCGTCATTCCGCGCAGCAAATGGGCGTTACGGCAGGCCTGACGCTACCCATTTTCGATAGTGGTCGTCTTAACGCCAATCTCGATATCGCAAAAGCCGAAAGCAACTTGTCTATCGCCAGCTACAACAAAGCGGTGGTTGAAGCGGTGAATGACGTGGCGCGGGCAGCCAGTCAGGTTCAGACACTTGCGGAGAAAAACCAGCATCAGGCGCAAATTGAGCGCGATGCCTTGCGTGTGGTAGGTCTTGCGCAGGCGCGCTTTAACGCGGGCATCATTGCTGGTTCCCGCGTCAGCGAAGCCAGAATCCCCGCGCTGCGTGAGCGGGCCAATGGCCTGTTATTGCAAGGGCAGTGGCTGGATGCTTCCATTCAACTCACTGGTGCGTTGGGCGGGGGTTACAAACGCTGATGATATGCGCCTTCTATACTTAACGTTTATTCAGCGTTAAGTGGAGAACTCGATGGCACAGGTTGCGATTATTACCGCCTCCGATTCGGGGATCGGCAAAGAGTGCGCGTTATTACTGGCGCAGCAGGGGTTTGATATTGGCATTACCTGGCACTCAGATGAAGAAGGGGCAAAAGATACCGCGCGTGAGGTAGTTAGCCACGGCGTACGTGCGGAGATCGTGCAGCTGGATCTCGGTAAACTGCCAGAAGGTGCGCAGGCGCTGGAGAAACTCATTCAACGGCTGGGGCGTATTGATGTGCTGGTGAATAATGCGGGCGCAATGACCAAAGCGCCGTTTCTTGATATGGCTTTCGATGAGTGGCGCAAGATTTTTACCGTTGATGTCGATGGTGCATTTTTATGCTCACAAATTGCGGCCCGCCAGATGGTGAAACAAGGGCAGGGCGGTCGCATCATCAACATTACGTCGGTACATGAACATACGCCGCTGCCGGATGCCAGCGCCTACACAGCCGCTAAACATGCGCTCGGCGGGTTAACCAAAGCAATGGCGCTGGAGTTGGTCAGGCATAAGATTTTGGTGAACGCAGTCGCACCTGGGGCGATCGCTACGCCAATGAACGGCATGGATGATAGCGACGTGAAGCCCGACGCGGAGCCTTCGATTCCTCTGCGGCGTTTTGGCGCAACGTATGAGATTGCCAGCCTGGTGGCGTGGCTTTGTTCGGAGGGCGCAAATTACACCACCGGGCAGTCGTTGATAGTGGATGGCGGCTTTATGTTGGCGAATCCGCAGTTCAACCCAGAATAGCGCAGTGAGGTGTGTGGATATTTCAATGGGTAAAATTTTGGTAGGCATGATAAGACGCACAAGCGCCGCATCAGGCATGGTGCACCGGATGTCGGATGCGGCGCGAACGCCTTATCCAGGGCAATGGTTTTACGCCTGATTATCCGGCTTTTTCTTCCCGCGTCGTTTCAGCCACCAGCGCACGCCTACCACCAGAACCACGACCAGAATCAACCAGACCCAGTGCTTCAAATGCTGATCGAGATTGTGCAACCACGGCGCAATCACCTGACCACCAGCGTAACCGATAGTGGTAAAAATCAACGCCCAGGCAAATGCGCCGAGAATATTAAGCGGCAGAAAGATTTTCGGCGGCAGCTGGCTGGCACCAATCAGCGTCGGGCCAATCACCCGAAAGCCATACATAAAGCGCGTACCAATGACAAACAGATACGGATGGCGTTGGATAAGTTTCTGCGCCCGCTCAATTTTATCCTGATGTTTCGAGAAACGGCGTAACAGCTTGCCGCCAAACCGCCGCCCGCACAGATAAAGCACCTGGTCGCCAATCATGCCGCCAAGCGCCACAGAAAGTACCACCAGCGGGAACTTTAATAGCCCCTGATGCGCCGCAACGCCTCCCAGCAAAGTCACGGTTTCACCTTCCGCCAGGCTACCGATCACCAGCGCGGCATAACCATATTGTGAGATGAGTGTATTGAGATCCATAGGCCAGTCTGTCTCCCTTTGGTTGCCTGTAAGCATACACCCTGGAAATCATTCACGCTGAAAAAGGACGTACATCAGACGGTGCAAATTACATGAGCGAACAAAAAATAATCACAAGCTGACTTATACTTGAACTGTCAGGTTCATGAACTCACAACAAGGGGGCGGTATGAGCCATGTCTGGGGACTGTTTTCCCATCCCGATCGTGAAATGCAGGTGATTAATCGCGAAAACGAAACGATTTCTCACCATTACACCCACCACGTTTTGCTGATGGCGGCGATTCCGGTGATTTGCGCCTTCATTGGCACTACACAGATTGGCTGGAATTTTGGCGATGGCACTATCCTGAAGTTGTCCTGGTTTACCGGACTGGCGCTGGCTGTCCTGTTTTATGGCGTTATGCTCGCTGGGGTTGCGGTGATGGGGCGGGTCATCTGGTGGATGGCGCGCAATTACCCGCAGCGTCCGTCACTTGCGCACTGCATGGTCTTCGCGGGCTACGTTGCAACTCCGCTGTTTTTAAGCGGTCTGGTGGCGCTTTATCCGCTGGTCTGGTTGTGTGCGCTGGTCGGCACGGTGGCGCTGTTTTACACCGGCTACCTGCTTTACCTTGGTATTCCGAGCTTCCTGAATATCAACAAAGAGGAAGGCCTTAGCTTCTCCAGTTCGACGCTGGCGATTGGCGTGCTGGTACTGGAAGTGCTGCTCGCCCTAACCGTTATACTATGGGGCTACGGGTATCGCCTGTTCTAGAAAGTTCTTTGACATTGCATTGCTGGCGTAAATGTCAGCAATGCAGCATTTCCTCACGATTCTCCTTTGACGATCGCACTTTTTGCTCGTTATGATGGCGTCGCTAGCCTCAGTAAATCCTTACTCCGGCGGTGCGCAACCCGTGCGCGTGAACCACTATCTGAATGCTCATCATGCCGAAATTTCGAGTTTCTTTATTTAGCCTGGCCCTGATGCTGGCTGTGCCTTTGGCACCGCAGGCCGTTGCGAAAACGGCAGCCGCTACCACCGCTTCACAACCGGAAATTGCCTCCGGTAGCGCGATGATTGTTGATCTGAATACCAACAAAGTGATCTATTCGAACCACCCGGATCTGGTGCGTCCGATTGCGTCTATCAGCAAATTAATGACCGCGATGGTTGTGCTGGATGCACGACTGCCGCTGGATGAAAAACTAAAAGTGGATATCAGCCAGACGCCGGAGATGAAAGGGGTCTATTCGCGCGTACGACTGAATAGCGAAATCAGCCGTAAAGATATGCTGTTGCTGGCGCTGATGTCTTCAGAAAACCGCGCGGCGGCAAGCCTTGCGCACCATTATCCCGGTGGTTACAAAGCCTTTATTAAGGCAATGAATGCGAAAGCGAAATCGCTCGGAATGAACAACACGCGCTTTGTTGAACCTACCGGATTGTCGGTGCATAACGTTTCAACTGCCCGTGACTTAACCAAACTGCTCATTGCCAGCAAACAGTATCCGTTGATCGGGCAGTTAAGTACTACCCGGGAAGATATGGCAACCTTCTCTAACCCGACGTATACGCTGCCGTTCCGCAATACTAATCATCTGGTGTATCGCGATAACTGGAATATTCAGTTAACCAAAACCGGCTTTACCAATGCGGCGGGCCATTGTCTGGTGATGCGTACGGTTATCAATAATAAACCGGTGGCGCTGGTAGTGATGGACGCGTTTGGCAAATATACCCATTTTGCCGATGCCAGCCGCCTGCGTACCTGGATTGAAACCGGTAAAGTGATGCCTGTGCCGGCAGCAGCGTTGAGCTATAAAAAACAAAAAGCCGCCCAAATGGCGGCGGCGGGGCAGACGGCACAGAACGATTAAGTGAATTCGGATGGCGATACTCTGCCATCCGTAATTTTTACTCCACTTCCTGCCAGTTTTTCCGTTTACTGGTTTTACCGATCCCCGGATTCATGCTGTTGGTCGGATCGTTCTCGCGATAGAACTTCTGCAACGTCTCCGGTGCTTTATACAAATGACCGACGTTATGCTCGGCAGGGTATTGCGCGCCGCGCTGCTGTAGCAGTTCCAGCATCTGTTCTTTTAACGCATGCACATCCACGCCTTTTTTCACTATGTAATCCTGATGGAAGACATAGCACATAAAATGGCCGTAATAGAGCTTGTGCACCAGCTGGCTGTCGATCTCCGGCGGTAAATGCTCATACCACTCGGTGTCGTTACGCCGCAGAGCGATATCCAACGCCAGAATGTCTTCGACTTCATCGGAATGCACCGCCTGATAACGAATTGCTGCGCCCGCAGCGGCGAAACGGTGTAAAAACGCTTTGCTGCCTTCCTCCGGCGTACAGACAAAGAAATCGCCTTCGGCCTGTTTGAAATAATCCACCAACCACGATTTGGCTTCGCCCACGCCATCGCCCGCCATTTTTAACAGCAGATGATGCTCGTATTTATCGCGCCAGTTTTTCATGCGCGGCGGTAAATGGCTGGGGAACAGGTGACCGAATTTTTGCATCGCACGGTCAGTAAAATGCGGACGGAAGAATTTCACTTTCTCCAGCATCGCATCGGTGCGTCCCTTGAGATTAAAGAAGAACGGCATCTTGTCGGTGCCTAACTTATCAATCATCAGGAAGGTGTCTTTGCCGTATTTTTCCGCAATATCGTAGATATCCCGGTGCATATATTCCCCGGCAACCGGCAGATTTTCGAAGTTAGCCAGAATATGACGGCGGATTTCGGTCAGCACTTCCGGCTGGTTGGTGCCGATATAAAACACCTGCTGATTTTTTTCCGCTTCGAAGGTATCTAGACGTACCGCAAAGACGGCCAGCTTCCCGGCGCAACCAGAAGATTCAAATAACCGATCCGGATCGGCGTTATAACGTGCGGGCGTGTCGGCTTCAATATCACGAACGCGGTGGACATAGTCATAATCGTGGGCGTGACGACCATCGTGACGCACATCGTCATCTTTGATGCGATCATCATCCAGCTTGCTAAGGATCTGCTCCGGCGTTTCGCCCAGATCAATCCCCAGATGGTTCACCAGCGTCAGTTTGCCGTCTTCATTTATACGCGCGAATAACGACATTTCGGTATACGCCGGGCCACGTTGCACCAGCGAGCCGCCGGAGTTGTTACAAATACCGCCGATAACCGATGCGCCTATACACGACGATCCAATCACCGAGTGCGGTTCGCGTCCCAGCGGTTTGAGGGCTTTTTCCAGCGAATAGAGCGTGGTGCCCGGATAGGCCAGCACCTGTTCGCCCTTGCCAAGAACGTGCAGCTTGTCGAGACGCAGGGTGCTGATGATCACGATATCGCGATCATAGTCGTTACCGTTTGGCGTCGATCCTTCGGTCAGGCCTGTATTGGCAGCCTGCATCAGAATAATTTTGTCGGCGGTGACACAGGCTTTCAGCACCCGCCACAATTCCAGTAGTGAGCCAGGGAAAACGACAGCCAGCGCGTCGCCCTGACCAGAACGGAAGCCCTTGCGATAGCGGGCCGTTTTTGCGGGATCGGTGAGCAGGTGTGAATGACCGACCAGACGGGCAAGTTCATTCAAAAAGGCTTTATTATCAGTTGTTGTCATGGAAGACATTTTCCACTCCTTGTGGTGGCGAAAAAATATCACAAACTAGAATAGCGCCTTGTATGACAATTCAGCGAGTGAATATTTTGAAAATTCAGACAATAAACTGAGCATTCTTTTTCTCTCTCCATCATGCTTATGGCAAACTACGGTTTTTGCACCATTTTCGCTGCCTCGTCGGGCAACAGAGGAAGAAAAATCCATATGAAATGGCTATGTTCAGTAGGAATCGCGGTGAGTCTGGCCCTGCAGCCAGCACTGGCGGATGATTTATTCGGCAACCATCCATTAACGCCCGAAGCGCGGGATGCGTTCGTCACCGAACTGCTTAAGAAAATGACAGTTGATGAGAAAATTGGTCAGCTGCGCTTAATCAGCGTCGGCCCGGATAACCCGAAAGAGGCGATCCGCGAGATGATCAAAGACGGTCAGGTTGGGGCGATTTTCAACACCGTAACCCGTCAGGATATCCGCGCCATGCAGGATCAGGTGATGGAATTAAGCCGCCTGAAAATTCCTCTTTTCTTTGCTTACGACGTGCTGCACGGTCAGCGCACGGTGTTCCCGATTAGCCTCGGTCTGGCCTCGTCTTTTAACCTCGATGCAGTGAAAACGGTCGGACGTGTCTCTGCTTATGAAGCGGCAGATGATGGCCTGAATATGACCTGGGCACCGATGGTCGATGTCTCGCGCGATCCGCGCTGGGGACGTGCTTCCGAAGGTTTTGGCGAAGATACGTATCTCACCTCAACAATGGGTAAAACCATGGTGGAAGCGATGCAGGGTAAAAGCCCGGCAGATCGCTACTCGGTGATGACCAGCGTCAAACACTTTGCCGCATACGGCGCGGTAGAAGGCGGTAAAGAGTACAACACCGTCGATATGAGTCCGCAGCGCCTGTTTAATGATTATATGCCGCCGTACAAAGCGGGGCTGGACGCAGGCAGCGGCGCGGTGATGGTGGCGCTGAACTCGCTGAACGGCACGCCAGCCACCTCCGATTCCTGGCTGCTGAAAGATGTTCTGCGCGACCAGTGGGGCTTTAAAGGCATCACCGTTTCCGATCACGGTGCAATCAAAGAGCTGATTAAACATGGCACGGCGGCAGACCCGGAAGATGCGGTGCGCGTGGCGCTGAAATCCGGAATCAACATGAGTATGAGCGACGAGTATTACTCGAAGTATCTGCCTGGGTTGATCAAATCCGGCAAAGTGACGATGGAAGAGCTGGACGATGCTGCCCGCCATGTACTGAACGTTAAATATGATATGGGATTGTTTAACGACCCATACAGCCATTTGGGGCCGAAAGAGTCTGACCCGGTGGATACCAATGCCGAAAGCCGCCTGCACCGTAAAGAAGCGCGTGAAGTGGCGCGCGAAAGCCTGGTGTTGCTGAAAAACCGTCTCGAAACGTTACCGCTGAAAAAATCGGCCACCATTGCGGTGGTTGGGCCACTGGCGGACAGTAAACGTGACGTGATGGGCAGCTGGTCCGCAGCCGGTGTTGCCGATCAATCCGTGACCGTACTGACCGGGATTAAAAATTCCGTCGGTGAAAACGGTAAAGTGCTGTATGCCAAAGGGGCGAACGTTACCAGTGACAAAGGCATTATCGATTTCCTGAATCAGTATGAAGAAGCGGTCAAAGTCGATCCGCGTTCGCCGCAAGAGATGATTGATGAAGCGGTGCAGACGGCGAAACAATCTGATGTGGTGGTGGCTGTAGTCGGTGAAGCACAGGGGATGGCGCACGAAGCCTCCAGCCGGACCGATATCACTATTCCGCAAAGCCAACGTGACTTGATTGCGGCGCTGAAAGCCACCGGTAAACCGCTGGTGCTGGTGCTGATGAACGGGCGTCCGCTGGCGCTGGTGAAAGAAGATCAGCAGGCTGATGCGATTCTGGAAACCTGGTTTGCGGGGACTGAAGGCGGTAATGCAATTGCCGATGTATTGTTTGGCGATTACAACCCGTCCGGCAAGCTGCCAATGTCCTTCCCGCGTTCTGTCGGGCAGATCCCGGTGTACTACAGCCATCTGAATACCGGTCGCCCGTATAATGCCGACAAGCCGAACAAATACACTTCGCGTTATTTTGATGAAGCTAACGGGGCGTTGTATCCGTTCGGCTATGGGCTGAGCTACACCACTTTCACCGTCTCTGATGTGAAACTTTCTGCGCCGACCATGAAGCGTGACGGCAAAGTGACTGCCAGCGTGCAGGTGACGAACACCGGTAAGCGCGAGGGGGCCACGGTAGTGCAGATGTACTTGCAGGATGTGACGGCTTCCATTAGTCGCCCTGTGAAACAGCTGAAAGGCTTTGAGAAAATCACCCTGAAACCGGGCGAAACTCAGACTGTCAGCTTCCCGATCGATATTGAGGCGCTGAAGTTCTGGAATCAACAGATGAAATATGACGCCGAGCCTGGCAAGTTCAATGTATTTATCGGCACTGATTCCGCACGCGTTAAGAAAGGCGAGTTTGAGTTGCTGTAATGCTTTAGTAAGGGCGCGACGTTTGCGCCCTTTGTAGGCCGGATAAGGCGCTCGCGCCGCATCCGGCAGGAAACGCCGGACCGAATATGCCTCTTAAGTATTTATCTGATTCTGCAACTGAATCCTTCCGCTCAAGCTAACCCCGCCATTATCAACTATGCTTTTCTCTTAATTCGCTGAAAACAACAGTAAAAGAATGAGGAAAGCATCATGCCACTCTTAAAGCTCTGGGCAGGTTCACTGGTTATGTTGGCAGCCGTGAGCCTGCCGCTACAGGCGGCTTCCCCCGTTAAAGTCGGTTCAAAAATCGATACCGAAGGTGCGCTACTCGGCAATATCATTTTGCAGGTGCTGGAAAGCCACGGCGTACCGACGGTGAATAAAGTGCAACTCGGAACGACTCCTGTGGTGCGCGGGGCGATTACTTCCGGTGAACTGGATATCTATCCGGAATATACCGGCAATGGCGCTTTCTTCTTTAAAGATGAAAACGATGCAGCGTGGAAAAACGCGCAGCAAGGTTACGAGAAAGTCAAAAAGCTCGATTCGGAGCACAACAAGTTAATCTGGCTGACGCCCGCGCCTGCAAATAACACCTGGACTATCGCCGTGCGTCAGGATGTGGCAGAGAAAAATAAACTCACTTCGCTTGCCGACCTGAGTCGTTATCTGCAAGAGGGCGGCACCTTCAAACTGGCAGCCTCGGCAGAGTTTATCGAACGCGCCGATGCGTTACCCGCGTTTGAAAAAGCCTATGGCTTTAAGCTCGGTCAGGATCAGTTGCTGTCACTGGCTGGTGGCGACACGGCGGTGACGATCAAAGCCGCTGCCCAGCAAACCTCTGGCGTTAATGCTGCAATGGCTTACGGCACTGACGGCCCGGTAGCGGCGCTGGGGCTGCAAACCTTAAGCGATCCGCAAGGCGTGCAACCTATCTATGCGCCTGCACCAGTGGTGCGTGAATCGGTGTTGAAGGAGTATCCGCAAATGGCACAGTGGCTACAGCCAGTCTTCGCCAGCCTCGATGCAAAAACATTGCAGCAACTGAATGCCAGCATTGCAGTGGAAGGACTGGATGCCAAAAAAGTGGCTGCCGACTACCTGAAACAAAAAGGGTGGGCGAAGTAATTTCCCGTGACTTATCTACGTATTAATCCTGTTCTGGCGCTGCTGCTGTTGCTGACGGCAATCGCAGCAGCGCTGCCGTTTATCAGCTACGCGCCTAATCGTTTAGTCTCGGGTGAAGGGCGTCATCTCTGGCAACTGTGGCCGCAAACGATCTGGATGCTGGTGGGCGTTGGTTGCGCCTGGCTGACAGCCTGTTTTGTCCCCGCTAAAAAAGGCAGCATTTGTGCACTCATTCTGGCGCAATTCGTCTTCGTATTGTTGGTGTGGGGAGCTGGAAAGGCGGCGACCCAACTGGCGCAAAATGGCAGTGCGCTGGCGCGTACCAGCCTCGGCAGTGGTTTCTGGCTGGCTGCGGCGCTGGCATTGCTGGCCTGTAGCGATGCCATCCGCCGAATCTCCACGCATCCGCTGTGGCGCTGGTTGTTGCATATGCAGATTGCCATTATTCCGCTGTGGTTGCTGTACTCCGGCACGCTTAACGATCTCTCACTAATGAAAGAATACGCCAACCGTCAGGATGTGTTTGACGACGCGCTGGCACAACATCTGACGTTGCTGTTTGGTGCGGTGCTGCCTGCGTTAGTGATTGGTGTGCCGTTGGGCATCTGGTGCTACTTTTCCACTGCGCGGCAGGGGGCAATTTTTTCTCTGCTCAATGTCATTCAGACCGTGCCTTCGGTGGCGCTCTTTGGCCTGTTGATTGCGCCGCTTGCCGCGCTGGTTACGGCCTTTCCGTGGCTGGGGAAGCTCGGCATAGCAGGAACCGGAATGACACCCGCACTGATTGCGCTGGTGCTCTATGCCTTGCTGCCGCTGGTGCGCGGCGTGGTAGTCGGTTTGAACCAGATCCCGCGCGATGTGCTGGAGAGCGCCAGAGCGATGGGGATGAGCGGGGCGCAGCGTTTCCTGCATGTTCAGTTACCGCTGGCGTTACCGGTATTTCTGCGCAGCCTGCGGGTGGTGATGGTGCAAACTGTAGGTATGGCGGTGATTGCGGCGTTAATCGGCGCAGGCGGTTTTGGTGCGCTGGTTTTCCAGGGGCTGCTAAGCAGCGCCATTGATTTAGTGTTGCTGGGGGTGATCCCGGTAATTGTTCTGGCGGTGCTGATCGATGCCCTGTTCGATTTGCTTATCGCACTGCTGAAGGTGAAACGTAATGATTGAATTTAGCCATGTCAGCAAACTGTTTGGCGCACAAAAAGCCGTTAACGATCTTAATCTCAATTTTCAGGAAGGGAGTTTTTCGGTGCTGATTGGCACATCTGGCTCCGGCAAATCCACCACCTTGAAAATGATTAACCGCCTGGTGGAACATGACAGCGGAGAGATCCGCTTTGCCGGAGAAGAAATTCGCTCGCTGCCAGTACTGGAGTTGCGCCGCCGGATGGGCTATGCCATTCAATCTATTGGCCTGTTCCCCCACTGGAGCGTGGCGCAAAACATCGCTACCGTGCCGCAATTACAAAAATGGTCGCGGGCACGGATTGACGATCGTATCGACGAATTAATGACGCTACTGGGGCTGGAGTCAAATTTGCGTGAGCGTTATCCGCATCAGCTTTCCGGTGGTCAGCAGCAACGTGTGGGAGTGGCGCGCGCACTGGCTGCCGATCCGCAAGTCTTACTGATGGATGAACCTTTTGGCGCACTGGACCCGGTAACGCGCGGCGCGTTGCAACAAGAGATGACGCGCATTCACCGTTTGCTGGGGCGCACTATTGTGCTGGTCACTCATGATATTGATGAGGCGCTACGGCTGGCTGAACATCTGGTATTGATGGATCACGGTGAAGTGGTGCAGCAGGGCAATCCGCTGACGATGCTGACTCGTCCGGCGAATGATTTTGTCCGCCAGTTTTTTGGACGTAGCGAACTGGGTGTGCGTCTGCTTTCGTTACGTAGTGTGGCGGATTACGTGCGTCGCGAAGAACGGGCAGAAGGTGAGGCACTGGTAGAAGAGATGACGCTACGCGATGCGCTCTCCCTGTTTGTCGCGCGGGGTTGCGAGGTGCTGCCGGTGGTGAACACGCAGGGCCAGCCTTGCGGTACGCTGCATTTTCAGGATCTGCTGGTGGAGGCGTAAGCGTATGAAGATGTTGCGCGATCCGCTGTTCTGGCTCATTGCTTTGTTTGTGGCACTGATTTTCTGGCTGCCTTACAGCCAGCCGCTGTTTGCTGCCTTGTTCCCACAACTGCCACGACCCGTTTATCAGCAAGAAAGTTTTGCAGCTCTGGCACTGGCTCATTTCTGGCTGGTGGGAATTTCGAGTTTGTTTGCGGTGATCATTGGCACTGGTGCCGGAATTGCTGTCACTCGCCCGTGGGGCGCGGAATTTCGCCCACTGGTGGAAACTATTGCCGCCGTTGGACAGACTTTTCCGCCTGTCGCAGTGCTGGCGATTGCCGTTCCGGTGATCGGCTTTGGTCTGCAACCAGCGATTATCGCCTTGATCCTTTACGGTGTGCTGCCCGTCCTGCAGGCGACACTTGCCGGGCTGGGAGCGATCGATGCCAGCGTGACAGAAGTTGCGAAAGGTATGGGAATGAGTCGTGGTCAGCGACTGCGTAAGGTCGAGCTACCGCTGGCGGCTCCGGTGATTCTGGCGGGCGTGCGAACTTCGGTGATTATCAACATTGGTACGGCGACGATCGCCTCAACGGTAGGAGCCAGCACGCTGGGTACGCCCATCATCATCGGGCTTAGCGGATTTAATACCGCGTATGTGATCCAGGGGGCGTTACTGGTGGCACTGGCGGCGATCATCGCAGACCGCCTGTTTGAAAGGCTGGTGCAGGCGCTTAGCCAGCACGCAAAATAAAGGTATAACCTGCGAGCATGACGCCACCAATTCCGCCGAACGCCATAAACAGGAACAGGGCGATGACCCCAATTTTAGCTATGCGCATAATGCACTCCTTATGTTAACGAAAGGATTGTACAGTAAAGCGCATTTGTTAACGAATCATTAAATGCCGAGTGGGAAAATATCATGGCCTTGTTCTTGCCAACTGGTGAGTTGCTGCTGTTGGGCGGAGGTTCGATTTTCACCGCACCACACCAGCAATGTACGGCCTTCGAATAGTTCAGGGCGTAGTTGATTGAGCGAGTGGGCGAGGACATCAATGCGCCATCCTTGTTGACTGGCAATCCAGCCCTCCAGCCACAGACGGGTGGTATCCTGAATATTCCAGCCAACCACCAGCGCATCTTTACCCTGTTTTTTACGTGCCGAAGCCAGACAAATGGCGATGTAGTTGATCAGTACGCCGTCGAGGATCGCCAGCAGCGCCTGGAGAGTCGGTTGTTGGCATTGAAGTCGTCGGCGCAGAGGAATAAACAGATGTGTGGTGAGTGTCTGGGCGGGGTAATCCTGACCGCGCTCTTTGATCCACGTTCGCAGGCTATGCAGATTGCCGCTTTGCAGGTAGGTCAGTAATGTTTCTTGCTGATCGCGCCAGCCGTTCTGCACATCAACATTTTCATTACTGAGCAGCATTTTAACTTTGCTGACCTGCACGCCGTTGTCGATCCAGCGTTTGATCTCGCGGATACGGTCAATATCGGCATCGTTGAACAGTCGATGACCGCCGTCTGTCCGTTGCGGTTTCAGCAACCCGTAACGCCTCTGCCACGCGCGTAACGTGACAGGGTTAATATCACAAAGCAACGCCACTTCACCAATTGTGTAAAGCGCCATCGTCTCACCCTTGCTCGCGAGGTCCCGGTTTAACTTTAGACGCAGTTTTGCGAACCAGGTAGTTTTGCCCGTTTTTTGTGCATCTATAGGGTGATTTTATTTTTGCCAGGCGATTTTGAGTGATCGTACTCACGAATTCTCATTTTTCTGCAAGAGTTCAAAGAAAGTTAAACGCAGGCAATGTATGTTACGCGTTTTAAAGGGAAGTGTGGTTTGCGGGTATGTACGATTTTAATCTGGTGTTGCTGCTGCTTCAGCAGATGTGCGTTTTTTTAGTCATTGCGTGGTTAATGAGTAAAACGCCATTATTCATACCGTTAATGCAGGTCACGGTTCGTCTGCCGCATAAATTTCTCTGCTACATCGTCTTTTCCATCTTCTGCATCATGGGCACCTGGTTTGGGTTGCACATTGACGATTCTATTGCCAATACCCGTGCGATAGGCGCGGTAATGGGCGGCTTACTCGGCGGTCCGGTCGTCGGTGGGCTGGTTGGTCTGACCGGCGGCTTACATCGATATTCGATGGGGGGCATGACCGCGCTAAGTTGCATGATCTCAACCATCGTTGAAGGATTGCTCGGCGGCCTGGTACACAGCATCCTGATCCGTCGCGGGCGCACTGATAAAGTCTTTAACCCCATTACCGCCGGTGCCGTCACGTTCGTCGCTGAAATGGTGCAAATGCTGATCATCCTTGCGATCGCCCGACCTTATGAAGATGCGGTGCGTCTGGTGAGTAATATTGCTGCACCAATGATGGTCACCAATACCGTCGGCGCGGCGCTGTTTATGCGTATATTGCTCGATAAACGCGCGATGTTTGAAAAATACACTTCTGCTTTTTCTGCCACTGCGCTGAAAGTGGCAGCCTCGACGGAAGGCATTTTGCGACAGGGGTTTAACGAAGTGAACAGCATGAAAGTGGCTCAGGTGCTGTATCAGGAGCTGGATATTGGTGCAGTCGCGATTACCGATCGAGAGAAATTGCTGGCCTTTACCGGAATTGGTGACGACCACCATTTACCCGGCAAACCGATTTCTTCGACTTACACCTTAAAAGCGATTGAAACCGGTGAAGTGGTCTACGCTGATGGCAACGAAGTACCTTATCGTTGCTCTTTGCATCCGCAATGCAAACTGGGGTCGACGCTGGTAATTCCGTTGCGTGGCGAAAATCAGCGCGTGATGGGCACCATCAAATTGTATGAAGCCAAAAACCGTTTATTCAGTTCAATAAACCGCACGCTGGGCGAGGGGATTGCGCAACTGCTTTCGGCGCAGATTCTTGCCGGGCAATATGAGCGGCAAAAAGCGATGCTCACCCAGTCAGAAATCAAACTGCTTCACGCCCAGGTGAATCCTCATTTTTTGTTTAATGCGCTTAACACCATTAAAGCGGTGATCCGCCGCGACAGCGAACAGGCCAGCCAGCTGGTGCAGTATCTTTCCACTTTTTTCCGCAAAAACTTAAAGCGGCCTTCGGAGTTTGTTACTCTCGCCGACGAAATTGAACATGTGAACGCTTATCTGCAAATTGAAAAGGCGCGCTTCCAGTCGCGGTTGCAGGTCAACATTGCTATTCCGCAAGAATTATCCCAGCAGCAATTGCCCGCGTTTACCCTGCAACCGATAGTGGAAAACGCCATTAAACATGGGACATCACAACTGCTGGATACAGGGCGAGTGGCAATCAGCGCCCGACGTGAGGGGCAACATTTGATGCTGGAGATCGAAGACAATGCCGGTTTGTATCAACCGGTAACCAATGCCAGTGGGCTGGGGATGAATCTGGTGGATAAGCGTTTACGTGAACGGTTTGGCGATGACTATGGGATAAGCGTCGCCTGTGAGCCTGATAGTTACACCCGAATAACGTTACGACTACCATGGAGGGACGAGGCATGATTAAAGTCTTAATTGTCGATGATGAACCGTTAGCACGGGAGAACCTGCGCGTATTTTTGCAGGAGCAGAGCGATATTGAAATCGTTGGAGAGTGTTCAAACGCCGTGGAAGGGATCGGCGCGGTGCATAAACTGCGCCCGGATGTGCTGTTTCTCGATATCCAGATGCCGCGCATCAGTGGTCTGGAAATGGTGGGGATGCTCGATCCGGAACATCGTCCGTATATTGTTTTTCTCACCGCGTTTGACGAATACGCTATTAAAGCCTTTGAAGAACATGCTTTTGATTATCTGCTGAAGCCAATTGATGAAGCGCGACTGGAGAAAACGCTGGCGCGATTGCGTCAGGAGCGCAGCAAGCAGGATGTTTCGCTGTTACCGGAAAATCAACAGGCGCTGAAATTTATCCCTTGTACGGGGCATAGTCGGATTTATTTGCTGCAAATGAAAGATGTGGCATTTGTCAGCAGTCGGATGAGCGGTGTCTACGTTACCAGCCACGAAGGGAAAGAGGGCTTTACCGAATTGACATTACGTACCCTGGAAAGTCGTACACCACTACTGCGCTGCCATCGTCAGTATCTGGTTAACCTCGCGCATTTACAGGAGATTCGTCTGGAAGATAACGGCCAGGCCGAGTTGATTTTGCGTAATGGCTTAACCGTGCCGGTCAGCCGCCGTTATCTGAAAAGCTTAAAAGAGGCGATTGGCCTGTAAAAGACTGCTAAAATGGCTTTTTGCCTCATCAACACCTGAAGGCCTCATGCTAAGTAACGATATTCTGCGCAGCGTGCGCTACATTTTGAAAGCCAATAATAATGACCTGGTGCGTATTCTGGCGCTGGGTAATGTCGAAGCCACCGCGGAACAGATCGCCGTCTGGCTACGTAAAGAAGACGAAGAGGGTTTTCAGCGTTGTCCGGACATTGTTTTGTCGTCATTCCTCAATGGCCTGATTTATGAAAAACGCGGCAAGGATGAGTCTGCTCCGGCACTGGAGCCGGAACGTCGCATTAATAACAACATCGTGCTGAAAAAATTACGCATCGCGTTTTCGCTGAAAACCGATGACATTCTGGCTATCCTCACCGAACAGCAGTTCCGCGTTTCGATGCCGGAAATTACAGCGATGATGCGCGCACCGGATCATAAAAACTTCCGCGAATGCGGCGATCAATTTTTACGTTATTTTCTGCGTGGACTGGCAGCGCGCCAGCATGTGAAGAAAAGCTAAGACGGGTATGGCGGCCATGCGAAACATGGCCGCCGACAGATTATTTCACTTCTTTAAAACCAGCGGCTTTCATCACCAGTTCCATTTGCGCCATAGTGATACCTTTTTTGGCATCTTCAGCAGAAACGTTGATTCCTGAAATACCCTGCAGGGCTTTAAAATCCACTTTTTCCATATCGATAGTCACGTTTTCCTGCGCGTAGGTATCTGTATAGGTTAATTTTTCTTCAACACCCGCGATGTTTTTGTATTTGGCGCTTAACGGCTCAAGTGTCTTGGCAGCGTCTTCTTTGGTGGTTGCACCAATAGAAGCAAATTGAATTTTGGTTTCAGAAGATTGCTTAAGCACCTTGTCACCTTTGTAGACATAGGTAATGGCAATTTCAGTGCCGTTCAGATTGGCGCTGAATTTCTTCGATTCTTCTTTGTCACCGCAGCCAGCAAGAGAGAAAACCAGAACAGATGCAACAACGAGGGAAAACAGCTTATTGAAAGCCTTCATGTAAAACTCCATTTTATTTAATCAAGAAACTGGTGACTCTCACCAGGGGCTATATAGAATATGCCTAATACCGTGACGTGAGCAGTCCGGAACTGGAGTAGAACTCTTAGTAAAAAGCACTATTTCATCCTTGTTGCTGAAGCATGGGGAATAATTGTTCGCAAAGTAAAACACCGTTATTCATTGCTTCTACCCGTGCCTCGCTTTCTGTATTACGAAATTGTCCCAACACATGTGCCAGCCGATAAAAACCGACCGCGGAGAGGTCATTCGCCAGCAACTCTGCCTGACTAATAGCGCTCTGTTCCTGATAGCGCCAGCCGTTATGGAGCAGTTGAATAAGTAACGCCTGGCAGCGCATCAGCAACTGATGAGCGGTAGACGGCACAGGCAAAACGCTGGCAGAAGGTAGCGGTGCCACAGGCGCAGTTTCTGCGTCCAGCGCCCAGGCGCGGGTTTTTGTCATCATCACCCGTGGTTCCAGTGTCAATTGCCCATCAACAAAACTGACAAAGCCAGAAACCAGACTCACGGGGTCGTCTGTTTGTTGCAAAAGCGCCGCCATGCGTTCAACGGCAAAAGGAGAACAGGCAGATGCCGGAAGGGATAACGTCAGGAGATTATCTTCACCTTCGCCGCTGATTACCTGCGCATCCAGCGTCTGGCGGCTGCTATCCCAACCGAGCGAAATACACTCAGCGACCGGCAGAATAAATAAGTTATCGACCTGATTAAGAGGCCGTATGCAGGCGGGGGGACGCTGGCGTAAATATTCCCGCAAAGCCACAATGCCCGGCTGGCGTAACGGCGCGCTCAACATTTGCCAGGCATCAGGCGACAGCGGCACAACGCTGCTTAAGCGGTTGCGGGTAGCTAACAGCAGCTCGCCATCGGCACTGCGTTTTGCTGCTTGTGAAACAATTTGCCCACCCGCCAGTGCGCCAGCCTGAAAACTAAACAGCCGACGCGTAGCTGCCGGTGAGTTTTCCTGTTCACTTCGCGGCCAACTGCGCGAAAGGTGCAAAATACTGCCGGTGTCGGGATCGGTAAACCAGATGCGTAAACCATAATGCTCAATATCCTGCCAGCAACGCATACCTAAAGACACCAGCCGCAGATGATCAAGCTTTGCTTCTCCGGCAATGCCAGAGCCAACGACCGTGCGCCACGGCACAGGAGGAACTTCACCAACACTGTCGCGCCGGGCCATCTCTTGTGCGCAATTTAATCGACTGTTTAATGCCGCAAGCTGACGTAAGCATTCTACGGCATGATAGTGGCTGGCGCGAGTGTGGAAGGCATCAACGCTTGCCCGTAGCTGTCGTAGTGATTCACTCACCCAGCGCCAGTTGCAGGCCTCTGCCGCCTGCAATGTGCGGTTGAATGCTGCCTCGTAGTGAATAAGCGGCTGGCTGATGCCGCCAAGCCATAATGCCTGGCTTAATTGCTGAACATATTGACGACACGTTTGGCCTTCTTCGCTGGCAAACGGATCGTCAGATGATGTGACGTGTTCGCTGCGCATCTGCCAGATTAAATGGTTAAATTCTGCTTGCTGCGCTTTGGCCTCGACGAAGGCCTGCACAGCCAGTACGACATGTTCGCAAAGTGTGCCTTCAATACAATCACAACGGGCGAAACGAATACTGCTACGGGAATAAAAACGCACATCGCTCATCGGTAAGCGGGCAGAGGGAATTTCGCCCGGCGCACAGAACAACTCAATGGTGATGCCTTTAGCGACCATCGCCTGCGCGCGTTTGCGGGTGGCATCGGGCAGGGTAGCCAGTTCTTCCAGCCAGATTGCCGGATCCCACTCTTCTTCTTTTTCCGTGGGCTGGACGGTGGCACAAAGTCGTTGATAACTTAACACCAGCATCACGCGATGACGGCACATGCCGCTGGCCCCGCAGCTGCACTGAGCCTCTTTCAGTGCCTGGCTGTTCGCCAGCTGGGTACGGACACCGTCACTGAAGGTGGCGATTAAAGCGCCGTTCTCATGGCTGATTTCCGGGACGTTGCCATTTTCCAGTTCCTTAAGACTGCGCTTAACAAAACCGGCATTGCTTAACGCCGTCAGTGCCTGCGGTGTCAGTTCTAATAATTCCGGACGTAGTGAATTCATGACTGAAGATTCTCCGCAAGCCATGATGCCAGCTCGCCCGGCGTCATGGCGGCTATTTGTGCGCCGACATTAACCAGCGCCTGGGCCGTATCGCGGTCATAGCAAGGCGTTGCGGTGCTATCGAGCGCTGCCAGTCCCAGCACTTTGATGCCGCTCTGGACACACTTTTTCACCTGATGCGTCAGCAATGATGATGAACCCCCTTCGTAAAAATCGCTCACGAGGATAATGACGCTTTTTGCTGGTTGTTCAATAAGTTGCCGACCATACTCCACGGCACTGGCGATATTGGTCCCGCCGCCCAACTGTACTTTCATTAATAACTCTACCGGATCGGCAACGTCTGCCGTGAGATCAACCACGCTTGTGTCAAACGCCACCAGATGGGTACGAATGCCGGGTAACTGCCACAAACAGGCCGCCATCACCGCAGAGTGGATCACCGAGTCCACCATCGATCCGCTTTGATCAACCAGTAAGACCAGTTGCCATTGTTCGCTTTGGCGTTTAATGCGGCTGTTAAAGCGGGGGGATTCGATATACAACTTGCCGTGTTGCGGGTGCCAGTGTTGCAGGTTGGCGCGCAGAGTACTTTTGAAATCAAAGTTTCGCGCCAGTGGAATTAATGAGCGGCGACGGCGATCGCGGACACCAGAAAAAGCCTGACGAACTTCCTTTGCCAGTCGCGCCATAATTTCTTCAACAACCTGGCGCACTATCTGGCGGGCGGCAGCCAGTACTTCGGGATTCATCAGATGTTTGGTGTGCAAAACGGCGCGTAGCAGGCTTTCCGAAGGCTGCATACGTTCCAGCACGTCGAGATTCGTCACCACATCTTCAATGCCGTAGCGCAGTACGGCATCGCTTTCCAGTCGCTCAATCACCTGTTGCGGAAACAGAGTGTGAATACTGTTGATCCACTCAGGGGTGGTGAGATTTGAGCCACCTAATCCACCAGAGCGTTCACCACGCTGGAGCCGTTCAGGATCGCGCCCATACAGCCACTCCAGCGCGTGGTCTATCTGCCGGGCGTTGTCATCCAGCCCACAAAGCGTCGTTTCTGCCGCTTCGCCAAGAATTAATCGCCAGCGTTGTAGCTCACGGGTGGTCAGAAGATCGTTCAGTTCAGACATGGAAAACTCCCCAGTTTTGCAGCGATGCCAGTGCCTGCTGTTCGAGTTGTTGATGATGTGCAATGGCCTGTGGTGGACAATGCAACGGCATTTGCAGCGCCGAAACGGGAAGTTGCGCCAGTTGATAATGCTCAAGCACCTGATGCGCCAGCGTCCCGCGTTCTCGTGGTGGTAGCCAGGCCATCGCCGCGCGTAAATCGGGCAGGGCATTGATAAAATCGGCATCACTTAGTTGATTTAAATGACTGCTGAAACCGGCGATAAATGTCGGCTGACAGGCCAGTTGATGGCGGGCCAGCGCCAGCAAACCGTGCAGCGCTTCGCCGGATTGTGCCGGGGATAACTGCGCCAGCATCGTCAGCGCCGCTTCGGCACTGGCGTTAGGATGTTCCAGACGCATCAGTGCGCCATGAGCCGCGCCGCGATCCAGCGCCGGGGCATGAATTGCCTGACTGCGTCGCTCCAGTAAGGCTACCGCCGCAGAAAGAGAAATGCCGGGGAGTTGCACACCGCTATGTAGATCGCGCAGGATATGACACAACGCTTGCCAGCTATGCAGGTGAGCGTGAAACTCCTTTTCATCTGGTCTGCCGTTAGATTCACATAGCCACAGCGTGCGATCGATAGCCGCGCATAACGTCGTTTGTAATATCTGCGCGCCTTGCATACCGCTAATTTCATCCAGCCGCCATAAGGCATATAGCACTTCCAGCGCCTGGCCCATTTCGGCAAATTGATTTTCCTGGGCGATTAATAATGTGAGTTGCTCCAGTAATTGTTGACTGAAGGACGCCAGACCCGCTAACGCCGCCTGGCTAAGACATGTGGTGATACTGCCGATTCCACCCGCGTCCAGCATATCGGCTTCTAATTTATGGCGTGCGGCTTCCTGAAGTGTTGCACCAAAGCATGCGGCCTCAATCAATGCCGCATGCTGGCTAAGCGGGCGGGTTAATTTCCAGTGTTCTTCACCGTTGCCTGCAAGTGTCAGTGTACTTCCCTGCTGGCGTACAATCCCAGGGATCTCCAGTATTGCCAGCCGATGTAACACCTGACTTTGCGCCAGCCCATCGGGGGTAAAGCGATTTAAGGTAAGCTCCGCCGGAAGAGAGATTGCGGTACGTTCCAGTTCGCAGGTGACATCTTTTGGCAGAGGCGGTTGTGGCGTGGAAGGGGCAAGTTTACCGAATCCGTCACCCGCTAATGTGTCTATCAACGTTAGCAGAATCGGATCGGTATCGGGATGAATAACGCCGCGATAGCTCCACGGCAACGGTGCATTCAGGGCTTCTTTAATCAACGAGCCTGCTATGGCATCCAGCCAGTCAGTGCGTAACGGTAGTGTATGACCGCGCAACTGTGCCAGTGCCATTGCATGCAGATGTGCGGCAGCCATATCCGCGGTCGAAGCAGGCAAGTTGTGCTGGCGCAAACGGGTGAGAACCGTTTTTAGCAGTTGTTCACCGGCCTGCTGTAAGCCCCACTGCCAGCACCAGTTTTGCCAGACCGGGGCAGGCATACCGGAAAGGTATCCTGCCAGCACATCAAGGCGCTTTTCACTGTAGGGGGTGAGATAACAACCTGTAACGGCATCTGCCAGCGACGGCAATTCTGGCGTGTTAATTTCCTGCGGGCATTCGCGCCACATTTTTGCCAGTACCGGAGCGTGCCAGCCACCGCAGACAACTAACACGTCGCCATTATTTTGCTGCATCGCCCATCCAATCCAGCGGGCCATAAAGGCTTCGCGCAGACGATTGAGAGCATCTCCGGGGGAGTCGCCCCGCAGTTGGGCAAAATAGTGCGCCAGTGCAGAGGGTAATGCAGTTTGCTGGCTTTCATCTTCGAACAAGTGATCCCACAGGGTGTCGCTGTTATCCATGCGGGTGGCACGCAGCAGCAAGGCCTGGCTTTCCTCTTGCGTATCAGGCGAATCGTCCACTTCTTCACTCTGCGCCCAGCAAGGCAAATCGATGAAGTAAGTTTGTGCCTGAATACGACGTGCGGCTTGTAGCGCCTGCCACTCCGGCGAAAATTCAGCAAATGGCGTCCAGGCACCACGCCCGGGGGCTGCACCGTCCTGATACTGGCAATAACTGTAAATAGCTACCGGAAGCTGGTGGGCTAAAAACAGTTCGTCTACCCGGTCATTAAAATCAGCCGGGCCTTCAATCAATACGTATCGTGGCCGCTGGCTTTCGATTAACGATTTCACCAGCCGGGCGCAGGCCGGACTATGATGCCGGATGCCGACAATTAACGGCTCGCTCATGCATCTTTCCTCACGGCAGGCGGTGGCGGGCTTGATAATAAGCCTGCCAGTGAGCTTCTTTATGTGTGGCGACTCGTTGTTCGAAGTAACGGCGCAGACGAGCGCGATCTTCTTCGTTATCTTTGACGATGGTTCCGGCAATGCAGTCCACCAGGTCGGCTGGCTCACCTGCGCGATTCGCTAAAAACCAGGCGCGGACGCCTACGGCGTGGGCCACGTTCACGGCTTCAGCGGTGGACATAATCGCTGTTAGTGTATCCATTGACGTTTTCTTTTCGCCGTTGGCACGCAGATCGCGGAAGGTGCGGACCAGTAACTCCAGTACCGCGTCAGGCACTTTATGCGGAATACCGCTATGGGCCAGCAAACGCGCCGAAGCACTGGCGACAAGCTCCAGCTCTTGGGCGAAATCCATAATCGGAAAGACAGTTTCAAAATCGAAGCGACGCTTTAGCGCAGCACTCATTTCATTGACGCCGCGATCTCGGGTATTGGCAGTGGCAATAATATTAAAGCCTTCTCGCGCATAGAGCTGACTGGCTTCACCAGTGAGTTCCGGCACCGTCATCACCCTGTCAGAAAGCATACCTAACAGACAGTCTTGCACTTCCAGCGGTGTACGCGTTATCTCTTCAAAACGGACGATTTTGCCGTCGCGCATTCCCTGGTAAAGCGGGGCAGGGACCAGCGCTTCCGTTGATGGACCATGATTGATAAGCAGGGCGTAGTTCCAGCCGTACTTGATTTGATCTTCGGTAGTAGATGCGCCGCCCTGGATGGTTAACCCGGCATCGCCGCTAATAGCGGTTGCCAGTAATTCAGACAGGAGAGATTTTGCGGTGCCAGGTTCCCCCACCAACATCAAACCGCGCCCGGTGGCAAGAGTGACTAACATGCGTTCGACAGCGGAGGGACTAATCACCACTTTACGGCTAATATTTTGCGCGCTATCGCCAAGGATAAAAGCACGGGCCGCAGGCAAACTTAACTGCCAACCGGGCGGGCAAGGTGCGTTATCATTTTGTTTTAATTTTGCCAGTTCATCGGCGTATAACACAGCAGCAGGCGGACGCTGCAGATGATTATTCTGCGGTGACATATATTCATCCCTGAAATGTATTAATGAAATAAACGATATTTTACGCGCAATAAATGTTTGGCGCATTAGTTGTTTGAGCGAAAAATATCTGGAAAGCAGATCACAGTAAATAAAAAAACCTGCTGGTGAGGCAGGTTCTTTTATTTACTACTTTCAGGCCTAACACCACAGCCTGTGCAACATCGTGTTCCAACGAACGAATTATAACCACGGCTGGACCCCGTTGCAATTAAGATAATGAGATTTATAATCCAGACCGTTGGGACGTTGCGCCGGATCGAATCTATTTCAAGTCCTGGCTACCGGACGGGTGGTGCTGCAGGTGGTGCCCTGATCCGGAGTGCAACATCGTGGTCCAACATACGTAAACCAGTATCGACAGGCAGTGTAAGGGTAAGGTGCTGGTGTTGCGCTCCTTAATAAGGAGAGCGGATGGACACGCTGACACAAAAGTTAACCGTGCTCATTGCTGTACTGGAGCTATTAGTGGCTCTGTTACGGTTGATTGATTTGTTGAAGTAACGGGCAAATTGAAACGCATCTAAGGGGGAAAACCGCTTCCCCCTTTAATAAAATGATTACTGTTTTTATTAATTCATCATATAACTCATTTTTATTTATAAATTCATCGATTTTATATTCAACGCACCATTTGACCGGGATGTGAATATTTATGGTGGGCTATTGGCAAAAAATATCTGGAAAGTAGATCGCAGAAAATAAAAAAACCTGCTGGTGAGGCAGGTTCTTTTATTTACTACTTTGATGTTAAGTTACTGATAGTGCAACATGGCATCTCAACGAACGAATTATAACCACCTCTGGACAGTGTTGCAATTAAGATAATGAGATTTATAATCCTGACTGTTGGGAAGTTGCGCCGGATCGAACCCATTTCAAGTCCTGGCTACCGGACGGGTGGTGCCGCAGGTAGTGCTCTGATCCGGAGTGCAACATGGCGACTCAACAAACGTAAACCAGTATCGACAGGCAGTGTAAGGGTAAGGTGCTGGTGTTGCGCTCCTTAATAAGGAGAGCGGATGGACACGCTGACACAAAAGTTAACCGTGCTCATTGCTGTACTGGAGCTATTAGTGGCTCTGTTACGGTTGATTGATTTGTTGAAGTAACGGGCAAATTGAAACGCATCTAAGGGGGAATACCGTTTCCCCCTTTAAGAAAGCTATACTCGTCATACTTCAAGTTGCATGTGCTGCGACTTTAATTATCTAGAGTATATTATTCTATTTCTTGGTTGAATATATTCTGTAGTTCACGATTAAAAATTGCTATTACAGTTTCAGGTGATTCACCTCGTAATTTCCGCTCATCAATACACTCATCTCTTATATAAATCAACGCATCATTTATTAGCGGGTCAGCATCTTCTCGATCACGTTGATGAAATGTTGGATGTAGCCGGAATCGCTCCAGTCGATAGACGGAACCTGTAAATAATTCAGAGCATTTATGGATCTCAAGTCTGAAGGAAAACGGATCTTCAGGTACAGGGACCTCATAATCGTAAATAGCAACTAGCTCTTTTTGCACGATCATCGCTTTCCCCGCTGGTAAGTCGTGTAGATAACGGGCAGTCGCATCACTGCCCGCTGTGTTTTAATGGAAAATGACGTCAGGTGCGCTTAACGCCTCACTCAAATCAAACACATCAAGTTCGGCAAAAGTGACGGATTTATTGTCACAGTACACTCGAAGAGAACGGAAGCTCATTAGCGCTTTGCTATCAACATTGTAGTGGTTAAAACCGGGTGAAAACTTAAGGACCAGCCGGTACTCGCCCAGGTCATAGACAAATGCATCCTCATAGCCTGACTCCCAGCCTTTGTATCGCATTCCCATAAGCTGCCCAACGGTAGCGGATTTACCTTCCCAGCGAGTCAGGCTGTTACTGGTTGACTCATCAGGTGTGAGCAGCACCGTGCACCGCGCCAACTGGCGAAAAGGCGGCATAATTTCGTAATCGGCAAAAAGCTGTGCAAATTCACTGCGCATTTCTACTGTCATTTCTAACGGGTGGGCAATGCCAATCAGAGCGTCCGCAGGCAGGTCAATTGGCTCATCTTGCGCATTGCAGAACTCCCCCTCTGCGGCCACACGAAAGGCGTTGAGTAAACAACGCGGTTCATTTGCCGGATAAGCCCCCCATATTAATCGCTGGGTAACCAGACGGGTAAAGGGATGATTAACAAACAGAGAATGAAAATCTGCCAGCGACCAGCGTCGGGTGGTACGTAGGGCCGTTTCAAGACGCGGGAGCAGGTTTTTGCTCACCTGAGTGGCATCTTTTTTTAGCCCTTTTAGTCGGGCCAGTGCCTCGGGCGCTTTCAGTTGATCGTCATCGGCGCGCAACCGGGGAACGCTTTTCTGGCGAACGTTTTGCTGATCAAAGATAACCGGGTTGAGGTTTTCATCGAAGCGAACGGTAAACTGCCGGGGACCAAAATCAAAACTCAACGCCTGCGGATCATCAAGGCCCAGGGTTGGGACTAATCTGTCCGCTAGCTCTTCCTGGCTTAGCCCGCGATTTTCTGCGACCACCTGAAGAAATTCCGCCGCGTTATCACGTAAGGGGCGGGATTTCGCCCGTTGCGATATATGATGCAGCTGTATCAGCGCCATATCATTATTCATCAGGGTAAGGATGTTCAGGCCACTGACAGCACGGGCAGATTTGCCTTCTTGTGGCCAGCCGAGGATCTGTGTCGTTAGATCCCGTGCCGTGCTTTCGTCACCAAAGAGACTTAACGCCAGAAATGCCCAGTTGTCTTTTACGGGGGCACCAGCTTGTTGCCACGCAGTGAAGAGATCCCAGGCAAAAGCTGCCAGCGTTTGTGGCTGGCAGAACGTTTTCAGTTGTTCCAGCCCGCTATAAAAACGTCCCCCCTGGGTAAAGCGCAGCATTTCGCCGATAATTTCCAGAGCGTCATCGGTAACAGGTTGATTATTAGTGATAAGGCGCGGCCTGGACCACATTTGCGGATGCCAGAAATCAGGGGCTTTTGGAATGCGTGCCGGGTAAATCTCTATTGGACTCTGTTTAAGTAATTGTTCCAGGGCAGGCCATAGATCTGTACGCTGCCAACGATTGGCTACAGTTTGTAGCAATTCGCCATGCCCATGTTCGTAAAGTAAACGCAGGGCAAGTAATGCAGCTTCGCTTTTATCGCTAGATTTGGTGAAGATAAGAGGGATAAGTGCAGTAGCCGTATGTTCCGGCCATTGTAAAATCCACTGGCGAGCCAGATTACGCTGGCCCGCAAAACGGTGCCAGACGCGGGCAATGGGCAGGGCCAGTTCTGTTGCGCCGAAATTTAAAATTAACGGAAATGTTTCTTTTGGACGATGTGAAAAAGCCAACATCAGACCTGGTAGCGCATCCAACCCGAGGATACTGAGAAAATAGTCCTCACCCGCGAACAGATGTTTTTTCTCATTGATACGCAGCCAGAAGGTCAAAGCCATCTCACGCGGCAACTGTGCCAATAAATACAGGTTCCAGACACTCTTTTCCGGACGATAACGTGAGTAGTTGTCATTTTCCCATATGTTAATTAACGCTTCTATGTGACCGCTGCGGAGCGCCTGTTCTGCTAATTGTGCTTCCGGGGAGTTCCAGCCATTCAGGATCTCTTCAACCCGCCCCTGGTAGTAATGCCACTGAACAATGAGTGAATTGCGTGCAGCATCCAGTTTTCCGGGGAGTATATAATTCAAAAACAGCCATACATCATCCCCAAAACCCAGTTCCTGTAATACAACTCGCCCACTTTTTTGTTCCATGCGTTCCGCAAGAGATTCCGTGCTGAAATAACGGGCAGGCTCAGTGGCGGCAAGCCTCTCTCGTTCGCCAGGTTGCCAGTAAACTTGCGGCGTTAATTCGAGCGGTGCCAAATCAAGACGTGGAGCTGTCATTTTTTTCTTACTACGCCACGGTGGTGAAACGAGGATTTCAGGCAGATTGCTGTTATCGGTACTATCAATAACCGGTTTGGGCGGTGCCGATAAATAACTATTCAGCACTGCCCTGGCTTGAGTACTTAACCACTGCATCATCTCTTCTGCCAGTTGTGGCTGCGATGCCATCAGCGTTTGTAACAGCGTACGCCAGTATTCATCGCGTGCTTTTTGCTGTGCAGGCAGCTTTTTGTCTTCGATGATTGGATAACCTGGGCGGGCTGGTGGTTCTGTTAACGCCAGCAGTTCTGCCAGTGCGGCGAGCGTCGCATGGGGGAAGTTTTTATGGTATTTAGCTACACGTTGCAGGCTGGGTTTGTTTTTATCAGCCACCAGTAGCAAGGTGCGGATGACTTGCGGATGGTTAATTTGTACCAGCAGACTGCCGCAATCTTCTTTATGGGCATACATCGCGAGGCGCGGAATGGCTGCCAGTCCTTGTTCGCGCAAAAGGGCGGCGCAGGCCGCGTAGCCGAAGTGGTTTTCATGCGACATGTAGCTGGCTTCTCGATCGCTAAATATATCCTGGCTCCAGTAGTGCTCGAGTTTTCTCACCGCTGTGGGGTCATTAGCAACAACTTTTAACCACTCCTTAGAATGAAAATGAGTTCGCGGGCATTCAAGGCCTACCAACTCATTGGCTATTTCTGGTTTTTCCGGGAGGATCAGCGCAATAAAAGGGCGGCGAACTTTGGTTATTCCTGGTAGTGCGGCAATGAGTTTGTCGGCGCAACGCTGCCAGCAGCTTTCCTCTGCCAGAGAGAGGTGTTTACGCAGTCGGAGATCGAATTCGTTATAGGTTTCTGAGCGATAACCATAGCCATAGTCCTCGTTCTGATACTGCAATGTGACTACCAGAGGATCATTCTCATAACACCGTGCAATAAACTGGCGTGCAATCACCACCTCAGTCGAATATTCCAGCCCCTCTTGTTGGACGATTTCGTCGAGCAACTGTTGGCTGTCCTTTTGCGCGATACAGGCTAGCACCGCCATTGTGCGGGCCGGGACTGAGGGTTTGTGTTCGCCGATCAAGTTGATGGCCTGCGTAATGGCGGACTGCCACTCCAGTGAAAAATTTTCATAACGCCAGACAATGTTTTTTTTCTTCTCAGCTTTTTGTAGCAATTCATCACCCAGTGTCTGAATGATGCTTTCAGTGATAACAGGCACCGGTTCGCCCGGCCAATTGCGATGGCTGAGTGGTGTTTTGCCTTTTTTATATTTCAGTTCCAGTTGAGCGTTATCCGCCAGCCACGGTAATTCCTTGTCCATGCTCTTTCCTTATTCAAACAGGGCTTCAATATCGTTAATTAGCTCGCTGGCGGTGATGGCATCGAGTACGGAGAACTGCGCTTCCTGTGTTGAATTACTCCCCCAGCCATAGCTTTCTGCTTTGCCTTCCCATAGCCACAGCTTGCTTAAGAGCTGCTCGGCACTCAGTTCGGCTGGCGACATGCCTACCGCAAAACCTTCGTCGATTTCCATGATTAACGACCAGCGACCGAGAGGTTTGATCATCCAGCCGATCCAGCCTCCATCCTGCGGGGTGCCCTTTATCCAGCCTTTATTCGCCAGCCCCATGACCCGACCGCTCGGGCATTTTCTGCCTGCCCAGCGGGTCAGTTCGCTGGCGTTGCGCTCGGCTTCTGTCAGGGCGTAACTGTTACGGTCAAGCTGACGGAACGGTGGTAGCAGTTCGTAGTCGGCAAAAAGCTGACCAAAGGCGGCAGCATCCGTCGGTGATATTTCCAGAACGTGAGGAATGCCAACAGAGATATCGCCTTCCGGCAGGGTGAAAAGATCATCGTCAGCGGTGCTGTAGCTGTTATCTTCCGCCACGCGGAAGCACGTCAGTAGCTGGTTTTCGGTGCTATAAACGCCCCAAATCAGACGGCGGGTTAAGTGGCGTACCAGTGGATGTTCAACCAGGAAGAGCTGAAAGTTTTCTGGCGACCAGCGGCGACGCAGGCACATGGCGGATTCCAGCCTTGCTACCTGCTGGGCGGCGACGGTACGCGCATCTTTTTTCAGCAGTTTGTAGCGGTTAACAGCATCGTTCGCCTGTGATTCATCATCGCTTTTGTTTGGTTTGGGCAGGTCTTTCAGACGGCTGCCGGAAGCGTCACGCACAAACGGTTTTAAGGTTTCATCAAAGCTGACGGTGAACTGGCGTGGGCCGAAATCCAGCAGCAACGAACCGTTATCATCCAGACCGAGATCTGGTGCTAACCGATCTTCAAGCTCCGCCACTGTCAGTTCGCGACTTTCGGCAATGTCGGCAATTTTCTCTTTCGCCCGCTCCTGTAATGCTTTGAATTTCAGTTTCTGGGCAATGCCGTTAAGCTGCATCAGGGCTATATCACTACCGATAGCGGCGAGAATATCCAACCCAACGGTGGCGCGTTTATGCTGAGATTCGCCAGGCCAGGCGCGGATTAATGGCGTCAGTTTGCGGGCGGTGTCATCGTTACCGAGAACGCCTAACGCAGTGAACGCCCAACTCTCTCTCGACGGCGCGCCAGCGGTCTGCCAGGCGGTAAACAGATCCCAGGCAAATCCCGCCAGTGAGTCGGCGGAACAGACGTCTTTCACCTGCAATAATCCCGGATACAGAGCCTCTTCCTGAGGGAAGCGGAGCATTTCACCGAGGTGGAGGAGGGCGCTATCTGGCAGTGATTGGGCATTTGCTTTTAATACCGGGCGCGTCCAGAGCGATGGCTGATAAAAGGCCGGAAGAGTGGGGATTTTTGTCGGGTGATTATCTAAGGGATCGAGCGCAAGCAGAGCGTTCACCGCATCGGTTACTTCCGGCTGGTTATAACGTCGGGCGATTTCTTGCAGTAATGGCTGATGACCGTTTTCGGTAAGCATACGCAAGGCAGCGCGGGCGTTATCCTGTGCTTCACCGGCTTTGCCGAGCGCCGCAGGCAGCAGGCCGGTAAGGGCATGTTCCGGGTATTTCAACAGCCAGCTACGGGCGTTTTCGCGTAGCGTTTTCAGTTTGTTGAAGGCACGGGCGACGGCAGGAGCCAGCTCACTCGCTGCGAAGTAATTCGTGATGGGCAAGGCTTCTTGTGGATAGCGTGCAAGTGAGTTTACTAACCCAGGTAACCCTTTGAGTCCAAAATGTAACATGGCGTATTCGGTATCGGTATGTGGAGATAGGGTAAGGGCATTCCATGCTTTTACTGCTTTCTCCAGCGGCAATGTTGTCAAAATCCCCAACTGCCAATAATGCCCGGTAGGTGAATGAAACACCTTAAATTCACTTAGTAAGGTTGAATAATCTTCATTTAGCCATGCCTCAACTACCGCTTCGGGAGCTTTAATATATGTACCAGCGATCCGTCGTTGAAAACCCATCCTTGCCAACAGGTTGGTAGTACTTTCTTCATGGCTAACCGTGATGTGTTTTGAATACCAGATATATTTCGCCAAAAGTTGATTACTGATTTCTTCTGTCAGATAACAGATTGGCTCAATGCCTAATGGCGCTAAATCCAGCACCGGAATCGGCGATTTTTTCTTTTTCGAAAGCCAGGGAGGGGAGACTACTACGGCTGGCAGTAGATCGGCGCTGGCATGGTTTGAGGGCTGTGTCAGTTGTTGCTGGCATGATTTCAGTACGGCAACTGCGGGTGTCGAGAGCCAGGGAATGACCTGTTCTGCCAGTGCTGGTTGTGAGATAAGCATTGTCATTAGCATAATGCGCCAACTGTTCTCTTCTTTTTGCCCAAGAAGTTCCGTCAGTGCCGCCATTGCTGCATGTGGGAACGCAGCAATGGCTTTCGTCATCCGATCGTGACAGCGTTTAGTATGCCCGGCTACACGTATAAGCAGTGTTAATGCGAACGGATGATTGATATGACGCAACACATCGGCGCAGTAGTCACTTGCGGCATAGGGAGCAAATCGGGGCAGGGCTGCAACACCTTGCTCCTGTAATACGGTGGCTGACCATATCGCACCACAATAGTAATCATCAAAAATGGCATATGGCTCGTGATATTTTTCTAATGAGGCAAGAATGTGCTCATCAGTCGCCACTATTTTTAACCACTCAAGCGAGGGTAATTTTTTTTGCCCCAGTAGACGCTGGGCAATTTCATGTGCAATTTCTGGTTTTTCGGGTAATAACAAAGCAATTAATGGTTGCCGCCATTCTGGAATATGTGGAATTGCGGCAATAAGTTTTTGTGTACATTTTTGCCAGAGAGACTCTTCCGCCAGTGATAAATGTTTACGTAGGCGTAATTCAAATCTGGAATATTGCTCCAAGTAGTCAGGTGCAATGCCAGACGGCAGAATAATAATGACATTATTCGCATAATCCCATTTAATATCAATCTGTTGAAGGTGTATTATTACATCAGTAGCATATTCCAGACCGCCCTCCTGGACGATCTGATCCATAACATCCTCACGCACTTTATATCTTGTGCATTTCATTTCAAGTGCCGTGAGTACAGCCATTACTGGTGATGGTAGCTGTGTTGTTTTCAGGCCGTCGATCTGACTGATCGCCTGGGCGACGGTGTTTTGCCATTCTAAAGAACAGGCGCTGAAGTCAAATGTGGCTGTTTTATTATCCCGTTGCGACACACTACAGGCTAAGCGACGTAATTGGGTCAATTTGTCTGCTTGCTGAACAGGAACTCCGGGAAAGCGGCGATGACTTAACGTGGTGTGTACAACTTCGGGCGGAAAAACGACAGCAATATCTTTTGCCAGCCACGGTAAAACAGCATCTGTATTTTTGTCAGGCGCACGGGTTTCTGCTACGAAAGAGGGGTGTTCCTGAATAATGGTGAATAAGTCCGCTACCTTGAGAGAGCCCGTTACCGTTTGGGAAGGTTGCAAAGAATTATCCTTCGCTTGCTCCACATACCCCTTCTTCACCTTCTCCGCAATCAGCTTAAGCTCCGCTTTTGCCACTGCCGCAGCATCTGAAAAACTTTTTATCTGGCTTTGCCCTTTGGTGCCAACTTTTCCCCAACTGATATGCAACTCGTTTCCCTGTTGCTCAACTGCCCAGAATTTATGTGATTTTTCGTCCTGATAGATAAAGTGTCTCATTCTGCATCCCTGTAATTTTATCCAGTTGAATGCAGATGCTACCAGTATTTATGCGGGTTAGAGAGAGACAAAATCGCAAGAAAACAACTTTAGGAATTTATAAAGAAAAGGCGCTGTCGATGCAGCGCCTTAAAGGGGGATTATTTCACCTGATGGCCTGGTTTAGCACCAGCATCCGGGCTTAACAGGAAGATATCTTTCCCGCCAGGACCAGCAGCCATTACCATGCCTTCGGAGATACCAAAGCGCATTTTACGCGGTGCCAGGTTGGCCACCATAATGGTGTGACGCCCGATCAGTGCCTGCGGATCCGGGTAGGCAGAACGAATACCGGAGAAGACATTGCGTTTTTCACCGCCGAGATCCAGTGTCAGGCGCAGCAGTTTGTCAGAACCTTCAACAAACTCTGCGTTTTCGATCAGCGCCACGCGCAGGTCAACTTTTGCGAAGTCGTCAAAGGTGATGGTTTCCTGAATCGGATCATCTGCCAGTGGGCCAGTAACTGGCGCGGCAGCTGCTTTCACTTCTTCTTTAGACGCTTCCACCAGTGCTTCAACCTGCTTCATATCGATGCGGTTATACAGCGCTTTGAACGGATTCACTTTGTGGCCCAGCAGCGGTTGCTGGATACCATCCCAGGTCAGTTCTGTATTGAGGAATGCTTCTGCGCGCTCGGTCAGTTTCGGCAGTACCGGTTTCAGGTAAGTCATCAGCACGCGGAACAGGTTTATGCCCATTGAGCAAATTGCCTGCAGGTCGGCATCGCGGCCTTCCTGTTTTGCCACCACCCACGGAGCCTGCTCGTCGACATAGCGGTTAGCCAGATCAGCCAGCGCCATGATTTCGCGCACTGCTTTACCAAATTCGCGGCTTTCCCACGCTTCACCAATCACTTCAGCGGCATCAGTGAAGGTTTTGTACAACTGCGGGTCAGCCAATTCGCTTGCCAGCACGCCGTCAAAACGCTTGTTGATAAAGCCCGCATTACGAGAGGCCAGGTTAACCACTTTGTTCACGATATCGGCATTCACACGCTGAACGAAATCCTCCAGGTTGAGATCGATATCATCAATGCGCGAAGAGAGTTTCGCAGTGTAGTAGTAACGCAGGCTGTCAGCGTCAAAATGATTCAGCCAGGTGCTGGCTTTAATAAAGGTGCCGCGAGACTTGGACATCTTTGCGCCGTTCACCGTCACATAGCCATGAACAAACAGGTTGGTCGGCTTGCGGAAGTTGCTGCCTTCCAGCATGGCAGGCCAGAACAGGCTGTGGAAGTAAACAATATCTTTACCGATGAAGTGGTACAGCTCGGCGGTGGAGTCTTTCTTCCAGTATTCATCGAAGCTTACGCTGTCGCCGCGCTTGTCGCACAGATTCTTGAAAGAACCCATGTAGCCAATCGGTGCGTCCAGCCAGACGTAGAAATATTTGCCCGGCGCGTTCGGAATTTCAAAACCAAAGTATGGCGCGTCGCGGGAGATATCCCACTGTTGCAGGCCGGATTCAAACCACTCCTGCATTTTATTTGCCACCTGCTCCTGCAACGCACCGCTGCGGGTCCATGCCTGCAACATTTCGCTGAAAGAGGGCAGATCAAAGAAGAAGTGTTCAGAATCACGCATTACCGGCGTAGCGCCAGAAACCACCGATTTCGGCTCGATCAATTCAGTCGGGCTGTAGGTCGCGCCGCAGACTTCGCAGTTATCGCCGTATTGATCCGGGGATTTACATTTCGGGCAGGTGCCTTTCACAAAACGGTCCGGCAGGAACATGCCTTTTTCCGGATCGTACAGCTGAGAGATGGTGCGGTTTTTAATAAAACCGTTCTCTTTCAGGCGAGAGTAGATAAGTTCTGACAACTGGCGGTTCTCTTCGCTGTGCGTCGAGTGATAGTTGTCATAGCTGATGTTAAAGCCTGCGAAATCAGTCTGATGCTCCTGACTCATTTCGCCAATCATCTGCTCCGGGGTGATACCAAGCTGCTGAGCTTTCAGCATGATCGGTGTACCGTGGGCATCGTCGGCGCAGATGAAGTTGACCTCGTGGCCGCGCATTCGCTGGTAACGGACCCAGACATCAGCCTGGATGTGCTCCAGCATATGGCCGAGGTGGATTGAGCCGTTAGCGTACGGCAGTGCGCACGTCACCAGAATTTTCTTCGCGACTTGAGTCATAGTAGGCATTACTTCTTAATAGTGAAAAGGGGTTAGATAGTACCAAATGGGAAAATGTTAAGTAAGTACTTCTCTATATTCTTCAGGTAAACTATCAGCTGATGGTTTATCTATACAAAAAAGGAGTCGGGATGAACGAACAATCCCAGGCCAAATCACCAGAAGCCTTGCGCGCAATGGTCGCCGGGACACTGGCCAATTTTCAGCACCCAACCCTGAAGCATAACCTCACCACGCTGAAAGCGTTGCACCATGTCGCCTGGATGGACGACACGTTGCATGTGGAACTGGTTATGCCATTCGTCTGGCATAGCGCGTTTGAAGAGTTAAAAGAGCAATGTAGCGCCGAACTGCTGCGTATCACCGGGGCGAAAGCTATCGACTGGAAACTGTCGCACAATATCGCCACCTTAAAACGCGTGAAGAATCAGCCGGGTATTAATGGTGTGAAGAACATCATTGCGGTCAGTTCCGGTAAAGGCGGCGTGGGTAAATCCTCCACGGCGGTAAACCTGGCGCTGGCACTGGCGGCGGAAGGGGCGAAAGTCGGCATTCTGGACGCCGATATCTACGGCCCATCAATTCCCACCATGCTGGGCGCAGAAAATCAGCGTCCAACTTCGCCGGACGGTACCCATATGGCACCGATTATGTCTCATGGCCTGGCAACCAATTCAATTGGTTATCTGGTCACTGACGACAATGCGATGGTGTGGCGTGGACCGATGGCGAGCAAGGCGTTAATGCAGATGTTGCAGGAAACCTTGTGGCCGGATCTCGACTATCTGGTGCTTGATATGCCGCCAGGCACCGGTGACATTCAATTGACGCTGGCGCAAAACATTCCAGTAACTGGTGCAGTCGTGGTCACCACCCCGCAGGACATCGCGTTGATCGATGCGAAAAAAGGCATTGTGATGTTCGAGAAAGTCGAGGTTCCGGTGCTTGGTATTGTCGAGAACATGAGTGTGCATATTTGCAGTAACTGTGGTCACCATGAACCGATTTTCGGTACCGGTGGTGCAGAGAAACTGGCTGAAAAATACCACACACAGCTGCTGGGGCAGATGCCGTTACACATTTCCTTACGTGAGGATCTCGATAAAGGCACGCCAACGGTTATCAGCCGTCCGGAGAGCGAATTTACCGCTATCTACCGCCAGCTGGCTGACCGCGTTGCAGCTCAGCTCTACTGGCAGGGTGAAGTCATTCCAGGCGAGATTTCCTTCCGCGCGGTCTAACGCCTATTAACCATTCTGGTTATTCTTCATACACCGCAGAGATGTTACATTGATGCGGTGTATTAGTTTTTGCCGCATTAATGAACACTTATTTAATACTGCGAATATTCTGCGGACCTTCGTCCGAAACTCTACAAAGTCGATTGATCATACAGGCAATGCTTCATTATCATCCTTCGTGGCTGTGTAGTGGATGTACAGCTATAGTTTGTTATGCACTCATTCTATCCAGGCATAACCTTTACTACAGGGATAACGTTCAATGAATAAGTATTGGCTGTCAGGAATTATTTTTCTTGCCTATGGATTGGCTTCTCCCGCATTCTCTTCAGAGACTGCCACATTAACGATTAATGGCAGGATCAGTCCCCCAACATGCAGTATGGCTATGGTTAATAGTCAACCACAACAGCATTGTGGTCAGTTAACGTATAATGTTGACACCCGTCATCAGGTTTCTTCGCCCGTCAAAGGTGTTACGACAGAAGTGGTTGTTGCAGGTAGCGATAGCAAACGTCGAATCGTGTTAAATCGCTACGATTAATTTGGCAACCTGATTTTAATTGCATTTAGAAAGCCGAAATCATTTATATAAATGATTTCGGCTTTTTTATTGATATCAACAATACCATTTACATAAATCTACATTAATTAATAGATGCGATAAATAGTTAATACTCTTAAATATTTGTTGTATTTATATTGCATTGGTTAATTTGTTTTAAATCAATAAAACAATATGTTTACATTGCGGCAACTTTTTTGATGTGAGAAATTTGTTTCCAAGAGATACAGACTCTTAACAACCAAAAATAAATTTTATTAAGGAACATATTATGAAACGTTCAATTATTGCTGCCGCTGTCTTTTCTTCTTTTTTTATGAGCGCTGGAGTATTTGCTGCAGACGTTGATACCGGAACATTAACCATTAAAGGAAATATTGCAGAATCTCCGTGTAAATTCGAAGCGGGTGGTGATTCAGTAAGTATTAATATGCCGACTGTACCAACCACTGTCTTTGAAGGTAAAGCTAAATATTCTACCTATGATGATGCAGTCGGTGTAACCAGCAGCATGTTAAAAATTAGCTGCCCGAAAGAAGTTGCTGGTGTAAAACTCTCGTTGATTACCAACGACAAAATAACCGGCAACGATAAGGCGATAGCCAGTAGCAACGATACCGTGGGTTACTATCTCTATTTAGGTGATAACAGCGATGTCCTGGATGTTTCTGCACCTTTTAATATTGAGAGTTATAAAACAGCGGAAGGTCAATATGCTATTCCGTTTAAAGCAAAATACCTGAAACTAACAGATAACTCAGTGCAATCAGGTGATGTGTTATCTTCTCTGGTTATGCGTGTGGCGCAGGATTAATAAATAAAATTGCAAGTTTCTCCAGGTAATAAACATGGCCGCTATCCCATGGCGGCCTTTTAATTTAAGAGGCATTAAAATGAAAGGATTATTATCTTTACTCATTTTTTCTATGGTCCTTCCTGCACATGCCGGAATTGTTATCTACGGGACGCGCATTATTTACCCGGCAGAAAATAAAGAAGTTATGGTGCAGTTGATGAACCAGGGAAATCGTTCTTCGCTGCTGCAGGCGTGGATTGATGATGGCGATACGTCGTTACCACCAGAAAAAATTCAGGTTCCTTTCATGTTAACGCCACCAGTTGCAAAAATAGGGGCAAATTCCGGGCAGCAAGTAAAAATCAAAATTATGCCGAATAAACTGCCCACTAATAAAGAAAGCATTTTTTATCTGAATGTTCTGGATATTCCACCAAATAGTCCAGAACAAGAAGGTAAGAATGCACTGAAGTTTGCGATGCAAAACAGAATCAAATTGTTTTACCGGCCGGCGGGTATTGCTCCGGTAAATAAAGCGACCTTTAAAAAGTTACTGGTAAATCGCAGTGGCAATGGATTGGTGATAAAAAATGACTCAGCTAATTGGGTGACGATTTCGGATGTCAAAGCTAATAATGTCAAAGTCAATTATGAAACTATAATGATTGCCCCCTTAGAAAGTCAGAGTGTTAATGTCAAAAGTAATAATGCAAATAACTGGTATCTGACCATTATCGATGACCACGGCAACTATATTAGTGACAAAATTTAATTGCAGGAGCTGCCTATGTTGAGAATGACCCCACTTGCATCAGCAATCGTAGCGTTATTGCTCGGCATTGAAGCTTATGCAGCTGAAGAAACCTTTGATACCCATTTTATGATAGGTGGAATGAAAGACCAGCAGGTTGCAAATATTCGTCTTGATGATAATCAACCCTTACCGGGGCAGTATGACATTGATATTTATGTCAATAAGCAATGGCGCGGGAAATATGAGATTATTGTTAAAGACAACCCGCAAGAAACATGTTTATCAAGAGAAGTTATCAAGCGGTTAGGCATTAATAGCGATAACTTCGCCAGCGGTAAGCAATGTTTAACATTTGAGCAACTTGTTCAGGGTGGGAGCTATACCTGGGATATCGGGGTTTTTCGTCTCGATTTCAGTGTCCCGCAGGCCTGGGTGGAAGAACTGGAAAGTGGCTATGTTCCACCGGAAAACTGGGAGCGGGGTATTAATGCGTTTTATACCTCTTATTATGTGAGTCAGTATTACAGTGACTATAAAGCGTCGGGTAATAGTAAGAGTACATATGTACGTTTTAACAGCGGGTTAAATTTACTGGGGTGGCAACTGCATTCTGATGCCAGTTTCAGTAAAACAAATAACAATCCAGGGGTGTGGAAAAGCAATACCCTGTATCTGGAACGTGGATTTGCCCAACTTCTCGGCACGCTTCGCGTGGGTGATATGTACACATCAAGCGATATTTTTGATTCTGTTCGCTTCAGAGGTGTGCGGTTGTTTCGTGATATGCAGATGTTGCCTAACTCGAAACAAAATTTTACGCCACGGGTGCAGGGGATTGCTCAGAGTAACGCGCTGGTAACTATTGAACAGAATGGTTTTGTGGTTTATCAGAAAGAGGTTCCTCCTGGCCCGTTTGCGATTACAGATTTGCAGTTGGCCGGTGGTGGAGCAGATCTTGATGTCAGCGTGAAAGAGGCGGACGGTTCGGTAACCACCTATCTGGTGCCTTATGCAGCGGTGCCAAATATGCTGCAACCCGGCGTGTCGAAATATGATTTTGCGGCGGGTCGTAGCCATATTGAAGGGGCGAGCAAACATAGTGATTTTGTCCAGGCGGGTTATCAGTATGGTTTTAATAACTTATTGACGTTGTATGGTGGCTCGATGGTTGCGAATAATTATTACGCGTTCACTCTGGGGACTGGCTGGAATACACGCATTGGTGCCATTTCCGTCGATGCCACGAAGTCGCATAGTAAACAAGACAACGGCGATGTGTTTGACGGGCAAAGTTATCAAATTGCCTACAACAAATTTGTGAGCCAAACGTCGACGCGTTTTGGTCTGGCGGCCTGGCGTTATTCGTCGCGTGATTACCGGACATTTAACGATCACGTTTGGGCAAACAATAAAGATAATTATCGCCGTGATGAAAACGATGTCTATGACATTGCCGATTATTACCAGAATGATTTTGGTCGCAAAAATAGCTTTTCCGCCAATATGAGCCAGTCATTGCCAGAAGGTTGGGGGTCTGTGTCATTAAGTACGTTATGGCGAGATTACTGGGGGCGTAGCGGCAGTAGTAAGGATTATCAGTTGAGTTATTCCAACAACCTGCGACGGATAAGCTATACCCTCGCGGCAAGCCAGGCTTATGACGAGAATCATCATGAAGAGAAACGTTTTAATATTTTTATATCGATTCCCTTTGATTGGGGTGATGACGTTTCGACGCCTCGTCGGCAAATATATATGTCTAACTCAACGACGTTTGATGATCAGGGGTTTGCCTCAAATAATACGGGATTATCAGGAACAGTAGGGAGTCGGGATCAGTTCAATTATGGTGTCAACCTGAGTCATCAACATCAGGGAAATGAAACGACAGCTGGGGCGAATTTGACCTGGAACGCGCCGGTGGCAACAGTGAATGGCAGTTATAGTCAGTCGAGTACTTATCGACAGGCTGGAGCCAGTGTTTCAGGGGGCATTGTCGCCTGGTCGGGTGGCGTTAATCTGGCGAACCGTCTTTCCGAAACGTTTGCTGTGATGAATGCGCCAGGAATTAAAGATGCTTATGTCAATGGGCAAAAATATCGCACAACAAACCGTAATGGAGTGGTGGTATACGACGGAATGACACCTTATCGGGAAAATCACCTGATGCTGGATGTGTCGCAAAGCGATAGCGAAGCAGAATTACGTGGCAACCGGAAAATTGCCGCACCTTATCGCGGCGCGGTTGTACTGGTTAATTTTGATACCGATCAGCGCAAGCCCTGGTTTATAAAAGCGTTAAGAGCGGATGGGCAACCATTAATGTTTGGTTATGAAGTCAATGATATCCATGGTCATAATATTGGCGTTGTCGGTCAGGGAAGCCAGTTATTTATTCGCACCAATGAAGTACCGCCATCGGTTAATGTGGCAATTGATAAGCAACAAGGACTTTCATGCACAATCACCTTCGGTAAAGAGATTGATGAAAGTAGAAATTATATTTGCCAGTAATAGTTAGGTGGTTCTATGGAAATTCGCATAATGCTATTTATATTAATGATGATGGTTATGCCTGTGAGCTATGCGGCATGTTATAGTGAGTTATCTGTTCAGCACAACTTGGTTGTTCAGGGGGATTTTGCACTTACTCAAACACAAATGGCGACATATGAGCATAATTTTAATGATTCGTCATGCGTAAGTACAAATACTATCACCCCTATGAGCCCGTCGGATATTATTGTTGGACTTTATAACGATACCATAAAATTAAATTTACATTTTGAATGGACCAATAAAAACAACATCACGTTGTCAAATAATCAGACCAGTTTCACCAGTGGTTATTCAGTTACGGTGACACCTGCGGCCAGTAATGCAAAAGTGAATGTTTCTGCGGGGGGCGGCGGTTCAGTGATGATTAATGGTGTTGCGACATTATCCAGTGCTTCATCATCGACACGCGGGAGTGCCGCAGTACAATTTCTACTGTGTTTATTAGGTGGCAAGTCATGGGATGCATGTGTAAATAGCTACAGAAATGCATTGGCACAAAATGCAGGTGTCTATTCCTTTAATCTGACATTGTCATACAACCCGATAACCACAACCTGCAAACCGGATGATTTATTAATTACTTTAGACAGTATTCCCGTTTCACAATTACCAGCCACAGGTAACAAAGCAACAATAAATAGTAAAAAAGAGGATATTATTCTGCGTTGTAAAAATTTATTAGGTCAACAAAATCAAACATCACGGAAAATGCAGGTGTATTTATCAAGTTCTGACTTGTTAACCAACAGCAACACAATACTGAAAGGTGCGGAAGATAATGGCGTAGGATTTATTCTTGAAAGTAATGGTTCGCCAGTCACACTTTTAAATATCACTAACAGCAGTAAAGGATATACAAATTTAAAGGAAGTTGCGGCGAAGTCAAAACTTACAGATACAACGGTTTCAATTCCGATAACTGCCAGTTACTACGTCTACGATACAAATAAAATTAAATCTGGCGCACTGGAGGCAACCGCATTAATCAACGTGAAATACGACTAATAACAAGCAAGACGAGCAAGTGGCTAATAATAAAAAATAACAAGGTGTCTGCATTTCCCCCTCATGATGAGGGGGCTTTTTTTAGCGATGATAAAAAATCTCACCGTCGTAGGCTTTAATGATTTTACCGTCGGTGTCGCTGATCAACACGTACGCGCCACCCATATAGGTCCAGTGCGTCCCGGCATCAGGCGCGGGCAGGTTACGTAACTGCCACTGCTTAATGTTGTACTCATCGGTGCGGTACATCTCTGGGACGGTATCGCCTGGTTTGAAATGCTTAAAGTCAGCAATGAAACTGCTTAACTCATACTTAGAAATTCCCGAGGTATTGGTCGAACCCGCGGTGGCTGGTGCGGCCCAGGCGGCACTGGTAACCAGCAAAAGCGCACCCAGCAACATCTTATTTTTAATGGTCATAAACTCTCCACTTTGGGGATCTGTAATATCAGTCGCATATCTTTCCTGCCATACAATATAACTGACAAGCGATATTTTGTTAGTGATCCCATGATTTCGTAAAAAGTGTAAATGAAAGGATGCCCTAAAAGCATCCTTAGCGAGCAGAGAGTCAGCGGAAATAGCTGATTTAAGAATCATCCTGGGCTGAAGATAACATGCAAGCCTAAAGGATTGAGTTATCGCATTATGCCCATGAAGCCATGTACGCCCATATACACACCAACTAAGCCAATCAACAGACTGGAAAAATAGGGGGCGCGTTTAGCGAGAGTGTTAAATCCGCTCCAGCGTTTTGCGACCTGCTGAACGCTGATTGCTGCGCCAACGCCTACGGTGACAAGCGTTAACGCCAGGCCAATGCTGAAACTGACGACCAGTGTGGCGCCCAGTGTCAGGGCTTTCAACTGAATGCAAATCAACAGCACGGTAATTGCTGCCGGGCAGGGGATAAGGCCACCGGTTAAGCCAAATAGCAAAATTTGCCAGTTGGTGACCTCTCTACCATCAAAGCGTCGTTTAATGTCATTAGCATGGGCTCGTGCATGAGCATCCTGATACTCGTCATGTTCGTGATGGTGATGATGTCCATGGTCGTGGTGATCTTCGTGATCGTGATGATGATGCTCATGATCATGCTCGTGCATATTCTCCAGCCAGTTGCGCTCGCCGTGCCAGGTACGCCAGAACATCCAGAACGCGGTGCTAATAATGATCACTGCGGAAATCAACTGGAGCCACGGTTCTGCTGATTGAGCAGTAAAGCGCTTGCTGACCACCATCCCGCCAAAGGCAATCAACCAGACCACTGCGGTATGCGAAATAGTTGCTGCCAGTCCGAGCATCACCGCCTGTTTAATGGTGCCTTTGATGGCGATGATAAACGCCGCCATCATCGTTTTTGAGTGCCCTGGTTCCAGGCCATGAAGCGCACCAAGTAAGATGGCGCTGGGGATGAAGAACCAGGCGTTTCCTTGCTGAAGAAGAGTTGTAAATTCGGTCATGATAATAATTCTTAGTATTAATTCGGCAATCTGATTCTACTCCCCCCCAGTACCTGATACTACCCCCCAGTAGATTAATAGTGCTATGATTTTTCATGTTCTTGTTAACAAGGTGTTGCCATGTCTCATACAATCCGTGATAAACAGAAACTGAAAGCGCGTGCCAGTAAGATTCAGGGTCAGGTCGTGGCGCTCAAGAAAATGCTCGACGAGCCGCACGAATGCGCTGCAGTTTTACAACAGATTGCTGCTATCCGTGGCGCGGTAAACGGTCTGATGCGGGAAGTGATTAAAGGTCATCTGACGGAACACATCGTTCACCAGGGGGATGAGCTAAAACGTGAAGAAGATCTGGATGTCGTTCTGAAGGTGCTGGATTCATATATCAAATAATTTATTAACGCGATTGTAAAACTGCCGTTTTTCCTCGTTTACAACGCGTGCGCTGGACATTACCATCCTCCTCTGCGATTTATCATCGCAACCAAACGACTCGGGGTGCCCTTCTGCGTGAAGGCTGAGAAATACCCGTATCACCTGATCTGGATAATGCCAGCGTAGGGAAGTCACGGACCACCAGGTCATTGCTTCTTCACGTTATGGCAGGAGCAAACTATGCAAGTCGACCTGCTGAGTTCAGCGCAATCTGCGCACGCGTTACACCTTTTTCACCAACATTCCCCTCTTGTGCACTGCATGACCAACGATGTGGTGCAAACCTTTACCGCCAATACCTTGCTGGCGCTCGGTGCATCGCCAGCGATGGTTATCGAAACCGAAGAGGCCAGTCAGTTTGCGGCTATCGCCAGTGCCTTGTTGATTAACGTTGGCACACTGACGCAGCCACGCGCACAGGCGATGCGTGCTGCCGTTGAGCAAGCAAAAAGCTCTCAAACACCCTGGACGCTTGATCCAGTAGCGGTTGGTGCGCTCGATTATCGCCGCCATTTTTGTCATGAATTTTTATCTTTTAAACCGACAGCGATACGTGGTAATGCTTCGGAAATCATGGCATTAGCTGGCGTTGCTAATGGCGGACGGGGAGTGGATACCACTGACGCCGCAGCTAACGCGATACCCGCTGCACAAACACTGGCACGGGAAACTGGCGCAATCGTCGTGGTCACAGGCGAGGTGGATTATGTTACCGATGGGCATCGTATCGTTGGCATTCACGGTGGCGATCCGCTAATGACCAAAGTGGTAGGAACTGGCTGTGCATTATCGGCGGTTGTTGCTGCCTGTTGTGCCTTACCAGGCGATATGCTGGAAAATGTCGCATCTGCCTGTCACTGGATGAAACAAGCCGGAGAGCGCGCAGTCGCCAGAAGCGAGGGGCCAGGCAGTTTTGTTCCACATTTCCTTGATGCGCTCTGGCAATTGACGCAGGAGGTGCAGGCATGAAACGAATTAACGCTCTGACGATTGCCGGTACTGATCCGAGTGGTGGTGCGGGGATTCAGGCCGATCTTAAAACCTTCTCGGCACTTGGCGCTTATGGTTGCTCAGTTATTACTGCACTGGTGGCGCAAAATACCCGTGGCGTACAGTCGGTGTATCGCATTGAGCCTGATTTTGTCGCCGCCCAGCTCGATTCGGTGTTCAGCGATGTGCGAATCGACACCACTAAAATCGGTATGTTGGCGGAAACCGATATTGTTGAAGCGGTGGCAGAACGGTTGCAACGTTATCAGATCCAAAACGTGGTACTCGACACCGTTATGCTGGCAAAAAGCGGCGACCCGCTGCTTTCACCTTCGGCGGTTGCTACGCTGCGCAGTCGATTATTGCCACAGGTTTCATTAATAACGCCAAACTTGCCCGAAGCTGCCGCCTTGCTCGACGCGCCACACGCGCGCACCGAACAGGAAATGCTGGAACAAGGGCGATCGCTGTTGGCGATGGGCTGTGGCGCAGTGCTAATGAAAGGTGGTCATCTGGATGATGAGCAAAGCCCGGACTGGCTGTTTACCCGCGAGGGTGAACAACGGTTTACCGCACCGCGCATTATGACCAAAAACACCCACGGCACTGGTTGTACGCTCTCTGCGGCGTTGGCTGCACTACGCCCGCGCCATACAAACTGGGCTGACACCGTACAGGAGGCAAAAAGCTGGCTTTCATCAGCATTAGCCCAGGCCGACACGCTGGAAGTTGGTCACGGTATTGGTCCGGTTCACCACTACCACGCCTGGTGGTGAGCACCGTACTATAGCTGCTTTGGTTATTGTCAGCCTTTGGCACTGACATTCAGGGATGAAACCAATGCAGCTAAGAATTACCAGTCGAAAAAAACTCACCTCTCTATTATGCGCTCTTGGGCTAATTTCCATCGTTGCAATTTATCCGCGTCAGACGGTGAATTTTTTCTATTCGACAGCAGTTCAGATTACAGACTACATCCATTTCTACGGTTATCGCCCGGTTAAATCTTTCGCTATTCGCATTCCTGCCAGTTACACCATTCACGGAATAGATGTTTCTCGCTGGCAGGAGCGGATCGACTGGCAGCGGGTGGCAAAAATGCGCGACAACGGTATCCGCTTACAGTTTGCTTTTATTAAGGCGACGGAAGGCGAAAAGCTGGTGGACCCGTATTTTTCGCGTAACTGGCAACTAAGCCGCGAAAATGGCCTGCTGCGCGGGGCGTATCATTATTTCTCCCCGTCGGTAGCAGCGCCGGTTCAGGCACGATTATTTCTGCAAACGGTGGATTTCTCACAAGGCGATTTCCCTGCCGTGCTGGACGTAGAAGAACGGGGAAAATTATCGGCAAAAGAATTACGCAAGCGGGTAAGTCAGTGGCTAAAAATGGTAGAAAAACGCACGGGAAAAAAGCCGATTATTTACTCAGGAGCCGTTTTTTATCACACGAATCTGGCGGGCTATTTTAATGAATATCCGTGGTGGGTGGCTCACTATTATCAACGTCGTCCGGACAATGACGGAATGGCCTGGCGCTTCTGGCAGCATTCCGACCGTGGACAGGTAGATGGCATCAATGGTCCGGTGGATTTTAATGTGTTTAATGGCACGGTGGAGGAGTTGCAGGGATTCGTTGATGGGATTAAAGAAACGCCTTAAATAAGAAGCAGTGATATACTCCCACCAGACTCCCTGGCAGGAAAAAGACAAATGGAACAAGCGCATACCCAGCTGATTGCCCAACTGAACGAGCGTATTTTAGCGGCGGATAACACGCCGCTTTATATTAAGTTTGCCGAAACGGTAAAAAATGCCGTGCGCAGCGGGGTGCTGGAGCATGGCAATATTTTGCCCGGTGAGCGTGATTTAAGTCAGTTAACCGGCGTTTCGCGCATTACGGTGCGCAAGGCGATGCAGGCGCTGGAAGAAGAGGGTGTGGTGACGCGTTCGCGCGGTTACGGCACGCAGATCAACAACATCTTCGAATACTCGTTGAAAGAAGCGCGAGGTTTTTCTCAGCAGGTGGTATTGCGCGGGAAAAAGCCCGATACGCTATGGGTTAACAAGCGTGTCGTGAAATGTCCCGAAGAAGTCGCGCAGCAGCTGGCGGTCGAAGCAGGAAGTGATGTCTTTTTGCTTAAGCGTATTCGCTATGTCGATGAAGAAGCGGTATCGATTGAGGAATCGTGGGTTCCGGCGCATTTAATTCATGATGTTGATGCCATCGGGATTTCACTTTATGACTATTTCCGCAGCCAGCACATTTACCCACAACGTACACGTTCCCGCGTTAGCGCCCGGATGCCGGATGCCGAGTTTCAGTCACATATTCAGTTAGATAGCAAAATACCGGTGCTGGTGATCAAGCAAGTGGCGCTTGACCAACAGCAACGGCCTATTGAGTACAGCATTAGCCACTGTCGCAGCGATCTATACGTTTTTGTGTGCGAGGAGTAGTTCCTCGCGCGTTGGCGCACAATCACCGCCCCGATGCCCGACAACCCACGACGCCACTGCATTGCCCAGTAATACGGCATCCGCCAGTGGCAGACCAGAGGCCAGCCCGGCAAGTACGCCACCTGCATGACTGTCGCCCGCCCCAATGGTGTCTACAACTTGCGTTGGAAATGCCGGAATGCAGCCAGAAGCGTCGTTGCTGAAATACCATGCACCCTCTTTATCGAGACGAACGATCAACGGCGCGGCAAATTTCTCCTGCCATTGCTTGCCAAGTGTTGTTATCTCTGCGGATAAAGCAAAACGTTCGGCGGCAATCTCAGCCTCTTGACGATTGAGCGACACTAAAGGTCGACAGGCCATGATCCGCGCCAGTAATGCATCCGGGATATCGCCAATACGTGGGCCAAAATCGATAAACGGCGTCACGTCTTGCAGCTCTTCCAGCCATTCCACTAACAATTCGCCGCAGGGCGAGGCCAGTTGATAACCGGAAAAATAGAGCAGGCTGCCAGGCGCAACGGTTAATCGCGCCAGCCACTGGCGATTCCACTGATTTTCCACACCGCTGAATGACATAAAAGTGCGTTCGCCATCCGGCTCAACCAGCGCCAGACACCAGCCGTTATCACCTTCGGCGTTATCGATCAGGCTGATTAAGCCCTCTTTTGCCATCCGGTTGCGAATAATCTCCGCCCACACGCCCTGACCGAGCGGCAAGGCATTACCCGCTTCGATGCCGAGGCGCTTTAACGCCACGGCAATATTCAGTGCGCAGCCGCCAACGTTAACGCTCTGCTGTTTCAGTTCGATATCGCACCCACGCCAGGGGAGGGCATAAGCGTCGGCGATCACGTCAATGACCGCCGCGCCGACGACCATCACCGGCTGACGCGTGGTTAATTCAGGCAGCAGCGTGTGTAATCGAGCGCCGCTCATACCACCTCCCGTTGTTGACGATATTTCGCCAACGCTGTGGCATAGCGGTTGAAATCAAGCTGATTTACCGCATCCAGTTCCGCCTTTAACGCAGGATCGATAGCGTTAACGCCATGCAACGCGCCGCAAATTGCCGTCGCCATAGCACCGATGGTGTCTGTGTCGCCGCCAAGGTTAGCGCACAGGACGGCGCAGCGATTCGGGTCGGTTTGTGCCAGTTCAACCAGCGCAATGGCGCACGGAACGGACTCAATAGTGCTGGTACCTGCGCCAACGACCTGGTAAAGCTGTTCGCTGGCGGATTCGGTGCCGTCGGCATTGCGCACAATTTTCAGCGCAATCTCCAGCCGCGCCGCCAGTGAGGCGCTGAACGTGGTGGTGCGTTTTTGCTGGGCATGTCGCGCAATTGAAGGCAGTGAATCAACAATCGCTGACCAGCTTTCTCCGTCAATGGCACGAGAAATCGCCCATGCGATGACTACCGCGCCTGCAACCGCCAGATCGGATTTATGGGTCGGGCTGGACGCCAGCGCTACATCATCAATAAAGGAATCAACATCACGCGCCGGAAGCAAACAACCTAATGGCGAGACGCGCATCGCTGCGCCGTTGGTCACGCCGTTGTTTTCCAGTTCAGCAACGGGTTTACCGTCGCGAATGGCGTTAAGCGCAATCTTCGAGGTCGGACCTAGTACGTTTTTGTTAAAGGCGTCGAAACGCAGCGCCCAGTCGAGAATATTACGCCCAATCAGATCCGGATCGATCTTGCCTTCACGTTCCAGTAACGCATCCGCCAGACACAGCGCCATCGAGGTATCGTCGGTGAATTCGGCGCGGTTAAAATAACAGGCCGCGTTATTCTCCTTTGGTCCAGGAAGAAAACGGTCAATCCAGCCAAAGTGTGCTTTAACGCGGCTGCGTGGCCAAAGCTCGGAGGGCATCCCCATCGCATCCCCTAACGCCTGCCCATAAAGAGCACCGAGAATACGTTCTGTTTTCATTTAACTTCCCCTTGTGTCAACGCAATATCGCGATCATCGACCTTGATAGCCGTAATTTCGTTGTCGGATTCGCGGAAAAAAATCATGAACAGCACGGCGATAATGGCAATCATCACCGCGCCAAAAGTCCACATCCCGGACCAGTTGAAAGTCAGTCCGTTTACCGGTTCCTGATAAGCGAACATCTTTTCCATCATCACACCGCCAAGACGATAGCCGAGCAAACTGCCGAAGCCCTGGCAGCAGAGCGTGATCAGCCCCTGCGCGGCGGTACGCATATGCACGGGGGCTTTTTTATCGACATAGATGTAAGCGGTAACGTAGTAAAAATCGTAACTTACGCCGTGAAGCAAAATACCGAGGAACAGTAACGCGTAGGTGAAATATTCATCCGCACTACCGTAAATAAAGAAGCCATAGCGGATCGCAGCGGTGACCAGACCAAGCAATAATACCTTTTTGATACCAAAGCGTTTAGTGAAAAACGGTAATGCCAGCATAAAGAATATTTCAGAGAACTGGCCGAGCGTCATCCAGCCGGTGGCATTTTTCATGCCGACTTCGGTCAGATAACCGTTGGCAAAGATGTAATAGAACGCCAGTGGCATCGCAAACAGGAATGAACAGAAGAAAAAGACGAGGAAGTTTTTATCGCGCAGCAGGATCAGCGCATCCAGGCCGAGCATGACTTTAATATCCATTTTGCCGGTGCTTTTTGGTGGCGTGTCGGGCAGGAAAAACGCAAACACACCGAGCAGAGCAGAACTTCCGGCGGTAATCAGCAGCGGGATGTTAGTCGGTGAGATATCGGCATACCCCAGTATTTGCGGCAAGAAACCACATGCCAGACCGGAGGCAATCCAGCCGATAGTGCCCATCACACGAATGCGCGGGAAATCACGCTCCACATCCGGCACGTTGGCAAAAGCGATGCTGTTAGTCAGCGCAATGGTCGGCATATAGGTTAGAGAGTAAGCCAGCAGTAACGGAAAGAACCCGGCAAAAGTGGTCTGTTGCGCAGCGAAATACATCAGCAGCGCGCCTGCGAACATCAATACCGCCAGCACTTTTTGCGCCGAGAAAAAGCGGTCAGTGATGGAGCCAACCAGAATTGGCGACAGGATCGCCGCAATGGCGGTACAGGCATACGACCAGCCAATTTCTCCGGCACTAAAACCGCTTTTACTTAACCACAACCACAATGGCACAAACCACGCGCCCCAGATAAACCATTCAACAAACATCATGAACGACAGCTTTGCTGTTGTTTTCATCTTTTAATTCCTTCATGACAGGTAATGTAAGGTACGCGATGACAATACCACTTAATAATACCTTTTAAATACCTTTGCGGTGAAAACTTGACCGCGCTAACATTTTTTCTGATGAATCGAGCCAACAGAAAACGCTGAAAAAACATCCAAAAGATGGAAAAACTCGCCCGTAACGACCAGGATTATGATTGCCCGCAAAAGGCGGGCCAGGAAAATCCATAGCCGATATCCAATCGGAATTTACGGGAGCATAGTAATGACAGATATTGCGCAGTTGCTTGGCAAAGACGCCGACAACCTTTTACAGCACCGTTGTATGACTATTCCTTCTGACCAGCTTTATCTCCCCGGACATGACTACGTAGACCGCGTGATGATTGACAATAATCGCCCGCCAGCGGTGTTACGTAATATGCAGACGTTGTACAACACCGGGCGTCTGGCTGGCACAGGATATCTTTCTATTCTGCCGGTTGACCAGGGCGTTGAGCACTCTGCCGGAGCTTCATTTGCTGCTAACCCGCTCTACTTTGACCCGAAAAACATTGTTGAACTGGCGATCGAAGCGGGCTGTAACTGTGTGGCATCAACTTACGGCGTGTTGGCGTCGGTATCGCGGCGCTATGCGCATCGCATTCCATTTCTCGTCAAACTTAATCACAACGAGACGCTAAGTTACCCGAATACCTACGATCAAACGCTGTATGCCAGCGTGGAGCAGGCGTTCAACATGGGCGCGGTTGCGGTTGGTGCGACTATCTATTTTGGCTCGGAAGAGTCACGTCGCCAGATTGAAGAAATTTCTGCGGCTTTTGAACGTGCGCACGAGCTGGGTATGGTGACAGTGCTGTGGGCCTATTTGCGTAACTCCGCCTTTAAGAAAGATGGCGTTGATTACCATGTTTCCGCCGACCTGACCGGTCAGGCAAACCATCTGGCGGCAACCATCGGCGCAGATATCGTCAAACAAAAAATGGCGGAAAATAACGGCGGCTATAAAGCGATTAATTACGGTTATACCGACGATCGCGTGTACAGCAAGTTAACCAGCGAAAACCCGATTGATCTGGTGCGTTATCAGTTAGCTAACTGCTATATGGGCCGGGCTGGGTTGATAAACTCCGGCGGTGCTGCAGGCGGTGAAACTGACCTCAGTGATGCAGTGCGTACTGCGGTTATCAACAAACGCGCTGGCGGAATGGGGCTGATTCTTGGACGTAAGGCGTTCAAGAAATCGATGGCTGACGGCGTGAAACTGATTAACGCCGTGCAGGACGTTTATCTCGATAGCAAAATTACTATTGCCTGATACGCCTTATACGAACAGCACCACCCCGTAGGACGGATAAGGCGTTTACACTGCATCCGGCAACCTATGCCTGACGCGACGCGGAAGCGTCTTATCATGCCTACATAGCACTGCCACGTATGTTTACACCGCATCCGGCATAAAAACACGCGCACTTTGCTACGGCTTCCCTATCGGGAGGCCGTTTTTTTGCCTTTCACTCCTCGAACAATTTTCATATTGTCGTTTTTGTGATCGTTATCTCGATATTTAAAAACAAATAATTTCATTATATTTTGAAATCGAAAACAAACGACAGGATATGAAAATGTACGTGGTATCGACAAAGCAAATGCTGAACAACGCACAGCGCGGCGGTTATGCGGTTCCGGCATTCAATATTCACAATCTCGAAACGATGCAAGTGGTGGTGGAAACCGCGGCCAACCTGCATGCGCCGGTCATCATCGCCGGAACGCCTGGCACATTTACTCATGCTGGTACAGAAAATCTGTTGGCGCTGGTCAGCGCGATGGCGAAGCAATATCACCATCCACTGGCAATTCATCTCGACCATCACACGAAATTTGACGATATCGCTCAGAAGGTTCGTTCTGGCGTGCGCTCAGTCATGATTGACGCCTCGCATTTGCCTTTTGCGCAAAATATTTCACGGGTCAAAGAGGTGGTGGATTTTTGCCATCGCTTTGATGTCAGCGTCGAAGCGGAGCTGGGGCAACTTGGCGGCCAGGAAGATGATGTGCAAGTCAATGAAGCCGATGCTTTTTATACCAACCCCGCTCAGGCGCGTGAATTTGCCGAGGCAACCGGAATTGATTCCCTGGCGGTCGCCATCGGCACGGCTCATGGGATGTATGCCAGCGCACCGGCGCTTGAATTTTCTCGACTGGAGAACATTCGCCAGTGGGTGAACTTACCGCTGGTGCTGCATGGCGCGTCAGGGTTATCGACTAAGGATATTCAGCAAACCATCAAACTGGGGATATGCAAAATCAACGTTGCAACGGAGCTGAAAAATGCCTTCTCGCAGGCGTTAAAAAATTACCTGACCGAGCACCCTGAAGCGACCGATCCCCGGGATTATTTGCAGTCGGCTAAATCCGCAATGCGCGATGTGGTGAGCAAAGTGATTGCCGATTGTGGCTGCGAGGGCAGGGCATAACGCACCTGCCATTTAACAAGGAAAAAACATGAAAACGTTAATTGCCCGGCATAAAGCTGGTGAACATATCGGCATATGTTCAGTCTGTTCTGCCCATCCGTTGGTTATCGAAGCGGCGCTGGCATTTGATCGCAACAGCACGCGCAAAGTGCTGATTGAAGCAACGTCAAACCAGGTCAATCAATTTGGCGGTTATACCGGAATGACACCGGCAGACTTTCGCGAATTTGTTTTTACGATTGCCGATAAAGTTGGGTTTGCACGCGAACGCATTATTCTCGGCGGCGATCATCTGGGGCCAAACTGCTGGCAGCAAGAAAATGCGGATGCGGCGATGGAAAAATCCGTCGAGCTGGTAAAGGAATATGTTCGTGCCGGCTTCAGTAAAATTCATCTTGATGCGTCAATGTCCTGCGCGGGGGATCCCATACCGTTAGCACCAGAAACGGTTGCGGAACGAGCTGCTGTGCTTTGCTTTGCTGCGGAAAGTGTGGCGACAGATTGCCAGCGTGAGCAACTGAGCTATGTCATTGGCACCGAAGTTCCGGTTCCGGGCGGTGAGGCCAGCGCCATTCAGTCAGTACACATCACCCATGTTGAAGATGCCGCCAATACTTTACGTACGCATCAAAAGGCCTTTATTGCCCGTGGGCTGACAGAGGCGTTAACACGCGTGATTGCCATCGTGGTGCAGCCGGGTGTGGAATTTGATCACAGCAATATTATCCATTATCAGCCGCAGGAAGCGCAGGCGCTGGCGCAATGGATAGAAAATACCCGAATGGTTTATGAAGCACATTCTACCGATTACCAGACCCGGACGGCTTATTGGGAATTAGTCCGCGATCACTTTGCAATATTGAAAGTCGGTCCCGCATTAACCTTTGCTTTACGCGAGGCGATATTTGCACTGGCACAAATTGAGCAGGAACTTATCGCCCCCGAAAATCGCAGCGGTTGCCTGGCGGTAATTGAAGAAGTGATGCTCGACGAACCGCAATACTGGAAAAAATATTATCGTACGGGTTTTAACGATTCATTACTGGATATTCGTTACAGCCTGTCGGATCGTATTCGTTATTACTGGCCGCATAGTCGGATTAAAAATAGCGTCGAAACGATGATGGTGAATCTGCAAGGCGTGGACATCCCACTGGGCATGATTAGTCAGTATCTTTCCAAACAATTTGAACGCATTCAGTCCGGGGAATTATCAGCAATACCGCATCAGCTGATTATGGATAAAATTTATGATGTTTTGCGCGCCTATCGCTACGGCTGTGCGGAATAAGGACGGTATATGACTAACCTGTTTGTTCGTAGCGGAATTTCTTTTGTCGATCGTAGCGAAGTTTTAACCCATATCGGTAATGAGATGCTCGCCAAAGGTGTGGTTCATGATACCTGGCCACAGGCATTAATTGCCAGAGAAGCAGAATTCCCTACCGGGATAATGCTTGAGCAGCACGCCATTGCAATACCGCATTGTGAGGCGATTCATGCTAAGTCGTCAGCCATTTATCTGTTAAGGCCAACAAATAAAGTTCATTTTCAGCAAGCGGATGATGATAACGACGTGGAGGTATCGTTGGTTATTGCGTTGATTGTGGAAAATCCGCAGCAGCAATTGAAACTTTTACGCTGTTTATTTGGCAAGTTACAACAGCCCGATATCGTCGAGACACTAATCACTCTTCCTGAAACCCAGTTAAAGGAATACTTCACAAAGTATGTTTTAGATTCAGACGAATAAATCTCTCTGTAACAATAAAAAGGACTATTTATGAAACGCAAGATTATTGTCGCTTGCGGAGGCGCGGTTGCGACCTCTACGATGGCGGCGGAAGAAATTAAAGAGTTGTGTCAGAATCATAATATTCCTGTTGAATTAATCCAGTGTCGGGTTAATGAAATAGAAACCTATATGGATGGTGTGCATTTGATATGCACCACTGCCAAAGTGGATCGTAGTTTTGGCGATATTCCGTTAGTTCACGGCATGCCTTTTATTTCTGGTGTCGGTATCGAAGCATTACAAAATAAAATTCTGACTATCTTACAGGGGTGACCTATGTTTTCAGAAGTCATGCGTTATATTCTCGACCTCGGCCCTACGGTGATGCTTCCGATTGTCATCATTATTTTTTCTAAAATATTAGGCATGAAGGCAGGCGATTGCTTTAAAGCGGGTCTGCATATCGGGATTGGCTTTGTTGGCATTGGCCTTGTGATTGGCTTAATGCTGGATTCCATTGGTCCGGCGGCGAAAGCGATGGCGGAAAATTTCGACCTGAATCTGCATGTGGTCGATGTCGGCTGGCCGGGCTCTTCACCAATGACCTGGGCGTCGCAAATTGCGCTGGTGGCGATTCCGATTGCGATATTGGTTAACGTGGCGATGTTACTGACCCGTATGACGCGGGTGGTAAATGTTGATATCTGGAATATCTGGCATATGACCTTCACCGGCGCGTTGCTGCATCTGGCAACCGGTTCATGGATGATAGGGATGGCAGGTGTGGTAATTCACGCGGCGTTTGTTTATAAGCTCGGCGACTGGTTTGCCCGCGATACCCGAAATTTCTTTGAGCTGGAAGGCATTGCTATTCCGCACGGTACGTCGGCGTATATGGGGCCGATTGCGGTGCTGGTCGATACTATCATCGAGAAAATCCCAGGCGTTAACCGAATTAAATTTAGCGCCGACGATATTCAGCGTAAATTTGGTCCGTTTGGCGAGCCTGTCACCGTGGGTTTTGTGATGGGGCTGATTATCGGCATCCTCGCGGGTTACGATGTCAAAGGTGTATTGCAGCTGGCGGTAAAAACGGCGGCGGTGATGCTGCTGATGCCACGGGTGATTAAACCCATCATGGATGGTTTAACGCCCATCGCTAAGCAGGCCCGTAGTCGTTTACAGGCGAAGTTCGGCGGTCAGGAGTTCCTGATTGGCCTGGATCCCGCATTACTGCTGGGGCATACGGCGGTGGTATCGGCAAGCCTGATTTTTATTCCGCTCACCATTTTAATTGCTGTTTGTGTTCCGGGTAATCAGGTACTGCCGTTTGGCGATCTTGCCACTATCGGCTTCTTCGTGGCGATGGCGGTCGCGGTGCATCGTGGAAATCTGTTCCGCACCTTAATCTCGGGTGTCATCATTATGAGCATCACCCTGTGGATCGCGACGCAAACTATTGGTTTGCACACCCAACTGGCGGCTAATGCTGGGGCGTTAAAAGCCGGGGGTATGGTGGCTTCAATGGATCAGGGCGGTTCTCCCATTACCTGGTTACTGATTCAGGTTTTCTCCCCGCAAAATATTCCCGGTTTCATTATTATCGGCGCAATTTATCTGACCGGTATTTTCATGACCTGGCGTAGAGCGCGTGGTTTTACTAAACAAGAGAAAGCCGTTCTCGCAGAATAATTTTTACCTGAGGGGGAGGTTATCCCCCTTAACAATCAGGAGTTTTTATGAAATCAGTAGTGAATGATACTGATGGTGTCGTGCGCGTTGCAAAAAGCGTCATTCCTGAAATTAAACATCAGGATGAGGTGCGGGTAAAAATTGCCAGCTCGGGCTTATGTGGTTCCGATTTACCCAGGATATTTAAAAATGGTGCACATTATTATCCAATAACGTTAGGCCATGAATTTAGCGGCTATATTGATGCGGTAGGATCCGGTGTTGATGATTTACACCCTGGCGATGCGGTTGCCTGTGTGCCGTTATTACCCTGTTTTACTTGTCCAGAGTGTTTGAAAGGGTTTTATTCCCAGTGCGCAAAATATGATTTTATTGGCTCGCGGCGTGATGGTGGATTTGCCGAATATATTGTCGTTAACCGAAAAAATGTCTTTGCTCTACCCACGGATATGCCTATTGAGGATGGGGCTTTTATTGAGCCGATTACCGTTGGTCTGCATGCTTTTCATTTAGCGCAAGGTTGTGAGAATAAAAACGTTATTATTATTGGTGCCGGAACCATTGGCCTGCTGGCTATTCAGTGCGCTGTCGCGCTGGGAGCAAAGAGTGTGACGGCTATCGACATTAGCTCAGAAAAACTGGCACTGGCAAAATCTTTCGGTGCGATGCAAACATTTAACAGTAGCGAAATGAGCGCGCCGCAAATGCAGAGCGTTTTACGCGAACTGCGTTTTAATCAGCTTATCCTCGAGACGGCTGGCGTACCGCAAACTGTCGAACTGGCGGTAGAGATTGCCGGTCCTCATGCCCAACTGGCGCTGGTGGGCACGTTGCATCAGGATCTGCATTTAACATCGGCAACGTTTGGCAAAATATTGCGTAAAGAGCTGACGGTTATCGGCAGTTGGATGAACTATTCCAGCCCTTGGCCGGGGCAGGAGTGGGAAACGGCGAGCCGGTTGCTGACAGAACGTAAGTTAAGCCTGGAGCCATTAATCGCTCACCGTGGAAGCTTTGAAAGCTTCACCCAGGCGGTGCGTGACATCGCTCGTAATGCCATGCCGGGCAAAGTGTTGCTCATTCCATGAAACCGCGGGCCAGCGTGATGCTGGCCCGGTATTGTGCAAAACAGATCATTCACCAATGGTCCCCCTTCGTTTACACTAGCCACAATTGAATATGGGTAAATGACGATGAATTCATTCGAGCGAAGGAATAAGATCATCCAATTAGTGAATGAACAGGGAACCGTGCTTGTTCAGGATCTGGCGGGAGTATTTGCTGCCTCGGAAGCGACAATCCGTGCCGATTTGCGCTTTCTCGAACAAAAAGGCGTGGTTACGCGCTTTCATGGCGGTGCGGCGAAAATAATGTCCGGTAATAGTGAAACCGAGACCCAGGAAGTCGGGTTTAAAGAGCGATTTCAGCTCGCCAGCGCGCCCAAAAACAGAATAGCGCAGGCGGCAGTCAAAATGATCCATGAAGGGATGACCGTTATTCTCGACAGCGGAAGTACCACAATGCTTATCGCCGAAGGATTAATGACCGCCAAAAATATCACGGTGATTACCAACAGTCTCCCGGCAGCGTTTGCCCTTTCCGAAAATAAAGACATTACTCTGGTCGTCTGTGGTGGCACGGTCCGCCATAAAACGCGCTCGATGCATGGTTCCATTGCCGAGCGTTCATTGCAGGATATTAATGCCGATTTAATGTTTGTCGGTGCTGATGGTATTGATGCGGTTAATGGTATTACGACCTTTAATGAGGGTTATTCCGTTAGCGGTGCGATGGTCACAGCCGCTAATAAAGTGATTGCCGTTCTCGATTCATCGAAATTTAACCGTCGCGGTTTTAATCAGGTACTGCCAATCGAAAAAATTGACATTATTATTACCGATGATGCTGTGTCTGAGGTGGATAAACTGGCATTGCAGAAGACACGGGTGAAATTAATTACGGTGTAGTATTGTTCTGTATGCCGGATAAGGTATTTACACCGCATCCGGCATTACGGATTCTCCCTGGTTCAAGAGAGAATAGTTTGATTAACGCAATAATGGACAATCTGGTGGTAATCGACAACGCAACGCCGCCGGAAGTATTTCAATATGAAAGTTTTGTCCGCTCAACGGTTCGCCATCAAGATTAAAAGTGATTTCGTGTGGGGCTTGTATATCAAACCACGACGAAGCGCCTTCGATAATATTCGGGTTATCTTCGTCAGATTTTAAGGTTGATACGAGAGCCGGAAGAATTTCATCGCCGGTAAAAATGCGCAGTTGCAGCAAGCCATCGTTAATTAACGCGTTCGGACACAATTGCTGACCGCCACCGGCCTGACGCCCGTTACCAATACCAATGACCAGGGCGTCACCTTGCCAGTGAAAGTTTTCACCGCGGATTTCACAACGGTCCGGTTGCAGAGTATCCATGCGCATTAAGCCATGAATGATGTAAGAGACGCCACCCAGCGCGGCTTTTAATTTTTCCGGCGTTTCTGTGGTAATACGCGTCCCAAATCCGCCTGTCGCCATATTAATAAAACAGGTTTGTTTGTTGACCTGCGCCATATCTATCGCAATGGCGTTACCGGCAATTGCCAGTTTCAGCGCCTTATCCAGTGCCTCAGGAATCCCTACACTGGTGGCAAAATCATTGGCGGTTCCTAATGGCAAAATTCCCAGCGCGGGTATGTCATCCCCCTCACACTGAATCAACGCCGTAGAAACTTCATTAATGGTGCCATCGCCACCACCGGCAATCACCGTTGCGACGCCCAACTTCCGGGCCTCCTCTACATATCGTGCGGCATCGCCTTTCTCCCAGGTGACCCGCACATGGATCGTCATTCCTTCCTCACGCAACAGCATAATTGCTTCGCGCAAGGGTAGATTGTCAGTACTTTTGCCATTAAGAATCAGTAAGCTGGCGGGAAATTCTGCCATGATCGTATGTGCCTTTATGATTGGTCTGTAGATAGTGTAGAGCAGAAAACAAAAGGTGGAGTCAGAACAGGATGAAAGTCGGAGGATAAAAAGTCAGTTCAAGTATGGAGGATTCAGTGGTTACCACCAGGAGCTTGCAATGGGGACAGCGAATACTAACGGCTGCCACCGATAAATTTCAAAAAAGAGCATATGCCTAATATTCAACCAAACAGTGGCATCTTAAATATACTATTCCAAATATATTAAAGCCCCCATGGAGTTACCCTGAAGGGCCTCAATGTCCGTAATTCCTACTTATGTAGGAAATGTTGTACAGAACATTTATTATAATCCTATTAAATTATAATAATCATGCCATTATTATATTTAAACACTAGAGAGTGTCGTTGGTATTTAATGGGGGAAGGTGAGATGAAAAAGATAGCTGCTATATCATTAATTAGTATTTTTATTATGTCTGGTTGTGCTGTGCATAATGATGAGACAAGTATCGGTAAATTTGGTCTTGCATATAAAAGTAATATTCAGCGTAAACTCGATAACCAATACTACACCGAAGCCGAAGCTTCTTTAGCCAGGGGCAGAATATCTGGTGCAGAAAATATAGTAAAAAATGATGCAGCCCATTTCTGTGTTACTCAGGGCAAAAAAATGCAGATAGTTGACCTGAAGACAGAAGGTGCAGGATTACATGGCGTCGCTCGTCTGACATTCAAATGTGGAGAGTGAGAATATTTTTTGGTAAGCGTCAAACATGCGCGTTCTGGTTGTGCTTAGCCGGAACCTGTGCGAGCACGATGCCGTTACGTGAAAGGCATCGTGCTATGAAGGGAGATTCTATCGATGTGGTCAATGGAAGACGGTGACCAGGGATAGGGCTTATGCATAAAAAATAAGCCCGTGTAAGGGAGATTACACAGGCTAAGGAGGTGGTTCCTGGTACAGCTAGCATTTTATGGGTTATGTTTTTCAGCGAAACGGATGATAACCTTAATAAATGCAGCTGTATGTGATCGGTTTCTAAGAATTTTCCATCCGGGAAAAATAATCGAAATTAATCACTTACCGTGGGGATTACGCGTGGTTTCCCCGGAGAAATTACGCATCAGCAGCGCGTAATTGAGCTCAAGATCCTGCGGGACCGGGAGCCACACAGTATAACCATCGCCTGGTGCTATCGGCATAGCTTCGCCTTTGGCGTTTTCCATGTGCTCAAGGGTAAAATTAATGTTGCCTTGCGGCGTCATCAGCTCAAGGCTGTCGCCAACGGAGAATTTATTTTTCACCGCTACCGCCGCGAGGTCCCCCTTGCGCTCACCGGTAAACTCACCAACAAACTGCTGGCGGTCAGAAACTGAATAACCGTATTCGTAGTTCTGATAATCGTCGTGAGTATGACGACGCAGGAAACCTTCGGTATAGCCACGATGCGCCAGACCTTCCAGAGTTTCCAGCAGGCTGGTATCGAACGGTTTTCCCGCAGCGGCGTCATCGATAGCTTTGCGGTAAACCTGTGCGGTGCGTGCACAATAGTAGAAAGATTTGGTACGACCTTCGATTTTCAGCGAATGCACGCCCATTTTGGTCAGGCGTTCTACATGGGCGATGGCGCGCAGATCTTTCGAGTTCATGATGTAAGTGCCGTGCTCATCTTCAAACGCGGTCATATACTCGCCCGGACGCTGGGCCTCTTCGATCATAAACACTTTGTCGGTTGGTGCGCCGATACCCAGCGTCGGCTCAACATTTTGCACCGGAATCGGCTCGTACTTGTGTACGATGTTGCCAACATCATCTTCTTTCCCTTCCTGGACGTTGTACTCCCAGCGGCAGGCGTTGGTGCAGGTGCCCTGGTTCGGGTCGCGCTTGTTGATATAGCCAGAGAGCAGGCAGCGACCGGAGTAGGCCATGCACAGCGCGCCGTGAACGAAGATCTCGATCTCCATATCCGGCACCTGATTGCGGATCTCTTCAATCTCTTCCAGCGACAGCTCGCGAGAGAGGATCACGCGGGTCAGGCCCATTTGCTGCCAGAATTTCACCGTCGCCCAGTTCACGGCGTTAGCCTGCACCGAAAGGTGGATCGGCATTTCAGGGAAGTGCTCACGCACCAGCATAATCAGCCCTGGATCGGACATAATCAGCGCATCCGGCCCCATTTCCACCACCGGTTTCAGGTCACGGATAAAGGTTTTCAGCTTGGCGTTGTGCGGTGCAATGTTGACCACGACATAAAACTTTTTCCCCAGCGCGTGGGCTTCATTGATGCCGAGCTGAAGATTTTCGTGGTTGAATTCGTTGTTGCGCACACGCAGGGAATAACGCGGCTGGCCCGCATAAACAGCATCTGCGCCATAAGCGAAAGCGTAACGCATATTTTTCAGCGTTCCCGCCGGGGAAAGGAGTTCCGGTTTAAACATAATTCTCTCGTTCTGATGACAGGTCAGATCCGCTTCACCTGATGAAGCGGTTAGGGGAGTGCCCCCACTTTAAGGGCGGGCATTGTAGCGCAATCGGCGGGTTTAGCTCCAGTGTAAATGTCTGGTGGCGTCCTGGTTTTGGTTAAGGATACGAATGACGATAATTTCCCCTGGTGATTGCAGGAAATAAATGACGTGGCGTTCAAAAGGAAGAACAAAAATACCTTCGCCTAATTCAGGTCTGGGCGTACCTATATTATTGTTACTCAGAATCTGGAGAACGTCTGAAAGATGTTCCACATATCTGTCGGCTTGTGGTTCGCCGAAATGGTGATAGCTGTAATACCAGATGCCTTCTAAATCCTCATTGGCTTTTGGCATGAGTTTAATAATACGCACATTATTTCCTTATCCCTGCTTTCACCTTCCGTAAGAACGCGTCCTTTTCCCACGGCTGAGCTTCACCACTACTCAACCCTTCTGCGAGCATGTCACGTAACGCTTGCAGGCGAGACTCTGCTTGCTTTTCTCGAAGTAATCGCAGTGACTCACGGATCACTTCGCTTTGGGTGCGATAGTCGCCGGATTCAATTAAGGACTCGATAAATTCACGCAACTCATCGCCGAGATCAACCGTCATCGTTCTGGCCATTTTACGCCCGCCTGTAAGTAAAAATCTTACATCAGTGTATGTCATAAACCGGATAGCGTCACGAAAGTATTAGAAGATATTTTGGCACATGAACATGTTCAGGAGGATAAGTATGGGATGGTAAACAAAGAAAGCACAACGAGTGCTCGTCAGTGCCCACTATTTTAATGGCGGCGGTTACTCTTAATTATTAATAACTAAGCGTTATTTGGATATAAAGCCGGACGCCAACAACCCACGCCCGGCATCGTAATTACGTATTGTCTTTCACCGTCTGGCTTGTGCCATTGGCTTTAACGGAGGCAATTCCGGTTTCACGAGATTGCGCGGTGGCGTACATCTGGCTGGAGCCGATAATTTGATGATTAGCGGCTTTCAGATTGAAATAGAATTTGCCGTTACTTGCCGTTTTTTTCTCATAGCGTTCTTCTTGCGGGCTGTTGCTACGCACCGACGCGATGCCCTTTTCCGCAGAGGCTTTTGAGGTATACAGCTCGCTGGTGAGGATAGTCTCACCATTGCCCGCTTTTAGCACAAACCGGAACTGATTATCACTGCTCTTACTGAGTTCAAACCAACCAGCCATAATGACTCCTTGATTGAAATTGCGTATCGAAAACAGCATCTAAAGGTGCTGTTTACCGATTAAAGTATGAGCGATTTTCTGATGCCTGCCAGGGCGGAGAGATAATGTCAGTTTGCTGACCATGCGTGGGATAATGTTGCCGGATCTGGTCTGAACGCCATCTCCGGCTAACAAAGTCATGTCGCTAAAACTAAACGATGCGGCAGGCGTCGGCTTCCCAGCGGTAACCGACGCCGTAAACGGCGCGGATAAATGACTGTTCGGCGTCGAGAGATTCCAGCTTGCGGCGCAGGTTTTTAATGTGGCTGTCGATGGTGCGGTCGGTTACTACGCGGTAGTCGTCATAAAGATGATTGAGCAAATGCTCGCGGGAGAACACTTTTCCTGGTTCATGAGAGAGCGTTTTCAGCAGACGAAATTCCGCAGGTGTCAGGTCAAGCATTTTACCGCGCCATGAAGCCTGAAAACGACCTTCGTCGATAATCAACGGGCTTTCAGCATCCTGTTGCTGCAACTCGCGCTGCGGTTTGCAACGGCGCAAAATGGTTTTGACGCGCGCTACCACTTCCCGTGGGCTGTACGGCTTGCAGATGTAGTCATCTGCGCCAATCTCCAGTCCGAGCAGGCGGTCGATCTCTTCGATTTTTGCCGTCACCATCACGATAGGAATGTCAGAAAAACGACGAATTTCCCGGCACAGCGTCAAGCCATCGATGCCAGGGAGCATCAGATCCAACAGGATCAGATCCGGTGGTGTCTGGCGCACATACGGCAGTACCTGATCGCCGTGGCTGATAAGCGTCGGCGCATAGCTCGCAGCACGCAGATAATCAATGAGCAACTGCCCCAGCTTCGGTTCATCTTCCACGATCAAAATACGCGGTGTGTTTTCGTCGATTGGTAACTCGGTCATACTTCTCTCTGTAAATCCCGTTCCAGCGGTAACTCTACTGTAATGCTTACCCCGCCAAAAGGCGAATGGGCAGCAATAATGCGACCATTATGTGCTTCAACAATGTTCAGGCAAATCGCCAGCCCCAGCCCGGAACCGCCGCTGGCACGGTTGCGGGAACCTTCGGTGCGATAAAAACGTTCAAACAATTTTTGTAGCTGATCGTCACTGACACCTGGCGCACTGTCGGCAAAGGTCAGGCGCACCGTTTTGTCGCGCTGCCCGGCAGAGATTTGCAGGCTGCCGCCGCTGTCAGTGTAGCGCAGGCTGTTTTCCAGTAAGTTATTGAATAACTGCATTAAACGGTCGCGATCGCCAAATACGGTAATACTGTCTGGCAGGGAAAATTGCAGTTTCAGGCCACGACTGGCGAATCGTTCGCGAAATGCGCCGCCCGCCACTTCCAGCAGTGGGATCAAATCTACCGGTGCTTTTTGATAGGCGAGAGCGCCTTCATCAGACATCGACAACTGATGGAGATCGTCAACCAGTTTGGTCAGTGTACCGACCTCCGCCTGTAAAGACGCCACCGTCTCCGGCGTGAATTTACGCACGCCATCCTGAATGGCTTCCAGTTCACCGCGCAGCACCGCTAATGGCGTACGCAGTTCGTGAGAAATATCGGCCATAAAATCGCGCCGCATTTGCTGGTTTTTCTCCAGTGTGCTGGCAAGCTGGTTGAAGTCTTGCGCCAGTTTGCCCAGTTCATCTTCACTGGTGGGCGTTACGCGGGTAGTGAAATCGCCCGCCGCCAGTTTGTGCGTGCCATCGACAAGTCGTTTTACCGGTGCCAGTAAACCGCGCGCCAGCAGAAAAGTGGCAAGTGCCGCGAGTAACGTTGCCAGGGCGACAATCAACCAGCTGGTTTGCCGCTGTTGTTTATCGAAATTGATATCAGTATTGCGCGTTAACCGCTCAACGGGGGAGGCGATCACCGCGCCAACTTCCGCACCGTTGACCAGAATGGGTCGCCGTGTACCGTCAGGTGGAATCGGCGCTCGCGGACCAACCAGCACTTTGTTGTTTTGATCAACCACCCAGAACTGGGTACGCCAGCCGTGCGGTGGCATACCCGGGCCGGGTTTATCTTCCGAATTATCGTGTTCAAATGAACGCAGGATCTGAAAGACAAAGCGATCATTGTTGCGCAGGAAGCGCCAGTTGCCATGCTGCGCATACTGCTCGCCAAGCGCATCACTTAACAGTTGTAATCGCTGTTCATTACCATGCTTGATGTAATCAATAAAGCCACGCTCAAAACTGATACGCACCGCCCAGTGCATACTGATCAGCAAGACAATGCAGGTGGCGAAAATCGCCAGAAACAGTTTGCCGGTAATACCAGGTCGCCAGAACTTCATTGCGCGCTCCTTTTTCGCCGCGAAATAGCTACATTTTGATGCGTATCGTTCGGCACTCTGGCAAAGATGAACGCCGGAAGGGCGATGATAAACGCCATGCTAAGCCAGGTGTACATAAAGACGGTTTGTGTGGTGCCGCTGTCGACGCTGACATGCTGCGAACCAAAAAGTCCCAGCAACAGCCCGGCGATGGTGACGCCGATACTCATCGACAATTGCATAATCATCGACAGCAGGCTGTTTCCGCTGCTCGCCAGATTGTCCGGGAGATCTTTCAGCGTCAGGGTGTTCATGGAGGAGAAACGCGTCGAGTTGACCATCCCTTGTAAAAACAGGACGAACGGCAAAACGTAGTACCAGCCCAGCAGAGCGGTAGTCATAAACAACAGGGTGACCAGCGACAGACCCAGCGTGGTCGCTACCAGTACCCGACGATAACCAAAGCGATTCACCACCTGTACAACAATTCGCTTCATTCCCATGCTGCCAAGCACCATCGGGATCATCATCAGTCCGGCATGAAACGGCGAGAAACCGAGGCCAATTTGCAGGAAAACCGGTGTCATAAAGGGCAACATGCCACTGCCAATACGTCCGGCAAAGCTCCCCGCCAGGCCCAGCGAAAAGGTACGAGTGCGGAACAGTTTCAGACTGAAAAGAGCGCGGTTGTTATTTCTGGCGTGCAGCAAATAAAGCACCAGTGCCACCACGCCAACTGCGACCAGGCCATCAATCGTCAGCGGCGATAAACCTGTACCTTTACTGCCGTCCAGCGCCAGGGTTAATACCGCCATGCCAACCGCTAGCAATAAAAAGCCGGAGAGATCGAAGCGCCGCGTCTGCATGGTATAGTTCGGCATTAACATCAATGTGGCGATCGCACCGATAATCCCCACCGGAATGTTGATCAAAAAGATCCAGTGCCACGACGCGTACTCCACCAGCAGACCGCCGAGCGCCGGACCGAGCAGCGGACCGACCTGACCGGGTAACGTGACAAAGGTCATCGCCGCCATATATTGCTCGCGCGGTACGATTTTCATCACCGTCAATCTGCCGACCGGCACCATCATCGCGCCGCCAACGCCCTGTAACGCGCGTGCCAGCAACAGTTCGTTCAGCGTGCCGGAAAGCGCGCAAAACAGTGAACCGAGAGTAAACAGCACGATGGCGGTAAAGAAAATATTGCGCACGCCGACTTTGTCCGCCAGCCAGCCGCTGGCGGGCAGCATCACCGCCACGGTCAGCACATAAGAGACAATGACCATGTGCATATGCAACGGACTTTCCCCGAGGCTTTGCGCCATTGAGGGAAGGGCGGTGTTTACGATGGTGGTGTCCAGCGACTGCATAAAGAAGCCGAAAGCCACAATCCACAATTGCCAACGGGTGCTGTCGGGAAGATCTGTCATTTACTCGGTTACCGTTTGTTTAGGTTTACGCGAAAAACGCAGCCGCAGACGGTCGAAAAAGAGATACACCACCGGCGTGGTATACAGCGTAAGGAGCTGGCTCATTACCAGTCCGCCGACAATGGTGATCCCCAGGGGTTGCCGCAGCTCCGAGCCGTCGCCGCCCGACAATACCAGCGGCAGCGCACCAAACAGCGCCGCCAGGGTAGTCATCATAATCGGGCGAAAACGCAGCAGACAGGCCTGGAAAATAGCTTCCTGCGGCGTCAGGTTACCGTGCCGTTGGGCTTCAAGCGCAAAATCGACCATCATAATGGCGTTTTTCTTCACGATGCCGATTAATAGCATGATCCCTATCAGGGCGATTAGGCTGAACGGGGCATTGAACAGCTCCAGCGCCAACAGCGCTCCAACGCCCGCCGAGGGCAGGGTGGAGAGAATCGTCAGCGGATGTACGTAACTCTCGTAAAGGATACCCAGCACGATATACACCGTGGCGATGGCGGCGATAATCAGGATCACCTGCGAGTTCATCGTCTCCTGGAACACCTGCGCCGTGCCGGCAAAACTGCCGCGCACCGTCGAAGGCACCCCAAGCTGGGTCATTGCGCGATCGATCGCCGCACTGGCGTCCGAGAGCGATTTTCCGGTCGGCAGGTTAAACGAAATGGTCGAGGCCGCCGATAATCCCTGATGATTCACCGATAGTGGGGCATTCGCCGGTTGCCATTTAGCGAAATACGACAGCGGGATCGCTTTGCCTTCGTTATTGATAACGAACATTTTTTCCAGCGCACTGATGTCCTGGGTATAGCGCGGATCCACTTCCATCACCACTTTATACTGGTTCATCGGCTGGTAAATGGTCGAGATTTGCCGCTGACCGAAGGCGTTATTTAACAGACTGTTGGCGGCTTGTACGTCGATTCCCAGCCGTGCCATGGTGTCGCGGTCGTAAACCAGATTCATCTCCGCGCCGTTATCCTGCTGATCGGAGTTCACGTCCGCCAGTTCCGGCAACGTCGCCAGTTTTTTGCGGATTTTCGGCTCCCATTCGCGCAGTGCCGCCAGGTCGTCGGATAACAACGTGTACTGGTAGCTGGCGTTCGACTGACGCCCACCAACGCGAATATCCTGTACCGCCATCAGGAACAGATTCGCCCCCGGTTCTTTCGCCAGTTTTACGCGCAGACGGTCGATAATTTGCTGCGCCGTTTCGCTGCGTTCGTCGCGTGGCTTGAGGGTGATAAACATCATCCCGCTGTTCACTCGCGAACCGCCTGTAAAGCCGGTGACATTATCCACTGCCGGATCGTCACGGATAATTTTCATGAAATCCTGCAACTTACCGCGCATCGCCTGAAACGAAATACTCTGATCCGCCTGAATCCCGCCCATCAACACGCCAGTGTCCTGCTCCGGGAAGAAGGTTTTCGGGATCGAGATATACAGCCAGATATTCAGCGCAATGGTGCCAAGCAGCACCACGCCCACCAGACGGGTATGATTGAGCACCCATTTCAGTGACTTGCCGTAGCCTTGTTGCAGGGCTACCAACATGCGACCAAAACCACGCAGTCGCTTTTGCTCGCGCGGCTTGCTGGCTTTCAGCATCCAGCCACACATCATTGGCGTTAATGTCAGAGAAACCAGCAACGAAATACCAATGGCGACAGAAAGCGTCACGGCAAATTCGCGTAACAGTCGGCCCGGCAATCCGCCCATCAACAGCAGCGGCAGGAACACCGCCACCAGTGACAGACTCATCGACAGCACCGTAAAACCGACTTCGCGAGTACCTTGCAGTGCGGCTTGCAACGGTTTCATTCCCGCTTCCAGATGACGGGCAATGTTTTCCAGCACCACGATGGCGTCATCCACCACGAAACCAGTAGCGATGGTGAGCGCCATTAACGAAAGATTATTGAGACTGAAACCGCACAGGTACATCGCCGCAAACGTACCAATCAGCGAAACCGGCACCGCAACGGCGGGAATAATAGTTGCGCGACCCGAGCGCAGGAATAAAAACACCACCAGAATCACCAGCGCCACCGAGATAATCAGCGTTTGCTCGACTTCTTCCAGCGAGGCGCGAATGGTGGGGGAGCGATCCTGAGCAATTTGCAGATCAATCGCCGCCGGAATGGTTTCCTGCAACTCCGGTAATTTTGCCCGGATGCTGTCAACCGTCTGGATAATATTGGCTTCCGGCAGCTTGCGGATCATCAGCAAAATAGCCGGTTTGGCATTGGTCATCCCGGCGTTACGTACATCCTGTACAGAGTCGGTCACTGTCGCCACATCGCCCAGACGAACCGCGCCGCCGTTGTTGTAATGAATAATCAGCGGCTGATATTCGGCGGCGGTTTTTAGCTCATCATTGGTCTGGATCTGCCAGCGGTGAGTGCCATCTTCCAGCGCCCCCTGCGGTTTACGCACGTTGGCATTGCTGATGGCAGTGCGTACGTCGTCCAGCGAGACGCCCTGATTAAACAGCGCCTGCGGATTCAGCCCGACGCGTACGGCGGGCAGTGAGCTGCCGCCGACATCGACATCACCAACACCGTCGATTTGCGAAATCGTCGGAGCCAGCTGCGTCGAGGCGAAATCGTACAGTTCACCCTGCGAATAAGTATCGGATGTCAGCGTGAGGATCATAATTGGCGCATCCGACGGGTTAGCTTTGCGATAGGTCGGACGGCTGGGCATCCCGCTGGGCAGCAAACTTTGTGCAGCGTTGATCGCCGCCTGCACATCGCGCGCCGCGCCGTTGATATCCCGGTCAAAATCAAACTGCAAAATAATACGCGTGCTGCCGAGCGAACTGCTGGAGGTCATTTCACTGACTCCGGCAATGCGCCCAAGTGAGCGCTCCAGCGGCGTGGCAACGGAAGACGCCATTGTTTCTGGTGACGCACCGGGCAGCGAGGCGCTGACCATAATCACCGGAAAATCGACCTGCGGCAGCGGGGCGACCGGCAGCATACGGAAGCCCAGTATGCCGCACAGGGTAATGGCAACCGACAGTAAAATCGTCGCCACCGGACGGTAAATGAAGAGGGCAAAAAACTTCACTTACGCCTCCTCTTCATGGCGAGCAAAGCGACTTTTGGTCCACAATGCCAGGCGGTCGAACAGCAGATAAATCACCGGCGTGGTAAACAGCGTCAGCACCTGGCTGACAATCAGGCCGCCGACCATGCCGATACCTAACGGACGACGCAGTTCCGCGCCGACCCCGGTACTCAACATCAGCGGCAGCGCGCCAAGCAGAGCCGCCAGAGTGGTCATCAGGATCGGACGAAAACGCAACAGACAAGCCTGGTAGATTGCCTCGCGCGGCGACATGCCTTGCTCGCGCTCGGCAGCCAGCGCGAAGTCGATCATCATGATGGCGTTCTTCTTCACGATACCGATCAGCAAAATAATGCCGATAATCGCAATCACATCCAGTTCGCTACCAGCAATCAGCAACGCCAGCAGTGCGCCAACCCCTGCGGTGGGTAGCGTCGAGAGAATGGTGATCGGGTGAATAAAGCTCTCGTACAGAATGCCGAGCACGATATACATCGCCACCACCGCCGCGACAATCAGCCAGACAGTGCTGCCCAGCGCCGACTGGAAGGCGAGGGTGCTGCCCTGGAACTGCGTGGTGATATCCACCGGCAGATTCAGCGTCTTTTCGGTGTCCATAATCGCCTGCACCGCATCGCCCAGCGAATAGTTATCCGGCACGTTAAAGGAGATGGTCGTTACCGGGAACTGATCCAGATGGTTGATGGAAAGCGGCGCAAAACGCTGTTCAACTTTGGCAATTGAGCTTAACGGCACCACGCCGCCGTCGCTACTGGTCAGGCGAATGGTATCCAGCGCCGCGAGGCCCGGGGTAATTTCGGTGTTGTGCTCCAGCACTACGCGATACTGGTTAGCCTGAGTATAAATAGTGGAAATCAGTCGCTGACCAAACGCGTTGTACAGGGCGTTATCGACATCCGCCATGCTGATCCCCAGACGGCTGGCGCTGTCGCGATCAACATTGACATACGCCACCAGCCCTTTGTCCTGCCAGTCGCTGGAGACATCAGAAAGCTGTGGCAGTTGCTGGAGTTTTTCCATCAACTGTGGCACCCAGGTACTGAGCGCATCCAGTGAGGTGGCCTGCAAGGTAAACTGGTACTGGGTGCGGCTGACCTGAGTATCAATAGTCAGATCCTGCGTTGGTTGCAGGAAGAGATCGACGCCCGGCACTTTATCCACCGCCGTTTGCAGACGGGCAATGACTTTTTGCACTCGGTCATCACGTTCATCCAGCGGTTTGAGGTTGATTTGTAAACGTGCACTATTCAGCGACGGGTTAGTGCCATCAACGCCAACAAATGAGGTCAGGCTTTGCACTGCCGGATCCTGCAAAATCACGTCCGCGACCTGGCGTTGTCGCTGGGCCATATTGGCAAAGGAGCTGGATTGCGGTGCCTGCAAAGTGCCCTGAATAATGCCGTTGTCCTGTACCGGGAAGAAACCTTTCGGAATGAACACCCACAGCAGCACGCTAAGCAGCAGCGTGCTGAGTGCCACGCTTAAGGTCAGCCACGGATGATTCAGCACTTTCGCCAGTCCACGACCATAGGCGGCGATTATCCTGTCGAACATTTTTTCCGAGGCACGGGAGAAGCGGTTCTGTTTACGCAACGACTCCTGGCTGAGCATCCGCGCGCACATCATCGGTGTCAGGGTCAGCGACACCACCGCTGAGATCAAAATCGCTACCGCCAGGGTAATAGCAAATTCGCGGAACAGTCGCCCGACGATATCGCCCATAAACAGCAGTGGGATCAACACCGCAATCAGTGAGAAGGTCAGCGAGATAATGGTAAAGCCGATTTCACCTGCGCCCTTGAGCGCCGCCGCCAACGGTTTTTCGCCTTTTTCGATATAGCGGGAAATGTTTTCGATCACCACGATGGCGTCATCGACCACGAATCCGGTGGCGATAGTTAACGCCATCAGTGTCAGGTTATTGATTGAAAAATCGAGAAACACCATAACCGCGAAAGTGCCGATTAACGACAGCGGTACAGCAACACCGGGAATGATGGTCGCCGGAATATTGCGCAAAAACAGGTAGATAATCATGACTACCAGCGCGATAGCCATCATCAATTCAAACTGAGTATCATCGACGGATGCGCGGATATTGGTGGTGCGATCGGAAAGCACTGTCACCTTCACCGATTTCGGCAGACTCTCAGTGAGCTGTGGCAGCATCTGCCGAATGCTGTCGGCGGTGGAGATAATGTTAGCACCGGGCTGGCGCTGAACATTCATCACAATGGCCTGTTCTTTGTTCGCCCACGCGCCGAGCCAGCTGTTTTCTGCTCCTTGCTCTACGGTTGCGACATCGCCCAGACGAATCGGTGCGCCGTTCTGGTAGGCGATGATTAGCTGGCGATACTCTTCGGCGGATTGCATCTGGTCGTTAGCGGAAAGCGTGACCGCACGGGAAGGGCCGTCGAGGCTACCTTTTGCCGAGTTAACGTTAGCGCCGGTAATGGCGGTGCGCACGGTTTCGCTGGTCAGGCCGAGGGCGGCAATCGCCTGAGCGTTAAGTTTGACGCGAACAGCCGGACGCTGACCGCCGGAAAGCGTCACCAGTCCGACACCGGAAATCTGCGAGATTTTCTGCGCGACGCGGGTTTCCACCATATCTTCCACTTGCGTCATCGGCATGGCGGTTGAGGTGACGGCGAGCGTCATGATCGGCGGATCTGCCGGGTTCACTTTGCTGTAAACCGGCGGGTTAGGCAGATCGCTCGGCAACAAGTTGGTCGCAGCGTTAATCGCGGCCTGCACTTCCTGCTCGGCGACATCGAGCGGTAATGTTAGCTGGAACTGCAAAGTGATAACTGACGCACCGCCGGAACTTTGCGACGACATCTGTTTCAGGCCAGACATCTGCCCGAACTGGCGTTCTAGCGGCGCGGTAACGGCAGAGGTCATGACATCCGGGCTGGCACCTGGGTAGAGCGTGACCACCTGAATGGTCGGATAGTCCACTTCCGGCAGCGCCGAAACGGGCAGGGCGCGATAACCGATAATCCCGGCGAGTAAGATCGCCACCATCAGCAGCGTGGTGGCGACAGGACGCATAATAAAAAGGCGCGACGGGCCGCCTGTGCTGCTCGGGGGTAACACCTGCATCAGGAGCGTGCTCCTTTTTTCGCGTATTCGCGGCTGGTGGCTTTCTCTTCCGGAGTGGTGGCGCTCTGGGCTTCCACCACTTCCACTTTCGCCCCTTCGGTCAGGCGATCAATGCCGTCTGTCACCACGCGATCGCCCGCAGAAATACCTGCACGGATCACCACTTTCTGACTGTCCTGAATGCCCGGCGTCACCAGATGTTTGCTGACCTTGTTTTCGCTATTCAGCACCCAGACAAAATGGCCTTCATTGCCCATTTGCAGGGCGGCTGTTGGGATCACTACGGCGTTTTGTTCGGTGTCGACTAACATGCGCGCGTTAACAAACTGATTGGGAAACAGCGCATCATCCTGATTATTAAAGCGTGCTTTCACTTTAATCGTACCGGTTGTGGCATCGATTTGGTTATCGAGGCTTAACAGCGTGCCTTCACTTAATTTCTTCGAATTGGTGCGATCCCAGGCTTCTACCACCAGCGGTTTTCCGGCTTTTTGCGCCTGCACTACAGTAGCGATATCGCTTTCCGGCAGGGTAAAGACTAAATCGATAGGATGCGTCTGGGTGATCACCACAATTCCGGTGGTATCACCACTGGAGATTTGGTTACCAACATCAACCTGCTTGAGACCAACGCGACCATCGACTGGTGCGGTGATGCGGCTCCAGTCGAGTTGCAGCTGCGCGCTGGCGACGCTTGCTTCATCAGCCTTAATGGTGCCTTCGGTTTCACTGACCAGCGCCTGTTGGGCATCCAGCTCCTGACGGGAGACGAGATTGGTTTTTGCCAGTTGCTGATAACGCGCCAGATCACGGCGGGCGTTAGCAAGCGTGGCTTTATCTTTTGCCAGTTGGCCCTGGGCTTGTGCTAATGCAACTTTGAACTGGCTGGGGTCAATTTCTGCCAGTAAATCGCCTGCTTTGACCTGCTGGCCTTCCTGGAAATGTAACGCCATCAGTTGACCGTCCACGCGGCTGCGCACCGTAACAGTATTAGCGGCGGTAATGGTGCCAAGCCCGATGAGGTAACGCGGAACTGCCTGTTCTACGGCGGTCGCCGCCTGAACCGGGGCTAATGGGCCGGAACGCATACCACGGCGACCACCCGCTGGCGATTGCTGCGCTTGTTTCGTCGCCCCTGGGGCTGCACTCTGGGAGTCATTGCGGCCTTGCCAGAACCAGAATGCGGCGATGGCGGCGATAACCACCACGATTACGATTACCCAACGGGATTTATAACTGCCTTTCATCGTTAAGAGTTTCTCTTCCTGAAACGTTTCGCGGAATGATACTAGTGTAGCCAGCCAATAAGGGAGAAAAATGGAGGAATTATGAAACACTATCGGGAATCGTCTGAATGGCGGGCACATTTGCGAGCACGCATCCAGTAATAACACAGGAAACTATTTTATCTACGCGTTAGCGATAGACTACATACAGGGCGAAAGGAGGTAAGCCGCAGATTTCAGCCGGATGCTGAAACGGGAAAGCCCCTCCCGAGGAAGGGGCCTTAAATAAGGAAAGGGTCATGATGAAGCTACTCATCATCGTGGTGCTCTTAGTGATTAGCTACCCAGCATACTAAGACTACCAGGGCGGGGGAAACCCCGCTCTACCCTCACTCCTGAAAGTATGCCTTCACGATAAGATTGTCAATCCGCAGGCTTTGCCGTCTGCGATCCTGCCAGCAAAAATTCTTTGCGAGACGTTACGCAATAATCACACTGGAAACTATTTTATCTGCAAGTCAGCGATAGACTAAGTGCATGGCGAAAGGAGGTAAGCCGACGATTTCAGCGGGACGCTGAAACGGGAAAGCCCCTCCCGAGGAAGGGGCCTTAAATAAGGAAAGGGTCATGATGAAGCTACTCATCATCGTGGTGCTCTTAGTGATTAGCTACCCAGCATACTAAGACTACCAGGGCGGGGGAAACCCCGCTCTACCCTCACTCCTGAAAGTATGCCTTCACGATAAGATTGTCAATCCGCAGGCTTTGTAGTCTGCGATCCTGCCAGCAAATATTCTTTGCGAGTCGTTACGCAATAATCACAGAGGAAACTATTTTATTCACGCGTTAGCGATAGACTGCATTCAGGGCGAAAGGAGGTAAGCCGATGATTTCAGCGGGACGCTGAAACGGGAAAGCCTCTCCCGGAGAAGAGGGCTTTTAATAAGGAAAGGGTTATGATGAAGCACGTCATCATACTGGTGATACTCTTAGTGATTAGCTTCCAGGCTTACTAAGAACACCAGGGGGAGGGGGAAACCTCTCCCTAACCCTCACTCCTGAAATTATGTCACTCCGCCCTTAGTGTCAATCGACGGCTCTCCGTTCTTGCGAGGCGAATAGCAAAATTTTCTGCGCCGCCGGGCCTAATTCTGAAAGTTTCTTCGTTTGCTCTTATTTCATTATTGCAGTCGGTATGATACCGGACCTCGATAATTCTCTAAGAAAGGATTTCTTATGAGCGAACAAATCACGTTTGCCACCAGCGATTTTGCCAGTAACCCGGAACCACGTTGCCCCTGCATTTTGCTGCTGGATGTTTCTGGCTCGATGAGCGGCAGACCTATTAATGAACTTAACGCCGGATTGGTGACCTTTCGTGATGAACTGCTTGCCGATCCGCTGGCTTTAAAAAGAGTGGAACTCGGCATTGTGACGTTCGGCCCGGTGCATGTGGAACAACCCTTTACCAGCGCCGCTAATTTTTTTCCGCCCATCCTGTTTGCCCAGGGCGATACACCAATGGGTGCGGCCATTACCAAAGCCCTGGATATGGTAGAGGAGCGGAAACGTGAGTATCGTGCAAATGGTATTTCGTATTATCGCCCGTGGATTTTCCTGATTACCGATGGTGCACCAACCGATGAGTGGCAGGCTGCAGCCAACAAAGTGTTTCGGGGGGAAGAAGATAAAAGGTTTGCTTTCTTTTCCATCGGTGTTCAGGGGGCGGATATGAAGACGCTGGCCCAAATCAGCGTTCGTCAGCCTTTGCCTCTGCAAGGATTACAATTCCGTGAACTGTTTAGCTGGTTATCCAGTTCGCTGCGTTCGGTTTCCCGCTCCACGCCGGGAACGGAAGTTGTGCTGGAAGCGCCAAAAGGCTGGACGTCAGTGTGAGCTGGCGTCTGGTTTATGCATCCGCTGTTGGAACATCGCACATCAGCGCGGACTTGCCTTGCCAGGATGCCTGCCAGATGCAGGTTGCCTGGCTAAATGACCAGCAGCCATTACTGGTGATGTTCCTTGCTGATGGCGCAGGTAGCGTTTCGCAGGGAGGAGAAGGCGCGACGCTCGCCGTCAATGAAGCGATGGCTTATATGTCGCAAAAAGTGCAGGGTGGGGAATTGGGGCTTAATGATATCCTCGCCACGGATATTGTGCTGACCGTTTGTCAGCGACTTTTTGCCGAGGCGGAAGCCAAAGAATTAGCAGTTCGCGATTTTGCCTGCACGTTTCTGGGATTGATTTCATCGCCTGACGGCACCTTGATTATGCAGATTGGCGATGGCGGCGTGGTGGTGGATTTTGGTCACGGTCTGCAATTGCCGCTTACGCCGATGGTGGGTGAATATGCCAATATGACGCACTTCATTACCGATGAAGATGCCGTTTCCAGACTGGAAACTTTCACCAGCACTGAGCGTGTGCATAAAGTTGCAGCATTTACGGATGGTATCCAGCGACTGGCGTTAAATATGCTGGATAATTCTCCTCATGTACCTTTCTTTACCCCGTTTTTCAATGGACTGGCGTCAGCAACGCAGGAACAACTCGATTTATTACCTGAATTGTTAAAGCAGTTTTTGTCCAGCCCGGCGGTAAACGAGCGTACGGATGATGATAAAACGTTGGCACTGGCGCTGTGGTTACCATGAAACCCACTTTATATACTGCTACTGGTGAGTGCGTTACGCCAGGCCGTGAACTGGGCAAAGGCGGTGAAGGCGCGGTTTATGATATCAATGAGTTTGTCGATAGCGTCGCCAAGATTTATCACACGCCGCCACCCGCCTTAAAACAGGACAAACTTGCCTTTATGGCTGCGACAGCTGACGCGCAATTGTTGAATTATGTCGCCTGGCCGCAGGCAACGCTTCACGGTGGACGAGGTGGAAAAATTATCGGTTTTATGATGCCAAAAGTTTCTGGTAAAGAACCGATTCATATGATCTATAGCCCGGCACATCGTCGCCAGAGTTACCCTCATTGTGCGTGGGATTTTCTACTCTATGTTGCGCGCAATATTGCTTCATCTTTTGCTACGGTTCACGAGCACGGGCACGTCGTGGGTGACGTAAACCAGAACAGTTTTATGGTAGGTCGCGACAGCAAAGTGGTGTTGATTGATAGCGACTCCTTTCAGATTAACGCTAATGGCACGTTGCATTTATGCGAAGTTGGCGTGTCGCATTTTACGCCGCCAGAGCTACAAACCCTGTCGTCATTTGTCGGCTTTGAACGCACAGAAAATCACGATAATTTTGGCCTTGCGTTGCTGATTTTTCACGTCTTGTTTGGTGGGCGGCATCCTTATTCCGGTGTGCCGCTTATCTCTGATGCGGGGAATGCGCTGGAGACGGATATTGCTCATTTCCGTTATGCCTACGCGTCAGATAATCAGCGGCGTGGTTTAAAACCGCCGCCACGATCGATTCCACTGTCGATGTTACCGGGCGATGTTGAAGCCATGTTTCAGCAGGCATTCACGGAAAGTGGCGTGGAAACCGGGCGTCCGACGGCAAAAGCGTGGGTAGCGGCACTTGATTTACTACGCCAACAGTTAAAGAAATGTCCCGTTTCGGCAATGCATGTTTATCCCGGTCATTTGACTGACTGCCCGTGGTGTGCGCTGGATAATCAAGGCGTTATCTATTTTATTGATCTCGGCGAAGAGGTCATTACCACCAGTGGTGATTTTGTGCTGGCGAAAGTCTGGGCGATGGTGATGGCGTCAGTAGCACCGCCAGCATTGCAATTGCCATTACCCGATCATTTCCAACCGACTGGCAGGCCGCTTCCTTTAGGCCTGTTACGGCGCGAATACATCATTCTGATTGAGATCGCACTGTCAGCGTTATCGCTGTTGCTTTGCGGCCTTCAGGCAGAACCGCGTTATATTATTTTGGTTCCTGTGCTGGCGGCTATCTGGATTATTGGCAGTCTGACAAGCAAAGCTTATAAAGCAGAAATCCAGCAACGCCGTGAGGCATTTAATCGCGCGAAAATGGACTATGACCATTTAGTCAGCCAGATCCAACAGTTGGGCGGGCTGGAAGGTTTTATCGCCAAACGGACGATGCTCGAAAAAATGAAGGACGAAATGCTCGGGTTACCGGAAGAAGAAAAACGCGCTCTGGCAGCACTTCACGACACTGCAAGGGAACGGCAGAAGCAGAAGTTTCTGGAGGGATTTTTTATTGATGTTGCCTCTATTCCCGGCGTTGGCCCTGCGCGTAAAGCGGCGTTACGGTCTTTTGGTATTGAAACAGCCGCAGATGTTACCCGTCGTGGCGTTAAGCAAGTGAAAGGGTTTGGCGACCATCTGACCCAGGCGGTTATCGACTGGAAAGCGAGTTGTGAACGCCGTTTTGTGTTCAGGCCGAACGAAGCGGTAACGCCTGCAGACAGACAAGCGGTACTGACTAAAATGGCCGCCAAACGACATCGGCTGGAATCGACGTTGACTGTCGGCGCGACAGAGTTGCAGCGATTCCGCCTTCAAGCTCCAGCACGGACCATGCCGTTGATGGAACCTTTACGTCAGGCGGCAGAAAAACTGGCCCAGGCGCAGGCAGATTTAAGCCGCTGCTGAGCCATTTTCTTTTAACGAAATACCACTTCCGCCCAGCGAGCCAGCCCGGCGGTGACGGAGCCAAAGTCATCGCCGCCTGCAATCGGAATGCCCGGCAACTGTTCTGCCAGCGCTTTTTTAATCAGCGGAGAACGGGCGCTACCGCCGGTCAGGTAGATAACGTCCGGTTTTTCCTGGGCGTTATCCAGGGCCAGTTGCACCTGTTCCAGAATCCGCGCCAGTGGCTGGCTGAGGGCGCTTTCCAGCCCTTGCTGGCTAATCAGCGTAGCCAGTTCATCGCTGATAAACGGCAGTGAGGCGCGGGTTTCCGCAGTGCTGGAAAGAGCAATTTTGCTCTCTTCTGCGCTACGCACCAGGCGATAGCTTAAACGCTGACGCCAGACTTTCTGTAACAGGGCCACTTTTTCCGGTTCGCGGGCATCGCGTACCAGATCGTTAAGCAGACGACCGTTGGCACTACTGTAGAAATCACTCTGCGCAGGTACGTCGTTGATGGCAACCGCATTCCACCACGGCAGAATCGGCAGGGCGATGCCTTTTTCGGTTTCGCCACCCATGCCCAATAACGGCATCAGGTTTTTAAACGCCAGTGCGATATCCAGATCGTTACCGCCAATACGGCAACCACTGTGACCCAGCAGGCTGGCTTCACGATCGAGACGCGAACGCCACTGCGGCCCCATCAGCAGCAATGAACAGTTGTGATATGATGTACACCACAGTTAATGGAGGTAAGTAAATGAAAGTTCCCGTATGGTGTTATGCAAGGATCTCGACGCTCAAGCAAATTGATGGTTTTGGTATTCAGAGGCAAATCAACACGATTAACCAGTTTTTACAGTATGTGGTCTTAGATCATCGTCTCCCCTTTACACTGGATGTTGACAACGTTACACAGATGGTTGCAGAAGGTAAATCGGCGTTCCGTGGGAAGAACTGGAATGAAAAAACCAAGTTAGGACAGTACCGAAAGATGGTTATGGATGGAGTGTTACCAGATTCCGTATTGATCACAGAATCGATAGATCGTCTAACTCGTTTAGACCCCTACAAAGCTGTAGAAATTTTGTCGGGATTAATTAACCGTGGTACTACTATTATTGAAATTGAAACTGGTATGACATATTCCCGTTATATTCCAGAATCAATTACAGTACTGACAATGACTATTAACCGTAGTAACGGGGAGAGTAAGCGTAAGTCTATCATGATGCAGAAAAGCCATCAGAACCGCTACGGGAAAGTATCAAAAGTGCGGCCTCGATGGTTTGACGTAGTAGAAATAGACGGTATTAAACAGTACCGCCCCAATGAAACGGCAAAGGCGATCCAGCGTATGTATAATGATTATATTAATGGTATTGGTGCGGCCCATATTGTACGTACATATGGTAATACAGATAATGGTAAGCCGTGGACACTAGTAACGGTATTACGTGCACTTAGTGATAAACGAGTTGCCGATGATGCACGTTATCCACCAATAATAGATAAAAAACTATACGACAGTGTACAGGCACTAAAGGCCGCTACTAATAAAAAAGGCAATACTCATCAAAAGAATATGCTTAATATTTTTAGTGGTATGTCACGGTGTCCAGTATGCAATCAATCTATTATTGTTAAACGTAACAGTCATGGAAACCTTTTTACAGTCTGTTTAGGGAAACGTACTAATAAAACTTGTGAAGCTCGTAGTATTTCTTATTTTGCATTAGAACGCCCATTACTAACGGCAATTCGTGGTTTAGATTTTAGTGAAGTATATAAACATGAAGATAAGAACGTACTAACGCTACGCGATCAATGGATTCAGAATGAAAGGGATATTGCCGCCTTTCGTGAACGTCTTAATAAAGCTAGTAGGCATGAAAAGTTTGCGATACTGGATGAATTAGAGATCATGAACCGCGAACAGGAAGAATTGACTATACGCCTAAAATCAGTAGACGTACCGAAGGATATACAGCTAACCTTTGATGATGATAAGTTAGATTTAGATACTAACTATCGCATCGAACTAAACAACCGCATTAAGAAGCTAATACAGCACATAAACATAGTACGGGAAGATGTGAGCAAGTCTAAGTACACCATATACTGTACTATCAAGTACTGGACCGATGTAATAAGCCACCTGGTCATTATCGATGTAAATATAAAACGTACTGGTACTGGTGGCACGAATACATTAACAACTACTCTAAGATCTGTTAGTAGTCTTAATATGGATGGTACTGTTTCTGGTAATCCAGATAGTGACGCATGGGAATACTGGAAAAGTTTTTTGGATGGTACAATAGGATTGGTTGACTACAAGAAATAATTTAGTTACTATGACTACAACTATAATAAAGTAGTAGTGACTTGCCTCCTTAGTCGTGATGTCGCATTAAGGAGGCTTTTTTGTTATTTTTACTAAATAAAATACAATAACAAAAAAGGAGAATTTACTATGATGGATTGGTTGTTCACGGCGTTCGTGCTGTTAGTAGGTGTTGCAGTATTGGCTACAGGTTTTATAAAAGTGCTGTTTTTAATGTTTCTGATATATCTTGTATTAGTACTGATATCTTTAACAAAAAGTGCTATTTATTCTAAAAAACACTCTAATAGCAGTGCTTTACCAATCGGAAATGATAAATAAATATGTAAAAAGAGATCATTATGGGACAAAACGAAAACATGTAATATAATGATTATTGTAGTAAAGATTCCATTAGTTAACTTTCATTTTAAATTCTCCTATTTTCAACATCCCCTTAGTCGTGACATTCTAAGGGGTTCTTTTAGGCGAAAGAGAATGACTAATAAGTTAACCAAAACAATCACAAACTAAAAAGGAAAATAATATGTCAGACAAAAAGCAAAACATGGTAGGCGTAAAACTTAATGATCTACAAGTACAACTACTGGATAAACTAATTGAAACGGGTAAGGCAAAAACACGTAGTGCTGCAATCCAATACCTAATCAATGAAAAAGCAATTAAAGGCATTTGATACTTTTGCCAATAAAAAGTATAGCAACAATCAATATCAAGGATGATAAAATGAAACAATACAATGAAATTTATGATTTAGACTCTAACGAATACCTAAGCGACATTATCGATAACTTTGATTTATCAAGTGGTGTAGTACTGATTCATGGTGATGTAGGTATCGGAAAATCGGTAGTTGCTAGTGAATACCCAAATTCACTTTTCGCCGCACCACTGGTATCAATCGTTGAATCGTTCGAAGGTAGTAATGCAAAGACATGGAACAGTATTATTAGTACAGTACGCAATAATCCAGAACGTGAAACTGCATATAAGAAAACTACATTATGGTTAGATGAATGTCACGGTATGTATAGTGATTATGATTATAAGGGGTTGGTAATTGAAGATATGATTAAGATCTTCAAATACTTCAAATGTGTAGTTTTGATGAGTGGTACAATCGAATTGGATTACATCACATCGGTTAATATAGACCGTGCATACCGCGTTAGAAAGCCATCAGAAGCAACAAAGTTTATCACCCCGTATGTATACGAGAAAGAAGGTAAAGCATTCTTAGAACAGCGTATACTTGCAAATAAAGGTACTGGTAAGAAAGCTATTGCACTTGTGAATGATATAGAACTTTGTAAGCGTATTGCAAAACAATATGGTGATAAGGCACTTTTCGTATGTGCAGACAATAAACACGACGAAACAGTAAAAAACTTTTACCGTACTGGCGTTATGACAGATTACGAATTAGTGATCGGTACTGATAGTATTCGTGAAGGTCTTTCAATCAAAGATAAACTACAAGAAGTTGATGTATTCGTATATGGTCATCGTGATCCAGATGCAATAGAACAGTTTGCAAACCGTTTCCGTAATGTAAGTGATGTGAAGAATGTATATTACATCGTTAATAAAATGAAGGATATTGAAGCCGTAGATTTTGATAAGGATTTAGTATTATCAATGTCAACTAAGTTTCAGGCAGTTCTAACAGAAATGTACAAGAATGATATTGATTCTTTGAATAGTAATAAGAAACTAATCAATCAATATTATTCGGAAATTAAAGGTGGTAACTGTAAGTTTGATAAAGTTACCGAAACGTTTAATATCCTACATACTGCAATCGATTGTGATTATTATAAACATCGCTTAGAACAAACTAAGAATGACTGGTTCACATTCGAATCTCGCGTAGTTAATTTAGGTTTCATCTTCAATCAAATCATCGACGTTAACGGCCTTGAAACGCAAGGTAACGAGATGAGAGAAGAAATGAAGGTATCCAAGCGTGAAGCAAAAGAAGAGCGTGTAGAGATGCTGGAGAGTCTTAAAGAGGCATTTGTAAGCGGCGTTCATAAGTATGAGAACGAAGAATATGATGGACTTTTTGAGAGTATCAATAAACTACGTAAGGCAGGATTGAAAGAATCACAAGTTAATGATGTTATCGATGGTTACATCAATGATTCTAAGTTTATTGCAAAATGCTGGTATGAATTAGAGTACATTCAAACAAACGATGATATTCGTAGTCTAGTACTGAATCATATTGCAACTAAGTGTCCAGATGATACATTATCTCGTTTAGATCTAATGATTATTGCAAACGATGTAGCACGTAAAGTATTGGCTGATTTATTCTGTGGGGATGTTAGTTTAATGGCATCTAACAAAGAATGGAAAAATCACATTATCGTTAAGAAAGGTCTACAAGGTTTAAGCAATGATACAGTAGAAGTGAAAGAACGTTCATACCGTGAAATCATCAACCGCTATATTACACTTGATAAACCTAAACGTGTTCATGTACATCAACCATTCGTTAAGCGTTATGGATTCGGTAATGAAGGTACTAAAGAATATATTCATGCAGTGAAGTATACAAACTTGATTGGATTCAAGATCGAAAAATCTATTGATGCATTCACAACACAGGATGTTAAGAAAGCAGTAGACCTAAAGAACAAATTCAATAAACTTAAATTTGCATAAGGGCGACCCACCGCCCCGATCACGATGTTATATATATAGATCATTATTACTATTCTGATCGGGGCGGTCCACTGCAAATCTACACTTTAAACAAAAAGGAAAAATTAAAATGACAGATAAAGAACTAATGAACATCCTAAAAGATGTAAAACAACTAAACGATACAAAGTACAGCCACTATGAGAACCTCGTATATGTACTGAAAGCATTAGACAACACCGAAAAACGTATGGAAGACGTTGTAAAAACACCAACTACACTATAAGGAATATTAAAATGGAATTTATCTACATTACTAAAATCTATCACGTCGCTACCAGTAACACATACATCAAACTTGGTTATTCTGCCGATATGATCCGCCGCTGCAACGAATTGATGCAACACAATCCAGAATTTGTATTCTTAGATTGGAAACTATATAAGCAGTACAATAAAAGTACGGGATATCGTAAAATCGAAACTAAGATTCATCGTAGTAACCGCGATTATTGTGCAAATCTAACGAAGGACGTAATGCCAGATGGTAACACCGAATGTTATCATGCATACGCCGAAAAGTGGTTGGAAGCCGAATTGATGCGTTATAACTTCGAACAAGTATTCTAATATAAATACCCCACTTAAGAAGAGGATTCTAAGATGGGGTATACAATACAGTTGGAGAACGGTACTATAACATTAATAAGTGATGTACCAAATAGACGCATTATCACACAATTTACATGTACTGATATGAGATACTTTATCAGTACAAATAAAGAAATACTCAAAATAAATCAGATAATACATACAATACGCGATATGAAAGAATACAGTACTGAAGATTTTATACACATAGCTTTCACTATCATAGATGTACTATATGATATAGAACAAAACTACTATAGAGGTTGCACAATAAACGCGTTACAGACGCATACAGAAAGGAATTCATTATGGCAAAAATAACAAAAAAAGAATCTATACAACACAGCAAGGTAATGGATTTAGTGCACAGTGACAAAACGCTATCACATGATGAAATTGAATTCATATTCGAAAACTATAAAGGTGATGGTGTTGGTATTACTGGTGCTTTCTTTACTCCCCGTGGTTTAGCATATGATTTTATTTTAGATGCAGGTTGCACTACCAGTTGCATTGAACTATGTGCAGGTATACGGAAGATTGTCATACTGTCAGTACATACGAAATAAGCCAAAACACATTACTTGTATAGAACTGAATGAAGATTACGCAATGATCGGGAAGAGGCTACTACCGCAAGCCGAATGGATCTGTACTGATGCCCTGTCATACACTCCACAACGAAATTATAAAGTAGCTTATGGTAATCCACCATTTGGTAAAATTAAAACGTCATCTAGCGTTTCAGGACGTTATACGGGTAGTGAGTTTGAGTACAGTATAATAGATGCGGCATCATGTTATTCAAGTAAAGGCGTTTGGTTGATTCCCCAAACATCGGCAGGATTTAAATATTCTGGTAATACTTGTTATCAACGAGAAAGCACAATAAATAGTAAGCTATACAAATTTACTAATGAAACTGGAATCGTAATGCAACCTGGTGTAGGAGTAGATACATCAATATATCGTGATCAATGGAATGGTACTAATATATTATGTGAAAGTGTAATAGTTGATTATGACGGTACTAATTATTGAAATATCAAACAGTATCCTTGTTCTTCGAGAACAGGGATACACATTATCACTGATTAATAACGTTAAGATAGAATGATAAATAGATATGTAATTCAGTTAATACTCAGCGGTATGTTCTGGTGACAGAAATTGATTTCCGACCAATTTCAGGCGTGTTCGATCCACGTATGCCGCTCAAACAATCAAAGGTGTCCAGTGTGGACGCCTTTTTTCATGGAGAAATGAAATGATATATAAACGCCGCATCAAGAATACATTCTATCTATATGAAGTAGAATCTGTACCGAACTGTATTAGCCTATCATGGCTTCACTCATTGCCTACACCACTACGTAGCTATGAGTATCAAGAATTAAAAGGAATGGATGAGTATTCAAAATTCCAAAAACTACTGGTAGATGATTATTTCATTTATATGATATCATTATAGGGTGTTTTTAATGGTCCAGTACTAAATACTCTTGTACTAAACAGGAGAAACAAAAAAATGAAAATCAAAAAAACACATCTATTCACTCAAATCAAATATGATAATGGATTAATGATATCACTATTCGGTAATGACGATACAGTAGTTTATTATCAACATATACGCATACATAAAGGTAATGTAGGGTATGATACTACCTTTGAAAGTATGTATGCCGATGTGATCGAAGAAATGAAGTTAATCTATGATAAATATAATCAGATGACAGATTACGAAGTGATGATACTAGAATCACTCGTAGAATGTTGCTTAACTGATGAGGAAATAGATTATATTATGAAGTCTATAAACATTTATGATGAAGAATTCTAATTATTTTAAAAATCAAATGCAGCGACGCAAGTCGTAGTTAATGATCTTAATAATATAACTAAAGATGCGTCGCTGCTACACAGAAAAATCACACATTTTAGAAAGCATAAATAAGCACATAGCGGATCACATTACACTATACTATCCCAGCGGTGAGTTTAGGTAACAAATCGAGGGTTCCGGCCTTGATCTTGAGAGTTCGATTCTCTTTCACCGCTCAAACAATCAAAGGTGTCCAGTGTGGACGCCTTTTTTCTTTTATAAAAATGAATTTCGATAAAAAACGTGCATATCTATGCATTTTAAGTCAATAAAGTGAATATAATACCCCATTATATATGCATTTAGTGAATGAATATGCACATAAAAACGGGCAAGGGGTTTACCCTATAGAAATTTCAAATAACGCCTATTTCTACGAATTTGGATAAATAAACATGGAATATATAGTTAAACTCAGACACAAAGACGGTTCTACAATCATCACGCCGTACTATAACTATCTACAATATCACGAATGGGGGTACATCAATGCAATACAATTCTGGTGTACTGATAACTATCCCTATGAACTGGAAGTTTATAACTATAATGATGTACTGAAATATAAAATTATTAAGGATAAAAAATGAAAATCAGAAGCGGAAACCGGATTTAAACAAATAATACACAATACAGGAAAGTACAACGGCCTTAAGGTTGCATTCTTCTATGATAGTACAGGTAATGGTACTAAATGGGGTAATGAAGTGTATCTACACTATAACGGTATTCGTATCACTAATGATGGCCTCGAAATATGTGATTTGTATCAACATGCATCACCAGAAAGCCTAATCAATGAATTAAAGCAACTTTATCATAAATACTGTCAGATTAAACCGCATCACTTCATTACTATCGAGGCGTTGATACAGTGCTTTCTAAGTGATGAAGAGATCCTGCATGTACTACAGACACTATGAACAATATCGAATACTTTAAAACTAAGATGGGTTATCTCTACTATGTAACCAATCTTAGTGATTATGACCTACAAATTTTGGCAGTACTTGAACGGTTTATACCCATTCGAAACAATCAAATACATTATAGAAACTATTGATATAGAAGGCAAAAGAGATAATGACTAAAAAAGAACTACTGGAAATGACTAACGGGCTAACGTTAGTATTAAGTGATAGTGTAAATAAACCTTGCGGTGTACTAATGGATGGTGATACTGTTAGTACTAGTGAAGGGGATGAAGGCGATGAACCATATGTATTAGTAATGTGGAATGGTTTTGAGTATACAATCACTTACACTACAAGACTTGAAGATGTACCAGCAATTGAGAGTCATCCCATCTGTCAAGATGACTACTCACAATGGTTGTACGAAATCATAGAGCATTTCGAACGCCTTAAACTAAAATCACGCTTAAATGAATTATTGAGGTAATATATGAAAAAATTAATCGCCGTAGTAGCAATCTTACTTTGTAGTAATGCATTCGCTAATACTAATGAGCCTAACAGTGGAGTCATCCCACAAGAGATTATCTATGATGGTAATGGTAAGTTAGTGAATGATAGTGAGAAACTACCAATGACTGGTCAATGGTGTAGTGAACTGGATCATAAGTATCGCCGACCAGGTAACAACTGTTTAGCTGACTACTGATAAGTGAAGCCCGCTATATAGCGGGCTTTTTATTATCTGAAAATAATTAAAAAAGGGGGATAAATCCCCCATTATTATTGTACTGCTTTTTCTACATGGTATGCCGCAAAGTGAAACGCCGTAAATGTACCAGATGTAGCATTGTTCTTATGTACTGTACGGTACTTGTTATCGTCACCTTTTACTACTGCACCAACGTACTGACCGTTTACGATAATGTCGGTGATGTTACCACGTACTTCATAAGTTACTGTATTCATTTTTTCAATCCTTAGTGGTATCTCGCTTGTTACACTTACTATAGTACTGGTGCTGTAAAACTACAACTAAAATATTTTACTAATGCACATTGACTGTAGTAACTATCGATCATAGTATAAACAGTGTCATTACGACACGGGAGTTAACACTATGACATTCACTATCACTAAAGAACATGTACTATTAGTTGTTCTTATCACACTGTATCTAATTGTAGGGAGTATTGATAATGTTTGAAGGTATATCTACTAATCTCATAGTTGAAGCATCGAAACTGAATTTTAATGTACTAGAGATTTATGATAAGGAGAATGATCAAGTATCGGTAGCTTTCAAATCACTTACCAGTACTTTTACATTTTTTATGCTACAAGACAAAACCTTTCGGTTCGATCTCAATGGTGAGATTTTCATTAGTGAAGGTGAGATTATCGATTTTTTAAAGGAGGAATCATTATGATTTTTAATGATATTCCAACTCTACTTGATTTGATTTTTGCCGTAATCATCACGCCTGTTATTTTGTTATTAGTGTGGTTATAATAAGGAAATTGAAATCAATACTGTAGAAAAGAATCTCAGTACTTTTATCTAATGGTGGTTCTCTTACTATGCATCTTGTTTGTATCTCAGGTGGTTTGATAACCGAAATCTACGATGACCGTAACCGCAAAGTTGGTGCGGTCACTATGTCTAAACATCCCCGCCATGTTAATAAACCTTTCAGTGACGGTAAGACATGGCATTCTACATATAATGAGGCGTTGCTTTCCTTAATTACCAGGAAACGTATTAGTATTAATCTATGAAAGATAATTTGCATTTACTAAATGTACTATATATTGATATAGTTAGAAAATTACCAAGCGAGATGTTAGTAGGTAAATTTGGGTTAAGTGCTGATATGATCCATGCTATAAAGGATATTTCACCTGAAAACCTAACGAAGCTAACAGATTGTGCACAATTGTTACTTAAACCAAACGAGGCTGTACTATGTCAAGCATTAGAAGCATTACATCGAAAATGATCTCGACAGTGTTACATGATGACTTTCATATCGGAATGTTAACCGCCGATGCTGCCGGACGCAATGCACTGGCAAAAGTCACAGAAAAAGACGTAGATATACTGATAAGCCGCCTGGAAGATATAAAAGAGTATATATCTACCATTCATTCCGAAAGAATTAAAGAAGCACAGAAGCTCTTAGAATCGGCATTAAAAGAATCTACTACTTTTGATAGTGTAGAAGAACTGTTAGCTACATTACAGGCAGATACAACAGTACCAGCACCTAAGACAAAACAGCTTAAGCCGAACGGTAATAGGATCTTCGAAGTTGTTATTGTCGATGCAAAGAACGATGAACGCCGCCGCTACAATGTGATCAACAAGAAGTTACCAGCAGCCTTACTAAAGGATACAGTTTATCAACAGTTGATTAAAAAGAATCCCGAACTGGCAGACGTAGACGAGTTTTTACGAGCCTATAGCGAAGAGTACCGCACTACTTACCCCATCAATGCTAAATGGAATGGTAAAGAATTTCACCTAAATACTAAAGGTAAAATGAATTCTAAAGCACAGGAATACTACGCCGAGTATAAGAAGGAATTCCCCAAAAATGCCGATGAGCAAGATTTTAAAGAGTATGTAACTAAATCATACAAAGTTGTATAAATGATAATAATTAATGAAGCGTCACAACGACGCTTCATATAAGGATAAACAATGTTAGAAAGATATATGTATAAAAGATTATGTATTATGGTAACTGATGATAAGGTATTTGTAATGCGGTGAATCATTCAATGAAGATACAATAAAAAGTATTGATACCGAACTGATTAAAGTACTTCCACAATATCTAACCAACTTCCCCCCATCGTTACATTCTTCTATAATAAAATCCTTCCTGGATAGTACAATAAATATGAGGTGAACTTATGATCGAAGTAGTAATGCAATTCGTTAAACGGTACAACTGTAATTGATAGTAATGGTTTAAGAGGATATGAATATAGTCGCCATGACTATGATGATATTATAGATATACACATCCGCATTAACTCCCCGCACTATATCGATATTCATATTGGTAAGGACTATTTTGTACTGAAACATAAGTACATCACATATAACTATCATAATAATACTGTAAAGATTGGCTCTACTAATTATAGTGCAATCAATTACAGTGGATATGAAAAGAGTAAAGTACAACAACTAAAAGAACTGGTTAACGAGATAGTCGAATACAATAGTATATACGGATATAGGTTAGTACATTTGATTAGTGAGTTTATTCACAGAGATAATGAAGCATATAAATAATACACCAACAACAACATAAGGATATATAATTATGAAAGATATTTTCACTGGTAATACATTAACTGTAGAAGTAGATGGTAAAGAAGTTAAAGAGATTACACAATGGGCTAACCCCATTACCACAGTATCCACTGATGGTATTGTCTGTACTGAATTAGATCTAACTATTAACTACACAGAAGACAACTTTCTCGATTATTATCTATTCAATAATGAACTATTCAAACTATCTATTAAAGGGAATAACAAAGAACAATATATTCATGAAGGATATTTTAAAATCGTAAGACGTGAAGTGTTAGGTGATAAGGACACGGTGGTGCTAGTGCAATACCGTCTAGAGTCATACCATCCTGTTTATCCATTTGGTTCATAACTGATGGCATACCTACCCCCCACCCCCCCAGGGGGGTAAGGTGTCTGTACTATAGAATAAAATAAAAAATTATTTAAATTATTTTTAAAATATCTTAAAAAAAATATTGACTTTAGGTTCCCCTTGTGATATGCAAATACCTGGAGTTTCCGCCGCGATCTCTTTTTTTTATATAAAAAATAATCAAAGTTTAACAAACAATTAAAAGGTAAAAACTATCATGATGTTAAAAGATTTAGTACTGATATATGGATATGACATGTCTGTTATTAGTCGTTGGCAAACGGAAGGATTAGACCTATCCGCACCAGATGCCGATGTTTTTAAGTGGGTAGTTGAGAATAAAATCACACCACTGCGTAAGAGCGACCCAGCACTGAAAAGTGAAAAGCTACGCGAAGAAATCAGACTTACTAAAGCCCGTGCCGACCAACAAGAAATTGAAACTAAACTGACCATTGGTGAAGTAGTTTATGTAAATGAAGTAGCTGATGAACTAGCTGCATATTGTTCACGTATACGTCAATCATTCCGTACTCTGCCAGTACAGGCATATATGGAACTATCAAAGGTTGGTGATGATGGCATGGCTATTAAAAACAAACTACAAGAATATATAGATGATAAATTATTAGAACTAGGTGATTTCAAATATGAAGAAAGATTTAAAGACGAAACTAACGAAGATATTCAGTCAGGCGAATCAGGCGATAATTCCGCCTCGCAAGATTCTACCCAGTGAATGGACCGAAGAGAACATTAAATTTGTTTCAGGTCCAATGAATGGAAGTCCCGTACGCTTATTTCCCTTCCAACGCGATCCCCTCGATATAATTGTTAATCCAAGCATTCGTAAAACGGTATTTGTTTCTAGTGCTCAGATCCTCAAGACTTCAATACTGACATATGCATCTTACTATCTGATGCATAATAACCCATCGAATATGTTACATGCTTCAATCACTGGTGAGATGAAGAAGAAATATAAAACGGGTGTATTTGAACAAGGTATCAAACAGTGTTCAGTACTAGATAATTTAGTGACACGCAAGACCGATAAGAACGCCGTGAACGACCAGAACCAGATCGAGATGAAAGATGGTACTATGATTTACTTTGCCTCGTTGGGTGCACCAGCTACACTACGTAGTGTCACTACAAAGTATCTATTCCTCGATGAGATATCAGGTGCAGTAGAAACTGAAGAAGGTGATCCGATTGCACTGGCTAACCAGCGTGCAGCTTCGTTTGCCGATAGTCTGATTATGAGTGCATCAACGCCAGTACATCCAACAGATCCCGTAATGGTTGAATGGTCTAAGAGTGATCAGCGTAAGTATTTTGTACCGTGTCCGCACTGTAATCATGAACATGAAATTGTATGGGCTAACGTTAGATTCACCTGGACTGTAGATCCTAAGAACGGTAAGAAGATTGCAGTATCGAAGGGTGCAAAACTGCATTGTCCTAAGTGTGATAAACCATTCACTGAAGCACAACGACATACTGCCGTAGCTAATGGTCGTTGGATTGCGACACGCCCCGAAGTAACAGACTATGCAGGCTTTCATATATCACGTCTTTACAGTCCACTAACTACTATCGAAAAGATTGTACAAGATTTTAGTGATAGCTTTGCAAACTTTGACCTTCAAACTTTTTATAATACATCATTACGGTTTACCATATGAAGATGAAGCAAATAAACAAATCGATTTAACTATTTTAGAGAACCTAAGAGATTTTGATTTTAATATTAAAAATATCCCCGATGATGTTATCCGGAATTTTCACAGGCAGCGATCAACAATTAGATAGGATCGAGACTACTACATTAGGTATTACTGACAATAAGAAGAAGGTTTATGTATTAGATCATCGTATATTCAGTGCCGTAGATACTACTAAAGTAGAATCACCAGCATATGAAGAATTGGCACGTTATCTAAAGTATCCATTCAAGACTGTATCAGGTAAGCCATTACGTAATTTTGGTAACTTCATAGACTCAGGTAACGGTAACGCTACACATACAATCTATCGTATCTGTAATAAGTACAATGCATATGGCGAGAAACTACTAAGACCAATTAAAGGTAATGGTACACAGGAATTATTCAAGAAAAGTAAAGCTGGTGGTAAAGAGTTAATCATACTTAATAGTTGTGAAAGTAAAAATACAATTATGAAGTTAGTACAACAAGCAATACATGATGAAGCTGGAACATTCGGTACTAATATCTATTTCAGTGGTAATCTACCCGACGATTATTTCATTCAGTTGACCAGTGAGAAACGAGTATTCAAAGGTGGTCGCTATGTATGGGAGAAAAAGAGTAAGAGCAATCTAGACCGTAACGAAATGTTAGATTGTCTTGCGTATGCTTTAGTAGCAATTGAGTGGCGTTTAAGTACATTAGGTAATAATCCATTTGCCGAACTACGTATATATGATGCCAACCAACGTAAAAAGATAGAAGATAAAAAAGATATAGATACTTCAGAAGTAAATATAGATGAAGATAAATATATAGAACAACCAGTACAGAGACGTAAAAAGTTTGGTTTTGCTCAAACTAAGAGTACTGGTAAGAACTATTTCAAACGTTAAGGAAATATATATGGCAATAGAGAACAAAGTAGATTTTTCACAAGATATCTACATTGGTGATAATATTGTACCTACTTTCGGTGACGGTTCATCTATTGAAATCATTAGTAGTAAGGGCAACAAATATAATTATTCGTTCCCTTACTCACCTATTGATACTTCTAGCTGGCCTCAAGGAATGTATACAGTTATTATTACAGATAAGACACGTAGTGTTAAACAGTTTAATGTGATTGATCCACTAGAAGCAGCGAGTACTTATAACCAGATTATTGGTATTATTAAAGATATTGATAATGTTATTGATGCCCGTCTACAGAATGGTGGTGTATATCAGACTTCGATTAATAATAAATCACTAATGAGTGAAACACTTGCACAGTTATATGCAATGCGTGCAAATTATATTAAACGTGCAAATGCCGAACTAGCAAAAATGAAGAATGCAACGCCGGATAATCCAATTAAGTCTGTAACTTTTTTTAATCGAGGTAGAAAATAATGTGGAATCCATTTAAGAAAAATAAAGAAGTTGCCATTAAAGTACAGCCTCCTAAACCAGTACAGGTACGTGATAAGTTGATTAATAATGGTACTATGAAGCGTGAACTAAATGCTATCCGTACTAGTAGTGCAGTACGTAGTGCTTTAGGTCTAGGTGCATCCTATACTGGCTTAGATATTAATGCCGTAATTAACCAACAGCTTCCAGCACTGATGATCGAAAGTCGTGATTTGGCACTTAATAACCCAATTGCTAAAAAGTATTTTACCGAAAGTGCGAACGCCGTAGCAGGTAGTGAAGGTCTATATCTACGCCCAGACTTACATCTATTTGAAAATGAGCAAGATAATATTGATATGTCACAAAAACTTGAAGAACGTTTTTATGCATGGTCTGAAAATCCCGAAGTATTTGATGTACGTGGTGAACTAGATTTCAGTACTTTCCAAAATTTACTTGAATTAGAACGCTCAATCAATGGTGAAGCCTTTGTACGTATTCATACTATCAATGGTCAACTACGTATTGAACTAATTGAAGCAGTACGTGTACCAGTTAATAATAATCAATTCTTTGATGATGGTCGTTATGTTAGTAATCGGTATCGAATTTAATCAATTTGGTAAACCGATTGCATATTATTTCATGCATAAGAATCCATTAAACTATACTTACGATTATGCACTACCAGAGCGTGTACCAGCAGATGAAGTACTGCATTATTTCGTACCACAGTTTGCAAATCAGCAACGTGGTCTACCTGATATTATCCATACTAAAGATTTGCTTAAAGAATTGGATAGTTTCCTAGAGGCTTCATTAGTTACTAAGAAAATTGGTTCGGCGTTCATGGGCTTTATCGAAAATGATGTATCTAATAATGACGATACAGATATTAATGCAACTCCTGGTACTCAATTCTTCGAAACTGAAGTGATGGAACCTGGTGCAATTGTCGAACTACAACCAGGTCAACGTGTAAAAGATCTAAAACCTAGTGCTGCAACAGATGGTATTAGTGAATATGTAGATCAACAAATGACATTAATTAGTATGGGATTAGGTATTACTAAGCAAACTTTAACAGGTGATACATCTAATGCTTCCTATAGTGCCGCTCGTTTGAGTGAGAAGATTCAGCAAAATACATTTCAAGTACGTACTAACCAACTAAAAGTAAAAGTATTAAAACCACTTTATAAGTTATGGATGCGTTTAGAATTACTAAATAATGGTGATTCATTAGGGTTACGTTTTAGTGATTTTGACAAACTATTATCAGTACAGATTTACGGTCAACGTAAAATCAGTTTAGACCCATTGAAAGATGCCCAATATGAAATTCTTATGCTACAAAATGGTCTTAAGAGCAAGGCAGAAATTATTGCCGAGACCCGGCCGTGACCCGGCCGTTGTATTATTACAGGTTGAAAAGGAAAAACAACAAAACAAGGAAGTAAATATAGATGAGCAATCAAATAAAACTGGAAGCGATGAAACAGACGCGTGAAATTAATATTCAAAGTATTACTAATTCTATTGATGATGATTCACGCGTAGTAGAAATTGCATTTATGTCAGAGCAACCCGTAGAACGTGAAATCAATGGACAAATCTACAATGAAATTCTTGTTACTACTCCTGATAGCGTAGACCTTACTCGACTAAATACAGGTGCACCACTCCTATATAATCACAATATGGATTGGTTAATCGGTGTAGTCGAGAATGCTAGAATTGATTCAGACCGCGTAGGACGTGCAAGCGTCCGTTTTAGTGCTACTGAATTTGCAGATCAGAAGTATCAACAAGTAAAAGAAGGCGTACTAACTAAAGTATCTTTCGGTTATAACATTCGTGATTATTATTTTGAAGGTAATAATCTAATGGTAACTAAGATTGAACCATATGAATTAAGTATGGTTAGTTGTCCTGCCGACAATAAAGTAGGTGTTGGTCGAAGCATAAATAAAGATAGTGAACAACTTAAGGAAATTGTCATGGACGAAGAAAATAAAGTTGAACGCGAAGAAGTTGAAGCAGTAGAAACCGAAGAAAAAGCGGTTGAAGTTGAAGAAACAGAAGTGCGTGAAATTGAATCTGAATCTAAAGAAGATGAAGAAGAAAAACTACCAGAAGAACGCGATCTAGAAGAAGCTAAACGCTCACTTGAAAAAGCTCGCCGTAAAATGGAAGTTGAAAAAGAACTAAATAACATTAATGCAGAATTGAAAGCAATTGAAGATGATAAAGCTGAAGAATTGAATCAATCCCGTATTCGTGAAATTGAAAGTATTGCTAAAGTTTTTAATATTGACAGTACTGAAGCAATAAATAATAACGTAAGCGTCGAAGATTTTAAACGTGAAATCGAGACACAAAAACATAATAAACTTAATATTAAGGAAGACAAAATGACTCAACAAGTCCGTACTATCGAAGCACTAGCTAAAGCAATTAAAGGTGATAAATCCGCTCTAGAAAATCTAGAACAAGGTCAACGTGGTTTTACCCTACAAGCTGGTGAACTAGCACAAGCTCGTGCAAATACCACCACTGTTACCGCAGCAGGTGCAATTCAAACTAACTATGCAGATGATTTTATCCAACCACTACTTCCAGATTCAATCCTAGGTCGTATGGGTGTTAAAGTTTATTCTGGTATGACCAACCGTGAATTTACTATTCCACGTCTAACTGGTATCGATTCTAAAGCATCCTTCAAATTCTATGAAGAAGGTCAAGCGATTGAAGAATCCGTTGCATCTTTCGATCAAATCGTTATGCGTCCAAAACTATTTGCTGGTTCAATTCCACTAACCCGTAGCCTAATCCTATCTAGTCCTAATATCGAACGTTACATCACCGATGTTCTACTAGAAAACGTAGCTGTTTCTCTAGAAAAAGCAGTAGTTGACGTTGTTGAAGCACAAGCTTCTAAAGTAGAAACCGCAGCTTCTGGTGTTATCGCAGATTCCGATATCGAAGCAGCATTTGCAAAACTACTAACTGCTAACGTTAAATCCCGTGATTGTATCGCTATCGTTAGTCCAGTAACCTACGCTAAATTGCGTCAGACTCCATTCCTATCGAATACTAGCCGGAATTGCACTAGCTGAAGGTATGCGTTTTGCTGATACTCAATGGTTGCTAGATGAAATGCCATTGCACGTCAGCACTATGGTAGCTGATGATACTATCCTAATGGGAAATTTTAGCTTTGTCGCTATTAGTAATTGGATTGGTTCTTCTGTAGATTATGATGATACTACTTATCGTTCTAGTCTAGGCGTAGTAATCCGTAACTATCATTACCTAGATGTAGTTCAAACTCATCCAGAAGCAGTAGTCCAACTATCTATTAAGGCGTAATAAACTATGAGAGCATTCACTATTAACCAATCACAGGTTTTTTTGGATGCTTTCGGTCAAAGTATAATTTTAGAAGGCGGGGTGACGTTTGATGCTATAGTCGAGCGTCGCCCCGTTGTCGTTGAATCGTCTGATGGATTAGTTGAACGGCTTCGAATTATATTTTACCGCAAGGCGTGATCCAAATATAACCATAGGCTCGCATATATTCTTAGTACTGGATGATCCAGAAGCAACGGTACTACCACTACTTTATAATTTGTATGTAGTTTATAACATCGAAGATGATCTATCGGGTATGGTAAACTATTACTTCAGAAAGGAATATTAATTATGAAACTCATAGAACAAGTAAAGAAATCAGTACTGAAAGTTATTAATGATATTAGTCCTGTTACAGATCGTAAAACTGTAGGCGTAGGTAGTAGTATTTTTCAAATGGTGTCTTTTGTCTATAATCTAGAAAGTGCTAATTATAGTGGTAATTCTCGTTTACGTGGTAACTTCACTATCGATTTTCTAATGGTTCCCCCACCTGGCACTACGGCAACTATTGGATATGATGAAGTTGTAACACAATTTCAAAATACATATTCGCCAATATTCAAAGATGCAGGTATTAACGTTCTATGGGTTAATTATGAAAATGCATCTTCTAATGAAGATAAAACAATGGGCGGTGTTAGTACCTTATTGTTTAGACTAAATATTGAAGCAATAGAAAAACGACAATAAGGATTTTATTATGGCATATGATATTTTTAGTGGTAATAATGTACGCGTGTTTTATAACAGCGATACATCTAATACTGCAACCGCTTCAACCGGAAACGTTGAAATCGATGAATTGGCTTCTTTCCCTACTTTCAGTACTAGTAATGACGTATCAAAAATTGAAGTATATGATAATGAATATAGTGAATCAATGGCTGGTCAGATTACTATTGATCCCGTAGATATTACTGTTAATTATCTACCTGATTCAAAATCACATCAATTCTTAGATAATAAAGTTGATACTCAAGAAGAATTCCAGATTACAGTACACTACGTTGATGAAGGTGGTAATATTGAAATCGTTATTCTAAATGGTACATTGGCATCACGTAATATTAGTGGTGATAAAGATGCAGTAGTAACTGCTTCATATCAATTCATTCCACAAGCTATTGTAGCAGTTGGTTCCCGTACTTCTCCAAATGTATTATATCGTGGGGATTATGGTGTAGGTAGTGATGGTAGTACTGACTTCCCCCAATATTCGGCAACCAATCCAGGTGGTAATAGCTTTATTAAAATGCCAGCTTCCAGTACTGGTAACCCAGCAGGGGTAGATATATATGGTATTGGTTTAGTAGATGCAGGTAATACATCAAAACTACTAATGACAGAAACAGGTGAACTACGCCTATACGCACAGAATCAGACTTCAGGATGGCAACGTATCTATACTGGTAATGAAATGGATAGTCGATATCTAAATGCAGCAGATAACCTATCGGATTTGACTGATAAAGCAGCAGCACAAACTAACCTTAATGTATACAGTAAAGAAGCTGGTGATCTTCGTTATCTACGTCAATCAAATAATCTAAGTGATCTTACTGATAAAGCAGTATCACGTACTAACTTAGGTTTGGGTAATTCGGCAATTCTAAACACTGGTACAGCAGGGAATACAGTTGTAACCTTTAACAGTAATGGTACATGGTCCGGTACTCAAAATTTCTTATATGCAAACTTTAAGAGTACAGCAGCTACACCACTTAAAATTGAAAGTGCAAACCCAACTATTATGTTTGCCGAAACAGATGCAGGTAGTACACAGTATGTAATGGTTAATGACAAAACATCATTCCGTATTCATGAAACTAATACAGGTGGTCCGAACGTTTTTGATTATGACAGTGCACGTAAGAATGTAAGACTACCAGCACTTGTATTAACATCTGCTCTTGCAATTAGTGAAGGTGGCACACGGTGCAACAAATAGCGAAGGTGCACGTAAAAACATTTCTGCATTTTATGAGAACCGAAACTCTATCGGTACTGAAACTAATCTAAATGATATTACAGGTCTACAAAGTGGTTTGTATTTTCAAGTATATTCAGCACAGGCAACTACAGCAAAGAATTACCCAACTAATCAGGCTGGTTGTTTGCAGGTATTCCAGACGGCAGCAGGATCTATTGATGGGTGTGTACAGGTATATCGTGCATTTAATACACCTCGTGCATGGACTCGTACTTTGACAAGTGGTACATGGTCTAATTGGGTAGAAGACTTTACATCTCAATCAATTATTGGTTTAGGTAATGGCGGTACTGGAAGTAATACAGTAGCTGGTGCGAAAACTAATTTACAGATTGATCGTTTAGTACAAATTACTGGTGATCAAACTCGCCTATATGCTGGTGACGGAAAGACTTATTTTGAAGTAGGTAATGCAGGTACGCGTGCATGGGGTGTATATGATGGTACTACTTCCACTTGGAAACCATTGGATATCCCACAGGGCGGTACACGGTGCACGCAATGTAGCAGATGCACGTACTAATTTAGGATTGGGTACTGGTCAGGCTGTAACCTTTAATGGTCTAACTACTACTGGTAGTGGTATGTTTGCTCGTGGTGCAAGCTCAATCGGTGCAACTATTACATCACAATCTTTAGATCCTGTAACTAGTGATGTAGTAGGTCAGGCAGAATTTAGATCGGATAATGCTGGTACTGTACAAATTATTAACCGTGCAGTAAACGGTGCAACTGATACACAATTCTACAACTTTAACCGCGACGGTACATTTAGTGCACCACAAGGTTATGTAACTGGTACTGGTAATGATTGGGGTGCACAAACAGGTATTATTAACCGTTCACGCTTTATTGCTGGTTCAGTAAATGGCCCAGATGCAGAAAATAGTATGGTTTATGGTGGTATTCATGTAGGCTTTAGTGGTAATTACGGATTCCAAATTGCAGGTCGTAATGGTAAAACATATACTCGCAGTATTGAGGGTGGTACGCATGGTAACTGGATTAAACTATTAAATCCTGGTGATTATGGATTAGGAAGTAATAATACTACAATTTATCCTACTGATAGCTCATGCCAGTTTATCAGTGATTCAAATGCGTCAAATGGTTGGACACCTTCAAATGGTGCTGGTATTCAAAGTTCATACGGTGTTGCACGTATGGCCCAAATTTGGGTAGATAATGCTGGTCGTTTGTGTAGTCGTTTTAATACTACAACTACAGCACAAGCAACAAATGATGATGTTCCGTGGTATAGAGTTGCCGTTACTAACGGTGTTAATGATTTTACTGAAACTACTTCATTTACTGGTAAAATTTCTAATAGTGCAGCTAAACCATTTAATATTAGTTCAAGTAATCCAACCTTACAATTTACCGAAGAAGATTTAGATTCTAAATATCTTTTTGTAGCTGATGGTGGCAACTTCCGTTTGAATTTAGATAATACTGGTGCTGGTCGTGTTTTTGAATATACCAGAACAACTAATCTACTAACATTCAGTCCCAATGTAACATTTACAGGTACACCAACTTTCAATTATCGTATTAAATCTGATAGTGGTATTGATTGTACAGGTAATATTGATATCACTCGTGATACATATACCAGTTTATCAATGACTACTACTGCTAAAGGTGATGCGACAGTTGGTACACGTAACGTATTTGAAGTATCTCCCGATGGTGCATTATATGTAGCACGTCGTAATAATGCTAACAGTACTGGACAATGGATCATTAACTTTCCTACAGCGGCGGGTACACTTGCATTAAGTGGAACATCTGACATTAACTATAAACATGATGTTAAAGATTTTGATGGTGAAATATCTTTAAATAATATTCGCCAGTTTAATCCGGTAACATTTATCTATAATGAAGATAATCAGTCTCGTGTTCGTCGTGGTGTTATTGCACAACAAATTGAAGAAATCGATAATCAATATGTTAAGCATACATTCGAAGAAACTGGTGATTTTGATAAAGAAGGTAATCCAATTAAACGTGAACGTTGTGTACTTGATAATAACGTCATTATGATGGATAGTGTTATTTCTATTAAACTTCTTGCGGATAAAAATGCAGCTTTAGAAGAAGAAGTATCAGTACTAAATACTAAGTTGGAAGATCAACAGAAACAAATTGATGAATTAATGGCAGTTGTACAAAGTCTATTACCAAATCAATAAATAAATATACATGGGTACATGATGTATACGTACCCGTTTTACTTAATAACTTAAATCTATATAAGGAAATAAAAATGGCATTTGATATTTTTGCACGGAGCCAATGTTACCGTTGAGGTTGGCACATATACCGCAGGTTCTACCACTCCTGCAACTGATTTTGAAATTATCCCAGAACTAGGTGCGTTTCCAACAATGGGAGCGTCTAGCGTCGTGGTAGATGTCGTCACGTTTAACAGTGCGTATAATCGCAAATTACTGCGGCACAAAATCCGTAGAAGATATTCCACTAACCGTGAATTATCTCCCGGACAATAATATTCATATCAAGCTCTTGCAACTAGCTGAAGATCAAAAACGTGCACAGTTCAAGATCACTTATTACACCGACGGTACACACACAGAAGGTTATTATGCAATCTATAATGCATTTATTTCTTCTTCTACTACTGGTGGTGATAAAGATGCAGTAGTTACTCGTGAATTCGTCCTCGCTGTAGATGGCGGTCCACTAGCTACTGGTATTGTACAATAATTATAAATACTTTTACTTAGGGGGATCTATTCCCCCGTTTCACTATAAGGAATTAATCCAATGAATATTGATATGTTACGTAAAGCACTCAGTCCTAAACTAGTAAAAATTGAAGTTGAAGGAGTAGAACTATATATACACAGACCTACCCTAAAGGCTACCCCCGAATGTACATCTATCGAGAAAGTATTAGTACATTGTGTCAAAGATGAAAATGGTAATCCCGTATTCTCTGATTCAGGTCTAATTGATCTTATTGATGTTAATGAAATCGATAAATTGTTTGCCGAACAAATTTATATGAAGGTTCTTGGATTAATTACTGTGGATGATGTAATAGACAGTACTGAAAAAAAATAAGAACGGATCATCACCTGCGTTTTACTCTGAAAATGATACATAAACGCGGGTTATCCCTCGATGATATTAAAAATATAGATCCCGACTTATTCGAAGCATTGTTAGTATATGATACTTTGATTGAGCCGAACGGGGCTAGAATTGAAATGATCAAATATGCCAACCTTTGCCATACTTTACTTTTGACATCTCAGAGTCTATCTAAGGAAGGTCGCAATAAAGCAAAACTTAGTGATTGGGATTTTCTTGATATTATCGGTGATGATTCGTTAACTGCTAGGGAAAAAGTAGAGAAACGAAAAGAACAAGAAATGTTAAATCATAAAGAATCCGTTAAACGAATGGGTGAAATGATTAAACAACAGGTTCTCAAAGATAAGGAAAAAGCAAAAAATGGCAAGAAATAAAAAGAATTCAGTAGGGATCACATTAGATGCAGATACTACTGGATTTACTAAAGGTGTAAACGAAGCCCAAAGTAAATTAGAAAATTTTGGTAAGCAGGCTGGCGGGATGGCTTCCGGTCCCCTTAATAGTTTTGCTGGTGGTGTAGGTAGACTTGCATCACCTATTGGTGCGGCAACAGTTGCAGTAGGTGGTTTAGTAGCAGTGATGAATAATCTATCATCTGCGTCAGCTAAAGCATTTGAAGTATTTCAATCGGCATCACTTAGTCAGATGTCAATTAAACAAGTACAACAAATGGCTAAAATGTATCAAGAAGTAGGTTTGACTATGGAACAAATAGCCGACCAGCAGAAAGATATAAAGGATCGCTTAGGAGATGCATTAACTAATCAGGCTGGTTCGATGTTCACTGATGTTATTCAACCATTGAAATTGAATATATTCGAATTACAAAAAATGGCAGATGCAGGTGAAGATGTATATGCAAAAATATACTTCGCAGCAAAGGCACAAGGTTTAAGTACATCCCAAATTGTTAACATGTTTGAAACAATGGGCAACGATGCAACTAAACGTTTAACAGTACTGAAAGATTTTAATAGTGAACAGGAATACCAAAATAAACTCGGTAAGCAGGTAGTAGAATTAACTGATGAACAAAGTGATGCATTCAGACGTTATAAAAAAGAAACTGATGAGATGGCCTCAGCTTGGGAAAAATGGAAGAATAACCAATTAGCACCAATAGCCGCATCACTAGCAGGTATTCTAAAAACTATTAACGAAATCAACTCAATTCAACCAGATACACCAAATCTATTAAACGTTCCAGGTAAAGCAGAGAATATTAGAGATTCACATAGACGACGTATTATCAATGCAAAAATGAATAGTGGTAAAACACTATCGGCAGATGATCAGGCGTTCTATGATGCTAATATGGACCCTAACAAGAAAACAACTAAACCAGAAGCAGCTAAACCAGTTATTCCAGTTGGTTCATCTCAGGAAGTTTTGAATAAAGGCTTACTTCAATTCCAAAGTGAGAAACAGAAGATTATTAATGAAACCGCATTAGCTAAATCTCAATATGAACAATTAAAATCTGAAATTGGTAAATCACTTGATACTGCATATGGTGGTGATAAGTCTAAACAGGCAGAGGCATATAAACAATTAGAAGAAGGTTATAAAGAGCGTTTAGAACAGATTAATAAGTCAGCTACTACGGCATCAAATAAACGTAATAAAGATGCAGAATCAGCCGCCAGAAAAGCAGAAGCAGCAGCGAAGAAACATAATGATGAACTATTGAAAGCCCAGGAAAAATGGGAAAAATCAATGAGTGAATTAGCTTCCAGTACTGCCGATTATCGCATCAAACAACATGATCGCCAGATGGCAGAATTGAAGAAATCTATTCAAGAAAGCGGTAAAGCACTTGGTAAATCAGTTGATGAAATTAATGCTAAAGTGAAAGAAGCTGAAGCTACTGCTAATCGTATCCGTAGTGAAATGTATAATTCAGCTATTGGTTATGAAGATCCAAATAAAGATTTAAAAGATGTCACTGGTGCTATTGGTGATTTTGGTAGTCTTAATCAGGATCAAAGCACTTTCTTACAAAATGCTCAAGATGACCGTTTAGGATTCAGTGCTAATCCATTTATGGTAGATAAAACCGAACAACTTAGACAGGAATTAGAGCAACGCAAGAAACTAGAACTAGAATTAAATGATGCATTAGTACAAAGCACCGAAGAACGCGTAAAACGTCAAGCTGCAATTGAAGCCCAATTTAATACGGCAGAAATGGCATTAATGCAACAGAACACACAAGCAAAACTAACAATGATTGGTGGTATGGCTGGTGATGTTGGTAGTATTCTTTCGGGTGTTCTAGGTGAAAGTAATGCAGCTTCTAAAGCAGCTTTTGCAGTACAGAAAGGTATTGCAATGGCCCAAATCATGATGAATATGCAAGTAGCACTATCACAAGCTCTAGCTACTCCATTCCCTGCAAGTATCGCGGCATATGCTCAAATTCTTTCTATGGGTGCACAACTTGTCAGTACTGCCAAAGGTACAAACATTCAAGGACAAGCCCACAGTGGAATCGAAGAAGTTCCAGGATCATTAGGCAAGGATAGTACATGGATTCTACAAGCTGGTGAACGTGTAGTATCCCGTGGTCAGAATAAGCAGTTGCAACAATTCTTAGATAATCAAGATTCATCCAGTACTGGCGGTGGTGATATCACAGTTAACGCCCCACTAATCGTACAAGGTGATGTATCTGGTGATGATAAGAAGTTTCAAGAAATGCTCAAGAAACACAGTCAAAGTGTCAATCAGGCTGTTAGAGACGCACAAAAACGTACATCTTAATTATAAAGGCTGCCTTATGGTGGCCTTTATTACTAATAAATACTTTAAACTTATAAGAGGTTATTTTATGGCTATTACATTTTCAACAGGTATTAAAGTATCAGATTTTACTTTAATCGACAAAGCACCACAATATTCAAATACTACTTGGACTGGTGCACTCATTCAGCGTAGTACAGGTGTACAATGGTTCGAATATCAATTTGCACTAAATTTCAATCCATCCGATTTACTAGAAGTACAATCATTCATTGCACAATATCAACAAGGTAAAGCCTTTGAAATGTCAATGGGCCATCTATCACAGTACAGAGGTAAGCAAACTGGTGCACTGGCTGTTAAGACAGCAGTATCCCGTGGTATCTACAAATTTCAAACTACGGCAACTAATAAATTAGAAATAGGTTCTTTGATTCAATTCCGCAATCATAAGAAACTATACAAGGTAATTGCAAATGACGGTACTAACGTTTCTATCTTCCCTGCATTACAGGCAAATATTCAAGCCAATGAAGCTGTACAGTACAATGCATTGTTAATCGAAGGAACACTACTACCAGATAATGAATATCAAATTACCAGTACTAATATCATGAAAGTACAATTTAAGTGCAAAGAGGTAGTAAGATGATCACCGATGATATTCTATCAAATAAAGATTTAGTTGATTACTTTAATCTATGCCGTGGTACATCTAAGACTAAATTGACAGTTACCGATCTATTCTCAATTGGTGTACATGTACGTTGTTTTGATGTTCTACCAACTTCGATTGATCCTATCTTTTTCAATGATGGACTAATTGACCTTAATATAGCTGGTAAGAATTATGTTGCATTCCCCGACCTAGTTACTGACTCACTACCTTCATTCAGTGAAGAAAAACAAATTGCAAATACTTCTGTTACATTTAAAGTAAGTAATGTAAATCAGTCCATGTATATTTTAGCAATGGGTGGTGCATTCAAAGATGCAAAGGTAAATATCTATGTGACCATTCTTAATCCGGCAACTGGTGCAGTACTGCTAAATGATTTGATGTACAGTGGATTCATTGATTATTGTGAAACTACAATTAACCCAATGGACCAGAAAAACGAAATGACAGTAAATGTAAATAGTGTATATAAACAATTAGATCTACAGACACGTACTATTGCAGCTAATGCCGTATATCAAAGTTATTATCCTGGTGATGCATATGTATCATTACTTGGTGTAGTTAATAGTGGTCAAACGTGGAAATACAAATAAGGAAATAATATGGATTTATACGATATTTGCAGTACTGCATTGAATACGCCATATGAGATGGGTAGCAATGATTGCAATATCCTGTGTTTAAGAGTTTTAGATCTACGTGCTGGTACTGATTGGGCTAATGTTGCTCAATACAGTACAGTACTAGAAGGTTATAAACAACTCAAAGATTTAGGATATAACAGTACACAAGAAATTATTTTAGAATATGCCGATGAAGTAGAATTTATTATTGATGGCGATATTTGGCTAGATGAAGAAAATCCCTTACTAATGGGTGTAGTGTTTAGCGACCGTCTACTAGGTGTAGATGAAGATCATACAAAGTTTAATTTAATTCCATATAAAGATGGAAAATACTATAGAGTGAGGAAATCATAATGGGCGGCAAAGGCGGCGGTTTTTTTAGTGCGATTATAACGGCGGTAGCTGTATTTGCGGCAGCATGGACTGGTGGGGCAAGTTTATATGTAGCGGCAGCATGGGGTGCAGCAGCGGGTGCACTTACTTTCATTGCATCAAGTCAATTAACGGCACTTGGGGTAACTGGTTATGATGATGCAGCTACTAGTATAAGTAGAAGTACATCACCAGTAAGCGGTATTCCAGTTCTATTAGGACGGTGAACTACCACATAAAGATAGTTCAAAGAGTGGTTCATTTATGATGTGTGGTAGTATCATTCCGTGGTGGAATATCAAGGATGATAATAGTCAGTATCTATTCACCGAACATCTAATTGCAATGGGTGGTACAGAAAAATATATTGAACAATTATATATTGACGATGAACCAATCCTAAACGTACCAATTACGGCAGATGGTAAAGTTGAAAACTGGATGATTAAATCTAAATATCAGCCATACCTACAATTAGAAGTACGTTTTGGTGGTACATACAGTGGTTCTAAATCACTTCCATTACAGTATGGCGGATCTCGCTGGAATAATAATTTTAAAGGTAATGGTGTAGTTTCTATTTCTTGTGTAATTAAGAAAACTCAAGAAAGTTTAGAAGATAGTATCCTAATTAATGACAACTACGTACTGAAGACAGAAATGAAAGGTCTAATCATTCGTGATTTGGCAGACCTATCTATGAAATGTTCATCTAACCCACCTTCACAAATTTATGAAGTGCTAACTAATACCATTTGGGGTATGGGCTTAGATCCTGCATTAATTGATCTCGATAGCTTCCGTACAACAGCACAGTACTGTAAAGATATGGGATATTATAGTAATGGTAATATGTCATATAATGATACATATAAACAAACTATCGAAGCAATCATGCAATCATTTGGTGGTTATCTCTATATTCATGCAGGAAAAATACATTGTGGGGCCGAACGTAAATCACTTTCAGTATATACATTCAATGAAACAAATATTATTGGTGATGTAAAAATTACTTCAAGTGGGCTTTCCGAGTACTGCAACGTAATTGATGCGAAATATACCGCCGTGGGTAATAACTATGGCGAAGATGTAGTACGTTTCCCTTCAGATATTACAAACAATGCAGTTATTGCAACTGATGGTCGCGTAATTGCCAAATCACTAGATTTCGGATGGATTTATAGCAAAGAGCAATTAGCAACATTTGCCAACCGCGAATTACTTAAAATGCGTTACGGTACTAATACAGTAACTTTCACTACTTCCGAAGCATGGGATTTAAAAGTATTCGATTGTATTACTATTGTACTTGATGAACCAAATATCAATGATAAGTACAGAATCGTTTCTAAAGAAATTAGTACATCGCAAGATTCACTAGGTCTAATTACTATTACGGCAGCTACTACAAATGATGGCATATATGATGGTAAAGATCCGGGTGTATGGACACCAGATGGTAGTATTCTTAATGTACTTGGTGTTAAGCCACCTTCAAATCTACAGATTAATCGCTTAGGTAATATCACTAGTGGTAACGTAGTAGAAATGTCATGGACTGCTTCACCAGATCCATATTTGCGTGGTTATTATGTGTACTATCGTAAGACTGGTGCAACAAACTGGACAATGGCAGGGCAAGTTCCCGTAGGTCAAACTACATATCAGTTATACAGTTTAGATGCAAATCAAACTATGGACTTCCGGTGTCGCAGCTTATAACAATTTAGGTTTTGTTAGTACTAAAGTAACTGAAAACGGTTTAACCCCTGGGTATAACTTTGCATTACCTGCAATTACTGGTTTACGTCTAACTAATGCTACAGCAGGACTTTATGAAACAGATAGTGGTGATTTTAATATTGCATGGGATAACCAAAAGAATATTAATGTTAAAGGTCGTCCATTCAGTGAGTACTTTAAAAGATATATTGTTAATATATATGATGAAGATACTTTAGTAAAAACCTATTATACACAAAATGAATATTTCAATTATGCATTTGCAATTAATGAAACTAAGATTCGTAAACCTACTATTGGTGTAATTGCTCAAGGCTTTACCAGTGGTACATTCTCTGAAGAAGTTAAAATAACAGTTGAGAACAAGCAATGTCGTATGCCAGAAAACGTAGGTGCTACAGGTGGTTTTGGTAATATCTTCGTTTCATGGAAACAATCTACCGAACGTGATTATGCAGGTGCAGTTATTCAAGTATCAAGTGCTGTTAATAATCAAACTTTCATTTCTAATAAACCAGAATTTGATAGCTTTGCATTAGCTGATGGCGAATATCAAGTTAAAGTTGGTTTCTTTGATATTTTCGGTACTGATAATATTAATTACAGTCCAGAGTTTACTGTATCACTTAATAGTAAGTATGTGTTTACCGAAGAAGATGCAAATGAAATTAATAGTATTCTAGACCTAGATGATCGTCTAAGTAATACATTAACGAATGCAATTGATACAGCTAATAATAATGCCAATACTAAAATTGAAGCAGCAGAAGAACGTTTAGATGATAAGATTGCAGCTAGTGAAGTTACAATGAGTACTCAAATAGCTAATCTCGATCAATCACTATCACAGAAAATAACAGCAGTAGAAAGTACAGCAAATGGTAACAAAGCAAATATTACAACTCTTACACAGACAGTAGCAGATAATGACGCAGCACAAACTACGGCAATTAATCAGCTAAAATCTAGTACTGATAGTAGTTTTGCAAGCGTTAACCAACAGATGACTACACTTGCTACTAAATCTGAAGTAAATGCTCAATATAGTCTAAGTGTAAATGCTAACGGTACTGTAGCTGGGTTTAAATTAATTGCTGGTGGTACGAATAATAATTCAAGTATCTACTTCGCAGCGAATAAATTCGTAATTTCCGGCAGTGATACTGCGGCAGTGCGGTCGGTACAGCACCATTTACTATTGTTAACGGTACTACCTATATCAAGACTGCGATGATTCAGCAAGGTTCAATCCGGTACTGCATACATCTCTGATGCCGCAATTACAAACTTGAAGCTCGCCAACGGCAGTGTCAATACAATCAAGATTCAGGACCGGAACTATAACCACAGCGAAGATAGCCCAAACTATTAGTAGCACAAACTACGTAGCTAACAGTGCTGGGTGGATGATTGATAAGAATGGTAATACTCAGTTCAACAACTGTGTAGTACGTGGTACAGTTTATGCATCTGGTGGTTCATTTACTGGTGCCGTAACGGCAACCAGTGGTTCATTTAAAGGTACGGTAGAAGCCACCAGTTTCATCGGTGACGTTACGAATATGGGTATGGGTAAATCCTGGTCCTCATCTACGGCAGCTAATAACTGGACAGGTACACAAACTGTAACTTATAAGGATGCAGGATCACTAACCAACAAGAAATCGGTAGCAGTGTTTATATCTGGCTTTTGTTCTTTCCAATCATCTAACAGTGTGAAAATAGCAACTGTAAAGATGGTTTGTAATGGTCAAACAATCGAGCGTAACTACTATAACAGTACAAATACATCTCTCGAATTTTTTGATGTATTTGGATTCCAGAACGTAACAGCTAACAGTGTGGCATGTCAAATTACGGTATCATTAAGTAGTTTGCTAAGTAAGTTCGAAATCCGTGCACCTATTATGTTAATTACTCGCGGTACTGGTACATTCTCAGTTTCCTAAATAATAAGGCGGTATATTTTTGCCGCATATTATTATAATAAATTAAATAAGGATGTGTGTATGGATCTGACATTAGTCGGTATATTCGCTACGTTGTTTACTTTTATGGTGCGTTATGCCGTAATTAAACGACGAGAAGCGGTACAGCTAGAAAGTCGTATCAAGCAGTTAGAAGTGAAGTTAGAAGCATTAGAAGCACGTACAGAAATGTTAGAAGATGATGTAAATGAGTTGATGAGAATTCATAATGAATTAACAGATATCAAGTCAGATTTAAAGCGTGTTCTAAATGTAGTATCAAAATAATAAAAAAGGGAAACCATTGTTGGCTTCCCTTTCTTTTTTATTTGTTTTTTAAATCTTTAATCATTGCATCTACACGATTAGGTGTCTGGCGATACCATAAACTATCTTTACACTGTTTAATCGCTTCAGAGTAATTCTTATCTTCAAGTGCTTTGAGCATCTTCTTAAACTTCTTAACGCCTGCTAATCCAAGTTGGAATACCATAATGATTAGAAATTCATTCCAATCAGACGGGAGATCAATCTTAAGTGATTTTACGCCTTTTTGTGCAATGGCAATATCTGCCTGTAATAACTTTTCAGCCTGTAGTTCATCAATACCATTGGGGAAAGATTCACCACTTTTGAGTAAGTGACCATAACCAATTGTGGGATAACCTAGATGGTCTTTGTATACGTGGAAACGACCATAGCGGAATGTACCAATATGTGATTGATACTTTAAACTACCTTCATAATCTTTTAGTTTTTGTTCTAATGTCATAATAAATACCTTTGAATGTTAATTAATTATAAGGATATTTATCATGAAAGAATGGCAATTTAATAACCCCGATACATGGGAAGAATCAGATGTAGTATCTGGTGATTATAATTCATTTGTATATATCATTCGTTTTGAAACAGGTGAGTCATATTTGCGGAATGAAAAATATATATAAGAATTTAAAAGATATTAAGAAAATCAAAAACAGTACTAAAGAAAGTGATTGGAGATCCTATACATCCTCATCTAAGACAGTAAATGATATGATTGATTGCGGTGTCGAGTATGAAAAATATATCTTATGGTGTTTTGAAACTACTAACGAAGCGGCAATAATCGAAAGTGCATTGATATATATTTTTGGACTTAAACCAGACAATTTAAACAAAGCGGTAATGAGTAAAACGAGACTACCTAAAGATGGGCGTAAACTATTCAAAACATTACAATACTTGATAGAGGAATTATCATGAAAAATAAAGTCAATTTTAAAGTTGAAAATATACAAGGTGCTAAAAAGTACATTAATGATGAAAGTAAGAACTACTACAATCAATTCCGTGATGAAGTATGGCAACGTATGAAACAGGCCGCTAAACAGATTCAGGATGAGATTAACACCAGTGCAGCAGGTGGTGTAGTACCATTTACTAATAACGCCTTTGTGACATTCTTTAAACGTACCAGTACTGGTATTAGTGTTACTATCCAGTTAAAAGATAATCGCCGTGATGCTGGTTATATGTATAGTGCATTAGTTAAAGATACTCCCTATGATGGATTCATCCCCACCAGTAACGCAAAGTTGACAAAGCAAGGTAACATTAGTGGATTCCGTGCAAATCTAAAAAGTGGTAAATATAAGGTAGTGGAAAGCGGCGGTGTGAAACGTGTAATTGATACTCGTAAAACGGGTAAAGTACATGATGAACGTGTTATTGCAACTAAAGAAATTAAAGATCGTAAGATTGTATATAACTTCTATAAAGAAGCCGATAAGAAACTATTTAATATTATTAATGACATTAAAGGATCATTTAATATAAGGAAAAACAAATGAACAATTATGAACAGCCACACTATGAAGAAGACAAAGTAGCACAAATTACACTTGGTGCCGATACCCCATTTTATAATAGCCTTCCATTTAATAGAAGTTATATTACTAATAAAATTATCAAGAAAGAAATTAAACAAAATAAAGATCTTCAATCATTTATGACCGTTGGATTTTTCGATGATAAGGGATATAAGACACAAGATACTACTACCTGGTCGTTAGGTTTGCTTACTATTGATGTAGTCGTAGTTAATAAGTGTAAGGCATTCATTAAAGGTAAAAATGTTTGGATTTATACTATTGGTTTTAAAGAATAAGGATGTGTATATGTTTAGTATGTTAAAAGTTGTGCTAGTACAAAGTCTTCAATACTTCATAACTAAAAAAATTGATGAAGCAACCGATAATAAAAAAGATAAGGATAAAAAAGATGAAAAAGATGATAGAGCTAACTAAAAAAGCCTTCATTAAAGAAGATGGCGAAGATGTAAAAATTAAATGGAAAACTACGGCGATTGCTTCAATCACCTTTGGCGTTCTCATTTATAATTATGTAGCGGTTCCAGTACTGGCAGCAAATGGTGTTATTTTGGCACCAATCCCACTTGAACACATAGCCGAGATCATCACTACGTTGATCTAGTGTTATCCTTTTTACTGCGGTGTACATTATTGCATGACTACGAACAGTCAGTCGTACCACCGCCGATATCCACCACCAGTACCCGTTTTTCTTCCTGCAAGGTGGCCTCGTAATCCAGCCCAGCCGCTACCGGCTCGTACTGGAATACCACATCCTTAAACCCGGCACGCTTTGCCGCGCGTTCCAGAATCCCTTGCGCCTGGGTGTTTGCTTCATCACCGCCCAGCCCCTGGAAGTTGATCGGGCGACCAATCACCGCCTGAGTAATCGTTTCTGGCAGCTGTGCCTGCGCCTGCTGGCGAATGTGTAACATCATTGCGCAGACCAGATCCTCAAACAGCGCTACCTGCTGCGGTTTTAAGCCGCTGGCACCGAGGAACGATTTTGGTGATTTCACAAACCACACTTCTTCTGGATCATCAATGTACTGTGCCAGTGAGGAAAGACCGAACTGCACGCTTTTCGCCGTAACATCGATATCTTCTTCGCGGTTATAACGAATCGCCCGACGTAACAGCGCCTGCGTTTCATCGTCGTCTGCCGGAACATCATGATGGCGGTACAGCCATTCGCTTACCGATTCACGCGTTGGCGCGCAAAGCATTGAAGGCAGCAGCGTGCTGTCGTTTTCCATTTTCAGTAATTGCGGTTTACCGTCACGCATGACCGCCACTGAACAGTTTGCTGTACCGTAATCAAAACCAATAAACACGAATTAATCCCCATGCCGGTGAAGAAGGGGCGTGACTTTAGCGAAATGTTGCTGTCGCGACAACCGGAATATGAAAGCAAAGCGTAGCGTCTGAATAACGTTTATGCTGAAAGCGGATGAATAAGGAGATGCGATGTATACCCTGAACTGGCAGCCGCCGTATGACTGGTCGTGGATGTTGGGATTTCTCGCCGCCCGTGCAGTGAGTGGTGTGGAAACGGTCGCTGAGGATTATTATGCCCGTAGTCTGGCGGTGGGCGAATATCGCGGCGTGGTGACTGCTATTCCGGATATAGCCCGCCATACTCTGCACATAAATTTAAGTGCAGGTTTAGAACCCGTTGCCGCTGAGTGTCTGGCGAAAATGAGCCGCCTGTTTGATCTGCAATGTAACCCGCAGATTGTTAACGGTGCGTTGGGCAAGTTAGGCGCGGCGCGGCCCGGATTGCGTTTACCCGGCTGTATTGATGCTTTTGAGCAGGGTGTGCGGGCGATTTTAGGCCAACTGGTGAGCGTGGCGATGGCGGCAAAATTGACTGCCAAAGTTGTACAGCTTTATGGCGAACGGCTGGATGATTTTCCGGAGTATATCTGCTTCCCCACGCCTCAGCGGCTGGCAGCAGCCGACCCGCAGGCATTAAAAGCGTTAGGCATGCCGTTGAAACGGGCAGAGGCACTGATTCATCTGGCAAATGCGGCGCTGGAGGGCAGCTTACCAATGACAATTCCGGGCGATGTGGAGCAGGCGATGAAAACGCTGCAAACTTTTCCGGGTATCGGGCGCTGGACGGCGAATTATTTCGCTTTGCGTGGCTGGCAGGCGAAAGATGTTTTTCTGCCGGATGATTATCTGATTAAACAGCGATTTCCGGGGATGACACCGGCACAAATCCGCCGTTATGCCGAGCGCTGGAAGCCCTGGCGTTCTTATGCGCTGTTGCATATCTGGTATACGGAAGGCTGGCAACCAGACGGAACGGACGAATTGTAGGCCTGATACGTCGCATCAGGCAATGGGCAAACGCTCCCTCAGTTAATCGCGAAATAACTGCTATTCACCAGCAAATCCAGCGGTTGGGCATCGGCAATCACATCACCATAAATCAGATCGACGCCGATGCCAGAAAGCGTATCCATCACTAAGGGTAAAACGACTGGCCCGGCGATGGTTTTCATCCCGAGTCGCTGAGCGTGCCCCTGAATAATCGTAATCAGCATCTCATCCATCAAATTACCCTGCACGTTGGCGCATAACTCACCATCAAGTAGCAGGTAATCTGCCATATTCGCTTTCAGCGAGTTGAAGATTTGCAGATCGCGGCCCACCTGGCTGAGCACTATCCGACATCCCGCCAGCCGCAGTTTTTGCACGCTTTCTGCGTGATCTAAAATCGCGTCTGCCGGAATAATCAGATGTAATAACCGTGGTGGTAGAGGGCTATTTTCCAGCTGCTCAAGCAGATCATTCACCAGCGTGGCGCTACTCAAACCGGCAACGGAAAGGGGGAGGGCGATGCTTATGCCTTTACTGGCAACCGCTTTTGCGGCCAGCTGGAAAAATTCGTGGAATACCCGTCGGTCAAGAGCATGGCTAAGTGCCGGATCGCTGAAGCTACGACGAAATTTTTGTTCATCAATAATCTCGCCTTCGCAACTCCAGAGTTTAAGCGAAATCAGCCACAAATTACGCGCTTCCGGGATCCGCGGCGAAGCGACACCGTGGGCCATCATCATCAACTGATTCTCTTTAATCATCCGCCACTGTTCATCAAGCGACATCGCCGCCCGTTCGCTATGTGCGGCAGCTTGCTGTGGTTCGTAAACCGTCACCCGGCCCCGTCCACCATTTTTGGAGGCATAACAGGCGATATCAGCCTGCGACATCACTTCTGCCGCCTGATGATTGTTGTCATCAATCAAGGTAATCCCGGCACTGGCACCTACCCGATGCACACGGCCTTCCCATATAAAGTGATAGTCATTCACGGCACTGATAATGCGTGTAGCGATAAAACGCGCGCTTTCAACATTACAGTCTGGTAGCAGCAGACCAAATTCATCCCCACCGAGTCGCGCCAGCACGTCGCTGGAACGCAGCATACTCAGCATCAACGACGCCAGTTCGCGCAGCAAAGCGTCGCCCGCCGCATGCCCGGCGCTGTCATTCACCGCTTTAAAGCGATCAAGATCGATAAACACCAGGGCATGTCGCTGATGTGTACTGTTTACCGTTTGCAGCAGCATACGCAGTTGCTTCTCAAAACTGGCGCGATTGGCGAGATGCGTCAGTGCATCATGGGAGGCGCTGTAGCTCAGCTGGCGCAGCATTTTGCGTGATTCGGTAACGTCCTGAATCACCAGAACCGAACCAATATTGCTGCCGTCCAGAGTACTTAACGGCGTAATACTGTAATGCACGTCGTAGCTGCCGCCGCTCCGGCAGTGCAACACCACATCTTGTTCAATCGCGGAACGTGAGGTGTCGGCACTGTAAATGTTCTCCATCAGGGGACCATTGTCGCCAAAGGTAATATGCAACACCGTCAGGAGCGGAACACCTAATGCTTCTTCCTGCGTCCAGCCGCTCATCTTCTCCGCCACTGGATTCATAAAGGTAATTTTCATTGCCATATCAATACAGACCACGGCTTCGCCGATGGAGTCCAGCGTTATGTGCAGGCGCTCTTTTTCCTGAAACAATGCCTCGTTAAGCTGTTTAACCTCAGTCATATCCATATTAATGCCGAGCAGGCGTTCGACTTCGCCTTCTTTATTCAGTACCCGGTTGGCGAGGGCGCGGATATGGCGAATACCGTCTTTTACGGTAATGCGAAATTCCAGTTTAAAGGGCGAGCGTGATTGCAACGAATCACGAATCACTTTTTCGGCATGCTGGCGATCTTCCGGCAGCACGCACTCGTACCACACCTGCCAGTTCGGTTTGATATGTGGAGGAATTTCATACAGCTCGAACATCCGCTTATCCCAGCTAAAAATATTCGGCTTCAACTCCCACTCCCAGATGCCAATCCCGCCCGCTTCGTTAGCCAGCGTGATGCGCTCCATCAGTTGCTGATTCACCTGTTCGGTGCGTTTTAGCTCGTTAATGTCTTCAATCTGAGCGATAAAATAGAGCGGCGTGCCATCCGTGTGGCGCACCAGTGAGACGGCAAGCAACGCCCAGACAACATCGCCATTGCGGTTGTAGTAGCGTTTTTCCATTGAATAGGTGTTTATTTCACCGCTTATCAGCTTTTCAACCTGTTGGAGATCTTTATTGAGATCCTCCGGCCAGGTCAGTTGCTGAAAGGTGAGTCCGCGCAGCTCTTCCTGACTGTACCCGAGAAACTGGCAGAGCGCTTTGTTGGTTTGCAGCCATTGTCCCTCGGTGCCCACTAACGCCATACCGATAGCGGAATATTCCATGGCGTTCCGAAAACGGGTTTCGCTTTCGGAAATGTGTTTGCGTTCCGCACGAAAGGCATACATCACCATCGTCATGATGTTGGCGGGCAGCAGGATCAGCAAAAACGGTAGCCACGGCATATGGCTCATCAGGTATGTACGCGGCGTAGCAAGCAGGGAGGGATCCGCGGCCATCATCAGCGACACCATCATCACCGTGGTAAGGAAGATCAAAAAGGCTTCCATTCGTGGCAGGCGCACGGCGCTCCACATCAACAGCACAATAATGAAAGTAAAAGGCCACGGCAGATACAGCATCGAAAGCCAGCTTAACGTCAGTGTGATGGCTAACGTGAGCAGCGACTCAAAAAGCAACCGTGGGTTGCGATGGCGCAGCAGATAGTGTGGTTTAAATAACAATCCCAGCGGCACCAGTGCCAGAGCGCCGATGGATTCTGACAGTACCCATATCAAAAATGCCCTGAGAGGATCGTCTCCGGGCGTCAGCAGGACAACCAGAACACCCCCTAGCAGAGGCGGAACAATGGCGCTGCCGAATGCCAGACGCAGCCAGTCAGCCAGATTTTGCAAGGGGTTATACCACGGCAGCAATTTACGTAGCAGCACTGCCCCGACCACGGCTTCAACAATATTGATGGTCGTCCAGGTCATGTTCAGCGAGCTGGTGGAAAAAAGCAGGATGGATGCGGCGATATTTCCCAGCGAGCAGCTCAGCGCAATTCCCGGCCACATGCGCCCGGCATGGCGATAAAACGCCACCATCATGATGGACGTCGGGAACCACAGTGGGGCGAGTTGGGTGCCAAACTGCGAAAGCTCAAGCGAGAAAAGGGTAAAGATAAACGAGACTAAACCTAAACTGACCAGGTGAAGCAGCGGGTGGGGCAGGGCAATTAATACATGCTGTGATTGTTTGCTCATTACCGCTTTATCCGCAAGACCAGGTCGCCAGTATTCGTTTCTGTGTTTATGCTAGTACAAAAGTTTTACATTTTATATGCGAATTGCTCATAAAGTGACGTAAAGGCGGATAATTTGCGCAACTGCGTATAACATTTTTTACCTTGTATAAAACTGATCAACGTAATTTGCCACCGGGAATTCTTCGTCAACAATTAACTCTGAGCGCGCGGCAGCGCTATTCGACTGGTATCAGGCGGATGAAATCCCTATAATTGCCGCGTTTGGCGCTTCGTCGCCCCCTTCCTAACATCCAGGTTAATCAGGTCGCTAAATATATGACTGATCAGTCTCATCAGTGCGTCATTATCGGTATCGCTGGCGCATCGGCTTCCGGCAAGAGTCTTATTGCCAGTACCCTTTATCGTGAATTACGTGAGCAAGTCGGTGATGAACACATCGGCGTAATTCCCGAAGACTGCTATTACAAAGATCAAAGCCATCTGTCGATGGAAGAACGCGTTAAGACCAACTACGACCATCCCAGCGCGATGGATCACAGCCTGTTGCTTGAGCATTTACAAGCGTTGAAACGCGGCTCGGCAATTGACCTGCCGGTTTACAGCTATGTTGAACATACGCGTATGAAAGAAACGGTGACGGTTGAGCCGAAGAAGGTCATCATTCTCGAAGGCATTTTGTTGCTGACGGATGCGCGTTTGCGTGACGAACTTAACTTCTCCATTTTCGTTGATACCCCGCTGGATATCTGCCTGATGCGCCGCATCAAGCGTGACGTTAACGAGCGTGGGCGTTCAATGGATTCAGTGATGGCGCAATATCAAAAAACCGTGCGCCCGATGTTCCTGCAATTCATTGAGCCTTCTAAACAATATGCGGACATTATCGTGCCGCGCGGCGGGAAAAACCGCATCGCGATCGATATATTGAAAGCGAAAATAAGTCAGTTCTTTGAATAAGCTTGATAAATTGTGTACCGTTCAGTGATAACCTGGTATGCCCTTGACGTAATTGGCGTTAAGGGAGTGATGCGCGAAAGGAGAAAATGCCATGCGTCTGTGTGACCGAGATATTGAAGCCTGGCTTGATGAAGGCCGTTTGTCGATCAACCCACGTCCGCCAGTGGAGCGTATTAACGGCGCGACGGTGGATGTACGCCTGGGCAATAAATTTCGTACCTTCCGTGGTCACACGGCAGCGTTTATCGATCTGAGCGGTCCCAAAGATGAAGTGAGCGCCGCGCTTGACCGCGTGATGAGCGATGAGATCGTTCTCGACGAGGGCGAGGCGTTCTATCTTCACCCAGGAGAGCTGGCGCTGGCGGTGACGCTGGAGTCGGTGACGCTGCCAGCCGATCTGGTGGGCTGGCTGGACGGGCGTTCCTCTTTGGCGCGTCTGGGGCTGATGGTGCACGTCACCGCGCACCGTATCGATCCGGGCTGGTCTGGTTGCATTGTGCTGGAGTTCTACAACTCCGGTAAGCTGCCGCTGGCGCTGCGTCCGGGCATGTTAATTGGTGCGCTGAGCTTTGAGCCGCTTTCCGGCCCGGCGGCGCGACCTTACAACCGCCGTGAAGATGCGAAATATCGCAACCAGCAGGGCGCGGTAGCCAGCCGAATCGATAAAGACTAATTCAGGCCCATTGAGGATACCATGAGACGATTTCTGACGACGCTGATGATACTCCTGGTCGTGCTGGTGGCCGGGTTATCTGCGTTAGTGTTGCTGGTGAATCCGAATGATTTCCGCGACTATATGGTCAAGCAAGTTGCTGCACGTAGCGGTTATCAATTGCAGCTCGACGGGCCACTGCGTTGGCACGTCTGGCCGCAGCTTAGTATCCTCTCCGGGCGAATGTCTCTCACCGCCCAGGGCGCAAGCCAGCCACTGGTTCGCGCCGACAACATGCGTCTGGACGTGGCGCTTTTACCACTACTGAGTCATCAACTGAGCGTTAAGCAGGTGATGCTAAAAGGGGCAGTGATCCAACTGACGCCGCAGACGGAAGCGGTGCGCAGTGAAGACGCTCCGGTTGCACCGCGCGACAATACCTTGCCGGATCTGTCAGACGATCGCGGATGGTCGTTTGATATATCCAGTCTTAAGGTGGCGGACAGCGTGCTGGTGTTCCAGCATGAAGATGACGAGCAGGTGACAATCCGCAATATCCGCCTGCAAATGGAACAAGATCCCCAACATCGTGGCTCATTTGAGTTCTCCGGGCGGGTTAATCGCGATCAGCGCGATCTCACGATATCCCTTAACGGTACGGTAGATGCTTCTGATTATCCGCATGATTTAACGGCGGCTATTGAACAAATTAACTGGCAGTTGCAGGGTGCAGATTTACCAAAACAAGGTATTCAGGGGCAGGGGAGTTTCCAGGCCCAGTGGCAGGAGTCACATAAACGCCTTTCATTTAACCAAATCAGCTTGACCGCCAATGACAGCACGCTGAGCGGGCAAGCACAGGTCACGCTGACAGAGAAACCTGAATGGCAGCTGAGACTGCAATTCCCGCAACTGAATCTTGACAACCTCATCCCGCTTAATGAAACAGCGAATGGTGAAAACGGTGCCGCGCAGCAGGGGCAGAGCCAATCAACATTGCCGCGCCCGGTCATTTCTTCGCGTATTGATGAACCGGCATATCAGGGACTGCAAGGCTTTACGGCTGATATTTTGTTGCAGGCCAGTAACGTGCGCTGGCGCGGAATGAATTTTACAGATGTTGCCACGCAAATGACCAACAAGTCGGGTTTGCTGGAAATTACTCAACTGCAGGGCAAGCTTAACGGTGGACAGGTTTCACTGCCGGGCACGCTGGACGCGACATCAATAAATCCGCGGATAAACTTCCAGCCACGGCTGGAAAACGTTGAGATTGGTACCATTCTGAAGGCGTTTAACTATCCGATTTCGTTGACCGGAAAAATGTCACTGGCTGGTGATTTCTCCGGTGCTGACATAGATGCCGACGCATTCCGCCACAACTGGCAAGGACAGGCACATGTCAAAATGACCGACACGCGCATGGAAGGGATGAACTTCCAGCAGATGATTCAGCAAGCGGTAGAGCGTAATGGCGGTGATGTGAAGGCCGCTGAAAACTTTGATAACGTGACGCGGCTTGACCGCTTTACCACCGATTTGACGTTGAAGGATGGCGTCGTGACGTTAAACGACATGCAAGGTCAATCGCCTGTGCTGGCGCTGACAGGGGAAGGCATGTTGAATCTGGCAGATCAAACCTGCGACACCCAGTTTGATATTCGGGTCGTGGGTGGCTGGAACGGGGAAAGCAAACTGATTGATTTCCTCAAAGAAACGCCAGTACCGCTGCGGGTTTATGGCAACTGGCAGCAACTCAATTACAGTCTGCAAGTGGATCAGTTACTGCGCAAACATCTACAGGACGAAGCGAAACGTCGCCTGAATGACTGGGCCGAGCGGAATAAAGATTCCCGCAATGGCAAAGATGTGAAGAAGTTGCTGGAGAAGATGTAGGTTACCAGGTGACCTGTCCTGTAGGCCTGATAAGACGCGTAAAGCGTCGCATCAGGCGTTCGCGGCGGCACCATTATATTCTGAATATGTAAGATCGAAGGCTGTTCCGTTCACTTGATGTTCCTCACTACTATGGAACGCTCAAGCCGGTGAACGTGCCAGGGTGGCTCAATCGCCACCACCCTGGCAACCCGGGCTCCCGGCGGTAAATCGCCGCTGGCGCGGTTCCCTCATCTTATTCCTTTCGGCTATCGGGTAAAATGACCGATACCATCACACCTCGTACTCCAACTCGCCATCCTTATGCAGCGGAATAATCTGCACCTTCTGCACGCGATGGCTTTCCACCTGCAACGTTTTAAGCAAATAATCCCCCACCTGAACTTCTTCGCCAGGTTTTGGAATACGCTGTAAATATTCCATCAACAGCCCGGCAATGGTGTGATATTCACGTTTTTCATCCAGCGGCAGCGGCACATATTGCACCAGATCTTCCAGCGGCATATGACCATTCGCCGTCCAGGAACCGTCCGCATTCTTCTGAATATCATGGCGGGCGTCGATCTCTTCCACTTCGTTCGGTAAGTTACCGGCAATGGTTTCAGTGACGTCACTTAATGTCACAATCCCTTCCACCGAGCCAAACTCATCCACCACAAAAGCAAAGTGCGTGCGGGCATTACGGAACTGCTCCAGGGCAGGTAACAACGGCAAGGTTTCCGGGAACACCAGCGGCTGGCGAATCAACACCCGCAGGTTGAGCGGTTCGCCACGCAGTGACTGTTGTAGCAGGTCGATAACGTGAACAACACCGAGCAAATCTTCTGCGTCATCACCGTCGGTAACCACCAGCCGCGTATGCTGATTTCGCTCCAGCAACTGGCGGATCTCGTCTTCCGGCGCGTTGAGATCGATATGCTCAATATCGTGGCGCGACGTCATAATGCTGCTGACAGTACGCTGGTTAAGATTAAGTACCCGCTCAATCATCCGCCGTTCCTGCGGATTAAAGATCTGCTGGTTACCATGATCCACCAGCATGGACGCGGTTTCGGCGTCCAGTTCCGCATCTTCTTTTTGCCCGCTAAGCAGGCGCATTACCGCTTCGGTAGTCCGCTGGCGTAGCGTCTGGTTAGCGGAAAGAAAACGTCGCCGGTTAAAGATAGCCAACTGATTGAGCGCCTCGATCATCACCGAGAAACCAATGGCAGCGTACAGGTAGCCTTTCGGAATGACGAAGCCGAAACCTTCTGCCACCAGGCTAAAGCCAATCATCAACAGGAAGCTTAAGCAGAGAATAACGATGGTCGGGTGACTGTTAACAAATTGCGTTAACGGCTTGCTGGCCATCAACATCAGGCTGATAGCGATAACCACGGCGGCCATCATGACCAGTAAATGGTCGACCATCCCGACGGCGGTAATCACTGAGTCGAGTGAGAAGATGGCGTCCAGTACCACAATTTGTGTCACCACCCCCCAGAACTTCGCACCTTTGCGTTGTGTGGGATTATTGCTGTCTTTCCCTTCCAGCCGTTCGTTCAGCTCCATCGTGGCTTTGAACAACAGGAAGAAACCACCAAACAGCATGATTAAGTCGCGGGCGCTAAAGGTAAACGAGCGGAAGCTGAACAGCGGTTGCGTCAGGGTGACCAGCCAGGAGATTGACGCCAGCAGTAACAGGCGCATTAACATCGCCAGCAGCAGCCCGGTAACCCGTGCGCGGTCGCGCTGCTTCGGCGGTAGTTTTTCGGCGAGGATGGCAATAAAGACCAGGTTATCAATGCCGAGGACCAGTTCGATCACAATCAGCGTGATTAACCCGGCCCAGATAGACGGATCGGCAATCCATTCCATAGTAAGTACAAAACCTATTCGTTGTATGACAAATGTCACAATTCGATCATGGATAAATCGGGGCAAAAATGCAATGTTGCAGCACTATTTATCTCATATTATTTGAGGGTAATAACCTCACATTATCCCTGAATTAAAAGTGGTAATAATAAAACATTATTTAAGAAATATCGCATGTGGAGACGCAATATTAAATATTGTCAACCTAAAGAAACTCCTAAAAACCATATTGAATGACACTTAATATAATTCTTAAAAATAGCCAATTGCCGAATTGTTACCTTGCCTGCTATTCCGTTAGCTGTAACACTTCCTCCTGCATTATTGGAGAGCCAATATTCAATTACCATAATGTCACCTTATATTCGGAAGTTAATTTCCGCAATAACCCTTTCTCATCAACGACTGTATGTTGAGAGGGTTTTAAAAATTAAGCTAAATCAGTGTATTGGTAGCTAAAAAGCCAGGGGCGGTAGCGTGTCTGGATGCCTGAAAGACCAGTCTGAATTATTCTGTCAATAGCCTGCGGATGAAATCAATTTTTTTAGGACTGATGCCAGTTAAATTTTTATTCAATTAACTGCAAGGTAAATGTGCATGGCGACATTGCTATTAATAGTGCACAGGATAATTACTCTGCCAAAGTGATAAATAAACAATGATGAAATCCAAAATGAAATTGATGCCATTATTGGTGTCAGTAACCTTGATAAGCGGTTGCACAGTACTTCCGGGCAGCAATATGTCGACGATGGGCAAAGACGTCATCAAACAGCAGGACGCTGATTTCGATCTCGACAAAATGGTGAATGTTTATCCGCTGACCCCGCGCCTGATTGACCAATTACGCCCACGCCCAAATGTAGCGCGCCCCAATATGACGCTGGAAAGTGAGATCGCGAATTACCAGTATCGCGTCGGGCCGGGGGACGTTCTTAATGTCACCGTCTGGGATCACCCGGAACTCACCACGCCAGCTGGTCAGTACCGCAGCTCCAGCGACACCGGCAACTGGGTACAGCCTGACGGCACTATGTTTTACCCGTATATCGGCAAGGTTCACGTAGTCGGGAAAACGCTCGCTGAAATTCGCAGTGATATTACCGGGCGCTTAGCGACGTACATCGCTGACCCGCAGGTGGACGTTAATATCGCCGCCTTCCGCTCACAAAAGGCCTATATCTCCGGACAGGTGAATAAATCCGGTCAACAGGCGATCACCAACGTGCCACTGACCATTCTCGACGCCATTAACGCCGCAGGTGGCCTGACCGACACCGCTGACTGGCGCAACGTGGTGCTAACACACAATGGTCGTGAAGAACGCATTTCTTTGCAGGCGCTGATGCAAAACGGCGACCTCAATCAGAACCGACTGCTTTATCCCGGCGATATTCTCTACGTGCCGCGTAATGATGATCTGAAAGTGTTTGTGATGGGTGAAGTGAAGAAACAGAGCACCCTGAAAATGGACTTTAGCGGCATGACCCTGACTGAAGCCCTGGGCAATGCCGAAGGTATCGACATGACCACCTCCAACGCCAGCGGCATCTTTGTCATTCGTCCGCTGAAAGGCGAGGGCGGGCGTAATGGCAAGATTGCCAATATCTACCAGCTGGATATGTCCGATGCGACGTCGCTGGTGATGGCGACAGAATTCCGCCTGCAACCTTATGACGTGGTGTATGTCACCACCGCCCCGGTTTCCCGCTGGAACCGTCTGATCAATCAGTTGCTGCCAACTATTAGCGGTGTCCGTTACATGACGGATACAGCCAGCGACATTCATAACTGGTAATCGTCATGTTTAACAACATCTTAGTTGTCTGTGTCGGCAATATTTGCCGTTCCCCGACGGCGGAACGCTTACTGCAACGTTATCACCCGGAGCTGAAAGTGGAGTCCGCTGGACTCGGCGCGCTGGTCGGTAAGGGCGCTGATCCTACCGCTATCAGCGTCGCCGCAGAACATCAACTGTCTCTGGAAGGTCACTGTGCACGGCAAATCAGCCGCCGCCTGTGTCGCAACTATGACCTGATTTTGACCATGGAAAAGCGCCATATCGAACGCTTATGCGAGATGGCACCTGAGATGCGCGGCAAAGTGATGCTGTTTGGTCACTGGGATAACGAATGTGAAATCCCCGATCCGTATCGCAAAAGCCGGGAAACGTTTGCAGCGGTGTACACATTACTTGAACGGTCTGCCCGCCAGTGGGCGCAGGCATTGAACGCAGAGCAGGTATAAGAATGACAGAAAAAGTAAAACAACATGCCGCTCCGGTAACGGGCAGTGATGAAATCGATATTGGTCGCCTGGTCGGCACCGTCATTGAAGCGCGCTGGTGGGTGATTGGCATCACCGCTGTATTTGCCCTCTGTGCTGTGGTTTACACTTTCTTCGCCACGCCGATTTATAGTGCCGACGCACTGGTACAAATCGAACAAAACAGCGGCAATTCGTTAGTGCAGGACATTGGCTCGGCATTAGCCAACAAACCGCCTGCATCGGACGCCGAGATCCAGTTGATTCGTTCGCGTCTGGTGCTTGGTAAAACGGTGGACGATCTAGACCTCGATATTGCGGTGAGCAAAAACACGTTCCCGATTTTCGGTGCGGGCTGGGAGCGTTTGATGGGACGTCAGAACGAGACGGTGAAAGTGACCACCTTTAACCGCCCGAAAGAGATGGCGGACCAGGTGTTTACGCTTAATGTGCTGGACAATAAAAACTACACCCTGAGCAGTGATGGCGGCTTTAGCGCCCGTGGGCAAGCGGGCCAGATGCTGAAAAAAGAAGGCGTCACGCTGATGGTTGAAGCCATTCACGCCCGCCCGGGCAGTGAGTTTACCGTCACCAAATACTCCACGTTGGGGATGATCAACCAACTGCAAAACAGCCTGACGGTAACGGAGAACGGCAAAGACGCAGGCGTACTGAGCCTGACTTATACCGGTGAAGATCGCGAACAGATCCGCGACATTCTTAACAGCATCGCCCGTAACTATCAGGAACAAAATATTGAGCGCAAATCGGCGGAAGCGTCGAAAAGCCTCGCTTTCCTCGCGCAACAGTTACCGGAAGTACGTAGCCGCCTCGATGTTGCCGAAAACAAACTGAATGCCTTCCGTCAGGATAAAGATTCTGTTGATCTGCCGCTGGAAGCGAAAGCGGTGCTCGATTCGATGGTGAACATCGACGCGCAGTTGAACGAACTGACCTTTAAAGAGGCGGAAATCTCCAAGCTGTACACCAAAGTTCACCCGGCGTACCGCACGCTGCTGGAGAAACGTCAGGCGCTGGAAGAAGAGAAAGCCAAACTTAACGGTCGCGTAACGGCGATGCCGAAAACCCAGCAGGAGATTGTGCGCCTGACCCGCGATGTCGAGTCTGGTCAGCAGGTCTATATGCAACTGCTGAATAAAGAGCAGGAGCTGAAAATCACCGAAGCCAGCACCGTCGGCGATGTGCGCATTGTTGACCCGGCAATCACCCAGCCTGGCGTGCTGAAACCGAAGAAAGGACTGATTATCCTCGGCGCGATTATCCTCGGCCTGATGCTTTCTATCGTGGGTGTGCTGCTGCGCTCGTTGTTTAATCGCGGCATCGAAAGCCCGCAAGTACTGGAAGAACACGGTATCAGCGTCTATGCCAGCATCCCGCTGTCGGAATGGCAGAAAGCGCGCGATAGCGTCAAAACCATCAAAGGGATTAAACGCTATAAACAGAGCCAGCTACTGGCGATGGGGAATCCAACCGATCTGGCGATTGAAGCCATCCGCAGTCTGCGTACCAGTTTGCACTTCGCGATGATGCAGGCACAGAACAATGTGTTGATGATGACCGGGGTTAGCCCGTCAATCGGTAAAACCTTTGTCTGCGCCAACCTGGCGGCGGTGATCAGCCAGACCAATAAACGGGTGTTGTTGATCGACTGCGATATGCGCAAAGGCTACACCCACGAGCTGCTGGGCACTAATAACGTTAATGGCCTGTCGGAAATTCTGATTGGTCAGGGCGATATTACTACCGCTGCTAAACCGACCTCTATTGCCAAATTTGACCTGATCCCGCGCGGTCAGGTGCCGCCAAATCCTTCTGAACTGTTGATGAGCGAACGCTTTGCCGAACTGGTGAACTGGGCGAGTAAAAACTATGACCTGGTGTTGATTGATACGCCGCCGATTCTGGCAGTGACCGATGCCGCAATTGTTGGTCGTCATGTCGGAACCACGTTAATGGTGGCGCGTTATGCGGTCAACACATTGAAAGAAGTGGAAACCAGTCTGAGCCGCTTTGAGCAAAACGGTATTCCGGTGAAAGGGGTGATTCTGAACTCCATCTTCCGCCGCGCCAGCGCGTATCAGGATTATGGCTATTACGAATACGAATATAAGTCGGATGCGAAATAACGACATCCGCTGTCGGATGCGATGCTGACGCATCTTATCCGACCTACCTTCACGCCGCATCCGGCAAGCAAACCAGCTCCGTAGGCCGGATAAGGCGCTCACGCCGCATCCGGCAACAGAACCCGTAAACAAGCTTATAAACCGGCAGAACATCTCGACACTCCGGGAGAACAACCTATGAAAGACAATCCGCTGATTTCAATCTATATGCCGACCTGGAACCGCCAACAACTGGCGATTCGGGCGATAAAATCGGTCCTGCGCCAGGACTACAGCAACTGGGAGATGATCATCGTGGATGATTGCTCCACCTCCTGGGAACAACTGCAACAGTACGTCACTGCCCTCAACGATCCGCGTATCACCTACATTCACAACGACATTAACAGCGGGGCGTGCGCGGTACGTAACCAGGCGATTATGCTGGCGCAAGGGGAATACATCACCGGGATTGATGACGATGACGAATGGACACCCAACCGTCTGAGCGTCTTCCTCGCCCATAAACAGCAACTGGTCACTCACGCCTTTTTGTACGCTAACGACTACGTTTGCCAGGGCGAAGTCTATTCCCAACCAGCAAGTTTGCCGCTATATCCCAAATCGCCGTATTCACGCCGCCTGTTCTATAAACGCAATATCATTGGCAATCAGGTCTTTACTTGGGCATGGCGTTTCAAAGAGTGTTTGTTCGATACCGAACTGAAAGCAGCACAGGATTACGACATCTTCCTGCGGATGGTGGTGGAGTACGGCGAACCGTGGAAAGTGGAAGAAGCGACGCAGATCCTGCATATCAATCACGGTGAAATGCAGATCACCTCGTCACCGAAAAAATTCTCCGGATACTTCCACTTTTACCGCAAGCACAAAGACAAATTCGACCGTGCCAGTAAAAAATATCAGCTGTTTACCCTCTACCAGATCCGCAATAAACGTATGACCTGGCGCACTTTGCTGACGCTGCTGTCGGTGCGTAACGGCAAACGTCTGGCTGATGGTATTCGGGGGCGCTAAAGATGCTGGAAGATCTACGCGCCAACAGCTGGAGTTTACGCCCGTGCTGTATGGTTCTTGCCTATCGCGTCGCTCATTTTTGTTCGGTGTGGCGCAAAAAGAACGTCCTCAACAATCTGTGGGCGGCCCCGCTGCTGGTGCTGTATCGCATTATCACCGAATGCTTTTTCGGTTATGAAATCCAGGCAGCCGCGACCATTGGCCGCCGCTTTACTATCCATCACGGTTACGCCGTAGTGATCAATAAAAACGTGGTAGCGGGGGATGATTTCACCATTCGCCACGGCGTCACTATCGGCAATCGTGGTGCCGATAACATGGCATGTCCACACATTGGCAACGGCGTCGAACTCGGTGCCAACGTCATTATTCTTGGTGATATCACGCTTGGTAACAACGTCACCGTGGGCGCGGGCAGCGTGGTGCTCGACTCTGTCCCGGACAACGCGCTGGTGGTGGGAGAAAAAGCGCGAGTGAAGGTAATCAAATGAATATTCTGCAATTTAATGTGCGACTGGCGGAAGGCGGGGCAGCAGGTGTGGCGTTAGATCTCCACCAGCGTGCTCTGCAACAGGGGCTGGCGTCACATTTTGTCTATGGCTACGGCAAAGGCGGCAAAGAGAGCGTTAGCCATCAGAACTATCCGCAGGTCATCAAACATACGCCGCGGATGACCGCGATGGCGAATATTGCCCTGTTTCGTCTGTTTAATCGCGATCTGTTTGGCAATTTCAATGAGTTATATCGCACCATTACTCGCACACCGGGCCCGGTGGTTCTGCATTTGCATGTGCTGCACAGCTACTGGTTGAATCTTAAGAGCGTGGTGCGCTTTTGCGAGAAGGTGAAAAACCATAAACCGGACGTCACTCTGGTCTGGACGTTACACGACCACTGGAGCGTTACCGGACGCTGCGCCTTTACCGACGGTTGCGAAGGCTGGAAAACGGGCTGCCAGAAATGCCCGACCTTAAATAACTATCCGCCGGTGAAGATTGATCGCGCGCACCAGCTGGTGGCGGGCAAACGCCAGTTATTCCGCGAGATGCTGGCGCTGGGCTGTCAGTTTATTTCCCCCAGCCAGCATGTGGCTGACGCTTTCAATAGTCTGTACGGGCCAGGGCGTTGCCGGATTATCAATAATGGTATTGATATGGCAACCGAAGCGATTCTGGCGGACTTGCCTCCGGTGCGCGAAACCCAGGGCAAGCCGAAAATCGCGGTGGTGGCGCATGACCTGCGTTACGACGGCAAGACTAACCAGCAACTGGTGCGTGAGATGATGGCGCTGGGCGACAAAATTGAACTGCATACCTTTGGTAAGTTCTCGCCGTTCACCGCTGGCAACGTGGTTAATCACGGCTTTGAAACTGACAAGCGCAAGTTGATGAGCGCGCTCAATCAGATGGATGCGCTGGTGTTCAGTTCTCGCGTCGATAACTACCCGCTGATTTTGTGTGAGGCGCTATCGATTGGCGTGCCGGTGATTGCCACCCATAGCGATGCGGCGCGGGAAGTGTTGCAAAAATCCGGCGGTAAAACCGTCAGCGAAGAAGAGGTGCTGCAACTGGTGCAGTTAAGCAAACCGGAAATCGCGCAGGCGATATTTGGTACCACGCTGGCTGAGTTCAGCCAACGCAGCCGCGCCGCCTACAGTGGACAACAGATGCTGGAGGAGTATGTCAACTTCTATCAGAATCTGTAGCTACCTGTTGCTGCCGCTGATTTATCTGCTGGTTAACGTCAAAATCGCCCAGCTTGGCGAAAGTTTCCCCATCACCATCGTCACTTTTTTACCTGTCTTGTTACTGCTGTTTTTAGAACGCATCAGCGTTAAAAAATTGATGATTGCCTTAGGGATTGGCGCGGGACTCACGGCGTTTAACTATCTGTTTGGTCAGTCGCTGGATGCCAGTAAATACGTCACTTCAACTATGCTGTTTGTCTATATTGTGATCATTATTGGCATGGTGTGGAGTATTCGCTTTAAAACGATTTCGCCACACAACCATCGCAAGATATTACGTTTCTTTTATCTGGTGGTCGGGCTGGTGGTGGCGCTGGCGGCGGTGGAGATGGCGCAAATTATCCTCACCGGCGGCAGCAGTATTATGGAGTCGATTTCGAAATATCTGATTTACAGCAACAGCTATGTACTGAATTTCATTAAATTCGGCGGTAAGCGTACGACAGCACTTTATTTCGAACCGGCATTTTTCGCTCTGGCATTAATCTCAATTTGGCTCAGCATCAAACAGTTTGGTATCAAAACGCCTAAAACCGATGCTATGATTCTCGCAGGGATAATATTATCCGGATCGTTTTCAGGGGTTATGACCTTTATCCTGTTTTATTTGCTGGAGTGGGCATTTCAATATCTGAATAAAGAGGCGATTAAGAAAAAGTTACCGTTAGCATTGATTTCTCTGGCTGTATTCCTGGTTGGTGTGGTAATCGCGTTTCCTTATATTTCCACCCGTCTGGGCGATTTAGGTACGGAAGGATCGTCATCTTATTATCGTATTGTCGGTCCGCTGGTGATGGTCGGTTATTCTTTGACCCATATTGACGGTGTAGTCAGATTTGGCTCACTTTATGAATATGTCGCATCATTCGGAATATTTAACGGTGCGGATGTCGGAAAAACCATAGACAATGGTTTGTATCTGCTGATTATTTATTTTTCCTGGTTCGCGGTGTTTTTATCGCTGTGGTACATGGGGAAAGTGATAAAAATGATGATCAACGCTTTTGGTGATAACCGCAATTTTCGCGTGCAATTATATCTTTTTACTCCGGTATCGCTGTTTTTTACCGGTTCGATATTTAGCCCGGAATATGCATTTTTAATCGTCTGTCCGTTTATTTTGCGAAAAGCGTTAAATATTACGAGGTAAGAATAAGAACATGTTGCTTAGCATAATCACTGTCGCGTTTCGTAACCTCGAAGGGATAGTCAAAACACATGCCTCGCTGGCGCATCTGGCGCAGGCGGACGATATCAGCTTCGAATGGATTGTTGTCGATGGCGGTTCCAATGACGGCACCCGTGAGTATCTGGAAAATCTCAATGGTATCTATAACCTACGCTTTGTCAGCGAGCCAGATAACGGTATCTACGACGCCATGAACAAAGGCATTGCGATGGCACAAGGCAAGTTCGCGTTGTTTCTCAATTCGGGCGATATTTTTCATCAGGATGCCGCAAATTTTGTCCGTAAGTTAAAAATGCAAAAAGATAACGTGATGATCACCGGTGATGCGTTGCTGGATTTTGGCGACGATCATAAAATTAAACGTAGCGCCAAACCGGGTTGGTATATTTATCACAGCCTACCCGCCAGTCATCAGGCGATATTTTTCCCGGTATCCGGCTTGAAAAAATGGCGTTATGACCTTGAATATAAAGTTTCTTCCGACTACGCGCTGGCAGCCAAAATGTATAAAGCCGGTTATGCATTTAAAAAACTCAATGGCCTGGTGTCTGAATTTTCCATGGGTGGGGTATCTACCACCAATAATATGGAATTGTGTGCTGACGCCAAAAAAGTCCAACGGCAAATATTACATGTGCCTGGCTTCTGGGCAGAATTATCCTGGCATTTACGCCAACGTACTACCTCAAAGACGAAAGCCTTATATAACAAAAGCTGAATATAAGGGAAAACGATGCAAGATTTAAGCGGTTTCTCGGTACCGAAAGGGTTCCGGGGCGGCAACGCTATTAAAGTGCAATTGTGGTGGGCAGTACAGGCAACATTATTTGCCTGGTCGCCACAAGTATTGTATCGCTGGCGGGCATTTTTATTACGTTTATTCGGCGCAAAAATAGGAAAAAACGTAGTTATTCGTCCGTCAGTAAAAATTACCTATCCGTGGAAATTAACCTTAGGTGATTACGCGTGGGTCGGCGATGAGGTCAATTTATATACCCTCGGTGAAATAACCATTGGCGCACATTCGGTGATATCGCAAAAAAGTTATTTATGCACCGGTAGCCACGACCATGCAAGTCAACATTTCACCATTAACGCCACGCCTATTGTGATTGGCGAGAAATGCTGGCTGGCGACAGATGTTTTTGTTGCCCCTGGCGTCACGATCGGCAACGGCACCGTCGTGGGTGCACGAAGCAGTGTTTTTAAATCGCTTCCGGCAAATGTGGTTTGCCGGGGGAATCCCGCAGTGGTGATACGCGAACGCGTTGAAACTGAATAAATTCAAAAAATACAGAGGAATAAGACATGTCAAAAGTCGCTCTCATCACCGGTGTAACCGGACAAGACGGTTCTTACCTGGCAGAGTTTCTGCTGGAAAAAGGTTACGAGGTGCATGGTATTAAGCGTCGCGCATCGTCATTCAACACCGAGCGCGTGGATCACATTTATCAGGATCCGCACACCTGCAACCCGAAATTCCATCTGCATTATGGCGACCTGAGTGATACCTCCAACCTGACGCGCATTTTGCGTGAAGTGCAGCCGGATGAAGTGTACAACCTGGGCGCAATGAGCCACGTTGCGGTCTCTTTTGAGTCACCGGAATATACCGCTGACGTCGACGCGATGGGTACGCTGCGCCTGCTCGAGGCGATCCGCTTCCTCGGTCTGGAAAAGAAAACCCGTTTTTATCAGGCTTCCACCTCTGAACTGTATGGTCTGGTGCAGGAAATTCCGCAGAAAGAGACCACGCCGTTCTACCCGCGATCTCCGTATGCGGTCGCCAAACTGTACGCCTACTGGATCACCGTTAACTACCGCGAATCCTACGGCATGTACGCCTGTAACGGTATTCTCTTCAACCATGAATCCCCGCGCCGCGGCGAAACCTTCGTTACCCGCAAAATCACCCGCGCAATCGCCAACATCGCCCAGGGGCTGGAGTCGTGCCTGTACCTCGGCAATATGGATTCCCTGCGTGACTGGGGCCACGCCAAAGACTACGTAAAAATGCAGTGGATGATGCTGCAACAGGAACAGCCAGAAGATTTCGTTATCGCGACCGGCGTTCAGTACTCCGTACGTCAGTTCGTGGAAATGGCGGCAGCACAGCTGGGCATCAAACTGCGCTTTGAAGGCACGGGCGTTGAAGAGAAGGGCATTGTGGTTTCCGTCACCGGGCATGACGCGCCGGGCGTTAAACCGGGCGATGTGATTATCGCCGTTGATCCGCGCTACTTCCGTCCGGCTGAAGTTGAAACGCTGCTCGGCGACCCGACCAAAGCGCACGAAAAACTGGGCTGGAAACCGGAAATCACCCTCAGAGAGATGGTGTCTGAAATGGTGGCTAATGACCTCGAAGCGGCGAAAAAACACTCTCTGCTGAAATCTCACGGCTACGACGTGGCGATCGCGCTGGAGTCATAAGCATGAGTAAACAACGAATTTTTATCGCTGGCCATCGCGGGATGGTCGGTTCCGCCATCAGGCGACAGCTCGAACAGCGCGGTGATGTGGAACTGGTATTACGCACCCGCGACGAGCTGAACCTGCTGGACAGCCGCGCCGTGCATGATTTCTTTGCCAGCGAACGTATTGACCAGGTCTATCTGGCGGCGGCGAAAGTGGGCGGCATTGTTGCCAATAACACCTATCCGGCGGATTTCATCTACCAGAACATGATGATTGAGAGCAACATCATTCACGCCGCGCATCAGAACGACGTGAACAAACTGCTGTTTCTCGGATCGTCCTGCATCTACCCGAAACTGGCAAAACAGCCGATGGCAGAAAGCGAGCTGTTGCAGGGCACGCTGGAGCCGACTAACGAGCCTTATGCTATTGCCAAAATCGCCGGGATCAAACTGTGCGAATCTTACAATCGCCAGTACGGACGCGATTACCGCTCAGTCATGCCGACCAACCTGTACGGGCCGCATGACAACTTCCACCCGAGTAACTCCCATGTGATACCTGCATTGCTGCGTCGCTTCCACGAGGCGACGGCACAGAATGCACCGGACGTGGTGGTGTGGGGCAGCGGTACACCGATGCGCGAATTTCTGCACGTCGATGATATGGCGGCGGCGAGCATTCATGTCATGGAGCTGGCGCACGAAGTCTGGCTGGAAAACACCCAGCCGATGTTGTCGCACATTAACGTCGGCACGGGCGTTGACTGCACCATCCGTGAACTGGCGCAAACCATCGCCAAAGTGGTGGGTTACAAAGGTCGGGTGGTTTTTGATGCCAGTAAACCGGATGGTACGCCGCGCAAACTGCTGGATGTGACGCGCCTGCATCAGCTTGGCTGGTATCACGAAATCTCACTGGAAGCGGGGCTTGCCAGCACTTACCAGTGGTTCCTTGAGAATCAAGACCGCTTTCGGGGGTAATGATGTTTTTACGTCAGGAAGACTTTGCCACGGTAGTGCGCTCCACTCCGCTTGTCTCTCTCGACTTTATTGTCGAGAACAGTCGCGGCGAGTTTCTGCTTGGCAAAAGAACCAACCGCCCGGCGCAGGGTTACTGGTTTGTGCCGGGAGGGCGCGTGCAGAAAGACGAAACGCTGGAAGCCGCATTTGAGCGGCTGACGATGGCGGAACTGGGGCTGCGTCTGCCGATAACAGCAGGCCAGTTTTACGGTGTCTGGCAGCACTTTTATGACGATAACTTCTCCGGCACGGATTTCACCACTCACTATGTGGTGCTCGGTTTTCGCTTCAGAGTAGCGGAAGAAGAGCTGTTACTGCCGGATGAGCAGCATGACGATTACCGCTGGCTGACGCCGGACGCGCTGCTCGCCAGTAACGATGTTCACGCTAACAGCCGCGCCTATTTTCTCGCTGAGAAGCGTGCCGGAGTACCCGGATTATGAAAATACTGGTCTACGGCATTAACTACTCGCCGGAGTTAACCGGTATCGGCAAATACACCGGCGAGATGGTGGAATGGCTGGCGGCGCAAGGTCATGAGGTGCGGGTTATTACCGCACCGCCTTACTACCCGCAGTGGCAGGTGGGCGAGAACTATTCCGCCTGGCGCTACAAACGAGAAGAGGGGGCCGCCACGGTGTGGCGCTGCCCGCTGTACGTGCCAAAACAGCCGAGCACCCTGAAACGCTTGTTGCATCTCGGCAGTTTTGCCGTCAGCAGTTTCTTTCCACTGATGGCGCAACGTCGCTGGAAGCCGGATCGCATTATCGGCGTAGTGCCAACGCTGTTTTGCACGCCGGGAATGCGCCTGCTGGCGAAGCTCTCTGGTGCGCGTACCGTGCTGCATATTCAGGATTACGAAGTGGACGCCATGCTGGGGCTGGGCCTTGCCGGAAAAGGCAAAGGCGGCAAAGTGGCACAGCTGGCAACGGCGTTCGAACGTAGCGGACTGCATAACGTCGATAACGTCTCCACGATTTCGCGTTCAATGATGAATAAAGCCATCGAAAAAGGCGTGGCGGCGGAAAACGTCATCTTCTTCCCCAACTGGTCGGAAATTGCCCGTTTTCAGCATGTTGCAGATGCCGATGTTGACGCCCTTCGTAACCAGCTTGACCTGCCGGATAACAAAAAAATCATTCTTTACTCCGGCAATATTGGTGAAAAGCAGGGGCTGGAAAACGTTATTGAAGCTGCCGATCGTCTGCGCGATGAACCGCTGATTTTTGCCATTGTCGGGCAGGGCGGCGGCAAAGCGCGGCTGGAAAAAATGGCGCAGCAGCGTGGACTGCACAACATGCAATTTTTCCCGCTGCAATCGTATGACGCTTTACCCGCACTGCTGAAGATGGGCGATTGCCATCTGGTGGTGCAAAAACGCGGCGCGGCAGATGCCGTATTGCCGTCGAAACTGACCAATATTCTGGCAGTAGGCGGTAACGCGGTGATTACTGCTGAAGCCCACACAGAACTGGGACAGCTTTGCGAAACCTTTCCGGGCATTGCGGTTTGCGTAGAACCGGAATCGGTCGAGGCGCTGGTGGCGGGGATTCGTCAGGCGCTCCTGCTGCCCAAACACAACACGGTGGCACGTGAATATGCCGAACGCACGCTCGATAAAGAGAACGTGTTACGTCAATTTATAAATGATATTCGGGGATAATTATGGCGCAGTCGAAACTCTATCCAGTTGTGATGGCAGGTGGCTCCGGTAGCCGCTTATGGCCGCTTTCCCGCGTACTTTACCCCAAGCAGTTTTTATGCCTGAAAGGCGATCTCACCATGCTGCAAACCACCATCTGCCGCCTGAACGGCGTGGAGTGCGAAAGCCCGGTGGTGATTTGCAATGAGCAGCACCGCTTTATTGTCGCGGAACAGCTGCGTCAACTGAACAAACTTACCGAGAACATTATTCTCGAACCTGCAGGGCGTAACACTGCACCGGCCATTGCGCTGGCGGCGCTGGCGGCAAAACGTCATAGCCCGGAGAACGACCCGTTAATGCTGGTGCTGGCGGCGGATCATGTAATTGCCGATGAAGACGCGTTCCGTGCCGCCGTGCGTAATGCCATGCCATATGCCGAAGCGGGCAAGCTGGTGACCTTTGGCATTGTGCCGGATCTACCAGAAACCGGTTATGGCTATATTCGTCGCGGTGAAGTGTCTGCGGGTGAGCAGGATACGGTGGCCTTTGAAGTGGCGCAGTTTGTCGAAAAACCGAATCTGGAAACCGCCCAGGCCTATGTGGCAAGCGGCGAATATTACTGGAACAGCGGCATGTTCCTGTTCCGCGCCGGACGCTATCTCGAAGAACTGAAAAAATATCGCCCGGATATTCTCGATGCCTGTGAAAAAGCGATGAGCGCCGTCGATCCGGATCTTGATTTTATTCGTGTGGATGAAGAAGCGTTTCTCGCCTGCCCGGAAGAGTCGGTGGATTACGCGGTCATGGAACGTACGGCAGATGCTGTTGTGGTGCCGATGGATGCGGGCTGGAGCGATGTTGGTTCCTGGTCTTCATTATGGGAGATCAGCGCCCACACCGCCGAGGGCAACGTTTGCCACGGCGATGTGATTAATCACAAAACTGAAAACAGCTATGTGTATGCCGAATCTGGCCTGGTCACCACCGTCGGGGTGAAAGATCTGGTAGTGGTGCAGACCAAAGATGCGGTGCTGATTGCCGACCGTAACGCGGTACAGGATGTGAAAAAAGTGGTCGAGCAGATCAAAGCCGATGGTCGCCATGAGCATCGGGTGCATCGCGAAGTGTATCGTCCGTGGGGCAAATATGACTCTATCGACGCGGGCGACCGCTACCAGGTGAAACGCATCACCGTGAAACCGGGCGAGGGCTTGTCGGTACAGATGCACCATCACCGCGCGGAACACTGGGTAGTGGTCGCGGGAACGGCAAAAGTCACCATTGATGGTGATATCAAACTGCTTGGTGAAAACGAGTCCATTTATATTCCGCTGGGGGCGACGCACTGCCTGGAAAATCCGGGGAAAATTCCGCTCGATTTAATTGAAGTGCGCTCCGGCTCTTATCTCGAAGAGGATGATGTGGTGCGCTTCGCGGATCGCTACGGACGGGTGTAAACGTCGCATCAGGCGCTGTTTGTCGGATGCGGCGTGAACGCCTTATCCGACCTACGGTTCGGGTTTGTAGTCCTGATAAGACGCGGCAGCGTCGCATCAGGCAATGAATGCGAAACCGAGATGTAAATAACGACAAAAACAAAATTGGCCGTTTCGGTCAGGGCCAACTATTGCCTGAAAAAGGGTAACGACATGAAAAAATTAACCTGCTTTAAAGCCTATGATATTCGCGGGAAATTAGGCGAAGAACTGAATGAAGATATCGCCTGGCGCATTGGTCGCGCCTATGGCGAATTTCTCAAACCGAAAACCATTGTGTTAGGCGGTGATGTCCGTCTCACCAGCGAAACCTTAAAACTGGCGCTGGCAAAAGGTTTACAGGATGCGGGCGTTGACGTGCTGGATATCGGTATGTCCGGCACCGAAGAGATCTATTTCGCCACGTTCCATCTCGGCGTGGATGGCGGCATTGAAGTCACCGCCAGCCATAATCCGATGGATTATAACGGCATGAAGCTGGTGCGCGAAGGGGCTCGCCCGATCAGCGGTGATACCGGACTGCGCGACGTCCAGCGTCTGGCTGAAGCCAACGACTTTCCTCCCGTCGATGAAACCAAACGCGGTCGCTATCAGCAAATCAACCTGCGTGACGCTTACGTTGATCACCTGTTCGGTTATATCAATGTCAAAAATCTCACGCCGCTCAAGCTGGTGATCAACTCCGGGAATGGCGCAGCGGGTCCGGTGGTGGACGCCATTGAAGCCCGCTTTAAAGCCCTCGGCGCGCCCGTGGAATTAATCAAAGTACACAACACACCGGACGGCAATTTCCCCAACGGTATTCCTAACCCGCTGCTACCGGAATGTCGCGACGACACCCGCAATGCGGTCATCAAACACGGCGCGGATATGGGCATTGCCTTTGATGGCGATTTTGACCGCTGCTTCCTGTTTGACGAAAAAGGGCAGTTTATCGAAGGCTACTACATTGTCGGCCTGCTGGCAGAAGCGTTCCTCGAAAAAAATCCCGGCGCGAAGATCATCCACGATCCACGTCTCTCCTGGAATACCGTTGATGTGGTGACTGCCGCTGGCGGCACGCCGGTGATGTCGAAAACCGGACACGCCTTTATTAAAGAACGTATGCGCAAGGAAGACGCCATCTACGGTGGCGAAATGAGCGCCCACCATTACTTCCGTGATTTCGCTTACTGCGACAGCGGCATGATCCCTTGGCTGCTGGTCGCCGAACTGGTGTGTCTGAAAGGAAAAACGCTGGGCGAACTGGTGCGCGATCGGATGGCGGCGTTTCCGGCAAGCGGTGAGATCAACAGCAAACTGGCGCAACCCGTTGAGGCGATTAACCGCGTGGAACAGCATTTTAGCCGTGAGGCGCTGGCGGTGGATCGCACCGATGGCATCAGCATGACCTTTGCCGACTGGCGCTTTAATCTGCGCTCCTCCAACACCGAACCGGTGGTGCGGTTGAATGTGGAATCGCGCGGTGATGTGCCGCTGATGGAAGCGCGAACACGAACTCTGCTGACGTTGCTGAACGAGTAATGTCGGATCTTCCCTTACCCCATTGCGGGTAAGGGGCAAATAACAGGAACAACGATGACAAATCTAAAAAAGCGCGAGCGAGCGAAAACCAATGCATCGTTAATCTCTATGGTGCAACGCTTTTCAGATATCACCATCATGTTTGCCGGGCTATGGCTGGTTTGCGAAGTGAGCGGACTGTCATTCCTCTACATGCACCTGTTGGTGGCGCTGATTACGCTGGTGGTGTTCCAGATGCTGGGCGGCATCACCGATTTTTATCGCTCATGGCGCGGTGTTCGGGCAGCGACAGAATTTGCTCTGTTGCTACAAAACTGGACCTTAAGCGTGATTTTCAGCGCAGGACTGGTGGCGTTCAACAATGATTTCGACACGCAACTGAAAATCTGGCTGGCGTGGTATGGGCTGACCAGTATCGGACTGGTGGTTTGCCGTTCGTGTATTCGCATTGGGGCGGGCTGGCTGCGTAATCATGGCTATAACAAGCGCATGGTCGCGGTGGCGGGGGATTTAGCCGCCGGGCAAATGCTGATGGAGAGCTTCCGTAACCAGCCGTGGTTAGGGTTTGAAGTGGTGGGCGTTTACCACGACCCGAAACCGGGCGGCGTTTCTAACGACTGGGCGGGTAACTTGCAACAGCTGGTCGAGGATGCAAAAGCGGGCAAGATTCATAACGTCTATATCGCGATGCAAATGTGCGACGGCGCGCGAGTGAAAAAACTGGTCCATCAATTGGCGGACACCACCTGTTCGGTGCTGCTGATCCCCGATGTCTTTACCTTCAACATTCTCCATTCACGTCTTGAAGAGATGAACGGCGTTCCGGTGGTGCCGCTTTACGACACGCCGCTTTCCGGGGTTAACCGCCTGCTCAAACGTGCGGAAGACATTGTGCTGGCGACGCTTATCCTGCTGCTGATCTCCCCGGTGCTGTGCTGCATTGCGCTGGCGGTGAAACTCAGTTCACCTGGGCCGGTTATTTTCCGCCAGACTCGCTATGGCATGGATGGCAAGCCGATCAAAGTGTGGAAGTTTCGTTCCATGAAAGTGATGGAGAACGACAAAGTAGTGACCCAGGCGACGCAGAACGATCCGCGCGTCACCAAAGTGGGGAACTTTCTGCGCCGCACCTCGCTGGATGAATTGCCGCAGTTTATCAATGTGCTGACCGGCGGGATGTCGATTGTCGGGCCACGTCCGCACGCGGTGGCGCATAACGAACAGTATCGCCAGCTCATTGAAGGCTACATGCTGCGCCATAAGGTGAAACCGGGCATTACCGGCTGGGCGCAGATTAACGGCTGGCGCGGCGAAACCGACACACTGGAGAAAATGGAAAAACGCGTCGAGTTCGACCTTGAGTACATCCGCGAATGGAGCGTCTGGTTCGATATCAAAATCGTTTTCCTGACGGTATTCAAAGGCTTCGTTAACAAAGCGGCATATTGATATGAGCTTACGTGAAAAAACCATCAGCGGCGCGAAGTGGTCGGCGATTGCCACGGTGATCATCATCGGCCTCGGGCTGGTGCAGATGACCGTGCTGGCGCGGATTATCGACAACCACCAGTTCGGTTTGCTTACCGTGTCGCTGGTGATCATCGCGCTGGCAGATACGCTTTCTGACTTCGGTATCGCTAACTCGATTATTCAGCGAAAAGAAATCAGCCACCTTGAACTCACCACGCTGTACTGGCTGAACGTCGGGCTGGGGCTTGTGGTGTGCGTGGCGGTGTTTTTGTTGAGTGATGCCATTGGTGACGTGCTGAATAACCCGGACCTGGCACCGTTGATTAAAACATTGTCGCTGGCGTTTGTGGTGATCCCCCACGGGCAACAGTTCCGCGCGTTGATGCAGAAGGAGCTGGAGTTCAACAAAATCGGCATGATCGAAACCAGCGCGGTGCTGGCGGGCTTCACTTTTACGGTGGTTAGCGCCCATTTCTGGCCGCTGGCGATGACCGCGATCCTCGGTTATCTGGTCAATAGTGCGGTAAGAACGCTGCTGTTTGGCTACTTTGGTCGCAAAATTTATCGACCCGGTCTGCACTTCTCGCTGGCGTCGGTGGCACCGAACTTACGCTTTGGTGCCTGGCTGACGGCGGACAGCATCATCAACTATCTCAACACCAACCTTTCAACGCTGGTGCTGGCGCGTATTCTCGGTGCGGGCGTGGCAGGGGGATACAACCTGGCGTACAACGTGGCCGTTGTGCCGCCGATGAAGCTGAACCCAATCATCACCCGTGTGTTGTTTCCGGCGTTTGCCAAAATTCAGGACGACACCGAAAAGCTGCGCGTCAACTTCTACAAGCTGCTGTCGGTGGTGGGGATTATCAACTTTCCGGCCCTGCTCGGGCTAATGGTGGTGTCGAATAACTTTGTACCACTGGTCTTTGGTGAGAAGTGGAACAGCATTATTCCGGTGCTGCAATTGCTGTGTGTGGTGGGGCTACTGCGCTCCGTGGGTAACCCGATTGGTTCGCTGCTGATGGCGAAAGCGCGGGTCGATATCAGCTTTAAATTCAACGTATTCAAAACATTTCTGTTTATTCCGGCGATTGTTATTGGTGGGCAGATGGCGGGCGCAATCGGCGTCACGCTCGGTTTCCTGCTGGTGCAGATTATCAACACCATTCTGAGTTACTTCGTGATGATTAAACCGGTTCTTGGTTCCAGTTATCGCCAGTACATCCTGAGTTTGTGGCTGCCGTTTTATCTCTCGTTGCCGACGCTGGTGGTCAGTTATGCGCTGGGCATTGTGCTGAAAGGGCAACTGGCGCTGGGGATGCTGCTGGCGGTGCAAATAGCCGCGGGCGTGCTGGCGTTTGTGGTGATGATTGTGCTGTCGCGCCATCCGCTGGTGGTGGAAGTGAAGCGTCAGTTTTGTCGCAGCGAAAAAATGAAAATGCTTTTACGGGCGGGGTGAGTTGTTGTTTTCGGTTCCGACAACGGTTGCCGGGTGCAGCGTAAAACGCCTTATCCGGCCTACGGTTCTGTGCTCGGGTCTTGTAGGCCTGATAAGACGCGCCAGCGTCGCATCAGGCAAAAAGCGACAACGAACACAACAAACACAGCCTCACCTGGCATCAAATTTATGAGGAAAAAATGAAATTACTTATTCTGGGCAACCACACTTGCGGCAATCGTGGCGACAGTGCCATCTTGTGCGGCTTACTTGATGCCATCAACATCCTCAATCCACAAGCCGAAGTGGACGTGATGAGCCGCTATCCGGTCAGTTCTTCCTGGCTGCTCAACCGCCCGGTAATGGGCGATCCGCTGTTCCTGCAAATGAAACAACACAACAGCGCGGCGGGCGTTGTCGGGCGCGTTAAAAAAGTCCTCCGTCGCCGCTATCAACACCAGGTATTGCTCTCACGCGTCACCGACACTGGCAAGCTGCGTAATATCGCCATCGCCCAGGGATTCACCGACTTCGTGCGCATGCTCTCAGGTTACGACGCCATTATTCAGGTCGGAGGATCGTTTTTTGTCGATCTCTACGGCGTGCCGCAGTTTGAACATGCGCTTTGCACGTTTATGGCGAAAAAGCCGCTGTTTATGATTGGTCACAGCGTCGGCCCCTTCCAGGATGAGCAATTTAACCAACTGGCGAACTACGTTTTTGGTCACTGTGACGCGTTGATCCTGCGCGAATCGGTCAGCCTTGATTTGATGAAACGTAGCAATATTACTACCGCAAAAGTTGAACATGGCGTTGATACCGCGTGGCTGGTCGATCACCACACCAAAGATTTCACCGCCAGCTATGCCGTTCAACACTGGCTGGACGTTGCCGCACAACAGAAAACGGTAGCAATTACCCTGCGCGAACTGGCACCGTTCGACAAACGTCTCGGCACCACTCAGCAAGTGTATGAAAAAGCCTTTGCCGGGGTGGTCAATCGCATTCTCGATGAAGGGTATCAGGTCATTGCGCTCTCCACCTGTACGGGCATCGACAGCTATAACAAAGACGACCGCATGGTGGCGCTCAATCTTCGCCAGCACATCAGCGATCCTGCCCGTTACCACGTGGTGATGGATGAACTCAACGATCTGGAAATGGGCAAAATTCTCGGTGCCTGTGAACTCACCGTCGGTACGCGCCTGCACTCTGCCATTATCTCGATGAATTTCTCCACTCCGGCAATTGCCATCAACTACGAACATAAATCCGCCGGGATTATGCAGCAGTTGGGACTACCAGAGATGGCGATTGATATCCGTCATTTACTGGACGGCAGCCTGCAAGCGATGGTTGCGGATACCTTAGGCCAGCTTCCGGCGCTGAACGCACAACTTAGCGAAGCCGTCAGTCGTGAGCGTCAGACGGGAATGCAGATGGTGCAGTCCGTACTGGAACGCATCGGGGAGGCGAAATGAAGGTCGGCTTCTTCTTATTGAAATTTCCGCTGTCGTCGGAAACCTTTGTTCTTAACCAAATCACTGCGTTTATTGATATGGGCTTTGAGGTGGAGATTGTCGCGCTGCAAAAAGGCGACACCCAGAACACCCACGCGGCATGGACGAAATACAACCTTGCCGCCAGAACCCGCTGGTTACAGGACGAACCTACGGGCAAAGTGGCGAAGCTGCGCCACCGCGCCAGCCAGACCTTACGCGGCATTCATCGTAAAAATACCTGGCAGGCGCTCAACCTCAAACGCTATGGTGCTGAGTCGCGAAACCTGATTTTGTCTGCCATTTGCGGCCAGGTCGCAACACCGTTTCATGCCGATGTCTTTATCGCTCATTTTGGCCCTGCGGGGGTAACCGCAGCAAAACTACGCGAACTGGGTGTCATTCGCGGCAAAATTGCCACTATCTTTCACGGTATTGATATCTCCAGTCGGGAAGTGCTCAACCACTACACTCCCGAATATCAACAACTGTTTCGCCGTGGCGACCTGATGTTACCAATAAGCAATCTGTGGGCCGGAAGGCTGCAAAAAATGGGCTGCCCGAGGGAAAAAATTGCCGTATCGCGCATGGGCGTGGACATGACGCGTTTTAGCCCGCGTCCGGTGAAAGCGCCCGCAACGCCGCTAGAAATCATTTCCGTCGCACGCTTAACCGAGAAAAAAGGCCTGCATGTGGCGATTGAAGCCTGCCGTCAGTTGAAAGAGCAGGGCGTGGCATTTCGCTATCGCATCCTCGGCATTGGCCCGTGGGAACGACGCCTGCGCACGCTCATCGAACAATATCAACTGGAAGATGTGGTGGAGATGCCTGGCTTTAAACCGAGCCATGAAGTGAAAGCGATGCTCGACGACGCGGATGTCTTCCTGTTGCCATCGGTTACAGGTGCGGATGGTGATATGGAAGGCATTCCGGTGGCGCTAATGGAAGCGATGGCGGTCGGCATTCCGGTGGTTTCTACTCTGCATAGCGGAATACCGGAACTGGTGGAGGCTGACAAATCCGGCTGGCTGGTGCCTGAGAACGATGCTCGCGCACTGGCGCAACGCCTGGCGGCATTTAGCCAACTGGACACCAACGAACTGGCTCCGGTTATCAAACGTGCTCGCGAAATAGTCGAACACGATTTTAACCAGCAGGTGATTAATCGAGAACTCGCCAGCTTGTTGCAGGCTTTATAGAGGAGAACGTATGCCATTTAAAAAACTCTCCCGACGCACCTTCCTGACGGCAAGCTCGGCCCTTGTCTTCCTCCATACCCCTTTCGCTCGCGCACTTCCCGCCCGACAAAGCGTTAACATTAACGACTACAACCCTCACGACTGGATCGCCTCATTTAAACAAGCCTTCAGCGAAGGGCAAACGGTCGTCGTGCCTGCCGGATTGGTTTGCGACAATATCAACACCGGCATCTTCATTCCTGCAGGTAAAACGTTACACATCCTTGGAAGCCTGCGCGGCAACGGCAGAGGGCGATTTATCTTACAGGACGGCAGCCAGGTGACAGGGGAGGAGGGCGGCAGTATGCATAACATCACCCTGGATGTGCGAGGCTCTGACTGCACCATCAAAGGGCTGGCGATGAGCGGCTTTGGCCCGGTAACGCAGATTTATATCGGCGGCAAAAACAAACGGGTCATGCGTAACCTGACCATCGATAACCTCACTGTCAGCCACGCTAATTACGCCATCTTACGCCAGGGATTTCATAACCAGATTATCGGTGCCAACATCACCAACTGTAAGTTCAGCAACTTACAGGGGGACGCTATTGAATGGAACGTGGCGATTAACGACAGTGATATTTTGATCTCCGACCATGTCATCGAGCGCATCAACTGTACCAACGGCAAAATCAACTGGGGCATCGGTATAGGCCTTGCGGGAAGCACTTACGATAATAATTACCCGGAAGACCAGGCAGTGAAAAACTTTGTCGTGGCGAATATCACGGGATCGGATTGTCGGCAGTTGATCCATGTTGAAAATGGTAAACATTTTGTTATTCGTAATATCAAAGCCTGCAATATCACGCCGGATTTCAGTAAGAAAGCAGGTATTGATAACGCCACAGTCGCTATTTACGGTTGTGACAATTTCGTGATTGATAATATTGAAATGATTAATAGCGCCGGGATGTTAATCGGCTATGGGGTAATTAAAGGCAAATATCTCTCGATACCGCAAAATTTCCGAGTGAATAATATTCAACTGGATAACACCCATCTTGCTTATAAATTGCGCGGTATCCAAATCTCTGCCGGGAATGCCGTCTCCTTTGTGGCACTGACTAACATTGAGGTGAAGCATGCGTCGCTTGAGCTACACAATAAGCCGCAACATCTTTTTATGCGAAATATCAAAGTGATGCAGGAATCCTCTGTTGGACCCGCATTGAGCATGAACTTCGACATGCGCAAAGACGTTCGCGGCGTCTTTATGGCGAAAGAGGAAACACTGCTGTCTCTTGCAAATGTTCATGCGGTGAATGAAAGAGGGCAAAGCTCCGTCGATATCGACAGGATTAATCACCATATTGTTAATGTGGAAAAGATTAACTTTAGATTGCCGGAACGGAGAGAGTAGATTTGCGACCATTCATAAACTTACTGGATATAATGTTCTAAAAGATTATAATCCTCACACTAACTGTTAAAGCTGGGGCTGGGCAGCATTGACTACTCAGGGAAGGTACTCATCTTTATCTTGTGTTTCTTACGTAACAACCAGACTAAAGTGATTTATGAACGATAACGTTTTGCTCATAGGAGCTTCCGGATTCGTAGGAACCCGACTACTTGAAACGGCAATTGCTGACTTTAATATCAAGAACCTGGACAAACAGCAGAGCCACTTTTATCCAGAAATCACACAGATTGGCGATGTTCGTGATCAACAGGCACTCGACCAGGCGTTAGCCGGTTTTGACACTGTTGTGCTACTGGCAGCGGAACACCGCGATGACGTCAGCCCTACTTCTCTCTATTATGATGTCAACGTTCAGGGTACCCGCAATGTGCTGGCGGCCATGGAAAAAAATGGCGTTAAAAATATCATCTTTACCAGTTCCGTTGCTGTTTATGGTTTGAACAAACACAACCCTGACGAAAACCATCCACACGATCCTTTCAACCACTACGGCAAAAGTAAGTGGCAGGCAGAGGAAGTGCTGCGTGAATGGTATAACAAAGCACCAACAGAACGTTCATTAACCATCATCCGTCCTACCGTTATCTTCGGTGAACGGAACCGCGGTAACGTCTATAACTTGCTGAAACAGATCGCAGGCGGCAAGTTTATGATGGTGGGCGCAGGGACTAACTATAAGTCCATGGCTTATGTTGGAAACATTGTTGAGTTTATCAAGTACAAACTGAAGAATGTTGCCGCAGGTTATGAGGTTTATAACTACGTTGATAAGCCAGACCTGAACATGAACCAGTTGGTTGCTGAAGTTGAACAAAGCCTGAACAAAAAGATCCCTTCTATGCACTTGCCTTACCCACTAGGAATGCTGGGTGGATATTGTTTTGATATCCTGAGCAAAATTACGGGCAAAAAATACGCTGTCAGCTCAGTGCGCGTGAAAAAATTCTGCGCAACAACACAGTTTGACGCAACGAAAGTGCATTCTTCAGGTTTTGTGGCACCGTATACGCTGTCGCAAGGTCTGGATCGAACTCTGCAGTATGAATTCGTTCATGCCAAAAAAGACGACATAACGTTTGTTTCTGAGTAATGCAGACGAGTCAGAGAAAAAAGGACCAGGTTGGACTACGATTATTCGGAAAGAGGTACTGATTAAATTATCAGTATGCGGATTTCCGAGTAATCCGAGTAACCCAGATGCTGATGGTGTGTAGTGTTATCGTAAGGTTTAATCAAAGTTATGCGGAACTAAGCTTTGGTATATAGCCATACCGTTTGGCTAACCTATGGCAATAATTTACGCACTATCAGCCACTTAGAGGTAGGAAAAGAATGACGAATTTAAAAGCAGTTATACCGGTAGCAGGTCTTGGGATGCATATGTTGCCTGCCACTAAGGCGATACCCAAAGAGATGCTACCGATCGTCGACAAGCCAATGATTCAGTACATTGTTGACGAGATTGTGGCTGCAGGGATCAAAGAAATCCTCCTGGTAACTCATGCGTCCAAGAACGCGGTCGAAAACCACTTCGACACCTCTTATGAATTAGAATCTCTTCTTGAACAACGTGTGAAGCGTCAACTGTTGGCGGAAGTACAATCTATCTGTCCGCCGGGCGTGACCATTATGAACGTGCGTCAGGGTGAACCTTTAGGTTTAGGCCACTCCATTTTATGTGCACGACCCGCCATTGGCGACAACCCATTTGTCGTGGTACTGCCAGACGTAGTGATCGACGACGCCAGCGCCGACCCGCTGCGCTACAACCTTGCTGCCATGATTGCGCGCTTCAATGAAACGGGCCGTAGCCAGGTGCTGGCAAAACGTATGCCGGGTGACCTCTCTGAATACTCCGTCATTCAGACCAAAGAACCGCTGGACCGTGAAGGCAAAGTCAGCCGCATTGTTGAATTCATCGAAAAACCGGATCAGCCACAAACGCTGGACTCAGACATCATGGCCGTTGGTCGCTATGTGCTTTCTGCCGATATTTGGCCGGAACTTGAACGCACTCAACCTGGTGCATGGGGGCGTATTCAGCTGACTGATGCCATTGCTGAACTGGCGAAAAAACAGTCCGTTGATGCAATGCTGATGACTGGTGAAAGCTACGACTGCGGTAAAAAAATGGGCTATATGCAGGCGTTTGTGAAGTATGGCTTACGCAACCTGAAAGAAGGGGCGAAGTTCCGTAAAGGCATTGAAGATACTTTGCTAAAATAAGTAAGATTTGCGTTAGTTTAATAGCGGAAATAGACGGTAGTATGAAAATTATGAAGCATTTTCTCATTATCGTCTTAGTTTTTTAAATATTAACAAGTATTTAAATAATGTGGCGTTGGTTTTTGAGTGTGTTGGTAGCTGTTAAGCCAAGGGCGGTAGCGTGCAAAAGATAGAAAAAATATCAGTTTTATTATCTATATATTTTAAAGAAAACGAAATTTATCTTGATGAGGCATTTAAAAGTCTTGCGATACAAAAAACAATGATCGATGAAGTAGTTGCAGTTATTGACGGTCCGATCAGTAATGGATTATGGAGAGTAGTTAGAAAATGGGATAGAGAATTGCCTTTAAAAATAGTGGAACTCAATGAGAATGTTGGATTAGGTAAGGCATTAAATGCTGGCCTACAGGCATGTTCGAATGACTTGGTCGCACGAATGGATACTGATGACATTTGTCTACCTGAGCGATTCGAAAAACAAATAAAGATGTTTATTCGTAATCCGGAATTAGTAATAATTGGCGGGGCAGTCGATGAGTTTACAGAAAAAAACAATATACGTAAATTAAAAAAAGTACCATGTGGTTATGATAATATTAGTAAAACAATAGCAAAACGAAATCCTTTTAATCACATGACTGTAATGTTTAGAAAACAAAAAATTATTGAGATTGGTGGTTATAAGCACCATTATCTTATGGAAGACTATAACTTGTGGCTTCGTTGTTATGCGGCAGGTTTCGCTATGGATAATGTTAATGATGTATTAGTTTTAGCGCGTGCCGGCGAAGAAATGATCAATAGAAGAAAAGGATTAAAATATATCAAAAGTGAATATGAACTTTATAAACTTATTGTTGATTTAGGCATTAATAAAGGGGTAAGTGCAAAATTAATATTTTTAGGTCGTTCATTAGTCAGGCTATTACCTAAACGATTATTATCATCTATCTATAATCAGTTATTACGCAAATGAAGAAAAAAATTCTATTATTGGATTTATGTGGATCTTTGGTTAAAGAAAATACGACTTTTGCTTTTCTTGAACGATTTGATTATGTCAGAAGGAAATCTCTTATTTTTATTTCTTTATATTTAATTTATAAATTCACGAAATTTGATCTTTTAAGACGCTGGGCAATAGCAAAACTTAAAGGTGTTCCCAAAACTATGCTGCGAAAACAAGCTAAAATATTTGTGAAAGAATGCCATTATAATGACGCGGTATTAAATTTAATTGAAAAGGAAGATTTTGATGAGATATATATAGTTTCAGCAACGCTTGATTTCATCGCGGAAGAGTTTTATTCAGAACTTAACTATAATGGTTTTTATGCTACTTGCTTGGATTATCTTGATAGTGTGGCAACTGGGAAGATAAAAGTGGATTTATTAAATAATAAGGAAAATATTATAAATATAACTAGGGATGTTAATAAATCATTCACAATGATAAGTGATAATTTTGGTGATCTTAATATGATGAAAAAATGCGACGTGGCCATAGCTGTGGCTAATAATAAAAAAGCAGTTGTCTATTGGGTAGGAAATGGCATTGAAAAAATAATTAAGGTGTAGTATGTGGTGCAAATTTTATATTCCATTTTTATATTTTATTGAAACAAGAACTAAAACGCGTGCTAAAACAATTTCTTGGTGTCTAATTTATCTATTTCCAGTTTTGTTGCTGTTTTTTTTATTTGAAAGCACTAAAGAGAGTGTTGAGTTATGGGGACAACTGGGATTAACTATAGTACTAACATATAATCTGTATGAATTAGGATATATCTACAATGATGCAGAAACAATAAAAAAAGAAATAAAACCTACTCTGCGGCTTTCTGAAAAAGAAATACGCTATTATGAGGGTAATAAAAAAACAATATATATCTTTAGATTATTTGTATCTGTTGTTGTCACTTTTTGTGTTTACAAGTTAGGTGGAGAGTTTCTCTGGTATCCATGGTTACTTATCCCGATGTATGCGATATATAATTCAATAAGAAATCGATTAAATCTTTTATTGCATTTTATATTAGTTACAATCAGGTACTCTTCACCATTAGTTGTTTGTACAGGGGATTTACGTAGCATAATAATATTTACAATATGTTTCTCAATTATAAATGTGATCGAGAGGTGTGGTGAGAAAAGATTTGAGCTGTATTATTTTCAGCGAGAGTTATTTAAAAATCATTCATTGTTAAGATGCCGCTATTATCTTTTTATTTTCTTTATCTCATTATGTGTATACTTAAATAGCATTTCTGAGCTTAGTCTATTAATAATGGTAATGTCTTTATACTACTTTGTTTATCGGCTTATGATATTTTTATGGAAAAAATAAAATGAATAATTCTGCGATAATAGTATTCGTCGATACTATTATTATTGCCTTTTTTATTGTTGGTTATTTATTAAATGAGGCCGGTTTTGTTAGTGTTGACTATTACACATTAGCAATAAGTTGTTTTTTATTTATAGCATTTGCATATTTACAAACGGCACTTTTATCAGGGGTACTAAGCATAATATCGCTTTTTATAATGACAATAAGTATATTTATTTTTGGGCGCATATTTTCATATTTATTATACTCTGAAATGGATTACTATACAGTAACGCTTTTTTATACCACGACTATAAGTTCACTTGATTCTGTGAATTTGTTATTGACGATTGGGATAATAATATATTCAATTCTTTTAGGATATTTTTTTACTCAATGTATTGAAAATAAGAATAAAAACGTCAATGTAGTAACATATAATCTGAGGTTGCCTAATGGACCAGTTTTATTTTTGGTCGGTTGCCTTGTTTTTCCATATATATATTCAGGTTTAGAGGCAGTAAATTCAGGCGGGTATCTTTCATTTTATACAAAAAATTTAGAATTATTGGAGAAAGGAAGTATTATACCGAATCTTTATTCTTTAGGAATTACGATAGCGACTGTTTTTTTGTCTATATCAATATCAACTGACAATAAAAAGAATACTAATTTTTATCTGTGCGTTTTATTGATGAACTCTTTAATGCTGGCTTTAATCGGTCAGCGAGGTCCATTATTATCATTCTTTTTATTTTATCTTTGGTATAGAAATAAGTACATTAAGAAAATACCCCTCCTTAGGTTAGTTATAATAGGTGGTATTGCTATAGTTTTCTCCCAAACATTGTTATTATTCAGAGCGGATTATAGTAATTCAAATATAAATTTGTTCGAACATTACTTCTCATTCTTATTTCAACAAGGAGTGACATTACATGTCATCTATTTCACTAAATATATAGATAATTTCCCTGTCTATTTATTAGCGCAAAACTTTATCCCTGGGGCTAATGCTATATATAACATGTTTGCAGAACACACTATATTATACAATAGCTCTTCTGCGTATCTATCCGATTTATTAAATCCAGCGTTATTCAAAAGTGGTTATGGTGTTGGCTGGAGTTTTGTCAATGATATAGTTTTGTTGTGTAATAAAAATGTTGGAGCTATGATTATTGTTGCTTGCTTATTTGGGGTATTTTTAAGTTTAGCAGAAAATAGAGGCAACTCTAAGGGGCTTTATATTACTGCATTATCAGTTATAACAGCATATAGGATAGGCTTTTTACCAAGAGCAGGGCTTAATGGCATATTCCCGCTGTGGATCTATTCTTTGGTTATAATTACTTTGTTGATGGTTTTGAAAAAGAAATGGAAAAATTAGTAAGCGTTCTTATAACATCTTATAATCGCCCTTTGCTGTTGCGCAGAGCAATATTGTCAGTATTTAATCAAACTTATTCAAAAATAGAATTAATTGTAATCGATGATAACTCTAGTTATGAAGTTGACTTGATTATAAAAGAATTGCAAGAAGTAGCAACACCAAATATTAAGAATTTTATATATAAGAAAAACCCAAGAAATATGGGGGCTAATTTTTCTAGAAATAGAGGATTAAAGCATGCAAAAGGTTTCTTCATTACAGGGTTGGATGATGATGATTATTTCAAAGAAGATAGGTTACAGATTCTGGTTAATCATTATAACAAGGAATTTTCCTTTATCTGCGATAACTATATAATAGTGACTGGAACAAATAATCATGCACGATTTCAAAGAGAATGTATCATTGATTTACAAACTATACTCAAGGAAAATGAAGCTGGTAACCAGATCTTAGTTGAGCGAGAGCGTTTGTTATCAGTTGGAGGATTTTCTATTGATTTTAAACGGTTACAAGATCAAGATGTTTGGACTAAACTTATTCAAGTTTATGGGAGTGCCAGGAGGTTAAACGCTAATACTTATTATATGGATGTTTCTCATGAAGGTGTTAGAATAACCAAGAATATTAAAGATTATGTGGCATATCGGAAGTATTATTTTAAATATAAGAATATAATGTACAATGATACAAAGAATTATAACCTGTTTAGGTTAATGATGTTAAGACGTTTAAAAATTAAAATTATATTTTCTTTTATAGCAAAAAAACAATACTGGACATTATTTGCAACTAAGTTGCTACTCAAAAGAGCGTTCCCTGGCATTATATATTTGAAGCAAAAAGTTTATGAAAACTATTTAAAAAAAAGAGTGAGATAATAATAAAATGCTTTTGATAACAGGAGTAAAATGGGTCGCTTTATCTCAAATTGCAAGAGCTCTGAGCCAATTAGTTTTGATCTTTGTGCTGGCTCGTTATTTAACGCCTTATGACTATGGTTTGATTTCCATTGTAAGCGTGGTGGCTGCATTTGCCATGCTCTTTAGAGATATGGGGACGTCATCAATATTAATTCAACGGAGAAGAATAAGTGAAAATTTTATTAAATCCACATACACATTAAACTTTATAAGCGGTCTTGTTATTTTTATCGTAATGACATTATTAGCTTATCCAATATCCCTTTTTTACAATGACACAAGGTTGTTTCTATTAATATTGATCATCTCTTTTTCATTTCCTTTACAAAGTTTTATTGCTTTTAATTTTGCTTTATTAGAACGAGACCAACAGTTCAATATTACTGCTCTCATAGAGTTGATATCATTATCGATTTCAATCATTGTTGTTTTTATAGTAATTGCCATGGGCTTTGGACTTTATGCTGTGTCTCTACAGGCCCTTTTGTATGCAATTATTGTTGTTTTTTTATTGAGCCTTAAAAATAGAAGGAAATATAAATTTGCTTGGCGGATGAAATATATAAAATTAATATTTGGCTATTGTGTTAATGTAATGTCATTTAATATGGTGAATTATTTCTCACGTAACGCTGATAATATTATAGTTGGAAAAGTTTTTGGGCAATATGTTTTAGGTAATTATGCATTAGCATATAGACTTATGTTATTTCCAGTTCAAAATATAACTTATATATTTAATAGAGCTTTATTGCCTAAGCTAAGTCATTCAAAAGATATTATAACAAAAAAAAGAATATATTTAGACTCGCTAAAGTTCATTGCAGTTTTGTCAATTCCTGCCATGATTGGGCTCGCTTCGTTAAGTAACGAGTTAGTTTTTTTTCTATTTGGTAAAAATTGGGATAATGCTGCTCTTCTTTTAAAATGGTTGGCGCCTGTTGGGATTATCCAAGCACTCACGAGCACTACAGGAGTAGTTTTTTTATCATTAGGTAACGTTAAGTTGCTGGCAAGGATTGGTTGTGTGAGTGCAATAATTCAAGTTATGTCATTTGTTATTGGGGCATGCTTCAATATCGTTATATTCTGCCAGTTATATCTTTGTGCGAATGTATTAATATTTTACATCTGCTTTTATTATGTCATGAGATTGCTCCAAGGTAACATAAAAAACATTTTATGTATAACATGTAAACCTTTGTTTTGTAGTGTTTGCATGCTGATTTTGATACTGGTTGCTAAAAATAATTTTATAACTCAATCTAATAATATGGAATTATTGTCTTTGATTTATTATATCGTTATAGGTGTAGGGAGTTATGTTTGTCTTATGTTTATTATTGATAAAAATACCATTGTGGGATTATTAAACAATGCTTTGCCAAAAAGAAAATGAGTTTTCTAAATTAATATCAATTGTTATGCCGGTGTACAATGTCCAAGATTATATTGTTGAGGCTATCGATTCTATTATAAATCAGTCTATGCAACCACATTCAGTTATCATCGTGGATGATGGTTCTGGTGATGATTCGATACCTCTCCTTAAAAAAAGAATAGAGGGTAAGGATAATTATAAGATATTTTCTAAAGAAAATGGTGGTTTAAGCAGTGCTAGGAATTATGGTCTGACAAAAGTTAGCACACCATACGTCTATTTTTTTGACTCTGATGATGCTTTGAGTCCAATGTTTATAAGGGATATTAATGAAATATTGACTAATTATAAAGAGTTAGACATTATTGCATTTTCAGGATCAATATTAGGGCTCCCCTCTAATTTGGCAGGTAAAATTCCTTCATATAAACGAACTAAATTTCAAATTTGTAAGTCTGGTGATGTTTTTTTAGAAAGATTATTTTCAACCAATTCTTACTTTTCATCTGTTTGCATTAATGTATTTAGAACTGAATTATTATTGCGAAATTCATTTTTTAAAAATATAGTTCATGAGGATGAAGAGTACTTACCTAGGATTATTTTAGATTCTAAGTTGTGTTATTGTACCGATGAGATTTATTTTTACCGAAGGGTAAGGGAAAACTCAATAATGACAAGTAAAATTAGCTCTCGCAATATAATTGGTTATCTGGAAGTATTAAAGACCTATAGATGTATTATACAAACAACAAAGAATAAATTGGTCAAGTATTATCTTAAGAAAAGATACAATGATTTTTTGATTTATATATTCCTTTTATGTAAAAAAAATAAAATAGTTTTGCCGAAAAACATAGAGCAGAAAATGAATTGCGAACAGGCTTTTGGTATGTATTATGCATTTCGCTTGTTGTTGATTAAAAAATTATTTCCAGTTTATCATTTCTTGTATCAAGTAAAAAACAGATAGTTTCTTATAAAAAATGTTTTAAAGGAGAGGGTATGGCTGTTCTCGTGACTGGTGGGGCAGGATATATTGGCTCACATACAGTATTGCAACTTTTAAATCATAACTATGATGTTATTGTTATTGATAATTTTAGTAACTCTTCAAAGATTGCTTTAAAAAGAGTGGAGTATTTGACATCTAAAAAAATAATTATATATGAGGGAGATATACGCAACATTGACTTGATTGATTCTGTGTTTGCAAATAATGATATCGAGGCTGTTATTCATTTTGCTGCACTAAAATCTGTTTCGGAATCAATTAAAAAACCTATTCAGTATTATGAGAACAATGTTATTGGAACGTTGCATTTAATTAACTCGATGTTAAAAAATAAAATTTACAATTTTATTTTTAGTTCATCCGCAACAGTATATGGCAATCCTACAGCTATTCCGGTGCACGAAAATTGCAGTACAGGAGGGACAACAAATCCATATGGGACGACAAAATATATTGTTGAAAGAATGCTTGAAGATATAACCAATTATGAATTTAAATTTAATGCAACTTGCTTGAGATATTTTAATCCTGTAGGCGCACATTATTCTGGTTTAATTGGTGAGGATCCTAATGGTGTACCAAGCAACCTTTTTCCCTATTTAACACAGGTTGCTGTTGGGAAACTTGAGAAGTTGACCATATATGGGGGGGATTATCCTACGGTTGATGGCACCGGAGTTAGAGATTACATACATGTTATGGACTTAGCGGAAGGTCATATTGCAGCGCTAAAAAAACAAAATATATACGGTGGGTTACGTTATTATAACCTAGGCACAGGTAAAGGATATTCAGTAAAAGAGATTATTGATGCCTTTCAAAAAATAACCGGAATAAAAATACCTTATGTTATTTCTGAGCGAAGGCTTGGAGATATCGCTGAATGTTGGTCAAAACCAGATTTAGCTATTAAAGAGCTTCATTGGGAAGCAAAGCGTACACTTGAGGATATGATTACTGATGCTTGGAGATGGCAAAATAAAAACCCGAATGGATATTCTGAGTGATACTGAGTCAGTATTTATCATGATATTATCTACTATCATCAAATCATATCAGTTAATATAACGCTAACTCTAAAAGTATTTAGTTTTCCACCTGACAGGAGTAAACAATGTCAAAGCAACAGATCGGCGTCGTCGGTATGGCAGTGATGGGGCGCAACCTTGCGCTCAACATCGAAAGCCGTGGTTATACCGTCTCTATTTTCAACCGTTCCCGTGAGAAGACGGAAGAAGTGATTGCCGAAAATCCAGGCAAGAAACTGGTTCCTTACTATACGGTGAAAGAGTTTGTTGAATCTCTGGAAACGCCTCGTCGCATCCTGTTAATGGTGAAAGCAGGTGCAGGCACGGATGCTGCTATTGATTCCCTCAAACCATATCTCGATAAAGGCGACGTCATCATTGATGGTGGTAACACCTTCTTCCAGGACACCATTCGTCGTAATCGTGAGCTTTCTGCAGAAGGCTTTAACTTCATTGGTACCGGTGTTTCCGGCGGTGAAGAAGGTGCGCTGAAAGGTCCTTCCATTATGCCTGGTGGGCAGAAAGAAGCCTATGAACTGGTTGCACCGATCCTGACCAAAATCGCCGCAGTGGCTGAAGACGGCGAACCGTGCGTTACCTATATTGGTGCCGATGGCGCAGGTCACTATGTGAAGATGGTTCACAACGGTATTGAATACGGTGATATGCAGCTGATTGCTGAAGCCTATTCTCTGCTAAAAGGTGGCCTGAACCTCACCAACGAAGAACTGGCACAGACCTTTACCGAGTGGAATAACGGTGAACTGAGCAGCTACCTGATCGACATCACCAAAGATATCTTCACCAAAAAAGATGAAGACGGTAACTACCTAGTTGATGTGATTCTGGATGAAGCGGCTAACAAAGGTACCGGTAAATGGACCAGCCAGAGTGCGCTGGATCTCGGCGAACCGCTGTCGCTGATTACCGAGTCTGTGTTTGCACGTTATATCTCTTCTCTGAAAGATCAGCGCGTTGCCGCATCTAAAGTTCTCTCTGGCCCGCAAGCGCAGCCAGCTGGCGACAAGGCTGAGTTCATCGAAAAAGTTCGTCGTGCTCTGTATCTGGGCAAAATCGTTTCTTACGCCCAGGGCTTCTCTCAGCTGCGTGCTGCGTCTGAAGAGTACAACTGGGATCTGAACTACGGCGAAATCGCGAAGATTTTCCGTGCTGGCTGCATCATCCGTGCGCAGTTCCTGCAGAAAATCACCGATGCATATGCCGAAAATCCGCAGATCGCTAACCTGCTGCTGGCTCCGTACTTTAAACAAATTGCCGATGATTACCAGCAGGCGCTGCGTGATGTCGTTGCTTATGCAGTACAGAACGGTATCCCGGTTCCGACCTTCGCCGCTGCGGTTGCCTATTATGACAGCTACCGTGCCGCTGTTCTGCCTGCGAACCTGATCCAGGCACAGCGTGACTATTTCGGTGCGCATACTTATAAGCGCATTGATAAAGAAGGTGTGTTCCATACTGAATGGCTGGATTAATCTGATTTAAATCAATTAATCAACACAAGGCCCGGAGAAACCCTCCGGGCTTTTTTATTATACAAAGCGGCAGGTTATGGCCTTTTTTTATAATTTATGATTAAAAAAGCGATATAATACAGAGCCGCACAGCAGGATCGCTGTCTTGACAGTTCAACCGCATCAGCGTTAAAAATCCCGCAGTAGATGAAGTTGTGGTGGTGGATTAATGACCACTCTAAATGTTTAACCGGAAGAAGTCAGAGCTAATGAAAATAACAATTTCAGGAACAGGTTATGTTGGTCTTTCAAATGGTATTCTGATTGCGCAAAACCACGAAGTGGTTGCACTGGATATCGTTCAGGCCAAAGTGGACATGCTTAACAAGAAGCAGTCACCGATTGTTGATAAGGAGATTGAAGAGTATCTGGCGACTAAAGATCTCAATTTCCGCGCTACGACAGATAAGTATGACGCGTATAAAAATGCCGATTACGTTATTATTGCCACACCTACCGATTATGATCCGAAAACGAATTATTTTAATACCTCAAGCGTGGAAGCGGTCATTCGCGATGTGACAGAAATTAATCCTAATGCTGTCATGGTGATTAAATCTACAATTCCGGTAGGTTTCACCAAATCAATTAAAGAACGTCTGGGTATCGATAATCTTATTTTCTCTCCGGAATTCCTCCGCGAAGGTAAAGCTCTTTACGATAACCTTCATCCGTCACGTATTGTCATTGGTGAGCGTTCAGAACGCGCAGAACGTTTTGCTGCGTTATTACAGGAAGGCGCGATTAAGCAAAATATCCCGACCCTGTTCACCGATTCAACCGAAGCAGAAGCGATTAAACTGTTTGCTAATACCTATCTGGCGATGCGCGTAGCATACTTTAATGAACTGGATAGCTATGCAGAAAGTTTAGGTCTGAATACTCGCCAGATTATCGAAGGCGTTTGTCTCGATCCGCGTATTGGCAACCATTACAACAATCCGTCGTTTGGATATGGTGGTTATTGTCTGCCGAAAGATACCAAGCAGTTACTGGCGAACTACCAGTCTGTGCCGAATAACCTGATCTCGGCAATTGTCGATGCAAACCGCACGCGTAAAGACTTTATTGCCGATGCCATTTTGTCACGCAAACCGCAAGTGGTGGGTATTTATCGTCTGATTATGAAGAGCGGGTCAGATAACTTCCGTGCGTCTTCCATTCAGGGGATTATGAAGCGTATCAAGGCGAAAGGCGTTGAAGTAATCATTTACGAACCGGTAATGAAAGAAGACTCATTCTTCAACTCTCGCCTGGAACGTGATCTCGCCACCTTCAAACAACAAGCCGACGTCATTATCTCCAACCGTATGGCAGAAGAGCTTAAGGATGTGGCAGACAAAGTCTACACCCGCGATCTTTTTGGCAGCGACTAACATCCTGTTATCAGGGCGATTTTCGCCCTGATTCTCTTATGTTCCCTTTGTAATAATTCATTATTTTTATCATTTATCCTATAGCATTCATGGCGATTATCGCTAAACTATGGCGACTTAAAATTATTTCGTCCGTTAGGGTAATGATGAGAGTAGAAAATAATAATGTTTCTGGGCAAAACCATGACCCGGAACAGATTGATTTGATTGATTTACTGGTGCAGTTGTGGCGTGGCTAGATGACAATTATCATCTCTGTCATTGTTGCTATTGCCCTGGCTATAGGGTATCTGGCCGTTGCCAAAGAAAAGTGGACTTCCACAGCTATCGTTACTCAACCTGATGTGGGACAAATCGCTGGTTATAACAATGCCATAAATGTGATTTATGGCTCGGCAGCGCCGAAAGTGTCTGAGATCCAGTCGATGTTAATTGGTCGTTTCAGCACGACATTTTCTGCATTAGCAGAAACGCTGGATAATCAGGAAGAACCTGAAAAACTGACCATTGAGCCTACCGTTAAAAATCAGTCATTACCTTTAGCGGTTTCTTATGTGGGTGAAACACCTGAAGGTGCGCAGAAGCAGCTGGCGAAGTATATCCAGCAAGTTGACGACCAGGTAAATGAAGAACTGGAACAAGACCTGAAAGACAACATCGCGCTGCAAATGAAAAACTTGCAGGATTCTCTGAAGACGCAGGAAGTAGTCGCGCAGGAGCAGAAAGATCTGCGTATCCGTCAGATTCAGGAAGCGTTGCAGTATGCGAATCAGGCGCAGGTGACAAAGCCACAGGTTCAGCAGACTGAAGATGTGACACAAGATACTATGTTCCTTTTGGGGAGCGAAGCGCTGGAGTCGATGATTAAGCATGAGGCGACCCGTCCGTTGGTGTTCTCATCAAACTACTATCAGACTCGTCAAAACCTGCTGGATATCGACAATCTTGACGTTGATAAACTTGATATTCATGCTTACCGCTATGTAATGAAACCGACGTTACCTATTCGTCGCGATAGCCCGAAAAAGGCAATTACCTTGATTCTGGCGGTGCTGCTGGGCGGCATGGTTGGCGCGGGGATTGTGTTGGGGCGTAACGCTCTGCGTAATTACAACGCGAAGTAATCTTTTCGGTTTTAAAGAAAATGGGCAGGGTGGTGACACCTTGCCCGTTTTTTTTTGCCGGATGCGACAACAATATCGCATCCGCTTACCCCGCAACTCACTGATGCCGTTTACGCAGGTTCTCAATCACCGTCGTTAAATCCAGATCCTGATCCTGCAACAATACCAACAGGTGATACATCAAATCAGACGCCTCGTTGGTCAGCTCAAAGCGGTCATGTACAGTCGCGGCCAGTGCGGTTTCCACGCCTTCTTCGCCCACTTTCTGCGCAATGCGTTTGGTGCCGCTGGCATACAGTTTGGCGGTGTAGGAGGTTTCCGGGTCGGCAGATTTACGTTCGGCGAGCAGTTGTTCCAGTTGATACAGGAACAGCCACTGGTGAGCGGTGTCGCCGAAGCAGCTGCTGGTGCCTTTGTGGCAGGTTGGCCCGATTGGATTTGCCAGCACCAGTAACGTGTCGTTGTCGCAGTCCGGAGCAATACTCACCACATTGAGAAAATTGCCCGACGTTTCGCCTTTGGTCCACAGTCGCTGTTTAGTGCGCGAGAAGAAGGTGACTTTGCCGCTTTCGATGGTTTTGTCTAAGGCTTCCGGGTTCATATAGCCCAGCATTAGCACTTCGCCGGATACCGCGTGTTGCACAATCACCGGCATCAGTCCGTCGGTTTTTTCCCAGTCCAGTTCGCGACGTTGTTGTTCTGTTAACATATCCTGATCTCCACGCCCTGTGTTGCCAGGTACGCTTTTAATTCACCAATATTGATTATTTGTTTGTGGAATACGGAAGCTGCCAGCGCGCCGTCAACGTCGGCATCACGGAAGGCTTCGAGGAAGTGTTCCATGGTGCCCGCGCCACCGGAGGCAATCAGCGGGACGTGGCAAACTTCACGCACTTTTTTCAGTTGTTCGAGGTCGTAACCGTTACGCACGCCGTCCTGATTCATCATGTTGAGGACGATTTCTCCGGCACCGCGTTTTTGCACTTCCTGTACCCAGTCGAGCGTTTCCCACTGAGTGACGCGGGTGCGGCTTTCATCGCCGGTATATTGATTCACATGATATTTACCGGTTTCGCCGTCGTACCAGGTATCAATACCGACCACAATACACTGCACGCCAAAGCGATCCGCCAGGCGAGTAATTAACGTCGGATCCGCCAGCGCAGGGGAGTTGATGGAAATTTTATCCGCGCCAAAGGAAAGAATTTTCGCGGCATCTTCCAGAGACTTAATCCCACCCGCCACACAGAACGGAATGTCGATCACTTCCGCCACGTGAGATACCCAGCTTTTATCTACCACACGGCCATCGCTGGAAGCGGTGATATCGTAGAACACCAGTTCGTCTGCACCTTCTTCAGCGTAGCGTTTTGCCAGCGGCACGATATCGCCAATGATTTCATGGTTGCGAAACTGTACGCCTTTCACCACCTGACCATCACGAACGTCGAGACACGGAATTATGCGTTTTGCCAGCATGCGATGGCCTCCTTCACGGTGAATTTACCTTCCAGTAATGCACGACCAACTATTACGCCGCGCACGCCAGTGCCACGCAGGGCCGCCACATCATCAATGTCGCCAATGCCGCCGGAAGACTGAAATGCCACCTGCGGGTATCTGGCGCACACTTCTTCATATAAAGAGACGTTAGAGCCTGCCAGCGTGCCGTCGCGCGAGATATCGGTACACAGCACATGTTTCAGGCCGACGGGCAAATAGGTTTCCACCAGTTGTTCCAGTGAAACGCCCGAGTTCTCTTGCCAGCCGCTGACTGCCACCTGCTTGTTGCCTTGCTCGTCAATACGGACATCCAGCGCCAGCACTAAGGCATCGGCACCGAAACGTTCAAACCAGCCTTTCACCATTTCTGGTGATTTCACCGCGGTGGAGCCGACCACCACGCGCGCAACGCCCGCTTCCAATAACGCCGCCACGTCTTCTTCGCTACGCACGCCGCCGCCAACTTGCACCGGAACGTTAACGCCCGCCACCAGGGTTTTAATCAGCGGGATTTGACGTTTAGCCGGATCTTTTGCCCCGGTCAGATCCACAAGATGCAACACTTCGGCACCCTGCGCGGCGTAATCCTGCAATCGCGGCAGCGGGTCGTTACCGTAATCGCGCTGTTTGCCGTAATCGCCCTGATGGAGACGCACCACGGTGCCGTCGATTAAATCTAATGCCGGAATAATCATCACATCTCCAGGAAGTTTTTCAGCAACTTAGCGCCAGCGGCACCAGAACGCTCCGGGTGAAACTGCACGCCGTAGAAGTTATCTTTTTGTACCGCCGCGGTGAACGGTTCGCCGTAATTACACTGGGCGATGGTCCACGGATTGACCGGCATTGCGTAGCTGTGAACAAAGTAAAAGTACGCGCCGTCTTCAATCCCCTGAAACAGGCGGTTGCCTGCCTGCGGGTAAACGCGGTTCCAGCCCATATGTGGCAGTGGCAGACCAAAGTCGGTCATTTTCGGCACGTCTTCGTCGATGATGCCCAGCAAATCGACGCCGTTGCTCTCTTCACTGCGCCGCCCCAGCAGTTGCATCCCTAAGCAGATGCCCAGCACCGGTTGGGTACAGGCTTTGATGAGATCAAACAGCTCGCGCTCACGCACCTGATCCATCGCTGCTTGTGCAGTGCCAACGCCGGGTAAAAACAGTTTATCGGCCAGCAACACGACGTCCGGGTCACGGCTGACTTTGGGTTCATAACCGTGGCGCGCAATGGCAGACTTCACCGAGTTCAGGTTGGCGCAGCCAGTATCAAGGATCACCACGTTCATTACAGCACTCCTTTCGACGAGGGCAGGGTATCGCCTTCCACGCGGATGGCCTGGCGCAGGGTGCGACCAAAGGCTTTGAACAGGCTCTCTACACGGTGATGATCGTTTTTACCTTTGGTTTTCAGGTGCAACGTCACGCCCATGGTGTATGAGAGCGAACGGAAGAAGTGCTCGATCATTTCGGTGCTGAGATCGCCCACGCGCTGGTAGGTAAATTCGGCTTTATATTCCAGGTGCGGGCGACCAGAGATATCCAGTGCACAGCGGGCAAGGCATTCGTCCATCGGCAGCACAAAACCAAAGCGGCAAATACCGCGTTTATCGCCGAGGGCAATTTTTAACGCTTCGCCCAGCGCCAGGCCGGTATCTTCGACGGTGTGGTGATCGTCGATATAGAGGTCGCCTTTGACGTTGACTTCCATGCGGAAACCGCCGTGGGTGGCGATCTGATCCAGCATGTGATCAAAGAAGCCAACACCGGTGTTAATCTTGCTGCCACCTTCGCGATCCAGCCACACCTGGACATCAATTTGCGTCTCTTTGGTGTTGCGCACTACATGGGCGTAACGGTCTCGTTTAGTGAGTTGCTCGCCAATCATCGGCCAGTTCAGGGTTTCGCGGTCGTAGCGTAAACCATTAATGCCCATGTTTTCCGCCAGTTGAATGTCGGTCGCGCGATCGCCAATCACATAACTGTTGGCACGGTCCATCGCTTGCTCAGCCAGATAACGCTCTACCAGTTTTACTTTCGGCTTACGGCAGTCGCACTCATCGGCGGGCAGGTGCGGACAAATCAGCACTTCATCAAACTGCACGCCCTGTGAGGTGAAGATCTGCATCATCAGGTTGTGCGGGCCATCAAAATCCGCCTGCGGGAAACTTTGTGTTCCCAGACCATCCTGATTAGTGATCATCACCAGCTTGTAGCCCGCTTTTTGCAGCTTCATCAGCTCCGGGATCACGCCCGGTTCAAAGGCGAGTTTATCAAAACGGTCCACCTGAAAATCACTCGGCGGTTCGCTAATCAGGGTTCCATCGCGATCGATAAAAAGATACTTCTGACTCATCAAACTTGCTCCGCACGTAAGGCGTCAATGACGCGCTGGCTTTCTTCACGGGTTCCGACGGTAATTCGCAGGCAGCCGCTTAAAGAGGGTTGTTTATTCTGATCACGTAAGATAATGCCCTGATCCCACAAAGATTTAAACACTGCACTGGAGGCTTTAAAGCGCGCCAGAATGTAGTTGGTTTCAGAGTCGAAAACCTGCTCCACGCAGGGGATCTCTTTCAGTGCGGCAATCAGGTATTCGCGTTCTGCAATAATTTGCGCCACCCGCTCACGCATGGCGACGATCCCCTGCGGGCTTAACGCCTGGGCCGCAATGTCGGCAACCGGCGTCGAGAGCGGGTAGGGGGCGATCACTTTCATTAACAGGTTGATGACCTCTTCGTTTGCCAGCGTAAATCCGCAACGAAGCCCCGCCAGAGCAAAAGCTTTCGACAGTGTGCGCAAAATAGCCAGGTGCGGATATTCCGCCAGCCAGCCAGCCAGCGATGCCTGTGGACAAAACTCGATATAGGCTTCATCGGCAACCACAATCGCCTTACCGCGCGTTAACTCCAGCAGGGTGCGAAAATCCTGCGGGTTGATCAGTTGCCCGGTCGGGTTGTTGGGGCTGCAAACATAGACCACTTTTACGCCGTCCAGCTTGTCGGAAATGCCCTGTAAGTCCAGTTGCCAGTTTTCCAGCGTCGGCACTGTGCGGCACTCGACGCCAATGGTTTCAGCGCTGACGCTGTACATGCCGTACGTTGGCGGGCAGTAGAGGATGGCGTCTTTACCCGGTTCGCAAAAAGCGCGAATCAGTAGTTCAATACCTTCGTCCGCGCCACGGCTGACCAGCACCTGTTCCGGTTTTACGCCTGCATATTGCGCGTAATTTTCAATCACTGCTTTCGGCTGACATTCCGGGTAGCGGTTGAGCGTTTGCTGAGTAAGCTGAAACTCCACGGCTGTGGGATATTCGTTGGCGTTCAGCCAGACGTCGCCATTACCGCCCAGACGACGCGCCGACTGATACGGCGTCAGGTTGCGGACGTTTTCACGCGCTAAATCGGTAATAGTCACGGTGCTCATGCTTGCTCCTTAAGGGCGTTAACACGCAAAGTAACGGCATTTTTATGGGCGGTCAGGCGCTCGGCGGCGGCCAGTGTTTCTATGGTCGAAGCCAGCGCAGAAAAGCCTTCTTTCGACAGTTCCTGCACGGTCATGCGCTTCTGGAAATCTGCCAGCCCGAGGCTGGAACAGGTGGCGGTGTAACCGTAAGTCGGTAGAACGTGGTTGGTGCCGGAGGCGTAATCACCTGCCGATTCCGGTGACCAGTCACCAAGAAATACCGAACCGGCACTGGTAATGCTATCGACCAGTTCACGGGCGTTGCGGGTCTGAATGATCAGGTGCTCCGGGCCGTACTGGTTGGAGATCTCTACGCACTGCGCTAAATCTTTAGTCACGATCTGGCGGCTGGCGCTAAGTGCCTGACGGGCGGTTTCGGCACGCGGCAGTTCTGCCAACTGGCGTTCGACGGCCTCGGCAACTTGATGCGCCATATCAGCATCGGGCGTCAGTAAAATCACCTGTGAGTCCGGGCCGTGTTCAGCCTGAGAAAGCAAATCAGAAGCCACGAAATCCGGCGTTGCGCCACTGTCGGCAATGACCAACACTTCCGACGGGCCTGCGGGCATATCGATAGCCGCACCGTCCAGACGCTGGCTCACCTGACGTTTCGCTTCGGTGACAAAGGCGTTACCCGGCCCGAAGATTTTGTCCACTTTCGGCACAGATTCCGTACCAAACGCCAGTGCGGCAATGGCCTGTGCGCCGCCGACGTTAAACACGTCCTGCACACCGCACAGCTGCGCCGCATAAAGGATCTCATCGGCAATCGGCGGCGGTGAGCACAGCACCACTTTTTTACAGCCCGCAATACGCGCCGGAGTTGCCAGCATTAATACCGTTGAGAAGAGCGGGGCGGAGCCGCCAGGAATATACAAACCTACCGAAGCCACCGGGCGCGTGACTTGCTGACAACGTACGCCTGGCTGAGTTTCTACATCTACTGGCGGCAGTTTTTGCGCAGTGTGGAAGGTTTCAATATTCTTTACTGCCACCGCCATCGCCTGTTTTAGCTCGTCGCTCAGGCGTTCGCTGGCGGCGGCGATCTCCTCAGCAGACACCTTCAGCGCGGTAACCGTGGTTTTATCAAACTTCGCGCTGTATTCCCGCAGGGCCTCATCGCCACGCGTTTTCACGTTATCGAGAATATCGTTAACGGTGCGGGTAATGCTTTCAGAAGCGGAGATCGCCGGGCGCATTAACAGCTGGCGTTGTTGCTCCGCAGTACAGCTATTCCAGTCAATGATTGTGTTAAAGCTCATGGCGATCACTCCATCATCTTCTCAATCGGCAGGACCAGGATTGAACTGGCACCCAGCGCTTTCAGTTTTTCCATCGTTTCCCAGAACAGGGTTTCGCTACTGACCATGTGCATCGCTACACGCTGTTGATCACCTGCCAGCGGCAGAATAGTTGGGCGTTCGGCGCCTGGCAGCAGGGCGATGACTTCATCCAGACGTTCGGTCGGTGCGTGCATCATGATGTATTTTGATTCGCGCGCCTGGATCACACCCTGAATACGGGTCAGCAGTTTGTCGATCAGTTGCTGTTTGGATTCTTCCATTTCGCCATCGCGCTGGATCAGGCAGGCTTTCGAGCGGTAGATAACTTCGACTTCGCGCAGGCCGTTAGCTTCCAGCGTGGCACCGGTGGAAACCAGATCGCAAATCGCATCCGCCAGTCCGGCACGCGGGGCGACTTCAACAGAACCGTTCAGTAAGCAGGATTTAAAAGAGATGCCTTTCTGGTCGAGATAACGCTTGAGCAGGTGAGGATAAGAGGTGGCGATACGTTTACCGTTTAAGGAGAGCGGGCCGTCCCAGGCTTCATCAACCGGCGTTGCCAGCGAAAGGCGGCAGCCGCCGAAATCCAGACGACGCAGGGTAAAGTAGCGTGGATCTTCACCCTGGGCGCGGCGGTTAAGCAGCTCTTCTTCCAGCACGTTTTCGCCGATAATCCCAAGGTCTACCACGCCATCCATTACCAGACCGGGAATGTCGTCGTCACGCACGCGCAGAATATCAATCGGCATGTTTTCTGCCATCGCGATCAGGCGCTGGGTGTGAAGATTGATTTTAATGCCACAGCGCGCCAGCAATTCGCGTGAGTCATCACTTAAACGGCCGGATTTCTGCATAGCTATGCGTAAACGAGTGTTGTCTGTCATTTTCTTATTCCTCTTTAAACCTGTCTGAACCGTTATCAATCGCGCAATAAAAAAGCCCCCGGAAGGTGATCTTCCGGGGGCTTTCTCATGCGTTCATGCACCACTGGAAGATCTGAATGTCTTCCAGCACACATCGCCTGAAAGACTAGTCAGGATGATGGTGATGATGGTGGTGTTTAAATTGAACGCGTGTCATAAAAGTCTCTGTGAATGTTTATTCAACTGATGTCTTTTAACCTAAACCACTTTCACGTTAGAAAGCAAGGGCTTTTTTATATATTTTATGGCAATGGATTTGTTTAATGAATGAGCGGGGAAAGGAGGGGGCCTGGAGTGATTACGTTAGAAAAGTAATCGTGAAAATATGTCTTTAAAACCCTCAAGAACATTGTGTTCAGTAACTAAAGTGGGCTTTGTTCCTGCCGGATGCGGCGTGAATGCCATATCTGGTCTACAAATGTTGCCTAAATTCAATATATTGATGTTTTTGTAGGACTGATAAGCGGAGCGCATCAGGCAATGGTATATTTGCTAACAGTTTCGATTTCATTCATAGAATGAATTGTCAGTTTTGATACGCTAGCGTAGCCTTATAGATCTAAGGTGTATCAGGAGATAACGGATGAAAAAGGTCGCAATTGTCGGGTTAGGGTGGTTAGGCATGCCGCTGGCGATGTCACTTTCAGCGCGAGGCTGGCAAGTCACCGGGAGTAAAACCACACAAGATGGTGTCGAAGCGGCCCGAATGAGTGGCATTGATAGCTATCTGCTTCGCATGGAGCCTGAGTTAGTTTGCGATTCTGACGATCTGGATGCCCTGATGGATGTCGATGCGCTGGTCATTACGCTTCCGGCACGTCGTAGCGGCCCCGGCGATGAGTTCTATTTACAAGCGGTACAAGAGTTAGTGGATAGCGCGCTGGCCCATCGTATTCCCCGCATTATTTTTACCAGCTCAACATCTGTCTATGGCGACGCGCAAGGCACGGTGAAAGAAACTACCCCGCGTAATCCGGTAACCAACAGTGGACGAGTATTAGAAGAACTCGAAGACTGGCTGCACAATTTACCCGGTACTTCGGTCGATATTCTGCGTCTTGCGGGGCTGGTCGGACCGGGACGTCATCCCGGACGCTTCTTTGCCGGAAAAACCGCGCCTGATGGTGAACATGGTGTTAATTTAGTCCATTTAGAAGATGTTATTGGCGCTATCACTCTGTTGTTACAGGCACCTAAAGGCGGACACATCTATAATATATGTGCGCCAGCTCACCCTGCGCGTAATGTTTTCTATCCGCAGATGGCCCGTTTACTGGGGCTGGAGCCTCCGCAGTTCAGAAATAGTCTGGACAGCGGCAAAGGTAAGATTATTGATGGCAGTCGGATTTGTAATGAACTGGGATTTGAATACCAGTATCCCGATCCGCTGGTAATGCCGCTGGAGTAAACGATCACGCCAGCAGGACGCCGCATGCACTGCAAGGGGGCGTGTATGAAACCACTGCTGGATGTGTTGATGATCCTCGATGCCTTAGAAAAAGAAGGCAGTTTTGCGGCGGCGTCGGCCAAACTCTATAAGACGCCGTCCGCTCTGAGTTACACCGTTCACAAGCTGGAAAGCGACCTTAATATTCAATTGCTTGATCGTAGCGGTCACCGCGCTAAATTCACCCGTACCGGAAAAATGTTATTAGAGAAAGGGCGGGAAGTTCTGCATACTGTGCGAGAACTGGAAAAGCAGGCGATCAAACTGCATGAAGGCTGGGAAAACGAGCTGGTGATTGGCGTGGACGACACGTTTCCTTTTTCTCTGCTTGCGCCACTGATTGAAGCTTTTTATCAACATCATAGCGTGACGCGCCTGAAGTTTATCAATGGCGTACTCGGTGGTTCCTGGGATGCCCTGACTCAGGGGCGAGCGGATATTATTGTTGGCGCGATGCATGAGCCACCATCTTCCAGTGAGTTTGGTTTTTCACGGTTGGGCGATCTGGAACAAGTCTTTGCGGTCGCGCCTCATCATCCGTTAGCCCTGGAAGAAGAGCCGTTAAACCGTCGTATTATTAAGCGATATCGGGCGATTGTGGTGGGGGATACTGCGCAGGCAGGCGCTTCTACGGCCTCACAACTTCTCGACGAACAAGAAGCCATTACCGTTTTCGATTTTAAAACCAAGCTGGAGCTGCAAATTAGCGGCCTCGGCTGCGGCTATTTACCCCGTTATCTGGCACAACGTTTTCTCGATAGTGGCGCGTTAATAGAGAAGAAAGTGGTCGCCCAAACTCTCTTTGAACCCGTCTGGATTGGCTGGAACGAACAGACCGCAGGGCTTGCCAGCGGCTGGTGGCGGGATGAAATTTTAGCAAATAGTGCGATCGCCGGTGTTTATGCAAAATCTGATGACGGAAAATCAGCCATTTAAAGAAAAATTATTATGACAAGCCTCTCATTCTCTTGTCATTTCCCCCCCATTTAGGCACAATGCGCCGCTGTCAAAAAATGACTAAAAACCGACGTTTCATCAGCGTCGGTTATTTTTTGCTTCAAACCAATCATTCATACCAAGAGGCCGGGCTTCGTACCGGATAGATATTTACTAAAAATCGACAGTTGTTGTCGCTGAGGAATCCAAAAAAATGGGGCAATTTTTTGCTTACGCGACGGTTATCACCGTAAAGGAGAATGACCATGTCGCATAACGTTACTCCAAACACCTCTCGCGTGGAATTGCGTAAAACGCTTACGTTAGTTCCGGTTGTAATGATGGGTCTTGCCTATATGCAGCCGATGACGCTGTTTGATACTTTTGGTATCGTTTCAGGCCTCACGGATGGTCATGTGCCGACAGCCTATGCGTTCGCATTGATTGCGATCCTGTTTACGGCTCTGAGCTACGGGAAGCTGGTTCGCCGCTATCCTTCTGCTGGCTCTGCATACACTTACGCCCAGAAATCCATTAGCCCGACGGTTGGCTTTATGGTGGGTTGGTCTTCTCTGCTCGACTATCTGTTCGCGCCGATGATCAACATTCTGCTGGCGAAAATTTATTTTGAAGCTCTGGTGCCTTCCATCCCATCGTGGATGTTTGTGGTGGCGCTGGTGGCCTTTATGACCGCCTTTAACCTGCGTAGTCTGAAATCCGTAGCGAACTTCAACACTGTAATCGTCGTGTTGCAGGTAGTGCTGATCGCGGTGATTCTGGGCATGGTTGTTTATGGCGTATTTGAAGGTGAAGGCGCTGGTACGCTGGCGAGCACTCGTCCGTTCTGGTCTGGCGATGCGCATGTTATCCCGATGATTACCGGGGCGACAATCCTGTGCTTCTCCTTTACCGGCTTTGACGGCATCAGCAACCTGTCGGAAGAAACCAAAGATGCAGAGCGCGTAATCCCGCGTGCGATTTTCCTGACCGCGCTGATTGGCGGCATGATCTTCATCTTTGCAACTTACTTCCTGCAGCTGTACTTCCCGGATATCTCTCGCTTTAAAGATCCGGATGCGTCACAGCCTGAAATCATGCTGTACGTGGCAGGTAAAGCATTCCAGGTTGGTGCGCTGATCTTCTCCACCATTACCGTACTGGCGTCCGGTATGGCGGCGCACGCAGGTGTTGCGCGTCTGATGTACGTAATGGGTCGTGACGGCGTATTCCCGAAAAGCTTCTTCGGTTATGTACACCCGAAATGGCGTACTCCGGCAATGAACATCATCCTGGTTGGCGCGATTGCCCTGCTGGCAATCAACTTCGACCTGGTAATGGCTACGGCGCTGATTAACTTTGGTGCGTTGGTGGCGTTCACCTTCGTTAACCTGTCGGTCATCTCGCAGTTCTGGATCCGTGAGAAGCGTAACAAGACGCTGAAAGATCACTTCCAGTATCTGTTCCTGCCGATGTGTGGTGCGCTGACCGTTGGTGCGCTGTGGGTTAACCTGGAAGAAAGCTCAATGGTTCTGGGTCTGATCTGGGCTGCTATCGGTCTGATTTACCTGGCTTGCGTCACCAAGAGCTTCCGTAACCCGGTTCCGCAGTACGAAGACGTAGCATAATCATCTTTTCTAATAATAAACCGGAGTCGAATGAATATTTGGCTCCGGTTTTTTTATTCTTTTTTATCGACATCCTCATTAATAACCATTTGTTCTAATTTAGAGAATTTGGTTATTGGTCTGCATTCCACCAGTCATGAATAATTTCCTCATTAACATTCATCTGGTTAATTAATTTATGTTTTCAATGATATTAAGCGGGCTAATTTGTGGTGCTCTGCTGGGATTTGTCATGCAGCGTGGGCGTTTTTGCCTGACAGGTGGTTTTCGCGATATGTATATCGCGAAAAATAATCGCATGTTTTACGCCTTGCTGATTGCAATTTCGGTACAAAGCGTGGGGGTTTTTGCGTTAATTCAGGCGGGCCTACTGACTTACGAAGCCAGGGCGTTCCCGTGGCTTGGTACTGTTATAGGTGGGTATATCTTCGGGCTGGGAATTGTTCTGGCGGGTGGATGTGCCACCGGGACCTGGTATCGCGCGGGTGAGGGATTGATCGGCAGTTGGATCGCGCTTTTCACTTATATGGTGATGAGTGCGGTGATGCGTTCTCCACATGCCAGTGGTTTAAATCAAACCTTGCAGCACTACAGTACTGAACATAACTCTATTGCTGAGACTTTTAATTTGTCTGTGTGGCCGTTGGTTACCGTTTTGCTGGTGATAACGCTCTTGGTGGTGATGAAAGAGTTGAAGAAGCCAAAACTCAAAGTCGCGACCTTACCGCCGCGCCGAACCGGGATCGCTCATATTCTGTTTGAAAAACGCTGGCATCCCTTTGTCACTGCTGTACTCATCGGTTTGATTGCGCTTTTAGCCTGGCCCCTGAGTGAAGCAACCGGACGCATGTTTGGGTTAGGAATCACTTCCCCAACGGCCAATATTCTGCAATTTCTGGTCGCGGGTGACGTGAAATACATTAACTGGGGCGTTTTCCTGGTGTTAGGGATCTTCGTGGGGTCATTTATTGCAGCCAAAGCGAGCCGTGAGTTCCGCGTTCGCGCAGCTGATGCACAAACAACATTACGTAGCGGGTTAGGTGGTGTACTGATGGGCTTCGGTGCCAGTATTGCAGGTGGTTGCTCTATCGGTAATGGACTGGTTATGACTGCAATGATGACCTGGCAGGGCTGGATTGGCCTTGTATTTATGATTCTCGGAGTCTGGACTGCGTCCTGGCTTGTGTATGTTCGACCGCAGCGTAAGGCGCGACTGGCAACTGCTGCGGCAAATTAAGTAAGGTGTAAAGATGGCGATTAAAAAGCTGGATGTGGTGACGCAGGTCTGTCCGTTTCCACTCATAGAAGCAAAAGCAGCACTGGCAGAAATGGCCAGCGGCGATGAGTTGGTAATTGAGTTTGATTGCACCCAGGCAACTGAAGCAATCCCACAGTGGGCGGCAGAAGAAGGGCATGCCATCACCGATTATCAGCAGATTGGCGATGCAGCGTGGAGTATCACCGTTCAAAAAGCCTGACTCAACATTGACCTCCGCCGTACCAGCGGCGGAGGCTTCAAATTAGACGATCTCTTCCGCATACTGCCAAAGCGCTTTTAACAGCGCCACTTTCTCTTTGTTATCGGCATATTGTTGTGCCAGCATCTGCAATTCATCTGCATAACCTTGTAAAAACTCGGGCGTGAAGACCTGGCGGCGGTGCTCCAGCCAGCGTTGCTGCTCGGCATAATCCAGCGTCCCCGGGAAGTTGCGTGCCCGATAATTGAACAACAGTTTTTCAATTCGTTTATCAACAAAAGTGATATCCAGTGCCGGTAAATTACGCGGCTCGGTTTCCAGCACAATTTTCATTGCTGCGCGATCGGCGTCACTGAAAAAGCCGTTATAAAGCTGTGCATCCACGTTATCTGAAGGCGTAAACGGTTCGGCTTCCGCGAATATCGCCACCACTTTTTCACGCACTTGCGGATTTTCACGCAGAATTTTCAGGTTATCGAGGCAATGCTGACGATTAATTCCCAGTCGGTCGGCATCTTCCGGGCGTAGCGTATTCGCCTGGGCCAGCACCGGACATTTATTGATGTGCACCAGCTTAACCGGAACGGCGGCGTTATCGCCAAGATCGGTTTTTGCGGTATATAAACGCTCGCGCAATGTGTCGCTATCCAGTTCCAGTAATGGCGAAATGTCTCCTGCCAAATCCACCATAATTATGGCATTGCGATTTTCAGGATGCCACGCCAGCGGTGCCACCCAGCTGGTGTTGCCGCGCCATGCCCCAAACATTCCGGAAACGTGCACCAGGGGTTTCATCTGCGGAACATCAATCAACGCCATCAGTTTGTGTTTATTGCGATGGGTAAAGAGATAATCAAACAGGCGTGGCTGACGCGTTTTTACCAGCTTTGCCATCGCAATAGTGGCGTACACATCAGCCATAGCATCGTGGGCGTTGCTATGTTCAATACCATTCGCTTTGGTTAAATGCTCAAGGCGAAAGCTCGGTAGACCGTCATCATTTTCAGGCCAGTTTATTCCTTCCGGGCGCAGGGCATAACAGGCACGCATAACATCCAGCAAATCCCAGCGCGAGTTATCATGCTGCCAGCTCCAGGCGTAAGGATCGTAGAAATTACGATAAAAAACGTTGCGTGTGACTTCGTCGTCGAAACGCACATTGTTGTAGCCCAGAATACAGGTCTTCGGTACGTTAAAAAGCGAGTGAATACGGGCGGCAAACGCGGCTTCGTTTTCTCCTTTCGCCCGTGCTTCCTGCGGGGTAATACCGGTAATTAATACTGCTCCAGGCTGGGGCAAATAGTCATCCACGGGCTTGCAGTAAAAGACTTCGGGTTCGCCGATGACATTGAATTCGCTATCGGTGCGAATGGCTGCGAACTGTGCAGGGCGATCTAACGCGGGGTGCGTGCCAAAGGTTTCGTAATCGTGAAACAAAAAGGTAGATTGTTGCTTACCGTCATTCATCATTAGGTTAAATCCGTTATTTCTGCTGTCTGCCAGAGTATCAAATATCACCGTACTAATCAGCTTTAGCGCCACAAGATCATGTCAGATAAAAATGAGAGGGTAGTCACATTTTCTTGCACTTTATTCCAGCCAGTTCATAAGTATTTCCGTAAAAAGAACAGCTATTTGAAACTCCTGAGGGTTTGCTGTTGAAACGCCGACTTATTATTGCTGCTTCTTTGTTCGTTTTTAACTTATCGTCTGGTTTTGCGGCGGAAAACATTCCTTTTTCACCTCAGCCTCCAGAGATTCATGCCGGGTCCTGGGTACTGATGGATTACACCACCGGACAGATCCTCACCGCGGGTAATGAGCATCAACAGCGCAATCCCGCCAGCCTGACAAAGCTGATGACGGGTTATGTCGTGGATCGCGCTATCGATAGTCATCGCATTACGCCAGACGATATTGTCACCGTGGGGCGCGATGCGTGGGCGAAAGATAATCCGGTGTTTGTCGGTTCTTCACTGATGTTTTTGAAAGAGGGCGATCGCGTATCGGTACGTGATTTAAGCCGTGGTTTAATTGTGGATTCCGGAAATGACGCTTGTGTTGCACTGGCTGACTATATTGCCGGTGGGCAACGGCAGTTTGTTGAAATGATGAACAACTATGCCGAGAAGCTGCATCTCAAGGATACGCATTTTGAAACAGTGCATGGTCTGGATGCACCTGGCCAGCATAGCTCGGCTTATGATTTAGCTGTGCTTTCTCGCGCTATCATCCACGGCGAGCCCGAGTTTTATCATATGTACAGTGAGAAAAGCCTCACCTGGAACGGTATCACTCAGCAAAACCGTAACGGGTTATTGTGGGATAAAACCATGAATGTTGACGGCCTGAAAACGGGTCATACTTCTGGTGCCGGGTTTAATCTCATTGCTTCGGCTGTAGATGGGCAGCGTCGTCTCATTGCAGTGGTAATGGGGGCTGACAGTGCAAAAGGTCGTGAGGAAGAGGCAAGAAAATTACTGCGTTGGGGGCAACAAAACTTTACTACGGTGCAAATTTTGCACCGTGGGAAAAAGGTCGGTACGGAACGCATCTGGTATGGCGATAAAGAAAATATCGCCCTGGGAACAGAACAAGAGTTCTGGATGGTACTACCGAAAGCCGAAATTCCACATATCAAAGCCAAATATACCCTTGATGGTAAAGAGCTCACCGCGCCAATTAGCGCCCATCAGCGGGTAGGGGAAATTGAACTTTACGACCGTGATAAACAGGTGGCGCACTGGCCGCTGGTTACCCTGGAATCTGTCGGGGAAGGCAGCATGTTTTCCCGCCTGAGTGATTATTTCCACCATAAGGCCTGACCTTTCTTTTGCAGCAGACTGGCAGGAGTGCGAGTCTGCTCGCATAATCAACACTCATTCCTTGTGGTTTTAATTTTGCAACTATACTGTATATAAAAACAGTATTAATGGGGGCGTCATGAACTACGAGATTAAGCAGGAAGATAAACGTACCGTTGCAGGTTTCCATCTCGTTGGCCCGTGGGAACAGACGGTAAAGAAAGGTTTTGAGCAGTTGATGATGTGGGTAGATAGTAAAAATATTGTGCCGAAGGAGTGGGTTGCTATCTATTACGACAATCCAGATGAAACACCCGCCGAAAAATTACGCTGCGACACCGTCGTGACGGTGCCGGGTTACTTTACGCTTCCCGAAAACAGTGAGGGCGTCATTCTGACAGAAATTTCAGGTGGTCAGTATGCGGTGGCGGTAGCTCGTGTAGTCGGTGATGATTTTGCTAAACCCTGGTATCAGTTCTTTAATAGCCTCTTGCAGGACAGTGCTTATGAAATGTTACCAAAGCCCTGCTTCGAGGTTTATTTGAACAATGGCGCGGAAGATGGGTACTGGGATATCGAAATGTATGTTGCGGTGCAGCCAAAACATCACTAATTCATCTCAGGGCGGTGTGTTGACGCGATGACCACTCTTTTTTTTGAAAGCGAAAAGAGTAAGATGCGCCTTTCAATTTTTTCGCTCCTGCCGGGAAATTACACTGTTCCCGGTTTGTCCGTCGGATAATTCAGAGGCGCGCCTTCTGGCCGACAGATGAGTTATGAGCGCTTTTAATCTTCATTACGGAGTTTCTGCGTGCGTGCCGATAAGTCATTAAGCCCGTTTGAAATCCGGGTATACCGCCATTACCGCATTGTGCATGGTACTCGGGTCGCGCTGGCATTCCTGCTCACTTTTCTCATTATCCGCCTGTTTACTATCCCTGAAAGCACCTGGCCGCTGGTCACCATGGTGGTGATTATGGGGCCAATCTCGTTCTGGGGTAACGTTGTTCCTCGCGCCTTCGAACGTATTGGCGGTACGGTGTTGGGGTCGATTTTAGGTCTTATCGCTCTGCAACTGGAGTTAATTTCGTTACCGCTGATGTTAGTCTGGTGCGCGGCGGCGATGTTTCTTTGCGGTTGGCTGGCACTGGGCAAGAAACCGTATCAAGGATTATTGATTGGGGTGACGCTGGCAATTGTTGTGGGTTCCCCGACAGGTGAAATTGATACGGCGTTATGGCGAAGCGGCGATGTGATCCTCGGCTCTTTACTCGCAATGTTGTTTACCGGTATCTGGCCACAACGGGCGTTCATCCACTGGCGCATTCAACTGGCGAAAAGTTTGACCGAGTATAATCGGGTTTATCAATCTGCATTCTCACCGAACTTACTCGAACGCCCACGTCTGGAAAGCCATCTACAAAAACTCTTGACCGATGCCGTGAAAATGCGTGGGCTGATTGCGCCCGCCAGCAAAGAAACTCGTATTCCAAAATCGATATATGAAGGTATCCAGACCATTAATCGCAATCTGGTTTGTATGCTGGAGTTGCAAATCAATGCGTACTGGGCCACGCGCCCCAGCCATTTCGTGTTATTGAACGCGCAAAAACTTCGTGACACCCAGCACATGATGCAGCAAATACTGCTGAGCCTTGTTCATGCGCTGTACGAAGGTAATCCGCAGCCGGTTTTTGCCAATACGGAAAAATTGAACGATGCTGTGGAAGAGCTGCGTCAGTTGCTCAATAACCACCATGACCTGAAGGTTGTGGAAACACCAATCTATGGTTATGTGTGGCTGAACATGGAAACGGCACATCAGCTTGAGTTGCTATCGAATCTGATTTGCCGGGCCTTGCGCAAATAATTCCTGAACTTCAGAATCATCTTGCTGCTGCTTCGATTCAGCAAGGATAAAGGGTATGATAGTGAAAAGGGATAAAAGCATTGTCATCTGCGGCAGCTATGAGTAATGTTGGCCCTAACGAATAGCGGTTGCTTAAACGAATCCGACTCTCACATTATCAGGGGTATAAAAATGGAAACTACCAAGCCTTCATTCCAGGACGTACTGGAATTTGTTCGTCTGTTCCGTCGTAAGAACAAACTGCAACGTGAAATTCAGGACGTTGAGAAAAAGATCCGTGACAACCAGAAGCGCGTTCTGCTGCTGGACAACCTGAGCGATTACATCAAGCCGGGGATGAGCGTTGAAGCAATCCAGGGCATCATCGCCAGCATGAAAGGTGACTATGAAGATCGTGTTGACGATTACATCATCAAAAATGCCGAGCTCTCCAAAGAACGCCGTGATATCTCCAAAAAGCTGAAAGCTATGGGCGAAATGAAAAACGGCGAAGCGAAGTAATTCCTGTTTTATTCAATGAGGGTTGCCCGGCAACCCTCATTGCTCATTGATTCTTTTCTGTGTATCAAAGTCATCATTCCCATCTGATAACCTGTCGAAATTAGCGACAGACTTCTTCTATATGCAGCAAGGCAAAAAGTTCTGCAACTCTATTGTTATTAACCGCACTGGTTACTAACACGTTGTGCGCTCCAGCTTCCCGTAACCAACATTTCACCAAAGATATTTGTTCCATGTTGGCTAAATCTGCTTTGGTTACTACTCCAATGACCGGGCGATTCATTGACGAGGTAAAGCCTGGCGAAAAAGGTGACCACGGTGCGTCCGCATTAAGCACCAGCGCGATAATGTCTGCTTCGCAGGCACTGACCAACAATGCACTGTAGAGGCTGCGGTCTTATCGGTGAGGAGTGGCAGCAAGATTTCCAGCCTCTTGATGGTGGGCCTGTGCAATCGTTATCAGATGCGTATAGCGATTATTCAGTGCTGCTATTGATAGCAGCTGAAAGCGAGATATCCGTACCAGAATGGCTCGCTCATTCTGAGGGAACGACGGTAATTTTGATTGCAGAACACAATGCCCGTTTGCTGACTGGTCCGGCTGGTGGGGCTGTAGCATTAATCCATTATCTGAATGAAATCTGTCATTCCAGAGAAACCGCTGTCAATGACGCATTTTGTCAGACGTTAACACGAGGAAGTCTGGCTATTCCGCATAGCCATCTTCTTTCGTAATGGATTGAGAATGCTGGATTTTTAATTATATTACGCGCAGTATTAATCGCGTAAATGTTTTGCGGTCAGCAACGGTGGGGGATCCATTGTTCTGTTCAATGAATACCATCATACAATTGAATCAGGAGTCGGTATGATGATTTTGGTGACGGGGGGCGCACGGAGCGGGAAGAGTCGCCATGCAGAGGCGCTTATTGGGGACTCTTCACAGGTTCTGTATATCGCCACCTCACAAATCCTTGATGATGAGATGGCTGCACGGATAGAACATCATCGGCAAGGCCGCCCGGCGCACTGGCGCACGGTGGAGCGTTGGCAACATCTTGATGAATTAATTCATGCAGACATTAACCCGCATGAGGCTGTATTGCTGGAATGCGTTACCACCATGGTGACTAATCTGTTGTTTGATTATGGCGGCGATAAAGACCCTGATGAATGGGATTATCAGGCGATGGAACAGGCGATTAATGCTGAGATTCAGTCGTTGATTGCTGCCTGCCAACGTTGTCCCGCAAAGGTTGTATTAGTGACTAACGAAGTGGGAATGGGGATTGTGCCGGAGAGTCGTCTGGCACGACATTTTCGTGATATTGCCGGGCGGGTAAATCAGCAGCTGGCCGCTGCGGCAAATGAAGTATGGTTGGTGGTTTCGGGTATTGGAGTAAAAATCAAATGAGTAAATTATTTTGGGCGATGCTCTCTTTTATTACGCGTCTGCCTGTACCGCGTCGCTGGTCCCAGGGACTGGATTTCGAGCATTATTCTCGCGGTATTATTACTTTTCCTTTAATTGGATTATTGCTTGGCGCGATTAGCGGGCTGGTCTTCATGGTGCTGCAGGCATGGTGTGGCGTACCACTGGCGGCACTGTTTAGCGTACTTGTGCTGGCGCTGATGACCGGGGGATTCCACCTGGACGGCCTCGCCGATACCTGTGATGGCGTATTTTCTGCACGTAGCCGCGATCGCATGTTGGAAATCATGCGTGATAGCCGTTTAGGCACCCACGGCGGTCTGGCATTGATTTTTGTTGTACTGGCAAAGATTCTGGTGTTAAGCGAGTTGGCTCTGCGTGGCGAACCGATCCTTGCATCGCTGGCGGCAGCATGTGCGGTCAGCCGCGGGACTGCCGCATTATTGATGTATCGTCATCGTTATGCCCGGGAAGAAGGGCTTGGCAATGTGTTCATTGGCAAAATTGATGGGCGACAAACCTGCGTCACACTCGGCTTAGCCGCTATTTTTGCTGCCGTATTATTGCCGGGTATGCATGGTGTGGCTGCTATGGTGGTGACGATGGTGGCGATTTTCATCCTCGGTCAGCTTCTCAAACGTACGCTGGGCGGGCAAACCGGCGATACGCTGGGAGCTGCTATAGAGCTTGGTGAACTGGTCTTCCTGCTGGCACTGCTATAAAGAGACGTGACATGCAAACACTTGCCGATTTACTGAATACGATCCCTGCCATCGATCCTGCCGCTATGTCGCGTGCACAACGGCATATTGACGGGTTACTCAAACCTGTTGGTAGCCTGGGAAGGCTGGAGGCGCTTGCCATACAACTGGCAGGAATGCCGGGGTTGAATGGCATACCGCATGTGGGCAAAAAAGCGGTACTGGTTATGTGTGCCGATCACGGCGTCTGGGAGGAAGGGGTCGCTATTTCCCCAAAAGAAGTGACAGCCATTCAGGCTGAAAATATGACCCGTGGAACAACCGGCGTGTGTGTGCTGGCAGCACAAGCGGGCGCTAACGTCCACGTAATTGATGTTGGTATTGATACTGCTGAGCCTATCCCCGGGCTTATCAACATGCGTGTCGCACGAGGTAGCGGCAATATAGCTTCAGCTCCGGCAATGAGTCGCCGTCAGGCTGTAAAGTTGCTTTTGGACGTCATATGTTATACGCGGGAGCTGGCAAAAAACGGTGTTACGCTGTTTGGTGTAGGTGAACTGGGGATGGCAAACACGACACCGGCAGCGGCAATAGTCAGCACAATCACTGGCCGGGCTCCTGAAGAAGTGGTTGGGATTGGCGCAAACCTGCCGACAGATAAACTGGCTAATAAAATTGATGTTGTGCGCCGGGCGATTACGTTGAATCAACCAAATCCGCAGGATGGCGTTGATGTCCTGGCAAAAGTGGGTGGATTTGATTTGGTCGGAATGGCTGGCGTGATGTTAGGCGCTGCTTCCTGCGGTTTACCCGTGTTGCTGGATGGATTTCTTTCTTATGCTGCCGCGCTCGCAGCCTGCCAGATGTCTCCTGCAATCAAACCGTATCTCATTCCTTCTCACCTGTCGGCAGAAAAAGGGGCGCGTATTGCGCTGTCGCATTTGGGGCTGGAGCCTTATCTCAATATGGAGATGCGTTTAGGTGAGGGGAGTGGCGCAGCTCTGGCGATGCCCATCATCGAAGCTGCCTGTGCGATATATAACAACATGGGCGAACTTGCTGCCAGTAATATTGTTCTACCGGGGAATACGACTTCTGATTTGAACAGTTAAAAACGAAAAGTCTGATAAAAGCTATACTTAACTGATAGCTTTCGCGACTTAGGAAAGGGACATGATGCGTCGTGTAAATATTTTTTGCTCATTTGCTCTGCTTTTTGCCAGCCATAATAGCCTGGCGGTAACTTATCCATTACCTCCAGAGGGTAGCCGTTTAGTGGGGCAGTCGTTTACTGTAACTGTTCCTGATCACAATACCCAGCCGCTGGAGACTTTTGCCGCACAATACGGGCAAGGGTTAAGTAACATGCTGGAAGCGAACCCGGGCGCTGATGTTTTTTTGCCGAAGTCTGGCTCGCAACTCACCATTCCGCAGCAACTGATTTTGCCCGCCACTGTTCGTAAAGGGATTGTGGTTAACGTCGCTGAGATGCGTCTTTATTACTACCCACCAGACAGTAATACTGTGGAAGTCTTTCCTATTGGTATCGGCCAGGCTGGGCGAGAAACCCCGCGTAACTGGGTGACTACCGTTGAACGTAAACAAGAAGCTCCAACCTGGACGCCAACGCCGAACACTCGGCGCGAATATGCGAAACGAGGGGAGAGTTTGCCCGCATTTGTTCCTGCGGGCCCCGATAATCCCATGGGGCTGTACGCGATTTATATTGGCAGGTTGTATGCCATCCATGGTACCAATGCCAATTTTGGTATTGGGCTCCGGGTAAGTCAGGGCTGTATTCGTCTGCGCAATGACGATATCAAATATCTGTTTGATAATGTTCCTGTTGGGACGCGTGTGCAAATTATCGACCAGCCAGTAAAATACACCACTGAACCAGATGGCTCGAACTGGCTGGAAGTTCATGAGCCGTTGTCGCGCAATCGTGCAGAATATGAGTCTGACCGAAAAGTGCCATTGCCGGTAACCCCATCTTTGCGGGCGTTTATCAGCGGGCAAGAAGTTGATGTAAATCGCGCAAATGCTGCGTTGCAACGTCGATCGGGAATGCCTGTGCAAATTAGTTCTGGTTCAAGACAGATGTTTTAAGAGCGTTGGTAATTAGAAAGCAAAAAGCCTGCTAGAAAGCAGGCTTTTTTGAATTTGGCTCCTCTGACTGGACTCGAACCAGTGACATACGGATTAACAGTCCGCCGTTCTACCGACTGAACTACAGAGGAATCGTGTGAACGGGGCGCATATTAATGGCAGTGCATGGTGATGTCAAAGGGTGAAATGCATTTTTTTGTTTGTTTGCTGTCAATTTCAACAAAGTGGTGAGCTTTCAATCTTATTGGGTAATGAATCATCGTGGTGCATACCCTCCTTTTATAGGGCAGGGGAACGCGACAGCTGATTAAAGGAGCAAATGACGAATCTATCATAATCTCTTATTTGACAGTTGGTTAGCTTGTACATCAATGCCAAAATAAAACTGGCAAGCATCTTGCAGTCTGGTTGTAAGTAATGGCGGCACTTGGGCCGATTCTTAAAAACCGGAGGCAACATGAACTTCAGACGCCTGAAATACTTCGTAAAAATTGTAGATATTGGTAGCCTGACCCAGGCTGCTGAAGTATTGCATATTGCACAACCAGCGCTCAGCCAGCAGGTTGCCACACTGGAAGGTGAGTTAAATCAACAACTTTTGATTCGCACAAAACGGGGCGTTACGCCAACAGACGCCGGAAAAATTCTCTATACCCATGCGCGGGCCATTTTACGTCAGTGTGAGCAGGCCCAACTGGCGGTGCATAACGTTGGTCAGGCATTATCGGGGCAAGTCTCGATTGGCTTTGCGCCAGGAACCGCTGCGTCATCCATCACCATGCCCTTATTACAGGCGGTTCGCGCTGAATTCCCGGAGATCGTTATCTATCTTCATGAAAATAGCGGTGCAGTGCTTAACGAAAAACTGATAAATCACCAACTCGATATGGCGGTGATTTATGAGCATTCCCCTGTGGCTGGGGTATCCAGTCAGGCTTTGCTGAAAGAAGATCTTTTCCTGGTAGGAACTCAAGATTGTCCGGGGCAAAGCGTTGATGTGAATGCTATTGCGCAAATGAACCTCTTTCTCCCCAGTGATTACAGTGCTATTAGACTTCGTGTTGATGAGGCTTTTTCCCTACGGCGACTCACGGCAAAAGTTATTGGTGAAATTGAGTCTATTGCCACGCTTACCGCAGCGATTGCCAGCGGCATGGGCGTTGCAGTATTACCCGAATCGGCCGCGCGTTCGTTATGTGGCGCAGTAAATGGGTGGATGTCACGCATTACCACTCCTTCCATGAGTCTCTCTTTGTCATTAAATTTACCCGCCAGAGCGAACTTATCGCCACAGGCACAGGCAGTGAAAGAGTTGTTAATGTCAGTGATTAGTTCTCCAGTGATGGAAAAAAGGCAGTGGCAATTGGTGAGCTAAGTGTTATATCGGAATGGAATAAGATGCGGGTTTTTATTATTTGTTATGCCGGGCATTAGACTTTAACAATAACGGGAAATCTGAACTGCCCGGAGTTTACCGTGAATTTCCAACAACTAAAGATAATCCGCGAGGCTGCACGTCAGGATTACAACCTGACAGAGGTTGCGAATATGCTTTTTACCTCACAGTCAGGCGTCAGCCGTCATATTCGGGAACTGGAGGATGAACTTGGCATCGAAATATTTGTTCGACGAGGTAAGCGACTGCTGGGCATGACTGAACCGGGCAAAGCATTACTGGTCATTGCAGAACGTATTCTGAATGAAGCCAGTAATGTTCGTCGGCTTGCAGACCTGTTTACCAACGATACGTCTGGCGTTCTCACTATTGCAACGACGCATACTCAGGCACGTTATAGCTTGCCAGAGGTCATTAAAGCTTTTCGCGAACTTTTCCCGGAGGTTCGGCTCGAGCTAATCCAGGGGACGCCACAGGAAATTGCGACGTTGTTGCAAAATGGCGAAGCTGATATTGGTATCGCCAGCGAGCGTTTGAGTAATGACCCGCAGCTCGTCGCCTTCCCGTGGTTTCGTTGGCACCATAGTTTGCTTGTTCCACTCGATCATCCCTTAACGCAAATTACACCATTGACGCTGGAATCAATAGCGAAGTGGCCGTTAATCACTTACCGACGGGGGATTACGGGGCGCTCACGTATTGATGACGCATTTGCCCGCAAAGGTTTGCTGGCAGATATTGTATTAAGTGCGCAGGATTCTGATGTCATTAAAACCTATGTTGCTCTTGGGCTTGGGATCGGATTAGTTGCCGAACAATCCAGCGGCGAACAAGAGGAAGAGAATTTAATCCGTCTGGATACGCGGCATCTTTTCGATGCTAATACTGTCTGGTTGGGACTGAAGCGAGGACAACTTCAGCGTAACTATGTCTGGCGCTTTCTGGAACTTTGTAATGCAGGACTGTCAGTTGAGGATATCAAGCGGCAGGTGATGGAAAACAGTGAAGAGGAAATTGATTATCAGATATAGCAAAAAGCCCGCTATAAAAGCGGGCTTTTCAGAAATTTGGCTCCTCTGACTGGACTCGAACCAGTGACATACGGATTAACAGTCCGCCGTTCTACCGACTGAACTACAGAGGAATCGCTGTTGAGGCACATCTTAACGGCGAAAAATCTTTTGTCAAACCCGATTTTTAAATTCCCCAACTGTTTGCCGTTTCTATCAACAGTTTGTTGCATTTGCAGACAATTTGTTGGCGAAAATCTTTGCAGCTTTGCTGATTCTCCCTCATTATTTGAAATGTGGTTTCACTTTCTGCAATTAAGGTCGGCTTTGAATATCTCCTCTGCTTTACGCCAGGTTGTTCACGGCACTCGCTGGCACGCTAAACGCAAGAGCTACAAAGTGTTGTTCTGGCGCGAGATAACCCCGCTTGCTGTTCCTATCTTCATGGAGAATGCCTGTGTCCTGTTGATGGGTGTCCTGAGCACTTTTCTGGTCAGCTGGCTGGGAAAAGATGCGATGGCCGGCGTGGGATTGGCGGACAGCTTCAATATGGTCATTATGGCTTTTTTTGCAGCTATCGATCTTGGTACTACTGTCGTTGTGGCATTTAGTCTCGGTAAGCGGGATCGACGACGAGCGAGGGTGGCGACGCGGCAGTCATTGGTGATCATGACGTTGTTTGCCGTACTGTTGGCAACGCTTATTCATCATTTTGGCGAACAAATTATTGATTTCGTCGCGGGTGATGCCACGACAGAAGTTAAAGCACTGGCGTTGACTTATCTGGAGCTGACGGTACTCAGTTATCCAGCAGCTGCCATCACTTTGATTGGTAGCGGGGCACTTCGTGGTGCAGGGAATACGAAAATACCGCTACTGATTAACGGTAGCCTGAATATTCTTAATATTATTATTAGCGGCATATTGATTTACGGCCTTTTCTCCTGGCCGGGACTGGGATTTGTCGGGGCTGGGTTGGGTTTAACCATTTCTCGTTATATTGGCGCAGTTGCAATTTTGTGGGTGCTGGCGATTGGTTTTAATCCTGCGCTAAGGATTTCGTTAAAGAGCTATTTTAAACCGCTGAATTTTAGCATTATCTGGGAAGTCATGGGGATTGGTATTCCAGCGAGTGTCGAATCAGTGTTATTTACCAGTGGTCGGTTATTAACCCAAATGTTCGTTGCCGGGATGGGGACCAGTGTTATTGCCGGAAATTTTATCGCGTTTTCAATTGCGGCTCTTATCAACTTACCCGGAAGTGCGCTCGGCTCTGCTTCTACGATCATTACAGGCCGAAGGTTGGGGGTAGGGCAGATAGCGCAAGCAGAGATTCAGTTGCGGCATGTGTTCTGGCTTTCCACTCTTGGATTAACGGCCATCGCCTGGCTAACGGCTCCCTTTGCCGGGGTTATGGCATCGTTTTACACCCAGGATCCACAGGTTAAACATGTCGTTGTGATTCTGATTTGGCTAAATGCTTTATTTATGCCTATTTGGTCCGCCTCATGGGTGCTACCCGCTGGATTTAAAGGTGCTCGCGATGCCCGTTACGCCATGTGGGTTTCTATGTTGAGCATGTGGGGTTGCCGGGTTGTCGTCGGTTATGTGCTGGGCATCATGCTTGGCTGGGGTGTGGTTGGTGTCTGGATGGGAATGTTTGCCGACTGGGCTGTGCGGGCCGTGCTGTTTTACTGGCGAATGGTTACTGGACGTTGGCTGTGGAAATACCCTCGATCCGAACCGCAAAAGTGTGAAAAAAAGCCAGCTGTGTCGGAATAAACGACAAAATGCAGATTATTTCAGCAAACGATTTCAAATTTAAAAAACAGGCTTTGACATTATGGGTGGGCATCGCTAATATTCGCCTCGTTCTCACGATTCCTCTGTAGTTCAGTCGGTAGAACGGCGGACTGTTAATCCGTATGTCACTGGTTCGAGTCCAGTCAGAGGAGCCAAATTTTAGTTTTGAGACATCTCTATGAGTCTCAAAACAGTTAAAAAATAAAAATTATTTTTACCCGGTTACCTTGTAAAAAAGTGACCGGGTTTTTTGATTTCTGTGTTTCGTGCGCTTAATCGAGTCTCACGCTTCAGTGAGCAAGTTGCCCCCAACAGACATCACGATTCGCAAGGTCAAAAACTCTGTTCCATGAAGTACCGTACAAAGATAAAGAGAAAAATGCCTTATGCGGGATGTCGCTATCGCGTCTTTATCGGGAAACTATGCGTTATTGCCACTTTGCCTTCTGTAATCAGAAAAAGAAGAACTGGAATTTTAATAAATATTATTTCTCTGGGAACGGGGATTTTTTATAATCAATATGACGAGTTGAACATTATATTTTTTATAAGGGTTATATGAGATTAAAGAAATCTGCCGTAAAGACAGATTTCTTTAAAATATAATTAGAGATTTGCGACGTTATGATAAACTTTTTGTACATCGTCGTCATCTTCAAGGGCATCAACAAGCCCTTCAAAGATTTCTAAATCTTCTGGGGAAAGCTCAACTTCAGATTGAGCAATCATTTCTAATTCTGTTGTTGAGAACTCAGTGATTCCAGCTGCTTTTAGAGCCGCGATTCCTTTATGAAGGTCAGTAGGTTCGGTATAAATAACAATGTTACCTTCTTCTTCAGTCACATCACGAACATCAACTTCAGCTTCAAGTAAAATTTCAAAAATATGGTCAGGGTCTGATCCTTTAAATACAATCACACCCGTATTGTCAAACATATAGCTGACAGAACCTGCCGCTCCGATATTGCCGCCTTTTTTATTGAAAATTGTGCGAACGTTAGCAATCGTACGGTTAACATTTGAAGTCAATGTCTCGGCGATAATCATTGAGCCATTAGGACCAAAGCCTTCATAACGTCCCTGCACGAACGTTTCATCTCCGCCGCCTTTGGCTTTATCAATTGCTTTATCAATAACGTGCTTTGGAACTTGTGCCTGCTTTGCACGTTCAATAACGAATTTTAAAGATGTGTTTAATTCTGGATCGGGTTCACCTTGTTTGGCAGCAGCATAGATTTCTACACCGAATTTTGCATAAATTTTAGACGTTGCACCGTCTTTAGCCGTTTTTTTAGCAACAATATTGGCCCATTTACGTCCCACTGGAATGATCTCCTCGAAAATTTATTTACATTACTGGTAAATCGTTAACATGTGTTAATTCGGCATATTATATCATAACAGGAAAAATCTCGTCTATTAGAAATAAAAATATTCTAAAGCCATAATCTTATATTTAATTTTATAAAAACTTATATTGTTGGCGGGATTTTTTATAATTGTGTTTTGAAAGCATACTTGCTTTTAATATGTGGAAATCATTAAGACGATAATTAAACTCGTATCCGCCCAAGGAAGCAAACAGCCCACGATTATTGCAGGCTATTTGCCAGGTGTCTTACTTACTCCTTCACATCTATTTCTGATAAGAAGGTTCAGAACTTATTATCGGAACGGCGGCTCATTAAAGGTTCGTAATTTACGCGAATGCAGTCGGTCGCCTTCTGCGCGCAGCAAATCGATCGCCCGAATGCCAATTTGCAGATGTTCGGAAATAGCGCCTTCATAAAAACGGTTAGCCTGGCCGGGAAGTTTAATCTCGCCATGCAACGGTTTATCTGAAACACACAGTAGTGTCCCGTATGGCACGCGGAAACGATATCCTTGCGCGGCAATGGTTGCACTTTCCATATCAATTGCTACGGCCCGGCTTAAGTTAAAACGAAGTGCAGAAGCTGAGTAACGTAATTCCCAGTTCCTGTCATCTGTGGTTACCACAGTACCAGTACGTAGCCGCTGTTTGACTTCCTCACCGGGCCTGCCGCTCACCAGCTTGGTGGCGTCATAAAGCGCACGTTGCACTTCAGCAATGCTCGGAATAGGAATATCGGGCGGCAGAACCGCATCAAGAACGTGGTCATCGCGTAAATAAGCGTGTGCAAGTACATAATCGCCAATGGCCTGACTTTCACGTAATCCGCCACAGTGACCAATCATCAACCAGACATCCGGGCGTAGCACTGCCAGATGATCGCAGATGGTTTTAGCATTTGACGGTCCCACGCCAATATTCACCAGAGTAATACCCTGACCATCGGCGGTAATTAAATGCCATGCTGGCATCTGATGTTTTTTCCATGCAAGGTCGGAAATGGCTTCTTCTGGCGCTTCGGTTTCGGCGGTGATCCAGTTCCCGCCAGCACAAGAAAGGGCAATGTAGGGACTATCAGGATCGAGGATCTGGCTGCATCCCCAACGAACGAATTCATCCACATAACGTGTGTAGTTGGTAAACAAGACGAACGGCTGAAAATGTTCAACTGGCGTACCGGTATAATGGCGCAACCGCGCGAGGGAAAAATCGACGCGGCGCGCATCAAAATGCGATAGCGGGGAGAATTCAGTTGGATGATAAATGCCGTCTGCAGTTTCATCGCCAATTTGCGCCAGTTCTGTTGTCGGGAAGTAGCGAGTTAACCCAGCGCTCATTGAGCGATCAAGTGTCAATTCAGAGCCATCGATGACATAAGGATAGGGGATTTCATGCTGCGAGGGTTGCACTGAGATATGCGCACCATAATCCTGATACAGCAACGTAAGTTGTTCATTAAGATACGAACGAAAGAGAGTAGGGCGAGTAATCGTGGTGGTGTAGCTGCCTGCGTGGGTAAAGCGACCAAATGCGCGCGTTTTGGGGGGATTGGTTGTGCTACCGTCCCAGGTTACGGTCAGTGATGGATAGACAAAAAGACCTTGTTTGCGGGCGTTTTCATCAGGTAATTCGCCACTTGTAATATAGTTGCCAATGGCGTTGCGTAATGCGACTACAGATTGCTCATACAGCGCGTCGAGTTTATCCAGTGCCTGAGCTGGGGTCAGACCGGAGCCCTTATTATTCATGTGTGTCTCCTGTTCCATACAATTACCGCACATCCGATAGTATGTCACAGAAATGTGAAACAAAAGTGTAAGGCGAAGATCGGATGATCTTCGCCAGGCTATCAAGCGCGTTGACTGTCTTTCATCAACAAAGCGGTCATTGCGGAAATCAGGCATCCAGCCAGCAAATAAATGGCGACGCTATGCCAGTTCCCGGCAAAGTAAGTGATGAGTGCAGCGGCAATAAAAGGTGTAAATCCACCGCCAACCACACTGGCGACCTGATAACCGACTCCAGCACCACTATAGCGATAACTGGCACCAAACATTTCGGTAAACATCGGTTGTTGCACACACACCACCATGTCATGCGCAATGTTTGCCAGCATTATGGAGAAGAAAACTATCCAGAAAATAGATTGTGCTTCAAGCGCCATAAAGAAAGGAAATGCGCTCAACGTTCCGATTAACGCACCTGTGATATAAACCCTGCGGCGACCAAAACGATCGGCAAGCCAGGCAAAACAGGGAATTGTCAAGCAGCTTAATCCACCTACCAGCAAACCAATATTGAGGAAAAGTTCGCGCGGTAACCCCATATTCTGGGTTGAATAATTAAGTGCAAAGGCAGTAACGATGTACATCGTCAGCAATTCGCACAGTCGTAGCGCAATAATCTTCAGGAAAGCACCGGGATGTCGTAACAGCGCTTCGATAACCGGGATGCGTTTTTTCGCGGCCGCTTGATAATGTTGCTGTTGTTCAAATTCCGCGGACTCCTCCATGCCATTGCGCACCCACAATGCTCCCAGTACCAGTACGATGCTAAACAGGAAAGGAATGCGCCAGCCCCAGCTTAAAAACTGTTCGTCAGTCGTCATCATACTGATCAATGAAACCAGTCCGGTTGAAAGCAGTAAACCTACACCGTAGCCAACTTGTACACCGCTACTGTAAAAGGCTTTTTTATTTTTTGGTGCACTTTCAACGGAAAGCAACGCCGCGCCTCCCCATTCGCCGCCGACGGCAAATCCCTGAATGGCACGCAGCGTCACCAGTAAAATAGGTGCCCACCACCCAATGGTCGAGAATGAAGGAAGAATACCAATCAAGGCTGTCGCGATGCCCATCATCCAGACGGTCAGCATTAACATGCGCTTACGTCCCAGTCGGTCGCCAAAGTGACCGAAAATGACACCGCCGAGCGGACGGAAAAGGAATCCGACGCCAAAGGTAGCAAATGCGGCGAGCGTTCCCATCGCCGGGCTTACTTGCGGGAAAAACTCGCGATTAAACACCAGTGCGGCGGTGATGCCATAGAGTAAAAAATCATACCAGTCGACGACGGCACCAGCGAAGCTGCCTAACGCAGCTCGTCGGGCGCGACTTAACGAAAGCGTCCCTTCATCGGGACGAGTGGAGATGAGCGTGGAGTCCATAATGATCCTGTTTGTACTGTCTTTTTATAATTAGTATGGAAAAGGTAACTCACATTGCCGTCGATCTATAAACGAACCTTATGAGACTACCTCGACAGAGCGCATCTGCAAATGATTTTATGGCTGATTAGCGGCAACATGAAAAATTCGCTGGAAGATGAAAGCGCAGGAGTTGCTGGTGTTGTTTAAGGATTAAGCAGAGGACCCACAGGTTAGAGATATGAAACATAAAAGTCCGCATATGCACAAAATGGCACCCTGATGAGTCTGATAGACTGCATTGCATTATAACCAGTAGGGAGGCGAGGTTAGGTATGTTTTTAGCATCATTGTTGAGACGTATTGCATTTAGTTACTACGATTATAAAGCTTATAATTTCAATATTGAAAAAACAGACTTTGTTGTCATCCATATTCCCGACCAGATTGGCGATGCTATGGCCATCTTTCCTGTTATTCGGGCGCTTGAATTGCATAAAATTAAGCATCTTTTAATTGTTACGTCGACAATTAATTTAGAAGTGTTTAATGCACTTAAACTTGAAAAGACTAAATTAACATTAGTCACAATGACTATGCAGGATCACGCAACATTAAAAGAAATAAAAGATTTAGCAAAGAACATAACACAGCAATACGGTACGCCGGATCTTTGTATAGAGGCGATGCGTAAAAAGAACCTGAAAACGATGATATTTATCAGTCAGTTGAAAGCAAAAACGAATTTTCAGGTTGTTGGTTTAACCATGAAGTGCTACTCCCCTTTGTGCAAGAACGCGTCCCGGATGGATCAGAATCTCCGGGCTCCTGTACCCATGACATGGGCATTTATGATGCGTGAGGCGGGTTTTCCAGCAGTCAGGCCAATATATGAATTGCCACTAAGTGAGGATGTACTCGATGAGGTGCGCGAGGAAATGCGAACGTTAGGATCTTACATTGCGCTTAATTTAGAAGGTAGCTCGCAGGAACGTACATTTTCATTATCGATTGCAGAAAATCTAATAGCAAAAATTCAAAGTGAAACAGATATACCAATAGTGATCGTTCATGGACCAAAAGGGGAAGATAAAGCCAGGGTATTAGTGGATTGTTATAATAATGTCTACCGTTTATCCTTATCACCCTCGATTAAACGTTCAGCAGCAATCATAAAAGATGCTTATATCGCAATAACTCCTGACACCTCAATATTACATATGGCAAGTGCCTATAATACTCCCGTTGTTGCAATTTATGCTGATTACAAAACGCGATGGCCCGCAATGGCCGATGTTTCGGAGTCAGTCGTCGTTGGGCAAAAAATTGACAATATAAGTCTGGATGAATTCGCAAAGGCATTAAAAAGTGTTTTGGCGAGAATATGAGACAGTACTTATGCATAGTAATGCCGATCTGTTATGAACGGTGGTGTCATCAATACTCTGAGGCTGGTCAATCATCACAGAAAACCAGCCTTTGGATCAAAGCAGTACTCACCGGATACGATCATAGTCACACCGAACGCGATTCTTGCGGTGCAGCAGTTTTATTTATTCATTTTCTGTGAGAGAAGGGCAAGCTCTATAGAGGGAATGTAAAAAAGAGTGCTCCGAATGGAGCACTCTTTAAGAAATTATAACGGAAAATCAGAGGTTTTTATAACATGTCGCATAAGCAAACCCAAGCTTTTCAAATACGCTTTGATCACCTGTTGCCAGGGAAACTACGTATTGTTCGCTTGAGTTTGCGGGACTAGATGACCAATACATATTTGATTGAAAACCAGCGTCAGTCGTGTAATGCCCCATATCTCCCCATTCACTGTACAGTGACCCGATGCCTCGGGAACGACTATGGTTTAAATGATCTGCACGGGGAAGTGTGTAGCCATTGCTACTGCAAAAATTTTCAGCAAGGCTGTATATCATGAAAGCATCGCCGGAGTTCACCCACCAACTCTTCACACGGATTTCGTATACATAGCTAGGGCCTCCTGATTTTGGCGTCGCCGTAATCCTTTCCCAATTGCTGCCGACATTTTTAAATGTCACTTTACCGGTAGCATCAACATCGACCCAGGAGGCAGAGCTTGAAAACTCATAATCAGCCGCCGTTTTTCCTGGGGCAAAGTTGTCATTATTCAACTGATAATACGCCCCGGTGAACCCCTGCGAAGGGAATGTAGTTGTCGGTAGGTCAGTACCATTGACTGATACTGTACCGCTCATTATTTTGTCTTCTGCGCGAGTGAATTGTATTGTGGTACTCAGACCAGCTTGATGAACACCATTCAATACAGGGATCAGCGTTGCGATACCCTCTCCGCCGCCTGTAATGGTGGCTTTGTAATCACCGTTGATATTTTGACTGTAATCAATTGCGCTAATTTTCATATAGGGCACGTTAGTACCTGATTGCACAAATTCCATCCCTTCAGAAACTTTGATCGGATTGCCTGATATATCGTGCAAAACAAGATGTAGCTCAGCACTATCGGTAAAGTCCCCTTTCAGTGAGGACCGATTGTTCTTAAGGACGGACTACGAGGCGTCTGCCGGGCCTGCCACCAGCGTTATATCTACTGTTTGCATTCCACCAGCGGTCGTGACTGCGCTTACCGTGACGCTACCTGTCATCGCTCCTTTCACGCTTGTTGTCGCGATTCCGTTTTGATCGGTCACCGCTGTTAATGACGTTAATGTGGCAGAGCCGCTTTTTAAGGCGAAGTACACAGTGAGACCTTCGATCAGGTTACCACTGCCATCCTCAACCGTTGCCTTTAAGGTACTTAAATCACTGTTGGTGGCGGCGATAGTCGATGGATCAGCGATAAAGCTAGTAACATGGGCGGTGCTTGAGTTGCCAGTGACTTTCACGGTTGTCTGTGTCTGTATTGTTACGCCGTTATGGAACGATGCAGTCACCGTATATGTACCGACTTTATTGCTGGTCAGAACGACTGGAGCCTGACCAGAAGAGTTAGTTCTCACTTTTCCGCCACTTAACGTCGCACCTTCTGGCGTTACGCTAAAGTTGATGACCTGACCCTCCACTGGAATGCCATTTGCAGAAGTTAGCGTTGCCGTCAGAGTTGCACCTGTTGGGGAATTGACACCGATAAGCGGGCTGGACGCCGAGAGTGTCAGTTTTTCATCAATAGCCTCCAGTTGTTTCTCAAGTGAGGCTCCATTCGCCAGGGATGCTTTCACCATATACGAACCGTTTCTTTCGGGCGTCATGGAGACCTCGGCTATACCATGCGTATCAGTAGAGACAATATTTTGGCTGATGGTCATGTGCTCTGGTGGCTCTGCACTGAATGTCACGGGTTGATGCGCAACCGGGTTGCCAAACTGGTCGTTGACGTGAGCTTTAACTGCTACGTCTTGTGCGACCATGACCTGACCTTCAGGTATCTCCAGACTGGTAATCGTTGCAGAATTAATATCTGCTTTTGCATTCAGTAATCGCGATATGACTTCAGTAGGTTTATCTGCCAGAGAGGCTGAAACTGTTTTCAGTCCGACTTCGGTGCTTGTCACAAGAATTTCAGCGAAACCCTGATCATCCGTTTCAACGCTGGTGCTGCTTATCGTGACGGAGGTTCCGCGGAAATTAACTTTTATGCCTTCTACCGGGTTGCCGTTAGCGTCAGTGACGCTTGCAGTCATGGTCGCGCCCTCGGTCGTGCTGACGACGAATGAGTATACAGAGGTTAAGGAGGCTAGTGTTGCGGTACCAGCATCGGCAATCAAAGTCACCTGTTTCGTATCACTGACACCATAATTGTTCACGCTAACTGTCACGGGGTAGGTACCGGATTTTGTACCGCTCAGTGTAACTTCAGCCTTGCCGTTGATATCAGTAATGGCGGAACCGCCTTGTTCGAGAGTGAAGCTTGCGCTCACGTCTGCCGGTAGCGTGAATGTCACCGCCTCATTGGCTAACGGGTTGCCGTTTCCATCAGTCACTGTTGCCTGAAGTGTGGTCATCCCAACGTTATTGGCGATAAAGTTGTCCTCGGTAACGTTAAGATTAACCTGCGCACTGAGCGTATCCGCAATAAAGTTCACCACCAACTGCTCACTCTTACCGCCAGTCATCGATGCTGTAACAGTATGAGCGCCTGCTTTTGTACCTTTCAGCGTGACTTTCGCTTTGCCTTCAGCATCAGTAATCGCTTTACCGCCATCGCTCAGCGTGAAGTTCGCCTTCACATCTTCCGGCAGAGTAAATGTTACTTCAGTGTTGGCTATCGCATTGCCCTCTGTATCAGCGACTGTTGCTGTTAGTGTCGTGAGATCGTTATTGTCGGCAATCACCGGATCCTTCGAGGCTGCCAGCGTAATTTCGGCATTCGCGACGTTCGGCACATAGGTCACTGTTTGTTGCATCGAATCGCCATTTTCGAGGGTTGCCGTCACTTGATAAACCCCGGCTTTTGTAGCGGTAAAGCTTGCGTAAAAATTGCCGTCGTGGTTGGTAGTATATATAGCGTTATTACTGGGGGGCACGCCTTCACTTGGTGATACTCTGAGGGTTACCTCCTGCTGGGGTACACCGTTGCCGTAATTATCCTTCACCTCAATATACAGATTGGTAGTGTCGCCTGCGGAGACTGTATCAAAAAGTGCCTGTAGCAAGGTGAGATGTGCCGTAGACGCATCAGCGTTGACATTAATTGATGTGCTAAGCGTGGAGCTACCATTTTCCAGACTGGCCTCAACGGTATCCGGTCTCGCTCCTGATTCTATCGAGGAGCGGGTATTGGTATAAGTGACGGTAGCCTTACCCTGTTCGTTCGTTACGGCTTGGCCGCCATTCGTCATTTCGGCAGAGTTTGTTCTGCTGGTGAAGTTCACAGTCACACCTTTCACCGGAAAGCCATTATTATCAACGACTGTGGCGGTGATGACGCTGCCGGAGCTGTTCTGCGGGGTACCGGCGATTATGCTGTCTGGGACAGGCGTCAACTCGATAATTTTTGCCGCTGCTGTGTCGCCAATAAAATGCACAGTTTTGTTGTCGCTGGCACCATTATTAGCCAGTGATGCAGTGACCGTCTGCTCACCAAAGGCAACGCCTGCGAGAGTGGCCTGCGCGATGCCAGACTCATTGGTATTACTTACTCCCGGGGTCAGGGTGAGTCCTGAAGAGGCTGAGCTGAATGTTACCGGAAGATTATTCACCTCATTGTCGAACTGATCTTTAACCGTTGCAGTTAGCGTTGCGTTATCGACGCCATTACCTGTGATCTCATCTTTTGACATCTGCAGGACAACCTGAGCCGAGGTTTTGTCCGCCACAAACGTTACCGGCTGCGAATCACTGGTATTGTTATTACCCAGCGTTGCGGTAACCGTATGCGTACCCGCTTTTTTACCTTTCAGCGTGACATGCGCTTCCCCATTGGCTTGGGTGATGGCAATGCCGTTATTTTCGAGGGTAAAGTTTGCCGCAACGTCCTGTGGCATGGTGAAGTTGACCGTTATCCCCGCCACCGGATGATTCGACGGATCTTTCACCGTCGCCGTCAGCTGCACGCTGTCGCTGTTATTCGTCACCACCTGTTGAGCAGGGATGTTCAGGGTGACCTGCGCGTTGCTGGCATCGGGCGCAATATTGACTGTCGTCGTATAGCCATTGCCGTTAAGCAGTGTGGCTTCGACTGTATGAACACCCAAAACCGTGCCCTTAAGGGTAACTTCAGCAACACCACTGTCGTTAGTATTGCTCGTGCTCTGACTAAGTTGAGTATCTGCCGGGTTGGTACTGAAGGTGACCGGTAGGTCTTTTACTGCGTTATCAAAAGGATCTTTCACTGTTGCCGTCAGAGTCGTCTCATCCACGCCATTCCCAATGATTTCCGCTTTCGATGTTTGCAGAACGACAACTACGCTGTCCTTATCTGCCACGAAGGTGACCGGTTGCGCATCGCTGGCATTATTGTTACCCAGCGTTGCGGTAACCGTATGCGTGCCCGCTTTTTTACCTTTGAGGGTGACATGCGCTTCGCCATTGGCCTGAGTGATGGCAATACCGTTATTTTCAAGGGTAAAGTTTGCCGCCACGTCCTGAGGCATGGTGAAGTTCACCGTTATTCCCGCCACCGGATGATTCGACGGATCTTTCACCGTCGCCGTCAGCTGCACGCTGTCGCTGTTATTCGTCACCACCTGTTGAGCCGGGATGTTCAGGGTGACCTGCGCGTTGCTGGTATCGGGCACAATATTGACGATTTTCGTATCGCTTTTACCGTTAAGCAGTATGGCTTCGGCTGTATGAACACCCAAAACCGTGCCTTTAAGGGTAACTTCAGCAATACCGTTCTCATTAGTATTAAGCGCCTTCAGACTCAGTTGCGTGTCTGCGGGGGAGGTGCGGAAGACTACTGACAGATTTTTAACCACGTTATCAAAAGGATCTTTCACTGTTGCTGTCAGAGTTGTCTCATCCACGCCATTCCCAATGATTTCCGCTTTCGATGTTTGCAGAACGACAACCGCTCTGTCTTTATCCGCCACAAACGTCATTGGCTGTGTATCGCTGACATTGCTGTTAGCCAGACGAGCCGTGATCATATGCGTGCCCGCTAACGTGCCGGTCAGGGAGGCGATTGCAGTCCCGTTGCTATCCGTCATGCCTTTTCCGCTGTTGCTAATCGAGAACCGACTTGCGACGTCGTTTGGCACAGAGAAGGTGATTTCTTTGTCTTTTAATGGGTTGCCATTTTTATCCTGCAAGGTTGCAGTCATATGTAGCGGAGCTGTGTTGGTGACGGTGATATCACCTGAAGGCACACTGAGGGTCAGGGCAGCAGTACTTTGATCACCGATAAAATTCACCTGTTGATTAGCCTGGGAACCAGAGCTCACAGAGGCCGTAACCCTATAATCACCATTTTTCAAACTGGTCAGCGTAGCTGTGGCGATCCCGTCGTGGCTATTCACTTCTGTTTGGCTCAGTTTCGCCTCTGCTGAATTAACATTGAAAGTGACCTTGACGTCATTGAGCAGGTTGCCTTTTGCATCCCGGACTGTCGCGGTCATTGTGGCGCTATCATTGCCGTCAGCGACCACTTCATTTTTCGACTTCTGCAGCTCAACCTGCGCGGTACTCGAGTCGCCGACAAAACTGACGATTAACGTTTGTTTCACGCCATTTTCAAGGGTGACTTCAACCGTGTTGTCTTCCTGCTTACTACTTTTCAGATCAAAAGTCGCCAGACCATTAACATCCGTTTTTGCGGTGTTTTGATTGTTGAAGGAAGTTGCCGATCCGCTTAATACCGCAAACGTGACGGTATGATCATTGATTGGGTTGCTTCCTTCATCAGCGACATTGACCGAGACGGTGTTTGCTGCATTCTCATTGGCGAGCACACCATTATTGCTGGCAGATAATGTCGCAATTTTCGCTGACTGCGGGTTGGCGTCGATGATAAATCCAGCGGTATGTAAATCTTCATTCCAGTTTTGCATTAATAGCTTCGCAGTAAGCCCACTGCCTCTGGTATAGGCGGTATAGGTCGCCTTATAGACGCCATCTGCGGTTTCTTTCCAGTCTGTAGTGACTCCTGGTTTCACGTTGTCGATGCTGACTGCGGTATTCAGTTGCTGTTTTTGCTCCTTAACAGGTCTGTCATTTTCATCTCTCAGTTCTACCGTCACCTCGATAGGATTGCCGGAGAGATAACGGTCCTTATCAATCTTAATTGACGAGTGAGTTCGGGATGACGAAACAGAAATGATATTCACCACGGCGGGGGCTTTAGCCGCATCCACACCGTTCAGCTGTGGCATAAGCGTCAGCGTGCCAGACATCGCTCCTGTGGTCAGGACTTGGGTATAGCTTCCGTCACCATTATCTTTCCAGTCCGACAGGGTGATGTCCTGAACACCTTCGTGACGCGTCGAAAGCACCAGCCCGATAACAGGATTACCTGCTGCATCATGCGCAATAAAAGTTAGTGTGGCGGTTGAATGGGAATCCGCGTTCAATGTTTGGGTACTTAATGATACTGAGGAATCTTTCTGGCTTAGCGTAGGTGCCTGAACGACCACCATGCTCTGTTCACGATTCGACAAATTGCCTTTGACATCTTCAGCGGTGACTTCAATCGGCCAGGTGTTATCGGTTTCTGGCGTACTGGTGAACCGGTACGCCGGCAGGGTAACCAGAATATCTTTACCCGTTGTAACCACTTTACCACCGGCAGCTTCCAGAGCGGTGGCTTCGACGTTATAGCCTTTCAGGGCATATTTGGTTTGTAGCGACGAAACCAGTGATTTCACTTCTCCTGACTTCCCTGTCACGGGGTCTGTCAGGGTCAGGCGAACCAGTTCTTTTTTGCGATATTCCAGAACGATATTGTTGTTGCGATCCACCAGATCATAACGGCTGCCTGCAAGGCTACGCCGTGCAGCGACTTCATTCGGGTCAAGCTGTTTCTGCATTGCGCTGCCAGGTAGCCAGGTAAAATCGACGGCAAAACGGGTGTCATTTTCGCCCTGTTTACCCTGGCGTTGCTCCGCGCTGAAGGTCATCAGCGGGAAGGGGGTATAGTTAAGTCCAGCGGTTATGGCATGAGGATTACTTTGCCGATCGTCTTTATCGAACAGGGCCACTTCATCGCCATAATACTGTTCATAGACCAGTTTACCGCCAAGGTGCGGCCAGGCGGGTAACCAGCCTTCTGCGCGTACATCCCAGCCATTGGCCGGGCGGGCTTCATAATCGTTGTCCAGCTCAGGTGCGCTGCGCCAGTTGGTCAGTCGCAAATAGCCGTTACTGCTTAATTTTAGATAGTCGCGCCAGTACTCCGCGCTAATGCCGGCGCGGGAGTGGTAACGGCTAAGATCGTGGTCGAAAAAGAAGTTGATGCCCGACATCCATGTGGGAGTGAAATGACGCCAACCCAAGCCGTTGTTAATCTGCGTACGCTCGTCAGTACGATGGAGAGTATGCTGACTGAAAAAGAGATTATCAGGCGTTTCATACCACGGATGGAGAAAATCGAACTGGGAGTTCTTCAGGCTAAAATCTTCATCCACGCCCAGCGTGATTCTTGCGGTACCGAAGCGGCTTAACCAGTCTGTCATTGCGCCTGAAGCCTGAGAAGAGGCCCATCCACGCGCCATATTTGCCGCTTGTTCGCTGTTCATATCCTCGGCGAGCAAAGACCCGATTTGCTGTGAAGTACTGGCTATCTGTTGCTCAAGGTTGCCACTGCTATTACCCGGTGGCGGGGTTAAATTATTTTCACTAACTTGTGCCGGGACATCCAGTTCATCACCCTGGCGGACATTATCAAAACCTCGAGCAAACGTACGAAATTGGTTGAGTTTGCGTAACTCAGCCACCGAAATACCGAAACGTTCGGCAACGCTTTGGGCCGATTCCAGCGCTCCAAGGGTGTAGGGCACCGTATTGGCATTTGCAATGGCAATACGGTGCAGGAACTGGTTGTTGGGTTGCGGCGTTTACCACACCTTGTGCTGCCGCAGCCATAGGGAATGCAAGTTGAGTTATCAGACAGATACCCGCAGTTAAGCGGCGTAGTTTAATTCCCATCCCGCATAAGATTTGTCGGTCATTTATTTCTTCTCCACTTCTCTTCTTCGTAGCCATGCTTACCTTCCCTGAACGAGCTAACATAAATGCGCCCTTTCTAGCACAGCGAAAAAATGTAAATCCTGATAGCAATATGATTGAAAATTAATAACTTTTCGTTAGGCAGTTTTGGGTGTGAGTTGCAAGAGGGGAGACTACTGAATAACTCAAGTTTTATAATCGAGGGGAAAATGGTGATGGCGTTCATAGCAAAACGCCCTCAACCATAAAAGTTGAGGGCGCTTAAGATGTTAAAAACCCGCTATCCGTTAAAAAACAATGTTCAACTAAGGTTAGTGACATTGCGCTAAGAAGCGAATTTTTAGAATTTGGCTCCTCTGACTGGACTCGAACCAGTGACATACGGATTAACAGTCCGCCGTTCTACCGACTGAACTACAGAGGAATCGTGTGAACGGGGCGCATATTACTTAGCGGTACCTTGTCTGTCAACACTAAATTTCATAAGCCATTTCAATTGGTTAATTAATCTGCAAAGTTGTTAATTAATGAACATTCGTCGCCGAAAACGAGTCTGTATTATTAGCGCGATGCAGTCTCTGCAAAGGATCTTGTTGATAAAATTGGCAGAAACGTTGCCACAATGAAGGGAAACGAGGAGCAAAAAGTTCTGGGGCGCTAAAGAAATATTCAGAAAGTACGGCAAAACATTCAGCAGGATCACTGGCAGCATAAGCATCAATGCTCGCCGCATTCTCGCCAACCAATTCGATTTCTTCCTGAATGTTGTTCATTGCAGCATGAAGATCGTGTTCCCAGCCAGCAACCTCACGCAACGGAATAAAGGGAACTCCGCTGGCGCGATCGCCGTTACGGGTGTCCAGCTTATGAGCGACTTCATGAATAATCAGGTTAAAACCAGAAGCATCAAAAGAATCTTGTATATCCAACCAGTTCAAAACGATAGGCCCTTGCTGCCAGCTCTGACCTGACTGAACAATACGTTGGTTATGCACCAGACCGATATCGTCTTCCCATTCATCATCGACCACAAATGGCGCAGGATAAATTAAGACTTCATGAAAACCATCCAGCCATTCCAGTCCTAACTCCAGAACGGGTAGGCAAAATAGAAGTGCTATCCGGCAGCTTCTTAATGAATCCAGTTCAAAGCCCTGTAAAGGAACAAGCCGCTTTTGCTGTAAAAAACGTTCGGCAAGAGTGACTAATTTGCTTTGTTCCTGTTCCGTCAGACACGTTAAAAGGGGGATCGATAGTGCTTCCTGCCAGGGAAGGGCAGTTTGATGTGCTGATTCTTGTACTTTCCAGGGCCACTTAATCATCGTTTTGCTCGCAAACTCGTCACTTGAACAAAATTGCACGGACAGGGACTGTTAAAATGCCAAATTTCCTGGCATCATGGCAACCATCTGAACGGAGAGATGCCGGAGCGGCTGAACGGACCGGTCTCGAAAACCGGAGTAGGGGCAACTCTACCGGGGGTTCAAATCCCCCTCTCTCCGCCACTTTATCAATGACTTATCTCCCGACTTCCCGCCTTGCTTTTCCTAAACAGAACAATCGTAGAATATTCTTGAAGGGTTAGATCGTCACTGTTTTCTGTTCGATACTGTGACATTCAGCACTTGATTCGCTATGGATCTGACAGGAAGCTTTCGAGCGAAAATGTGCAGTTATTCAGTCGTTTTCTTATCGCTCACCATTATTCTTTTAGACATTCATCCTATGAAACTGCCGCAAAGTTGGTGGTGGGAACTGAAGTTGCGTAGAGAAGGGGTCAATAATTGAGCCAAAAAAGGAACGCGGCCGTCAGATTAAAGCCGCGGGACAAAGTCCATAATTTCCAAGAGTTGTTGAATTTCCCAGCTTTTTTGAAAGCCTTTGTATCATACTAACAAGTAAAAAAGGTTTAAATACCAAAATTAACCTGTATTTTTGATAAGTCTTACCATTGTACGATTTACACAGTTTCTGCTCCTCCTTGTTGATAGTGGAAAGAGTGCATTATGCACTTGCGTAAACATTTATGATGCGTTGATGTCCAGGGTTCACATTTCCTTGTCAGGGGATCGACTTATTTGTGGCGAGGCATCATTCGTAACAGAGTATTATCTTTCTGAATGTAGTGATGAAAGAGTGCTGCGCCAGCGTGAGCTGCGATTAAAAAGTAACCTATATTCGCCCAGGTTTCGTGAATATTTTTTATCAGTGCTTTAATTTCGCTGTTTGGGGTAACAAAGGGAGACACATTGAAACCAAGGAAACTCCACGATTTTCCACTGTAAGCCATTAAAGCAATCCCCAGCAGAGGAAGCGCAAGGAAGGTTATATAAAGCATGATGTGCATTAGCGAAGCCGCTTTCATTTGCCAGGCAGGTGGCGGTGGCACAATAGAAGGATCACTATAACGGTGTTTTATAATCAGGCGTGAAAACATTAACACCCAAACGAATATACCCGCATTGTAATGTGTTTCTCGCATCAGCAGATAAGTACTACTACCTTTAGGAAACCAGCCACGGAGTTCCATCGCGGCATAGGTTATTGCAACGAAAAGCAGCGTTATCCAATGTAAATAAATTTGAGTTTTTGAGAATCGGTTCATTTTTGTAGCTCCTGTAATTTTCACAGTCAAGCTATCCCACGAACCTTAAAAATTCCTTATACAGATGTGGTTTTAAGAATTTGTTATTTAAAAAATTGATAGTGCACATTGTAACCAGCCAATATAAGCAATTGCGTGAGCACAGGTATCTTTCTCTGTTGGCCGTATTGTGTATGGAATCCGTTATTGGTTAACTCAATGCGGGTTGCTTATTAATATACAGACACGTCATAGTGATGAGCGTGTCTGTAGCTAGCTTGCGTTCAGTGGCGTTTGTGGATGGACCAGTGGCAGTTATGATGACTTACTAAAGCGGCATCGAGGCGTTATCATGAGAATACTCAATGAGACATCATTTCCTCGACCACTTCTTCGCTACTCAACTGATATGGATAATACGTTGGCCAGTTTTCCATTTCATTTAATAAAGATTGCTGTGAATCATTACCCATAAAAATGTGAAAATGAGATGATTTTCGTGGTGCAATTATATGATCGCTAAATTGTATATATTTAGGGGCTTTGCTTTCAGGATCTTTACATTCGAATAAGTAACGAACGCCTTTCTTGCCTGATTTATAGGTGAGTATTTTGTATCCATCGTAATCATATTTACAGGATGTTGTTTCATTATTTCTATGGAATTCAACAATGCCGTCCTCAATGCCAATCATCTCGATATCTGTCGCATAACCTTTGTGATAATAATCTTTAATTTCAGCAAATGTTTTAGTTTTATCTGCATCCGCTTTCTTCTGAAAGACGGGGTCAAGTTTGCCACTTTGCAGTAAAGGATAAACGGATTGCCAGACTCCATCCCAGTCACTGAGCGTTCGGTTTTGTACATTGGCATCATCAAAAACACCATTAGCAGCTTTTTGTTCGACCTCTGTTAAGGGTTTGCCGTGTGAGTGATGACCATGCGAAAAGGCAGGAGCGCTAACAATAAAGACACCTAAAGCAACAGCCAGTTTGTGAAGACGAATCGCCAAAACAGTTTCCTCCAGAGTCATTGTATATGATGTGTAATGTTATATTGTAACATATGGCAAAATGCAACAACTCTTAGGAGATGAGAGCATAGTTTTCTCAGGTGTAATTATCTATCTTATTGAAATAAAATGAATTATATTGATAATTTGAGGTTGATGACAAACGAAACATAACCTGATGTGATCTGCGTAGGCCAGATAGGGCGCTCGCGCCGCATCCGGCAGGGATAACGCGTACTTTGTCGGCAATATGAAGTTATACAGATAATTTGTTGTGAACCTGCTTGCGTAACCGGTTAAAAAGGGAACGCAACTTCTTATACCGTAAGGCTAAAAGCAGTACAGCCAGCCCAGCGTAGATGAGCGGTTGCGGTGAAATAATCTTCACTGACCACAGATAATGTATTGGGGCCAGGATCGCGACAAGATAGACGAAATTATGCAACTGTTGCCAGTGCTTGCCGAGTTTTCGCTGCATCGCCTGGGTTGAAGTAAACGCTAAAGCAAGCAAAATAACCCAGCTGATAATTCCTAACGTTAAATAAGGCCGGGTAATTAACTCCTTGCCTAATAACGCCAGATTATTCACGCCCAGCTCCAGCAATGCGTAACTGGTTAAATGCAGTGTCGCCCAGGCAAAGCACCATAAGCCTAACAGGCGGCGAGTGCGTATCAATAACGGCTGTTTTGCGTAGCGTGCCAGAGGTGTGATTAACAAGGTCGCCAGCAAAAATTTCAGTGCAGTGCGACCGGTAAAATGCTGAATATCTTTCACCGGATCGGCACCCAGTCCACCGTGATTGATCGCCCAGACCAGCCAGAGAAACGGCAACAATCCGGCAAGATGCAGGCTAACTTTCAGCCATGTCACCTGTTTTGCTGTCAGACGCATTCAGAAATTCTCCCGCAAATCCAGGCCACGATACAGCGATGCCACCTGGTCGGCGTAACCATTAAACAGTAGCGTTGGCTGGCGCTGAACATCGAGGATGCCGCCTGAACCAATAAATCGTTCGGTAGCCTGTGACCAGCGCGGGTGATCAACATGCGGATTAACGTTGGCGTAAAAACCGTATTCGTCAGGCGCTGCCAGATTCCAGGTGGTTGGCGGACGCTCGCGGGTCAGCTTAATACTGACTATCGATTTAATCCCTTTAAAGCCATATTTCCACGGCACAATCAGTCGTACCGGCGCGCCATTTTGTGGCGGTAACGCCTTGCCATAAACACCCACGGTCATCAGTGTGAGCGGATGCATTGCTTCGTCGAGACGCAATCCTTCGACATAAGGATATTTCAGCCCGCCGCCGATAAAGCGGTCCTGCTGGCCAGGCATCTGTTCCGGTGCATAAATTGTTTCGAAAGCGACATACTTCGCATTGCTGGTGGGTTCGGCAAGCGCCAGCAATTTGTGCAGCGGAAAACCAATCCACGGCACCACCATCGACCATGCCTCCACGCAGCGCATACGATAAATACGCTCTTCCAGCGGGAAGCGACGGGTTAAATCATCGTGATCGAGGGTCAATGGTTTTGCCACTTCGCCGCTGATTTTCAGTGTCCATGGATCGGTTTTCAGGCTACCAGCATTAGCGGCGGGATCGGCTTTATCCAGCCCGAATTCATAGAAGTTGTTATAACCGGAGACTTTATCTACTGGCGTCAGTGGCAGGTTATTTTGCCAGGCGGCAGGCTTGCTGAACTCCAGCGGTTTTCCGGCGGGGGCGGGCGGGCGATCGTTCCCTTTAAACCAGCTAAGCAGATCGGCATGCGCAGCGTGAGGCAAAGAAAGTGCAGCTGCGCTGATGCCCAGTGCTTTTAACACCTGTCGACGCTTCATAAAGAATACCGACTCGGCCGTAACATCTGATTCTTTTAAAAATTGCTTCTTTTTCATAAGCCATCACACTTTTTTGTCGTTAGCCAGCAAGAGCCGTTTACTGTTAATCTGTCAGGGAGTGTCCTCCCTAACAGTAGCAGAGATCTGCTTTTACATATTTATGCATTAACTGCCACGATAGGTTGAATACCCATATTGGCTAAGTAATAAAGGCACATGATAATGCTCGTTCACTTTATTAATATGAAATTCAACGGGGATCTCAGGGAAGAAACTTTCAAGATTTTGTTTCTTGAAATAGTCCCCGGTTTTAAATACGACACGGTAATCGCCCGTAGTTGCAGTTTGCTCGGGCCACAGTGCCTTAATTCGTCCATCCTTATCTGTTTTGGCGGTATTAAGTTGTAACCAGCCGTTGTCCGCTTTCTTTTCAAGAGTGACTGTCACGTCGGCAGCGGGTTTTCCGGTTTGCTGGTTCAAAATGTGCACGCTAAGAATGTTTTGTTGTGCGGCATAAACCAAAGAAGGTAATGAAAATGCTGCCGTTACTACGGAGAGTACTAAATAACGCTTTAACATGTTTATATCCTTGTCATGTGAATGAGTTTTGAGGATAGCGAAAAAGCGGCCAGGGTAACCTTACAGCAGCATTACAATTTTGTAATGAACCAGGCTGTTTCTATAACATATGATTTATGGCATATTATTTTCATGAAGATTTTACTTATTGAAGATAATCAAAGGACCCAGGAGTGGGTAACGCAGGGGCTTTCCGAAGCGGGTTATGTCATTGATGCCGTTTCTGATGGCAGAGATGGGCTTTATCTTGCGCTGAAGGATGATTATGCATTGATCATTCTGGATATTATGCTTCCGGGTATGGATGGCTGGCAGATCTTACAAACGTTAAGAACAGCAAAGCAAACCCCTGTTATTTGCCTTACTGCAAGGGATTCTGTCGATGACAGAGTCAGAGGGCTGGACAGTGGAGCAAATGATTATCTGGTAAAACCTTTTTCATTTTCTGAGTTGCTGGCAAGGGTTCGGGCACAATTAAGGCAACATCACGCTTTGAATTCAACATTAGAAATCAGTGGCTTAAGAATGGACTCTGTAAGTCAAAGTGTGAGCAGGGACAATATCAGTATTACACTGACGCGCAAGGAGTTTCAGTTACTTTGGCTACTGGCCTCCAGAGCTGGCGAAATTATACCCAGAACGGTTATTGCGAGTGAAATTTGGGGAATCAACTTTGATAGTGATACCAATACGGTGGATGTCGCCATTCGCAGGCTCCGCGCAAAAGTTGATGATCCTTTTCCTGAAAAGCTAATCGCCACAATCCGGGGGATGGGCTATTCATTCGTAGCGGTAAAAAAATAATGAAAAGATTATCTATAACCGTCCGTTTAACCTTGCTTTTTATATTGCTGCTGTCTGTTGCTGGCGCTGGAATTGTCTGGACTCTCTATAATGGCCTGGCAAGTGAGTTGAAATGGCGCGATGATACAACACTCATTAACCGGACAGCACAGATCAAGCAGTTGTTAATTGATGGGGTAAATCCAGATACGTTACCTGTATACTTTAACCGGATGATGGATGTTAGTCAGGATATCTTGATCATTCATGGTGATAGCATCAATAAAATTGTTAACCGGACAAATGTCAGTGATGACATGTTAAATAACATACCTGCTAGTGAGACAATCAGCGCAGCTGGCATTTACAGAAGCATTATTAATGATACTGAGATTGATGCTTTACGAATTAATATTGATGAAGTTTCGCCATCATTAACGGTTACTGTGGCTAAATTGGCTTCAGCCAGACATAACATGCTTGAACAGTATAAAATTAATAGCATTATAATTTGCATTGTCGCCATTGTACTTTGCTCAGTATTAAGTCCGCTGTTAATCAGAACGGGATTACGAGAGATCAAAAAGTTGAGTGGTGTAACGGAAGCGCTGAATTATAACGATAGCCGGGAGCCTGTTGAGGTTAGCGCATTACCGAGAGAACTAAAACCTCTTGGGCAGGCGTTGAATAAAATGCATCAAGCCTTAGTCAAAGATTTTGAACGCCTAAGTCAATTTGCTGACGATCTCGCTCATGAACTTAGAACGCCCATTAATGCATTACTGGGTCAGAATCAGGTTACGCTCAGTCAAACCAGAAGTATCGCTGAATATCAAAAAACAATTGCCGGTAACATTGAAGAGCTGGAAAATATTTCGCGGTTAACAGAGAACATACTGTTTCTTGCCCGGGCAGATAAAAACAATGTTTTGGTGAAACTGGACTCGCTTTCTCTCAATAAGGAAGTCGAAAATTTGTTGGATTATCTTGAATACCTTTCAGACGAGAAAGAGATTTGCTTTAAGGTCGAGTGCAATCAGCAAATCTTTGCGGATAAAATTTTACTGCAACGAATGTTATCGAATCTTATTGTTAATGCCATTAGATATTCACCAGAAAAATCGCGTATTCATATAACCAGTTTTCTTGATACCAACGGCTATCTTAATATTGATGTCGCCAGTCCTGGAACGAAAATTCATGAGCCTGAAAAACTCTTCCGTAGATTTTGGCGGGGAGATAATTCGCGTCATTCCGTAGGTCAGGGACTTGGTCTTTCTTTAGTCAAAGCGATTGCCGAATTACATGGGGGAAGTGCTACGTATCACTATCTCAATAAGCATAATGTGTTCCGGATTATGTTACCGCAAAGAAATTAACATAGGGCTTCAGTACGCCATAAATCAACCATGAAAAAACGCAGCCACGTCGTGAGTATTAACGTGGCTGCGATTGATTATGCGCTTACATTCATACGTAACAGGGATTAACCCGCATAAGCTGCCAGCATTTCCTGCGCCGCCAGTTTACCCAACGCATTCGCTGCGAAAGGACTGTCGCCGGTGAGAACTTTACGGTCCTTATGTACTCGCCCGGCGATGTCGTCATTAATAATGTTCATGCCCATTTTCTTCAGCTCTTCGCCGAAGTACCAGGTGAGATGACCCGGCATATAGCCAATCTCTGGCGTTTGTTTGTCTGCGGCGTCTGGGAATGCGCAAATGGAATAACCATTCAGTGGGTTATCGCCGTGGCGAAGCGCCAGAAAAGCCGCCGGGCCGTGGCAAAGGGAGATAACAAAACGGTCATTTTTGATTGCCCACTGCAAAGCAGCAGCTACGTCCTGGCTTTCTGGTAAACCAATAAGTGCGCCATGACCACCAGGAACAAAGATTGCTGCATATTCGCTATCAGCGTTGAGGCTGGCGACAACATCCGCGAGTTTCTTCGGATTGCGGAACAACGATTTATGTTGCTCAAAGAATGGCATTACTTTTTCATCTTTGTGCGGCATAGCCCAGTATTCAAACTTGGTCATCAGACCGGAAATGGTCGCCACTTCGAATTCGAAACCTGCAGCATGGAGATGATACAACGGCAGCAACGTTTCAATCGGATGGTTACCGGTCGAGAACAGTTTTCCGTTATCGGTTGGCAAATAACGTTCGTCCGCGGCGATCACCAGAATTTTATGCTTACCGCGATACGGTTTTGGATAGTCCACGCCATCAAGATCAGAGACGGGACTGGTATATTGGCTAAGCGAATATTCTGAAGGGAAGAACGCATTATCTTCAGCAATATCGACCTGCGGATTTTTACTTGTTTGAACAGTCATAGTGTATTCCTTATTGTTGCTTAGTTAGGGTAGTCACTATATTTGCGACTGAGCTGGTCGCTATTTTTAACCAGGCTGGAAAATTGAGTCAATATATCGAAAGCGGTAGTCGGCGGGTGTAAGTATGTAATGATGATGCTGCACTGGTGTTGAATATTATTCACGCCAAATTTTCCTTATTGAGCAACGTCGTCGCAAGTGGCCTCAATGATTTTAGACCATTATCAGAGATGCGGGGCGGTGGGGAGAGATTTAGTGATGTGGAATATTGTGGTGCTGATGAATATTTATATCGCGGATTGGTAGAGAAAAGATTATTTCATGCACTATTTTTGCAAATATTTCTATATGGGAAGCGTGTTTGTTACGGATTAATTCATAAAGAAATGCATTTGGGTGTTGGTTTGAAGAGTCGCTGGTTGATATTATTGTGCCAGGAGGGGCAGGGTAAGGTGCTGTATCGATATGCATTGGCAATTGCGTGTGCCGCAGATGGAGATGAAATGCCAATAAAAAAGCCTGAATTCGATGAGGGACGAACTCAGGCTAGTGTTTAGTTTTACAGTAACACGCCGCAGCACGTTGGCTGATTAGAACTGGTAGACTAAGCCCACACCAACAACGTCATCTGTTGCGATGCCATTGTTGTCATAGAAATCGTCATCTTTATCCAACAAGTTTATTTTATAGTCAACATATGTTGAGAAGTTCTTATTGAAATAGTAGGTCGCTCCAATTTCAACATAGTTGACCAGATCCTGATCAACATACTCTTGATGACCATTGTTGTTATAGTCGTTACCGCCGAGGTCTTTGCCTTTTGAATAAACATATGCAAGAGATGGGCGCAGACCAAAATCGAACTGATACTGTGCTACAGCTTCAAAGTTCTGGGTTTTATTTGCGATACCCACATTACCATATGGTGTCATATTGCGGGTTTCAGCATACATCATTGCAAGATAAACATTGTTGGCGTCGTATTTTGCACCAAATGTCCATGCTTCAGCTGTATCACCACCAGCAAATTTGCTGTATTCATTGTAGTGATACCCGCCAAGAGCTACTTGAGAATTGGTACGGTCAGAGTTTGAGTAAGCGGCACCTAAGCTCAAACCGAAGTCAAAGTCATATGAAGTGGAAAGACCAAAACCATCACCGTTCTGGAAGCGAACGTCTTCGTGACCATTTTTAGTACCTTCTTGATCTTCTCCTGCATTGCTGCCTTCGTTGTTACCTTGATACTGCAATGCAAAGTTCAGACCTTCCACCAGACCGAAGAAATCACTATTGCGGTAAGTAGCTACCCCATTTGCACGGCCTGCCATGAAGTTATCAGTCCAGGTATAGGAGTCGCCGCCGAATACAGGAAGCATATCTGTCCAGGCTTCAACGTCGTAAATCACACCATAGTTACGACCATAGTCAAAGGAGCCCATCTCGCCGAACTTCAGACCTGCAAAAGCAAGTTTGACATAAGTATTATCAGAACCTTCAGTGTCGCTAGCCTTTGTTTTGGTCAGTGCTTGACCATAACCAGTTAACTGATCTGTAATTTGGGTCTCACCTTTGAAGCCTAACTCGATGATAGTTTCATCGCCGTCATCGCCAGGGTTATCGGAAAAAGTATGACGAGCATCAACTTTTCCGTACAGATCCAGTTTATTGCCATTTTTATTATAAATTTCAGCCGCATTTGCTGCGCCAGCAACTAATAACGCCGGGACCAGCATTGCCAGAACTTTTCTTTTCATTATGTATTCCCTTGTGATTATAATCTTCATGAATATATCAATAAGTGCCGTTATCCAAAAAAAAGCACATTTGGATACTATTCTATGAAGTTCATTTTATTTTAAGGATTACATGTAACAAATGTATTTAAAAGATTTCAAAATGTTTCTAATCTATTTAATATAATTCAGAATTATGAATTCTAAATATAAATATTCATGAAAATTATAAATGTATATCAATATGTTATGAGTTGAGCGGAAACATAGGGGGTATCAATGATTGTTGCGCCAAACGGCTGGTGTGATCAGGCGCACATTAATGAAGGCATAAAAAAAAGCCGGCATCATGCCGGCCCAAAAAATATAAACAAGACGATAAAAGGCTAATAACGGAAGCATCATGACACAGAATAATAAAAAGGTATAATTGTAATCAGTGCTAATATATTGATTAAATGAATTAATAAAGCCGATATCAAAGATAAATAAAATCGCTCAAAACGATTTTTCCTGTATTCACTGCCGTTGCGCAAAATTTATCTATTTGTTCAAAAAATGATTGAGTCTTGACTGGCTCATCCAATGTGGAAAAATGTGACTTTTATCACATAATAGTACTAAGTCTGAATTTTCCGGGTTATCTCAAAATGGAATACGGTTCGACAAAGATGGAAGAGAGACTCTCTCGCAGCCCTGGCGGCAAACTGGCTTTGTGGGCTTTCTATACATGGTGTGGCTATTTCGTCTGGGCAATGGCGCGTTACATCTGGGTGATGAGCCGGATCCCCGATGCCCCCGTGTCGGGATTTGAAAGCGATTTAGGCTCTACCGCGGGAAAGTGGTTAGGGGCACTGGTCGGATTTTTATTTATGGCTCTGGTCGGGGCATTGTTAGGCAGCATTGCCTGGTACACCCGACCTCGTCCCGCACGTAGCAGACGCTATGAATAAAAACTGCTAAGGTGGCGACTCTTTGGCAACGGAGCGCGTATGGACTTACAACACTGGCAGGCACAGTTCGAAAACTGGTTGAAAAACCATCATCAGCACCAGGACGCGGCCCATGACGTGTGTCATTTTCGCCGCGTCTGGGCTACGGCACAGAAGCTGGCGGCAGATGACGATGTCGATATGCTGGTGATTTTAACCGCCTGTTATTTTCACGATATTGTGAGCCTGGCGAAAAATCATCCGCAAAGGCAGCGTTCTTCAATCCTGGCGGCAGAAGAGACGCGTCGCCTGCTCCGTGAAGAGTTCGAGCAATTTCCGGCGGAGAAAATCGAGGCCGTTTGTCATGCCATTGCCGCTCACAGTTTCAGCGCGCAAATCGCCCCCTTAACAACGGAAGCTAAAATCGTCCAGGATGCGGATCGGCTGGAAGCCCTGGGGGCGATTGGCCTGGCGCGCGTGTTTGCCGTTTCAGGGGCATTGGGCGTAGCGCTGTTTGATGGCGAAGATCCGCTCGCACAGCATCGCCCGCTTGATGATAAACGCTACGCGCTGGATCATTTCCAGACTAAGTTGCTGAAGCTACCGCAAACCATGCAAACCGCAAGAGGCAAGCAGCTGGCGCAGCACAACGCGCATTTTTTAGTCGAGTTTATGGCGAAGCTCAGTGCCGAACTGGCGGGGGAGAATGAAGGTGTCGATCACAAGGTGATAGATGCGTTTTCACCCGCGGGATAAGCGCGTGGCCCTAAATGGCTGTAATTATGTTAACCTGTCGGCCATCTCAGATGGCCGGTTAAATCTATGCAGGAAAATATATCAGTAACCGATTCATACAGCACCGGGAATGCCGCACAGGCAATGCTGGAGAAACTGCTGCAAATTTATGATGTTAAAACGCTGGTGGCGCAGCTTAATGGTGTGGGTGAGAATCACTGGAGCGCGGCAATTTTAAAACGTGCGCTGGCGAATGACTCGGCATGGCATCGTTTAAGTGAGAAAGAGTTCGCCCATCTGCAAACGTTGTTACCCAAACCACCGGCACATCATCCGCATTATGCGTTTCGCTTTATCGATCTATTTGCCGGAATTGGCGGCATCCGTCGCGGTTTTGAATCGATTGGCGGACAATGCGTGTTTACCAGCGAATGGAACAAACATGCGGTACGCACTTATAAAGCCAACCATTATTGCGATCCGGCGACGCATCATTTTAATGAAGATATCCGCGATATCACCCTCAGCCATAAAGAAGGCGTGAGTGATGAGGCGGCGGCGGAACATATTCGTCAACACATTCCTGAACACGATGTTTTACTGGCCGGTTTCCCTTGTCAGCCATTTTCGCTGGCTGGCGTATCGAAAAAGAACTCGCTCGGGCGGGCGCACGGTTTTGCCTGCGATACCCAGGGCACGCTGTTTTTTGATGTGGTACGCATTATCGACGCGCGTCGTCCGGCGATGTTTGTGCTCGAAAACGTCAAAAACCTGAAAAGTCACGACCAGGGTAAAACGTTCCGCATCATCATGCAGACGCTGGACGAACTGGGCTATGACGTGGCTGATGCAGAAGATAACGGGCCAGACGATCCGAAAATCATCGACGGCAAACATTTTCTGCCGCAGCACCGTGAACGCATCGTGCTGGTGGGTTTTCGTCGCGATCTGAATCTGAAAGCCGATTTTACCCTGCGTGATATCAGCGAATGTTTCCCTGCGCAGCGAGTGACGCTGGCGCAGCTGCTGGACCCGATGGTCGAGGCGAAATATATCCTGACGCCGGTGCTGTGGAAGTACCTCTATCGATATGCGAAAAAACATCAGGCGCGCGGTAACGGCTTCGGTTATGGAATGGTTTATCCGAACAATCCGCAAAGCGTCACCCGTACGCTGTCTGCGCGTTATTACAAAGATGGCGCGGAAATTTTAATCGATCGTGGCTGGGATATGGCCACGGGTGAGAAAGACTTTGACGATCCGCTGAATCAGCAACATCGTCCACGTCGGTTAACGCCTCGGGAATGCGCGCGCTTAATGGGTTTTGAAGCGCCGGGAGAAGCGAAATTCCGCATTCCGGTTTCGGACACTCAGGCCTATCGCCAGTTCGGTAACTCGGTGGTCGTGCCGGTCTTTGCCGCGGTGGCAAAACTGCTTGAGCCAAAAATCAAACAGGCGGTGGCGTTGCGTCAGCAAGAGGCACAACATGGCCGACGTTCACGATAAGGCCACTCGCAGCAAAAATATGCGCGCGATTGCCACGCGTGATACGGCGATAGAGAAGCGCCTCGCCAGTCTGTTAACCGGGCAGGGCCTGGCGTTTCGCGTTCAGGACGCCAGTCTGCCCGGACGCCCGGATTTTGTCGTTGATGAATATCGCTGCGTGATATTTACCCACGGCTGCTTCTGGCATCATCATCACTGCTATCTGTTTAAAGTGCCTGCGACTCGAACCGAGTTCTGGCTGGAGAAGATAGGTAAAAATGTTGAGCGCGATCGCCGCGATATCAGTCGCTTGCAGGAGCTTGGCTGGCGCGTACTGATTGTCTGGGAGTGTGCGTTACGTGGGCGCGAGAAGCTGACGGATGAAGCGCTTAGCGAGCGTCTGGAAGAGTGGATCTGCGGCGAAGGTGCCAGCGCGCAGATCGACACGCAGGGGATTCATTTACTCGCTTGATGCGTCCTGAATCACTGGCGCAACTACGGGTTTTGCCGGGAAGAGATATTTTCCCAACGTGACCAGTACCACCGCGAAGACAATTACGCCGAGCGCCAGCCATTCAATCTTCGACAGCGTTTCTCCGCCCAGTCCCGTACCCAGCAAGACCGCGACCACCGGGTTAACGTAGGCGTAGCTGGTGGCGAGAGCCGGACTGACGTTGCGGATTAAATACATATAAGCGTTAATGGCGATAATCGAACCAAACAGCGCCAGATAGCCGACCGCAAGGAAGCCTGAAAGGGAAGGGAGTGCCGTCAGTTTTTCACCTGCAATCATCGACGCGATCATTAACACCACGCCTGCCGCCAGCATCTCAATCGCACCCGCCATCATCCCTACAGGTAAGGTAATGCGCGAGCCATAAACCGAGCCAAACGCCCAGCTAATCGAGCCGATTAAAATCAGAATCGCGCCCCACGGATTGCCGCTTAAATTTCCACCGCTATTGAGCATGATGATTCCGGCAAGCCCAATGGCGATACCCACCCATTCCAGTTTGCGCGTTTTAATGCCAAACAGGCGGCTGAAGCACAGGGTAAAGAGGGGCACGGTTGCAACCACAACGGCGGCGATGCCGGAAGGAACATTTTGATGCTCGGCAACCGTCACCATGCCATTACCGACAGCCAGCAATAACAGGCCAATCAGCGCGGCATTGAGCAGCGGACGTAGCGGGGGGAGCTTGTGTCCGCGCAGTAGCAAAAATGCCATCAATAAAATACCGGCTGCCAGGAATCGAACGCCTGCCATCATTAACGGAGGCCAGCTTTCCACGCCAATCCGAATGACAAAATAGGTTGAGCCCCAAATGATATACAACGCAAACAGCGCGCCAAAAAGCGGTAACAACTGGCGGAAACGCATAATCCCTCACGGTGGAAATAAAAAGGTGGTTCATAGTAAACGTGAAAATCATTCTGCTGGCGAGAGATATAATTGCACTTGATTGTTAAAAAAATGTTGACCTGTGAAGCAAGTATCAGAGCTGTCGTTTTTGCTTCATACTTACACCCTTCAACAATAAAAATGAGAGGGAATGCTTTTGGCCGGGAGTAGTTTACTGACGTTGCTCGATGATATCGCCACACTACTGGACGATATCTCCGTGATGGGCAAACTGGCGGCGAAGAAAACCGCCGGTGTATTAGGGGATGACTTATCGCTCAATGCGCAACAAGTTTCAGGCGTGCGGGCCAACCGGGAACTTCCCGTGGTCTGGGGCGTGGCGAAAGGATCGCTGATTAATAAAGTGATTCTGGTGCCGCTGGCGCTGATCATCAGTGCGTTTATCCCGTGGGCGATTACGCCTCTGTTGATGATTGGTGGCGCGTTTCTCTGCTTTGAAGGAGTAGAGAAAGTGCTGCATATGCTGGAGGCGCGTAAACATAAAGAAGATCCGGCGCAGAGCCAGCAGCGTCTGGAGAAGCTGGCGGCGCAGGATCCGCTGAAGTTTGAAAAGGACAAAATAAAAGGGGCGATTCGTACCGATTTTATATTGTCTGCCGAAATCGTCGCCATCACGCTGGGGATTGTGGCCGAAGCGCCGTTGCTTAATCAGGTGCTGGTGCTTTCAGGCATCGCGCTGGTAGTGACCGTGGGCGTCTACGGTCTGGTAGGGGTTATCGTTAAGATTGATGACCTGGGGTATTGGCTGGCGGAAAAATCCAGCGCGCTGATGCAGGCATTAGGTAAAGGATTATTGATTATCGCGCCCTGGCTGATGAAAGCGTTATCGATTGTCGGCACGCTGGCGATGTTCCTCGTCGGCGGTGGGATTGTGGTACATGGTATTGCGCCGCTGCATCACGCCATTGAACATTTCGCCGGGCAGCAAAGTGCAGTGGTGGCGATGATATTACCGACTGTTTTAAATCTGATTCTTGGATTTATCATCGGCGGCATCGTGGTGCTGGGAGTGAAAGCCGTAGCGAAAATACGCGGTCAGGCACATTAATACTCGCACTGGCTATTATGCAAAATTCGCCATCTTCAACTAAGGTGAACAAGTTTCACTCGAAAAAAGGAGGCGAGTATGAGCTTTATGGTTAGTGAGGAAGTTACGGTTAAAGAGGGCGGCCCGCGGATGATTGTCACCGGATACTCCAGCGGTATGGTTGAGTGTCGTTGGTATGACGGTTACGGGGTCAAGCGGGAAGCTTTTCATGAAACCGAGCTTGTTCCAGGGGAGGGAAGTCGTCCTGCGGAAGAAGTTTGAAAGGGTATCATTAACACCAGGCCGGATCACATCCGGCCTGGTGTGCCAATGCCTGCAATGAATGATAGTCGCGTCTTATCATGCCACCATTATAAAATTATCGCTGTTTTGCGGTACGCTATCGCCAGGTTATGCCAGAATCATAAAAAAGCAGGTTGGGAGTCGTCAGGGTGCAGCACGAGACAAAAATGGAAAACCAGAGCTGGTTGAAAAAACTCGCACGCCGCCTGGGGCCTGGTCATGTCGTTAATCTCTGCTTTATCGTGGTATTGCTTTTTTCCACCTTGCTCACCTGGCGTGAAGTAGTGGTGCTGGAAGATGCCTATATCTCCAGCCAGCGTAATCATCTGGAAAACGTAGCCAACGCGCTCGATAAGCATTTGCAGTATAACGTCGACAAACTGATCTTTTTGCGTAATGGCATGCGCGAAGCTCTCGTAGCGCCACTGGATTTCACCTCTCTGCGTAATGCTGTAACCGAGTTCGAACAGCATCGCGACGAGCACGCCTGGCAAATTGAACTCAACCGACGGCGCACTCTGCCAGTTAATGGTGTGTCGGATGCATTAGTCAGCGAGGGGAATCTCCTGTCTCGCGAAAATGAAAGCCTCGACAATGAAATTACCGCTGCACTGGAAGTTGGTTACTTGCTGCGACTGGCGCACAACTCCTCGTCGATGGTTGAACAGGCGATGTATGTCTCGCGTGCCGGATTTTACGTTTCGACGCAGCCGACCTTGTTTACGCGCAATGTTCCAACGCGTTATTACGGCTATGTCACCCAACCCTGGTTTATCGGCCATTCACAACGAGAAAATCGTCACCGCGCGGTACGCTGGTTCACTTCGCAACCGGAACACGCCAGCAATACTGAACCGCAGGTTACCGTCAGTGTTCCGGTAGACAGTAATAACTACTGGTATGGCGTGCTGGGGATGAGTATTCCCGTACGTACTATGCAGCAATTTTTAAGAAACGCCATCGATAAAAACCTCGATGGTGAGTATCAGCTCTATGACAGTAAGCTGAGATTTTTGACCTCTTCCAATCCTGACCATCCAACAGGGAATATTTTTGATCCTCGTGAACTGGCCTTGCTGGCGCAGGCGATGGAACATGACACGCGGGGCGGCATTCGTATGGACAGTCGCTATGTTAGCTGGGAACGTCTGGACCATTTCGACGGTGTGCTGGTGCGCGTCCATACGCTAAGCGAAGGCGTGCGCGGCGATTTCGGCAGTATCAGCATTGCATTAACCCTGCTGTGGGCGCTCTTTACCACCATGTTACTCATCTCCTGGTATGTGATTCGCCGGATGGTTAGCAACATGTATGTTCTGCAAAGCTCGTTGCAGTGGCAGGCGTGGCACGACACCTTAACCCGTTTATATAACCGTGGCGCACTGTTCGAAAAAGCCCGTCCGCTCGCGAAAATGTGTCAGACGCACCAACATCCTTTTTCTGTCATTCAGGTCGATCTTGACCATTTCAAAGCGATTAATGACCGCTTTGGTCATCAGGCGGGCGACCGTGTTCTTTCTCATGCTGCCGGATTAATTAGCAGTTCCTTGCGTGCGCAGGACGTTGCCGGGCGGGTCGGTGGTGAGGAGTTTTGTGTGATTCTGCCAGGCGCGAGTCTGACGGAGGCTGCGGAAGTCGCAGAACGTATTCGCCTGAAGTTAAATGAAAAAGAGATGTTGATTGCTAAGAGTACGACGATACGCATCAGTGCCTCGTTGGGGGTAAGTAGCAGCGAGGAAACCGGTGATTATGATTTTGAACAACTCCAGTCACTGGCTGACCGTCGGCTTTATCTCGCTAAACAGGCTGGGCGTAATCGGGTATTCGCGAGCGATAACGCTTAACGGGCGGAGAAAAAATGGTCCAGCCCTTCACGCCATCCTTCCGGTCCTTCACGCTGCGTTCGCCAGACGCGGGCCGGATCCTCATCATGCAGATGCACCCCTTCACGGTTTAGCCCTTTCACAATCACCGCGTAATCCATTACCTCCAGTAAGGGCGCATCGTTTGGCCCATCGCCCAGGCCAAGTGTGGTTGGGCGTTTGCCTGACAATTGTTGATAGGTCGCGATAATCCAGTTGGCAGCCTGATCTTTTCCGGCAGAGGCATCCAGGACGTGCCAGAAGCGCGCACCTTGCATAAACTGTAAGCCCAGTTCGTTCAGACGAGCGGTAAATTGTGCCATACGCTCGTCACTGTCGCGCCAGATTAGCGTTACCGACGCCTCATGCAGCTGCGTCAGCGCCGCCTGGCTACGGCTTAATCCCGTCCATTCGGCGATGGTTGCATCGTCGACATCATCAAAAGTTGTGAATTTAAAATGTTCTTTCTCGCGTAGCGTATTTAAAACCTGGCTGATTTCGCCATGGCTAATACCTGAGATGATGCGTGGAAAACCGTCTATATCCTGCCATTGTTCAGCAAGCTGGATCACTGCGCCATTTTCGGCAATCAGCGGTAACCCTTGTAGCCCCAACGTTTTTTGCAAGTACAGCATTTCCGCTGAAGTTTTACTGCTACAGAGAATGACGGGAACATTCGCTTCGCGTAAACGGCTGAGCCAGGGGGCAGCCGGTTGCCAGTCATAACTATGACTGTCCAGCAGGGTGCCATCAAGATCGCTAAAAACCAGTAGTGGTTGTTGAATTGAAAACATGGTCGCGCAGTTCTCCCCTTACCAGGATGATTCTCAAAACAGCACAAATAATCAAAGATGATTTTTTCGGGAGCGATCCCGTTGACGCCAGAGCCACCAAGGGGTGACGCACGTCACATTTCTATTCATAAGTAGCGTTAATCATTCATATCGCGAATATTTTCTTGTCAGCGAAAAAAATTGCGGATAAGGTGATGAACACATCAGATTTCCTGGTGTAACGAATTTTTTAAGTGCTTCTTGCTTAAGCAAGTTTCATCCCGACCCCCTCAGGGTCGGGATTTTTTTATTGTGCATTCAACGATTCACTTCAGAGACGCTGAAGTCATGAATATCCAGTTCGAAGGCATCCGCCAATTCACGCCATGTATGATATTCACGTCCATCGACGCTAACGTGTTCAGAATCGTTCTGGCTGCGATGAACTTCGCTTTCGCTAATTTCATTGATCGCCGCCAGCAGGGCATCGACATCGACGCTGACCTCACGTTTTGCGGTATCGCTGTACTCTTTTGCGGTTTTCATCATCTTTCCTCGCAACCGTTACTCTGTTGTTGCCGCCAGTCGTTAAGTCCGCCTGGCATCTCTTAAGTATAGACCGTCGAGAAAATCAGCACTCGCGCGCGCCTGGCGCTGCCAGAAAAACGAAATTGTTCTACACTGGCACAAAGCCACAGGAGGAAAACGATGAAGGTGAATGATCGGGTAACAGTCAAAACGGATGGCGGTCCGCGTCGTCCTGGCGTGGTACTGGCAGTTGAGGAGTTTAGTGAAGGCACAATGTACCTGGTTTCGCTGGAAGACTACCCGCTCGGCATCTGGTTCTTTAATGAAGCAGGGCATCAGGACGGTATCTTTGTGGAGAAAGCAGAGTAATCTTATTCAGCCTGACTGGTGGGAAACCACCAGTCAGAATGTGTTAGCGCATGTTGACAAAAATACCATTAGTCACATTATCCGTCAGTCGGACGACATGGTAGATAACCTGTTTATTATGCGTTTTGATCTTACGTTTAATATTACCTTTATGCGATGAAACGGTCTTGGCTTTGATATTCATTTGGTCAGAGATTTGAATCGTTCCCTGACCTGCCATCCACATTCGCAACATACTCGATTCGGTTCGGCTCAATGATAACGTCGGCATATTTAAAAAAGAGGTTATCGTTGTCTCTTTTTTCAGAATATCGCCAAGGATATCGTCGAGAGATTCCGGTTTAATCGATTTAGAACTTATCAATAAATTTTTTCTGACCAATAGATATTCATCAAAATGAACATTGGCAATTGCCATAAAAACGATAAATAACGTATTGGGATGTTGATTAATGATGTGCTTGATGTGCTGACTGTTAGAAGCATCATGGATGAAACAGTCCTCATTAATAAACACCACTGAAGGGCGCTGTGAATCACAAGCTATGGCAAGGTCATCAACGGTTTCAATGTCGTTGATTTCTCTTTTTTTAACCCCTCTACTCAACAGATACCCGGTTAAACCTAGTCGGGTGTAACTACATAAATCCATAATAATCGTTGACATGGCATACCCTCACTCAATGCGTAACGATAATTCCCCTTACCTGAATATTTCATCATGACTAAACGGAACAACATGGGTCACCTAATGCGCCACTCTCGCGATTTTTCAGGCGGACTTACTATCCCGTAAAGTGTTGTATAATTTGCCTGGAATTGTCTTAAAGTAAAGTAAATGTTGCGATATGTGAGTGAGCTTAAAACAAATATTTCGCCACAGGAGTATCCTGGAAGATGTTCGCAGGTATTATTTTTCGGATAATCCTTAGGATAACATGATAAACGTTACGGAATTATATTAATGGCAATTCACTAATAATATCAGCCAGCAAATTAAACATCTCACTGAATAAATGTTCGCAAAAAGGTGCAATTAACGGCATTAATGCCGCCATTAAAGAGATACCGACAGTCAGAGTTAATGGAAATCCAATAACAAAAATGGATAATTGCGGGGCCATACGATTAAGTAAACCTAATGCCAGATTCAGTGTCAGCAGCAGAGTAATGAGCGGTAACGCCAGCATCAGCCCGTTAAGGAAAATCAAACTCCCTGCTTTGGTGAGTGCCAGAAACGCATTGCTGTTCAACGGTTCGCCACCAATTGGCAGGGTGTGAAAGGTATCGACCAGCAGTGAAATCAACCATAAATGACCGTTAAATGTCAGGAACAGTAGTAACGCCAGCATATCCATGATACGCGCTAAAACAGGCATATTGAGATGGCTGGCCGGATCGACAAACGTCGCAAATGACAGCCCCATTTGCAGACCGATAATTTCGCCAGCGGTTCGCACAGCGGCAAAGGCAAATTGCATGGTAAAACCAAGCGCAATGCCGATCAGGATCTGCTGCACGGCCAGCCACAGAGCAAAGAACGAAAAAACAGGAACATCGTTGGCAGGTAATGATGGGGCAATAGCGAACGTGATCATCATTGCCAGACCCAGTTTTACCCGTTTCGGCACGCTGCGTTCGCTCAGAATTGGCGCGGTAGAAATGAGCGCCAGCACGCGCAGTAACGGCCAGAAGTACAGACTTAGCCAGGAAAGCCATTGATCGCTTGTCACCTGCATCATTGTACGGGCTACCCGATGATATACGGCAGGTTAGTGAACAAGGTGCGGACGTAATCCAGCAACAGATTGAGCATCCACGGTCCGGCAATAATAATGGCAATAAATACGGCGATGATTTTTGGAATAAACGACAGCGTCATTTCGTTGATCTGCGTGGCGGCCTGCAAAATACTGATGATAAGGCCCGTGACCAGCGCCACCAGCAACAGCGGGGCAGCCAGTGCCAGCGCGACTTTCATCGCTTCAGTCCCCATCATCATGACCGATTCAGGTGTCATTTTGCCTCTCTAGCTGTAAAAGCTCTGCGCCAGCGAACCGACCAGCAATTGCCAGCCATCCACCAGTACAAACAGCATCAGTTTAAAGGGCAGAGCAATGGTGGCGGGGGGAACCATCATCATCCCTAATGCCATCAACACGCTGGCTATCACCAGGTCGATAATCAAAAAAGGGATGAAAATCGTGAAGCCTATCTGAAATGCGGTTTTCAACTCGCTGGTCACGTAGGCCGGGAGCAAAATGCGCATCGGCACGGCTTCAGGTCCCTGCAACGGGCCGGTATTCGCTAGTCTGGCAAACAACCCTAAATCTGCCTCACGGGTCTGACGCAGCATAAACTCACGTAGCGGCTGCGCCCCTTTTTCCAGCGCCTCCTGCATTGATATTTTCTCTTCGCTGAATGGCTGGTACGCATCGACATAAATTTTGTCGATCACCGGTGACATAATAAAAAAGGTCAAAAATAGTGCCAGCCCCAGCAATACCTGGTTAGGTGGCGCGGAGGGCGTTCCCAGCGCGTTACGCAATAAACCAAAAACAATGATGATGCGGGTGAAACTGGTCATCATCAGTAAAATTGCCGGAATAAACGTCAACGAGGTGATGAACACCAGCGTCTGCACCGGGAGCGACCAGCTTTGTCCACCGCCAGGCAGCGGCTGGCTGGTGATACCCGGCAGTTGCGCGAAGGCGAGGGGCGTAACCAGCCAGAGAAGGACAGGTGCGACAGACAACAAACGACGCATCAGGATCTCCCACTACGCTTAAGCAAATTTTTCATGACCGACTGAAAATCGGTCTGCGGTATCTCTTCTGTTGGTGCTGAAGGGGGAAGTTTATGCAGCAGATTGATTTGCCCTGCGGTAACGCCGAGCACCAGCCGTGCATCTTCCACATCGACCACCACAACCCGTTCACGCGCGCCCAGCGAAGCACTGGCGCTAATTTTCAGACCGTTAACGCCAGTGCGTTTCGGGGCAAATCCCAACCGTTTTACCAGCCAGGCAGCAGCGAGGATCAGGGCAATAATGGCGATGAGTGCGCCGCTGACCTGCATCAGTGGCGCAGCAGAAACCGGCGTGGAAGATTGCACAGTAGCGTGGTTATTCATCACTAACGGCTCAGGCGACGCATTCGCTCAGACGGAGTAATGATATCGGTGATCCGCACGCCATATTTATCGGCAACGACCACCACTTCGCCCTGGGCGATTAAATAACCGTTGATCAGAATATCCAGTGGTTCGCCCGCCAGACCGTCCAGCGCCACGACGGACCCTTGCGTCAGACGCAACAGCTCTTTGATGGTCATCCGCGTACGGCCCAGCTCGACGGTCAGCTTGACCGGAATATCCATTATCAGGTCGATATCCTGCAACGTTCCGCTGACATCACCACCGCCAAATTGCTGGAACACCGCGTCGGCAGCGCTTTTGCTGCTGGTTGATTTTTGTTCGCTCAACGCTTCAGCCCACAGATCGTCCATTGCGCCGTTGTTGTCATCGGCCGGATTATTCATGTCACTCATTTGGGCTGTTCCTCGTTCAGAGAATTTAAAATCGGGTTAATCAAATGTTCTATCCGTAACGCATACTGACCGTTGAGAGTGCCGTACTGACTGGTCAGTACCGGAACGCCGTCAACATGAGCGATGATGCGATCGGGTTTTTCTATCGGCAGGACGTCGCCGGGTTTCAGTTTTAAAATCTGCGACAGGCGTAGCGAGATATCGGCAAAGTTGGCGACCAACTCCAGCTGTGAATGCTGCACCTGGCGCACCAGGTTATCGCGCCAGTTCTGATCTTCATTACGCGAGTTTTCCAGCGGCGGGTTAACCAACAATTCCCGTAGCGGCTCAATCATGCTGAATGGCAGACAGATATTAAATTCGCCGGTCAGGTTGCCAATCTCCACATGGAACGGCGTGTTAACCACAATGTCGTTCGGCGAGGTGGTGATATTGGTAAATTTCACCTGCATTTCCGAACGCACGTACTCAACTTCCAGCGGATTAATCGCCTTCCAGGCGTCGCTATAGCCTTCAAGCGCCAGCTTTAACATGCGGTTGATGACGCGCTGTTCGGTATGGGTAAACTCGCGACCTTCCACTTTGGTCGGGAAGCGTCCATCGCCGCCAAACAGGTTATCCACGGCGATAAACACCAGACTCGGTGAAAACACCACCAGCCCTGTGCCGCGCAGCGGTTTCAGATGGATAAGGTTCAGGTTGGTCGGCACCGGCAGGTTGCGGGCAAATTCATGGTACGGCTGAATGCGGATGGCCCCGACGGTTATATCCGGGCTACGACGCAGCAGGTTGAACAGCCCCATACGAAAATGGCGGGCAAAGCGCTCATTAATGATTTCCAGCGCCTGCAAACGTTCGCGCACAACCCGTCGTTGGGTATTCGGATCGTACGGACGAATGTCACTTTCGCCGCTAACACTGGCTGTCGGTTCGTCTTTGACTTCGCTGTCACCATTCAACAGCGCATCAATTTCAGCTTGAGAAAGAATACTATCGCCCATGTCGTTATCGCAGAATAAAAGCGGTATACAGCACGTCGGTGACATCCTGTTTCGGTTGCCCGGCAACAAGCGGGGTGGAAAGCGTGGTTTTAATCTCGGCAATCAGGTTTTTCTTGCCTTCTTCTGTCGCCAGTACGGCAGCATCCTGACGCGAAAACAGTAACAGCAAACGGCTACGGACTTCCGGCAAATACTCACTCAGCCGCGAGCGGGTAGCTTCATCTTTCAGGCGCAGGGTTATGCCGATATAAAGTACGCGATCTGCATCGCCCAGATTGACCGTAAAGGTATCCAGCGCATAGAAGACCGGGGAGGGCACGACGCGTTGCTGCGCTTTGTCTTCAGCGGCAACCTGATGCGAATGCCAGTAGCTGTAACCTGCGCTGGCACAGGCCGCGAGGGTAATGAATACCAGAATCGGGATCCAAAGCGATCGCTTGCTTTTCTTGCTTATCGCGTAATCAGTCATGTGTTGCGGTCTTCCTGTGTCGCTACTGCTTATCGGCTAATTATCCTGCGTCTTGAGCGCAACAAAGCGGGGAAAAGACGCGGATTACGGTGCTACCTCTGACGTTAGGCGAAAATATCAACGCCGCTGTTGCCTGTTACACGTACTTGTAAAGAGACGGGAACCGGAAGCGTATCGTCGTCTTCCCCCGCCAGAGGTTCATGGTTTGCTGTGCGTTGGCTTTGCTGTTGCTGGGAAGCGGCCTGCTGCTGACCACTAAAGCTTTCGCCACTGATGTTGCTTTGCCCTAACTGAATGCCACTTTCGGCCAGCTGCGTTCGCAGTACCGGAAGCGCTGCTTCCAGGGCGGCGCGTACGTGTTGATGCGGTGAAACCATCTGGATTTGCGCCTGGTTATCATCCACTTTGAGGGAGATTTGCACTTCACCTAAATCCTGCGGGTGCAGACGCAACTCTGCACTTTGTTGCCCCTGGCGGGTGAACAGCGAAATATGCTGGCTTAATGATTGTTGCCATTCGTGAGAACCCAGCGGTGCACTCAACACAGGCGCGGCGACGGTGGGCAGTGGCTGTGTCTGGTGTGGAGTGATTAGCGGGCTGGCGGCAGCGGTCACCGGTGAAGGTGTGCTGATGACTTCCGCTTTACTCTGGGCTTCTGCTACCAGCGGTGTTAATGGCTGAGCTGGCGTGCCGGGGGCATCATCAGGCTGTGCTGTTGTGAGTTGCGCAGAAGTCAGTTTTGTGAAGAGCGTTGGTTTCTCTGCCGGTAACACGGTTGACGGCACATCAGTCACTTTGGGCGTATTGTCAAAACCCGGCAACATCGCAAAAAGGGCGCTCAGGCTTGCGGTGACGTCTTCATTCAGATCATCCGCTTTTTCGTCTTTTGCCGTATTGTTGCCAGCCACCGCAGCCAACGTCATCGTTTGAGCGGTGGTTAATGGTGTTGATGTGGATTGTTCGTCGTTGATGACAGGCGGTGTTTCATCCACAGGGATCAGTAAATCCGCTTGTTGCGCATCGGCAAGAATCTCGCTGACCAGCGGCTCGCCTTTTGTCGTGGGCTTATCTGTTGCCACCAGCAACTGGGGGGCCGCTTTGTCGGTAGTTGTCTCGCCTGCTAATGCTTCGCTCAACAACGCGAGAAAATCTTGTGCAGCATCGCTGGCTTTGCCGCCAGGCAATGTGGTGGTGTCAACGTCGGCGGTAATCAAGGGCGCTAAGCGAATCATTCAGGTTTCCTCATGGCGGCGCGCTGGGCGAACTCATCCATCTTTTTCTGATCGAGGCGGTTTTCTGCAAGCAGTGCCGCCGTGGATTGCCGTTCCTGCAGTGTCTGCCAGGCCTGCAAACGTTGTTTCTTTTCTCGCCAGCTGTTCAGGGCAATGTCAACTTTCTGCGTCCACTGATTAAGTTGCTGGCGATGCTGAGTAATGGCTTTTTCCAACGTCTGGATAAACTGCTGATAGTTGATCCAGCGGTTGCTGGTCATCCCGGCACTCATATCGCTATTGAGGTTATTGCGATATTCATTCTGATAATCGATCAGCATTTTGAGCTGTTCTTCCGCCTGCTGACATCCGCGACGCATTTCACCCAGCAGGCGCGCGGCATCCTCTACCTCTTTTTCTGCCAGATCTTTCAGGGTCGCCAGCGCACCATGTTCTGCCATCTACCGTTATCTCCTGGGTTATGACACTGTCGGGAAAATACGCTCCAGCCCCTGGAAAGACGCTTCCCAGTCCGCACGTTCAAAAATGCCTTGTTGCAAATAGCCCTCCAGCTGCGGCCACAGGGCGATGGCTTTATCGAGCATCGGATCGCTGCCTTTGGCATACGCGCCGACGCTAACCAGATCGCGGTTACGCTGAAAACTCGACAACAGCTGTTTGAAGGTGCGCACTCGCGCGTAATGTTGCTCACTGATCAACGCCGTCATTGCGCGGCTGATCGACGCTTCAATATCGATAGCCGGATAGTGCCCGGCTTCCGCCAGTCGGCGAGACAGCACAATGTGACCGTCGAGGATTGCCCGCGCAGAGTCGGCAATGGGGTCCTGCTGGTCATCGCCCTCGGTGAGCACGGTATAAAACGCGGTAATCGAGCCGCCGCCGCTAATGCCATTTCCGGCACGCTCGACCAGTGCCGGTAATTTGGCAAACACCGACGGGGGATAACCTTTAGTGGCGGGTGGTTCGCCAATCGCCAGCGCAATTTCACGCTGGGCCATCGCGTAGCGGGTGAGGGAGTCCATAATCAGCAACACATGCTGACCACGATCGCGAAAATCTTCGGCAATGCGCGTGGCATAGGCGGCACCCTGCATTCGCAGGAGAGGAGAAACATCCGCCGGAGCGGCAATCACCACGGAGCGTGCACGCCCTTCGGCACCGAGGATATTCTCAATAAAATCTTTTACTTCGCGTCCGCGTTCACCAATCAAACCCACGACAATGACATCGGCGCGGGTGTAACGTGCCATCATCCCCAGCAGCACACTTTTACCAACGCCGGACCCGGCAAACAGTCCCATACGCTGCCCACGCCCAACGGTAAGCAGGGCATTGATTGGGCGCACGCCGGTGTCCAGCACATGTTCAATCGGTGTACGTTGCAACGGGTTAAATGGCGGGGTAATCAGCGCACCGGTTTCCGTCGTATCGGGGGAGGGCAGGCCATCGAGCGGCTTACCGCTGCCGTCCAGAACGCGACCTAATAACGCCGGACCGAGCGGCAACTGCTTGCCGCTTTGCAGTCCTTCAGCCGAAATGTTTTTGGCATAAACCCGCGCGCCGGGCAGGACACCTTCGACTTCCTCCAGCGGCATTAAAAACAGCCGTTGACCGTTAAAGCCAACGACTTCGCTTTCTACTTCGTGCGTTTCGCTGCCGTTCTGGCGTTCAATGACACAGGTTGCGCCGAGCGGCAATTGTAATCCGGTGGCTTCCAGCACCAGCCCGGTAGCGCGGGTTAATCGCCCATAGCGACGTACCGCAGGCAACTGCGCCATTTTGGCTTCAAAGTTATCCAGCGTGGTTAGCCAGCGAGTCAGGCGCGTGGTCATTACACCACTCCTGGTGCTGCCAGACGGCAGAGTTCTTGCCAGCGAGTGGCGACACTGGCGTCGAGATCGCCTTCATCGGCGGAGACTTTACAGCCGCCAGGATGGAGTGTGGGATCGCCCCGCAAGCGCCAGCCATGCAAACTTAAGGTTGCGCCGAGCATATCATCCACACGTTGCAGATCATCCGGGTGCACGCGCAGCTGTGGTTTACCGCTGAATAACGGTTCTTGCTGCAACAACTGTTGGATCTGTTTGATCAGTGCCGAGTTATCCACTGTTGGCGTCTGACCGATGACCTGACGTGCCGCCTCCAGCGCCATCTGTATCAGGCGCGAAGCAATCACACTATCAAGCGCATCAAGGGTAGTTTGAAATTCGCTGACCAGTTGCTGCATCCGGGCATGAATTGGCGCTTGTTGAGACTTCGCCTCTGCCAGACCTTGCTCCAGCCCCCGGGCCAGTCCTTCCTGATAGCCCTGCTCATGACCTTGCTGGCGACCTTCGGCAATCCCCGCCTGATAACCTTGCTCATGGGCCTGCATTTGCAGTTGCGCCAGTTGCTGCTCAAGGCTGGGTTCGGCCTCTTCAATGATGGTTTCTTCCGGCTCGACCATGGGCACAAACTCTGCCTGTGGTGGCGCGAGATCGTCCGGCGTCCAGGTTTTCCACGGCAGATTATCAGACATAGGTATCCTCGCCGCTGCCAATTACCATCTCGCCAGTTTCGGCAAGGCGGCGCACAATCAGCAGAATCGCTTTCTGTTCGTTTTCCACCTGCGACAGACGCACCGGACCACGGTTGGCGAGATCGTCGCGCAGAATATCGGCGGCACGCTGCGACATATTGCGCAGGAATTTCTCGCGCAGTGGCTGCTCGGCCCCTTTCAGCGCGATCAACAGCGATTCGGAATCCACTTCCTGCAACAGACGCTGAATGCTGCGATCGTCGACATCCACCAGATTTTCGAACAGGAACATCTCGTCGATAATTTTTTGCGCCAGCTCGCCGTCGAATTCGCGCACGGCGGTAATAACGGCTTCTTCCTGCTGAGTTTTCATCAGGTTGATAATTTCGGCTGCCGTTCTCACGCCGCCCATTTTGCTGCGCTTGAGATTCTGACCGTCGAGCAAGCCATTCAGTACTTCGGTCAGTTCCGCCAGCGCGGCTGGCTGCACGCCGCCAAAGGTGGCGATACGCAACATCACGTCGTGGCGCAGACGTTCATCGAACAACGCCAGAATATCGGCGGCCTGGGCGCGCTTCAGATGCACCAGAATGGTGGCGATAATTTGCGGATGCTCATCGCGAATCAGATCGGCGGCACTCTGCGGCTCCATAAAGTTGAGCGTTTCAATACCGCTGGCGGTATCGCGAGTTTCGAGAATATCTTCCAGCAGGCTGGCGGCACGTTCCTCACCCAGAGCTTTGACCAATACCGAACGCAGATAATCGTTGGCGTTGATATTCAGTGCGGCAAACTGTTCAGCTTCTTGCTCAAACTCCGCCAGCACATCGGTTAGCTGCTTGTTGGAGATCTGCGTGACGTTCGCCATTGCAGCGCTCAGGGTTTGCACTTCGCGCTGGGAGAGGTGCTTGAACACCTCTGCCGCCCGGTCTTCGCCAATGGTCATCAGCAGGATGACGCTTTTATCGGTGCCTGTCAGGTTACTCATGATCGTTATTTATCCACTGGCGAATGACCAGCGCCACCACGCGCGGATCGTTATCAGACATTTCACGGATACGCTGGCTCATGACTTCTGCCCCCAGACGTTGGTTAGCGCGTCGTTGTTGGAGTTGTTCGTCTTTGCTCAGGCGGACTTCCACCGCATCTTCCACTTCCTCACGGGCCTGCGCCTGTTGCTGTACAGCTTTCATCGCCTCGGCGCGACGTGTTAACTGCGGGCGTACCGCTTTCCGCCACAGCAGCCACGCCACCAGCAGTACCAGCAACCAGCGACCGGCAGCCAGCAACTGATCGATAAACGCTTGCTGTTGCCAGAACGGCAGTTCTCCGCCGCTTTCGTCACTGCTATTGAACGGCGAGTTAACGACATTGAGCGAGTCACCGCGTTTTTCAGAAAAGCCCATCGCCTCGCGGGTCAGATCTTCAATTTGCTTCATCTGTTCGTTGCTGAGAGGCAATGGTTTACCGTCTGGCAAGGTTTTGTAATTCACCACTACCGCGACTGACAGACGTTGCACATCGCCCACGTTCATTTTGGTATGACGAATGGTGCGATCGACTTCGTAGTTACTGGTTTCATTCCGCTGTGTGCTACGCGGCCCGCTATTGCTGGTGGTGCTCGCCTGCTGCTGGCGGTTATTTTGATTTGCCGGAGGCGTGCTGATTGGCGCGTTATTCGCAGGTGCCGGTTGATTCGACAACGCCCCCGGTACGCCGCCCGGATAACCGGAACCGCTTTGCTCGCTCTCATTAAGCTGGCGTGAACGAAGCGCCGCATGAGATTCATCACCGTTAGGGCGATACTGTTCTTCCGTTTGTTCTTTACTGGCGAAGTCCAGCTGCGCCGTGACCTGGGCGTGAATATTACCGTTACCAACAATAGGCGACAGGATTGCTTCAATACGCCGCTGAATACGGCCTTCGACATCGCTGGCATATTTCAACTGAGCATCATTAAGATCGCGCCCGCTGGTATTGGACTGGGTTAACAGATGTCCGCCCTGATCCACCAGCGTGACGTTTCCCGGCGGCAGACCAGCAACGGCGCTGGAAACCAGATGCACAATGGCGCTAATTTGCCCTTCATCGAGTGCGCGGCCGGGTAACAGATTTACCGTCACCGATGCAGAAGGGGATTTTTGTTCACGGACGAATAAAGACGGTTTCGGCATTGCCAGATGTACGCGCGCCCCTTTTACCGGGCCGATAGTTGCGATGGTACGAGAAAGCTCGCCTTCCAGCGCCCGCTGATAATTCACCTGTTCGCTGAACTGGCTGATACCAAACTTTTCCTGATCGAGTAGTTCGAAACCGACCGCGCCGCCTTTGGGCAAACCTTGTTGTGCCAGGCGCAGACGCAGTTCGTGAACTTTCTCTGCCGGAACTTCAATAGCGCCGCTGGCTTCCAATAGCGCCGCTGGCTTCGCTGAAGCGGTAAGGAATATTCATTTGCGTCAGTTGGCTGACAATTGCGCCACCATCCTGATCGGAAAGATTGCTGAATAATGTGCGGTAGTCGGGGGCTTTCGCCCACAGGATCAGTGCGACCATGACCGCCACTGCCGCGGAACCGGCAACAATCAATGGAATTTTCGGATTCGCACGCAGGCGATTAAGCCACTCAAGAGATTTTGTCTGGGCTGCAGTCGCATTCATCGCGCACCTCGTGGCTGATTATGGACGGCGTTATTGGCAAAGTGGAACAAGACTCACTCCCGGGTCAGCAAACTCGAAAAATTGACGCTGCAATTATTTGTGCTTTCGTTTTTTTCTATCCGCCAATAAACCCGTTTTTTTGTTGCTATTTAGCGCCTTTGTCTTATTGACTTACTGGTAGGCTTTGCTACCAGAAATTATCCAGGAGACGAAAATGTCAGCGATACAGGGGATTGAAGGGGTTATCAGCCAGTTACAGGCTACGGCGATGAGTGCGCGTGCGCAGGATTCACTGCCGCAACCGACCATTAGTTTTGCCGGGCAGCTGCACGCCGCGCTCGATCGCATTAGCGATACACAAACAGCTGCCCGCACGCAGGCAGAAAAATTCACCCTCGGTGAACCCGGCGTGGCGTTAAACGATGTGATGACCGATATGCAAAAAGCCTCAGTTTCTATGCAAATGGGGATTCAGGTGCGTAATAAGCTGGTGGCGGCGTATCAGGAAGTGATGTCCATGCAGGTGTAGGTTTTGTAACCTGTTGTTAATTACTTCCAATCTCACCGCTTGGGGCATGGATGGGGCAAACTCACTCAATTTCTGGTTTAAAATGGATACCTGATCCTGAAAGTTTTCTGCCATCCACGATCCGTAAACGCGATAACATGTTTTGTCTTCGCTTTGCTCATAGGAAGAGTGAACTCTTTTGTTAGCCTGGGGTTCCTTCTGATCATTATTGTTCCTGCCTTTATCTCTTGCCACGCCAGAGCCCCCTGGATACACATACACCAGGATGAAAACGGTGAGTTGTGTTCAAACTGTAGTACAATTCTCTCCAGTATGAACAGGAAAGAATATGCTATGAACCCTTATATTTATCTTGGTGGCGCAATACTTGCAGAGGTCATTGGTACAACCTTAATGAAGTTTTCAGAGGGGTTTACACGGTTATGGCCCTCTGTTGGCACAATTATTTGCTATTGTGCATCATTTTGGTTATTAGCTCAGACACTGGCTTATATACCTACAGGGATTGCTTATGCTATCTGGTCAGGAGTCGGTATCGTTCTGATTAGTTTGCTTTCCTGGGGATTTTTTGGCCAACGACTGGACTTGCCAGCCATCATAGGCATGATGTTGATTTGTGCCGGTGTGTTAGTCATTAACTTGTTGTCACGAAGCGCACCGCATTAAAAAATAATCATCCTTGAGATAACAGGAATCTGATTTGTGCATATTATGGCTAATGTTCGGGGCAACTTTATAATTATGATTGCATTTGCGCGATCATTGCGCCTTTTTGCATAATGAGATCAATGCACATCAAATAAAATAACGATAGGTCACAACAAAGAGGTTTTTATGAAAAAACTTATCGTTTCAAGTGTATTGGCATTCATAACATTTTCTGCGCAGGCCGCAGCATTTCAGGTCACTAGTAATGAAATAAAAACAGGAGAGCAACTTACAACGTCTCATGTATTTTCTGGATTTGGGTGTGAGGGGGGTAATACATCGCCCTCATTAACCTGGTCTGGTGCTCCAGAAGGCACCAAAAGCTTTGCCGTAACTGTGTATGATCCAGATGCGCCTACAGGCAGCGGATGGTGGCACTGGACTGTTGCTAATATTCCAGCAACGGTAACATATTTGCCCGCTGATGCAGGAAGACGTGATGGTACAAAACTTCCGACTGGTGCTGTCCAAGGCCGAAATGATTTTGGCTATGCGGGATTTGGTGGAGCATGTCCTCCCAAAGGAGATAAACCCCATCATTACCAGTTTAAAATATGGGCTCTAAAAACTGATAAGATTCCTGTGGATTCTAATTCCAGCGGAGCGTTAGTTGGTTATATGCTTAATGCCAATAAAATTGCAACCGCTGAGATAATACCCGTTTATGAGGTAAAGTAGGATAAGAGTATGCTGGCAAAAGATAGGACTAACCTAAAGATTGAAGAAATACGGATGCATAAACATCATGAGATTCACAGGGTTAAGCCTCTTATGCCAGCTTTATGTCGTATCCGTCAGGGAAAAAAAGTTATCAATTGGGAGACGCATAGTCTAACTGTTGATAATAATCAGATAATATTATTTCCCTGTGGATATGAATTTTATATTGCGAATTACCCAGAAGCAGGTCTTTATCTTGCAGAAATGCTTTATTATCCCATTGATCTAATTGAAAAGTTCCAAAATCTTTATGCGATAACCGATCAAATTCGTAACACGACAGGTTTCTGCTTACCTCAGAATCCCGAGTTAATATATTGTTGGGAGCAACTAAAAACATCTATTTCCCGAGGTTTCTCAACGCAAATTCAGGAACACTTAGCAATGGGCGTTCTACTTTCATTAGGAGCACATCATGTTAATTGTTTACTTTTATCAGATAGTAAACAATCATTAATAAGTCGTTGTTATAACCTAATGCTATCCGAACCTGGAACAAAATGGACAGCAAACAAGGTAGCGAGATATCTCTACATTTCTGTTTCCACATTGCATCGCCGTCTGGCAAGCGAGGGAGTAAGTTTTCAAAGTATATTGGACGACGTGAGGTTAAATAATGCGTTGTCTGCTATACAAACGACAGTAAAACCCATCAGCGAGATTGCCAGGGAAAATGGTTACAAGTGTCCTTCTCGTTTTACTGAAAGGTTCCATAATCGTTTTAAGATAACACCAAGAGAGCTAAGAAAAGCGTCCAGAGAGTAAAAGTATTTTATGAAGGAGCAACAGCATCGATTTTTATTTTGGAAAATAAATACGGCATACTCAACCTATTGGAGCCTGAACAATCCGGTGACTTCTGCGCTAATCGGGGACGTTTATAAGCACATATAATTGATACTATCGTCCTCCATCACAATTTCAGAAATGCACGTGTGATTTTTTTGCATCCGGCGTTTGGACTATGTGGAGTTCAAGAGTGGGAAAGTTACAAGAGGTTGAGGGGATAATTAAAGGGATGCTTATGACATTAGATATCCGGATAGGTACGGATATCGTTGTTATTAAATCTAGTTTGTTGTTATTAAATCTAGTTCGTTGTTATTAAATCTGGTTTATACGTTAAGATGCAACTACAGCAGAAATTGCCACTGTTAATTTTTTCATCGTGAGCCCTTTTATTTGAACTATTATTTAAAAATGATGTCACTGCACTATAAATATTCATCCAATCAATGAGATTATTTCAAGATGTAAGTTTTAGTTTCTCATTTAAATTGTGAAGTAGATCCCTATCTTTATCTGAACTGTTTCTATTGCACACAATGCATGACTATTTTGTGAACGAATATAAATTTGGTAGTCAAATTATATTAAAGGTTGTTATTTATGATTGACTCATAATTTATTTATTTAATTTAAATAGCCTAGAAATAACCATGGAAATTATTTGCATGATGTTTGTTTGGATTTATTAATGTAATTGAGGTGGTTTTATTTAATACGCAATATAGCGCCGCTTGATATTAGTTCTATTTTTTTTGCGTAAGATAGATGAGACAAACTGAGACGCATAATGGTTTGCAAGGCTCTAATACTTTGATGTTGAGGATGTGATGGGGCATGTACGGGGCATAGTACAATGATGTCCATGCTGGTGTAGATAATCTCCAGGCTTATCCGGTGCGCCGTAAAACCCCGTCCTTCAGGGCAGGGATATAAGGCGCGGTTTTCCACCTGACCAGGTGTTTGCTGTTGTTCAATGTATTGGCGGATGACG